>Ga0310690_10000065_pt1 | contig 229693 bp, 189 predicted proteins | sample AusTroGonzalo_MG_2_FD_207661 | JGI IMG/M metagenome (GOLD analysis project Ga0310690, IMG submission 207661) | Bovine rumen microbial communities from tropical cattle in Woodstock, Queensland, Australia - Gonzalo_04 (v2) (version 2) | ecosystem: Host-associated > Mammals > Digestive system >... | reverse complement strand
GCTTTTATGATGAACTGTATATCGACGCTTTCGGAGATTTTCTCCTTTTGGGTCAAGACTCTTGTTTGCAGGTTTGTTTCGATGCGGCGGGGAAAGCCTTGCCCGTTTCCACATTCACGAAAGACCTTTTCCGCGACAAGATTCAGAAAATCGTGTTCGAGTTCAACGATGCCTATTTGTTGCGTAACACGGCCTACGAGAAGCGCGACTATTATGTGAAGGAGTTTCATGGGCAGGCGCAAACCTACAACTATGTGCTGAAAAACGACTCTTTGAAACAAAGGCGTTTTCTCTATCGTTTCATCGACACGGTGGCGGTCAATGTGTGCCAATCCTATCTGAATGAGATATTTGCAATTTACAATAGCGAGGTTCCAGAAAAAGAGAACGAACTTGCCTTGGGCGTTTGGGATGGCAATCTGCTCCGTTTGGCTGTCAATTACAAAGTACACAAGAGAATTGGTTGGTATTGTCAGGTATTGGCCACCGAGTACCATACTATTGCATTGAAGTTCAATGATTTCATTCAACTTGTTGATTTGGAGAATTTTGAAATCGTGGAGTTTGACAAGGATTTCCAATTATTAGGCAAACACCCGCTTACTATCGTTTCGGGGAAAAACTATTTTGCCAATCAGTTTCTTACTGATGAAGCCACGGGAAAGGTTTATGGCCTTTTCGTTCAAAACGGAATCCATTATCTTGGGCTTTATAACCCAACCAAAGGCACGGTAGAAATGAGCCAAAAAGCCAGCAACAGCATATACCCACGGACTTTCAAGGTGCATAATGGCTATGCCTATAGTGTGTATTTCGACAATGCACAGATGCTTGGAAAAATCAACCGAGTGAAGATACGTTAGAAAAGAATGGAGATGGTGTGCACACCGTCTCTACCAGCCTAATGATTCAACAGTTTCTTGATTTCGTTGAGTTTCATCAAAGCCTCAACGGGTGTCAAGGTGTCAATGTTGGTGTTGAGAATGTCTTCCTTGATTTGGAGCAGTAGCGGGTCGTCCAATTGGATGAAACTCAACTGCATGGCATCATCTTGTTTCTTGGTGGCGGCTTTTTCAACGTCCTCGCTGGTGTGCGATTTCTCCAAAACGGAGAGCAAGGCCGTGGCGCGTTCGATGACCTTGCGGGGCATTCCGGCCATTTCGGCCACGTGGATACCAAAGCTGTGCGCACTGCCGCCGCGCTTCAATTTGCGCAGGAAGACCACTTTGTTGCCGACTTCCTTCACTGAAACATGGTAATTTTTGATGCGGGCAAAGGAATCCTCCATCTCGTTCAGCTCATGGTAGTGCGTGGCAAACATCACCTTGGCGCGACTCACGGGGTGGTCGTGGAGGAACTCGGTGATGGCCCAAGCAATGCTGATGCCATCGTAAGTGCTGGTGCCGCGCCCGATTTCGTCCAACAGCACGAGGCTCCGCGACGACACATTATTTAATATGCTCGCCGTTTCGTTCATTTCCACCATGAAGGTCGATTCGCCTGAGGAGATGTTGTCGGAGGCGCCCACGCGGGTGAAAATCTTGTCCACCAGACCGATACGCGCCGATGCCGCCGGAACGAAACAACCCATTTGCGCCAACAGCACAATCAAGGCGGTTTGGCGCAGCAAGGCCGACTTACCCGACATGTTTGGGCCGGTGATGATGATAATTTGCTGCTTGTCGCGGTCGAGATAGACGTCGTTGGCAATGTAACTTTCGCCCACAGGCATCATCTGTTCAATGACGGGGTGACGCCCTTCCTTGATGTCGAGGACAAACGAGTCATCAATAATGGGACGCACATAATTGTATTTCAATGAGATGTCGGCAAAACTCACCAAGCAGTCGATGCGGGCAACCAAGGAAGCATTCACCTGAATCGGTTCCACAAACTCGGTCACGGCGGTAACGAGTTCATTGTAAACCCTTTGCTCTATGATGCTGATTTTCTCTTCTGCGCCAAGAATCTTTTGCTCGTATTCCTTCAATTCCTCGGTGATGTATCGCTCGGCGTTGGTCAAGGTTTGCTTGCGAATCCATTCGGCAGGCACCTTATCTTTGTGAGAATTAGTCACTTCGAGGTAATAGCCAAACACGTTGTTGTAGCCAACTTTCAGGGAAGAAATGCCCGTCAACTCCATCTCGCGGCGTTGAATGCCCATGAGATATTCCTTCCCAGAGCGCGACAGGTTGCGCAAGTCGTCCAATTCGGCATTCACGCCGTCAGCGATGTAGTTGCCTTTGGAAAGCAAAGCCGGTGCATCGGGATTCAGCGTCTTTTTGATCCTTTCACGGATGGAAGCACAAGGATTGAACTGCTCGGCGTATTTTTGCAAGGAAGCATGGCCGCTCTCTTCGCAAGCCGTCTTCAAAATCTCGATTTGGTCCAAAGCACGCCCCACTTGCAACAGTTCTCTTGGATTGACTCTTGACAGCGAAACTTTCGAAATAAGTCGCTCCAAATCACCTACTTGCCTAACTGCATCTTGGAACTTGGCAATCAGGTCTCGGTGCTCGGTGAAGAACTGCACCACCTCATAACGCGCCTCGATTTGTTCCTTGTTCTTCAGCGGTAAACTCAACCAACGGCGCATCAGTCTGCCACCCATCGGGGAGACGGTCTTGTCAATGATGTCAATTAATGTTTTGGCGTTCACATTGGTGGTGTGCAGCAGTTCCAAATTGCGGATGGTGAACTTGTCCAACCACACATATTGCCCTTGGTCAATGCGCGAGAGGGAAGTGATGTGGTCAATTTTATCGTGTTGTGTTTCAAGCAGGTAATGGATTGCCGCTCCTGCTGCCACGATGCCTTTCGGGAAGTCGTCAACGCCGAAGCCTTTCAGTGAGGCCGTGTGAAAATGCTTATTCAGAACTTCGTTGGCGTAGTCGTCGGAGAAAACCCAGTCGTCGAAAACGGTGAGATAATACTTCCCGCCAAACAGGTCGATGAAGTCCTTCCGACGATTACGTTGCACCAAAACCTCCGATGGGTTGAAACTTTGTAACAGCTTGTCAATGTATTCATTGGAGCCTTGCGTGAGGTAAAACTCACCCGTCGAGACATCCAAAAACGCGACACCCGAAACCTCCTTTTCGAGGTGCACCGAGGCAAGGAAATTGTTCTCCTTTTGCTCCAGCACATTATCATTATAAGTCACTCCAGGCGTGACCAATTCCACCACGCCACGTTTCACCAACTTTTTGGCTAATTTCGGGTCTTCAAGTTGTTCACACACAGCCACTTTCAGGCCAGCACGAACCAGTTTCGGCAGATAGGTGTCCAAGGCATGATGCGGAAACCCCGCCAACTCCACATCCGCCGAAGCGCCGTTGGAGCGTCTGGTCAGCACAATACCCAAAATCTTGGAGGATTTCACCGCATCCTCACCGTAAGTCTCGTAAAAATCGCCCACGCGAAAGAGCAGCATAGCATCAGGGTATTTCGCCTTGAACGAATAATACTGCTTCATCAATGGGGTTTCGACTGCCTTTCCTGCCATAAAACTTCGAATTAAGGGGTACAAAATTAGCGTTTTGTTTGAAACAATCGGCGTGTTCATCCAAAAAAATCCGATTCTATGTCGTGACAACGCCTTTTTTCGTTTATTTTGCAGCCATGGAAGCCATGCGCAAACTGAGAAACGAAGAACTAAACCGTCTTTCGAAGGCCGAATTTGAGGAAGCTGAAAAGACACCTATTATATTAATATTGGATAACATCCGCTCATTGAGCAACGTAGGCGCCTTTTTCCGCACCGCCGACGCCTTCCGCATCGAGGCGCTCTACTTGTGCGGCATCACGGCCTGTCCGCCTCACCGCGAAATCCACAAGACCGCCCTCGGGGCTGACGAAACCGTAAATTGGCGCTATTTCGAAACCACGGAAGCCGCATGTCAGGCACTGAAGGCTGAAAACTACAAGGTTTTCGCCGTCGAGCAGGTGGAAGGCAGCACTTCATTGGAAGATTTTCGGTTTGAACCACACACCGCATACATTTTGGGCAACGAGGTGGAAGGCGTCAGCGAGGCCGCCCTCCCCTATTGCGACGGTGCCATCGAGCTGCCTCAAGTGGGTACAAAACATTCGCTCAATGTGTCGGTTTGTGCAGGCATTGTCATGTGGGAAGCCTTCAAAAAGCTGCATTTTTGCCCCCTGAGTGAAATCCTCTTCGCTCACCTCATGCATGTGGGAAGCCTTCAAAAAGCTGCATTTTTGCCCCTAAAATCGCCTTAAAACCATGATTTAGACACTTTTTTGCGAAAAAATATGAAAAAAAAGCGATTTTTTTCTTGGAGAATTGAATAATTTCCTACTTTTGTTGGCTAAAAGAAGAACAATAAATTCAAAACAAACTAAATTACAAACCTAACAAATTACGTTATGAAGAAGAATTTGACAATCGCGAAGCTCATGATGCTTGTCGTCATGGCTATCCTCCCGCTGACCTTCTATGCTCAAGATGGGAAGAAATCAAGACCCGCCGAAAGGTACTGGTACATCCAGGCTGACGGAGGTCTCTCCATCAACCACGGTGATTTGGCCAACTACAATGGCTGGATTTTTGACGACTTCAACCACTACAAGATGCAAGCCTTCAAGAGCTGGAACGCCCATCTTGGCTTTGGTTACCAGTTCAGCAAAGTCGTCGGCTTCAACATCAAAGGCGGCTACGGTCTCCTTAATGGACACAAGCACAACCAAGCCCTCGTTTGGAACGATGCTGACAATCCAGTCATGTACAACTTGGCTCTCACCAACACCAACTACATTGAAGGTAACATTAACTTGACCTTCAACCTGTTCAACATGTTCAACTACAACCCGAGAAGAGTCATCAACCTCGTGCCTCATATCGGTTTCGGTGGCGTTTACTACCAAGCTGGTGCTGTCAACCAAGTGGATGCCAACGACCAAGTTGGTGACAACAGCGAGCTGCGCGCCAAAAAGAGCGACCGCGAACTCACTTTTGCAGTTCCCGCTGGTATGGAGATCAATTTCAATATCGCTCCCAAGTTTGACCTCTTCATCGACTACACTTACAACTTCACAGGTAGCGACAAGCTCGACCAAGTTGCTAAGATCAAGGTTGACGAGGACAAGCACGTCATCAACGATAAGGATATGTACAGCCAGCTGAACCTCGGTCTGCGCGTGAAGTTCAACAATCCTTGCGACATCGAGAAGATGGCCCGCGACGCCAAGAACATCACCTATCGCGTGAATCCTGACCCGCTCGTCGCTGACGAAAACGGCAATGTTTGCTTCGACGTCATCACCACCATCCCCGCTGAATACTTCGAGAAGCAGGCTGTGATGAACCTCACTCCTTACCTGGCCTACAACGGTGGCCAAATCGACCTCGATCCCATCACCTTCGTTGGCGAAAAGGTCAAGGAAAACGGCGACTTCCGCGTCAACTACAAGGAAGGCGGCGAGTTCACCAAGCACTACTGCATCCCCTATCAGCCTGAAATGGAAAACAGCAAACTCATGGGCAACCCGATGTTCTATGTCTACGACGGCAAGATCTATCCGACTCAGGACGAGATCGTGAAGAACACCTACTTCACCCAAGGTGGCGAGAGAAAGCTTGCTGATGGTGTCATCTACCACAAGCCCACTCCTCCTGCCCCGACACCTGTCCCGACTCCTCAACCGCCCGTTGTTGTCGAACCTGACTTCATCTACTACTTCGACTACAACAAGTCCGACATCCTCGGCAGAGGCAAGGACGTCCGCGACCGCAACAAGACCGCCAGACAGCTGATGAAGGAGAAACTCACCGGCGACGTGAAGAACGTGAGAGTGGAAGGCTGGGCTTCACCTGAAGACAGAATGGGCATGAACAACCAACTGTCCAACGACCGTGCCAATGCCGCCATCAACGACATGAAGGCTCAACTCAAGAAGGATGCCGCCAACTTCAACTTCAACGGCAAGGGCAACGGCTCCGACTGGGATACGTTCATGAAACTCATTGAAAACTCCAACATCAAGGATAAGGATGCCATCCTCAACAACATCAAGAAGTCTTCGAACAGACAACAGACGATCCAAGAGATGATTGACATCTATCCGCAAATTGAAAAGGAAATTCTGCCGCTGATCCGTCGCGCTGAAGTTTACCTCGAAAAGTAATTGGAGCTTGTCTAAAACCGAAAAGAGCCATCCGATTGGATGGCTCTTTTTTTTGGTTTCGTCAAAAAAAAATCAAAACGAGACCCGATGCAGCCCGACCTCGTAAGGCTGGTCGATGGCCTCAATGATGCGTTGGTAATCCCGCTCATTCTCCACAAAATCAAGCCGATTCGTGTCAATCAACAGAATGCGCATATTGCCTTGCTGCTGCCGAATGAAGTCGAAATAACCCTGCTGGATATTATTCAGATACGCGTCGCTGATTTCCTGCTCGTAGCTGCGGCCACGCTTGCGGATATTTTGTTGCAGACGCTCCACGTCAGAATAGAGATATACCAACAGCTCAGGCTTGGGCATATCCGAGAAAATGATGTTGAAAAACCGCGCAAACAGTTGGTATTCATCCTCTTGAAGGTTATTTCGCGAAAAAATCAGCGACTTGGCCACGTAATAGTCGGAAATGATGAAGTCGTGGAACAGGTCCAAAGCCCCCAGTTTGTCTTTCAACTGCTGGAAGCGCAAGGCCAAAAAGGTCATCTCCAATTGGAAGGAATACTTCTCTGGCTCCTTGTAGAACTTGGGAAGAAAAGGGTTTTTGTCGCCCTCAAACTCCTCCAAGACCAGCTTTCCGTTGAAATCGTTGGCAATGCGCGTAGCCAAGGTGGTCTTGCCCGCGCCAATGGTTCCTTCTATGGCGATATAATTGTATTGCATACTCATTTGATTTTTCTGACCACCGAATCGTCGAGGCAACGCTCCAACAGCTCGGATTGCGTCAAGTGTAACACAGGATGCTCCATGTCGGGCGCCAGTTCGCATAGTGGCAGCAGGACAAAACGGCGCAAATGCAAGCGCGGATGAGGAACAGTGACCCAATCACTATGCAGAACACGGTTGCCAAAATAGAGAATGTCCAAGTCAACGGTACGTGAAGTATAGCCTTCCACATCAGGATGACGCACACGCCCCAGTTCAGCCTCAATGTCAAGCAATTGGAGCATCATTTCGTCAGGATTAAGCGTCGTTTCGATGACAATCAGGCGATTCAGGAACCATTCGTCGGCTTCAAAGCCCCATGGCTCCGATTCGTATGCAGCTGAAATCTTAACCACACAGCCACACCTATTATTAATTAATAGACAAGCCTGAGCAAAGATTTGTTCCTTGTCGCCCATATTCGACCCGAAGAGCACCCAACAGGTTTCCATTGATTAGATTTTTCTGCAAATATAGCGTTTTGTAGCAAACGCTAACAAATAAAATGCTACTTTTGCATCCTAAACAATACTAAACCACAACATCATGAAATTCTACAAAGTTGTTCTCGCTGCCTTTCTCGGCACACTGATTGCATTGGTAATCAACTTCTTCATCAAAGTCGGCGTGGTCTCTTCCATGATTTCGAACATGACGAAGTCTGAAAAGGAATCTTCGACCACCGTAAAGCCCAACTCAGTGCTTTACATGAAACTCGACTATGAAATCCCCGACCGCACCACTGACAATCCATTTGGTGCCATCGACTTCCAATCCATGGAATCGAAAGATGCCACTGGATTGAACAGCATTCTGCGCAACATTGAGCAAGCCAAGACCGATTCAAATATCAAAGGTATCTACTTGGAACTGAGCAGTATACCCACTTCGACAGCCACCTTACAGGAAATCCGCAGCAAACTGCTGGAGTTCAAGGAATCGGGCAAATTCATCGTCGCTTACGCCGAAAACTATAGCCAAAGCGCTTATTACGTGGCTTCTGTTGCCGACAAAATCCTTCTGAATCCCGAAGGTATGCTCGACCTGCACGGCATGGCCTCCCAAATCATGTTCTACAAGCACCTGTTTGAGAAACTCGAGGTTGAGATGCAGATTGTGCGCGGCCCCAACAACCGTTTCAAGAGCGCCGTGGAGCCTTATTTCCTGGACAAGATGAGCGAAGCCAACCGCGAGCAGATGGACAAGCTGCTGGGTACAATTTGGGGTCAGATTCTCCAAAGCATCAGCCAAAGCCGCAACATCAGCGTGGAACAATTGAACCAAATCGCCGACAACTTGGAGACCATGTTCGACGCCCAAAAAGCCAAGGATTATGGCCTCGTCGATGCGCTGTATTACAAGGACCAAGTTTTGGAAGAGCTGAAAGGCCTGACCGGCAGCAACAAGAGCATCAACGCCGTAAGCAACGCCAATTATGCCAAGTCATACAAAGTCAAGAACTCAAGCAAGAACGAAGTCGCCGTCATCTATGCCTCGGGTCAGATTTACGATGGTAAGGGTGACGAGGAGCAGAACATCTATTCGGAGAACCTCTCCAAGACCATCCGCAAGGCCCGCGAGGATGAGAACGTAAAGGCTATCGTGCTGCGTGTCAACTCACCTGGCGGCAACGCCTTGGCTTCAGCCATCATCGGCCGTGAGCTCGACCTCACCAAGGAAGTGAAGCCTGTCATCGTCTCAATGGGCAACTACGCTGCTTCGGGCGGATACTGGATTTCCGCCAAGGCCGACTACATCTTCGCCGATCCCACCACGCTCACGGGTTCCATCGGCGTGTTCGGCACCTTCCCGAACCTGAAAGGCTTCTTGAACAACAAGGTCGGCCTAACCTTCGACGTGGCAAAGACCAACGAAAACGCCGACTTCGGCAACATGACCGAGCCGCTCACTGAGTTCCAATACAGCAAGTTGCAAGAGAATGTGGTGAAGACCTACGACGACTTCACCAAACGTGTAGCCGAAGGTCGCGGCCTGCGCCAGACCTACGTTGACAGCATCGGTCAGGGCCGTGTGTGGGCTGGTGCCGACGCCATCGGTATTGGTCTCGTCGACCGTTTGGGCGACATGGAAGACGCCATCGCCTACGCCGCTGAAAAAGCCAATCTCGCCAACGACTACAAGGTGACAGAATGGCCAAAGCAGAAGGACTTCTTCACCCGTATCATGGAGTCAGTGAACAACTCCGACGACAAACTCGATGCTGCCATGAAGCAGAAACTCGGCGTGTACTACCAATACTACCAAGGCTTGGAGAACCTGCAAAAGAACACAGGCATCCAAGCGCGAATGCCGTTTGACATGGTAATTGAATAAAAAAAATGGGGCAAATGCCCCATTTTTTATTTCTCATATTCCGCCATGACTTCCTCGCGTTCAATTTGCTTCTCGCCCCAGTCGTCCATCAGGGCTTGAAGTTCCTCTTTTTTCTTGCCGTAGGCCCAATACCAATCGTTATTGATTTGGATGTCAAGATGTTGCTCTGGATTGGCCATGATGGCATCCTGTTCGGCCAATTCTGTTTCGAGTTTGCCGATTACCTCTTCAAGACGTTGGATTTCCTTGTCGACTTTGCGCAACTTGGCATCAATCTGTTTCTTGCGCTCGTAGTTCAGTTTGTTTTGTGAAACAGATTCCACAACCACTTTTTGCGGCTGTTGCTTGGCAGCTATCTCCAACTCTTTCAGATGATTGAGGTTCTTCTGCTCCAAGAAGTCATAAATATCACCGATATATTCCTTGATGTTCGGCTTGCGGAATTCATAGACTTTGTTGGTCAGACCTTGAAGAAAATCACGGTCGTGGGAGACGATAATGAGCGTGCCATCATATTGAATCAGTGCGTTTTTGAGGATGTCCTTTGAGAGCATGTCCAAATGGTTGGTTGGCTCGTCAAGGACAAGCAAGTTGGTCGGGAAAAGAAGCATCTTGGCCAAAGATAAACGCGCTTTCTCGCCACCTGAAAGCACCTTCACCTTCTTGTCGATGTCATCGCCACGAAACAGGAATGAACCCAATAAAGCCTTCACTTTCAGGCGCATGTCGCCCACAGCCACATCATCCAACGTTTCAAAGACCGTCTTGTTCATGTCGAGCATATCCTGCTGGTTTTGGGCGTAATACCCAATCTTGACCTCATGACCGAGTTTCACCTCACCCTCATGGTCAAGCACGCCGCAGATGATTTTCGACAAGGTCGACTTGCCCTCACCGTTGCGCCCGACAAACGCAATCTTCTCTCCTCTCGGAATCAGCAAGTTGATGTCTTTGAGAATGACTTGGTCGCCGTATGACTTGCCTACATGGTTCAATTCAAGCGTCACCTTGCCAGAATGCGGCGCAGGCGGAAACTTGAAATGAATGGCTGTGTTGTCAATGTCGTCAACGACGATTTCATCCATCTTTTCAAGGAGTTTCACGCGGCTTTGCACCTGCTTAGCTTTGGTCGCTTTGTAGCGGAAACGCTCAATGAAAGCCTCAATATTCTTGATTTCGCGCTGCTGGTTTTCGTAAGCCGAGCGTTGCATATCCACGCGTTCCTCGCGCAAGCTGACATAATCGGAATACGGCACCTTGTAATCGTAAATCTTGCCATTGCTGATTTCCACTGTGCGAATGGTGATGTTGTCAAGAAAAGCGCGGTCGTGAGACACCATCAGGATGGCGCCGTAATAGGACTTCAAGAAGCCCTCAAGCCACTGAATGGACTCAATATCAAGGTGATTGGTTGGCTCGTCAAGAAGCAGAAGGTTGGGTTTCTTCAACAGGATTTTAGCCAACTCGACGCGCATCTGCCAGCCGTTGCTGAACTCACGCATAGGACGCAACATATCCTCGTGGCCAAATCCCAAGCCCACCAAAATCCGCTCTGCTTCGCCTTCGATGGAGTTGCCGCCGAGCAAGGCCAAACGGTCATTCAAATTGTTCAACTTGACGATAAGCTTCTCATATTGAGGACTTTCGTAATCAGTGCGTTCGGCCAATTCCTGTTGCAATCGCTCCACATCACGTTCCAACTGATGGTATTCGTCGAAAGCGGAAAGCGCCTCGTCCAAAACGGTTCTCGGACTGTTCACATTCTTTTCTTGAGGTAAATAGCCTATCGTAACACCTTGAGGAACAATCACATCGCCTTTTGAAGGTTGTTCGAGGCCATAGATGAGTTTTAACAATGTGGTTTTGCCTGCACCATTCTTGCCCACCAATCCAATGCGGTCCTTCTCGCGAATCAAGAAGGAAATATCAGTGAAGAGGTCCTCACCCGTGAAATGCATACTCAGATTCTGAATCGAAATCATGGCTTACCGTTTTGAGCGGCAAAGATACGGAATTTAAGGCAATGGCATCACCGTGACAGAAGGAAACGCTGAGTCAAGGTGCCGTTTTCCGTGGTCACGCGCAACAGATACAGGCCATTCACCAACTCAGAGAGGTCGAGTTGAATGGCGTCAGCCTGCACTTCAACCTCCTTGAGGCACTGGCCCAAGGCATTGAAGACGCTTACACGTTGCATCGCTTCAGTCTTAACCGTTAGACAACCTGTAGATGGATTTGGATACATAACCAACACGTTTCCAGCACTTTCACTCATTGACCAATGGTCGTCAATCTCAACGAAATTCTGATCTGGGTTGAGTAAAGACGCTGCATAATCCGATTCGCAATACTCACCCTCATCCGAAAGATACACCGCCGTCAGACGATAATAAAAGTGCTCAAATGAAGAGCCCACCAACACATCCCTATATTGATAAAACGCTTGTCCCTCATGATTGGGAACCACCGCAATTGGCTGATATTCATCATTATCAAACGATCGATATAGCTTATAACACTGCAAAGTAAAGTTATCCCTATCCATCAAAATCTGTTTGCCCGTCCGGTTAGAAACAAATGCGCGAAGCATCCACGTGTAATGCACATTATAGTAATTCATGTCTTTCCATTCGATGCCATTCATCGAAACCCAACGTCCGTCGGGGTCGCCTGTATCAGCACAAGCAGCCGCTGGCCGGTCAAGGCCCTGTTGCCCCACAACAATCCAAATCGGATCATTTTCAGGGATTTCGTATGGATCAATGACCTGCTCAAACCATTGATTGGATCCAACCAAATTCATGTTTTGATAGCGGACCAACGTTTGCGGAGCATGGTCACCTCCCACATAAATCCATAACTGATAAGTGCCAGCGCACGCATCATAGATTGCTATTTTTTTCAACTCAGTTCCTTGGTAATCAAGCAAATCCTCTTCATCAAAACGGATGGCCCAAAAGAGGATTGGTTCCTCGTCATTGCCAATCACGTTCTTAAACACACCATTGTCATAACGTAGCCAGTCCTCAACCAAAGGAGGCCTTTCGCCCCATGAAATCAATGCACCATAATCGGTATCACTTTCATAATAGTTCTCTCCCTCTAAGTTTGTCGGTGGCTCGCAATACAAAGGAAATGAAACAGTTACACACTCTTCGCAGGACATTGAATAGTAAGTCCCGTCAGGAATACCGCCATAAACGACACGCAAGCAATACTCTGCATTGCCGTACATGACAACATCATAATCCACAAAGGAACTTTCGTCCGTTACAGCCAAAAACTCGCCGTCACGATAAAGTCTGACACCCTCAATCTCCACATTCCCATGATATTGCCATGACAACAAAACCGCATCCTCCAAAAGCGTCCAATGCAGACCGTTCACAGTACCTGGATAATTGGAGCAAGACAGGTATGTCCATTCATAGGTTCGCCATTCGCCGGTGGCTGATAAAAAAACCGGACGTACTTGCACCAAATAGCTCTCCCAGTCGACTAAGGACCCTACCTCAAATTGAAATTGCTGTTCAGTTGTAGTTGCCACCAACTGGCCATTTATCATAACTTCAAAATATTGCAAATCACGGCTTTGAGCGTCAGACAGTTGCCAAATCGCCCACCCCGTTGAAGAAACATAAAGGCTATCGATTTCCAAAATTTGCTCCACAAGCTCAATTTCGAGATAAACTGGCGCATAGACCTGAATTGTATCAGTCAACGTAAAATTCTCATAACCATTAAGATAGACATTCAAAAGATAATCGCCACGATAAACATCCGACAACAACAAACGACCATTTTCGTCCAACACGTCGTGATAGCTTTGACCCTGTTCGTTGCAGGACGCCAACCAAACTGAGGCACCTTCAGGTATCAGGCCGATATTGGTCGTGGCCAAAAGTTCGAAAGTCGTGGTCATATCCTTGTCCAAATAGTCGGACCAAATCGTATCCGAGGCCGCTCTATTGCCTTCATACCAGCAACTTACGCCCCAGCTGTACTTCCCCCAAGGCAAATCTGCCCAATTCATGTCCATGAACACCGTGTCCGTGAGGTGAGAAGCCAACATGACCGGCTCCTCCTCAAAGCAGCGGCGGAAAAGGTCGTAATAACGAAATGAGCGGCCAGCTTGGGGAAGTTCACACCGCGTCGTGCCATCGTGCATTGACCAAGACACCCGAACAAAGTCATCCATGAACAGTTCTGCCTCCACATCGTGCACAGGGAGATATAATTCGTTGAGGATGAAATTGATATCAAAATAAATCGAATCGTTTTCAAGGCAAAGTGAATCTGAAAGGAAGCTTGGGCTATAGCCCTCAAACTCAGCGAAAACTTGATAGGTACCCGCCTGAATTACAGCCTCGTAATAACCTAAAGTATCGGAAATGAACTGATAATACAAGGTGTCTCCCGACTCGGCAATACCTGAAAAACTGATCATTGAGCCTTCAATCGGGGTAATGCTGTCCTGTTCAAACACGAAACCCGTCACCACGCCTTCTGCCTCAACCCTAAACGACAGCAGCAAAGCCACAACAAAAACCCATATCGAAAGGCATCTTTTCATTTCAGGATCAATACTTTACAAATTTTATCATCCAATTCTCCGATTTTCCGTTCACGATAACGAAATACAATCCCTGTGGCAAATCATGCAGCGAAAGCTCGCACTCGCCCAATACATTGCTATGCAGCGTTTGTTGGGGCAAGACCACACCGCCCATCAGATTGCTGACCACAACTTGATAATCCTCACCACTTTTCAATCCTGAAATAACCAAATCCTTCTCCACAGGATTGGGATACACCTGCACCAGTTGCTCGGTCGTTGTGGCATTTTGGCGCATGGCCACCCGACCATCTCTATTGACAAAAAGATGCAGGTCTTCAATCATCGGCTGCTCGGGAGAAAGCACAACTTGCTCGCACATGCCCCGGCCGTAACGCGGAAGGTCAGACATCACTTGATAAGTGCCAAAAGGAAGATTGCGGAAATTGAAAGCGCCCTCTGCATTGGTGAGTGCAAAGCCCAGCACACGTTGTTTGTTGGCATTCAGCAACATAACCCCGACATTCGAGAGGCCTCCCTCGCAATACTGCAACGACTCGTCATCGCGAAGCCAAGGTTCACAATAGAAGTCACTGGCCTTGAACGGCATTTCAGGATAGTCAAACACTCCCTTGATTTGACCCTCGCCAACCGCAAACCCTAGCTCCAAGGCCGGCAAATTCAAATCAACATCATAGACATCACCGTCAACGACAATCATATTGGACTCATTCCATTGAAACTCACCCAAATAATATGCTCCACCCGAAACCATTTCCAAGGTGTCAGGAAAAGCGTACAAAATATAGGTATCAGGCAGCAAAGACTCAAACTTGAACTTGCCTCCGTTATCCGAAACAGTCCTATAAAAGCCTGAGAAGAACGGATTGTTATCGTTCAACCCAGCCGCAACAACCTCTACATTAGGCATTTGCAGACCATTAAACCAAGTAGCGCCTTCCAAGGAGAACTCCTCATACAAATCGAAATGGACGGTATCCTCCACCATTCCACAAAACGACCAGGCCCTCAGAACCAAATCCACGAAACGGCTCTGTTTGTCCTGATTTCCGGGATAATAGTCCGTTTGCAAGGCCATCGAATCCGCAAAATGACCATCGCCCAACGAATACCATTGTATGGAGTCATAATAGTCCGCCGAAGCTTGGTCAAGGTGAATGGGGCGATCCAATCCACTGTAATAATCCTCGCCTGCAAAAACCGTAAGTTCCTTAAACAGTTGAAGTTGCATTTCATCGACTTTCACCGATCCGTTGGCCGTCACGCGCAAGGTCAAAGTGACTTCACCTGCATCGAAATCGGCCTCAGAGGGATAATAGGTCGGTGTCAAGGACAAGGAATCCGAAAACACGCCTGTGCCTGAAGTTTGCCATACAAAGCTGGAAATGTACGGAATGGTGGCACCACTGACCACATAACCCACCTCGGGCGCACACAAATCGCCATCCTCACCCGCATAAGGATAATAGGAGGCAAAAGCATAGGCACTTTGCCCAACCGAGGCATACACATCGGGGTTGTAGGCTCGGTCGCAAGCCATAACCGCAAGGTTTTCAGATTGTTGTGAAGAAACAATATAAGAATTCCCAAAAATGGAATCAATGTGATGCGCAAACTTATAATAGTTGAAATCGCCATAAAACAACACATAATGGTCAAGATCGGCCTCGGGATTGTCTTCCCACGAAATCAGCCACGAGCCGTTCACGAACTGCTTTTTCACCGTGAATGGTGGCGAAATAGGAGCCGTGGTGTCACATTCCATCAAATAACCGTCATAATCAATTTTGCCCAAACCAGGCGTATCGTGTTGGTCAACAATCACAGATTCAATATCTTCCGCAGAAACCGTTCCCCAATAGTTCCAACGCATGTCGACATCTTCCTTCGACACGTTCGCAAAAAGAATCACATCGTTTTTGCTATGCAGGAAGTTGTTGCGATTCATCCGCGACTTTCCTGAAGGGAAATCCAAGATCCTTTTCTTCGCCTCACTAATCGTATTGCCGATGCAGCTCACCGAACCAGCCTGTTTGACATTGGTGATTGTCAACTCATTGTCGTAAAACGTGTTATTCTCAACCATCAGATGACAAACACGCAACATGTAAATCGCTTCGTCATTGCTCCAAAACACATTGTTACGAATCACAATGGAGTCCATGGCCGCCTTGATGCCGTATGAGGAATAGCTGCCGCTACCTTCGGGCAAGTCCGAAGAAATCAAGTTGTTAAGGATGAAATTCTTCGCATCCTTGTCGGAGAGTCCGCCCACCGACTCGAAGCTGATGGCCGTGGCCGCCCCTTGGAAACAATTGTCGGAAATCACATTGTTGCGACACTTGTAGCCATAGCCCACGTTGGAAACCTCCACGTTAATCTGCCCTTGGTCGAAGATGCAGTGCGAAATCATATTGTTCTCGCTGTCTTGAGCCTGGGCCTTCAACTCAACCCCAGAGATGCATTGATAAAACAAACAACTGTCTATCAAACAATTGCCGCAATCCACCAATTCTATGCCTTTGCCTGCATAATAGTTGTTGAACGTGCAATGGTTGATGACTACATTGCTGCATGAAGTGGCATTCAGGGCTGTCAGTGCGCCCACCACCTCAACATGGGACAGCCTGACGAAACTGCTTTCGTCCACATTCCTCAACTGAACCCCTGCCCAGTCGTGCGAAAACTCATAGCAGCGTAGATGAACCTTTTGGTCCTCATTTCCGTCCATCACAAGGCTTCCGCCTTCCTTCACGCGCAGATAAGCCGACTGGCTGAAATAGATGGTTGTGCCTGCTTCCACCTCCAGGAAACCGCTATCGGCCACCGTCAGTGCCTCGCTCACCAAATAGGTCGTATCACCGCCCAGTTTGCGTAATACCAGAGTTGAATCGACCACACCGTCAATCTGCACATAATGCTGCGCTTGGGCCGAAAAGCTCAATGCCGCCAGAATCATCATCAATGCTATGGTCTTTACAAATCTCATGACTTAGAAATAATACGTCAGGCCCAAACGGCATTCCCAAAGGCTCATACGCATATCGAACGGAAAATCAGCACGATATAGCGACCCGCTAGTCCTCCTATATAGCACCTCAGGCACCAATTCAACACGGTCGACAATTTTGATGGCTGCGCCAAGGCCGCCGAAATAGGAAAAGCGAACCGGCTCCACCTGACTACGCGAAATGGACGCATGGAACGGTTCCTCCAAACTGTTGAACGAGCCGGCGCATGAGACCAAGAAATCAGCCGAGACACCTGCCTTGACATACATCCTGAAATGCTCCCGCTTCCAAAAATCGAAGGCAACAAACGCTCCAACACTCAGATAATCAAGCCGATTGATGTCGCGATAAGAATACTGCGTGGTGACAAGCGGCACATAAACCGAGTCCATGATATAATGATAGGCCGTGTCGCCCGAAATAGGATGCACCACATAATAGGTATCCAAAGTGTCATTCACATAGTAATCACCTTGATACACAGTTTGTTCGAGCGAAAAACGATATTTCACCGAACGGTAAGTAAGGCTCACTCCGCCACTCAAGCGGTTGTGTTTGTAGCCTGCATCAAGGCCGAAGCAGAAGGCCGAACTTGGTGCAATGCCGATTGCACTATTGGGGGCGTTCAGCTTGTCGTTGAAAGTAAAACGCAAAATGTCGTATGCAACCGAAGGCGTCAAAAACCAGCCATTGTCCCTGAATGAGGGCCACGGAATCTCCAAACCCTTGTATTTCACCTGATAAACCGTGTCTGTTTTCACCACTCTTTCCACTCGAACAATCGTGTCGTAGCGCATTACCGACCTGATTACCAACATGGTATCGTACAACCGAATGGTATCGCCAGCTTTCGTGGCCACGGTATCCATCTTATGGATAATGGTTTCCTGAGGCTGCTCAACCGTTGGTTGGGTCACGGTTGGGTCATTGGGCACAGGTTCAAGCTGTTGGTTTTTGCGGATAACATATTGTTTTCCAATTCTTTTGAATCCATATTCGGTGCCTTTCAGTAAGTCTGCCAGCACCTCCTCCACCGGTTTATACGAGCAGGAATACTTCTCTATGCGGATTTTGCTCAGTTCCGCCTTGCTGAAGGCGACGTTCAGTTCATATTCGGCAAAGAGCTTCTCAAGTGCCACATCCAAGCTGCACGACTCTACCGAAAATGTAATCAAGGGGTTAATGTTTTGGGAATATGATTTCAAAGACGCCATGCCCAACAGGAGAAGCACCATCAAGGTCAGTCTTTTCCCGAAAAAGCCTTTGCCATTGGGTTGTCTATCAGAGTTTTGGTTCAGTTTTTCGCGTTTCATCTGCAAAAATGATGTCGTTACAGGCCGCTAAGGTACGACAAATTAGGCAAACAAACGCCGTTTGCGTTCAAAAAACAATAAAATCGGGGAAATCTTATTTGAGGATGAAGCTGTCCTTGGTCGGTTTCGAAACCGTCATGCCAAACACCGTGGCAATGGTTTCCACCACCTCATCAACCGAATCCTTATCCGTGAAACGCGCCGTAAGTTTCTCGTCGGCATAGCTTTCAGGAAGTTGGATCTTGATTTCGAAGATGTATTCCAAGGTCTCGACAATCGTCGAAAGGCGGACATTGTTGAAGTCGAGCACATGGTCGTTGGACAGTTCCTCATATTTCACCTCGGAATAGGTCAAAAGGCGCATCGTTCCATCGGCGGGATTGCAGATGCCGCGCTCGCCCGGCTCGACCTCAATCGAGGAAACCTCGTTGCCTTTCTTGTCGACCGTCGTCATCCTGACGCGACCCGAATAAAGGTCAAGTTGGTATTGCTCTGAGGTTTCGTCAGCTTCGAGCAGGAACGAAGTACCCAGCACTTCAACGTTCATGTTGCCGCAGTGGATGACAAAAGGATGTTCGGCATCCGCGCTCACATCGAACAAGGCGGTTCCTTCAAAATCGACGGCGCGAAGTTCGTTGCGGAACTGCTTCGGATGGGTGATTTCAGATTGACCGGCAAAAGTGACCGAAGTTCCATCGGGCAGCAGGTAAGGTTGCTCCGTACCCCAGTCGTTCGAGGCCATGGTAACAGTGGAATTGAACGGCTTGACCGTCATAAAGCCGATGAACAAAGCGATGATGAGCACCGCAGCCGCAGAGGACACATATCTGATGTTGCGCCTGAACCAAGGCATCTCCACGACAACCGTCTCATGGCTTTCCTGTTCCTCAATCTTCTCGTTGACGGCATTCAAGGCCGATTCCACATCGATGGAATCCAGCTCGGGCATCGGGAACGAAGTCAGCTCCCAAACGTCCTTGATGGATTCGAAACGATCCTGATGGGATTCCGATTCGCCAATCCACGACAACAAGGCATGGGCTTCCTCCTCGGCGCACTGCCCTTCGAGGTAGCTCATTATCAAATTGTCATCATATTTGGCATTAATCGTATTCATTTTCTCATCGATTCACTTGAAAGACGAATAACTCGGGTTTTACCCTTAGTCATTTTCGAAAAAAAATCACTTTTTTTTCATTCGATGAATTCCTTCAGTCCTTCTCTCAATTGTTTGAAGGCGGCGCTCATGTGAGCCTCAACCGTTTTGACCGAAATGCCCAGTTTTTCAGCGATTTCTCCGTATTTGAGTCCATCAAAACGGCTGGCAAGAAACACCTCGCGGCGCTTTTCGGGCATGGCGGCCAACAAGGCCTGATAGGAGCTTTCGAGGTTCTTTGACTGAAGTTCCTCCGAGGGGTCGACGCTTTCCGACTGGTCGGAATACACTTTCAGGTTGGTTTCGGAGTGCAAGCGCTCCTTATTAATATATGAGAGTGCGCTGTTGCGGACTGCACGTAGCAAATACGACTCAAAGTTGGTGTTGATGTTGACCTTCTCTCGGTTCATCCACAATTTGACGAATAAATCCTGCACAATTTCGGCGGCCACATCGGTATCGGCTACAAAACGGAAGCAAAAACGCACCGCCTGAGCGTAATAACGGCGGAAAATCGCATTGAAAGCCTCCCTGTCGCCAGCGCACATGCGTTCGACAAGACTATGTAACTCTTTATCATTCATCAAATTAAAAGTAGAATGAACGGTTTTGAACAATTGGGCAAAGGTAAGGATTTTTACCATACCATTGACGCTTTGTTGGAAAAAGTGATACCCAAAACCACAAAGAACACTCGAAGCAGAAAAAATCAGCTTCCAAATTGCCGAACAAAATTAACTTATTTCATTGATTTATAATATTTTAAACACAACGCCAAAACCTATAGTGAGAAAAATATTCTGAAAAAAGAGAAAGAAAATCTTGACCGATTGAAAAAATGTGTATTTTTGCAGTCCGAAAAAAACGAGAGTCAGTATCTAACTTAAAGATATCGAGAAATGTACGCAATAGTAGAAATCGCAGGACAGCAGTTCAAGGTGACGCAAGGACAACAGATTTTTGTCAACAGACTGCATGAAGAAGAAGGAAGCAAGGTTTCTTTCGACAAAGTATTATTGATTGGGAACGACGGCGCGACGAAAGTGGGTGCCCCGACGGTAGCCGGTGCCAATGTCGAAGCCACCATCTTGCAACACTGCAAGGGCAACAAGATCATCGTTTTCAAGAAGAAGAGAAGAAAAGGCTATCAGAAGTCGAACGGTCACCGTCAGTATCTGAGCCAGATCAAGATTGAAAGCATCACTGAGTAAAAACCCGAAAAAAAGAATAAGATATGGCACACAAAAAAGGCGTCGGTAGTTCCGAGAACGGTCGTGAGTCAGCAAGTAAGCGACTCGGAGTGAAACTTTTCGGTGGACAAGCAGCCATTGCGGGCAACATCATCGTCCGTCAACGTGGCACCAAGCACTATCCTGGCAAGAACGTCGGCATGGGTAAGGACCATACGCTGTATGCAAAGTGCGACGGCATCGTGGAATTCAAGAAGAAGAGCGAAGGCAAGTCCTTCGTCAACATCCTTCCCGTTGAGGCCGAAATCACCGAGTAAGTGTTTTTCATACGCATATTGTTCCCGACCGCCGATTGTGGCAGTCGGGTTTTTTCGTTTGCAGTCGGCACCATTGCCGCAAAATGCGTATCTTTGCAACCCCAACCATATCCTAAACGCATGAAAGCACCACTTCTGAAAACCTTAGGCAATTGCATGGCCATAGCCTTGATGGTATTGGCCTTGGGCGCTTGCAGCCAAAAACAGGCATCCACCATTGAAAGAATCGAAAAGTTGCAAAAACAGGTGAACGCCGATGCCAAGACATTGCAACAAATTGAAAACGAAGACTATGCAAACCTCAGCAAGGACTTTCTTTTCTGCGACTCCCTCCTGCAATATATGGACACGGCACAAGTGAACCGCTGCTTTGAGCAACTCAACCTGACCTATGCCTACCTGAAGCAATTCGACGGCGTGAAGGCCGACATGCAGAAAAAAGCAGCGTACTCCAACCTCCAGCTCGACCACCTGAAAGCCGACCTTGAAAGCCAATACATCACCGACTCGCTGGCCTGTGTTTACCTTGAAACTGAGAGGAAAGTGGCCGACACGCTGCACAACCGTGTACTCTATTTTCAAGACCGTTTCGCCCAATGCCAGAAAGAACTGGCTTCCATCAAAAAAGCCCGCCGTTGACCATGCGTTACCTCCGCTCCACATTATGGCTCTTTCTTCTCTTTGCCTTCACTGCTCCATTGCAGGCGCAAATTGGCAGAGTTTCCGACGAACAACGGAAAAGGCAAAATCCCCAAAATGACCAAAGGGCCATCGATGAACAACTTGCCAATCAATACTATAGGAACCAAGAATACGACAAAGCAGAGACACTTTTCAAGCAACTCTATGACAAGACGAAGCAGACCTACCTCTTCCAACAATATGTGGACTGCGCCCTCATTACGAAGCATTATTCGGAACTTGAAAAAGAGCTGAAAAGTTTCATCAAAGCCAATCCGAACTACCAAAAAAGCCTCGTTGACCTCATTTATGTCTACACTTTGGAAGGCAAAACTGACAAAGCCGAAAAACAATTCAACGACATCTTGAAGACGCTCCCCGACAGTGCCCCGATTATCAGAAACTTCGGTAACAACTTCCAATCCAGAGGTTTATATGACATGGCTGCGGCCATTTTCGAAAAGGGAAATGCACTTTTGGGCGGAAAAGAATCCTTTTACATGGAACAAGCCAACCTCCATTATTCGACGGCCAACTATCAAGAGGCGTTCCGTTATTACTTCCTAGAACTGGAAAAGAATCCTGGGCAATACAACACCATCAAGAATCGGTTGCAGACCCTGCTGTTCTATGACGTGAACAACAGCATCGCCGATGAGTTGCGCATCGCCCTGCTGAAACGCACACAGGAAAAGCCCGACAACCTCGAACTGGCCCAGATGCTTGTGTGGTTCGCCATTCAACAAGAAGACTACGACATCGCCCTATCGCAATGCCAAAGCATCGACCGACGCACCCAAGACCAAGACGCGCAAATCATCAACCTTTCGGGCATCTGCTTGAACAACAAGCAGTTTGATGTAGCTCGGGAAGGCTACCAATATGTTCTGAAAAAAGGGAAAAGCAACCCGTTTTACGGACAAGCCCTCACGGGAAGCATCAACGCCGACTATCAGCAACTGAAGGCCAAAAACAGCACCGACACCAAAGCCTACGAACGCCTCTCGAAACGCATTGAAGATGCGTATAACGACATCAACACCAACGACTTGACCAAGCTGACCCTGACTCAAGCCGACATCATGACCTATCAACTGGGCCAGACCAACGAAGCCATTGCCCTGCTGACCAACACTCTTGCTGAAGTGAACAGCAAACAGGACAAGGCCGCACTGAAACTGAAATTGGCCGACATTTACCTGCACGAAGACGAAGTTTGGGAAGCCACCTTGCTATATAGCCAAGTCGACAAGAGCATGAAAGAGGAGCCGTTGGGACACGAAGCCCGCTTCAAGAATGCCCAACTGCGCTATTTCATCGGCGAATACGAATGGGCCGAGAGCCAACTAAAGGTGCTGAAAGCCGCCACCTCGAAACTCATCGCCAACGATGCCATGACGCTCTCGCTCATCATCAAAGACAACCTTGAGGTGGACACTACTGGCGTGGAACTCAACAAATTGGCTCGCGCCGACTACCGCATTTACCAGCAGCGCGACGACGAAGCCATCGCCTTGCTTGACGACATCATCGCCAACGGGAACGAAGTCAGCAAGCCGCATGCACTGTTCCGCAAAGCTGAAATCGCGGAGAAACGGAAAGAATTTGAAAACGCAGAACAACTCTATCTGCAAATCGTGGAACAATATCCCTACAGCTATATGGCCGACGCCGCCCTGATGCAAGCCGCCTTGATTGAGCAGAACCATTTGAAAAACAAAGAATTGGCCAAGCAACATTACGAGAAACTGATTGACGACTACCCAACGAGCATTTATACGGCGCAAGCGAAGAAAAACTATAGGAAGTTGTAAGTTGTTCAGTTGTTCAGTTACTCAGTTATGAGTTGGCTGGACAACTGAATAACTGAACAACTACAAACTGAACAACTGAAAATGAACGAAGTTCGACCCAAAAAGAGTTTAGGCCAGCATTTCCTGACCGACCAAAACATAGCAAAACGCATTGTGGAGCAGTTGTCGCCCGATGTGGAGAGTGTCATCGAGGTAGGTGCCGGAACGGGCGTTTTGACCCAATATTTGGTGCAAGATGTTTTAGACAAGTTCCATGTCATCGAAATCGACAAAGAATCCATCGCCTATTTGGAGAAACATTTCCCCATGCTCGGCGAGCGGCTGATTGAGGGCGACTTCCTTCGCACCGACCTCAGCCAATTCGGGCAGCAAAACATGGCTATCATCGGGAATTTCCCCTACAACATCAGCAGCCAGATTTTCTTCCAGGTGCTGAAATACAAGGAACAAGTCGTGGAGGTGGTCGGCATGGTGCAGAAGGAGATGGCCGAGCGCATGGCTGCCAAGGAAGGCAGCAAGACCTACGGCATCCTAAGCGTACTGATGCAGGCTTGGTACGACATTGATTACCTATTTACCGTACACGAGAACGTGTTCAACCCGCCACCGAAGGTGAAGTCGGCGGTCATCAAGATGCGGCGCAATGCCGTCACCGACTTGGGCTGTGACGAGAAACTGTTTGTGAGCATCGTCAAGCAGGCTTTCAACCAACGCCGCAAGACCATGCGCAACTCGCTGCGCCCAATGCTCAGGCCTGAGATCATCGAAAACGAGGTCTTCAACAAACGGCCCGAGCAACTGTCAGTGCAGGAATTTATTGATTTGACGAATTTGATTGGGGGCTAATCACAACCTATTGCTATCCCCATTATACCCCTGATGGTTCTCAAACCGCTTCAGGTTCTTGCGGTTGAAACTGTAGCGCAGCGAGAAGCGGATGTAGCGCGCATCGATGATGTTGTCGCTCTTCGAGATGACTCCGTCCAACAGGCTCTCGCGGTTGCCGACATCGTTGTTGAACACGTCGTTCACGCTGAGGGTGGTTTGTAGGTTGCCGTCTAAGAATCGCGCCGAAAGGTCCAAGCCCATTTTGGGATGACCTTGTGTCTTGGCATAGTCGCTGAGATGCGAAGAAGAATACAAAGCATAGCCGCCCAACTCCACATCGTATTTCTTGATGAGCACGTACGAGAAGTTAAGATTGCCAAGATAACTCCACAGCGAATTGCGGTAGTCGAGGGCATCGCCGCTGTTGTAATTCTCATATCTCGCCTGACCATATAAACCTATGTTCAACCGGTTGTCGAAGAACCTTTTCGACATATTCAGAATGAACAACAATTCGTCTTCCTTGCCGAAATTGCCGTATGTGTAACCGATGATGGCGCCGTCAGCATCCAATTGCGGCACCTGTACCGCATAGTTCTCATTACGACCATACGTAACAGCAAAGTTCAGCCAATAACGATAGCGGTATTTCAATGTGATGCCGTATCGTGTGGAATGTTTCAGATTCGGATTGCCCTCCACATAATAGACGGGACTCTCATAATTGCGGAAGGGATTCAGATAGGTGAAATTGGGCTTCCCGTAGTTGCGACTGTAGGTGAAGGTAAAGTAATGGTCCTCATGGGGTTTGAATCGCAAGGTGAAATTGGGACGAAAGACGTTGTAGTTGTACGGCGTCGTGATTCCTGTGGTTTCCGAAATGCCCAAAGTGCGCACATACGAGTCGGTAAGCGTGACGGCATAACTGAACTTCTCGCTCACCTGATGGTCGAAAATGAAGTAACCCATGACGGTGTTCTCCTTGTAATTGAAATCGTTGGTTACCAAAGTGTCAGGTTGCCATGCGCCGTCAATGAGATTTTCGTAACTGAAATCATTTTCCAAATCGGAATAGTTGTAAGCGAGACCTGATTGGATTCGGATTTTGTCCCATTCTCGGGTATAGTCGGCACGGGTCGAGAAGAGCCATGCTGAATAGGGCGAAGCATCACGGTTATAAACCACGGAATCAGGTAGATAGATATATTCGCGCAGGTTGTTCGACGCATTGAAATCGCGGCTCAGGTTGGCATCCACCGTAATGAAATGACTCGGGTTGTTGAAGTTGTGCTTGTAATAGATGTCGCCCCAATAGGAATGCGAATCGTTCCGTGCCGTGTCGGTGGAATGGATGGCCGTTCCTCGGTCGAGGATGTACTCATTGATGTTGTCGTGGTCGAAATCGAGGTCTCCCGAGAAGTTGATGTCCAAGGAGTTGTTGTCGTCAAACTGGATGCCTGTGCCCGTATTCAAATAATAAGAGTTCATATTGTTGGTATGATTTGCCTCGCGCCGCATCAGCGTGTCGCCGCCCTCACGATACTGCCAATAGCGGTAGGAATACTCCCTCGGGTTGTAGTTTTGCGACAGATACAGATAGGTGTTGGTTTTCAAGGTTCTGAAGTTGAGGTTGAGCGACGATCTCGCGCCGAGGCGTTTGCGCAGTTGCAGGTCGCCAGAGACGCTGCCGTAGAAGCCTGTGGCCAGGTTCTTCTTCGTGATGATATTCACCACAGGGCCGTCCCACTCGCCCGCGAAGCGTGGCGGCGTTTCGTACATGATTTCCACCTCGGCGATGTCCTCGGCCTTTTCGCCTTGCAGCATGTCGGTGATTTGGCTGAACGAAACACGAAGCGGCCTGCCGTTGAGCAGCACGAGCACAGGCTTGTTCAGAACGGTCAGTGTGTTCTCGCTCACCTTGTAGAACGAGCCAGGGATTTCGCGCAGCGCGTCGATGTAGGTGGCCGCTGGGGGCAGTTTCAGTTCGCTGATGTTCATCTTCAGTTTGTCGAACTTGTCCTCAAAGACCTTGGAGGCGGTTATTTGCACCTCATTCAGCATTTTCACGTCGGGCTTGAGGCGCAGTGTGTCCATGCGCATGTCTTGGTTGAGGTTCACTTCAAAAGGCAGGTGCGTAAAGCCGGTGAATTTCACCACGCCGTTGTATTGGCCTTTGTTGAGGCCGCGCAGGGCGAAGTCGCCCTTTTTGTCGGTGATGCCGTAGGTGGCTTTCACCGTGTCGTTGCCTTGCCACACCATGACGGTGGCGTAGGGTAAGGTTCCTTGTTCGTCGTAGACCGTGCCGCTCAAGGTGAAAGTCTGGGCCATGCCTGCCGTTGCAAGCAGGAGCATGAGGGTTAGGATTGAAATGTGTTTCATTTTGTTGAATTGTTTAATTGTTTGACGAGGCAAAAGTATCGCAAGCCCATGACCTGTCAACGGGTTTACAATTTTGATTTTGGGGTTTACAAATCTTTCTTTGAGAAAGATTCGCAAACCACTAAAACACAACGAAATAAGAAAAACGGATTACAGCCTATCCTTCAATTCATCCGGCTCAAAGCCCAACTTCTTGCGGAGTTCGCTACGGCTTTTGTTGATGGAATGGACGCTCAAGCCGAGCAAGTCGCCCATCTCCGTGTTGGAGAGGCCGCTGCACGAGAGCAGGCACACTTTGGCATCGGTTTCGTTCAGTTCTGGGTATTGCTCGGCAATCATGGCCTGCAAGCCCGGATAGGCCGCCTCGATGACCGACACGGCACTCTCGAATGCGGTCTCCTTCCCGTTCATCACCTGCCGTACCAAAGGTTTCCACTCCATCTTGGGGTCGTAGGCGTTTTTCTCGATGCGGGCGGCGGCAAGAATCAAGCGCAAGCGGTTCGTGAGTTCCTGCTTCACAAAAGGATTCTCCTCGGGCTGCTTCAGCTCCGGCGTTTTGATTTCCGGCTTCGGTGCTTCAGGCTGGGTTTCAACCATTTCTGTTTTCGGCTTGCGTTTCAACCAAAACAGCAAGGCACCTATTATTAACAGGAGTGCCGAAATAGCCACGATGCAGAAAACCATGGTTTTATGTTGCTTTTGAAGGTGCTTTTCGGCCATCGCATTAACAAAATTCAAATAATCGTTTCGCTGTTGCTGACGACGGTAATTTTTGATTACACCATAACTCTCGCCATACACGGTTTCATCAGCCGTAATCCAATGCGTCAAAAAAACCGGATACAGGTCGTGTTGCCGACCATAGAAGCAAAACACGTCGGCTCCTCCAAGTTTATACTTTCTATCGAATTGCATCGCACTCGCCCAAACACCGCCATAATAACTGGTCGAATCGTCGCTTATAGGCTTAATCTTGTGTCTGACATTATAATTAAAAAACAATTCTTTTATGCCGTATGCCTTGGTTGCCAATTTCAATCCAGTGTCTTCTGTCTCTAATTGTTTCAAAAGCAGAACGCCAACGTCCCTATTGTCGAAATGCTCTCCGCCCACCAATATGCCTTCGTTGAACATGGCCCGCCACAGAGCATCGTCGTTGCCGCTTTCTGTCGCAAAATCAACGCTTTGGGCCAAACAGAGCGTAGCATTGTCGAAATCGTTCAAAAACTGGTAATTCACGCCCATCATGTTCTGTACGAAGGCCCTCTCATATAAACGGTGGCCAAAATAGCGGTCGGCGGAATCCAAGGCGGCTGCGGCTTCTCCATATCTATCCATCCAATGCAAATGCCTTCCCATCTGGAAAAAGGCACGGGCAGCAGTGAGACTGTCGCCTGCCCGAAGCGCATAATCTGCAGCGTTTTTGAAAGATTGCAAAGCCAAACTATCGGCATAAATCGTCTGCAAGTCGTAACCCTTGTAAAGCGCAGCCAAGGCAGCCTTTTGGGGTTGTCCTTTTTTGGCGAAATAGGCAGGGGCACGGTCAAGGTCTGGTGAGGTGTAGGTATGGTTCATTACCTTATCAAACAAGAAGTTACCATTCGATTTGGTAGGATCAGTAGCATCGCGGTCGTCGCCATAGATAGCGCGGGCTTGCAGCAAAGCCATCTCCATGCGTTGGGCCTCGCTGAAATAAACTTCCATGTGCATTGCACTATCAATTAGGTGCAAAGCACTGTCGGGATGGGTTTCCAAAACGGTTTCAGCGTTGCGGAGCAACTGCTTCGCCTCACGTTGTGACGGGTTGCAGGCGGTCAAGGCCAACAACAGACTACCAAAAATCAAATGACCTATTTTCATAAGGGCAAAATTACGGAATAAAATGTTCGCTCGTTGCATAAAACCAAATTTTGGCGCAAAGGTAGCGCAAGGGAAAAGGCCGTTGCCCAAATTACAGCCTTCTTTTCGGCTTTTACAAACATTTTTCCGCAGAAAATTTTTAATTAACTGAAAATCAATCGGATAAAAAACAGATTTTACAATTTGAGTGGAAGAAAAATATAGTTTTGAGGCAACCCAAAACACTATATTTTGACCTCTTTCCGCATGGCGTGGCGCACCGTGAGGAAGGCCGAAGTGCAGCCCACCGCCAAAATCGTGGCGAAAATCAGCAAAACATCTTTAAACTTCAGCAAGACGGGATAAGCATCCACGACATAGTTGCCGCCCGTGCCGAACTTCACGAAGCCGAACCTTTGCTGCAAAAGCACTAAAATGATACCCAACAGCAAGCCGATGATGCCGCCTGCCACGGAAATCAGCAGGCCTTCATTGAGGAAAATGCGCTGAATTAGGCGCTTGTCGGCGCCCATTGATTTCAGGATTTCGGTGTCCTTACGCTTGTCAATCATCAGCATGGAGAGCGACCCAACCACATTGAAGGTAGCCAAAATCAGGATGAAAGTGAGTATGACATAAACCGCCCACTTCTCAGAACGCATGATTCTGTAAAGGGTTTCTTGCTGTTCTTGTTGGTTTTTCACGGTGAAATCCTCCCCTATCACGGCTTTCACTTCCTTTTTCACCTTATTAATATCTGCGTTCGGGGCAACAAAAAGCTCCACATTTGAGGCCTTACCCTCATATTCAAGCAATTCCGAAAGCCATTCGAAAGGCACGAGCACTAATTTTTCGTCCTGTTCCTGCTCGGTAGAAAACACGCTACGCACAGTCAGCACATCGGAGTTGAAGCTATTCTCGAGACTCATCATGGAGGCGTTGCCGCGCTTGGGCACATAGACACGCACCATCGCGTAAGGATCATAAGCATTGATGCCAAGATACCACGCCACACCCGCGCCTGGAACGGCAAAATCGTGCTCGCCATCGGAAAGCAGAAATCCATCGGCACCATAAATGATTTCATTCATCCGTTCAATCTTCTGATAATCAACACCTACACCTTTCACTTGGCCTATGTGCTGCTTGTCGTTGGCGCGAAAAAGCGCGTCTTCGGTAATCGTGGGAATCACATAGTCAATACCTTGAATGTCATTGAGTTGTCCCAAAGGAAAAGCCGTCAAATCAATCGTCTTGCCTTTTACGGCGGCGATTTGCAAGTCGGGCGTAAGGCGGTTGTTCATCGACGAAATCACCCTCTCCAGTCCATTGAAGGCCGACAGCACCACGATAAGCGCAAACGAGCCCACGCTAATACCCAAAATGGAAATCCACGTGATGATATTAATGAGGTTGTGGCTTTTTTTGGCCAACAGGTAACGGTTCGCTATGAACAGTGGCAGTCTCACTTGTCGGGATGAAGCAGGTTGTCAATGTTTTCGATGTAATCCAAAGAGTCGTCCTCGATGAAACGCAGTTCGGGCACGACACGCATTTGGTGACGTATGCGGTTGCCGAGCAGTCCACGGATGCCGCGTGCGTTCTGGTTCACCTCTTCCACGACCTTTTTCTTGTCGTCCACGCCGAAAACGCTCAGATATACCCGTGCGTATGAGAGGTCGGAAGTGACGCTGACACGCGTCACGGTAATCATCAGCGAAGACACCGTAGGCTTCAGCTCCTTTTGGAATATATCACCTAATTCCTTTTGTATCAGTCTGTTTACTCTTTCTAATCGTTTGCCGTCCATGATTTCAGATTCAAAGATTTAAAGATTCAGAATTTAAAGATTATTAGGATGCAAAAATAGGCAAATCTTTGCTATTCGCGGTGTTTCGAATCCATCAAAATCGTCACTGGCCCGTCATTGAGCAATTCCACAGCCATCATGGCGCCAAACTCGCCGCTTTGCACTGGCCGGCCTGAAATCTCGGCAAGGTGTTTCAGGAAGAGTTCATACAGTGGAATGGCCACCTCAGGGCGGGCGGCGCGAATGAAACTTGGACGGTTGCCTTTTTTGGTCAAGGCGTGGAGGGTGAACTGGCTCACCACAAGGAAAGCGCCTTCTACTTGGTTGATATCCAGGTTCATCGCATCATTTTCATCGCTGAAGATGCGGAGTTTGGTGAGCTTTTGGCAAAGCCAATCCACATCCTCTTGCGTGTCGGCTTCCTCGATGCCAAGCAAAATCAGCATTCCCAAACCGATTTCCGACTTTACTTTGCCGTCAATCGTGACGGAAGCGTGGGTAACTCTTTGTGCTACAATGCGCATATTCCAATCATTTGGCGCGGGCGCTTCGACAGGCTCAGCGACCCTTCAATTATTAATGCATTAGTTTGAAAATCATCTCTCTATACAAATCCTTCTCGCTCACCTCACCGCTCTCGTAGCCCTTCGATTTCATGTCGAACTCACGCAAAATGGAGATGTTGCGGATGCACACCTGCGGTGGATAGTTGCGGGCTGCCGTTTGGTAATCCCTTACAAAATAAGGATTTACGCCCAACAGACTCGCTAACGCCCCTTGCGACTTGTCAGCGGCCAGATGCAATTTGAGAATCTTCGTGAAATAGCCGTAAAGCGTTATTGCCGTGACCAACAGTGGATTGTCCTTGCCGTTGTCACCGAAATAGTTCACGATGCGGTTGGCCTTCAGTACATCGCGGCTGCCGATGGCGTTTTGCAACTCGAAGACGTTGAAGTCCTTGGAGATGCCGATGTTGCGCTCCACGTCCGCGTCATCGATGCTCTTGTTTTTGGGCAGGGCGATGGTCAGTTTCTTCAGTTCGTTGGCAATTTTGTGGAGGTCGGTGCCTAAGAAATCGGCCAACATCTGTGTGGCCTTGGGCGTGATGGAATAGCCTTCGCCCTTCAGATAGTTCTGGATCCAGCTCGGTATGTTGCTGTCATACAGTTTCTTCGACTCGAACCAAACGCCTTTTTTGTCAATCTTCTTGGCCAAGGTCTTGCGCTTGTCGAACTTCTTGTATTTGTATGCGAAAACGAGCAGCGTCGTCTCGGGAATCGTATCGAGATAAGCCTCAAATTTCTCCAAGTCCTTCACATCCTGCGCCTCCTTAACGATAACCACCATGCGCTCGCCCATCATAGGGAAACTGCGGGCATGGTTGGCGATGGTTTCCACATCCACGTCGCGACCATAAACCACGATTTGGTTGAAGGCGCGGTCGGCCTCGTCCAAAGCTTCGTTCTCGATGGTGTCCGAAATCATATCGATGAAATACGGCTCCTCGCCCGTCAAGAAATAAACGGGCGCGAAGTTCTTCTTGTGGATTTCGGAAAGGATTTGTTCGTAGGTCATCAGAACTTCAAGTGCTTGACAGTAAGGCCATTATTAATAAGTTGTCGCAGAGAGTCGATGCCAATGCGGAGGTGTTCGCCGACAAAACTCTGACTTACTTTCTTGTCGCTCGCCTCCGTCTTGACGCCTTCGGGTATCATGGGGTTGTCGGACACGAGCAGCAACGCACCCGTCGGGATTTCGTTGTGGAAGCCGACGGAGAAGATAGTCGCGGTCTCCATATCGACGGCCATACAGCGTGTTTTGCGAAGGTATTCCTTGAACTCCTCGTCGTGTTCCCACACGCGGCGGTTGGTGGTATAGACCGTGCCCGTCCAATAGTCGCGGCCATAGTCGCGGATGGTAGTGGAGATGGCTTTCTCAAGGCTGAAGGCAGGCAACGCGGGCACTTCGGGCGGGAAATAGTCGTTCGAAGTACCTTCACCCCGGATGGCCGCGATAGGCAAGATCAGATCGCCCACCTTATTCTTCTTTTTTACACCGCCGCACTTGCCGAGAAACAGCGCAGCCTTAGGCTTCACGATGCTCAACAAGTCCATGATGGTGGCGGCATTGGCGCTTCCCATACCAAAATTGATGATGGTGATTTCGCCATCGGTGGCACAAGGCATTGATCTATCGCGCCCAACCACCTCCACGCCTTGCCATTCGGCGAAGCGGTCCACATAATTCTGGAAGTTGGTCAGCAAAATGTACTTCCCGAATTTCTCCAACGGCAAGCCCGTATAACGTGGCAGCCAGTTTTCAACTATTTCTTGTTTGGTTTTCATTTGATTTCTAGTATTTGTGCAAAGGTAAGAAAACAATAATAATTTAATCGGGCAATTGTTTCAGTAACTCCTTAATCGCTTTGTCTGCAATTGAATCTTGATCAGATTTATCGTAAAGCGCCAGCAAATAAACAACACCTTCTTCAATCTCAACCATTACATTCACATAGGTAATGACTCGAACACCACCACTTTTCCCACCACCTTTTGAATGTATTGCCAATCGAATTTTGTGGACGCCATGACCCAAACTTACCCCCATCATAGGATTCTTCCTCAAATCCTTTACGAGAGCCTTGACATCATCGGGCAATGAATGATAACGCTTGAGCAATCTTTTGAAATCTTTATCAAAAGATGCCACGGATTTAATTTTATAACTCATCGAGCAACTCCTCAATAGGTCTTCCAACCTCTTTACCTTCTTTAATAAGTTTCAATTCCCTGAAAGCCTCATGAAGACTTTGCATTACCTGCTCCTCTGAATCCTCTTGAGGCTCCGATGCCTTTTCTGTTTCTGCCTTCCGTTCCCGACGAATCTTGCGAAGCGACTTTAAGGCCCGCTCCATCATGGTCTCATCCGTCACGATGTAACTCATTTCACGCTGCAAAGCCGATGTCAGTTGTACTGTTGTCATTGTTTTTGCCATTTATAACTTTGCAAAAATACATATTTTTCTGAAAACACATATAGGCATTTGTTTTTGAAACTACATGACACCTATAGATATATCTCAAAAAAATTCAGTTGGGGTGCATTTGCCCACCTATTGATTCCTCAAATCAGCCCATAATTCGTTGCAAATGCCAAAGCCTCAGTAATATTCTCAACTTCCAATTTTTCAAAAAAATGCTTGCTACCATCCATTTTATTTGTACTTTTGCTTCGCAGTCCCGGGCGTTCCTCTCCCTGATATTAGATGCTGGTAATGAATCCGGAGGTTTTATTGCCTTTTTGTGATTGCAAAATTAGCAAATGTTCAACAATCATATTTCAACTGTAATGAAAAAACTGCTGTTTATCCTCGTGATTTGCTTGACGGCGGAGGTTGCCCAAGCGCAAAACGACTCTGTAACGATTTCAGGAAAAGTAACTGGTTTTGATGGTACTCCCATAGACAGTTGTACAGTATGTTGGATGAATGAGAGTTTTGAAACCATCACTCAAGCACTGACCAATTCTGAAGGCTATTATTCAGCAAAAATCAGGAAAGGAAACTACAATGCGGTTGCCGCCATCTATGAGCCTTCTTATGCCCACAATGCGTTAAACACTGGATTACCAGAGAATCAGCATCGTTTGGAGTTCTGGGCTTGGAATTTCATCGCTGACCGTGACACCATTCTCAACATCCGTTATCATCGAATGGAAGCATACGGTATTCACTCGTTCTACATTCCAGGTGCAGTACCGACCTTTCAAATATATGTTCGCCCTATGAGCCTTACCCGTACATACGATTGGATGAAAAAGAAAAAGCCAGAATCTTTGGTACACGGAGAAAACTTGTCTAAAATTATCCAACAACCTGTGACAAAAAAAGCCAAATCCTCAAAACTATCACCATCAATCAAAGAAATTGGTATTCGCGTTTGGATTGATGGCGAGGAAGTGGAATTACTTCAAAAACAAGAAATTAACGAATATGTCAATGCCAATGAGATAATGAATGCATACTTACTCACCGTGAATCGTCCAACCCATAATACAAATCTTCCTTATTGGGTAATTAAAGTGGAATTAAAAGACCTTAAAAACGGTGATTGTGGAGAAGGCCTTTACTATATGGTCAAAAACAACTATATGAAATAATTGAACCTTATATAAAATTCCATATTTGCGGTCCAAAGGCACTGGTGCGGGAAATGCAGAGAAGAATAGGCTGTAAAAGAAAAACACTTGCGACCAATAAATAAAATATCTAATTTTGCAGGGCAAAACACACCAATTGTATGCAAACCACAACGACAAATATAAATCAAACCAACACAACCACCTCTTTTCGCCAAAAGAAAAAGGTTTATCCCAAAACCTTGAAAGGTTGTTTCTCTTTCGAAGAGTTCCAAGACTTGTTGAACGAGAAAATTAGAAAGCATTATGAAGAGGTATGAAATCCAGATTCGTAATGTGGTAAAGAAAGACATTGAGAAGATCAAGGATTTCATTGTCGAAAAAAACAGCCGCGAACACGCCGAGCGTTACGCGGCTGAACTTTATGCAGAAATGCTCTCTTTGACTTTTCTTGCCGACAGCATAAAGATTACCGAATGGAAAACGGCCAAGAAATACAGCAAAAGCAAAAAAGAAAAAGTGCTTGTGACCCATAACAAAAAATGGAGCATCTTTTTCCATATTTACAGAGATAAAGTAATCATTGACAAGATTTTGGCTTCAAAACTCGTTAAAGAATAACAATGAACCACTACCCCATAAAAATATTGATGGCCTTCGGCTGCACCTTTGAGCCTGAGGGCGACGAGTTCTTCGAGTGGCTGATGCGCAACGGCTATCCCGAGTTAGGCGCTCTGAGCCACACCATCCAAGGCGACACTGAGGCCAAGGACTGGCTCATGAAGCATGGTTTTCCACAGCTCGCCGCCATCGACAGCGCCATCGACAAGGAGGAAAAAGCCGAAGAATGGCTCGCAAAAAACCACTTTGAGGTCAACTTGGCCCTTGCAAAAGCCGTCAATCGGGACGACGATGCGACCCTTTGGCTCGAAAAAAACGAACTCCAGGTTTTCATCATCATCGCAAACAAGATTCGCAAGTATTTGGACGACAAATATTTAGACTACCACAAAATTCATTTTTAATTTGACTGAAAAAAAGTTGCGCTTTGTAACGGAAAAAGTTCTAACTTTGCGGCCAATCGGAAGAGAATAAATTTAGAAAATCAATACAAAAATGAAAAAAGGAACAAACATCCTCATCAACATCGTGCTGTTCGCCGTTGTTGTGTTCTTGGCACTGCAAGTCATCAAGAGCATCCAAGCCCCCATCAAGTTCAACAAGGCCCAAGCCGAACGTGAATCACAAATCATTCAGCGCCTCATCGACATCCGCAACGCTGAAGTGTTCTACAAAAACGTCAACAACAAGTACACGGCCAGCTTCGACACTTTGGTCAACTTCTGCAACACCGCAGAAATCCCGATCGTGGAAATCAAGCCCGACCCGACCGACACCACCTTCACCCGCACCATCAACGACACCTTGGGCTACGTGAAGGTCGTCGACTCGCTCCGCGGCAAGAGAGAGAACTTCAACATCAACGAACTGAGCTACGTGCCATTCAGCGAACCGAAGCAACAATTTGAACTTGAAGCTGGCTTCATCAAGCGCAGCGGTATCGACGTGCCCGTTTTCGAAGCCCGTACTCCTTATGAAGTCTACCTGAAGGGCCTCGACCAGCAGCGCGTCCTCAACGCCAAAGCCGAAAAGGAAAGCATCAACCGCTACGCCGGACTGAAAGTCGGCTCGATGGAAGAAGCCTCCACCGACGGCAACTGGGAGAAACTCTAACCTCGGCATGAATGGCAGCAACATTGAATCCTTATATCTCCAACTTTGACGAGGGCTTTGATGTTGAGCATTCATCAGCTTACAGAATGACCATCCAATGCGCTTTGGGTGGTTTTTCTTTTGCTTTGCTCGACGACGAAAAACGGTGCCTCATCGGACTGGAATGCCATCAAGCCGACTGTGGCGACACAATGGAGCTTTTCCAACTTCTGGAACGCGCGTTGGATGCCAAAGGCTTGAGCAACAGGGCCTTGAAGTCTGTGACCTGCCTCATCGACGGGCGCACTAATCTCATTATTCCCGAAACGCTCGCCCAAGAAGACCACGACAAATTCCTCAACTTCACCTTCCGCATTCCCGAGGGCTACATCCAACAAACGGAGCGAATCGAAACCATTCATGCCGTGAACGCTTTTGCCTATCCCAAAACGCTGCGTGACATGATTTTAGGAAAATGGAAAGAGGCCAAAATCACCCATTGCAACAGTGTTTTCCTCAAGAGCTGTTTCGAATACGCGCCCGAAGGTAAAGTGGTTTTCGTCAACGTCCACAACCGCGATTTCGACTTGGTCATTGTAAATGACGGCAATCTGCTCTTTTACAACAACTTCCAATTCAACACAAAAGCCGATTTCGCCTATTTCTTGCTCTTTGCGCTCGAGCAAAACCACATTTCCGGCACGGAAGTTCCCGTTTGCTTCTCTGGACTCATCCTTCCTAATTCGGAGATTATTGAGCTCTGCAACCGTTACCTCAAGTATCTTTTGTTCATTGAAGACCGACATGTGCTGCAGGTCAGTCAGGCCCTTGAAGATGTGCCTTATCAATACTATCACATTCATTATCAAGCACTAAGATGAGAATCATCAGAGGAAGATACCAACGCCGACAAATCGTGGCACCGACCAACCTGCCCGTGCGCCCCACCACCGACATGGCCAAGGAAAGCCTGTTCAACATCATCGAGAACCACTTCGACTTCGAGGAGACCGAGGCTTTGGACTTGTTTGCCGGGACAGGCAATATCTCATACGAGTTAGTGTCGCGCGGCTGTCCCAAAGTGGTCTCCGTTGACTTGGATTTCGGCTGCGTGAAATTCATCCGAGAGACCGCCAACAAACTCAGCATGAAGGAGTTGCTCGTTGTCCGCTCCGATGTCTTCCGTTTCCTGGACAAGCACAAAATGCAGTATGACCTCATCTTCGCCGACCCGCCTTACGACTGTCAGCATTACGACACCTTGGTAAGCCTCATCTTCGAGCGCAACCTCTTGCGCGAAGGCGGGATGTTCGTGCTCGAACACGATAAGAATCAGCACTTTGAGGAGCATCCCCACTTCATGGAACAACGGCATTACGGCAAGGTGAACTTCACTTTCTTCGCGCAGACCATCGAGGAAGAATCCGAGGAATGACCGCTATGGTGATACTCTTCAACAAGCCGTTTGGCGTGCTCAGCCAGTTCACTCCCGAGGCCGGACATCGCGCGCTCGATGAATTCGGGTTTCCCGCAGGCGTGTATGCCGCCGGTCGCCTCGACCACGATAGCGAGGGTGCCTTGCTCCTCACTGACGACGGAAGGCTCATCAAGAAACTGCTTGACCCAAAATTCGAGCATCCGCGCACTTATTTGGCCCAAGTGGATGGACAAATCACACAAGAGGCTGTCAATCAGTTGAAAAGAGGCGTCACCATCAAAGGCTACCACACCAAACCCTGCCAAGCCGAAATCGTCACACCGCCAGAAAACCTTTGGGAGCGCGTACCACCCATCCGTTACCGCGCCAACATCCCAACCAGTTGGGTGCGCCTCACCCTTATTGAAGGCAAGAACCGTCAGGTGCGCCATAGCACTGCCGCCGTGGGCTTCCCCACATTGCGCTTGATTCGTGTTCAGATTGGGAATATCTCGCTGGGGGATTTACAGCCTGGCGAATGGCGGATGGTTACGGAACGGGTGATTTAAGCGATGTTCTCAGAAGGGTATCCTGACTCATTCCATGCGATGGCGTAATGTTTGGAGAAATAATTCTTTGCATGACGGTTGGCACGGATTTCTGTCCAAAAGACATTGTGATTGCCTTTGCTTAAGGCACTCAACAGGCTGGGTAGTCCAATGACAGGCAAATAGGCCCATCCAAAAAGTTGACTGTCAATGGTATGCCCAAACTCATGCATACAAATCTGATTGCCGAGGATGAAGCCCTCCCCTTCGCCATGCATCCAAGAGCCAGCCCAAAGATCAACGAAAGTGCCTAACGACACACCCATGCCATAGCTACACCCCAATTTTGTCGCAAAGGTGATGCCTCCAATGACATCCACGCGGTCGACTTGCCCTGCAAGGATGCGCCCCAATGTGTAGGACCATCCCACAAGGGTCTGTGGCAGCTCCCAAGTAAACCTTGAAAGCAGTTGCCATACACGGCCCACGACCGTTCGTTTGGCATCGGTCAGGAAACAGCCTCGGGTGATTTGGGCGGCAAGACAGAGTCGATGGGAAAAGGATGTTTTCATAAACACAAAAATATAACATTTATGGCAAATAATCATAAGTTCTGCCAAAAACATGATAATAGGGTTGGCTTCAACCCGTTAGGAGCTATTATTGAAATCCTATTGTTGATATTTGAACACAAAAAGAGGCTATCAGTTGTCCTGATAACCTCTTTAATTTATTGATAATCAGTTGATTAACTAATCAATACTCATCCTCATTGAAAAAGAAGTCGTCCTTAGAAGGATAGTCGGGCCAGAGGTCCTCGATGCGTTCGTATATCTCGCCCTCGTCCTCTATTTCCTGAAGGTTTTCTATGATTTCTTCCTGTGCTCCTGTGCGCAAGGCCCAATCCAGCAACTCATCACGTGTGGCAGGCCACGGAGCATCTTCCAATTTTGAGGCTAATTCTAATGTCCAATACATGTGATATTTCGTTTAATTTGAGGGCGCAAAAATACAAGTTCTTTTTGAACTAACAAGGGGTTTTTAATAAAAATTACAAAATTTTATTTTGTTGATTCCCAATTGTTTTCGTTAACTTTTTCTAAAAAGCCAAAAAAACGGGCCAAAACGAAGAAGTAGTCCGAGAGGCGGTTCAAATACTTCAAATCAATGGTATCTATTGGGTGTGAGGCGGCCAAACGCCATCCCTGACGCTCGGCGCGACGACACACCGTGCGACACACATGGGCATGACTTGCCTTCAAGTTTCCGCCCGGGATGACAAAAGACCTCAACTCGGGCAATTGTGCGTTCATCACGTCGATTTCATGCTCCACGAAGGCCACATCCTCAGTGGTCAAGGCGGGAATCATCTTCTTCACCTCGGAGTTCTCGTCCAGAGCAAAATGCGACTCGATGGTGAACAGCTTGTTCTGAATCGTGTCCAAGACGGATTTCAACTCAATGGTGATGCCTTCCTGATCGTAAAGCACGCCGATAAAAGCACTCAGCTCATCGACGGTACCGTAGGCCTCCACCCTATCATCAAATTTCGCAACGCGCAAACCGCCAATCAAAGAGGTCTTGCCTTCATCGCCAGTGCGGGTATAAGTGATGTTTTTCATAATGTTACAGTTTAACAACGAATTTCACGAATATAACGAATTGTTTTAGAATTTATTGGGATGCAAGCATCCAATTGCTACGAATTACAGAGCAAAAATTCGTAAAATTAGCGGATTTATCCGCAGAATACATTTTTATAATTCGTATCATTCGTACCATTCGTAGTTTCTAATACTTCAATACAAAATCCTGCTTTTCAATGCCTTCGCGGAAGAACACGATGCCGATGCAATAGAGGTCCATGCTGAGGCTGACATCCTCACTGGCCTTGATGGCCTCCCAAGCGGCCTCGGTGTGCCGCGAATGGTGGATGCCCTCGAAAATGAGCACCGTGTCCTCGTCGACCTCACCGAAACCGTCCTCAAGGTTGTTCCAGGTGTCGTCGCCGAAATCATCAAGGCTGTAGAACACAAAACCCGTATTCAGCCGCTCAAACTGTTCCTCCTCGTCCTTGTCGCGGCGAATCAGGCTCACATTAACCACGCCCATCGAGTTCAGTGTCTCCAAAAAGTCAGGCGACTGCTCCAAATAGACCTTAGTTTGCAGGTTGCCCAATGCCAAAGCACTGGTATTCAAGGCCGAAAGACGACCAAAAGTAAGCACAGTCTCAGGTTCAAAGTAACTCACCAAGCGGTAAAGCAGGCGGCCTTGCTTGCGCTTTCTTCTGCGTTTCACGTATTTCTTTCCGTCCAACAAACGGCTGATTCTCAGCATCAAGTCATAGTCGCGGTTGGAGCCACGGTCGTAAAGCACCTTCTTCATGAAGTCGAACACAAAGGGCGAGTGAATCGAGTATTCACTCTTGCGTAGCCACAGATATTTCAAGTAACTTCCGATCATAACTCAATCGTATTGAACCTTTTGCAGGTAAAACACTGTCCGCCTCGGCTTGGGTTGGGTGCTGTTTTGGATGATTTGTGAACCGAAAATGAGGAAACGGGTGCCGTACCATTTCGAGATTTGCGCAAAATACTCATCTTCCACATAATCAGCGCCGTAAGTCGGATCTAATTTCGCTTCCTGTAAATTCGTCAATGGCTGACCTTGGGTATCAAAAGAGGTGTAGCGCAGCTTGTTGCGATAAGGCGAGGCCACCACCAGCTCGTCATGGCAAGCGCCTTCGGAAGCGTGTGGTTCAAGGTCATAAGTCAGCTCGTTATCGAACTTCACCGACTGCTGCCATAGCAGGTGACCGTCGTGGTCGAAGGCGAGGATGATTTCGCTGAAAAAGTCGTAGCCGTCGAACACGGTGTAGGTATATGGATAGCCGCCATAGTAGCCGTAATAGCCATAAGTCATGCGGGTTTCCGTGTGGTAATAGGGCATGAAAGCCTCCGCCGAAAAAATGGTCAGGTCGCCAAAATCAGTGAGGCGGGGCGTTAGGAATTGGAAGGCGATTTCGCTCTTCGTGGGATTCTCCTTGCTTTGGTTTTTCAGTTGCTCCTCACGCAGCCGCACGCGACCAGAGGGAGTCAAAGCATGCTCAATCTCGGGCATGTCCTTGAACAAGTAAAACTTAGCCTCGGGCATTCCACCAACAAAACGCAACCACACCACACCCACGGATTCCTTGTCGAAGTTCTCGGTCACGCCTTCGAGATTGACCTTCCGGTTGCTCTCTCGTTCCAAAGTACTGATAACCACTAAGTTGTCATTCTCTTCAAAACGGAAGCCCATGCGACCCATGGAGGCGTTGGGGATGTTCTCATAGCGGTAACTCTTTTGGGGGTTGCCCGACGAAGAATAAATCTGGAACGAAGTCGCCACAAAATGCTTGTTCTCAAACTCCTTGACAGCCACCAAAAAACAATGTTCCTTGGCAAAGGCTTCGGTTTGGAACAAAACAAAACTCTCTGTTGTTGAAGGCGTTACCATGCGACAGCCATCGGAAGTCAGGTCGTAAAAATACAGGCTCCCGTTGCCGCTTTTGTTGTTCAAGGCAAGCATCATCGTGCCATCGACGACCTCAACGGAAAGTGGCACCGATTTTTCGGGCCACTTGTCCCAAAAGGTGCGGTAGGTGTTCTCCTGCCTATCGTAGGCAACCACCAGAAAATCAAGCGAATCCGCAGCTTTTTTGTTGCCATCGTTGACGAACAGAAAAGTTGCGAAACGGTCGTCGCTACCTGAATTATGGAATACGAGCTTGTCGGGCAGGGGGATGAGATCACTGCGAGTTTCGTAGAGCGTAGTGTCCAAGCAGGCGAAGCTCCAAAGGCGGTGCTTTTCCTTGTCGGTCTTCTCGGTCTCAGTGCACATCAGGCCACCCTCCTCGCCAAACGACTGGAAATGGCAGCCTTGTCCCTTGTACCAACGGCTCACCTCATAGCGCACGGGTTCCACATGCTGGGCTGCAGCTCGGCAAGAAAGGAATAGTAACGCTATAAGAAGAACCTTTTTCATAGTGTTTTTATGCGTTTCTTTGGGTCATTGCGAGGAGGAACGACGAAGCAATCCAGAAAAAAGCTTGTTGCACTGGATTGCTTCGTTCCTCGCAATGACACTATCGTGTCTGTATTAGAATTTCACAAACTTGGAAACCGCCGTTGTGCCATTGGCGAAGCGGAAGTTGACGAAATACACGCCGTTTTCCAATTCGTTGACATTGAGCTGGGCTTCACCAGCCTTGCACTCCGTCTCGCTCACCTTGCGGCCCGTCATGTCGAAGACGCTGACTTCGGCGTCGTCATCGAGCAGGAACGAAACCTGTTCGTTGGCGGGGTTGGGATAGAGGCTGACAGCCTTGGATTCGTTCTCGTTAACGGAAGTAATCCAGTTGCCCGTTATTTTCACATAGTCAATTTCCCATGAAGAAGCGGCCTCGTCGGAACTAGTGTAAATGAAAGCAACATACCAACTATAACCACTATTGGCAAAATCACCAACTACATCAATAATGTTGACCTTGCCAGATTCAACCCATTCGTAGTTGCCTGATGAATAATCGAAAGCATCGGTGATTTCGACCCATTCAAAGTCGCTCGGATCACTCTGACCATCATAATCGCCAGAAACAACTACGCGAAGCGGATCACCGTCAAACTTCATAGCCGTTCTGAATTCCATGAAAATATCCATGAAATACGTATCAGTCATTCCTGGCACTTCGGCTATCAGCCAGTCTTCATTCTGGTGGGAAGCGCCAGCGGCATAACCATTCATGTTCGCGAAGGTCACGCCTTGATTTGTGCCATGATGCCAGGTTTGGTCGCCATAAGCATCGTAAACCGTGAACACGCCAAGGTCTTCACTGAAATCTTCCAACAACAAATAATAGAGCATCTCAGTAGTGGCATTCACGGTCGGATAAGTGCCGTTGGTCTTGTAGTCAATGTTGGCACCGCTGTTGGTGTAGGGGAATATAGCAAAATGATAGGTCGTTCCGCCTTGCAAGTCGCTGAAAGTCACGGTTTGCGTACCGTAGGCCACATTCTTGGCTAATGGGCCATCAGCAACAGGCGTGCCATCAACGGGAACAGTGATGTTGCCCGTGGAGCCGAGGACCAAATACTTGGCAGGCAGTTGGCCACCCGTGGCATCGTTCCAAGCGAGGGTGACACTCGTGCCGTCCACCACAGCGAGAAAGTTAGTGGGATAGTTGCTCGGCTCGGGATCGGGCTGAGAGCCGCCGCCAGCCTTATAGAAGCTGACGCGCGTGTCGATGTTCGACGTCTCGGCATAGCAACTGAACAGCGGGGCATTGTTGGTGGTGTTGGGGTTGAAACGCATGTTGTTGCGTGTGTTTTCGCCTTGCGCCACTACCTCAGCCGTGCCGTCCCCGTTGAAGGTGATGCTCCATCTTCCGTTGTCATCAAGCGTAGTTTGGGTCTTCAGGTTGTTGCTGCTGCTACTGGCTGCATACAAATAGCCGCCCTTGACCTCGTCGAACAAGGTCCAAGCACCAGTGCTACCGCCCAAAGTGAGCTGGAACACGTCTGTCTCGCTGGTCGGGTCGGTGCCCGGCGTCACGGTGATAGACTCGCCGTTTTCGCTCACAATCACAGCGTTACGGTTGTTGTTTTTTTGGTTGCCCATCGCGAGAACGCCCAAATCATCGTAATGGGCCACGATGAGATAGTTGGCACCAGCCTCAAGACCGGAGGCCGAAGTGATTTTTGTGTAGGTGGTTTGTGCAATGCCTCCCAACGAAAGAAGCAACATGGCCACCAAAGAGAATAGAACTTTTTTCATTTTTGTTTGAGTTTATGTTTGACAATTAGTTGATTTTCATACTTATAACTACGAATTTCATGTCCAATTCGTAGTCCCTTTCATTATAATTCCAATGTTTCCATTTGTTCGACGGCCTTGATTTCGGGGATGACTTTTTTCATCACGGCTTCGATGCCGTTTTTGAGGGTCGACCTGCTGTGGGGGCAGTTGCCACAGGCACCTGTCAATTCCACGATGACGGTGTTGTCGTCGGTGAGTTCCACGAAATTGACGTCGCCGCCGTCCTGCTGGAGGTAAGGACGCACCTGCTCGAGGACGTTCTTCACTTTGCGTAATATTGATTCTCTGTCCATCTTAATTCAGTTTGGAGTTAAGAGTTAGGAGTTAATGATGGCCTGTGCAATCTTGTCGAAGGCCTTAGTGACGGGCGAATCGGCATCCAAGGCAAGGGGTGTTCCGGCATCACCGCATTCGGCAATCTTCTCTGTGATAGGGATTTGACCCAAAAGCGGCACACCTAATTGGTCGGCAAACTGCTGGCCGGTTTCCTTGCCGAAGATGTAATACTTCTTGTCGGGCATGTCGGTAGGTGTGAAGTAGGCCATGTTCTCTACGAGACCGTAAATCGGGATTTGCAGAGCCTCTTCTTTGAACATCATCGCGGCGCGAAGCACGTCAGCGAAGGCCACCTTCTGCGGGGTCGTCACGATGAGCGCACCCGAGACGTTATATTGCTGTGCCAAAGTCAGTTGGATGTCACCCGTCCCAGGAGGCATGTCGACCACCATCCAGTCCAACTCGCCCCAAAGGGTGTCATTCATCAGTTGGTTGAGGGCGCTGGTAGCCATGGGTCCGCGCCATATCAGCGGACGGTCGGCATTGACGAAACTGCCGATGCTCATCAGCTTGATGCTGTATTTTTCGATGGGCAGCATCACGGTCTTGCCATCCTTCTCAAAAGCGGAGGGCTGTTCATTGCCGAGGCCGAACATCATCGGGACGGATGGGCCATAGATGTCGGCGTCAATCAAGCCCACGCGCTGGTTGGCGCGCGCCAAAGCGATGGCCAAGTTGGCCGCTACCGTCGACTTGCCGACACCACCCTTGCCCGAAGCCACCGCAATGATGTGTTTCACTTTCGAGAGGGCTGTCTTCTCCTCCACCACCTTGATTTCAATGTCGATACCCTCGCCGAAGACTTCGGTCAGGGTGCGCTTGGCACCATTCACGAGGATGTCGTTTTTCGGGTCGTTGGCATGTTCCATGACGAGGTCGAAACGGATGGCATTGTCCTTAACCATCAGGTTTTCAACCATATTCAAGGCAACGATATTATCCCCCTTGGGGAAATAAATGACGTCCTTCAGGACTTCAATGACATTTTCTTTATTTAGCATCGTTCAAAATAATTGGTCTGCAAAGATAAGAAATAGTTAGGAGTTGAAAGTTAGGAATCAGGAGTTTTTTAATGGGTTACTGCAACGCGTTTGTTCACCGTGCCGGAGGCAGTCTCGATGCGAATCAGATACAAGCCCGATGTAGCATTTTGCAAGTCGAGAACTGTCTGGCCGTCTGTGGTTTTCTTCTCCAAGACACACTGCCCCAGCGCGTTAAATACTGAAATCACACTCCCCGATTCAGCTTCGACCGTCACCATGCCTTTGGTCGGGTTGGGATAGACCTTCACCAGCGTCTCATTCTCATCCACACCCGTGGGCGAGAAATAGACATGCAGCTCGAAAACATTGTCCTCATACTTGCGCTTGGCCGGTGCCGAGGTGCAGTCCAAGTCGCCGTAGTAGGCATAGAGGCGATAGTAGTAGTCGCCCTCCTGTGTCAAGGCATTGTCGGTATAATTCACCGCCGAGGCTCCTAACAGCTTAACTCTGTGGTATTCTCCATCGCCTTCTTTGCGGAAGAGATAGTATCCCGACAAACCGTCGTTGGGATGCGGAGCGTCCCATTTCAGCTTGACCTTATAACTCGAAGTATATTCAAAGTCCAGGTTGCGAGGCGGATAGCAAGGGCCGAACGAGGCGCAGGACTCATTGGAGTATTCGCCGTTTTCGCCGCCTTCGCAAAGCACAGCCACACGGTAGCAATGACCGCCCAGACCGACAGTCTGGTCCACGAAAGTCGTGCCCTCCTGAATAAGGCGATAAAGCTGATTGTCGCGATAGATATTGTATCCATAGCCAGAATTCTCAACACCATCCCACGAGAGCAACAGGCCGTTTTCAGCCGGCACGACCACCAAATTCTCCGGCGTGCCACACGACAGGTCGCCGCCACAACTATTGTTTATTTCCAAGAAAACTCCTGAGGGCAGGTCCGTTGACGAACCCGAGAACGTGTACACCGAGTTGCCTTCTGCATCCTTGATGACGAAACTCATCAGGTTCACGGTCTCTTCAGGAGCCGTCCAGCCGAAGCTCAGCTTGCCCAAAGGCATGTCAGGCTCCACGGAGACAGCCGTCGAGGAGGTCGTGGTGTAGCGGCCAATCTCACGACCTGACATGTTGTAAACGCCAATATAGCCGCCTTTCCAGCCTTGGAAAGAGTTAGTCGTCATGATGATTTGCCACGGACAGGCAGGTCCAACCGACACCTTCATCTCGTTGGCGTGCTTGCCGACGCGGCCGTTAGCCACGGCATAAACGGCATAGTGATACAGATCGTAACGCGGCACGTTGACATCCTCGATCTCTATGGTTTGACCAGGCTCCGTAAAAGGAAAAGTCATGATTATTTCATTATCGCGCATCACTTCAACCCGATTGATGGACGACAACGGCGTACCATCCAGGGTCGTGGTAGGATTAGTCCAGCTGAGGTGCACCCGAAGGTCGGTGTCAGAAGATGGTGTTACCGTGAAATCAGCTGGTGCCTGAGGGGTTTGGTTATAAACCTCGGTGGGGACGAAGTTGAACATGGCATCGGCGGGACTGGTGTAAGGTGCATCGTCAATGAGATACCAGCCGTCGCTGCCGCCACCCCAGCCCAGATTGAAGTGGAACATGTCGAAATCGTCATAGCCGTCGCAAATGAAGGCATGGCAGCCACCGTCCTGACAACCACCGTAATACATCGGCCAGCCCATGTCAAACTGCTCGCGCACCATGGTCTTCCAGGTCTCGGTTTCGTAGTCATTGCGAGAGCGTTGTACGATGGCATCGCAATAGTTGAAATATTGGTGCATGACACCCGGAATGGGGCCTGAGGCACCGCCGCTGCCATCGGGGCCATAACCCATGTCGATGGTCACGCCACAGTGGAAGCACAGGGTGCCCGTGGCAAGCATTTCGGCCTCGGAAGAGTTGTTGTTCAAGACGTTGGGCATATTGTCCCAATCGTATGTTGTGTTGCCAAAATCAGCGCAAATCTCGCCGTAGTCTTCATGGTAATAGCAATGACTTCCAATGCCTTGGGCAGGATAGGCCCAGAAACGCATCAGCTGCGACATGGCCGTGGCGAGGCAACCCACGATGGCATGGCCACCCGAGCCATTGGGGTCTTCGGGACAGCAGTAGTTGTAAGGATAACTCTGGTCCCACTTGGTCTGGCAGAAAAAGCCCGTGCCGCGACCGCCGTTGCGCGAGATGAGTCGCCCGTGTGTGAGCACCGAAGCCCATTCCGCAGCCACATCAGGTTTGGCATTGGCATCACGCAGTTGCAACATGCACTCGGCGACACCATCCAAATAATAAGCCAGCGCAGGAGGAATATTGGATGCATCAAAAGCCGACTCGTTGGAATAGCCAATGACAGGGCGGTGCGCATCGTCACCCGCAATGATGACGAAGCCGCTCTCACCAACGTTGAAGACGTAAAATGCCTCATTCTGAGCCGTATAGACCAGCTCAGGCATGGCACGCTCAACAGCCATTTGAACTGAGGCGAACTTCTGCGCTGCCGACTGGGCAACCGATCTGTCAACGGGTTTGGCTTGCAGGGCCATCATGCTGAAAATCAGCACGGATAAAAGCAAGGAAAATCTTTTCATAAAACTACATTTTAGGATATTGACCTGCAAATGTAGTAATTTTTCTTTTACGATGTCAAATCCGCGATTTTCATGCCCACCACCTGAATCAAGTCCTGCGGGTTGAGTTTGAACTGCAGGCCGCGCACCCCAGCACTAACATAAATGTAATCAAACAGTTCGCAGGTCTCATGGATGAAAGTAGGAAACTGCTTCTTCATGCCCACGGGCGAGCATCCGCCACGGATATAGCCCGTCAAGGGCAGCAGTTCCTTCATCGGGATGAGGTCGCAACTCTTGTTACCTGTGGCCTTGGCGGTCTTTTTCAAGTCGAGCTCGTCGTTGCCCGGAATGACACAGACGAAATAGCCAATCTTGTCGCCTTTCAACACCAAGGTCTTGAAAACTTGGTCGATGTCCTCGCCCAGTTGGTCGGCAATATGCTGCGCCCCGAGGTCGTTCTCGTCGACTTCGTATGGGACCAGCTCATACGCGATCTTCTTTTGGTCGAGGATACGGCAAGCGTTGGTTTTGTTGATTTTAGCCATCGCTCAATTGTAGTTTTTAAACAGATTGTTGTAATACAGATTGAGTGGATCGAACATCAAATCCCAATTTTCACCCCAAATGAGATTACCATACTCCAATTTATAATCAAGGAAACGAACGGGATCGTGATATTGGTCGTATTGTGGGTGAGGGCGCTTGATAAAATAAGGCTCAAAATCAACCACATTGCATTTGCCATCAGCAAAAGTGACACGCAGTTTATAATCTCCACAGGGTTCTATTTTAACTATATTGTAACGGCACATCTCTTTATATCTTTTTTGTGATTTTCTCAGGCGTAAGTGTCTCTTTCAAAATATAGAATTTATACCATTTCTCAGCAATCTGAACGGCAAATTCCTCCACAAATGCTTTAGCCTGTTCCATCTTTGCCTTAGGAAGATGCTCTTTCCCTCTCTTTTTGCGAGTCTTTATCTCTTTCAGTTGACCGTTCTCAAAATGAAGCTCAAAGATAGTCTCATATTCTCCACTAATGGCATGAGCATGTATAGGTTCATGGTCATTCGGGTAAAGGAAAAAGATGATTCCAAAATATTCGTATATCTTCGGCATAGCTTATTATGTTGATTTACCCTGCAAAATTACAATTTTTCCTAAATAATCAAGCAAAGCACGAAAAAGATAGCCGACCATAGTGTTTTAAAATACACTTCCATAATGGAAAAACAGCAGAGCAAAAAACCTTGCCGATTTACGTGAAATCTGTTTCCTAAAACGCTATGATCTACTTTTGATGTTCTTCGACCCAGTTTTTGGCATTCACAAACGCCTCCATCCAAGGCGAGACTTCGTCATTTTTGCGCTCATCCGGATAGAAAGCCCACTGCCAAGGCAGGAAGGCGCGCTCAAGGTGCGGCATCATGGCTAGATGACGACCGTCATTGGAGCAGACCGCAGCCGTGGACCAATCGCTGCCATTGGGGTTGCCGGGGTATTCGTCCTGACCGTAGGTCATCACGATTTTGTACTTGTCGCGGTAGCAGGGGAAGTAGAAACGACCCTCGCCGTGGGCAATCCACACGCCGAGGCGATGACCCGACAACGACTTGAGCATCACGCTGTTGTTCTGCTCAATCTCCACATTGAGGAATCCCGACTCGAACTTGTGCGAGTCGTTGTGCATCATCACGGGATGCTCCTCGTGGTCGGGATAGAGCAGGCCAAGTTCCATCATCACCTGACAGCCGTTGCACACGCCTAGGCTCAACGTGTCCTCACGGGCGTAGAAATCGTCAAGGGCTTTCTTGGCTTTCTTATTATAAAGGAAAGCGCCTGCCCAGCCCTTGGCCGAGCCAAGCACGTCAGAGTTGGAGAAGCCGCCGACGAAGACAATCATATTCACGTCTTTGAGGTCTTCGCGACCCGTGGCAAGGTCGGTCATGGTGACATCCTTCACGTCAAACCCAGCGAGATAGAGCGCATAGGCCATCTCACGGTCGCATTGGCAGCCCTTCTCGCGGATGATGGCCGCGTTGATGCCCGATGGCTTGCGGCGGTGCATATTGATGCCGAGGCTGGCCGCAGTGCCGGTGAAGTTGCGCCCGAAACTATAATGCAGGTACTGTTTTTTGTAGTTCATGAAACGCTCCATGGCCTTCCTCGGGCCGCTCTGCTTGCGGTCGAGGAGGTAGGACGACTTGAACCACGTATCGCGCAGTGCGTCAATATCGAAGACATAGTTATGTTCGCCGTGAACGATGTTGATTTGCCGTTTGGCTTGTGGTTTGCCGATGACTTTGAAACTGATGCCGAGTTCGCGCAACATGCGGTTGGCGATGCCGTCGTTGGAAACTTGGATGACCACCGAAGGCTTCTCGCAGAAAAGCACCGAAACGAGGTCGTCCTTGGAGAAAGCCTCCAAATTGAGGTTCATGCCGTAGGTGCTATTGGCGAAATTCATCTCCAGCAGCGTGGTAATCAAACCGCCCGCCGACACATCATGACCGGCCAAGACGAGGTCGCTCTCGATGAGTTTTTGGATGGCGTTGAAGCACTTCTTGAAATAGGTGACGCTCTTCACGTCGGGCGTCGCCTGACCGATGGCATCGATAGCTTGGGCGAAACTGCTGCCGCCAAGTTCAAAGCCATCCTTCGAGAAGTCGATGTAAAGGAGTTCGGTGTTCTCGTCGGTTTTCATCACGGGACGCACCACTTGGCGGATGTTCGACACCTCGCCGGCAGCGGAGATGATGACCGTTCCTGGAGCCACAACTTTCTCGCCATCAGGATATTTCTGCGTCATGGAGAGGCTGTCTTTGCCCGTCGGAACGTTGATTCCCAAAGCCACGCAATAGTCGCTCAAAGCCTTCACGGCCTCATAAAGTCTTGCCGTTTCGCCTTCTTGTTTGGCGGGCCACATCCAGTTGGCGCTCAAAGAGATACCAGAAAGATTACCCTCCATCGGCGCCCAAAGGATGTTGGTCAAGGCCTCGGAAACGGAGAGGCGCGAGGCGGCGGCGGGGTTAATCAAGCCCGCAATCGGGGCATGACCCAAAGCCGTGGCAATGCCGCGCTTGCCGTTGTAGTCCAAAGCACTGATGCCGAGGTTGCTCAAAGGCAGTTGAATCTCGCCCACGCATTGTTGTTGCGCCACGCGACCCGTCACGGAGCGGTCCACCTTGTTGGTGAGCCAATCCTTGCAGGCCACGGCTTCGAGTTGCAACACACGGTCAAGGTATTTATGTATGTCACGTTTGGTATAACTTATCTTCTTGAAATGATAAGGCTTGGTCGTGTCGTGAAGCACCGTTTTGGGCGCACTGCCAAAGAAATCGGAAATAGCCAAGTCGATGGGTGCTTTGCCTTTCTTGCGGACAAAACGCAGGCGCTCATCGCCGGTTACCTCGCCCACTTCGTAGTATGGCGCACGCTCGCGCTCGGCAGTTTCCTTGATGATTTCCTTGTCTTTCTTATTGACCAGCAAACCCATACGCTCCTGCGACTCGTTTCCGATGATTTCCTTGTCGGACAAAGTCGGGTCGCCGATGGGCAGGTTGTCCACGTAAACCACGCCGCCCGCGTCCTCGATGAGTTCGGAGAGGCAGTTCAGGTGACCGCCCGCACCGTGGTCGTGGATGCTGCGGATGGGGTTGTGGTCGCTCTCGGCCATGGCACGAATAACGTTGCTCACGCGCTTCTGCATCTCTGGGTTGGCGCGCTGCACGGCGTTCAGCTCGATGGCGTTGCTGTATTGGCCCGTATCGACACTCGACACGGCACCGCCGCCCATACCGATGCGATAGTTGTCGCCGCCGAGGACGATGATAACATCGCCTTCCTCGGGTTCCAACTTCTTGGCATCCACTTTCTTGGCGAAGCCGATGCCACCCGCCAGCATAATGACCTTGTCATAGCCAAGTGCTTGTTTCTCATTGTGTTCAAAAGTCAGCAAACTGCCGTTGATGAGCGGCTGGCCAAACTTGTTGCCAAAGTCGGAGGCACCGTTTGAGGCCTTGATAAGGATTTCTTCGGGCGTTTGGTAGAGCCACTTGCGCGGCTCGATGTTCTTCTCCCAGTCGCGGTCAGCCTCGGTGCGGGGATAAGAAGTCATGTAAACGGCCGTTCCCGCCAATGGCAGACTGCCTTGACCGCCAGCCAGACGGTCGCGAATCTCGCCGCCGCTGCCCGTGGCTGCACCGTTGAAGGGTTCCACCGTAGTCGGGAAATTGTGCGTTTCGGCCTTCAACGAAATCACCGTCTCGATGGGCTTGATTTGGAAAGCCGAGGGCTTATTAGGCTCTGCCGGAGCGAACTGCTCCACCTTGGGACCGAGGATGAAAGCCACATTATCTTTATAGGCCGAAACCAACTTGTTCGGGTTCTCCTTCGAGGTGCGCTTGATGAGGGCAAAAAGCGTGTTGGGCATCTTCTTCCCGTCAATGATGAAAGTTCCGTTGAAAATCTTGTGGCGGCAGTGCTCGGAGTTCACCTGCGCAAAGCCATATACCTCACTGTCAGTAAGTTTGCGTCCAATCTTTGCGGATATGCCTTTCAGGTAGTCCATCTCCTCTGCGCTGAGGGCCAAACCTTCCTGCTGGTTGTAAGCCTCGATGTCGTCGATGTATTTCAGCGGTTCGGGCTTACGGTCGATGGCGAACACGTTTTGGTCGAGATCCTTATAGCGGTTTTGCAGCATCGGGTCAAAAGGCGCGTCTTTCGATTCCACACGGAAAAACTCCTCGATGCGGACAATGCCCTTGATGCCCATGTTTTGGGTGATTTCGACGGCGTTGGTGCTCCAAGGCGTAATCATCTCGCGGCGCGGCCCGATATAATATCCCTTCACACTGTCCTTTTCGATTCTTTTGGCATTGCCAAAGAGCCAAACGAGCTTGGAAATGGTTTCTTCTGAAAGTTCGGATTTGGAATCAACGGCGATAACACGTTGATTGTCAGACTGGAAAAAGCTTATCATAAGCGCAAAGTTTTAGGCATAAAACGATGCGGCAAATTTAGGGTTTTTATTGGAAAGATTTTTGAAGAAACTCCAATTATTTTTGGGCACAATGAAAAACTTGCGTAATTTTGCGGTATAAATCGGTAAGGAATTATGGAAAACCGGAAATGGCATTTCAGAATGAATTACTGATTTTTTTCACTCTGATGTTATTTTCAAAAACCTTTCCGCACCTAACCCATCAAATGAACGACGGTATGCAACCTTTTGTGCCTCTCCAAAAAGAAAAAAGCGTCGAGCTTTTCAATGCGCTTGTGCTTCGGCACAAGGCCATGATTTGGCACATTTGCTCCGACTACAGCCTTGGAAAAGCCTGGAACATAGAAGATTGCGTTCAAGAAGTGATGGCCAACATTTGGCGCGACTTTGACAAGTTTGAGGGACGAAGTTCGGAGAAGACCTGGGTATGGCGCTTGGCCACCAACACCATGCTGATGCTACGCCGAAAGGAGGTCAGAAGCCCGCAAACGGAGTCCTTCGAAGTGGTAGGCGAGGGTGAAAAAGACGACGAACCCAGAAATGAGAGTTACCAGCAACTGTGCCAACTCATTGACACGTTGCCCGAGAAAGACGGCACTGTCATCCGCGCCTTCCTCGACGGCTTCTCCTACAAGGAAATCGCTGAAATGACTGATAGTTCGGTGGGCGCTGTGGCCATGCGCATAGCGCGCACCAAGCGGAGACTCAAGCTGATGTACGAGAAAGAAAACAACACCTTATTATAATGGACACAAACAATGACAACAAAACGATGAATACAAAACGAAACGACGACTTCAAAACCGTTTGGGAACATCGCAAACAAAACTGGCAAGAGCGAACCGAGAAGACACTTCCCGACGACGCCACACTGTTGCGCCTTGCCGAAACCGCACGTCAACAGGCCCAGCACCAAGCGGTTGTGGTCGTTCCCTTCACCCGACCTCGCAAGCGTTGGATTCCTTACGCCGCTGCAGCCAGCTTCGTCATCGGGCTGACCGTCATCGGGCTGATCCGTCAAGGCCAACCCGACAACGGGCTTCCCGTGGCCGAGGAAGTGACTGTGGAAGGCCAAACCATCCACTTCCTCTGCAACAAAGGCTGTTCAGCGCATGACGTGTTGCTCTCGGCCAACGAAGTCATCAAATAACAAAACACAAAGGCAATGAAGAACCTCTTTACATATCTTGCCGTACTCCTTGCCATAGGACTGTCAGCCTGCAAAGAAAAGACTGAAGTCCCCGAGCCAAAGGTTTGTGAAAAAGCCGCACTGGACTTGTACTGCAAATATGCCGACAACGAGAACCTCACCGTGGCCTATCTCGGCGACCTCTCCATCCACGGAAAGTGCATCGACGCCCTAATGCTGCAAGCCAACGACGAAGTGGATTGGGAGACACTGAAACGGGACTTCGGCATGATGCCTCCCGACACCGCTGACATTATTTGCCCAACCGACGACAAATTTGTTTCAGTGGGTGTCGGCATCGAAACCGATTTTTTGGACGATGCCAGCCTCGACACATTGACTGACATCAGCCAAGTACCCGAAGAAGACATTGAGCGATTCACCCTCATCGTTGCCGGAAAGATTCGCGAAATCATGAACAGTTTCCAAGCCCCCGACTCTTTGCTGCCCAACACCGCCATCATCATCGGCCAAGGCGAAGTGGAGCATGAAGCCACCGACAACACCTACGACGACTATATCCTGACCGTCTCGCGCGCCGTTGTCGTCGGGCTGATTAATGAAAGGATCGAAGCCAATGCGATGGCCAAGAACGGGAGCACGCCGACAGGCTCGGCAACCCAAAGCCGTCTGCAACAGCAAAAAGAACAAAACGACCGCATTATGGACGATGCCCAAAGTCATGGTCACATCGGCTACATCACTGCCGCCGACTACGACAACCGCACCTTATGGCTGTTCTTCTATGACGACCAAGAGGAATGCAATACCATCATCACCCACATCCGCGAAGACATTATTATTAACGAATAAACAAAAAAGACTTTACGTAACACATTTTGCATCAAATTATTAACCTATTATTATTAATCATCAAACTTTAAATCGTATGAAGAAAAATGTATTCTTTTTCCTGATGTGCTCCTTTGCCATTATCGGCATGGCACAGGCACAAAACCGTGGCGACTTCCAATTGAAAGCCATTGGAATGGACAATGTTATGATTTCACAAGACCAGCAACCTTCGGTGGGCACTTGGATTACCTATACCGAAGACCTGACTTCACCAAGCATTATCGGCATTGGCATGGCCTTCCGCTGGGGTTACATGTTTCCCGCATCAATGATGAGCGAGTACAAAGGTTGCACCATGACCGAGTTCGCTTTCTTGGATGCTGGCGAAGCACAATTTGCCACCACTTACACCGTGAACATCTATCTTGGCGGCAGCGCTGCTCCAGGAACTTTGGTCTCCACTCAAGAATTCGAAATCACTGGTACTGTGGGTGATATCGTCACCTTCACCCTCGACACCCCTGTCGAAATCGACGGCACACAAAACATTTGGCTGACTTTCTACCATAACGGATCCATTGAGTATTCCGCCCCAGCCACGACCAACATGGGCGACCCCAACAGCCGTTGGCTCGGCATCGACGGATATGGCTGGATGGACATGGCATCTGTCACTAGCGAAGCCTACAGCTGGCTGGCATGGGCTTACATCGACGGTTACGATTGGATTGGCGAAAACAACGAATCCATTGCCGTGTATCCCAACCCCACTACGGGCAATGTGAACATCGTTGCCATAGGCATGAATCACATCACCGTGCTGAACGTTCTCGGCCAAGTGGTTTACGATGCCAACGCTGATGGAAACTTCACGACCCTCGACATGAGCCAATATCAAGCTGGTGTCTATATGGTACGCGTGTCCACAGAAAGCGGCGAAAGCGTGAAACGCATAAGCGTAACGAAGTAAATAAGCCACAAATTCAAAACACAAAATATTACCATCATGAAGAAACTTTCCATTCTCATCGCATTTCTGGTCCTTGGCGCAGGCCTTCGCGCGCAACAGACCAACCTCACCGAGGCCGTCGACTTCACTGTCACTGACTGCCACGGACAGACCTACAACCTCTTTGAAATCCTTGACCGCGGCCAAGCCGTCTTCATCGACTTTTTCTTCTACACCTGCGGCGGTTGTCAGGTCATTTCGCCCTACATCACAGGTTCCTATACCCAGATGGGCTGCAACATGCATGATGTGTTCTACATCGAAATCTCTTACATCGACAACGATGCCGTCTGCCAACAATGGGCCAACCAATACGGTGTGGAGTTTCCCACTGTCGGCAAGGACGGCGGTGGCGACGTGGTCTTCGACCTCTATGGCATCCAAGCCTGTCCCACGCTCGTTCTCATCATGCCCGACCGCAGCATTCCCATCCAGGGCCTGATGCAACTGTATCCCTTCTCGGTGCAGGATGTCGTCAACGCCATGCAACAAAACGGCCTACAGCCCCACGATTGCACGGGCACGCTGACTGTCAATCCGCAAACAATGTACATCTACAATGACGGCGAGACCTACGAGCCTGGCCTGCTGACCATCTCCAACATGACCGCTGACGACGTGACCGTCAATGCCTTCACCACAGACCCTATCTTTGCGCTTCAATGCTTGTATGAAGGCCAAGACGTCACCGAAGGAATGACTGTCGCAGCAGGACAATCTGCCACCGTGGAAGTCTATGTCAACGTTCCTTTGAAACAGGCTTTCGAAGGGAAGTTGTACATCAGCACCTCGGCGGGCGATTTTGAAGTCGACATCGTGTACGAAACATTCGATGGCGTAAGTGAAAGCAATTCAGCATTGAATTTGTTCCCCAACCCCGCCAACGATGTCCTTACACTCAACGGCACAAGTCTCCACAGTATTATGGTATTCAATGCCCTTGGCCAGAAAGTTGATGAATGGATGGGCGATGACAGCGAAGTCAACATCTCTACCGCCCGTTATGAGAACGGTCTCTATTTCGTCAGAGTGAACGGTGAGACGACTTTGCGCTTTGTTGTCACACACTGACCCTCATCGACATCCCTACAGCTTCTTCAGTTTGGATGGCCAATAAAAAACCCCCGAAATTTCGGGGGTTTTTTATTGAAAACGAGTTAGACTTCTTATTCCACCATAATCTTTTTCACCTCATTCCCAGCTCTAACGAAATAAATTCCGCTTGACAGACCTTGCAAATGGATGGTTTCTTTACCATTCACGAACAGGGTTCTTACAGTGCACCCCTTTTCATCGATAATGGTCACGAGGCTCTCCGCTTCGATGGTGAGGGTTTCCGAAGCGGGATTGGGATAAACTTCCATTGTGACCAGTTCGGTTTCTCCAACACCCACATTGCCGCAATCGTCATAGAGTTGGATGCCTTGCCATTCCTCGGCGGCTTCGAAAGCTTCTATGCAGTTGCAGGGCACCACGATATGCACATGGTCATTGATGTCGGCAAAAGCGTCATCCCAAAGGAAAAAAGGCTCGGTGGCGTGGATGTAGATGTAATCGAGATTATAACAATAACTAAAAGCATTCGAGTTGATTTGTCGGATACCCTCTGGAATGTCGATAGTTTCCAAAAGAGGGCAGTCGGCAAACGAATGATAACCGATGTTCACGATGCTGCTGGGCATGGTGACGCTGGTAAGGTTTATACAACCATAGAAAGCCTCACTACCGATGTAAGTTACTCTGTACGTCTCCCCATTGATGGTCTCTGCTTCGGGAATGACCACATCACCCGAATAGGTGTTTTGGTCGTCATCGTTCACAACGATGAGGATAGTTTCGCCGCAACCGCCTCCAGGAGCTTGTTGGGTGACTTTACGGTAATAGATGCCATTGACATAGTAATCGTAGGCAAATGCACTTTGGCCGAACATCATAAGTGTCAGAACCAAAACTGAAAAAATAACTGTTCTTTTCATACTTGTAATTATTTATATATTATTGAATAGTAAACTGTAACTTATTAGGTGCACAAAACAGGAAAAAATAACAAAACCCCGAAAATTTTTCCAATTTTCGGGGTTCAGTTTATTGTCGTCATAGTTTTTTCGTTATCAATATCCGTCATCGGATTGGTCCACGCCGCCACCTCCGCCTTCATCGCCACCATCGTCATCACCGCCAGGACGGTTGCGTTTTATGTTCTGCTGGTTGATGCGATAGTTGAAGTTGAGTGAGAACGAACGCCGGTTCCAAGTGCTGGTGTTGTATTGCCAGAAACCATCGCCCCACGACTCTCCGCCCCAACTGCGCGAGTTGAACAGGTCGCGCACGTTGAAAGTGATGGTGCCATTGCCATGCAAGATATCCTTGCTCACGGCGAGGTCCACCCACCAATTGCCCTTGCGCATACCGAGCGGCTCCTTGTGCGGCCCCATGACGTGTGCCGTCAGTTGCAGGTCGAACCAATTGCTCACCTTGAACTTCGACACTGCGCGCCCGAAAAGCATCCACGACTCGGTAGGATATTCCTTGCCGTTGATGGTGCCATTGGAATACGAACGGAAGAAATTCACGTTGCCATTCAGGTTCCACCATTTCGTCATCTGGCCTTGGGCGACCAACTCCACGCCAAAGTCGTCGGCCTTGCCGAAGTTGACGGGCATACTATAGAACACGCCGTCTTCCTCGTAGGTGTAATTGCGTATCGTGTTGGTTCCATGGCGGTAATAAGCCGTAAAGTTGAAGCTCGCCTTGTCCCAGAAATGGATGTAACCAAGTTCATAGCTGTCCATGTAGGTCGGCTGCAAAGACGGGTTGCCCATGCGGATGTTGCGGTTGTCGTTGTAGGAGCGGAACGGGCTCATCTGCCAGAAACCCGGCCGACGGATGCGGCGCGTGTAACTCACTTGAAACTGGTTGTTCTCGTTCACCGAATAATTGATGTGCGCACTTGGGAAGAAATCGAAATAAGGCTTGTCGCCATTGATGGAGTCGGTGCCGTCGTGCGCATAGCCCTTCAGGTTGGTCATGATGTCCGTCATCTCGACTCTCACGCCCACCTGTCCCGACCAGCGACCCCAATCGTTGCCAATGCTGGTGTAGACGGCCGCCACTTGCTCCTTGTATTCATAGTCGTAGCAGTAGTCGGGCAAAGGATGGTACGCGCCAAGACTGTCTCTTTCAGTCACTTCCGAAAGGCTGTTGATATTGCGATTGGTGTATTTCCCGCCGATTTCCCATTGCGCCTTGGTGAGGAAAGGATGCACATAGTCGACGCTGGCCTGCAGGTTGCGCATGTTCTCGTTGCTAGCGGTCTTCTGATAGAGCGTCCACAAAACCTGCTCCTTGTTCTTGTCGGGATACATCGTCTCCGTGATATCGGAACCAGAGTTCTCTGCGTTGGTGAAATAACGCACGTTGGCTTTCAGGCTGCGACCTTCACGCGCAAATTTCTTGTCGTAATCCAAAGTGACCTCATACATGGGTTCATACTCCAAATAATCCTCGGCGCGCTCATCGTAGGACGAGGTACCATCAAACGGATATTCATCCAAATACTTCACCACGGGATGCGTTTCCAACTTGCCGTAACGAAAGACGAAAGCCGCGCTAATGATGTCATTGTCAGTGATATAATAGTCGGCACCCACGCGCACGTTATGTCCGATTCGCCGCATCCGACGCTCGGTGGTCTGGTCGGTGAGTTGGGTGAAAATGGTGTCAAAAGTCATGTCGGGACCTTCGCCAATGGTATCGAGATAATAGCGTTTAGTCTGGTTCACGCCGCCGCCGATGTTGGAGCGGTTGTTGAAACCGTATGAGGCGAAGAGGTTCCAACGCTTGAGGCGGTAGTTAGCCGAAAGGCTCGCGCCGTACATCCACGGATAACCGCCTCTGACGTTCACCGCCCCGTTGAAACCTTGACGTTTGTCTTTCTTCAAAATAATGTTGATGATACCCGCCGAGCCTTCTGCATCGTAACGCACTGAAGGATTGGTGATTACCTCAATCCTTTCAATCATATCACCTTGCAGGGTGCGCAAAGCGTCTTGGGTGCTCATGCCCGAAAGCCCCGACTCCTTGCCGTCGATGAGGATACGCACGCCGTCGTCGCCGCGCAGGCTGACGTTGCCTTCCACATCCACCGACACAGCGGGGATGTTTTCCAACACCTCGATGGCGTTGCCAGCGGTATTGCTCACGTCCTTCCCCACGTTAAAAACGCGCTTGTCCAAGGTCATCTCGTATGTGCTTTGCTCGGCCACCACCTCCACCTCCTCAAGCATCTGATGGTCAGGTGAGAGGCCAATACGCCCCATATCGACCATGCTTTTCGAGCCGTCCAAGGTGACGTTCTTATAGGTCTTCAAGAAGCCCATGTATTGGAATTCAAACACATAACGGCCTTTCTCCAACTGCAAGCTGAACTGTCCCGAAGGCTCTGTAATGCAGCCCGAAACGAAAGTGGAGTCGGGCAAGGTGCAAGCCCTCACGGTGGCGTATTCCATGGGTTTGCCCGTCGTCTTGTCAAAGACAAGGCCTTTCACCGTGATGGTGGCGAAGGAGAGCTGGCAACCGCACAAAAGCACCAGTAAAACAAGAAACTGTTTTTTCATGAAATTCTTTGCTCGTTATAAGTTGCAAAAATAGGCATTTTTGGCCATAACCGAATTGGAATATTAGGACAAAATTTCTGAACTGCTTCGTGCCCCTTAAGGACACAAATCGGCTGGCCCTACATCGGATCCACATCCACCTGAACCTGAACGGCCTTAAAATCGGAATTCTGCTGGAACAAACGAATCTGCTCGGCAATCAACTCCTTGACTTTCTGAGTGTTGTAATCGCGGCGGAACTTTACCATCATCTGCTTGATATACAGATTCTTGACCCTTGACACAACGGGGTATTCCGGCCCAAGCAGGTCTTGCTTGAAAATAGGCCTAAGCATCGAAGCCAACTCCGTTGCGGCAGGATTGAGCTTTTGGTAGTCCTTGTGTTTCAGGCGGATAAGGATGAGACGATAGAATGGCGGATAGCCAAACTGCCGCCGGATGACCATCTGCTTCTCGTAAAGGCCACGGAAATCGTTGCGCAACACATCCTGAAGCACGGGATGCGCCGGCTCGTAGGTCTGGATGATGACCCTGCCCTGCTTGCCTTTTCTGCCTGCACGACCCGCCACCTGCGCCATCAGTTGGAAACTGCGCTCATGGGCTCGGAAATCGGGGAAGGAGAGCATGTTGTCGGCGTTGAGGATACCCACCACCTTCACCGAGTCGAAATCCAAGCCCTTAGTGACCATCTGCGTGCCTACAAGGATGTTGGTCTCATGATCTTGAAAAGCCTCCAAAATACTCTGATAATCATTTCTTGAACGTGTTGTGTCTAGGTCAAGGCGTGCGACTTTGGCTTCGGGCATGACAAGGCTCAAATCCTCCTCAATCTTCTCTGTACCAAAGCCGTGCATCCGAATGTTGGTGCTGTGGCACACGGGACATTCAGTCGGTACGGAAGCCGTATAGCCGCAATAATGGCAACGCAACACGTTTTGGCTCTTGTGGTAAATCAGGCTCACATCGCAATTGATACACTGCGGCACATAATGGCACTCGTCACACTCCAAGCGCAACGAGAAGCCGCGCCGGTTTTGGAACAAAATGGCCTGATTATGTTCGTCCAAGGCCTCCTTCATCGCATCAATGAGGGTGCTACCGAAGTCGGCTTTCATGGTCTTACGCCGCCGCTCCACGCGCATGTCGCTGAGGATGATTTCGGGCATCTGCACGCCGCCAAAACGCTCCGTGATTTCCACCAAACGATAACGCCCGTTCAAGGCATTGTAATAGCTCTCGTAAGATGGTGTGGCAGAGCCTAATACGATGTTTGCCTTGTGCATGGCGGCCAATACAATGGCCGCATCGCGGGCATTGTAGCGCGGCGCAGGGTCAATTTGTTTGAAACTGCTATCGTGTTCCTCATCGACGATGACGAGGCCAATGTCGGAATAAGGCAAAAAAATAGCTGAGCGCGAACCGATAATGATTTGATGCTTTTGCGATTGCGTCTGTCCGAAATCGTGCACTTGTTCCCAAACCTCTACCCTCTCATTATCGCCGTAACGCGAATGATACACGCCCAACCTATCGCCGAAATACTCCTTCAAGCGGTTGATAATCTGTGCGGTAAGTGCAATTTCGGGCAACAAATACAACACTTGTTTCCCTTTATCAATGGCTTCCTTAATGAGTTTGATGTAAATAGCCGTTTTGCCAGATGAGGTTACGCCATGGAGCAAAACGGGCTTGTTTTCCTCAAATCCCGCCTTGATTTCATCGTAGGCTTTTCGCTGTGTCTCAGTGAGTTGTATGCTCCCCACATCGGTTTGTACCTTGAAATCCTTCAGTCGGCTGACCTTCTTCTCATAAACCTCGAAAATGCTCTTTTCGGCCATATTTTTCAATATCGTGGAGGTCGCGTTGGCCTTCTCCAAAAGGCTTTTCACCAAGATTTCATTATCGCAGTCGCCGCCGAGGGTGAAAAAGGCGAGCAACACTTCCAACTGCTTGTAAGCGCGTTTCTCCAAACGGCTCATCAATTCTTGTAGTTTAGCCTCGTCGCGATATTCGCCCGAAAGTCGTGCAAAACGCTCATATTTAGCCTTGTACTTCTCATTCAACTCCTCCTCCATCACCAAAATGCCCTTCTCCATCATCGAATGCACGAGCGGCATCACCTTCTTGAAACCGATGATTTTGCTCACCTCACTGATGGCGATTTTCGGCTTGATTTGCAAGGCTTCCACTATCATGTATTCGAAGTCGTTAAGTGACACGGAATCAAGGATATATTCAGGCGATAGGGCGACCGTCGTCTCGCTGCTGAGTTTCAAAGCGGAGGGCAAGGCGGCTTGCATCACCTCGCCGAGATGGCACATGTAATAGGTTTTCACCCAGTCCCAAAACTTCAACTGCTTGTCGTTCACAATTGGCTGGTCGTCAAGCAAATCCATGAGGAATTTCACCTCCACGGAGGGCACTTTTTCCGTCAGCCCGACAATCAGCCCCGACATGATTTTGGTCTTACCGAACTGCACCACCGCCCGCTGTCCAACGCGCACCACGTCGTTCAAGGCATACGGCACCCGATAAGTGAAAGTGCCCGGCACTGGTATCGGCAACAGGATTTCAGCAAACAAAGTGAGACGCTCGGAAGTCATGGGATGATATTTTTATCACGCAGAAATCGCAGAAACCGCAGAACCTAGCGGCTCATTTTTGCATCGCTTTGCGTCTCTCATCATTCTGCGCATTAACTTCGTTGAATCTTCAATTTCTGCGAGAGACAATTAATGTGATTTCACAATGGAATGCCCGATCAGCTCATCATAACCCTTGATGGAATTATAATAATAGAAATAGAGCTTATACAAATTGTTGGTTTCCCAATAGTTACCCTCTGTCAAATCGGTCGTCACCTCACCCGTCTGGCGGTCAACGGCGGCACACAAGAAGTTGTAATAGCCCTGCTTCAGCACCAATGAGCAGGTATAGCCGTGCATACGATAGTCGTATTGCATCTTGTTGCTCTCGTCAAAGCGCCAGTCGTTGAGCGCGCCCATGATGTAAAGGTCCTCGTGCGTCAGCGGCGACTCGCTCTTATAGAAAAAGTTCACCACACAATAGTCGGCCTCGGTGAAGTCGTCCAAATTCTGGTCCTCCACATACAAAAACTTCTCACCATGGATGTCCTCATTGGTGGCATAAGCCTTCCGCGACCGTGACTCGCAAGTGGAAATGTCGACCTCAAAGGATTCGTTGGTCTGCCGGATGTGTGCCAGATTCTCCGACTGGAAATAGAAGTTACTGATGTTGAAACGTCTATATTGATTCGTCCCAGGAAAGACGGTCTGAGGATGATGCTCGAAGGAGATATAGTCGGGATAGACGTATGTGGGGTTCAATCCCTCGGCGGCATTGTCCCAGCGTCCATTCTGCCGGATGGTCAAGTGGCTGTATTGCTGCGTGTGGCTCGTCAGATAGTTGTTTACGCTCACTTTTACATCTAACTGCTGGTGGGTGTCGGTGAGCGAAAGGTCGTCAGGATAACGCGGCACCGTGGCACCCACATGGGCCTTTTCGTCCAACACCATGAAACGACGCGTGAAATACAGGTCGTTGATGTCATCGCCATAAACGATGAGCAGGTAATTGCCCGAAATGAGCGGCACCAAGTCCTCAGTCGGGAACTTGAGCTTGTAATTGACATACTCGATCAGCGTATTGCGTGAGAAAGCGTAGTCGTCAATGCGGTCGGACTCATAGCCCGAGGCATATTGAATCCGGTGCATTCGGGTAGGCGACCAATCGTGGGTGCAATGGATGAAGGTGTAGTTGAGCACTTCGCCTTGCCCGTCGATGATGTCGAAACTCAACGTCAGGCGACCCATCATGTCATTTAAGGGGATGATTGGGTCAACCAACTGATTGTCATCGGCATAGAGCAAAACAGACTGAACCTGAGGCTTGTAGTTGAGGTTGCCGCAAGGCAGGTCGAAAATCTGGGCAAAAAGACCCGTTGCACACAGAAGCAAAGTGGTCAAAAAAAGGAACTTTTTCATTGTCAAAGGTATTATTTCCGCAAAAATAATCAAAAATCCGATTATCCCAACCTATTTCACGCAGAAATCGCAGAATCTTGAGAAACTCAGCGTCGCTTTGCGCTTCCCATGGTTCTGCGATTTCGGCGTGCAAAAAAGCATCAAAGGTTCTCCACGATGCGCCGCTGCACCTCCTTGAACTCCTCTTCGCCCATTTGGACATGCGCTTTCTTGAAGTCCATGTCGCCTTCTTGGGTGATGGGAATGAGGTGGATGTGGGCGTGAGGCACTTCCAAACCAATGACGGCCACGGCAATGCGCTTGCAGGGCACGGCCTTCTCGATAGCCTTGGCCACTTTCTTGGCAAACACCATCATGGCGGCGATTTCCTCGTCATCAAGGTTGAAAATGTAGTCGTCTTCCCGCTTGGGGATGACCAGCGTGTGGCCTTTCATCACGGGATTGATGTCAAGGAAGGCAAAGAAACGCTCGTCCTCGGCAATTTTGTAGCAAGGGATTTCCCCTTTCACGATTCTGGAAAAAATGGTAGCCATGGCAATAGGTTTTATCGGGTGATTTCAAGAATTTCAAACTGCACCTTACCAGCAGGCACTTGGATTTCGGCTATTTCGCCCACTTTCTTGCCGAGCAAGCCCTTCCCGATGGGAGAGTTGATGGAGATCTTCCCTTCCTTGAAATTGGCTTCCTTTTCGGGCACGATGGCATAAGTCATCACCATGTTGGCCTTGAGATTCTTCAACTTGACTGTTGAATAGAGCAACACCTTGGAGGTGTCCATCTTGGATTCGTCAAGGACACGCGCATTGAAAATCAAGTTTTGCAATTCGGCGATTTTGGCCTCAAGCAGGCCTTGGGCTTCCTTGGCGGCATCATATTCGGCATTCTCGGAAAGATCGCCTTTGTCGCGGGCTTCCTGAATGGCTTGGACGATGCGCGGACGCTCGCGGAGAATGAGGTCGTCAAGTTCGTCCTTCAGTTTCTGCAATCCCTCTTGGGTAAAATACTTTATTTCTGACATAGTAGTAAAATATTGATTTCTAAGAAGTTGCAAAAAAGAGACCCTTACCGAAATAAGGGTCTTCTTTTGCTTTGCGACTGCAAAGATACGAATTATTTCTATATCGCGAGCGATTTTAGAAAATTAATCTTACGCCGACGCTGTGGTGACCTTTGAAAGTGTATGTGTCTCTGAAGGCATAGTCGAAGGCCAGTCTAACAGGATTCTCACCCTTGCTGAGAGGAGCCTGGACGGAAAGACCGGCACTCAAGCCTCTGTTGACATTCATGCACTCGTCGCTGTCGAGCATACCACCTTTCGCCCAGATGCCTTTTTCCCAAGTATAACCGGCACGCACCAGAAGGATGCTGTTCCAGTCAAACTGGAGACCGAGGGTCAACTGGTCTTTGGTGAAGGAGTTGGAGCAGAAGTTGCCTGCCAAAGTCAGTCTCGAAGTCTCGCCCAAGACGAAGTCGTAGGCGGCAGCGATGCTCAACTGGGTGGGCAATTCAAACTCATCGGCACGTTGCACGACAGTGAACTGGTTCGAGCTACCTTCGATGAGGAAGGCCTTGTACGACAGACCGTCGCCCGAGAACTTCATCGTAGGTCCGATGTTCTTCAGCGTGATGCCGAAGTGGACATTGTCGAAAGGTCCGGTGACATACTGGATACCAGCGTCAAGAGCGACACCGACACCACCCATGTCTCTGATGGACTCGCTGATGATCTTCAGGTTAAAGCCGCCGCTGATGCTGTTGGAGAAGGCCTTGGCGAAGCTGATGTTGATGTTCATCAAATTGGGCTTATAGGTGCCAAGGGTACCCGGGTCGGGGTTCTCGGTGGTAGTGACGGGGATCTCACCCAAGCTGAACGTCATCATCGACACGCCGAGCACGCTCGACTCGCCAACGCGGGCCAGCAAACCGAATGCCGCAACACTGATGTTGGCACCCGAGCCAGCCAGCCAGCTCGTGTAAGTAAAGTCTGCTTCAAATCTTCTGGCATTAGTGATGCCGGCCACGTTGCCAAAGATGGCATCAACACCGTGCACCATCGACATTCCAGCGTTGCCCCAGCCCGCCGATGCAGCCCAAGGGTTGATCAGCAGTTCGGGAGCGCCTGCCTGTCCTGAACGATCCGGATTACCTGCAAATGCTTGTGATACTGTGAATCCAAAGAGGACGGCCAGAATCATCGTTATATATCTAAATGATCTTTTCATGATGTGATAATTTAATTGGTTAGCAGTTACATTGAATTTAGAAGGTGTTCAGGTCAATCTTACGCATGGCACCGAAGAACTTGATCGTTCTCTCACCTCCACTGGTGAGGTCCTTGACGTGAATCAGGTAGAACCCGCTCGCCACCGGTGTGTTGGCATAGTTGGTCAAATCCCAGTCGATATTGGGATCGTCGTTGTCCTTTTTGAACTGACGAACCTTCGTACCGTTGATTGTGAAGATGGTCACAACGCAGCGCTTCGGCAGGTTGGCAATCTTCACCCTGTTGGTCAGCGCGTTACCCTCGTATTGGCTATAAGCGTAATACGGGTTGGGTACCACAGTGATCAGGTTGAGGTCTTCTTCGGTCTTCACGGGATCGTTCTGAGTCGGATTCATGCCTTCGATCTCAAACTCGTACTTCGGATAGAGGTTGTTGATCATCAGCGATTCGTCTTGCTGCTTCAGCGGGATGTTGGCATAACCGGCATCGTAAGGCTTGGCCACACGGATACGGATACGGCAGTCATTGCCTTCGGGCAGCCACTCGGTGCCTTCGATACCCATCGGGATACCCACCCACATGGCCAACCTGTAGAAGTTCTGTTTCAAGTTGCCGGCCACCTGGTCTTTCACCGTGTTCTGGATAGCCATCAAGGAGTTGTAGAGCAAACGGCCACCATCGTAACCGAAGTTCTTCATGTGTTTCCAAGGTGCGCTGGAGACCATCGGGATGGAGTCCATACGGAAGATGTAAACATAGTGCTTACCACCTAACACAGGCTCGTTGTCGGTGCCATAGTTGCGGATGATGGAAGGATCCAGCAGTTGTGAATTTTCGCCATATTCACCGTCCACGGTAGCCTTAAGGAGCTTAGTGGGGTTAAACTTCATGTCGCGGCCGTTCATGTCCTGCAGATAGGAGTCCTCAGCATAGGCCATATTCAGGCGGGCACCGGATTCCACGTCAATGGCATAGCCCGGGAACCAACCCATGCCCTGTGCGGCGATGAAGTCGGGACTGGTCGGGTCGAGTGAACCTTCGCGTTCAGTGAAGTCGCCTTCAATAAAGCGTCCTTGCTTGTCGATGGAAGCGTGCTTACGCAACTCGAACTGACGGGCACGGCCTTCTGACAGGTTTCTATCGGGGCAGACATCGATGACAGGGCAGCGCGTCCACAGGTTGGTATCGGCCGTAAAGACGATGTCAACACTGGCGGTATTCTTGAAGTATTCCGAAGCACGGGAGGTACCACCGTAGTTAGGACCTGGAATAGCTGATTTGTCCACTGCAGTCAGCAAGTAAGGTGCCCATGTGCCGTAAGCAATCTTCTCAAAGTTCTGCTCGGGGTCCCAAGGTCTACTTGAACCGGAGCCACCATCGGCAGAGCAGCTGTAGTCATTATCGGCAGGATTATCCTTGGAAGCATACGTTCCAGAACGGATCCAGTTCAGCACCGTGCCAGGCACGTCCTTGTCGCGGAAACCGTCAAGCCACTGGTTGGTCGGGTCCTCGAATTCAACAGACGAAGTGATGACACCGTTGTTGGGCGCCAAAACAGCATCATAGGAATGCCAATCATCCTTTCCATCTCTTTCACCTTTATACCACATCTCACCCACGGAAACGCGGCCGATGTCGTAAGGTTGATTGACGGTCACGGAGATACCACGATCGATGAAGACCTTTTCGTCGCCATAGATGGTGGTGGTATCGCTCTCGAACACCTCACCTGTGTTCACATCCTTCAGATACCAACGCGAAGCCATGCGCATCGCGGAGTCACCCTGGATGTCAACGCTACCGGTGACATTGTGGGTATAGAACGGGAAGAGGGTGTCGAACCAAAGTTCATACTTGGTGGAGACCACATTCAACGGGTCGATAATCTTCACGTTGAGGGGACCGTAGCCAGCCTCGTAGGACGGGTGGTAGTCGATAGGATAGTTGGGGCTACCCATGACGTTCAATGAATCGTCAGCCATAGGCTTGCTCAAAATTTCATTAATGGTCTCTTCGGTAAGTTCAAGTTCGTTGCCACCGTTGCCCTGGCCAACAATACGCTTGATAGCAGGCTTGTCGCCATAGACCGAGTTCAGCACCAAACCGTCAACCAACTTGTGCGGGACAGCCGCATACACCTGGATGTTCTTTCTGCCTTCCAGATAGGGCTTCTTCTGACCCAACAGGCCGTTTTGGACGGTAGGTTCCTGCGAGTAAGTGAGGTAGTTGTTGTATGCATAAGCAACAGCCATGAAGTAGTAGGTCTTGTGATTGACCAAGGTCGGGTTGTTGCCCGTGGCAAACTGGTCTTGCGTAATGGTGAAGCTGTGGGAGATGCCACCATTGGCGCCGTCCACCTTCAGCTTCGGCACACTGGCTTGCAGCGATTCATCAAACTCGAAGTTGATCAGACGAGCCACATTGTTGTGGATGTCGCATTGGAACACCAAGCGGGCCTTATTGTTGTCGCTCAGCTCATCGGAGCCGACCTCAGCGTTGGCCAACTGATACACCTTGTAACCTTCGAAACGATAGTATCTGTCATAGAAGGTTTCCGTCTCATCGTTGTGCATGATAATGTTATACAATATGGTGTCGTGACCATCGATTTGGCACTGCACCGGCACGGAGTCGAAAGTCATTTCATTGTCAACTCTCGAAACCGGAATTTCGGGGTCGAGTTCAATGTAGCCTTCCTTATAGTTGTTGGAGAGGGCGTTGTTCGACAGATAGATGATGAGTTCTTGGTCGAGCTCGCGGATAGTGAGGTCAGGAGCATTGGGGCCGTCGATTACCTTGAAGCAGTTGTCGAACAAGGCTTGGCACTTGTCGTCGACCACGCGAAGCAGTTCTACGGAAGCCCAAGGACCGCCAGCGTTAGCACGTGCCCACGGCACACCGAAGGTGATGTAGTTGACAGCACCAGGTTTCAGAGTGAAGGGGCCTGCCGACTGCATGAAACGACGGTCACCAGGAGAGTTGTTGCTGGTTTCCTCAGTCCACCACTTGGCGTTGGCATTATAGCCATCATTGGGCGGGAAGCCGTTGGTACCCCAGTTCCACGGGTCAGTATCGCCGGGGAACATGAAGTTACATTCAGGACCTACCACACCAGATGTGAAGGCGTCGCCACCATAACGCATTTTCTGGCCATTCTTCCAAATACCACGCAGGTAGTTGTAGTACTCAGGAGCGCTCTGGGGGTCGCAGTTGTCACCACTACCATTGTTGTGATACAGGAAGCGGCGCATACCGAAACGTTCGTCGTCTACGATGCCGTTGCCGAAGTTCACACCGTTGATACTTTCGTCAACGATTTGGTGAGCAGCGGTCGTGTCAGCGATGATGTTGGTGGTATCGCCCGTGGAGGGGTCGATGATGTAGGTATAACCGATTTCATAACTGTACTTGGGGTTGTCGAGTCCGTCAGGGTCCATGTAGGGGCCTTGGAAGAAGTCGATACCCAGCGCCGGAGGCTGGCTGCCGTAGGCTTCAGGTTCACCGCTACCGTCGACGGCCTTACCGTTGTAGCCGTAGCCGAGACCACGACCCACGTCGCAACCTACGTAGTCGTCCCAGCCGTAGCCGAGGTCAACGTCAGTCCAAGGTGAGAAGTAGGTGCCCGTCAAGATATAGGTTGAACGGTTGATGATTTCGTAGCTGTAGAACGTCATGTTGTTGATTTCGTCGTTCGTGGCGAAAGCGAAGGCTTGGGCACGCACCTCGATACCGATGGCGTCGCCGCCCGACTCAGTGTGGGAAGCGCCCTTGTCGTTGAAGATCCACCAAAGGGTTTGGTCGCCCTTCAACACCTGGTCGGCCAAGATGGAGCCGTGCATGGAGCCTTCATATTCTTCGTCCATGGTCGGGATCTTGGTGTGGCACAGTTCGTTGTCGATGTCATAGTAGGGATAGTCGCCCTGAGTGGGGTCATATTCGCCGTCGCCGTCCTTGTCATAGAAGGGGGCCAGATAGTGGCTGATGCCGGCGGGATCGTTCTCACCGGGGTGGGCGGGCCAGTTCTTGATGATGGTCGGGATCTGGTAGGAAGGATCCGGGATACCGTTTTCGTCGCAGTTGGCCAAGAATTCGTCCACTTGTGCGCGGTTAATCTTGAAGATCTTATCCCACGAGGCGCAGGTCACGTCGTCGATGGACGCCGTGCCGTCGATGGTCAAGGGGCCGGTGTAATAGTCGTTACCGACTTGGCGGAAACGCAAGGCGGCGCATTTGAGCTGGCCGTTCGTGTCGACACCAGCGATCCAGAGGGAGCCTGCGAACAGGGAAGTGGCAGCACCGTTGGCGGGGATGTAGTACTTGGAACCTGTACCAGCGGGGAGGTCCCACCACATGTCACCGCCAGAGTTGATGCGGGTTCTCACATTGTTGATGTCCAACCACTCGAAAGACGACGAGGGTGAGCATCCAGCTGCAGTCAGGGCACGGTGGCCATGGTTGCCGTTTTGCACATATTTGCAAGCTTCGGCCTTTCCGGGAATCACAGCACTTACGATGAGCAGCGCTGCTAACAAAAATCGAAATATATTCTTCATGATACTTATAATTTATCGTTGTGAATTCAATGCGCTCATTAGAAGTTGAAGCTCAAACCAATTCTGAACTGACGAGGCGTGGAGTAGTTGCCGGGGTTGTTGACGTAGAGGCGATACATTTCGATGTAGGCCTGCGGGTCAACCTGGCTGTTGATTTCACGCTGCCATTCGGGAGCCGTCAAATAACCATCGTCGTTGGGGTTACCAGTGGCGGCATACACGTTGGTGATGTTCTTCGAATTCAGCAGGTTCAGGATCTGGAGATACACGTTCACGAAGGCTTCGCGACCAGTCTTGCCTTCCTTGTTGCTGCCCATGTTGAACTTGAAGTCCTTGTCAACACGGAGGTCGAACCTGAAGGAGGCGGGGATTCTGGAACCATTGTAGGTACCCTTCAGCAGTTGGCTACCTCCCGAAATGGGGGAGATAACGGTACGGGAGGCCGTGTAAGGCGTACCCGAACCACCGCTCACGGTCAGTGAGAGACCGGTGTTGGCGAGGACCTGGATGGGAGCCTTGTCACTGTTCTTGCGGTTGATGACGGGACCGTCATACTTCTTGCCGTCGGCGAAACGATAGTCGAGCACGAGGTTGAAGCCGTGACGGCGGTCGGAGTTGGTCGGGAAGGTGGACCTCAGGTTAGGCACACCAGCGGCAATCAATGCGGAGGCAGTCGTCGTCGAAGAACCGGTCATGTCGGAGAACTGCAAGGTGTAGCTCGCACGCACACGGGCGTTCTTGGTTCTACGCAAGTCGTACTCGGCGGTCAAACCCTTGACGGTACCGAAGTCGAGGTTGCTGAACGAGTTGTAGGCCTTCGGGTAAGCACCGTTGAAACGGTACATCTGAATCATGTTACGCAGCTCACGATAGTAACCCGTGATGGTCAACGAAGAGGTGTTGGTCACCTTCTGCGTGAAACCGAGTTCGTAGTCGATGGTCTGGGCGGGCTTCAAGTCAGGATTGGAGAGGGTGCCCGAAATCTCGTTGAAGTTGTAGTAGTACAACGGGCTGCAGTAGTCGGAGCTCGAAGGACGCTGCGTCAACACGTCGTAGTGGGCGAAGAACAAGGCTTCATCCGAAATCGGGAAGGAGAATGAGATACGGGGCATGACGCTCCAAGTAGGATCATAATCCTTGAACGAGTTGATGTCGACTCTCTGTTGATCGGCGTTCTTGATCCACGGCGAAACACCAGTACCTTTATCAAGCACGCTCGGGTCGGAAATTTCAGCACCGTCGGCGTTGTACCAAGTGTTGCCCTTACGGTAACCGACGACTTCCGTCTTCTCACTGATCTTGTTCACGTACACGGCGTAGTCGTTACCGATGTTGCCGGGGACGTAAGCGTAGGACTCGTCATCCATCTTGATCTGGCCATTCACGGCGAGGTCGCCAACGGTATTGTAATCATACAGGATGTAGGGGTCTTTCAGCACATCTTGGTTGGCGTCGTAGCGGTCGACACGGATACCGATGTTGAAGATCAGGTCCTTGAATGCGAACTTGTCGGTGATGTAACCAGCCATGTAGATGGGCTGTATGGCACCGATCGGGCGGGTGAAGACACCGTTTTCATCCGTATCATTAAAGAAGTTGGACAGTGAAGGACGCTCGGTCAGACCGTACTTTCTGCTGCCGTCGTAAGTGAAGCCGTAGTAGTCAACGTAAAGGTTGCCGTCACGGGTTAATTCGTCGGCTGAGAACATGTTGAGGTTGAGGCCTCCGTTCACGTAGCCGGTCTTCAAGTTGCCTTCCTTATCGTAATATTGGATGGTATTGTCATTGAAATCATAGGTATCGATGAGAATGTACTCCAGGCCATCGACTTGTAAGCCCATGGCCTGACGCAGTCTGGCATCGAACACGTATTGCGACGTGGCATCGTACATTCTGTAGTACTTCACGGTATCAACATAGCCGTCGTAGCTGGTGGCGTAAGGATGGTTCACGTCCAACTCCTTGATGTGGAAGTTGGCCATATCCTGCATCAGCGTCCAATAGTTGGCCGAATACGACATGCCTGCTTCGTTCAGTTGCTCATATTGGAAGCCCAACTTGACTTCATGGCTGTTGTCGCCCCTACCGATGGTCATGGCCACATTGGCATTGAAGGCAAGCTGGTCAGAAACCGACTTACCGTAAGCAGCCTGAATGGAGCCCGGCACGGAATACAGGCCATAGATACGACCAGGAGAAACGCCGTTATACAGACCGTTGTTCAGCAGGATGTTCGACTTGGTGTCGTAGTATCCAGCTGCGCCAAAAGGACTATACAGGTCGTAGTAGTTCTGAACATAGGTGGCAAGCAGGGGGTTGAAATCCGACGGGGTGTATTCCACGAGGGTGTCGTGATCCCACGTGTTCAGCACGTAGACGTCAGTGAAGTTTTGGTAGTATTGGCCGTTAACAAGCACCGAGTCAACGCTGCCGCCAGGCGAGTAGGTAGCTTCCTTTCTGGTGAGGAACTTACCCAGGTTGCCATAGGCGAAGACGTTGTCCCACAAGTCGGGGTCGCCCGCTTCGGTAATCACGTGGGTGTAGTCGAACTGCAAGCTGTAGTAGAAGTTCGAAATCACCGAAGTGCTTTCAGGATCGGTCGGGAAGCGGTGGGTGAAACGGATGTAACCGCGGTAGGTGCCCGACTTGCTCAGGTAGTTCTTATCCGTGTTGAAGTAATACTGGCCGCGACCGTTGGCATAATGGCCGTCACGCTGGTAGAACGAGCCACCAATGGTGAGGTTGGTGTTCTTGCCAGTGCGGATGTTGAAGTTACCCGTGACGTTGAGGCTCTGGTTCGTCGTGTTGTTGAGGAATTTCGTGTAGACGAGGTCGTTCGCAACATCGGTGAAATCCGCCGTCTGATAGGTGCTGAATCCCAAGCCCGACAAGGTCAGAGGATGCGTCTCGATGTAGTCCTGCCATTCATCGGTGGCATGATAGAAACCTACGGCCGAGAGCGAACCCACCTTGTTACGGTTGTAGTCGGCAGCGAGGAAGAAACCGAGGAGGGCTTCCTGGTCGTTCTTCTTGCTCTTGATGAGCGGTCCTTGCAAGCTACCGCCGATACGGGTGTGGCCATAGCCTTCAACGGACTGCTCCACTTCGATGCCACCACCCCAAGTACGGCTGGGGCCCTTGGTGGTCATGTTGATGATACCGCCCATGGCGTCGCCATATTGCGCGGGGGTACCACCGAGGATGACGTCCACTTGGTCGATGGCGCCTTGCGGGACGCTGGCGCTACCAATGACCTTTACGCCGTCGATGTAGTAGACGGCACCTTCACGCGAACCACGGATGGAACCGACTTCACCGTCTTGCGAGAAAACGCCACCGACGCTGGAGGCAACACCTTCAGCTGTACGGTTAGGCAGCTTTGAGATTTCTTCAGCGGTGATGGAGGCACCCGAGGTCGTGTTATCCTTTGAAATCAAAGGAATCTCGTAATCGATGATCGTGACTTCGCTAATGTTGATAGCGCCACTGGCCATCTTGATGTCGTAGTAGGTGATCTTGTTGGCAGGGATAACCAGTCCGCGCAACACGAATGGGTTCATGCCAATGCAGCTCGCCTTGAGGTCATACGTTCCCGGAGGAATCGGGTTGATGTCATAGTTACCGTCGAAGTCAGAGGAAGCACCTCCCACCTGCGATCCGCCCTTTTCAACAATGACGTTTGCAAATGGTACCGGTTCACCAGTTTCGTCGGTAATCTTGCCTTTGAGTCTTCCTTGCGCTTGAGCCATGGTCATCGTGCAGGTGGCCAGAACTACGGCAAGGGTCATTAGTAAATTTTTAAACATACCTTGTAATTTTATGTAATACTACTTTGTTTAGTGCTGTGTATAGTGCATTAAAAGTCGTCAAAATTACAACCTTCTTTGAAAGTACGCAAGAAAAATAATCTTTTTGAGCGTTTTTTCTTCGAAGAAAATTGTTTGAGGCGTTATATCAAGTTGAATTTTAATTATTTATAAAAACAACAAATTTGAGATATTTTTTTTCGTTTTTTCAAAGGGGGCTACACCTTATTAATATATGAGTCATCAGGAAGAGAAAAACGGGTTGCTTCGCTGCCGTCTTCGCATCTTTTCGGCGTGGCGTTTGTCCTTTTGGATCATCCGCTTGGTCTTAGGCGCCTGGTGGTTGTAGTGCGCCTCCTTGGCCTTCTTGTATTCCTTTTTGCTCTGTTTCTCCATCTTTTCCATCTGACGTTCAGCCTTGCGCATGGCCCGCGACGAACGGCTCGATGCGCACGAAGCCATCAGCAGAGCCAAAGTCAAGAGGATGCAAATGATGCCTTTTCTGTGTTTCATCGCCTTGGATTTTGAGGTACAAAATTAGCAAATTTCAAACAAAACATACGATTTTCAGAAAAAAAACGTTTCTTTTGCACTATGAGAAGAATCAGCATCATCGTTTTGGCAGCCCTCATGCCGCTTTTGTGGCAAGGATGCGACACGTATCCCGAGAACCCCAACAAGCCCTTGGCCTACATCAATTTCACTATTTATCCCAACAGCATCCAATATCAGGCGCTGAACACCGTCAGCGGATGGGAGTATTTCACCAGCGACCCGAACAGCGACAGCCGAGGCATCATCATCTACAGGATGAGCGAGACCGAGTTTTTGGCTTACGACCGCATTCCGCCCAACTACCCCGACGCCTGCACCGACAGCCAAGGCAACACCACCCGACTCGTCGTCGACTTTCCTTTCGTCGTCGACCAATGCAACAACGCCTACTACAACATCCTGAACGGACAAATCATCGTGGCCGAGCCCGACATGATCCCCAACTTTCCCACCGAGGGCGTAACGGTGTTCCCGCTCATACAATACCGCACCACTTATGACGGGAGCAAACTGACCGTCACCAACTGAGCCGTGGGACACATATATATTAATAAGGTGTAAGGAAAAAGCGTTTTTAATCTTCCATGATGCGTGTCTGCCGCTGGATGGAGGCCTGATGTATGGCCTCGAAAAGCTCCGTGACCAATTCCGACGACAGGCCCAAATCTGCGCCCGTGGCCACATGGTCGGCAAGGATTTTCTTCCAACGGTCCATCTGCACCACCGTCACATTGTGGCTTTTCTTGTATTCTCCAATCTGCGCACTGACCTCCATGCGGCGGGCCAGCAATTGCAACAACTCCCCATCGATGTCGTCGATCTCGCCACGAAGGTTGGCAAGGTCACGCTCCATATTACCCGTTTGTTTGGAACGGTAAGTCAGATTCCCTAACAATTGCTTCAGCTCTTCAGGCGTGATTTGCTGCTTGGCATCAGTCAGAGCCTCAGTGGGATTGATGTGACATTCTATCATCAGGCCGTCCGTGGCGAGGTCGAGAGCTTTTTGCGCCGTGGCTTGCAGCAAGTCACGATTGCCGCAGATATGGCTGATATCAGTGATGAGCGGCACATTCAGCTTTTGCGTGAGTTCAATCGGGATTTCCCACATCGGGAAATTGCGGTACGGTGACTCTTGATAATACGAGAAGCCGCGATGGATGGCCGCCAACTGCTTCACGCCCGCCTTTTGGAAACGCTCGAAAGCACCCAACCAAAGGTTCAAGTCGGGCGAAACAGGATTTTTGACGAACAAGGGCACATCGACACCTTGTAAGGCATCGGCCAACTGCTGCACGGAAAACGGATTGACCACCGTGCGAGCACCAATCCATAGCGCATCGACATCGTATTTCAAGGCCAACTCAACATGGTCGGGTGTGGCCACTTCGGTCGCAGTAGGCAAGCCTGTTTCGCGCTTTGCCTCACGGAGCCATGCCAAGCCTTCCTCTCCCCTGCCCTCAAAGGCCTCAGGGCGGGTGCGGGGTTTCCAGATGCCGCCTCGAAGGAACTTCACTTCGGGGATTTTCGCTAAGGCTTGAGCTGTGGCGAGGATTTGGGACTCGCTTTCAACGCTGCAGGGGCCGGCGAGGATTAGGGGAGTTGCGCTGTGTATGCGCAGGGGTTCTGTCCTATCGGACTCCACCGCCTGCTTAGTATCCTGCGCCCCTACGGGGCTATGTTTTGACATCATGCTCATATTCAACTTGTTCTATTTCTATTCTATGTTGCAAAGTCCCGTAGGGACAACGGATAATAGGCAGGCGGTGGAATGCAATGGAACCCCTGCCAACAAACGAAACCACCATTCCGATGAACCCCGTAGGGGTGACAGGATGCCGACCGTTCAATCACAAAATGCATAATACTCGTCATAATCAATTCCATACGCTTTCAACGTCTCACCATATTCCTCACGATATGTTTTGGTTTTATGACGTTCAGCCTGCTTGAGAATATAATTCGTCGTCCGTTCCATCAATGAAGGACTGACGCTGAATGCCCCATACCCTTCCTGCCATTGGAAAAACTCATAATACTCATCCACCGTTTTTAACCATTTGCTACTTTTCGCTTTAATGTTGCGCACAAAATCCGACAACGCAACTGTTTTCGGTAATGTTGTCAGAATATGAATATGGTCGGCCACACCACCAATCACAAATGGAATCCCACCTTCATCACGGATAATGCCTCCGATATATTGGAACACACGCTCTAAATCCTCATCACGCATGATGATGCCCGTGCTTTTCGTGTGAAAAACAATGTGGATGTTCAATTGTGTGTATGTGTTGGCCATAATGATTGCAAAAGTACAATAATTTCAGACCTGCATTGCATTTTTTTTCGTTACTTTGCAGTTTGATTACAAATCAGCAACAAATAAAATCAGCATACCGTGAAAAGAGTAGAAATCAAGCAAGCCTTGCAGATGCAAGCCTCTGACAATGAGATTACCGTGATGGGCTGGGTGCGCAACAAGCGCGGCAGCAAGAACGTGGCCTTCATCGCCTTGAACGACGGCTCCACCATCAACAACCTGCAATTGGTCATCGACCTGAACGTCATCCCCGAAGAGAATCTGGCCTTGATGCACGCCGGTGCGTCGCTGTGGGCCAAAGGCGTTTTGGTCGCCTCGATGGGCAGCGGTCAGGCCGTGGAACTTTCTGTGAAGGAAATCGGACTGTTCGGTCCCGCCAACCCCGACGAATATCCACTGCAACCCAAGAAGCACTCCTTGGAGTTCCTGCGCGACATCGCCCACCTACGTTTCCGCACCAACACTTTCGGTGCCGTGATGCGTCTGCGTCACGCCATGGTGTTCGCCATCCATAAGTTCTTCACTGAGAGGGGCTTCTATAATATCCATACGCCACTTATCACCGCCTCCGATGCCGAAGGCGCCGGCGAAATGTTCCAAGTGACCACTCTGGACTTGAACAACCCGCCTCGCGACGAGCAGGGCAACATCGACTACAAGCAGGACTTCTTCGGCAAGTCGACCAACCTCACCGTTTCAGGTCAGCTCGAAGGCGAGTTGGCAGCCACAGCTTTGGGCAAGATTTACACCTTCGGCCCGACTTTCCGCGCCGAAAACTCCAATACCACGCGCCACTTGGCCGAGTTCTGGATGATTGAGCCTGAGATGGCCTTCTATGACATCAACGACAACATGGATTTGGCCGAAGAGATGCTCAAATACTTGATCCAGTACGCTTTGGACAACTGCATGGACGACCTCCAATTCCTCAGCAAGCGCCTCCAAGACGAAGAAAAGGGCAAGAAAGAGGAAGAAAAGTCTATGGAACTCATCAGCAAGTTGCATTTCGTGCTCGAGCATGAGTTTGTCCGCCTGACCTACACCGAGGCCATCGACATCTTGCACAACTCGAACTACAACAAAAAGGGCAAGTTCCAGTATCCCGTCAATGGTTGGGGTGTGGACTTGCAGTCAGAGCACGAGCGTTACCTCGTCGAGAAGCACTTCAAGAAGCCTGTCATCCTGACCGACTACCCGAAGGAGATCAAGGCTTTCTACATGAAGCAGAACGAAGACGGCAAGACCGTCCGCGCCATGGACGTGCTCTTCCCCGGCATCGGTGAAATCATCGGCGGTTCCGAGCGCGAGACCGATATTAATAAGATTCTCGACCGTATGCATGAGGTAGGCATCCCCGAGGAATCCATGAACTGGTACTTGGACAGCCGCCGTTTCGGTTCCGTGCCACATTCAGGCTATGGCCTTGGCTTCGAGCGCCTTATGCTCTTCATCACGGGCATGGGCAACATCCGCGACGTGATTCCATTCCCGCGTACGCCTAAGAACTGTCTTTATTAATACGCTTTGCGTCTTTGCGAGGAGGCACGACGAAGCAATCCAAGAAATAAGTGATTGTCTAGATTGCCACGGCCTGCGGCCTTGCAATGACATAAAAACAACCGAAAATGCCTAATCAACGATTGACTCAAACCCAACGACAGGAATTGAAACTGTCGCCGCAGCAGATCCAGCTGATGAAACTGCTGCAATTGCCCATCATGGAACTCGAACAGCGCATCAAGGAGGAAATCGAGACCAATCCCGCCTTGGAAGAATCGCATGAGCATGACGACTATGAGGACAACGAGCCAACCGTTGACGAGAACGACAACGGCGAGAACGACGACTATAACGACGAAGAAACCAACTTCGACAAGGACGAGGAATTCGACCTCACGGACTACCTGCAAGACGAAGACTTCGACGACTATTCCTACAAGCTGCAAGCCAACAACTACAACAACGATGACGACCCCTACGAGGCGCCTATCGTCAACGAGGAGACCTTCCAAGACTATCTGAACCAGCAACTTGCCTACCGCGACCTGACGGACGAACAGCTTCAAATCGGGGAATACATCATCGGCAACCTCGATGACAACGGTTACCTCAACCGGCCTGTTCCGAACATCGTGGACGACCTGCTGTTCACCATGAATGTCGAGACCACTGAAGAGGAAGTGGAGAAAGTGCTGCACATCGTGCAAGAACTTGACCCTCCGGGGATTGCGGCCCGCAACCTACAGGAATGCCTACTCATCCAGCTCCAACGGATGCAGGAGGAGAACCCTTTCATGGATTACAAGCTTTCCATGACCATCCTCAAGGATTTCTTCGAGGAGTTCACAAAGAAACATTACGACAAGATTGGCAAGAAGCTGGAAGTCAGCAACCGTGAGCTGAAACCCGCTTTGGATGCCATCCTGAAACTCAACCCCAAGCCCGCCGACGCCTCCACCTCCAATCAAAAAAACATCCATTACATCACACCCGACTTTTTCGTCTTCGTCAGGGACGGGAAAATCGAGCTTTCGTTGGACGGACGGAACACGCCTGAGTTGCACGTCAGCAAGGCATACCTCAAGATGCTGGAAGACTTCAGCAAGAACAAGGACGCCCGCAACATGCAGGAAGCAGCGCAATTCGTCAGGCAGAAAATCGATGCTGCCAAGTGGTTCATCGATGCCATCAACCAACGGCAAAACACGCTTTACATCACCATGAAGGCCATCGTCGACATTCAGGAGGACTACTTCCTGACAGGCGACGAAACCCAACTCAAACCCATGATTCTCAAGGATGTAGCCGACAGGGTAGGTTTGGACATTTCCACCATCTCGCGCGTAGCCAACAGCAAGTATGTGCAAACGCCCTACGGCACTTTCCTGTTGAAGTTTTTCTTCAGCGAAGGCATAACCAACGGTGAAGGCGAAGAGGTCTCGACCCGCGAAATCAAGAAAATCCTGAAGGACTGCGTCGACAGCGAAGACAAGGCCAACCCCATGACCGACGAGCAACTGATGTTGGTGCTGAAGGACAAAGGCTATCCCATCGCGCGACGCACGGTGGCAAAGTATCGCGAACAACTGGGGATTCCCGTTGGGCGAATGAGGAAAAAAATTTAATTCCCCCGCTTCCCTTCAATGAAGGAGTCATTTGCGGGACTATAATAATAAGGTGAAAATCCCGTTGATTAGATGTGAAAGCGAACCTCTACACCAACAAAAAGCACTGGAAATGGGCCTTGGCCATCATCGCCCTGCTCTTTATTGCAGCCTCGCTGTGGTACACCAACCGACTTGTGAAGTCCATCGCCGAGCAGGAAACCCGACAAGTGAAAATGTGGGCCGCTGCCATGGAACAACAGGCCGTGATGATGAAATCGACAGAAGAGTTCTTCAACAAGGTGAGCGAACAGGAACAATTGCGTGTCGACCTGCTGGCCGATGCCTATCGCCGCGTCATCGACATTTCCAATAACGAGAACACCGCCATCTATTTGGCCATCATCCGCAACAACATCAGCATCCCGTTGGTGCTGACCGACGGAGAGGGCAACATCATGTCGTCAAACAACCTGCCGCCCGAACAGGAAGGCAAACGCATCTTCGACGATGAAATGAAACAGGCCTACTCCAAGTTCCCGCCCATCAAAATCGACCCAGGCTACTGCATCGTGCAGTGGCTCTACTACAACGAGTCGCTGAACTACACCGAGCTGAAGGCCGTTTTGGAAGGCATGATCGACCACTTCATGGAGGAAATTACGCTCAACTCGGTGGGCGCGCCCGTCATCATCACCAACGAAGACCAAAGTCAAATCCTCGGCTTCGGCAACCTCGACTCGCTTCAGATGCAAGACACGGGGTTCGTCAGGCGACAGTTGGAAATCATGCGTGACGAGAACGACCCACTCCAAATCGAGTTCATGAACACGGGCAAGGCCACCATCTTCTACCGCACCTCCGACCTCGTGCAGCAAATGCGCTATTATCCTATGATTCAGTTCATTGTAGCCGCATTATTCATCCTCATCGCCTACCTGCTGTTCAGCTATGCGCGCCGCTCGGAGCAAAACCAGGTGTGGGCGGGCATGGCCAAGGAAACGGCGCATCAACTCGGCACGCCGCTCTCCTCGCTGATGGGTTGGATTGAGTTGCTCAAGATGCAGGAAGAGCCTTTCGTGGGTACCCATGAGATGGAGAAGGACATTGAGCGGCTGCAAATCGTGGCCGACCGCTTCTCGAAAATCGGCTCGGTGCCCATGCTGGAACCCACCGACATCAACTTCCTCATCCGCGACACGATGGACTACTTGCAGAAACGCTTCTCCAAGTTCGATTTTGAAACCAACTTGCCTGAAGGCGAGCTGATTATCCCCTTGATTCCCTCGCTGTTCCGTTGGGTGCTTGAAAACCTGACCAAAAACGCCATCGACGCCATGGGCGACAAGGGTAAAATCACCCTCGACCTTATCGATGACGGCGACCACATCCACATCGACCTGAGCGACACGGGCAAAGGCATCCCGAAATCGAAAATCAAGCTTGTCTTCAATCCAGGCTACACCAGCAAGAAACGCGGCTGGGGCCTCGGCCTCTCGTTGGCCAAGCGCATCATCGAGGACTACCACAAGGGCAAGATTTTCGTCAAGTCATCGGTGGTGGGACAAGGGACAACGTTCAGGATTACCTTGAAGAAATGACAACGACAATCCCCTGACATGGATTGCCACGCCTTGTTCGCAATGACATGTCAGGGGATTGCTGTATGGCTGTCACACCGTGGCAGCCGCTATGAATTCAACCCAATGCGGCTGCCGTAATACGACAGCCCTACAATACAATTATTTGACAACGATTCTTTGTGTTTCGCAGTTGCCTTCTCGGTCGTACACCTTTATTACATACAAGCCCGACGAAAGCTCACTCACATTCATCCTGTCTTGCCGGCTTTCCATCATCTTCTGTCCAGTGAGGCTATAGATTTCAGCCTTTTGGAAGTTGTCGGCTTCGATGTGGATTTCGTTCTCGGCAGGTACAGGATAGACCAAGAAGCTGACCGTCTGTGCGTTTTCATCGACACCCGTGATGTCAATATAGGTGGCTTCCACTTGGTAACAATTAAAGTTTATGGACGCAGCATTGTAGCCATAGGCAATTTCGATGGGACCATCTGCAGGAACCCATTGTCCGCCCGACATCATTTCGCACTCACCAAACGTGGCGTTGCCGTCCTCATAGACGTAATGGGACAGATAGATACTTTCCCAAGATGCTCCATTCCATTCTTCAACAAGTTTGGAAGTAAAAACATTGTCTTCATAGTTATAGGTCGTCTTACTGTCCTTCACCCAACCGGTGCCGTCCCAGCCTTCAACAAGAATCTCTAGGACTTTCTCTTCAAAATCAAGCGTAAAGGTATCTTTTTCGTCATTTTGCCAAGCTCCTCCTTGCATATATTGGATAAGCAATTCTATGGTGTTACCGCTATGGGTATAAGTGTACAATTCATCCGAAGACCATGTAGTCCCATTCCATTCCCAGTACAGAACGGTTGTCACATCACCGCTATAATTATAGACTTCTTTGGTTTTGTTCACCCAATCATTTCCAACCCAATTCTGGTAAATGACCTCGCTCAACTCGTCGCCCTCATAGGAATAAGTAACGAATTCCCGATTCGTCCAGTTTCCCGTGCCGGTAGCATCCATCTGCGTCAGTTTTTCCAACACATTGCCTGAAAAATCATACTCATAGGAAGTCCTAAGCATATCCAGCCATTGACCTCCCATGAATATCGAATACAACTCCTCTATAAGATAAAAGTCATATTCATCATACGTATAGGTAGAACGGCCCTTATCGCCACTGGCACTTCTCACAAGACAGGATTCGGGTACAGCTGTAATTTCGTCTCGCACGCCATAGTGTCTCAGCACATTGGCAGTTGCATTCGATTTCAGATTGACTTCGTTTTGTGCGAAGCCCACATTTCCAAACGCCATCACGAGGACGGCCAAAGTTAAAACAGTTTTTTTCATTATTGTAAGTATTTAGTTTTTAATGACATCGACGTAATACTTGATACTATAATCAAATACCGTATCATAAGACATCGTCTCGGTGTTGTACTCCCGTTGGTAGTGGTCTTCGGTGACAAAACCCTTCAGGCGGATGTCGTTCTGCGCATTCGTCAACACCTCGGTGGTAAAGCCATATTGCTTGAAATTGTTCATACGGCCGTACATATCGATGAGGAAAGGACTGTCATTCGGACTCGGTTTGCCCGAAAAGTTCTTCACCAGATTATGGTCGGGACAAGCCACCCTGAGCGACACAGTCTGCGCCGAGGTCGAGTTGGAGTTGATGCTGACTTCAGCATCGAAGCACAGATGCCCCTCGTCGCTTTCCACGAGGTTCGCAAAAGCGTCCGAGGCACCAGAAAAGGTGTATTGGCCTACGATATCGTCCACCGTATAACCATAGAACTTGCTCCATTCCTTCTCGACTTTCTTGCAGGAGACGAAAGTCGCCGCAAAAAGAAGGCAAAAGATTGACAATGTGAGTGTTTTTTTCATAGTTCGGTTATTTTACAATAAGTTTTTTCACTTCCAAAACCGTGCCATTCTGGTGGACACGTTTGACAAAATAACAACCCTTAGCAAGACCTTCAAGCGGCATCACGAGGGCGTCGGCGTGCGAAAAGCCCAGTGTCTTGATGATCTTGCCGTTCAGGTCGCAAATCTGGATTTGGCCCTCGGAGCCAGCCTCAAAATGGATTTCCACTTGATTCTCAGCGGGATTGGGGAATATTTGCATCGGCTTTTCCGTCAGGGAGAACTCCTCAAGATCTAAGGCTTCCTTGTCCCAAGCGGCAATAGCATACTCGCCCGGCATCAGGTTCCCGATGATGAACCGGCCTTGCTTCCACGACGAGCCTGAATAGAGCGTGTATTCGATCTCGTGCCAAGGCTCCGACGGATTGGCACGATAGAGCAAGGTGGCCGAGTCGTTCTGCGTGTGGATGATGTCGCTATCGAAATTCTTGGAATAGTCGAACATGCCCGTCACGGCGGCCTCGCCAAAGTCGTAACGGCTGACAGTCCAGAAATGCTTCGAAGAAAGAGTCAGGTCGGGAATCAGCGGGTCGTCGTAAGGCCCGACAAGGTGATTCTCAATGCAGACAAGCACCGAATCCGTCAACGATTCGGCCTGCACCGTGAGGTAGGCAAAGTTTTGCGACGAGGTGGATTTCAGCATGATGTTCTTCTGCGTCCTGCCATCCAACCAGTTGTTGTTGAAGTCGTTGACCATCCCGACAGGCTCAAAGTCGAGCAGGACGGTCGCGCTTCCATGCAGGCCGTCCCAGTTCACTTTTTCGGTTTGCAACTGAAAATCGGGGCCGATGAAGGTCACGTCATAACGGTTGTTTTGCCCGATGTGCGTGTCGCCGACGTGCTGATAGCGCAGGTCGAGTTGCACCTCAAATTGGCTACCCACGTGTGTCACCGAAGCGATGGTGGCATAGAGATGCGGCATCCCCGAGCTAAAGACATAAGTGTCGAAGAAGCCGTCCATGTCGATGCCGGAGTATTGCGTGAGCGCGTCACGGAGGTCTTCAGAAGCAGCAGCTTGATAGGCATAGTGGTCAAAATATTGGCGCATGGCCGAAAGGAAAGTCTCGCGGCCCATGTAGTTCATCAGCGTATTGACGATGACGGCGCCACGGTCGTAGACGGCCGTGCCGTCGTAGGTCATATCCAAAGGCATATTATTGAGCGGTATCCAATTGTTCGAGTTGTTGCACCAATTATTGATGCTGTTGACCAAGTTGGACATCATGTTTTGGAAGGCCTGCTCGCCATACACGCCAGAGCGGTAGAACTTGCCCCAAAACTGCGCGAAGCCCTCGTTGAGCCACATGTCGCCCGCCGTGGAGCAGGTCACCTTGTTGCCCGACCACATGTGCGAGAGTTCGTGCGCCAGATATTCTTCATTGTCGGTGTTGCCGCTGATAACGCTAGTGGCCAAGGCGATGTTGTCAGTGTGTTCCATACAGCCCTTGCTCGTGCTGAGGTAGCCGATGCGGTTGAAGGGATAAGGGCCAAGGTTCTCCTCGAAAAATGCCGCGATTTCGTGGATATGCACGAAGGTGCCAGGGACAGCGCCACTCAAGCCCGGGGTAGTATAAACCTCAATCGGGATGTCGCGCTCAATGCCGTGGTAGGTGTCTTCCCAAAGCACTAAATCGCCGACGATGAAAGAGATATGATAGGTGGCAATCTCCTGCGGCGTGTTCCAATGCCAGGTGGAGGTGCCATCGCCGTTGTCAATGGTCTCAACATGATTGCCGCCGCAGATGGCTTTCTTGTCGTTGGTCGTGGTGACAAAGACATCGTATGTGGCCTTGTCGGTGAAGTTGTCGACGCAGGGGAACCAAGTCTTGCCTAGGTTGTGCGGCTGGCTATCGAAGCCCACGCCGAGGTTGTAGACATACTGTCCCCACCATTCCACACCACCCCATGACTCGCTGAAAGTGTTGCCGCCATAAACGATGTCCAAAGTGGCTGTGCTGCCAGCAGCCAAAGGCGAAGCCAAATTGATGGTCAGGAAATCGCCACTTTGCGAGAATTCCGAAACCGTGGCTCCCGTGGCGGTCACTGTACTGACTGCCAAATATTTCAGTTCAAGGACAACTTGTTGTACCGAAGCTGAGGCCGTGAAGTCGACAAAGGTCTCCCCTTGCAGGGTACGATTGGTGAAGTCGAAGTCGCCAATGTGGATTTCATAATGTGTCACGTCAATGTTTTCTCCTGCCGTTTGAGCGATAAGCGAAGACCCACTGAGCATCAGGCAGAGACATAATATCAAAGACAATTTTTTCATAGGAAAAGGATTTTTTTCGATTCAAGTTAGATTTGCTTCTTTAATATTGGGTTTGTGTAAATCGCATCGGTTTGTATCACATTACTTTCATGCAGTGCACGGTCAATGATGCGGACTTCGAACTTGATAGTGTCGTCGGGCGAGAGCGGATTCTGCACGGGCATGGTGTATTCCATCGTGCCGCTGATGGCCTTCGGGTCGTCGTTGTCGCGCAGGCGATGGAAGCGCGCGTTGAACGACACCGTATCGTAACTTTGTGTCTGCTGGTTCCAACTCAGCAGCGGCATCTTCACGAACTCGCCGTTGACGCACTTCATGTAGTCGACGATCATATTATAATAATACGTGTCGTTGGGACCAAAGGGCGCAACGGTGTCTCGGTCATCGAGCCCGAGGTCGCCGTCGCCGTCAGTGTAGGAAAACGAAAGGATCCCCTCGCCGGTGAAAGTGCTGTCGGCATTGAAAATATAGGTGAAGCCCTCATAGGCAATATGAGGCTCTATAGGGTATTCCACCGGCTTCTGGCAAGATGCGAATAGCACCGCAAAAAGCACCAAAACTTTCATTTTCAAAACTTTCATGACTTCAAGATTCAGGCTGTAAAAGTACAAATTTTTCCATTTTGGGACATTTTTCGGCGCAGATAAAAATTTGAATTTTTTTCCGATTGATTTTCAGTATATTAACATATTGTGTTGATAAAAAATAGTGTGGAAAAGTGTGGAAAAGTGTTGAGCATACCACAAAAGTTGTATCTTTGCAGCCGGTTTTGGCACGAAAAATGCCATACCAAAACGAGCAGAATTTATCTTAATGCCGAGTTTATACATCATATCAGGCTGTAACGGAGCGGGAAAGACGACCGCCTCACTGACGGTTTTGCCCGAGACGCTGCAATGCAAGGAGTTCGTCAACTGCGACGAAATCGCCAAGGGCCTGTCGCCGCTTAACCCTGACGGTGCCAAGGTCGCTGCAGGCCGCCTGATGCTCTCGCGCATCAAGAAACTCATCGCTGACAAAGCCGACTTTGCCATCGAAACCACCTTGGCTGCCAAATCTTACCATTCCCTTATCATCAAAGCGCGCGAAGAAGGCTACAAGGCCAGCTTGGTCTATTTCTGGCTTCAAAGCCCCGACTTGGCCATCAAGCGCGTGGCGGAACGTGTGAAGCATGGCGGCCATCATGTGGACGACAACATCATCCGCAGGCGCTACAAGGCAGGCATCAAGAACCTTTTCAACCTCTATTGCCCCGTCGTTGACTATTTCCTGTTCATCGACAACAGCATCATGCCCTCCGAGGTCATCGCCGAAGGAAGTATCAAATCCATCAAGTTTTACAATGAAGAAAAATTCAAAAAAATCAGACAATATGACAACAGTAACAGTGAAAGCCAAGAAGAATGAGGTTTCATCCTTCACCAAGAAACTGATGGGAGGTCTTGACCTCTCCCTACAAAGGTTACTAACGATGCGCTGCCGCCATAACGGCACCTTCTGCTTCTGCGACGCCGACGGCAACATCTACACCGTGAAAGCCAAGGAAGTCAAAGCGCTGATGGGACAAGAATAAATTCCGACAGGCACATAGAAAACCAGCCACAATTTGCAAGATTCTTGCGGATTGTGGTTTTTTTTGCATCATATAGACAAACACTTTGAAACAGAGCAAACAACTTCTTCGCCGTACATTCCGCAATTACTCCGGTAAATGATGGTCATGAGTCTCATTTTTACAATCTCTTACCTCTGGTTCCGATTCTCCGTTCTCTTGCTTCACGTGTCGGTTTAATTCCTGCATATATCCAGCGGTGATGATACTTGACGGCATGGCAATGATGCCAATTCCCAGCAACGAAGAAATGATACTAAGCGTTTTGCCCAGTTCGGACACGGGACAAAAATCGCCAAAACCCACGGTAGTCAGCGTGATGGTTGCCCAATAGAAGGCATCGTAAAAAGTCTTGAAGATATATTCCCCTGTGACGGGGTCTATTTCTTGCTCCGACTGGAATATAATGATGGCGGTGATGAAGATGTCAAACAAGGCCACAAGCACGACAGCCAACAGGAGTTTCCACTGCCTCTTGATTACCTTGATAAATATCTCCAAAGGACCGATGTAATGGATTATCCTTGTGAAGCGAAATATCTTGAGCAGACGTGCTGTCTTTGCCAGCTTGTAAGATGACGAGATCACATCGAAGGTGGGGAGGATGGAAAGGAGGTCCAGGATGGCCATAGGTGTAACGGGATAGATGAGAAACGCCTTCCATTTCGGTTTGTCGGAACGCAGGTCGCAAGTCATCCAACGAAGGACATAGTCTACCATATAGATGCCACCTGAAAAGATGTCAAAATACCAGAACAGCGGCCGATATGTCCTGAACAGCAAGGACAACGTGCCCACGGCTATCGCCACAAACATCAGACAGTCATAGATTTTGGAGGGAACACCCGGTTTCCCTGGCTCAACCAAATCGCTAATCCATTTCCGGTTCACCATACACTTATTGATAGTTAAAAATTCATTGGGCAAAATTACAAAAAAACTCGGCCTTTTTTTCTACTTTTGCGCGATAAAACTGCTTTACCATGAAAAAGAGCTTTTTCTCCCTGCTGTTATGCCTTGTCGGTATGACTGCCTTCGCCCAAACCGACGACCAACTCCCCGAAACCGACCCCGTCATCACCCACCGCATCAGCCAATGGCAGGACTTGAAGTTCGGCTTTATGATGCACTGGGGCATCTACGCCCAATGGGAAGTGGTGGAATCATGGTCGATTTGCAACGAGCCTTGGATCAACCGCGATGGGGCGGATTATTACCAATACAAGACTGATTACCAAAACCTTAACAAGACCTTTAACCCAAAGCACTTCGACCCAACGAAATGGGCCGAGGCCGCCAAAAACGCGGGTATGAAATACGTCGTCTTCACCACAAAGCACCACGACGGCTTTTGCATGTTCGACACCAAAGAAACCACTTATTCAACCGTCGACCCGAGTTGTCCGTTCTCGAAGAACCCGAAGGCCGACATCACTGACGAAGTGGTGAAAGCCTTCCGCGAAAAAGGCTTTTGGACAGGCCTCTATTTCTCCAAACCCGACTGGCACTGCGACGACTACTGGGCGCACGAATGGGCCACCCCCGACCGCAACGTAAACTACGACCCGACCGTTCATCCTGAGCGTTTCGAGAAATACAAGCAATTCACCCACAGACAGATACGAGAACTCACCCACAACTACGGCGATATCGACATCCTTTGGCTTGACGGCGGCTGGGTACGTCCCGAATGGAGCGTTAACGAGGAAACACGCCCGTGGTTGGGTTGCCAAGGCTACATTCAAGACATCAACATGGCGGAAGTGGCCGACATTGCCCGCGAGAACAACCCCGACCTCATCATCGTCGACCGCTCGGTGGGCGGCAAATACGAGAACTTCCAAACCCCCGAGCAGCAGGTGCCCGACTCGCTCCTACCCTATCCTTGGGAAACTTGCATGTCGATGGGCAACTCGTGGTCGTATGTCTCGACGGACCAATACAAAAGCACCAACAAGCTCATCCACCTACTTTGCGACATCGTGGCTAAAGGCGGCAATTTCCTCCTCAACGTGGGTCCCGATGCCGACGGCAACCTGCCCGACACTGCCCTGCTCCGCATGAAGGAAATCGGCGAGTGGATGCAGATGAACGGCGAGGCGATTTACGGCACACGCCCGATTTATCCGTTCTGCTATGGCAAGTTCCGTTTCACGCAAAAGGGCGACAAGGTTTATGCCATTTTCCTTTTGGACGAGCAGGAAAGCCCTGTGCCCAACTTGTATTGGTTTGATTCCAAGGGAATGCCTGAATTAAAGACAGGAAAAATCAAAATTTTGGGGAGCAACAAAACAGCCACTTTGAGCCTCAAAAGCGGTTCAAAAGATTTAGACTATTACAGCCCCACCTATCAAATCGAAATCCCAAACGATTATCTGTTCGAGATGCCTCACGCGGTGGTGTTTGAGATGCGCCGTGGCAAAGCGGAGATCACCCCACAACGATATTGACAATCTTCTTAGGCACATAAATGACCTTGCGCACCTGCTTGCCCTCAAGCCACTTGGCGGACTCGGGGGCGGCAAGGATGGCGGCCTGCACCTCGTCAGCATTCATCGTGACAGGCAACTCCATGTTGAAACGCATCTTGCCGTTGAAGCTGATGGGGTAGTTAAAGCTATTCTCCACCGTCTTGCTCTCATCGTAAACGGGGAAAGTGGCATTCACCACCGAAGTCTCATGACCCAACAGATGCCACAATTCCTCAGCAATATGCGGCGCGTAAGGCGAAATCATAATGCACAGCGGCTCAAGTATTTCGCGCTTGTTGCACTTCATGTCCGCCAGTTCGTTGACGCAAATCATGAAGGCCGAAACGACCGTGTTGAACGAAATGCTCTCGATGCCGTCCTCTTCCTTCTTGATGAGCTTGTGCAAGCTCTTCAGCTCGGGCGCGGTGGCCGGCTCGTCGCTGACGCAGAACTCGTTGTTCTCGTTGTGGAACAGCCTCCAGAACTTGCGCACGAAGCGGAATGTGCCCTCGATGCCTTGCGTGTCCCAGGGCTTGGATTGCTCCAAGGGGCCGAGGAACATCTCATAGAGACGAAGCGTGTCGGCGCCGTATTTCTCCACTAGGTCGTCGGGATTCTGCACATTGTATTTCGACTTCGACATCTTCTCGACTTCCGAACCGCAAACATAAATCTTGTTGCCGTCCCTGTCTTTCTCATAGATGAATTGGGCATCATGAAGGTCGTCGCGCCAATGGCAGAACTCGATGATATCGAGGATGTCGTTGTGTACCATGTTGATATCCACATGGATCGGGTCGCTAAACAGCTCGCGGTGCGGGATATTTTTGGAGATAAACAAAGGCACCTGCGGCAACGGCTCGACCTCTTCGAAGACCGGGACGTCCTTGCCGGCAATGAGGCCTTTGATCTTTTGTTCCACCTTATTGGTACCTCTCATGTAGTCCATTACAATATCGACGATGGGCACCAACAGCAACTTGTAGCCCTTCTCAGCCGCATATTCTTTCCACGGCTCAACCACCTTTTCGAGGTTGCCCACGCGGTTGATTTCAATCAAAATGCCCTTCTCGGGGCAGAAAAAGTCGAAACGACGACGACCGTCCTTGAAGCCCCTCTCGAACTTCACGCCCATCTTGTTGTCCTTGATGTGATTCCAAACTCCGAACTCGCACATCTTCTCCATATTGACACGATAGGCGAAGCTCGAACGACCTTGAATCATGCCTTGGTTGATCATCCTTTGGAACGGCTCGTCCTTACATGACAAACCAATATCATACAAGAACTTGCACCAGAAGCGGCTGTAAATCAGGTGACCGGTGGCGTGTTCTGCGCCTCCGATATATAGGTCCACGTTTTGCCAATAGTCGTTGGCTTCGCGGCTGAAATACTCCTTGTCGTTGTGCGGGTCTTCGTAGCGGAAATAATAACCGCTCGAACCGGCAAAGCCTGGCATGGTGTTGGTCTCGATGGGGTAACCTTCCTCCGTGACCCAATTCTTGGCTCGGGCCAAAGGCGGCTCGCCCGTCTCGGTGGGCTTGTATTCATCGATAGCAGGCAACTCCAAAGGCAACTTTGACTCGTCCATGGCGTAAGGCATACCGTCCTTGTAATAAATCGGGAATGGCTCGCCCCAATAGCGCTGACGGCTGAAAATGGCATCGCGGAGGCGGTAGTTGGTCTTGCCCGTGCCGACGCCGAGTTTCTCTAATTCCTCGATCATGCGCTCGATGGCTTTCTTGACGGTCAGACCATTCAAGAAGCCTGAATTGACCAATTCACCATCCTTGGCGTCGAAGCTCTCTTCCCATGTGGCAGGGTCGGTCGGCTCGGTGCCGGGTTTCTTCACCACTTGGATGATGGGCAGGTCGAAGTGGCGGGCAAAGGCGAAGTCACGGCTGTCGTGGGCAGGCACGGCCATGATGGCACCAGTACCGTAGCCCATCAGCACGTAGTCGGCAATCCAAATCGGCAGTTTTGCACCCGTGATGGGATTGATGCCGTAAGCACCCGTGAAGGCACCGCTCACCTTGCGCACCTCAGCCATACGCTCGCGTTCACTGCGGTTTTTGGTGCGCGTGATGTATTCCTCCACCTCGGCGCGTTGTTCGGGGGTAGTGATTTCCGAAACCAATTCATGCTCGGGAGCCAGCACCATGAAGGTCGTGCCGAACAAGGTATCCGCACGGGTTGTAAACACTTCAAGGTCAATGTCTTTTCCTTCGACTTTGAAGATGACGGAAGCGCCCATAGACTTGCCGATCCAGTTGCGCTGCACGTCTTTCACCGACTCGCTCCATTCGACCGTTTCAAGACCTTGTAGCATGCGATCAGCGTAGGCCGTAATGCGGAGCAGCCACTGTTTCATCGACTTGCGCACCACGGGATAGCCGCCACGCACCGAGAGGCCGTCAGCCACCTCGTCGTTGGCGAGCACCGTACCCAGTTGGGGGCACCAGTTCACCAAAGCCTCGGCCTGATAGGCCAAGCGATAGTTCATCAGCACCTCTTGTTGCTCCTTCTCGCTCATCGCCTTCCACTCGGCGGCGGTAAAGCTCAGCGGCTTGCTCTCGGCCACATTGAGGCCTTCGGTGCCTTTTTCCTCAAAGCGGGCAATCAGCTTGCTGATGGGCTGGGCTTTCTGGCAACCGTTGCAATAATAGGAGTTAAACAGCTGGAGGAAAGTCCATTGCGTCCATTTGTAGTAGCTCGGTTCACAGGTACGCACCTCGCGGTCCCAGTCATAGCTGAAACCGATTTTGTCCATCTGCTCGCGGTAGCGGTTGATGTTCTTTTCGGTCGTCACGGCGGGGTGTGTGCCCGTCTGGATGGCATATTGCTCGGCAGGCAGACCGTAGGCATCGTAGCCCATCGGATGCAGCACATTGAAGCCTTTCAGCCTTTTGTATCTTGCATAAATATCTGATGCGATATAGCCTAACGGGTGGCCCACATGCAGGCCCGCGCCCGAGGGATAAGGGAACATGTCCAAGACATAGAACTTGGGCTTGCTGTGGTCAATCTCGACCTTATAAATCTTGTTGTCGCGCCAGTATTGGTGCCACTTTTTCTCGATTTCATTGAAATTGTAATCCATATCCAAATCTTGGTTCAAAAGAAGCCGCAAAGATACGGAAATTTTGGCTTTGTGACTGAAACACCGAGAAAATAGTGATTTTTGGGAATCGGGCACCGTTTCTCCCTCAATACTCCAACATCTCGACATCACCTCTAGAGCTGAAAATAGTGTACTTGCGGCCATAGATGCTGACGATTTCATAGTCGACGCTGCGGGCCGAGCCTGCGGCCATGCTCTCGAAAGCCACGCTTTTAGGCAAGGTGAGGTTGGTAATAGGTGTTTCGGTCTAACAAAAAAATAGAGTATACAAAACTATAAGACGTTGTTTCTCAGCAACTCACCACAGCCTGATTTCACTTCATCAAAGATTTCTTGGCAGCGCTGGGCTGTCATGCGGTTTTTCGCGCCTACGGTTACCATGTCCTTTAAAGTGGGATGTCCGGTTCCATTGACCGAAGTGGCATGTTCGCCATTGTAGCCTTCAGTGCAGAGCGTGAGGTCGTAAGCTGGTGCCAAATGCCAATGATAATGCCCACGCTCGTCATCTTCCACATAGAAACTAAAATTCTTGCAGTGGTCGTCTTTGTTGTCAGTCAGATAGCTGAACACCATACGGCGAAACATTTCTTCAACCTCCTTTGGGCTTTGTGTGAGAAATCCTGTCAAAGCAAGAAGATTACTGTAATCCAATACTGGAGCTGACAAGGAGAGACAAAGCAAACCGCCTGCGGTGGCGGTATGTACCCGTTTCCCATTGCTTGTAATGTCGAAACGGCGAGTGGTGAAATAACGCCCGTTTGTCAACTTGAAATCAGGTACTGTTATGCCGCATCGGCGCGCGACTTCATTGTAATGAAACTCTTGAAGTCCTATCTCAGTAGGATCGTAGGTGTGACGGAACTTCACGAGCCAGTGTCCCTCACTGTCAGAGAAAATGGCTTTGGGGCGTGCGCCGCCGCTGTTTCCGCTATTATATAGCAGCATTCCGGCATCGTTGTCTTGCTGTTCTTTCAGCACTTCCAAGGCTTTTGTTTGAAGCAGGTCGAAATCAGCTAATTCGGCTTCTTTCATGATGTTTGTCACGGGATAATAAGTAAGCGCACCCATGCCACCATTACCTACTATACTTAACATATCCAGTGACGAAAGGTCGGCATCATTGACACCTTGTCGCAACAGCGTTTTGTGCAGCAGATATCGTCCATATCCATCTGGGAGACTATCTTCAAAAATGCCGAAGGATCCTCGAAATGGATACGGTTTAGCTATGAATAAACCGGTTTTGAGTGGTAACTCCAACGGTGATATGCTGAATCCGTTTGTCAGCCATTCCTTGTCGTACTCAAAAGCACAAAGCTTGTCGTCGGGTGTCAGCGACAATGTTCCAACACGTCTTCCACGGTAGTTCACTATGAGATGATCCACTTTCATCATTTCCCGTATGCTTTTGTCTTACCTTTGTTCTTTCGTATCTGTGTCAGTTCTTCCATCGTAGCATATTTGGGTTGCGCGAAGAGTTTTTTAATTTCTGCAGTGTACCCTAATGCCATTGCCACGCCGATCAGGTTTTTAAGCGATATCAGCCCTTTTTGCTCAAAACGAACGATGTTACTGACTGCAACGCCAGAATGTTCTGCCATCTGTTCGCGGGTAAATCCTTTTTCAACTCTGCGGTGCCGAAAGTCGCTTGCCAACTGCCTGGCAATATCATCGGCATTGTTGGACATATACCCATCAAGAACTAACAATATATTATCTGTATCTTCTAAACTCATATAGAAAAGAATAAAATATTATCTGTTGCAAAGATACAAAATATTTCAATTCAAGCTATAAATCTTTGAAAAATGTTTCCCAACATTTTTCCCTCAATACTCCAGCACCTCGACATCGCCTCCAGAGCTGATGACGATGTACTTGCATCTGGGATAACTTCAAAAAACGTACGCGGGACACCCATAATGGGCATCCCGCGCATCTCAATGACCCGGCAATGGGGTTATTCTTCTTCGTGCTTCTTCGCAAAGGCGTATGCCGCGCCAAGGCCCATGAGCACTGCGATGCCGCTGCCCAAGGGTGCGTCGGCGTCGGTGTTTTGGCCATGCTCGCCAGGGAGGATTAAACCGCCGGTGGTGCGGCCGTAGTCGTTTTCGTAATAGGCCTCGTCAGGCATGGTGCCACGCTGGAACAGGCCGCCGCCGTTCTGCGCCGTGGCGCAGAGGGTCAGGGCAAAAAGGATGGCAATGGTTAATGCTAATTTCTTCATTGTATGTTATGTGTTTAATTGTTTATCGTTGAATCGTATCGTTTCGGTTTGTAGGGGCGGACCCATGTGTCCGCCCATTTGATTTGTCCGCCTGTTTATGCGGTTCGTCCGTTGTTTGTGGGCGGACACGCGGGTCCGCCCCTACGGACGTTTTATTGGATGACCATTTTCTGTGTCTTCACGTCATTTCCATTCACGAGGCGCAAGACGTACACGCCAGGCACCATTCCCGCTGTAGAGAGGCGATTCATCGCGTCTCCAGAATGGATGATGCGTCCCGTCACATCCACGATTTGCAATGTGGCGTTGGCGGTGGCATCGGTGATGACGATGTTGCCGTTGCTGATGAAGGCGAAGGCTTCTGAGCCTGTCGAGGAACCGTTGTTGGCGTTGAACACGAGGCGGAACCTCGATTCATAATCTGAAGTCTTGGCGTTGAAGGTATATTCTGGCGTTTGCAGCAAGTCCACATCCACGCCGGTCATATTGTCAATAAGATGCAGATAATCCATCTCCACGCCTTCGGGGTTGACCGAAATCGTGTAGGTGCCGTTCTTCGTGGCCTTGAAGTTGAGCGGCATTTCGCCTTGCTTCTCGGCGATGGCTATGGCGTAGTCTTCGCCATTTTGCGGGATATAGAGTTTGGCGTTTTCCTCGTTGAAGACGAACTTCTCCAACTGGCTGCCTTCGTTGAAGCTGACGATGGCGTTATCGAGGGTGGATTGCTTCGTCGTTCCTCCTCGCAATGACGGGTCGACGGGCTCAGGGACCTGGCTTAACACAATGTTCAGGTTGCCCTGGTTGCTGTTGGCAGCGGGGTTGTTCTTGGTGAAGGTGACCGTCTCGCTGTCGCCCGTGGCCTTCACGACGATACCCGTGCAGGGCGCGATGGCGCCGCTTGCCGCCGCCTCAACGTTGCGGCCGTTGATGATGTAGTACGATTTGTCGGCGTAGGCGTTGAAGGTGAACGGATTACCCACGAGGTTCCAGCCATCGCCTTTGTTGCTCAGGGCGATGGGAAGGCCTTCCTCAACATACGGTTGCAGGGTGCCGCCAAAGTTGATGGTAGTGCCTGCGCCGTTGGCGTAGAGGTAACCTTGACCGTGGTTAATTTCGAAAGCATTCAGCTTGTAGTTTTTCCAATACGTGTTCTCTTCATCCATATAATACAGGTCGTAAACGGTTGTGCCCGATGGGATGAGGCCGCTGACCGTGAGGTCTTTCTTGATGGGCGAAGCGATGAAATTCCAGCCATCGTTATCACTGGTGAAGGCTTCAATGTGCTTTTGCACTGTGGCCTTTACACCTTCGTTGGTGTGGATAACCTGGCCACCATCGGCGATAATCAATTGAGAAGTTGACAAGGTGCCGATACCATTGCTGACCGTGAGTGTCTTGCCGCTGTTGACGGTGAGCGCATCATTGAGGTTAAGCACATAGAGGTGCAGCACGTTGGCATCCATATCCAAATGGCAGTTGCTGTTGACGCACACCACGTCGGTTTCCGTGGGCAGCTCCATGGCATACCAGTTCATCTCATCCGACCACAAGTCGTTGTCCAACAGGTCGAAGACGCATTGTTCTTTATAGTTGGCAAACTGGCTCCAGCCCTCAGCGCTTTGGTAGGAGGATACGGTATTGTAAGGCACATGTACAGGAATGGAGAAGTTCATACCACTGAACGAACTGTAACTGTTGTTTGCTGAGGGTGGTGTGGGATTCTCGGAGATAATTGTGGTGAAGCCGTTGCAGTTTCTGAAAGCATAATCACCTATGGAGTTCACCATCCTGCCAACAATCAGTGAGCCGGTGAAGCCACTGCAACCATAGAAAGCATAGCGGCCTATTGAGCTCACGGAACTTGGAATGACCAAATCGCCCGTGAGATTGCAACCACAAAACACATAGTCGAGAATAGCAGTCAGGTCGTCGGGAAGGGACAAGGTCTCCATCAAAACATCGTTGATGTAGAGGTTGTGGCCATACCAAAGCGGATTTGAATACTGGTCGCCGAAGGCTATTCTACACCATTGGCCTATATCGCCAATGAAACACACTGCCGTTATGTCATTGCAATTGTAGAAAGCAGAGTAACCTATCGAGGTCACGGAATAAGGAATGCTGAGTGCGGTAAGGTTGCTGCAATTATAAAACGCATAGCCAGAAATGGCGGCCACGCCTTCAGGGATGGATAACAAGCCCTCCACCAAAGCATCGTTGATGTAGAGGTTGTGTGCGTAGCAAAGCGGATTTGAATACGCATTGCCGAAGGCTATCCCACACCATTGGCCAATCTCGCCGGTGTAATGCACGGAGGTCAAGCCACTCCAACCATAGAAAGCATCGTTGCCTATTGTAGTCACGGAACTCGGGATGACCAAGTCGCCCGTGAAGCCGCTGCAACAATTATAGAAAGCACATGCGCCAATCGAAGCCACGCCCGTGCCGAGGGTCAACGAAGGCAGGGCCGAGCAACCATAGAAAGCATAATCTCCCACTGTGGTTACGCTGTTGGGCAGGTTCAGGGCAGTGCGAATCGACGAACAATTATTGAAGGCATACTGGCCTATGGTTTGTAAATTGCTTCCTTGTATGACCATTTGAACCAAGCTGTTGCAGCCATCGAAGGCATGTTGGCCTATCTCGGTAACGGAAGCGGGGATGACCAAGCGTTGGTAGATGTCTTCCGAGCCTCTGAAAGCATTATCAGGGATGCGTGTCACGCTACTGCCAATGACCACACGGGTGATGGCAGAGGCACCACAGTCGGCATCTGCAGAAAAGACAGAAAAGAAATAATAATCATATTGCCAACCATTCCAATAGGTCCCATACCCGGATTGCATCGAACGGCAGCTGACAGCATTGAAATAAACGGTTTGCAAGGCAGGGCAATTCCAGAAAGCCTTGAAGCCCACAATAATTACATGTTCTGGAATGGTTATTTGGGTCAACTCAGTGCAACCATAGAAAGCTTGTTCACCAATGGCATTTAATGAAATAAAATACTGTAATTCGGTAAAAGAATGAATATCGCCATTGTTCTTGAAAACTTCTCCCAAATCAGTCACCCTTGCCGCCTCGGCATAGTTTAGCTCGCCGTCGCCATCGGTGTCCCAGTTGGCTACGCAGAGGGCTTTCACGTTGTCATCGGCGAAAGAGATGTTACCTTCAGGAACAAAGTTGGCTACAAAATTTCTATCCCTATATACAAGAAAGGAATAGTTGGCATTTGTAGACACAACCTCACCATTCTCTGCCCAATTAATAAAGGTATAGCCTTCGTTGGCCGTGGCCGTGAGGGTGCAGGGGTTGCCTCTCACAAAGGTTCCTGTGCCACTCACCGTGCCACTACCCTCAGGGCGAACCTCTGCCGTGATTTCACCATGGTCACAGGTAAGATCTCCCCAATATACCAAAGTATAATGTGCATTTACTTCCCTTTCTATACAATGAACCTCGACAGGGAACTCGACAACCCATCCAATGTTAGAATAGGTAACCGTTACACCACCCAACTGTGAAAAAGTGACAGTTGCACCTATGGTGATATTTTCAAACGCGTTCTCAGACCTGCCAATACGTACACCATTAGCATAGTAATCAAAAGCATACTCAGGGTGATGCGGCGAAAAAGACCATTGTATAGTACCGCTTGTATTTTCAAAGTAATAGACAACCCACGCATCGAATTCATCAGAAAAACCGGTTATGACAAGATTTCGATAATAATTGTCACCCGAAGGAGCTGTTGTACTTGAGGTCATTTGAGTGAAGTCATCCAACGACAGATTGGCATAGTCTATCGCCCAAGCTGTTCCTATGCCCATGAAAAGGGCAATTAATAGCGCCATAAGACGCTTGTTGTTTTGTAGATGTTTGTTCATAGTTAATAGTTATTAGTATTAGAATTAGAATTGATGTTTTCTAAGCATGTTCGTTCATCGCCACTTCGCGAAAAACGCCGCAAAGAAAATAAAAAAAATCCGATATAAATTGGTCCTTGTTGGTTCTTTTTGTTTCTATTTGGAAATCAACGGATTAAGTGGTGTTGAAAAGCCGTATTGCGTTTTTTTAGTTAGGAGTTGGGAGTGAGGAGTTGGGAGTGAGGAGTTAGGAGTTGGGAGTGAGGAGTGAGGAGTTGGGAGTTGTTTTTTGAGGGGAAAACCTTGCTGTTCGAAATGGAAGTTTGAAAATAAGCAAAAACAGTTTTTGCAGTTTGAAATATAAATTTTCGCGTTTTTACGGCATAAAAAAAAACAGTTAGATGAAAACGCCTTCATTTAACTGCCATTATTCGCTTTTATGTGTCTTGTTGTCAGTGCCTTATATCATGAATCACCAACCATTTTTGTCTATTATACCTTAATCCACATCCCGCACCAGCCGCACGGAGAGGCCGTCGCCGCGATGGCCTGCAGCTAAAATTCCGACCCAGTTTTCAGTAAAACCTATCCCGTAAGCATCCCCGACACCCGTATCCGATGAGAAATAACCCACTGAAGTCATAAAGACCCCATCAATGGTGCGCACCCCCGCCAGAGGCAGAAACACCGCACCGGCTGGTTCCAACACCTGCTGCCAGTCGGAGAGACTGATGATGTTGTTTCTGAAATTGAGGTCGGCGATATTGGCGGAGTTGAACTGCCAGGTAGAGGCTTTCCAATGGTCGGGCAGGAGCAACAAACCGTCCACTCCATTAACGTTGGCCTTGACGAAACGGACGCCCGAGGCGGTATTGCGCACGAAGAGCAGATAAACCCAATCGTCACGCCTCGGCGTACGCCATTGGTTTTCTTTGTTGCCTCCATTCGAGATGGCATTGTAGCCCCAATCGGCTTGGCCCGTTTGGTCGTATAGGTTGGCATCGGGCCTGCCGTAAGCATAATGCAAAGGGTCGCTTTGCGCGTCCTTGTGATCGCTCCACGGCTGGAAGCAAACGGCCCCATGGTCGTAGCCGCTCGTACCCCAACCAAACAAGTCGATCCAGCCGCTGTAGGTCGGCGAAACCTTCTCGTTGTCCTTCCCGACAAAGTCATATTGGTGTTCCGCAAAACGCCACGTGCCCGTCGAAGCTTGGTATTGCAGGTTGCCTTTAGAAAAATACACTTGTCGGCCCTCAGCAATGGAGAAAAGGCCTGTCAAAGCGCCTTCGGGGACAGATTCGTGATGCTCAGCAGGCAAGGTGGTAAAAGCAAGCTCGCTGCCGTAGGTCGTGCCTGCCGCATTCGTCAGATAAGCCCTGACGAAATAGGTGGTGTTGGGGAGCAACCCGCTCATGACAATAGGGTCGGAAACCCGATTGCAACTGGCATGTTGGCCATTAATGCTGGGATCATGCAAAACGCCCCAGCACAGGCCGAGTTCCATGCCATCAATATGGCCTTTTTTAAGCACGTCGATGCCGCTTGTGGCGGAGGTGGCGGTAATGTCATTCACCGGCAGCGTCATCACCGTTGGCAAGACGAGTCCTTCCAAATCGGTGCCCTTATAAGGCTCGCAGTTGGCATTGATTTGATTTATGAGAAACTGCTCTTTCTGCTGTTGAACCTTCTCGATTTGCGTGACAAAGATCATCCAGTCTTGGCTATTGGCTGGATAGAGCAAGGCTTTCTCGTTGCACATTGTCTTTATCTCCACGCTGGTTTTGGCCAGTCTTGCCATTAGCACCTCCCTGCTCTCACTGCCTTTTTCGGCTTCTTCAATAATCGGGCGGAGCATGATGTTCATCTGCCATTCAGCTTCTAAAAGATAGTTCTTTTGGTCTGCCGAGAGGCCTGAGTCCGTTGCATCAGACAATCCAGTTGTTGGGACAGGTCGTCTTGCAGCCAACAAAACACATAATATGATAAGCAACAGGATAACACAAGGGGGTATAATCTTCTTCCATCGGTCGCTCCGCTCCAAGGCTTTGCGCACAGCCTCCATGTCGGCGTAACGGCGCTCGGGATTCTCGCGGGTGCATTTGGCCGCTATGTGGCGGTAGCGATGCGGAAAGATTTTCCGCAACAGCAAGCCGAAAGCATAAACATCTGATTTACAATCGATGGTCCTTCCATGCTCAAGTTGTTCGGGCGCCATGTATTTCAAGGTGCCGGCAGATTGTTTCAGGATGGCATAGTCGTCGGCATCGGAGAGGCCGAAGTCGATGATTTTCACGTTGTTGCCGTTGCGCGTAATGAGGATGTTGCTCGGTTTGAGGTCGCGGTGCAGTATCTGCTTGCTGTGGATGTAGGCCAAGGCATCGACCAACTGGTCCACCACCTTACGCCGCGCTTGTTGCGAGGGCTTGTCTTCGAGGAACTTGTCCAATGTCACGCCGTCGATGTATTCCATGACGATGCAGGGGCCGATTCTTTCGTTGTCCTCTTTGGCGTAGGCTTTGGCAATGTTGGGATGGTCAAGTTGTACCATCAGCTCGTATTCCTTCTTCAGCAGTTCGAGATAGACCTGCTGGCGGCATTCAGGTTTCAGGCCTTTCAACATGAACCAACGCCCTTGCCGTTTCAGCTTCACCAATTGGCTGAAGCCGTGGCTTTCCACGTTTTCGTAAGTCGGTTGCAACTCGTCGCTTCCGATGAACTTTTCCACGATGGGTCCTGATGTGCTGTTGTTGTCGGCCATGACCACAATTTTTCTGCAAAGATAGTTTTTTTTCATGTCGAAAACCAAAAAGAACCAACAAGGACCAGGAAGGATTTAGAAAAAAACCTTTTCTTTGCAACTTCAAAAAGGACACGCTTTGCGTCATTGCGAGCGAAGCGAAGCAATCCACCGAATCTGACAATCTGGATTGCTTCGTCGTTCCTCCTCGCAAATCTCCGATTCGACGATGCGAAGCGAGTCAATGACACCAGCATCCATAAAGATTCAAGACCTTATGCAGAAAACCAGCCCAGAGATATCGGAACTCAAGAAAAGAATAGAGGATGACCTGAAACGCAAGATGCGCACGCCCAACGACTTCATCTTCCTTGTCGGTGCTGTTTGGGAGCGTACGCACCAGACCATCAGCCCGACCACGCTGAAGCGGCTTTGGGGCTACATCGACGGTGCCGACGAGACGCGCGACAGCACGCTTCACATCCTATCCAACTTCCTCGGTTTCGACAATTGGGACGATTTCGTCAAAGAGATAAGCCAAAGCAGCGGCTCCGACCCCGTGACCTCGTTCCATATCAAGGCCGACGACCTGAGTGTGGGCGACCGTGTTTTCGTATCTTGGAAGCCCGACCGCCGCTGCACCTTCCGCTATCTCGGCGAGCAGCAGTTCATCGTCGAGCAGGCTGAAAACTCCAAGCTGAAAGTGGGTAACACCTTCTATGCCAGCCTGTTCATCCTCGGCGAACCGCTTTATCTTTCTGACCTTATTCAAAGCAACAACCCGCCCGTGGCCTTTGTGGTCGGCAACAGGGACGGGTTGTGTGAAGTGAAGAAAATCTAAGTCAAGTTATTCAAACAAACTCATCTCCCCCGTAGGTTTGATGCGTGTCTTGCCCAAGTGCTTGTAAGCCAAATCGGTGCACTCGCGACCGCGAGGCGTGCGCATGATGAAGCCTTCTTGGATGAGGAAGGGCTCACAGACCTCCTCGATGGTGCCGGGGTCCTCACCCACCGCCGTGGCGATGGTGTTCACGCCCACAGGACCGCCCTTGAACTTGTCAATGATTGTGGTGAGAATCCTATTGTCCATATCGTCGAGGCCATGCTCATCTACGTTAAGGGCTTTCAGTCCGATTTTGGCAATGTCTAAAGTGATGGTGCCGTCGCCTTGAATCTGGGCGAAATCACGGACGCGACGCAACAACATATTAGCAATACGCGGGGTGCCACGACTGCGACGGGCAATCTCGAAGGCCGCTGTATCGTCGATGGGCACACGCAGGATGCCCGCTGAACGCTTCACAATTTTCATCAAGGTCTTGGCATCGTAATACTCCAAGCGCTGTTTGATGCCAAAACGTTCACGCAGAGGTGCCGTCAGCATGCCGCTGCGGGTGGTGGCACCAATCAAGGTAAAGGGATTCAGCGTGATTTGGATGCTACGCGCACTTGGACCTGTCTCAATCATGATGTCAATTCGGAAATCTTCCATTGCGGAATAGAGGTACTCTTCCACCACAGGACTGAGACGGTGGATCTCGTCGATGAACAGCACATCGTTAGGCTCAAGGCTGGTGAGCAAGCCTGCGAGGTTACCCGGCTTGTCCAAAACAGGGCCTGAGGTCATCTTCATGCCCACACCCAACTCGTGGGCGATGATATACGACAAGGTGGTCTTGCCCAGACCTGGAGGGCCATACAACAAAGTATGGTCAAGGGCTTCGCCACGTTGGGCGGCGGCCTTCACGAAAACACGCAGGTTGTCGACGACCTGCTTCTGTCCAGCAAAGCTGTCGAACATGTCAGGGCGAAGGGCGTTCTCAAGGTCTTTTTCGGCCTTGCTGAGGTGGCTTCCGGTGGCGTCGAGGTTGCTGTTCATGGGCATAGGGTTGTTTTTGCCTGACTCTGGTTCAGTTTTCAGCGGCAAAGATAACAAAAAAAGAAAGGCGACCCCGAAATTTTTCGGAATCGCCTTTCTCGCTTTTGTGTCAGATGGAGACGCAAGGACTGCGTCTCACATCATTTTCATCTGACCACGGTCACGCGTTGCGTGCTCACACCCGTCTCGGTGGCGATGCGAACCATGTAGACACCAGCGTTGAACTGGGCCATGTTCAGTTCGATTTCGTCAGCGTTGACGTCGGCGTCGTAGACCACCTGACCAAGGACAGTAGCCACAGTGATGTGGGTCATGCCTTCAGCTTCGATCTTCACGTTGCCGTTCGTCGGGTTCGGGTAGAGGGCCACGTCGGTCTTGTTCTCGTCGATGGAGGTCACCTCGATCATCACATAACGATGGTTGGTGCCTTCGGCGAAAGCAGGAGCGGATTCGCAACCATTGGCATGGACAGCCGTCACCTGATAGTAGTAGGTACCAGCAGTGATCGGGTCGTAGTACTCGTAACCACCCTTGTCGTTCAGGGTATTCACAGTGCCAATGAGGACGTAGCCGTTAACGGCGTTGGTCGAACGATACACATTGTACTTCACGACATTCTTCGTGGCATCCCAAGAAATCAGGGCACCGAAGTCGTTAGCGCTGTTATAGACATACTGGCCGCGGATAGGAGCACCAGAAGCGCATTCGCCGTTGGCATCCACGCACTCGGGGCAGCTCATGGAGAAGTACTCACCATTCATGGCGCCGTCATAGACCAAGCGGACGCAGATTTCGTCGGCGTCACCTTCATAGGTGTAGCTGTTTTCAGGAGCGGCAACGAAAGCTTCCCATTCGCCGTCAACATAGATCATGGCACCGAGGCAAGCGGTCTCACCGCCAGGTTGCGGGCCAGGACCAGGTTGATCGTCGTCTCTCAGCTCGTAGATACCGATGAGGTTCGGGCTCTGCTGCAGGTCGCCGATGAAGGCAATCTTGCCATTGAAGCTGCCGACAGTGCAACCGCCGGAGGAACCAGCATCATAGCCAGGCGTATTCGAGAAGTCGAACACAGAGCCACCAAGCGTGTTGGTCGTGATGTTGTAGTCATACACACCGTTGTTGGCATTGTTGAAGCAGAACACGTGCTCAACGCCATTCTCGTCAGCGTAGTAGGCAAGGTCGGAAGCGCTTTCCGGAGCGGGACCAACGAATTGGACAGCACCCGCACGGTCGATGAGCGTCAGGTTGCCACTCCAGTTGCCGATGACCCAGAAGCCGTCGCGAGCAGGATCGTAGGTGATACCACGCATGGCACCATAGCTGCTGCTGAACGTGCTGACCACACTGTGGTTGGCCAGGTCGACGCAGTAGACCGTAGCGCTGTTGGCAACGCCGTAGAAGTACTGACCATCGTAGGTCATGCCACGGAGCGTGCCGCAGCTCGGAATTTCGAAGCCTTCGAGCATGTTGCCGCTGAGGTCATACTTGTAGAAGTTGTGAGCAGCACCGCTATAGCCCCAGTTGGAGGTATAGAAGTTCGTGCCGTCGTAAGCCACACCGTAGTGACCGCCTTCAGGAGCGGTGAAGGTCATCATCAGATCCCAAGCATTGCGATCACCCTTGCTACCGCTCGTCAGCGTGATGTCGTCCAAGCACATAATGTACTGGTCGTAGCAGTTGAAGTGATGGAAGGCAATGTACTTCTGGCCGGCATAGCTGCTCAGGTCAACCGAGTAGTTGTACCAAGTGCCGATGGTCATACCCTTGCCGTTACGCGAAGAGGCATCACCAGCAGTCATTTCCTTCTTGCCCGTCAGCGTCCACTCTTGGACAGAAGTCCAGTTGCTGGTGCCGTTGTCGGACACACACACTGCGAAGTGGTCGGCAGGATAGCCAGCGTCGCAAGCGGCAACCCAGAAGCTGAGGGTCGAGCCGGCGGCGAGGGTCACCTGAGGCGAAACGAAGTATTCATCCGGGTTGAGGGCGCCCACACCGTTGATGTAGGAACCGCTGCAGATGGCGTTCGAAGCACTGTGGTACCAGTCGAGGCTCATGCCAGCATAGTACGTCCAGGTGCTCGGGATATTGGCGGTCTGGCACCAAGTCCAGCCATCGTTGTTACCATCGATGACCGTCCAGCCGTCAGGACCGTTGCTTTCGAAGTCGACAACGAAGGAGCTGCCGCTGCCACCAGGACCTGGGCCGGGGCCTTCAGGATAATCCCAGCTGATGGTGTTGCCATCAACGCTCACGCCGGTGGGAGTGCCACCGAAGTTCTCGCAAGATCTGTATTCCCATTCATATTCAACCCAGTCGCTGATGCCGGTGCTGTACATGGCAGCCACCTTGCAGAGGTAGGTCTCGCCTTCGACGAGCAGGTCGGTGTCAACCTGGCAGAACGGATTCTCGGTGTCGGCGTTGAAGATAGGTTCGCCGTCGATCGAGGTGCACATCACCTTGTAGTGCTGGAGGTGACGATCGTCACCGCGGCCATTGGTCAGCTCGATGTCGTCGACATCCAGGTAGAACTGGTCGCTGCAGTTGAAGTGACGGATGGCAATGTAACGAGCGCTGCCAGCGTAGGCACCCAGGTCAACAGAGTACTGATACCAGTTGCCTTGCAGCGTGGCACGACCGTCGCGGCCAACCACAGGAACATTACCGCCCTTGGCAGTCATCGTCCATTCGTTCACCATCGTGAAGTCGCTCGGGTTGGTGCCCGTCGTCGACACGAACACGCCGAAGTGCTCAGCAGCATAGCTGGCATCCTGAGCGCAGGCGTAGAAGCTGAAGACGGAGCTGCCACCGAGGGTCACAGCAGGAGTGATCAGGTAGTTGTCGGGATAGACAACGCCGTAGTTGTTGTCGTAGCTCTGGCTGAGGACGCAGTCGTTCGAACCATTGTGGCCGTAACCCGTGCCCATCTTCAAGCTAGCCAACTGCCAGCCATAACCGGAAGGAGTGCCACCATCGATGAGGGTCCAACCAGTAGGAATGCCGCTCTCGAAGTCAACGGTGAATTCGTCGCCGTTGCCGCCTTGGCCGCCGCCACCGCCGCCAGACATGTTACCCCACATGGCAAAGCCAGTGTAAGAGACATACAGGTCGTCAATGGTGTTGAGGATTTCGGTCATCACATAACGCAGGTCGGTAGCATCCCAGATGCTCACGAAGTCTAAGATATCCTCGTAACCGTCGTGTTCAACGAGGACGGCATAGTCGCCCTTGCGGAAGCTGTCGAAGACATAGTAGCCAGTCTCGTCGAGCTCGATCGGGGCAACAGGATAGTACTCTTGTTCATAGTCGTTGAGGTTCACGAAGGAGACCGTGGTGCCTTCCGGGCTGTCGGCGCTGTTGAGCAGCACGTTGACAGTCACAAGGCCGTCGAGGGTCATGTCCTTATCCAGGCAGTTCGACCACACGATGACGCTCTCACGAGGCTCTTGGATCGGGTCGCCACCAGGCTGCGGGCCAGGAGCGCCGCCGTCTTGGACATAAGCGCGAATCATCCAGCTACCATCAAGCGAACCGCCTGTAGCATTGTACAAGCCATCCCAATCGACTCCATCCAAAGACAGCCACTGGCTGTTGTCATCACCGCAGTAATTAGCAATAGCAGCCGGGTAGGTTGCACCACTTTCGTTGAACAACACAACCCACAGATTCTTCGTAGGATCAACCGAGACAGGTGAAGCAAAGCTGAATTCGACAAAGTCATCTGAACCCGTGAGGGTAATGTCCATCGAACCAACAAGATTTTCAGGAGCGAAGTCACCGTCGTTGTAAATCAACACTGGGCCGTTCATGGCCATATAGTCATAAACAGCGACCTTAGTCAGCGTGTTCTCTGTGAACGTTCCTGCCGGGAACATCACGCCCCAGTAGAACTGGCCACCACCAGTGCCAATAGCATCGAGATTATTACCGTCGTCATAGACCAACCAGCCGTCTCTGTTGCTAGCAACGTTCGTGCCAGTATGATTACCGTTAGCGGTATTGCCATTAGCCGAAGCCAAGTCAGAATAGCTTCTGTGGTTGACAGTAGGCTCAGCCCAAGTGATGGGACCAGCAATCTCTTCGCCGCGGTTGCCAACATAGACCACACCAACGCCCCACTTGTAGACACCAGGAGGAGTGAGCTCCGGATCAGCCCAGTAGGTATCGATGTAGATAGTGTCGGTCACTTCGCAGGAGAGAACCTGAGTGTTTTCCTCAGTGTAAGGACCATCGTTGTAGCAGCTGGTACGATACACTCTGTAGTGCGAGAATGCACGGGTGTTGCGACCATTCAAGGAAGCACCAACCTCGGCTTTCGGGTTGGCGACAACGATGTTGGCGTTGACGTCTTCACCCTTCACATAGGTGCGGAGACCAGTCCTAAGCGGGTTGGCATCGGCAATGGCATTAGCCACAGGGGCGTTTTCGGCAGTACCGACAACCACGCTGCGGCCAGCACGGTTCGTGAAGTAGTTGCGCATGGTCCAGGTGCCATAGGTCAGGTGCTCCCAACCGCTGCCGCCTTCCCACCATGTGCCGTAGTCGTTCAGGTCGCCGCAGCAACCGGCAGGCCAGCTGCTCACGGTCGTGTTGGCAGTCCATACCACGTAGATCGGCTCGTTGCCGGTCACGCTAACGGGAGTCGTCAGATCCCAGTCAACCCAGGCGTTCTGGTTGCTCGGAACGTCAACGGTGATGGTGCTCACCATCGTACCGTTGGCAGGCTCGGTGCCACCCACGTAGATGCGGCAGGTGTAGTTGCCACCCACGGCACTGTACATGTTGTCGGAGAACAGGGAGACCTTGGTGATCTGCCAACCGGCGTAGTTGTTGTGCAGGAACGAGGCGGGATACTCATATGCCCAGCTCGGCGTCGAGGTCAGGTTGCTACCCACGGCATTGTTGAACTCGCTCTCACAGTAGGTGTGCCAACCGGGCTGTGCAGGCTCGGGTTGCTTGTAGAAGGTGATGTAGTCCACATAGAAGCAGTCGTCACCCTGGGAGATGATGAAGTCCTCGGTGTATTCCCACTTGAAGGTGTGAGTACCCTCCGTGATGTCGAACTTCTTCTCGCTCCAGTTGCCTTCGCCGGTGTAGCTGCCCTTCTGCTGGCCGTCGATGTAGAAGTAGCCGTAGTCCCAGCCGCTCTCACTCGAAATCTTGCCGAAGAAGCTCATGATACCGTCGGCAGGAATGTCGACCGTCACCTGCATCGTCGAGGTCGAGCTCAGCACTTGCTGGTTGCCGCTCTTCATGCAGTAGTCGCCTTCGTAAGGATTGTAGGTCGTGATCTGCCAAGGATAGATCGGGTCGATCTGCCAATCGAACATGCTGAAGTCGCCGGTCTCGAAGTCCTCGATGATCTCGCCACCAGGCAGACCGCAGCCCCAGTAGACCTTCACATACGGGCTGTGAGGATCCAGGCTGTCAGGATAGTACTGGGCGATGACACCGCAAACGGGGTTGAAGTTCTCGTCCAGGATGTAGTTGACAGGAGTGGTCGTGTTGTTGTAGTTGACAGCAACCGGGTTGACGAACGGGAGGACGGGCGAGTAGGAGGTCTGGTAGCCATCCTTGCCAGCCTGGCCGTCGTATTCACCGGCATACACGGCACCGCTGTAGAAGCCGTTGCTGTCGGTGGTGAAGCTGTAGCTGTGCGAGTCGCCGAACTCGTCGGTGCCCGTGTAGCTGACCGTGGCGCCCGGGATCGGGATGTCGTAGTCCTGCTCGTACACGAAGCCGCTGATGGTGCCGTAGCCGCTCACCTTCACTTCAACCTCATTGGAGAAGTCGGATTCGCCTTCGTCGTAAACAGCAGTAACAGTATAGATGTAACCGTCCATGTTGTAGTCCAGGGGACCATCGGTGTAGGTGGCGGCGTTGATGTTGTTGACAGGAGTCTCGCCAACCTTCACGCCGTCACGATAGATGTAGTAGTAACGGTAGGTGCGGTCGACAACCGGATCCCAAACCAGGGTGACGGTCTCGTCGTTGAAGACGGTCGGATCCACAGCGCGGAGGTTCTGGGGGACATTGAGGTGAGTGGTGAAGCCCCAGGTCTCGCCTTGGGTCTCGCAATACTGGCCATTGCCAATGTAGTTGCGCTCATCAATTCTCCAGAAGTAGTTGGTGTTGTTCCACAGGCCGTAGACGTTGTAGCTCTGGGCCAGATCGGTCGTCCAGTCAGTGATGATGGTCTGCGGGTGGTTGGGCTGGTTGTCCGGATAGTAGGTGGTACCGAACACGAGACGCCACTCAGTGGTGTATTCACCGAGCTTCCACTTCAGCTCAACGCGGTTGGGCTCGATCTCGTCGGCGTCGTCAGCCGGGACGGGCTGGTAGGCCACTTCAGGGCAAGGAAGCGTGGTGGCGTCGATGGTCACCTCGAAGTCCAGATCGGTGGAGGAAGCCACGAGGAAGTATTCGTAGTTGCTACCAGGTCTTCCAATAACAGCCATATTTTCAATCTCAACGCTACCGTCGACAATATATTCACGGCCGCCGGCCTTCATGACGATGTTCGGGCGGTTGGTGCTCGAAATGGTCATCGAGTTGGAAGTAGTGACATCATAAGGATTGTTGTCGTTGTAAGCATAGTTCGCACCAGCAAAGTTAGGATTATGGGTCTGCCAGTTCACAGAACCTTGCCAGCTACCATTGCTGCGTTGGCAAAGGATCAGGACGTTGCTCTGACCGTCCCAAGTGAAGGTACCTTGGTTGAATTCGAACTCGTTCCATTGTCCAGCCACAGGAAGCACGCCGTCGCTAGAGTAGACGAGAGTCATGCCGTCAATGGTGTGGGAAGAGGTCGTCAAAGCAGCGTCGCTCACGTTGGCCATCCAAATGTTGATGCCGTTTTGGGGAGTCGTGCAAGTAGTGCTGAGGACATACCAGCTCAAGCTCGTCATCGGAGTGCTGTTCACGCCAGCATCTTCAAGTTCGGAAGCGAGGTACAGGCTCTCAGAGAGAGAGTAGTTCCAAAGCGTATGGAACGGGCAGTATGTCATCGAAGTCGTACTGGTTTCGTCACCAATCAAAACCTCAAAAGGTTGGGCATTGTTGACACCAATCTGAGGACCATCGTAGTAGTTCTCAACATCGGGGCCAGCCATGCCAAACTGGTCGTAATAGAAGTCAGAGGTGTAGAGGGCCACCTTACCGTTGGCACCGGCGGTCACGCTGGCGTTCAGGAGCATGTCTTGCTCGAACGTCATCTTGTAGACTGCATCGTAGCCATCCGGAATCAGCGGATAAGGCAGGTTGTAGTCGTCGTGGAGCAGGGTCATCGTCGAAGGAACGTTGACGAACGGGAAGACGCTCACGTTCAGGGCCAGCTCATACACGTCCGGGCATTCGGGAGTGTAGACTTCAGCCGTGACAGGCCACACCTTGGCCAGACGGCTGTTCTCATAAATGGCCACAAATTGGCGGTCCACAATGCCTTCGGCATCGGGAACCATGGTCACTTGAAGCTCGACACCCGTGTTGGCGTCGGTTTCGGCCTCGACCACGAAGGGCAGTTCAGCACCCACGATGAGGAAGAGGCTGTCGCTCGGCGTGAAGTCGAGGACGGAGATGGACACGTCAACGTTACCGTCGTTGTACATCACGAACGAAGTGGGGGCCATCCAGATGGGGCCAGCATAGTTCGGGGTGTTGACGGGACCCGGGCGAGAGCCGAGGTCGAGGATGTCCACGTTGCCGTTGCAGGCAATGCCGAGGTTGGCTTCCAGAGCAGCACCACCCGAGTAGGTGAAGCTGGTCTTGGGCAGGAAGTTGCGCTGCGTGGGGCTCACTGAGCTAAGGCTGCTGTAGTTGTAGCCTTGCACGGAAGCACCGCTCACAGTCTCACCAGTCCAAGTGACGGACTTGTAGTTGCCCGTGACAGTCTCGTAGACACCAATCAGCAGGTTGCCGCCATTGTAATGGTAGGGCGCGCTGAAGGTAATCTCCATCTCTGCACCGGTGGCATCCAAGGCGCCCGTGTAGACGACGGTGCCAGGGCCAGCGAAGGCGCTGATGGTCGCACTTTCCACCTCTGTGACAAAGACTTGCCAGGTGCCAGTCCATACGTCAGAAGCAGGAGTGGAGGCGTAAAACTTGATGGCGGTAATGTCGCCACCCGCCATGGCCGCTAACTCAGCGGCGGGATACACCATCTCGCACTTGAGATAGGCGTCGGCATAGAAGCCGTAGGCCGGCACGTACGAGTTGGTGGTAGTACCATCATGTACGGTCAGCACACTTGCTCTCACAAAGCCAGTGAAGGCCAGCAAGAGCATCATCATCAAAGAAAATACTTTCTTCTTCATAATGAATTGATAATTAAGTTAATAAATAGGTGAATTGAATTGAATTGTCTTACACAAACGGAACATGCACCGCCGCATGGCGCGACAGTGGCACAATCATTGGAATGTGGTAATTTGAATACCATAGACTATAGTCTCATTAAGTTGTCGACATCCATAAGACACATTAATGCGGTTTTACCCTTAGTCGAAAATGCATTTTTTTTCGTTGAAACAAAAAAAATCCGTTTTTGGCGGAATAAATCGTATTTTTGCGGCCTAAAAGGAACCCAATATGAAACGGATCATCTGCCTTTCCCTATTCCTCGCCTTGGCCGTTGCGGGCATCGCGCAGAGCAATGGCTCGCTGAACGTGAGACAAGACAGCCGCATTGAGAGCCTCATCTCGAAACAGCGCAGGCTTTATGACCTCGACAGCTCGTTCAACGGCTACCGCATCCATATTTTCATGGAAATCGGCAACGACGCGCTGAAGCACGCCGAGCAGGTGAAACGCCAGTTTGAGAACGCCTTCCCTGACATCCCGATTTATCTCACCTACGCCGAGCCTTATTTCCGCTTGCGCGCCGGCGACTTCCGCAACCGCGTGGAGGCCGAAAAATGCCTGCGACGCATCAAGCCGAAATTCAAGGAGGCTTTCGTCACCGCGGACATGATTTATAGGCCGAGAATCGAGACGTATCGCAGGGACGAAGACTAACCTATTGCACCGTCTTCGTCATCGCACGGCTTTACCCTAAAGGCCAAAAAAAGATTCGTGGTCAAACCACGAATCTTTTCACATTATCCACTACAATTCCTAATCGTAGTATGAACGCCTCCTCAGTGGCGAAGCCGATGTGCGGCAACATGATGAGATTGGGCGCACCAAATAAAGGATTATCGGGTTTTAAAGGTGGCTCGGTGCCGTAGACATCCGTGGCCGCACCTGCAATCCTTCCTTGTTTCAAGGCGTTGGCCAAGGCCATTTCGTTCACGACGGGGCCGCGCGCCGTATTAATTAATAAGGAATCGTGCTTCATCAGGGCGAAGTCCTTCTCCGTGATGAAGTCACGGGTCTCAGCGTTGAGGGCAATGTGCAACGTGACGATGTCGGATTTCTTCAGCAAGGTCTCCTTGTCAACGAAAGTCACGCCCTCGACTTGCTTCGGGGTGCGGTTCCAGGCCAGCACCTCGCAGCCGAAGGCATTCGCCAGTTTGGCCACGCGCTGCCCGATGTTGCCCATGCCGATGATGCCGAGGGTCTTGCCCCCGATTTCGCGTCCAGGCATGATGCCCTTGCGGTTGCATTGGCGTGTAATCGTGTCGTTTTCAAGCACTTTGCGATAGAGGTCGATCATCATAGCGATGGCGAGTTCCGCGACAGCCTCGGTGCTGTAGCCCGCCGCGTTCTTCACGACGATGCCACGATGCTGGCATTCCTCCATGTCGATGTGGTCCAAGCCAGTGAAGGCGATGGAGAGCATTTTCAGCTTGGGGCAAGCATCCAAGAAATCCTTGCGCAGCGGGATGTTGCTCTCGATGACGACTTCCGCACCTTCGGCGCGACGAATCAGCTCGTCGAGGTTTTCGTTGCGGTCGGGATAAATGACCACCTCATGGCCGGCCTTTTTCAGACCTTCGCAGGCGGCTTCAATCTGCTCGACTTTCAGTCCGAGCGGTTCCAAAAAGACGATTTTCATTTCGCGGCAATCATTTCGATTTCGACGAGGGCCTTCTTGGGCAGTTCCTTCACGGCGAAGGCGGCGCGAGCGGGGCATTCGCCGGTGAAATACTTGGCATAGACGGTGTTCATCTCGCCAAAGTAGCTCATATCAGCGAGATAACATGTCGACTTCACGACATTGTCGAAAGTGCAGCCTGCCGCTTCGAGGATGGCTTCGAGATTTTTCATGCTCTGCTCGGTCTGTGCGCTCACGCCTTCCGGCATCTCGCCCGTGGCAGGATTGATGGGCAGTTGGCCCGAAATGTAGACGAATCCGTTGGCTTCAACAGCCTGACTGTAAGGCCCGATGGCACCCGGAGCCTTGTTGGTTGCAATGGCTTTTTTCATTTTATTGGATTTTTAAACGATTTCGAGATGCAAAAATAAGAAAAATACTAATTTTGCAAGCTGAAAAAACTATGCAGCCATGACTTTCAAGGACGTTCTTCGCAAGCTCAACAACCGTTACATCTATGCCACCGTCATCTTTTTGGTGCTTTTCCTGCTCGTCGACCAGTTCAACTTCTTCGAACAGAGGAAATTGCGCCGCACGCTGAAAGACCAGCAGCAACAGATTGAATACTACGAACAGGAGATTTCGGAGAGCAAGGAACTGCTCAACCGCTTGGAGAACGACACCGCCACGATGGAACGCATGGCTCGCGAGCAATACATGATGAAACGCGACAATGAGGTAATCTATCTAATTGAAACTCAAGAATGAAGTCGCCTTGCAGCATAGGTTTCCTTCCCTTTTTCCTTTTGTTTTTCCTGAGCTTTTCTGGGCAAGAGCTTTTCAGCCAAAGCCATACCCTCAGCGGCAAAATCACCAATGCACGCAACCGGCAGCCCTTGGCCTTTGCCAACATCATCGTCAACGACGGCCAGATCGGCACCATGAGCGACATCGACGGAAAATTTGAAATCAACACTTCGGAGCCGATTCGGAAAATCAAGGTTTCGTCCATAGGATATGAGACGAAAGAACTTGAAATCCAACTTGATACAAAGAAACTCGACATAGCCCTCACGCCCACCGTCATCAAGCTGAAGGAAGTAACAGTAGAAGCTGGCGAGAACCCTGCCCACCGCATCATCGACAGCCTTGTGGCGCACCGTAAGGCCAACAATCCCAATTCGTTAGCCTCCTACAAATACAACATCTACGACCAGATGGTCATCACCATCGACAGCAGCGACTTCGGCAAGGCCATGGACGAGTCGGGAGGCTACTCCATAAAAATGTTCAGCAACATACTGAAAAAGAGCGATTTGATGGCGATGGAAACCGCCTCCGAGGTGCTTTTCAAGGCTCCCGACCGCAAGTTGCAGAACGTGCTCGGCACCAAGGTCGCCGGCATGAAAGACCCGACTTTCATATATCTAGTGAACAGTATACAGAGCATCAGCTTTTACGATGAAAGCATCAATATCACTGGTACTGAATACGTTAACCCCATCAGCCGAGGTAGCAAGCGGCATTATTTCTTCTCCTTGGAGAGCGTCAGCCCCATCGGCAGCGGCGACTCGCTCTATGTGATTTCGTTCCACCCAATTAAAGGCAGCACCTTCAACGGCCTGCGCGGCACCATGACCGTCAACAGTGACGGATGGGCACTGCAAAGCGTGAAAGCCTCGCCCAACGAACAAGGTGGCATGTACACCGTCACCATTCAACAACTATACCAAAAAGTTGAAAACCATTGGTTTCCGAAGCAACTGAATACCAACCTGAGCTTCCCGAGCATGACCACCAACATTGACGGCCACTCCTTCCCCATGATAGCCATCGGGAAAAGCTATCTCACCGACATCGAAATCAACCCTGAAATCAGCGACCGACGGTTTTCTGACATCGAAATCAACGTGAACTCCGAGGCGGGCTACCGCGACGAGACCTTCTGGAACGCCCACCGCATCGACTCGCTAACCGAAAGAATCAGAGCCACTTACTTCCTCGTCGATTCGCTCACTAAGGGCAACGACCTCATCGACCGCGCGCTCAACGTCACCTCCAAGCTGATGGGTGAGTCCGCATTGCCCCTCGGTCCCATCAACCTTGAGATTGGCCGACTCATCAAATACTCCGTCAGCCGAGGCTGGGGATTCGGTCTCGGACTTTCCACCAACGACCGCCTCTCGCGCCATATCCGCCTCAATGGGTTCGTAAGTTACTGGCCCAAAAACAAATATCTCGACTATGGCGGTGGCATCAGTTGGCACATCAACCCGCAACGGCAGATGCAACTCGACCTGAACGTATCCAGGGAGTCGGATCCCTTGGGCGAATTTAACGGCATGAATGACGGCGGCCCCCTCCTCGCCGAAAGCAACTACAAATACACCTTTTACGAGAACATGTACGTGCGGAAAAACCACGCCGAGATTCAGTTTTCGTCACGTTTTGCAAAACATTTCAAGGGCTTTGCCAGATTCGACATCAGCCACAAGCGCTATTTGGAGCAGTTCTACCTCTCTCCCACCGACGAGCTGACGGAGGCAGTCTATGCCATCGCCGAGCTGAAACTGCGCTTCGCCTATAAAGAGAAGTTTTTGAGCCAACCCAATGGAATACAGTCACTTGGTACACTTTATCCCATTGTCTGGCTCTCCTATCAGCACAGCTTCCCTGGCATTCTCGGCAGCCTTTATGAATACGATCGCTTTAAGTTGGAGGCCACGCAAAACATCTACACACCTTATTGGGGAGTCGCCAAAATCCTGCTGCAGGCCGGATATGCCACTGAATCCTGCCCCGTGATGGAGACCTTTGACATTTTGAGCACATACGCTCCTTTCGGGCTCTATTCGCCAGGCAGTTTCAGCACCATGCGCTACGACGAGTTCTTCTGCGACCGTTTTGTGGCGCTTTACCTGACCCACAACTTCAGCGGGATGCTATGGAAAACTCATTCGCAGTGGTTCAAGCCCGAGTTGACTGTGGCCACCAATCTCGGCTGGGGCGACATGAAACGCGCTGAAAACCAACCCGAAAAGAACTTCAATACGATGGAAAAGGGCTACTTCGAGAGCGGTTTCGTCGTCAACGGGCTGTTGGCTACGCCTTTCACGAAGCTTGGCGTGGGCGTATTCTACCGCTACGGGCCTTACGCTTTCGACAAGGTCTGGGACAATTTCGCTTTCAAGTGGTGCGTGACGATTAGTTTGTAATTCTTTCATCACAAAACATGCAAAACATTACAAAACAGACATCTATAAAATTTATGAAAAGCTGCCAACCGGCAGCTTTTCAGCAGCTGCTCAGTTGGACAAACCGCTACACATTATATATGGTTTTGACTTGTTTTGTAATACTTTCCTCATGCGCAAAACAACCCAAAAAGATGGTGTTGCAGGGCTTGGCGCAGGGCTCCTATTATGCCGTCTCATACTTCGACGAGCAAGACCGCAATTTTCAGCGCGAAATCGACTCCATTTTCCGTGCTGTGGATTTGTCCGTCAACCTTTGGGTGGACAGTTCCGTCATATCGAAAGTCAATCGAAATGAGGAAGTTACGCTCGACCATATCTTCATCGACAATTTCAACATCGCGCAAGAGGCCGCCCGACTCTCTGATGGCTATTTCGACCCGACCATCTCCCCCATCGTGGCCGCTTGGGGTTTCAGCTACAAGAGCGGCGACAGCCTCACGCCACAGCTCATCGACAGCTTGAGTGCCTTGGTCGACTATCAGAAAGTCCACATTGAGAACGGAAAGGTCGTCAAGGATGACCCGCGTATTACATTGGATTTCAATGCTATAGCACAAGGTTACACCTCAGATTTGATTGCCCAGTTTTTGGAAAGCCGAGGCATCAAAAACTTTCTCGTTGACACAGGCGGCGAAATCATGGCTCACGGCGGCAAGCCTAACGGCCAACCGTGGATTGTGGGCATTGAGAAGCCTGCCGAAAGCTGGGACTCAGAACAGGTGGTGCAGACCCGTATCGCCTTGTGTGACAAGGGTTTGGTGACCTCGGGCAGCACCCGAAAGTATATAGAACGTGACGGCAAGCGCTATTCCCACTGCATAGACCCGAAGACGGGCTATCCCGTGGAGCATAACGTGCTCAGTGTAACCGTGTTGGCCGAAAGCTCCGTCTGGGCCGACGCCCTCGCCTCCATCTGCATGATGATGGGCATGGAGAAGTCGTTGCCGCTCATCGAGCGCATGGACGGCGTGGAGGCCTTATACATTTTCGTCAATGAGCATGATGAATTGGAGACTTTTGCGACGGCTGGGTTTGAGGCTTTGGTTCTAGAGTGACGCATTCGGAAAACCTTGCCACGATTAGAAATACAGAAAAGCCCTCGCAATTGCTGCAAGGGCTTTTCTCGTACTCCCGCAGGGGGTCGAACCCTGGACACCCTGATTAAGAGTCAGGTGCTCTACCAACTGAGCTACGGAAGCATCGTTTCAGGCCGCAAAATTACACACTTTTTCATTATCTCCGACATTTTTCAGCAACTTTTTTTCGTGTTTTGCGCAAATTATTATATTTCAACATATTACAACCAAACCCAACCTTCGCACATACGCACAACGAGCCTCTTCTCAACCCAAAATCCAAGCCTTGAACTCGCTCACCTTGGCCTTGCTGATGATGATTTTCTCCGGCACCTCAATGTTCAAGTTGACAGAAAGTTTGTTGCCAAACCACACGGAAATGTCCTTGATGGCCGAGCGTGCAACGATAAACTGGCGGTTGGCGCGGAAAAACAGTGTCGGGTCGAGCATGTCCATCAGTTCGTCCAAGGTCATGCTCATGTAGTAATTCTTGTGCTCGAATGTGACAATTCTCACTGTCTTGGTGTCGATGTAGACATAGGCTATCCTTTCGACGGGCAACGGCACTAACTTGTCGCGCTCGGGCATCAGGAAACAGTTCCTATATTTCTTCTGCCTCGGCTCCATTTGCGTCATAAACTTCTGCATTTGGGCGCGTCCCGAAACCAAAGTCTTATATTTCCCCATCGCGCGTTTCAGGTCTTTCTTGTTGATGGGCTTCAGCAGGTAGTCTATGCTGTTCACCTCGAAGGCTTTCAGCGCGTATTCGTCATAGGCCGTGGTGAAGATAACGGGGCAGGTGATTTCAACCTTCTCGAAGATGCTGAACGCGGAACCGTCGGCGAGATGGATGTCCATAAAGAGCAAGTCGGGCATCTCGTTGTTTTCGAACCATTCTAGGCTCTCCTCAATGGTTTCGAGTATGGACAACACCTCTGTCTCTGGGCTGACCTCACCAAGCAATTTCTGTAAAGCCTTGGCAGCCAATACTTCGTCTTCTATAATAAGTGCTTTCATGGTATGATGGGTTATTGCTTTTCTATCAATGGGATAGTGACTTTGAAGTGCTTGCCGTCGTCGCAAATCTCCACTTCCCTGTTCCACTGCAGGCGATAACGCTCCACAAGGTTGGCCAAGCCGATGCCCTCGCCACCTTCGTCCTTGATTTTCGGCTGGATGGCGTTGCTGACTTCTAACTGGGCGTTTTCTTTGGTAACAATCTGTATCACAAGCGGTTGCTTTGAAGAAATCACATTGTGTTTGATGGCATTTTCCACCAAACCTTGCACCGCAAGGGGCAAAACCTTGGCATTGTCAAATCTCTTATCCATCTGGATGTCAAAGCTTAGGTTGTCACCGTAGCGGATTTGCATCATGCTGCAGTAGTCCTGCACGCAGTTCATCTCTTCGGCGAGCGTCACCACTTCCTTGCTTTGCAGCGTGTAGCGCAGCACCGACGAGAGCTGCTGCACATAGTCGCCGGCTTTCGATGGGTCGATGTCGATGAGCGATTGCAGCGTGTTCATCGAGTTGAAGAGGAAATGCGGATCGAGCTGGCTCTTCAAGGCTTCGTAGTGTGTGCGAATACTTTCTGTTCTAAGTTCCTCATTCTCAACAGCTATCACCTTCTGACGGTAGAGTGCGCGCAATAGGTAGCAGGCCATGATTACAATAGCCGTCAGGGAGAAGTCGCGGAGAAGGAAATCGCGGAGGAGCCGATTGAGGAAAAACCGATTTGGCCCATGCCCTTCAAAAAGCAAAGGCAAATAAGTGTTGGCGATGCTCAAGGCCGTGGTAATCACCACCGAGCCAAAAATGATGCAAAAGATTTCCTTCCATTTCTTTTGCATGTTGATACTCAATATCTTACGAATAAACAGCAAGAGCACCATCAGCATCACGAAACTGTAGGCGGTTTGAAGCAACACTCGTTCAAACCTGAATTTCTTGTTCTTCACGCCAAGGTCGTCCAACGGACGATAAGCTTTCGGTGGACGGGCCGTTTCGGGCGCGACCTTGTTATAATGAATCGTGTCTGCCGCCTGTGACGACTCAATACGTGGCGGCGTTTTCGGACGCAGCTCCATCGCCCGCTCAGGCTTGACAAACAAGGATTCGCCGAAGAAAAAAGCCTGCATGAACACCAGATGGAAGCCCACGCTGACTGCCAACGAAAGCATGACAACCCGCCTCAGTGAGAGATAGGCATTCACATCGTTATGATTCCTTTGGCTCATAATGTAAATAATTGGTTATAAATTGTTTACTCGTATCTCAAGGCATTGATTGGGTCGGTTTGCGAGGCCTTCAAGGCAGGGAAGAAACCCGAAATGAGTCCCAAAACGGCGCAGGACACAAAAGAGATGACCATCCATAACGGATTGACAATGAAGGGCAACGACATCAACAAGGCCACAATGTAGGACAAACCTATGCCCAAAAGCAAACCTATCACGCCACCGATGAGGCTCAGGATGATACTCTCGGTGAGGAATTGCAGCAGAATGGCGGAGTTTTTGGCACCTATCGACATGCGTAGGCCGATTTCCTTGGTACGCTCCGTCACGGTGACGTACATAATATTCATGATGCCGATGCAGCCTACCAACAAGGAAATCAGCGCAATAGCCACCAAAACCGTGGTAATCATGCCCGTCATGGAAGTCATCATTTCAAGCATTTCCTGTTGTGTGCGCACCTCGAAATCGCTTTCGCCGCCATCGGGAATCTTATGCGAGGCGCGCAAGATGCTCTCAATCTCCTCCACAGCGGCCTCGGCCACGTTTTCGGAGGCGGCGGAGCACACGATTTGTTGGATGTAATCGACGCCCAACATGCGCTTTTGCACCGTGGAATAAGGCATCACGACGAGGTCGTCCTGGTCCATGCCCATGCTGTTCTGCCCCTTTTCCTTCAAAGTTCCGATGACCTTAAACGGCATGTTTGCCACGCGGATGGTCTTGCCGATGGGGTCTTCGCCCTCGTCGAAAAGCTCCTTGACGATGGTGTTGCCTATCAAACCGACCTTAGCGTATTTCTTCACGTCCTCATCGGTGAAATTGACGCCCGTCGCAATTTCGTACTTCCTGATTTCCAGATAATCGGGCGAGCCGCCATACACCGTTCCCGACCAGTTTTTGGAGCCGTTGACGAGTTGTCCGCCGCTGTTCACTACGGGGCTGACCATCGTGACGTTCTTGGCGTTTTTGGCAATCAGCTCACAGTCGTGCACCTTGAGCGACTGCACGTTGCTGGAGCCCATGCTCACCCCGCCGCGCCTTTGGTTGGCACGCATCACCATGATGAGGTTGGTGCCCATGTCGGAGAGCTGGTTGGCGGTGCTTTGCTTCAGTCCCTCGCCCAAATTGACCACCGCTATGACGGCGGCAATGCCGATCACGATGCCGAGCATGGACAGAGCCGAGCGCGTCTTGTTGCGCAGCAGGGCTTTCGCCGAGATTCGTATGAGATTCAGAATATCCATTTCAATAGTCGTTGTCTTTGGGCAAGGCGGCCAAGGCCTCCGATGCCAATTTGGTCGCGACGGGTTCATCACGGAGGATGTGGCCGTCGCGGAGGAATATCGTTCTGCTCGTAAACACCGCAATGTCAGACTCATGTGTCACGAAAGCGATGGTCTTGCCTTGCTCGTGCAGGCTTTGGAAGAGGCTCATGATTTCGTAGGAAGTGCGCGTGTCGAGGTTGCCCGTGGCTTCGTCGGCCAAGACGATAACGGGGTCGTTCACCAAGGCACGGGCGATGGCCACGCGCTGCTGCTGACCGCCCGAAAGCTGGTTGGGCATGTGTTCCATGCGGTCTTTCAGGCCGACGAGTTCCAAGGCGTGTTGCGCCCTCTCATGGCGTTCCTTGTGCGAGATGTCTGGGTTATAGACCAAAGGCAGCTCGACGTTCTCCAAAGCCGATGTGCGGGGCAAGAGGTTGTACGACTGGAACACAAAGCCAATCTTGCGATTGCGGATTTCCGACAGCTCGTTTTTCGTCCTTTCCCTCACGGAGATGCCGTCGATGAGGTACTCACCCGCCGTGGGTTGGTCGAGACAGCCGAGGATGTTGAGCAAGGTCGATTTGCCGCTTCCCGACGAACCCATGATACTCACGAACTCGCCTTGGCAGATGTCGAACGACACGCCCTTGAGGGCATGAACTTCCTCACTGCCAACGACAAACGTCCGTTTGAGGCCTTCAACCTTGATGATGGAATGTTGCGCACTCATAATTACATCGGCGGGCCGCTGGGGGCTTTGTTGCCCTTGTTGTTACCATTGTTCTTGTTTCTGCCGGGAGGTCCAGGCATGAAGGGGTTCTCGCCCGTCTTCTTGGCTTTAGCCTTCTCGACGTATTGCGCCGAAAGCACCACGGAATCACCCGCTTGCACACCTTGCTCGATAATGCGGTAGGCGCCATCGCTCATGCCTGCCTTCACGGGACGCGGCATCACTTCGTCGCCTTTCTTCACCCACACCATCGTGGGGCGGCTGCCTTCCTGCATCTGCGGGCGCTCGCCCATAGGCGGCATGTCGCCTTGCGGACGTTGGCTCTCGTCAGGCTTCTCGTGGTTCTTGCGCATGGCCTTCAGCACCTGCTCGTCAGGTGTGAAGTTGAGTGCCTCCGCGGGAACGGCCAAGCCCTTTTGTTCTTCCGTAACAATGGTCACGCTGGCGGTCATGCCGGGGAAGAGCTTCTGGTCGGGGTTGGGTGCCTCGATGATGACGGTATAGGTCACCACATTACTCGTGGTGGTCGGTTTCATGCGGATTTGGCTCACCGTGCCTTCAAAACTCTCGTTCATATAGGCATCCACGGTGAAGGTAACTCTCTGACCTACTTTTACTTGTCCTATGTCGGCTTCGTCCACGTCGGCTTCCACCTGCATCTTGGTGAGGTCGTTGGCGAGGGTGAACAAAGTCGGGGTGCTGAACGAGGCCGCTACGGTTTGGCCCACCTCCACGGCGCGGTCGAGCACGATGCCGTCAATGGGGGAATAGATTTCGGCGTAGCTCAAGTCCACCAAGGCCTGGTCGTAGGAGGCTTGGGCGTTCTTTTTGCTCATCTGCGCCTGCGTGTAGGTGTTTTGGGCTTCCTGAAAAGCGGCGAGTGTGGCTGCATTGGACTCATAAAGTTGTTTAGTACGATCATAAGTAAGTTTTGCATAATTGAGTTGGCTCTCGGCAGAGGTCAAACTTGCCTTAGCCCGACTAACGCTCTGGTTGAGTGTTAGTTTGTCCAATTCAGCCAGCAACTCGCCTTTCTTGACCACGTCATTGAAATCGACGTATATCTTTTCCACTTTTCCGGAAACTTGCGTACCCACCTCAACGGTCTCCACCGGCTCGATGGTGCCCGTCGCGGTGACGGTGTTCTCCACGGTGTATTCAGTCACCACATGGGTGCGGATGACTAATTCCTTGTTCGCTGATTTTCTAGCCTTTACAAGCATCATCACTGCAATTGCCGCCACGACAATTCCGAGGATAATCAGCCAAATTTTTGTTTTCTTTTTCATTTATTTGAGATTCAAGATTTAAAATTCAAAATTTATTGTTTGCGGCGGCCACGGTGTGACAGCCCTACAGCTTACAACTCTATCTGTTTGCCCATATAAATATCAAGGATTTTACGCTTCATCACCAAGGAATACTTGTTCTGAATGTAATTATTCAGCGCATTGAGATAGCTGTTTTGTTGTTGCAGCAGATCCACCGTCGTGATGGTACCATACTGGAACTGAAGGTTATACGCTTCGAAGCTCTTGCTGTAGGCATTCTCGCGCACCTGCGAGACCTTGTAGGCGTTGTAGGCCGAAATCACGTTGCGATAGGCTTGGATGACCGTTTGGCGCACGGTCAAAATGGACTGCTCATAGTCCAACTCGGCCTGTTCGAGGGCGATGCGGCTCTTCTTCACGTTGGCCTTGGTTTGGCCGCGGCTGTAAATCGGGATGTTCATCGAGACACCCACCGACTCGGTCGGCTTGCCGTACCACTGGTTGTTGCCGCCTTGGTCGAAGGAGAGCAAACCCATTCCCACGTTGGCGTTCGCGCTGATGGACGGGAAATAGTTGCCCCGCGCCAAGTCGACACTCTTTTGGGCGAGGCGGATGTCATACTCACCTATGCGCAAATCGGGCATGTAATCCATCGCGAGGCTGACAGCTTCTTCCTCAGTCGGCAGGGTTTCTCTCAGATTGTCAAGGTTTTCCGTATCGGGCGAAATGACTTCCAATTCGTCCATCGGGTCCATTGAAAGCAGTATTTTCAGGTCGAGCAGGTTATTACCTATATTAATACGCGTGTCGACCACGTTGTTCGAATCGCTGTAATACTGCGCCTCAAGGAGCATCCTGTCGCTTTCGAGGATGGAGCCCACCTTATAGCGCGCTTCGCCCTGTTTCATCTGCTCGCGGCTGGTGTTCAGCACCTCAAGCTGATACTTCAGCAGCTCCTGGTTGCCGAGGATGGTCAGGAAGCTTTGCAGGATTTGGGTGGCAAGCTGGTCGTCATAACGCTCCAACTGAACCTCGTTGCGCTCCACATTGAGGCGACTTTGCTCAATCGTGTTGGTGATGTTGCCGCCTTGGTAGATCGTCACCGAGGAGCCCACGCCCACATTGCCCGAAGTGGACCATCCGTTGGCGTTGTTCGAGAAATTCTGCCCCACCGAAGCACTCAGATTGGGCAGACGTTGCTGCTTCGACTGCTCGTAGGTGGTTTCCAACGACTCGCCCGTCAGCTCCATCGACTTGCGATCGTAGCTGTTGGCCACAGCGAAACGCAGGCAGTCCTCCAACGAGAAGCGATAGCTCTTGCCCTCCTGCCCGAAGAGCGGGCACATGAGCAAGAATACGAATACCGATGTCAAGAAATTTTTCATAGCGCAAAAGTATGCATTATAAAAGAAAAAACAATGAGGAGATTTTTTTGAAACGGTAAAAATCCGTCTTGAACCCGACTTTTCAAAGGTTTGGACAAGAAATCTATCCGAAAAGGCATTTCTTTTCTCCAAAAAAAATCTCCAAAAAACTTGCATGGTTTGTATAATTCCGTAATTTTGTGCCTTTCAATGGTGAAAGAACCTGTTGAAGCGAAAATGGAAAACGAAGTTTAACTTAATTAATAATCACTTTAAAATCAAGAAGTTATGAAGATTTGTAACAAGTTCTTCGCCGAATTGTTCGGCACATTCGTTCTCGTCTTCGGAGGTTGCGGTACTGCCCTCTTCGGACATGTCGGTTTCCTTGGCGTTTCCATCGCCTTCGGTCTCACCGTGGTGGCCATGGCCTACGGCATCGGCCATATCTCCGGCGCGCATCTTAATCCCGCCGTCAGCTTCGGCGTTTGGGCCAACGGCCGCATGACGCTGAAAGAAATGCTTTGCTACTGGGCTGCCCAGTTCATCGGCGGTATCATCGCTGGTGCTTTGCTGCTCTTCATTTGGAAAGCCACGGGTGCTGGTGCCACTGGCGTGTTCGCTGCCAACGGCTTTGGCGAGGCCTTCCAGAAGGCTTGCGGCGGTCCCGAAACGGGCTACCTGGCTGTCTCTACTGGCGGTGCTTTCCTTATTGAGGCCCTGCTGACCTTCGTGTTCCTGATGGTCATCCTCGGCGTCACCGACAGCAGCCACGCCAACGGCAAGTTCGGCGGTCTGGCCATCGGTCTCACCCTGGTGCTCATCCACCTCATCAGCATCCCGCTGACCAACACTTCGGTCAACCCTGCCCGTTCGCTCGGCGTGGCCCTGTTCTCCAACACTAACGGCGTTTGGAGCGCCATGGGTCAAGTGTGGCTCTTCATTGTGGCTCCGCTCGTCGGCGCTTGCCTCGCTGGTCTGGCCTACAAGTGCCTTGCCAATTGCTGCAAAGACTGCAAGAAATAACTTGTCAACCTTAAAACCTAAGGAACCATGAAAAGGTTAAACATTCTGTTGTATGCCTTTCTGTTCCTATCCATGAAAGCCCTTGCGCAGCCTGCGACAAGGGCTTTCGTCGATGAACAGGGCATGATTATGACCGAGCAAGTGCTTGATGCACAGCTGCCTCCTGCAGCCCGTGACGGCCTGCAACCCATGCCGGGATTCCCGAAGACCTTCGCCTCCAACACTACCTACAAGCCCATGCGCGGCTTGGCTTTGGCCGACCTCAACAATGACGGTGCCGACGAAATCATCCTCTGCCACAATGAGGAAATCAACGTCATCGATGGGCAGGGTAACGTGCTTTGGACCCAAACGCTCGCCGGCGGCATGGCCCAGTATCCCGCTGCGGTCGGCGACATCGACGGTAACGGCACCTTAGAGATTGTGGTGCTCACCGCCTACGGCAACGCCCGTGGCGGCTTCAACGTCTTCAGCAACACGGGCGAAGTGCTGTTTTCGACCGTGACGACTAACAACCCGCTCATCTGCGCTCCTGTCTTGGCCGACCTCAACAACGACGGCACCTTGGAAATCATCTTCTGCGGTCGCGGCAAGGCCTCGGCAAGCATCTCCGCCGGCGTCCATGCCTGGAACCTCCAAGGCGAGGAACTCGACGGCTTCCCCTTTGAGATGCCCGCCACGCCTGCTTTCACACCCACTTTGGCCGACATCGACGGAGACGGATTCCTCGAACTTTTCATCTCGACGACCTCCATCCTGTTTTGCGTCAGTCATACAGGCGAATTGTTGTATTCCGTTGACGGTCAGGAGGCTTACAAGTATTCCTACCAGTCGCCCCTCGTGGTCGATTTCAACGGCGACGGCAACTGGAGCCTCGTGGGTGCCTGCCACGGCGACAACCCGAACCACTATGTGCGCAACGCCACGGACGGCGAGTACCTCAGTGGCTGGCCGAAACCCGTCAGCTCGTGGACCTATTCCGCCCCGACGGTGGCTAAAAACGGCGATGATTACGCCATTTTCATGGGTGTTTCTGGCGAAGGCAACGTGTTCTACCAATACGACGTCAACGGCAATGTGGCACCCGGCTTCCCGCTCAATTTGACCTCGGGCATCGAGGGCTTTGTCTCCGTGGCCGACATCGACGGCGACAGCGAGAATGAGATTATCACCGACTTCAACCTGATGGATGGCGGCGAAGGCTTCATCCGCGCTTGGGAGATGGACGGCACCGAGATTACCAACGGCTTCCCGCTCCGTCCGCAAGGCCTCACTTACATGAACGGCGCCAACTTTGGCGACATCGATGGTGACGGCCAATTGGAAATCGTCACGCTCAGCTATGTACAGAATTTCTCACCCGAAGACCCCGTGTATGTGACCGCATACGCCCTCAACCAACCCGTTGAAAACCTGGTCTTTGGCACCTACAAAGGCAGCAACGACCGCATCGGTTGGATTCGCGAAGAGTTAACTCCAGTGGTGAGTTGCAACCCCGTCAGGGATTTGTATGCTGAAGCAACTTCCGAATGTTTGCCTGCGGTTTTTCTGCATTGGAATGCTCCTGAAGCAGGCTCTACGGGAAATCTTTCGGGCTACGAGATATGGAAAAACGGCCTCCTATTGGATGAAGTGTTACCACAATGGACGGAGTATTTGGACGAAGAGGTGGAGTTTGATTCGACATACAATTATGTGGTCGTCGCCGTCTATGACGACGGATGCAAGGCCGAATCGGAACCGCTATCCGTCACCGTGATTTGGGATGCCGTTCAGGAAAGCAAAACTGACTTCGGCCTTTACCCAAATCCCGCGAAAGAAACACTTCGCGTGGAAGGCGCTGACATCCAACAAGTTGAAATTTTCAATATGATGGGTCAGAGCGTGTTGAAAGTCGAAGAAAGCTTCAACGAAATCCGTCTCGGCAATTTACCGGAAGGAATCTATTTCGTCCGCCTGCAAACCAAGCAAGGCGAAAGGAACCTCAAGCTGCTCATCGAAAAGTAATGGCGGGCATCTACCTCCATATTCCCTTCTGCAAGTCGAAATGCGGCTATTGCGGATTCTATTCCTTACCTTCCATCAAGCTGAAAGACAGATTTTTGGAAGCCTTGAAGCAGGAAATCGACCAAAGAGCAGACTATCTTCACGGCGTGACCGTCGGCACGATTTATTTCGGCGGCGGCACGCCGTCTTTGCTCGATGCGAACGAGATTCGAGACCTCATGAAGCGAATTTCCGACCATTTCGACCTTGCGAAAAACCCCGAAATCACCCTTGAGGCCAACCCCGACACGCTTTCGTTGGAATACTTGCAAGCCTTGCACAACATCGGCATCAACCGCCTCAGCATCGGCATCCAGAGTTTCTTTGACAACGACTTGCAGTATTTGGGCCGCAAGCACAACGCCGAACACGCCCGACAATGCCTCGTCTGGGCCAAACAAGCTGGCTTCGAAAACCTTAGCCTTGACCTGATTTATGGCCTCCCAACCTCCAGCGCCGACCAGTGGAACAGCAACCTCGACTTATTCTTCGAGGCGGAAATCCCCCATCTCTCGGCCTACGCGCTCACCTTGGAGCCCAATTCCATCCTCACCAAGCAAATCGAACTGGGGAAAGCCGTACCTGTCAACGAAGACGACGCCCTCCGTGACTATGACATCCTTTGCCGACGCGCCGCCGAAAATGGGTTCCTGCACTACGAAATCTCCAATTTCTGCCGTCGCGGGATGCACTCCAAGCACAACGCAAGCTATTGGTTCGGAACGCCTTATCTCGGCCTTGGGCCTTCGGCGCATTCCTTTGATGATGCTTCGCGACAGTGGAATGTAGCGAGTGTGGAGAGTTATTTAGACACAGAACATCGGAATGCAGGACGCGAGACGCTTACTTCCGAACAAACCTATAACGAATACGTCATGCTGCGCCTGCGTACCCACTGGGGCATCGACCTGAAATGGCTGAAACGCGAGATGGGCGAACGCTATTCAGCCCACTGCGAACAACAAGCCCTGCCCCTTATCCAGCAAGGCCGAATCACGCAAACACGCGAGTTCCTTTACCTCAACGACCAGCAGATGCTCTTCGCCGATGGCGTGGCAGAGGCGTTGATGCTGGCTAACTAAAAACCCTATCACTTAATCCCAAAAAGGAGAGAACCATGAAAAAAGAAAACAAAAAAATGACTTTGGAAGAATACGAGAGAAAGTATTCCCATCGCGAGAACTCCAAGATGGCGAAATCTTTCCTGAGAATAATCGAAGCGGTGCTGGGCCTTTCGATGGCTGCCATTTTGCTTTTCGTCGTGCTTAGGCTGTTTGAAATCAACAAAATCGCCGGCTATATCAGCATTGTTCCCGCCATCGTTTTCTATGTTTGTTTCTTTGTCCTTCCCCTACTCAAAATCAAGGAAATCAAAGCTTTTGACGTGAACATCAGCCAATACAACGCCCATGAAGCCAAGAAACACAACCAAAAGCTAAGACACGACATCGCAGACAAAATCATCGAGTTCAGCGAATCCACCGACGGCGTCAATTGGTACGACAGCGAACTGGTCGGCAAACTGGCCATTGCAAGGCACAACCGCAACGAAGAAGACCTGAAATCGGTTTTGACCCATCTGTATGACGTGAACATCAAGAAAACGGCCAACAGCATCATCAGGGAACATGCCTTCAAGGTGGGCGTGGTGACAGCCATCTCCCAATCCGAGAAGATAGACACCATGTTTGTTTCCGTATATGAATTGAACCTGATCAAGCAACTGGTATTCCTGTATGGGTTTAGGCCGTCCGACGCCAAACTGATGCGAATTTACTCCGCCATCCTTAGAAACGCCTTGATTGCCTACGGATTGGAGAGTGTCGTGAACAACCTGACCACTGGTGTTGTCCAAAAAATCGGCGGTGTGGTGAACAGCATCCCGCTTTTGGGAACGGCAGTGGCCACCGTGATTGGCTCCGCCTCCCAAGGTGTCATCAACGGAGGATTGACCGTCATTATTGGCCACCAAACACTAAAGTATCTGCAATCGGAATACCATTTGCAAGACGTTTTGGACAACGTGAACCTCGACGATGACATCAACGAGGAGGAAATGATGCTGGAAGTCAAAGACGAGATCCTGAAAGAGACGAAGCATCACAAAAAATGAAAAGAGGGCAAGTGAAATGCTTGCATTGTGGCTCGGAGACCTTTCGATAAAACAACAAAGCCCGCTGAATTTCAGCGGGCTTCTCGCTTTGTGGAGCATAACGGAGTCGAACCGATGACCTCTTGCATGCCATGCAAGCGCTCTAGCCAACTGAGCTAATGCCCCTCATTTGCGGCTGCAAAAATACAACTTTTTTCAATCCGCCAAGCTTTTTTGCGAAAATTTTTCATTTTTTTCTGCCGTCCACCTTGTTTTTGCCGTATTTTTGCAATCTGTATCACGTCTTGCGGATATGTCGCGCGGTTTCGCGTCCCATAGTCCCGTAGTCAAAACAAAGCACAATGAAAACCATCAAAGACATTTACAAAATAGGTGTCGGCCCGTCGAGCAGCCACACCATGGGGCCGCAAAAAGCCGCTTCCATCTTCAACAGCCGCTTCCCCAACGCTGCCTCGTTCGAGGTGACGCTTTACGGCAGCCTCGCCGCCACCGGCAAGGGCCACATGACCGACTGGGCCATCCTCAGCACTCTGCAAGCCCCGACCGAAATCGTATGGAAACCCGACGTCATCCTCCCCTTCCACCCTAACGGAATGCTTTTCAAGGCCTTCGATGTGGAGAAAAACCTCCTTGGCGAATGGCAGGTGTTCAGCATCGGGGGTGGCAACCTCGCCGAAGAAGGTAAAACGAGCAAGCAACCCGACCTCTATCCGCTCAGCCACATGACCGAAATCCTCAACTGGTGCGAACAACGCGGCCGCACTTATTGGGAATATGTCTATGAGTATGAAAACCAAAAAGAAATCGAGGACTACATGATGGAGGTCTGGCAGGTGATGAGGGCTGCCGTCGAGCGTGGTTTGCAGGCCGAGGGCGTCCTTCCAGGACCGCTCAACCTAAGCCGCAAAGCCGCCACCTACCACATCAAGGCCTCAGGCTACACGCACACGCTGAAAAGTCGTGGACTGGTGTATTCCTACGCCTTGGCGGTCTCGGAGGAAAACGCCTCGGGCGGACGCATCGTCACCGCCCCGACATGTGGCTCCTGCGGCGTGATGCCAGCAGTATTATACCATCTTTCAAAGAGTTACGAATTTAGCGATGAGCGCATCATTCGCGCCTTGGTGACGGCGGGCTTGGTGGGCAACATCGTGCGCACCAACGCCTCCATCTCAGGCGCCGAGGTGGGCTGTCAAGGCGAGGTGGGCGTGGCCTGTGCCATGGCCGCCGCTGCCGCCAACCAGCTCTTTGGAGGCAGTCCAGCCCAAATCGAATATGCCGCCGAGATGGCTCTTGAACACCACTTGGGCATGACCTGCGACCCCGTCTGCGGCCTCGTGCAAATCCCCTGCATCGAGCGCAATGCATACGCCGCCGCCCGTGCCTTGGACTCCAACATCTACTCCACCTTCTCTGACGGACGCCATCGCGTGTCGTTCGACAAGGTCGTGGAAACGATGAAGGAGACCGGCAAGGACATACCCTCGCTCTACAAGGAGACCTCGCAAGGCGGCCTCGCCCGCGATTACACGCAAATGGAATGACTTGGAAACACAAAAAGCCACTTCGGATGAAGTGGCTTTTCTTGTCGTGGTCCCACTAGGGCTTGAACCTAGGACCTACTGATTATGAGTCAGTTGCTCTAACCAACTGCGCTATGGGACCGCAAAAAAGCAAACCAAAATTGCAGATTTGCATTTTTTTCTTGCTTTTTGCGCTGCAAAGTTACAACTTTGCACCGAATTAGACCGAAAATTTCATCAAAAATGAGCGCAAAAATCAAGAATATTATCTTCGATCTCGGTGGCGTCATCCTCGACATCGACGAAAATGTGGTGTTTCAAGAACTCGGCAAACTGGGTATCAATGTCACGGATCTTGTTCATTCCAAGGAGTTTATGGAAATCATGAGCAAATTCAACACGGGCATCTACACCGCCCCGACCTTCCGCAAAAAAGTGAGAACGTTGTTGGGCTTGGACAAAATGACCGACCAAAAGTTCGACTCCATCTGGAACGCCATGCTCTTGGACATCCCCCGCGAGCGCATCGAGGCCATCGAGCAAATCAAAAAGTACTATAAGATTTTTCTGATGAGCAACACCAACGAGATCCATTACGACCTGTACATCAGGGACTTGCAGTTGCGTTTCGGCTATGACGAATTCGACAAGCTGTTCCACAAGTCGTACTTCTCCTTTGCCGAACACTTGGAAAAACCCGACCCACGCTTCTTCGAACTCATCCTCGACCACGAAAAGTTGATGCCCGAAGAAACCCTTTTCATTGATGACACGGCAGCCAACATTAAGGTTGCGAAGTCATTGGGCATCAACACTTATCATATTAGTCGCGAGGAACTTGTGCGCAACTTGTTCAATAATGGCGTGTTAAAAGACGGTATTGTCTAACCACAATAAAAGCTCTCGATTTCATCCAAAATCCGCAGGACCTCTTCAACGGAGAGCGTTTCCATTAACCGCATTTTAAAGGGCTTGAAGTTGGGCAAGCTTTTGAAATAAGATGCCCAATGTTTGCGAATTTCCAACAAAGCGATATGTTCGCCCTTCCATTCCACTGACCTTTCCAGTTGAATCTTACTGATACGCACCCTTTCGGCCACATTGGGCAAAGGCAGCTCTTCCCCTGTTTCCAAATAGTGCCGTATTTGGCTGAAAATCCACGGGTTGCCGTAACTCGCGCGACCAATCATCAGGCCGTCCACGCCGAAGGTATCCTTGAAATGCTTTGCCGAAGGGCCGTCCACCACGTCGCCGTTGCCGATGATGGGGATGGTCATGCGCGGATTGTTTTTCACTGCGCCGATGAGCGTCCAGTCGGCGGGCTCGCTGTATTTGGTAGTGCGCAGGCGTCCGTGGATAGTGAGGGCAGCGATGCCCACGTCTTGCAAACGTTCCGCAATGTCGACAATTTCCTTATGTTGTTCGTCGTAGCCAAGGCGAGTCTTCACCGTCACAGGGGTTTTCACGGCTTCCACCACGGCCTTGGTGATAGCCACCATCTTGGGGATGTCGTTCATGATGCCCGAACCCGCGCCTTTCGAGGCCACTTTCTTCACTGGACAGCCGAAATTGATATCAATGAGGTCGGGATGGGCAGTCTCAGCATAACGCGCTGCCTCGACCATCGGCTCGATGGAATTTCCGAAAATCTGGATACCTACAGGCCGTTCAAACTCCTCGAAATCAAGCTTCTTGATGCTTTTCACCGAGTCGCGGATGAGGCCATCGGCGGAAATGAACTCCGAATAGACCACGTCGGCACCGAACATCTTGCAGACATAGCGAAAAGGCGGGTCGGAGACATCCTCCATCGGGGCCAAAAGAAGCGGATAATGCTCAAATTCGAGGTGGGCAATCTTATACATGACGCTGCAAAAGTACAAAAAGTGTATCTTTGCCGCAAATTTGAATGAAGAGTGAGAAGTTAGGAGTGATGGGTTGTAGGACTGTCACGCCGTGGCAGCCACAAACAATAAATTTGAATCTTAAATCTTGAATCAGCAATGTTTGAAACCTTAAAACAATCCACTGGCATGAAGATCTTCGTCTATTTGGTCATCCTACTGGTTTGCAGCCTATTGGGCGCCCTCGCCAGCTTTTTTCTCGTCATCGGCGACAACGACACGTTGCTGAAAATCGGGCAAGGCATCAGCTCGACGATGATGTTCATCGTGCCGCCCATCGTGTTTTATTGCCTCACGCGGAAGGAACGCCCCATGCAGGCCTTGGGTTTCCGGAAAATCATTCCCTTTTGGATGGTTTTCGTCGGCCTCGCGCTGATGTTCGTCTCCTTGCCCGTCACCAACCAACTGACCGCTTGGAACGAAAGCCTGAAGCTCGGCGGCATCTTCCAGCGCCTTGAAGACCTCATGCAGCACATGGAGCAAGCCGCCGCGGACGTCACCGAGCGGATGCTCCACGCCGACAGTTTCGGCGGGCTGCTGTTCAACCTGCTCATCATCGCGCTGATTCCCGCCATTGGCGAGGAGCTGACCTTCCGTGGCGTGCTGCAGCAAGCGCTGACCCGTGGCATGAAGAACCCGCATGTGGCCATCTGGCTCTCGGCTGCCCTCTTTTCGTTCATCCATTTCCAGTTCTACGGCTTCCTGCCGCGCATGTTCCTCGGTCTCCTGTTGGGCTATCTGTTCTATATCACAGGTTCCCTCTGGACGAACATCGCCATGCATTTCCTCAACAACGGCACAGCAGTTGTGCTGTATTATCTCAACAACAAAGGCACCATCAATGTAGACGTGGACCATTTCGGCGCCGTACAAAGCCCCTGGCTCATCGCGGCAAGCGCGGTCGTCACGGCGGGATTGGTTGCGTGGTGTTGGCGAAAGGGCGATATCAAGGACAAAAAGACGCACTATTAAGGTGTTTTTGCCTGAATGTTTTCAAAATGACTAAACAAACATATTCAATATGAAGAAAATCAAACACTGGTGGCCCTCGCTGCAAACACGCAGTAGTTTGGCACTACTCATCCTCGCGGCAATCTTGATACAGGTAAGCGGCGCCGTGCAGTTTCTTTTTGCCCGAAACGGAATCCGCAAAGAGGTGGAACATCGCGCAAAGACCGAGATGACGGTAAAACATCTGGAGATTCAACAGATGGTGACAAGTGTGGAGTCTGCAGTAAAGAACTCAAACCGCCTATTGGAATGGGCCGTCGACAATCCACAAACCATATATCCCATTCTTGAAGAATTCGTCAAGAGCAACCCAGACATCTGTGGATGCGCCTTTGCTTTTGAGCCCTACTATTATGAAGACCAAGGGCGCTGGTATGAGCCGTATGTCTTACGCGACGCCAACGATTCGCTTATCCCAATACAAATTGCCGATTCCTCACACGACTACCATAGCATGACGTGGTATAGAGAGGGGTTGGAGGCCGAAAGTGGCCGATGGACCGAACCCTATATCGACAATGCAGGCGCGCAAGGCATGGTATGCACCTATACCATTCCCGTCCACAATGCCATGGGAGAGCTGGTGGGCGTTTTTGCCGCCGACCTGTCACTCAATTGGCTGACCGATAAATTTGCTTCAGAAAACGACTCTAAGGAAGTATCCTTCCTCGTCAGCCGCGAAGGACGTCTCCTGGCATGTCCCGACAAGGACAAGATTATGAAGTACTCTCTTGAGGACATCAAGTCACAAAATAGTGACACCCTGATTCAAAGAATCAACAAAGAAATGCTTTCCGGACACAGCGGCAGCGCCAAGGTGAAAGACAACAATGGCAACACAAGAATCGTCTACTATTCGCCGGTGGGAGGCAGGACTGGCTGGTCGATGGCCATCGTTTTCTCCGAAAAAGAGATGTACAGAGGGCTTCGTGCTGTCGCTATCAAGCTCCAGATACTCATGATACTTGGTCTCGCCCTGATGGTATATATCATGTGGCGGACGGTGAGAGGATTCAAGCGCTTGCAGGCCGTCAGTGCCGAGAAAGAACGCATCGGCAGTGAGTTGCGCATTGCAAGCAACATCCAGAACGGAATGCTTCCCAAGACCTTCCCACCCTATCCCGACCTCGACGAGCTGACCCTGTACGGCACCCTGATGTCAGCCAAGGAGGTGGGCGGCGATCTCTACGACTTTTATGTACGCGACCACAAGTCCTATTTCTGCATCGGCGATGTCAGTGGCAAAGGAGTTCCCGCCTCGCTGGTGATGGCCGTTACCCGCAGTCTCTTTCGTTCTGTCTCAGGGCAAATTGAGGACCCTGGCCAAATCGTGTCGCAAATCAACAACGCCATGTCGGAGATGAATGAAAACTCAATGTTCGTCACCCTTTTCATCGGCGTGCTCGACCTTCACACAGGCGAATTAACCTATAGCAATGCCGGTCATTGCAAACCAATATTGCTCGGTGAAAAGCCCATGTTTGTCGAGATAGACGCCAACATCCCCGTTGGCATCATGCCCGACTGGCATTATACAAGCCAGCACACCTCCATGAAACCTGGGCAAACCCTCTTCCTCTACACCGATGGCCTTACGGAGGCCGAGACTGTCACCCAAGAACAGTTTGGTGAGAAGCGCTTGATGAACGCCCTTGCAAAAGCCGGCACCGCTCCACGCCCCCTTGTCGAGAACATCATCCAGGTGGTACACGAATTTGTAGGTTCGGCCGAACAGAGCGACGACCTCACCATGCTTGCCATTCAGTTCACCAAGCCCCGTGCCTTACCCCCGTCGAATACGGTCAGCAACCCCCACGATGTGCAGAAGTAGAGCGGATACGTGCTATTGTCACGCTATTCCAACCGTCCCATGCACAGTAGTGTGGGACGTTTTTTTGACTTTGAAACAAAAAAAAGAGGCGGCAAGTTTTTGCCGCCTCTTCATTGGATAAAACCAAACATTAGTTCTCCAACGCGCTGCCCTTCAAGGTCGTATAGTTGATACGGAAGGCACCCACCTTACGAAGCTCTTGCTTCACGTCGGTGACAACACCCATGCGGGTCTCTTTGTGCACTTTCAGGGCGGTGGTCAGGAAGGGACGGTCGGCTTCGCTGCGCGACTCGCGTTCCTTGAGGATCCAGTCGGCGATGTCGCTCGGACGGGCGAAGGCATCGTCCAATTGGATACGCGACTCGGTGCCGAGCTTGGTGTCGCGCGGCGGACCGATGTAGATGCTACTTACCAATGCTTTTCTTTCGAGCTTTTGGATTTCTGTCGCCTTAGGCATGGCGGTCTTCACCTTCAGCTCGACGTCGCGCATTGAAGTAGTGATCATGAAGAAGAATATCAACATGTAAACGATGTCGGGCAATGACGAGGTGCTCACTTGCGGCACTTCCTTTTTACCTTCTTTTCTGAATTTTCCCATATTTATATCCTCCTATAATTAGTAGACAACGGGTTCGGCTTCACTGACGCGGACAGGTACCGCCTCGTTGATAGCCTTAGTCTGATCTTCATTGAGCTGGTCCATGTGCTTGTGGAATTTCTTCCAAGCCATGTCTTCCTTCAGTTCGTTGAAGGCGCGGGCCAACTCATTCTGCACACTGATATACATAGCATACGAGGTACCACGGTCGTTCTGCAGCGAAATCACGCCCTTCGACATGAGCACGTCGCCCAACAGGTCGAAGGTCTTGGTTTCCACTTCAGGGGAGGTCTCGTCATTCGGACGCGGGGTCATGAAATCTTTGGCGAGGTCCTTCAGCATGGAGATGTCTGACGGACGGCCATTGATCAACAACCTGTCGCTCTTGTTTACCATTACATTCATCACGTTCCTTTCCTTGACCTTCACGTCCTCGTCGTTTTGCTCGACGGGGGGAGGCAGACGGCGGGTGATACCGTAGTCCACGTCCATTGAGGTCGTCATCAGGAAGAAACACAACAGCAAGAATGCTATGTCAGCCTGCGAACTCGAATTGATTTCCGGAACTTTTCTGGCCATGATGAATTGGTTTTACTTTTTAACTGCTTTGTAGATTACTGAAAACAGTATGGAAAGGATTGAAACTACAAGAGTAACATAGAAGAAGTTGAGGGCAAGTTCCACCCAACCGTGTGTCTTGCCTGAATAGGTGAATTCGCCGGCTTGATAAGGAGTGGCGAAAGCGCCTTTCGACATAACATAAGCTACAACTGCAATAATAGCGAATGCGACGACCAATATCAGCAATTTCTTACCCTTGACGCCTTTGATGAGGCCAGAGAAGAAGGCTGATATCAATGCGAGAACAATGCCAAGTATAATCAAGATGTAGCCCCAATTCAAGAGCATTGACGTGCGGGCTGCGTCCTTAAGGCCGAGGTAGAAAAACACTGCCAGAGCCACGGTAATCAGAGCCAACAGGCCAAACGCCCATTTTGAGATATTTGCAAGCTTACCGTTCATGATTATACATTATTTTTTGTTGTTGTACTTGGCGAGGATGTCCATGAACGAGATGGAAGCGTTTTCCATGTCGTTGACGATACCTTCGATCTTAGATGCAATGAAGTTGAAGAAAATCTGAAGGATGATGGCTGCGATCAGACCGAACACGGTGGTCAACAGAGCGACCTTCATACCAGAGGCAACGATAGTGGGGCTCATGTCGCCAGCAGCGGCGATGTCGTCAAAGGCCTTGATCATACCGATAACGGTACCCATGAATCCGAACATAGGAGCCAGGCTGATGCAGAGGCCGATCCAGCTCAGGCCGCTTTCGAGCTTGCCACCCGCGACGGAACCGTAAGAGACAAGGCTCTTCTCGACTTCTTCGAGCGACTGACCGTCCTGGTAGCGGATGAGGCCTTGGGTGAAGATGCTGGCCACAGGGCCGCGTGTGTTCTTGCAGAGCTGCTTGGCGCCTTCAACATCGCCGTTCTTCATCTTGTCTTCGATGCCTTTCAGAAGCTTCTCCGAGTTGGCCGTGGCCAGCGTCAGATAGATGATTCTCTCAATGGAGATAGCCATACCGATCAAGAGGATGACCAACACGATACCCATGAATGCGGGACCGCCGTCGATGAACTGTTTCTTGATGGATTCGCGGAAAGTGACAGGAGCAGCCTCTTCTTTGACAGCAGGGGCAACTTCTTCTTGGACAGTCTCCACAGCGGGAGTCTCAGGAGCAACAACCTGTTCGGTCTGCTCGGTTTGCGCTTGCTCTTCTTGAGCAACGACGAGATTGCTGACGCCAAAGGTGAACAGGCCAGCAACCATGAGGAAAGCAATTAATTTTTTCATAGTGTGATTAAATAATTTGATTATTAATTTGAAACTTGTCTTTCGTCTATTATTATCGCGGAGAGAGCGGGATTCGAACCCGCGGTACCCTTTTGGAGTACACACACTTTCCAGGCGTGCTCCTTAAACCACTCGGACATCTCTCCATGGTTTCGCCCCAGCCTACCCCCTCTAAAATCGTTGCCAAAAGTACATATTTTTTCAATTGGAAAACCAAACAATTTGCAATTTTTCTTCAACAAAATTTTCAATTCATTGAAACTTAGGCTGAAACGGTCATCTCGCCACGGATGGAAATCTGCAGCAATTCTCTGATTTTCGCCCTATCGAGGCCTTCTCCGACCAAATACATCAGCTTGGCGACAGCGGCTTCAGTGGTCATGTCGTGTCCGCTGACCACCCCGATGCGGGCCATATCCAAACTGGTTTCGTAACGTCCCATCTCCACGCTGCCGCCCTTGCACTGGGTGATGTTGAGGATGATAAGTCCCTTGTCGATGGCCTGCTTGAGGGCGTCGAGGAACCAGGCGTCTGTGGTGGCATTGCCCGAGCCGAAGGTCTCCAATACCATCGCTTTCAGGCCTGGAGTCTGCAAGGCATGACGCACGAAGTCCTCCGAAATACCTGGGAACAGCTTGATAATGCCAACGTTACGGTCGAAGTTTGTGTGCACCTTCAGTTTCTTGAAATTGGGCTTCAGGATACGGTCTTTATTGTATTTGATGTGCACGCCCACATCAGCGAGGTTGGGATAGTTGGTCGAGGCGAAGGCGTTGAAGTTCTCCGCATTGAACTTGGTGGCGCGGTTGCCGCGTAGCAATTGGTTTTGGAAGAAGATGCTCACCTCAGGCACAATGGGTGTCTCGTCGTCTTTGGCGGCTGCAATCTCGATGGCGGCAATGAAATTCTCCCTACCGTCGCTGCGAACCATGCCCATCGGAAGCTGCGAGCCAGTCAGGACGACAGGCTTGTTGAGGTTTTCAAGCATGAAGCTCAGGGCCGAGGCGGTGTAGGCCATCGTATCGGAGCCGTGCAACACCACGAAGCCATCGTAATGCTCATACTCCTCCCCTATCTTCGTCGCGAGACGGACCCAGAAATCGGGCGACATGTTCGATGAGTCGATGAGCGGGTCGAAGCTGTAGAAGTCGATTTGGTAGCCGAAATTCTTCAGTACGGGAAGATGTGCGTAGATATTGTCGAAGTCGAACGGCACGAGAGCGCCCGTCTTGGGGTCTTGCATCATGCCGATGGTGCCACCCGTGTAGAGCACGAGGATGGAGGTTTCTTCTTTCTGTGTCATATTCTTTCAGTTGTTTTGTGTTCCCCGAAGCTGCGCTACGCTTGCATCGGGTTAATGTCGTTGCACCCCTTTGGGGCTATTTGAAACAATTGTTTTGTGTTATTTGTAGTAATAGTTGCTATTTCTTCTAATGTAACATTCAGTATTTCAGCAATTTTCTGTGCCGTCGCCACCATAAAGGCAGGTTCGTTGCGCTTGCCGCGATGGGGCACGGGCGCAAGATAGGGCGCGTCGGTTTCCAAAACGATGCGGTCGAGGGGTAAATTGTGCAGATAGTCCTTCACGCCACAATTTTTGTATGTCGTTACGCCGCCCAAACCGAGATGGAAACCCAAGCCGAGATAGGCTTTAGCCTCGTCTTCGGTGCCAGTGAAGCAGTGCATGATGCCACTCAGGCTGCCATCTTGGTGCTTCTCCAAAAGCTTTGTCATTTTGTCGAAGGCATTGCGGCAGTGGATGGATAGCGGCAGGCCAAGTTGTTTCGCCCAGTCCAATTGGGTCTCGAAAGCGTCGATTTGCTGCTTCTCGAAGGTCGCGTCCCAATAGAAATCGAGGCCGACCTCGCCCACACCTATATATATATTACGCTCCAGTTCCTTCTCCATCAAGTCAAGCACCTGCTTGTAGTCCTCCTTCACTTCTTCAGGCTGCAGGCCCATCATCACGCAGGTACAGTCGGGATATTGCTCATGCAATCGCAACATCGGCGCAATGGTCGAGGCATCCACGTTGGGCAGGAACATCATTTTGACACCAGCATCCAAAGCGCGCTGCATGGCCTCGTTTCTATCAAGGCTGAATTGGTGGTCGTAAACGTGACTATGGGTGTCGATGAGATACATAATCAATACAAAAAGTTGTCGTAAGGATACCGAATCGCGTGCATGTCGCGAATCTCCTTGTATAGCAAGTCCCTGAATTCCTGATAATTGTCGCGGTTTTTGGCGGAGATGAAGATGCAGTTGTCGTTCATTTTGGCCATCCAGGTCTGCTTTAGCTCTTCGTAGGAGACGTTGCGCTTGGTGGGCGGCGTCAGGTCATCGGGGTCTTTTTCCTCCCAGGTGTAGGCGTCGGTCTTGTTGAAGACGACGATAGTCTTCTTGTCGGCGCAGCCCAACTCGGCCAAGGTCTGGTTTACTACCTCCATCTGCGCCTCGAAGTCAGGATGGGAAATGTCCACCACATGAAGCAAAATGTCAGACTCGCGCACCTCGTCCAAAGTGGATTTGAACGACTCCACAAGATGATGCGGCAACTTGCGGATAAACCCCACAGTATCAGACAACAAGAACGGCAAGTTCTCCACCACCACCTTGCGTACGGTCGTGTCCAATGTAGCGAAGAGTTTGTTCTCAGTATAGACTTCCGACTTGCTCAGCAGGTTCATGATGGTCGATTTACCCACGTTGGTATAGCCAACGAGAGCCACGCGCACCAGCTTGCCGCGATTCTTGCGCTGCACGGTCTTTTGCATGTCGATGTCCTTCAGTTTATCCTTCAACAAGGAGATACGGTCGAGAATCAAGCGGCGGTCGGTTTCGATCTGGGTCTCACCCGGGCCGCGCATACCAATACCACCACGTTGGCGTTCCAAGTGTGTCCACATTCGGGTCAGGCGGGGTAGAAGATATTGGTACTGCGCCAGTTCCACTTGCGCCTTGGCGTGTGCCGTGTGCGCATTGGAGGCGAAAATGTCAAGAATCAAGCTCGTGCGGTCGAGGACGCGGCATTCCAAGGCCTGCTCCATGTTACGGGCTTGGGTCGCGCTCAGCTCGTCATCGATGACGGCAATCTCGATGTTCTCCGCCTTGATGTACTGGTGGATTTCCTCCAATTTGCCTGAGCCCAAATACGTTACGCTGCTCGGCCGGTCCATGGCCTGCACGAAACGCGCCACGGGCACGCCGCCCGCCGTCTCCAGCAAAAACGCCAGTTCGTCGAGGTATTCCTCCGTGCGCTCGCGGCCTTGCTGTTTTGAGGCCACGGCTATCAGCACTGCCCTTTCGGGGATTTTTTCATAAGTTACAAAATCGCCCATATCTATCGATTCATGCTGCAAAAATAATCATTTCCACTGACACGGCAACATTTTTTCGGCAGGGGTTGAAACCGCCTGCCCTTCATCCCATCACCCCTACGGGGTTCCGCGATGCCCGATTGCACGGCTGCCGTGATACGATAGCCCTACACCACAAAAACGACAAAAGGCGACCACACAGGCCGCCTTTTGCGTTGATTTTCCAGAAATAGGTTCCGTTACCTCGCAAATCAAGCGTTGTTATTCTTCCGTTTTTTGAATGCGTAGGCCACGCCTGCAAACGTCAGCACAAGCCAGCCGCCGCCGAGCGGAGCCTCTTGCCCAAATTGCTGGGTCCCGATGTTAAAGCCGCCATTCTCATCCGAGCCAAAAATCTGGGTTCCGATGTTGTAGCCGCCAGTGGCATCGAGAAGGCCTCCCCTATTGTTGTATTCCATATCGCTTGAAGCAGGCCCCAAGCCGAACAAGCCTCGGCTGCCGTCGTTCTGGGCACTCAGCTTGGCTGGCCACATCGTCAGAAACAGCAACAGCGAAAACAGCATGGTTTTCAGTTTTATCCTTTTCATTTTTTATCGTGCTTCGTTAAGTCGTGTAAAATCAATTATCACGCACTGCCCTCACAGGCCGTCCTTCGTAGCGAATGAATCCCACATCATCTGTACCAGTTGGATCCCCGCTCGTCACACGGATGTGTTCAAGCGATCCTTCTGGATCTGGGGTACCATAGGTTGGGTCATCGATATATAAACACCACGCTTGGTATGGTTTGTCTTCGTCGATTTTGGTCGACCAATATTCACCCACGGGCAGACGGTCACCATTGTATTGGGCATTGTGCTGATTACCGCTGTAAAAACCGGCAAAGGGCAGGAAAATACTTTTATCTGTGTAGCCATTCTTTGTAGAGGTGAACTTTATGCCTGCTATGTCGTTCACCAAAACCCTTTCTTTGGATGTATTATTGAGCAGTTCATTCCATTCCGCTACTGTGGGCGTACGCCAACCATTACCCCAATTGTACACAGCCGCGTCGTCCTGGGTGTCCAAGATGGTATCACCATCGGGGTCGGGGTATCCCTCAGGGTTGCTGAATATGTCTTGGGTGTTATACTTAGTGAGCCACAGATTTGCTCCATTATTAGGATATTCCCAGTGCATCGTATCACCATCGGATGGATTAGGGTCTTGGGCATACGGGTAGTGGCTCCAACAGTATGCGCCATCTGGTTCGGTTTTGGCCCAAGCGAAGAAGGTGCCGTAACCCTCGTGCGTGCATGAGCCTACGTTGCAGGCAGCCCACAGCACTGAAAGACCAAGGTCAACATATTCGAGTCCAACCGGAATGCCGTTGAATCCGCCATAGAAGCAGTTGGCTTTTATGACAGGCAGGGAAATGGTCTGGGAATATGGACTGGGATTGTCGTTGATGTAATAAGAAGCCGTGGTCACATGCCCCTCCTGCGGCAGCAGGATGGCCCACCTCTCGGCGGCATCAGTGCCACTAACATGATGGAGCTTCACCTCGCCAATGGTATCAGCGGGGATAATACCGGGATTGGCAAAGTCGATGATAGCCTTGACCTTCATCCCCGAAATCTTGACGGTATCATAATCTGTAGTTGTAGAGGGCGCTGGCCAAGCCCTGAATTTCAACAAGCCGCACTTGTTTTCAAGCATACATGAATAGGCAGTTGTTTGGTTAGTGTATTTTCGTGTGGAATGACCGTATGAAAGAATAGGAAGCTTACTAGTTTGGTCAGCGATGCTCCATTCAAACGATCTTGTTGGATTTGTCGCCGACGGCGTTTTCAGGAGGGTGTCAGTATATGCACCGCCAATGAAATAGAAGTGCAGATAATCCTGGTAAGCAGCTGCACATGTATCGTTGATTTCGATGGTGCCACTGAAAACTCCGGCAGAGTATTCCAAGGTGCCGACATAATAGCCATGGTTGCCCACATAGAGTTTGTCGCCGGTCTCAAAGAAGTAGACTCCTGATTCAGGATACACGATGTGTTTGCTACCCCCGTTGACGCTCACGCTGATATAGACCTGATTGCCTTCGACTTCAGGCGTGGGCGTGACGGGCAATTCGTTTTTCTTGCACTGGCCCAAGCCGAGCACCAGTGCGACTGCAATAATGTTAAAAATCAATACTTTACGATTCATTTCTATACATTTTATTTGGTCAAAGTCTTTTTTTAAGGCGGCAAAAGTATAAAATATTCTCATTCCAATTTCAAAAAACATGAAATGGCACTAAATTTATCCTGAAAGCCAACGTTTCCCCGCACGGCGGTCGGGGCTGAGGATTTTGGGGTGAACCTTCAAAAATCAATACGCTCTAAATCCTATAATCTTCCTCACCTCGTTCAAAGTCTTCGCCGCGCTCTCGCGGGCCTTTTCGGCCCCCATGCGGGCGATGCGGTCCAAGCGGGCCTCGTCGGACGAGAACTCCTGAATCCGCTCGCGGATAGGCGCGATGGTCTTCACCAAGTCGTCGGCCAGCTGCTTCTTCATGTCGCCGTAACGGATGGAGCAGTCGTTCCACTTCTCGTCGAAATACTTCACCGTCTCAGGCTCGCTGACGATGTTCATCATCGTGAAGAGGTTTTGTATCACCTCGGGTTTGGGACTGTTGGGCTCGGTCGGGCCGCTGTCGGTCACGGCGCGCATCACCTTCTTGCGCATGGTCTTCTCGTCCTCGAAGAGGTAGATACAGTTGCCGTCGCTCTTGCCCATCTTGCCGCTGCCGTCCAGTCCCGGCACCTTGATAGCGTCGCCGCCGAAGTAGTAGTTCTGTGGCTCAGGGAAGAAGTCCACCTTATAAATATTATTGAAGCGGCGAGCACACTTGCGGGCCATCTCCATATTCTGCTCCTGATCCTTGCCCACAGGCACCCATTTGGCGCGATGTTGCAGGATGTCGGCAGCCATCAAGGTTGGGTATGTAAACAGTCCAGCATTCACATTATCAGGTTGTTGACGCGCCTTTTCCTTGAAAGTCGTCACGCGGCCCAACTCGCCGATGTAGGCGTTCATGTTGAAATAGAGGTACAACTCAATGGTCTCAGGCACATCACTCTGGATGTAGATGGTGGCCTTTTCGGGGTCAATGCCGCAAGCCAGATATTCGGCCAGAATGGTGCGAGCCGATTTCTGTATGTTTTCGGGCGTGGGGTGCGTGGTCAGCGAATGCCAGTCAGCGATGAAGAAATAGCAGTTGTAGTCTTCTTGCATCTTCACGAAACTGCGCACGGCGCCATAGTAGTTGCCGAGGTGAAGGTTTCCGGTCGGGCGGATGCCGCTCAATACGATGTCTTTTGCCATAATTGATTCAATTTGGTTGCAAAAGTAAAAAATATGGGGATTTGGTTCGCAAAGAAATCTATAAAAATCAATTTAAACCCGTAAAGAATCTATATTGAAATGATTTTTTGAATGATTTTGAATGAGTTCTACCCTTTAGGACATACTATGAAAAAAGCCCACCTTATTCTTAAGGCAGGCTTTTCGAGGTTTTTTTGTGGCAGCAACTTCCCTTAAATCTTGATATCGTCGCCGTTGGCGTTGAGGAAGTTGTACTGCAAGGTGTGGAAATCCGACATGGACTGTACCTTGAAGGATTTCCCATACTTCTTCTTCCATTTGTAATGGATTGAAAACAGGCCTTTTGTGAGATAGGCGTAGATGAATGGGTGTACCTGCAGCGTGAGATGGTTCTCGTTTTGGTCGATGAGCAGGTACTTGAGGTTGTTTTCGATTTCGTCGATGAACAGGATGGCGGGACGGATTTTGCCTTCGCCGGCGCACACGGGGCATTTTTCTTGCACCTGCACCTCCGTTTCGGGGCGCACGCGCTGGCGGGTGATTTGGATGAGGCCGAATTTGGTGGGGGGAAGTATGGTGTGCTTGGCACGGTCGGGGGCCATAGCTTCCACGAGTGCGTTATAAAGCTCCTTGCGGTGCTTTGATTCGCGCAAGTCGATGAAATCGACGATGATGATGCCGCCCATGTCGCGCAGGCGCAATTGGCGAGCGATTTCCTTGGCGGCTTCCAAATTGACCTCTAAAGCATTCTCTTCCTGCGAGTTTTCCTTGTTCAGACGATGGCCGCTGTTGACGTCGATGACGTGCATGGCCTCGGTGTGTTCGATGATGAGGTAAACACCGTTTCTGATGGAAACCACACGCCCGAAAAAGCCCTTGATTTGCTTTGCTACATTGAAATGCTCAAAGATAGGCTCCTTGCCTTTGTAGAGTTGGATGATTTCGGCCTTTTGCGGGGCGATGGTCTGGATGTAACTCCTGATTTCTTCATAAAGTGTTTCGTCGTTCACGTGGATGTTGTTGAACGACTCGTTCAGCAAGTCGCGCAGCATGACGGAGGTCTGATCCATCTCACTGACCATCTTGCCAAAGGTGGTCATCTTCCTCATCTCAACCGTGCAGTGCTCCCATTTGTCGATGAGCGACCTCAGGTCGGTATCGAGCTCGGCCACTTTCTTGCCTTCGGCGATAGTGCGGATAATGACGCCATAATTGGCGGGACGGATGCTTTGGATGAGCCGTTTCAGTCGGCTGCGTTCCTCGCTGCTGCGGATTTTTTGGGATACCGAAACTCGGTTGGAGAAGGGGACAAGGACGAGATAACGTCCTGCAAACGAGATCTCTGCGGTGATTCTAGGACCCTTGGTGTGGATGGGTTCCTTGGCGATTTGCACGGGGAGCAGCTCGCCCACCGTGAGAAAGTCGCCGATTTTGCCGTTGCGCTCCGTGTCGGGCTCAAGCTGAAACTTGGCCATCGAGACGTCCTCGCCCGAGGTGACCATTTTCTTGTACTTGAGCAGCGACCTGGCCTGCAAGCCGAGGTCGAGATAGTGCAGGAAAGCCTCCTTGGGGTAGCCCACGTCGACGAAAGCCGCGTTGAGGCCCGGCAAAATCTTCTTCACGCGGCCCAGATAAACGTCTCCTACCGCGAACTGGTTGTTGGTTTTCTCTTTGTGAAGTTCGACAAGCGTGTTGTCTTCCATCAGGGCAATGTCAACCTCCGAAGCGTGCGAGTCGATAATCAGGTCACGCACCACTGTCTTTGCTTCCGCCAAAGCCTCGGCGGATTGTTGTTGCTGTTCAGACATCGTTTCTGCTTTTGGGGTTAACGATTTGATTGATAAAACAATAACACAACAATGGTTTTTGCCCACTGCTGTGTTATTGTCATGTTTAGGCTCAAGAAGAGCTTATTTCTTCTTGTGTCTGTCCTTTCTCAAGCGTTTTTTGCGCTTGTGTGTAGACATCTTGTGTCTTTTGTGCTTCTTACCGTTTGGCATAATGATATGATTTTGTGTTGTTTGATTACTTAACGGCGTTCATGAAGGTCTTGGCGGGCTTGAAGGCCGGAATCTTGTGGGCCGGGATGGTGATGGCGATGTTCTTGCCAATATTGCGGCCAGTCTTTTCAGCTCTCGTCTTGATGATGAAGCTGCCGAAGCCTCTCAGATAAACGTTTTCACCCTTTGCCATGGAGTTCTTGACGACTTCCATGAAGTTCTCAACCACGTTTTGAACAGCACCTTTTTCGATGCCCGTCTTGTTGGCGATTTCAGCCACGATTTCTGCTTTTGTCATTTTTTTTTCTTATTTTAATGGTTAGAATATGTGTTTGTTGTAAATTTGCGGCAAAGGTAAGAACATTTTCAATACGATGAAGCATTTTTTGTTCTTTTTTTCATCTAATGAGTTATAAATATGATTGTTGAGCCAAATTTTATCTCCGACACCTTGATTAATTGGTACGCCGAAAACCACCGAAACTTGCCGTGGCGCCACCATCCGACACCCTATCAAGTGTGGATTTCGGAGGTCATCCTGCAACAGACGCGTGTCAGCCAGGGGCTGGACTATTACCTGCGCTTCATCGAGAGATGGCCCACGGTCGAGCGACTTGCCGAAGCCTCGGAAGAAGAAGTGCTGAAGATGTGGCAAGGGCTGGGTTACTACTCGCGCGCCCGCAACTTACACCAATGCGCCAAACAAGTCGTGGAGCAATACGGAGGCCAATTCCCTGCTGATTTTGAGAAACTTAGAAAACTAAAAGGCATCGGTAACTACACCGCTGCCGCCATCGCGTCCATCGCATTCAACCTGCCTTGCGCCGTGGTCGACGGGAATGTGTACAGGGTGCTGTCGCGGCTTTTCGACATCGACACACCTATTAATATTAATGAAGGCCAAAACCTCTTCGCCAAGTTGGCCGACGAACTGCTCAACCGCGAGCAACCCGGCCTCTACAACCAAGCCCTGATGGAGTTCGGTGCGCTGTACTGCACACCCAAGAACCCCGCCTGCCTGCATTGTCCGCTACAAGCGCAATGTCTCGCCTTCTCGCGGCAAACTGTCATGCAACGACCCGTCAAGCTGCAAAAGACCAAGATTAGCACGAGGTATCTCAACTATTTGATTATCAGAGTTGGAGAAAAGCTCTATCTCCACAAGCGCAGCGGCGACGACATCTGGCGCAACCTCTACGACTTCCCCTGCATCGAAAGTCAGAGTCCTCTGAGCGTGGAGGAAGTCCTCAATTCGGAAGAGTTTCTTCAACTCATTGAGGGGAAATATTTTACGGTCAAAAAGGTCTCCCCGACCTTCACCCACAAACTCACTCACCGAACCCTCATCGCCCAGTTCATCGAAATAAAACTTGAAGAAGAATTGTTGCAAATTGAAACAAAAGGCTTATTTTTGTCCCCTGAAAGTGACTTGGGAAACTACCCCATTCCACGCTTAATAGACTTATACCTAAACACTTAAAACGAAAACATCATGGCAAGTTTGAACAAAGTCATCCTCATTGGCCGCCTCGGCAAAGACCCTGAAATCACCACTTTCGACAACGGCAACAAGAAAATCAGTGCCACCCTTGCTACCTCGGAACGCTACCGCGACCGCGACCAAAACTGGGTGGAACAAACCGACTGGCATAACATTGTGGTGTGGGGCAACCTCGCCAACGACATCGCCGACGGCCGCCGCAACTACTCGAAAGGCGATCTGATGTATGTGGAGGGCAAGCTACGCACCCGCCAATACACTGACCAACAAGGTATTGTGCGCTATGTCACTGAAGTCATCGCCGACAAGATGATGCAGATGGCGCCCGCACGTCCGGCACAGCAGTCGTCCTACGGCCAGCCCTACGGTCCCGCCGCCGAACCCGCCCCCACCGGATATGTGCCAGTAAACAACCCGAACCTGCCCGAAGAAGGCAACGACCTGCCATTTTAACGGAATTTGGCTGCCATGTCGGAAAAATTTACTACTTTTGCGGCCTGAACATTAAATGATACGATTTTGGAAACACCAGACCCTGACCCTCTCATAGGATTGCTTACCGTTGTTTCAAACAACTTCTACCAAGGATTTTCCGAACGCCCCGTCAGTGCCATCATTGGCTTGATTGTGTTATGCCTGCTGCTCATCGCCTCGGCCTTGATTTCGAGCAGCGAGACGGCATTTTTCTCACTCCAGCCCGCCGACATCAACGACTTGGAGTCGCGCGACGACACCAAGAGCAAACTCGTGCTCAAACTTCGCGAGAAGCCCAAGACCCTGTTGGCTACCATCCTGATTGGCAACAACTTCGTCAATGTCACCATCACCTTGCTCTCCACCTACATCATGGCGCTGCTCTTCGACATGAAGAACTATCCAGTGGCAGCTTTCTTCCTTGAAGTGGTGATTGTCACCTCATTAATATTAATCGTAGGCGAAATCACGCCGAAAATCTTCGCCAGCAACCGTCCCGTGGCCGTGGCACGTTTCATGGCGCGACCATTGCGTTTCCTCAACGGACTTTTCAAGCCGCTAACCAAGCTATTGGTCAACTCTACTTCTTTCATGGACAAGCACTTGGAGAAGAAGAAAGGCGAAATCTCGATGGAAGACCTCTCCACCGCCGTGGAAATCGCCACCGAGGAATCGACGCCCTTGGAGGAAAAACAGATGCTGAAAGGCATCGCCTCGTTCAGCGAGAAGGAAGTGAGCGGCGTGATGATACCGCGAGTCGACATCATCGGCGTGGAGCAAAGCACAGAATTCACCGACATGCTTGCCATCGTCATAAAAAGCGGATTTTCAAGGATTCCCGTGTATGACGAGACCTTGGATAAGGTGACGGGCATCCTTTACGTGAAAGACCTCTTACCCTATCTTGACGCCCAGTCCTACGAATGGCAGAAGCTCATCCGCCCCGCCTTCTTCGTTCCCGAGAACCGCAAGATCAACGACCTGTTCCAGGACTTCCGCGAGAAGAAAATCCACATCGCCATCGTAGTGGACGAATACGGCGGCACCTCGGGCCTGATTACGATGGAAGACGTCATCGAGGAGATTGTGGGCGAAATCAACGACGAGTTTGACGAAGCCAACGTGGAAGAACACTACACCCGCCTCGAAGATGGGAGCTATCTCTTTAAGGCTCAGACTAGTATCGTCGACTTCTGCAAAGTGTTCGGCGTGGATGAAGGCTATTTCGAACCCATGCAGGGCGAAGCTGAAACCCTGGCCGGACTGATTCTCGAAATCGAGGGGCGCATCCCTGAAATCGGGTTCAAGTTCAACTTTGAAAAGTTCCACATGGAAATCACCGACGCCGACACGAAGCGCATCAAGGAAGTGAAAGTCGTTTTTGAAGATGAATGAATATGAGAATCAATAAGTTAACAACTCCGCTTGTGGCTTTGGTTCTGGCCTGCATCGCCATCTCCTGCGACCGCCAGCCGAACTACCTGCCCAAGCCACGCGGCTATTTCCGCATCGACCTGCCTGAGAAGACCTACACCAAAGTCGATACGCTCGACAAATACAGCTTCGAGTGCCCGCAGTATGCCCTCGTCACGCCCGACCCCTATTCGTCCGACGAGAAAAACTGGGTCAACATTGAAATGCCGCTGTTCAAAGGCTCCATCCACCTGACACACAAGCCCGTAGATGGCAACTTGGGTGAGTATCTGGAGGATGTGCACACCATGGTCACCAAGCACCTACAAAAGGCCAACGGCGTGCGCGACAGCCTGATTGTCAACGATGAACACCACGTTTACGGCCTCTTCATCGAAATGGACGGCAAGGGCGTGGCCACCCCGATGCAGTTTTACCTCACCGACAGCACGAAGAACTTCGTGCGTGGCGCCTTGTACTTCAACTTCAAGCCCGACAACGACTCGATGCAACCCGTCATCAACTTCATTCGGCAGGACATCGACCACATGATCAACACGTTTGAGTGGAAATAATTTGAGGTTTTTCCCCCGACTTTCAACAAAAAACCTTATTTTCGCGGCGCGAAAAATCTTTTGCACCGATGTAAACGCAGTATTCACTTAAAAGAAAGGGGGAAAGGCCTATGATTAACAGCCTGAAAATCGGGAACTTGACTTGGCGTCATCTCAACAACCCAACCGAGGAAGACTTCGAATTCCTCAAAGACCGGTTCCATTTCCACCCCTTGGACATCGAAGACTGCAAATCGGTGAACCAACGCCCGAAAATAGACATCTACGACGATTACTACTTCCTCATCCTGCATTTCCCAAACTTCGACCGCCAGAACAAGTTCGTGAAAATCAAGGAAGTGAAGATTTTCTGGGGCAAGGACTACATTATCTCCATCGAGAAAAACCCTTGGGGCGTGTCGCAACTCTTTGAGGAATACGAAGAGCGCATCAAGAACGAGGAAGAGATGAACATCACGACCTCCGACCTGCTACTCTACCGCATCCTCGAAAAGCTGATGACAGAGTCGGTGTATCTGCTGCGCAAGGTCGGCTTGGATGTGGAATTAATCAATCGCGAGCTGTTGCAAGAAAAGCAGGTGAAAATCATTGAGCGCATCAGCGTGACACGCAAGAACCTCATCCTCATCAACACCATTTTCAAGCCGCAACTGAGGCTCTTCCACCTCTTCGAAACCGGCAAAGTGACGGGCTTCACCGACGACGTGGAGTATATGGAAGATTACTGGGGCAACATCCTTGACTACCTGCAAAAGGTATGGGACATGACTGAGGACTATGAAGAATTGATTGAGGGCCTTTCCATGACCTTCGACTCGATGCAGACCAACAAGACCAACGAGACGATGAAAATCCTGACCCTCGTCTCGACCATCATCCTGCCTTTGACCTTCATCACGGGTCTTTATGGCATGAATGTTTGCCTACCCTTCCAAGACCAAGCCTGGGCTTTCTGGGGACTCATGGGATTCATGGCGGTGGTCGCTACAACGTTCTATATCTACTTCAGGCACAAGAAGATGATGTAGGATTCGGAAACTATTTCACCAGCAACTTCTCGTATTTCACCACAGCATTGTCGCGCATCATTTTAACGATGTAGCAGCCTTGGGACAAATCATGGGGCAAAGTGATGGAAAAGTCGCCGACGGCATTGCCAGTGGCCTTCATCAGGGTATGTCCACACAAATCACTGATACTCAACGCATCGAATACGTTTTGGTTGCCGCTTACGTGTAGTGCTTGACCTGCCTCTATGGGGTTGGGAAAAAGATACACTGGCTCGCTCAAATCCTCCCCGAAGCCCCAACTAGGGTCCCAAATCATGCGGGCATATTCAGGGTGGTCGACGAATGGATTGCGGTTGTGTTGAAAGTCGTTGTAAATGGTGTTGTTGCGGTCGATTTCCTTCTGGCTGACAGGGTCTTGCTCGTTCCAGCGCAATAGCATTCGGATGGCCCAAGGCAAAATTTCCGACTTATTGGTCATGTCGCTGCTGCCCCAATTGCCGTCCTCGCTGTAGTAGCGCACACTCATATACATAATGGCGCGGGCAAAGTCTCCTTTGTATTCGTCTATCGGCTCAAAGACCGTCCCCGAATAGCCTGATGTCTTGCAATTGCCTAATTTAGAGCCGTTTTGCGAAGTCCACGAAGCCGAGCGCACCTCGCCAAAAGGAAAATTGCCGCGCTTGTTGTTGACCCAACCATCCACAGGGAAAATGTGGTGCAGGTCGGTACGCGGAGTGTTCTGGTCGTTGAACCAACTCGAAGGCCATGAGTGCTCGCGGTTGTAGCAGTCGCCTTCGCTACTATAGTTGCCGCATTGGTCCTGACCGAGATAATAGGTGTAAGGCGGGTTGCCGTTCGGACGGTCGGAATACATGTCCCAGACTACGCCGTTGCCCTTGTTGTCGGTGCTCCAGAAAGCAGTCCAAAGGTTGCTGTAAGAAATGGAGCTGTGTCCCTTGATGATGTTGTGCAAAGCCACCTTCAACTGATTGCCCGTCAAGCCATTGGCGGAGTTGTAGTAATTGGCGGGTTGCGCCGAAACCATCAGTGCGAAAAAGAGGCTTATAAATAAGGAAAAGAGCTTTTTCATATTTTCATTTTTTATCGGTCCTTCGACAGGCTCAGGAGCCTTAGATTATTGAACTTTTGAATTTTAAATCAAATCCGTGAACATATACAAAATCGCGATGACCACCATGAACACCGCTGCAGAGAACTCGATGAAACTCATCTTCTTGATGATTCCTGGGTTGAATTCGACGCGAACAGTAAAGAAAGCCCACAGGAAACCCGCCACCACAACAGCCAAAATGAACCACAAACCAAAAGGCATGAAGCAAAAGCCCGTGAGCGACATCAGCAGGGTATTCATCGCGGCGAGAACGGAGAGGCCAAGAATATCCCAGTCCGATTGGACTGTGTAAAGCATCTTGCCCCTGAGTATCCGCATCGAATCGACGAACATCTTGACGGCCACAACGAGCATCATCACAAAGACCAAATACTCAGCGACATAGATAAAGAGGTGTGCCATCAGTCGGCCCAAATTGTAGCCGATGGTGGCCGCCACGCCTTGCGTGATGCCGAAGGTCAATGGGATGAACAGCTTCTGCGTGGGTTTGTCTTCCGCCTTGAGCAATCCCACCGAACGCGTGGCCACAGTGGAAGTCAGGCAGAGGACGAAAAGGATACTGATGATGATTGCTGGGGTGGTCATAAGTCGTTCACAATAATTTATGCCAATTGAGGGACCTCAAATGGCGATGGAACTTCCTCCTTTGCTGTTTCAAGAATGACATTCTCATCCTCATACTCAGCCACCAATTCACATAATAAATTCAATTCAAGATTTTTTGGGTCATCTTCAGCAACTCCTTCTCCCGTAAGAGGAACCAACTCATCGATACGAGCCAGAATCGCTCGCAATTCCTTTTCTGTCTTTATCAGTGCCATGTTTCAAATATTTTTGATGTCTTTAATTTTGTTGTACTCTGAATGTGTGCCAATGAAACGGATAAGGACATTTTGCGGTGTGAACTTGACGACGACCACCATCCGATAATCGTTCCCCTTGATATTGAACACATACCGCTGGTTGCCAACACTATCAACCGAGTTGAATGTTTTCTTTATGTCGGCAAAGTTTTGCCATTGAGCTGCTTCGGTCTTCTCAACCCATTTGAGCAAAGCAGTCTTAGCCTGCGGGTTCTTCATGTAATAGTCCCTAATAAATGTCTTTGATATGATTCTCATCACATTCCATCGTTGTATGCCGCAAAATTACACATTATTTCCAAATTCAAGATGTTTTATCCAAAAACAATTCGGGGAAGCCGGACCTTCGACTTCCCCGAATCAAAATCATTTGCGCTTCATTCAGCCAAGTCTCTTGAACTGGCAGGTGAAGTGCCTCATCAGCTCGGCTTCCCAAGTAATTTCAAGACCACGCTTGATTTCGTTGCGGCGGTCGTACACGTTCTTCAGTGCTGCAGCAATCACGTCCATGTGGTTGTTGGTGTACACACGGCGTGGAATGCAGAGACGTACGAAGTCGTTGCCGCCGAAGCGGTTCTCGCGGGTGACCGGGTCGCGGTCGGCGAGGACATAGCCGATCTCGCAGGCACGGATGCCTGCTTCGAGATAAAGCTCACAGGTCAGCGTCTGGGCGGGGAATTCCTCTTTCGGGATGTTCGTCAAAACCTTGTCGGCATCAACGAAGATAGCGTGACCACCGGCGGGACGCTGGTAAGGAATGCCATACTCGTCGAGTTTGGCGGCGAGGTAATGTACCTGCTTGATGCGGGTCTCAACCATCTCGAACTCAATATTTTCCTTCAAACCAACGGCCAAAGCGTCCATGTCACGACCGTTCATGCCGCCGTAGGTCAAAAAGCCCTCGAAGGGGATGCAGAACAACTTGGCACCTTCGTACCAGTCCTTCTTGTTGGTGGCGATGAAGCCGCCCATATTGACGAGAGCATCCTTCTTGGCGCTCATCGTCATGGCATCGGCGTATGAGTACATTTCCTTGGCAATTTCGCGGAGAGTCTTGTTCTCATAGCCCTTCTCACGGGTCTTTATGAAGTAGCAGTTCTCGATGAAGCGGGCGCTATCGATGATGACCGGCACGCCATACTTGTGGCAGAGTGCGCAGGTCTCGCGGACGTTCTGCATACTCACAGGCTGACCGCCAACGGTGTTGTTGGTCACAGTGAGGACCATGAACGGCACATTGCCCTTGTTTTCTTGCAGCACTTTCTCCAGCTTCTCAAGGCTGACGTTGCCCTTGAAAGGCACTTCAAGTTGGGTGTCGTAGGCCTCGGGCACGGTGACGTCGATGGCGAAGGCCTTGCGGCTCTCGATGTGGCCCTTGGTGGTGTCGAAGTGGGCATTGCCCGGAATGATTTGGCCAGGTTTCACGAGGTAGGAGAACAGCACATTCTCGGCAGCGCGGCCTTGGTGCGTCGGGATGACGTATTCGAAACCAGTCAGTTCTGTGATGGTATCCTTCATGTGGTAGAACGAACGGGCACCGCCGTAGCTTTCATCGCCCATCATCATTGCACTCCATTGGCGGTCGCTCATGGCGCCGGTGCCGCTGTCGGTGAGGAGGTCGATGTAAACGTAGTCGCTCTTCAGCATGAAAATGTTGTTGTGGGCTTCTTCAAGCCACTTCTCGCGTTGTTCGCGGGTGGATTTCTTAATGGGTTCAACCATCTTGATTTTCCACGCTTCTGCAAATGGTAATTCCATGATAAGTATTTGTTTTATAATGATTTAATGTGATATCAGAGACTTACAAAGAGCTGTATGGCGGTGAGAAGGTGTCGCCTTGGCTGACATCGCCTGTGGTGAGGCCTTTCTTCAGCCAGCGTGAGCGTTGCGCCGAGGTGCCGTGGTTGAAGGTCTCGGGGGCGGTGCGTCCGTAGGCTTGCTTTTGGAGGTAGTCATCACCGATTTTGGCTGCAGCGTTCAAGGCTTCCTCAATGTCGCCATCCTCGAGCGAGCCGAACATCTTGTTGTCATTGTAGGCCCAAACACCGGCAAAGAAGTCGGCTTGAAGTTCGAGGCGCACACTCACTTCGTTGGACTTGGGCGTGTTGCGGCCATACTGCGCCATCTGCTGATGTGCCTGACCCAAGATGCCGAGCTCGTTCTGCACGTGATGTCCCACCTCGTGCGCGATGACGTAAGCGTATGCAAAGTCACCATCAGCGCCAATCTGGCGTTTCATGCTCTTGAAAAACTCAAGGTCGAGGTAAACCGTATTGTCGGCGGAGCAATAAAAAGGTCCGCCGGCCGATGTGGCGTTGCCGCAGCCCGAACTGACGGCATCACTATAGATGACCATCTTCGGGGCGTGGTAGGTGCGGCCCATTTTCTGGAACTCTCTGGTCCACACGTCCTCGGTGCCGGCCAAGATGCGCTTGCAGAACGTCATCAGTTCCTTGTCGACCTCGCTGTAATCAGTGCCGCTGTCGACGTATTCTGTTTGGCTGCTTTGTTGCATCTGCTCCATGACTTGGCTAGCATCGCCACCCATGAGGCTGATAATGAGATAAATGATGATACCGCCCAAGCCGATGCCACCTGCTGCGGCAACGGTTTTCTTTCCACGGCGGTCTTCCACGTTGGTGCTTTCTCTGCGTCCTTCTAATTTCATGATGCTTAGTTTTTAGAATTTTGATGGCACAAAATTAGGAAAAAACCGCAAAACAATTCCTTTTTTTCAAAAATACCGTAATTTTGCCTCTGCAAAACTGCGGTTACGATGCGGCTGCCACAGGGCGACAACCCTACAAAAAGGATGACACGCCTCCTTCGTAATGACAAATAAACAAATGAATATCAAATAATTAACTAACTAATAATTAAACGGAATGAAAGTATTTGTGAACGACACTGAAGTACGCACCTATTATGGCGCGAAAGTGAAATCCGCAGTGTTGGCCTATTGCCGCGCCAACAACTTGCCCCTAAAACTCGATGGCATCGAAGTGAGAGATGCCTACGGCAACATCATCGACTTGGACGGCTCACTCCGCTCCAATTCCAAGATTTATGTAAAGTTTTAAGCCATGAAGAAACTGCCCAAACTCATGCTGGCGGCTTGCGCTGCTTTGCTTCTTCTTTCGGCTTGCGGTCCCAAGGAACAGAAGATTTACATTGTGTCGACCAACGACATGCACGCCAACATCGACAACTTCCCGAAAATGGCCGCCTTGATTGACAGTCTCCGCGCTGTGCATCCCGACCTGCTGTTGTTTGGTGCGGGCGACAACCGCTCGGGCAACCCCATCAACGACCGCTACGCCGAGCCGTCTAAGCCCATGTACGAGTTGATGAATGCTGTCGGCTTCGACCTCTCTTGCTTCGGTAACCATGAATGGGACGGCGGCGTGACAGGCTTGCTCAACGCGCTCACTTGGGCCAATTTTCCTTTCGTGTGTGCCAATGTCACCTTTGACGACACGCTCCAGATGCCCAACGTATATCCTTACACTATCTTTGAGCGTAATGGACTGAAAATCGGCGTGATAGGCGGAATTCAATTAGGTGAAAACGGCATACCCGATTTCCACCCGATGAATGCTGGCGGCTCGCATTTCGTCCCGATTGAAGAAGTGCTACCCAAATACATCGACGAGCTGCGCGGGGAGTGCAACGCCCTCTTCCTCCTCTCCCACTGTGGCTACGAGGCAGACCGCGAAACGGCGGAAAAATTCCCGCAATTGGATGCCATTTTCGGCGGACACTCCCACACCCGCGTGGCCGAAAAACAGCTCGTGGGCAACGTGATGATTACCCAAGCCGAAGCCAAGGTCAAATTCTTGACCTTGAGCACCTTCACCTTCCACGACGGCAAGCTCGTTGACAAGGACATGCAACTACTGTCCATTAGGGACTTCCCGAGATGCAACGAGAAAGTGAGCGCCATGTTGAAGGAATACAACAGCGACCCCTATTTCTCCACTGTGGTCACCACCAATCTCACGCCTGTCGATAGCTACGAGTCGCTGGGGTGCCTGATGGCTGATGCCATCCGTTACACCATAGGCGTCGACATGGCCTTCCAGAACCCCGGCGGCGTGCGTTTCGATACCCTCTCGATACGCCCTATTACCATCAAGGACATCTTTACTTTGGATCCCTTCGACAACGAAATCATCCAATACAAGCTGACTGGCCAAGAAATCCTCGATATGATAAAGTCTTGCTTCATCACCGACCACGGCCCCATCTATTGCTCAGGCTGCTCCTATTCTTATAAGGTGGACGACAACGGCGAGATGACCGACATTGAAGTGACATTGGAGAACGGCAAGCCCTTGGACCTTAAGGCCAAATACAACATCGTGATGAACAGCTACATGTCATCGACGTTTGACTACGAGCACAAAGACCCAGGCAAATCCACCTTCCGCACCTCCAACGAGCTGATGCTGGAATATCTGGGCCAACATCCTGAGATTGACTATGGTAACACACATCGCGTGACGGAGCAATAAAGCCCTGAAACGTCATTGCTAGGGAGGTTCGCTTGCAATGACGGGACACACAACTTTGGCACGATTTTGGTAATAAAATTAGGACAAACGAGACAACGGAAGTCTAACCCTCAAAACAACCACTACCATGAAAACTAAGAACATCTTGATGAGCGTCCTGTTAGCAATGGGATTCATCGCAGCAAAAGCCGCAGGCAACCCGCCTGAACTCATCTTGGTATCACAGCCTGTCTTAGTGTACAACTACAACTCTGTCACGGTCACTTACGACTTGCAGAACATCGGAGATTACGCCTACAAAGGAGACATCTGTATCTACCTCGATCCCGACGACGGCACCGAATACGCCTACAAGCGCATCAAGGTCTGCCCTGGCAAGATCAAGAGAGTATCCTTGGACATTTCGGCCATGCATCTGGATCCGTCTATGGTCTATACGATCATGCCTTACTACGAGATGGATGACGACCTGTATTCCTTCACCACGTTCGAGTACTTTGAGCCGATTAGCTTCTCGTGGAACGGTCCGCGCACGGCGACTTGGATAGTGACGGTACTGCCTCCACGCCCGCGCTTCTACACCTGGCCTGGCGACTATCGCTTCTACTATGACGGCTTCATGCCGCCGCCCCCCGGACCAGGTCCCGCCCCCCGTCCGCTTCCGCCTCCGGATCCGCATCACCACACCTATCACTATCATCACGACAACGGTGGGTATCCTGGCGGACACAATCCCCCGCCTCCCGGACCCAACAACGGCGGAGGCCCCAGCGGTGACCACCACGACCACCATGACGGTGACCTTCACGACCATCATGACGGCGGCAACAACGGTGGAGCACACGTCAGACCTGACGGCGACGGCGGCAGCATGAGCCACGGCAACGCCAACGGCAACAACCCGCCTGCCTCCAACGGCAACGGCTCAGGCTCCCTCTCCAACGGCAACGACCACAAGCCGAACAACTCCGGCAACGACTCGGGGTCGAACAGTGGCAGGACGGGCAACAACAGCAACGTCAGCCGTCCGAGCGGAGAAAACGGCTCGCACAACGGAAACGCTCCTGCCAATGAAAGAAAAGGCTCAGGCAACGTCAGCCGCCCGAGTGGTGAAAGTGGTACCCATAACGGAACCACACCCAACAACGGAAGAAGCGGCAACGTGAGCCGTCCGAGCGGCAACCGCGGCGCTGGTGCTGGTGGCGCCAGAGGCGGCGCAGGTGGCAGAGCTGGACGCGGTGGCGGAGGCCGCGGCAGAAGATAAGCCCACAGCACCAAAAACCAAACAGGCGACTCACATGTGAGCCGCCTGTTTTTTTCGGAATGCAGGATTTTTAATAATACTTCTGCTCGAACGGCTTCAGGCCCTCGTCCTCGCACTTGACGAACACCTTCATACCTTGGTAAGCATACTGTTCCTTCAATAAGTCGAGGTCGTCATTGCGCAGACGGATGCAGCCCTCGCTGTCGCGGCCTGGCACCGAAGCCTCGTTGTTGGTGCTGCCGTGGATGCCGATGCCTGTAAAACCAGGAGTCAGAAGGCGCATGAACCAATTGCCATAGGACAAAATCGAGCCGCGACCGTCGCCGAAGTCATGAACCCAGTCCGAAGCATCCTGTATTTGCGTGATTTTGAAAGGCTTGTCCCATGTGGATTCAGGCGTTTTCATGTCGCCCACCCGTTCTTTGGGGCCCAAATTACGGCTCAGGCAAACGGGATATTCGACGATACGCACCGTGTCGTCTTCAACGGCCTCGCAGACATACAGCTTCAGCTCCTGCTTGGAAACGACGATGAAGCAGTTTTCGCGCTGCTGCATCATGGCGTACAAGGCAGTGTCAGCCTTAGGGACGGTGTCTTCCTGAACCGCCTCCACCTCAGCCACGGGCATCTGGGTCCGATTGTTGGAACAAGCCATAAACGGCATGAGGCAGGCCAAAAACAGCAAGTGGATTTTCATGAGTATACCGGTTAATTATTGAACAAATCGCCGACATTGGGAGCCTGTTGGGCGCCCTCCGAAGCCTCGAAATAAGGCTTCTTTTCAAAGCCGAACATACTGGCAATGATGCTGTTGGGGAAACGGCGCAGATACGTGTTGTATTCGCGGGCTTTTTCGTTGAACTCCCTCCTCGCGTTGGCGATGCTGTTTTCGCAACCCTCCAATTGCGACTGCAAGTCGAGATAATTCTGGTTGGCTTTCAGGTCGGGATACTTCTCCACCGTGACCAACAGGCGCGACAAAGAGCTCGACAATTGGTCTTGGGCGGCTTGGAAGGCTTTCATGTTTTCCTCGGTCAGGTTGTTGGCATCCAAGGTGGTCGAAGTGGCCTTGGCTCTTGCCGCCACCACTGCCTCCAGAGTAGAAGCCTCATATTCAGCGTAGTTCTTCACCGTAGCGACAAGGTTCGGAATCAGGTCGGCACGCTTCTGGTATGCCGTCTGCACGTTGCCCACTGCGGTTTCAACGGTTTCCTGTTTTGAAACCAAGCCATTGTAAATGCCCACGCCCCACATGACAAAGAGGGCGACGATGGCTAAAATAACGATTAATCCTTTTTTCATAAGAAAAGATTTTTAGGTGAAACATTCTGTGTTGAAATTATCGGCCACAAAGGTATTGTTTTTTTTCGTAATTTTGCGCTTTATATCAACAATAAAAATCGAGAAAAGCAAATGTCTGAAAATCAACATAAAAACGAAGATCCCGTCCTTGAGGAGCAGGTGTTTAACCGTGGTGGGAAACTGCCGAAGGACTATACGACAGGCCAGAAAATGCTCTGTTGCAGCCGTTGCAAGCTGAATCAATTCGACTGGCTGAAGGATTATGAGAACCAAGAAATGCCCGACAAGGTCCGCCTCGCGGAGGTGCGTTTCAAGAACGACCGCAAGGACTATTTCCTTTATCCTGAGGACCTTGAGCTTGAGGTTGGTGACATGGTGGCCGTCGAAGCCGCCATCGGGCACGACATCGGCATCGTGACGCTGTTGGGGGAGATTGTCGAGCGCCAAATGAAGCGCAAACGCTATCGCACGCCACGCGAGGAGATGAAGAAAATCTACCGCCGCGCCCGTGCCAACGACGTGGAGAAATGGCTCTCAGCCATCAAGTTGGAGCAAAGCACTTTGGCCCGCACCCGCACCATCGCCGAAAACCTGGGACTGGAAATGAAGCTCAACGACGTGGAATACCAGGGCGACAAGACCAAAGCCATCTTTTATTACACCGCCGATGGCCGCGTCGACTTCCGCGAGCTGATCAAGAAACTGGCCGAAGAGTTCCACATCCGCATCGAGATGCGCCAAATCGGGGTGCGGCAGGAGTCGGCCAAACTGGGTGGCTTAGGCTCTTGTGGCAGAGAACTTTGCTGCGCCTCGTGGATCAGTAATTTCCAGTCGGTGACCACCGGTGTGGCCCGCGTGCAACAACTCTCGCCCAACCCGCAAAAACTGGCTGGGCAGTGCGGCAAGCTGAAATGCTGCCTCAACTATGAATATGAGGCTTACGTGGACGCGCTGAAGGCCTTCTCCGACCCCTCTATCGTACTGAAATTCAAGAGCGGCGATGCTGTGCACCAGAAAAATGACGTCTTCAAAGGCATCATGTGGTATTCCTACACCTCCGACAAGAGCAATATCATGGCCATCCCCGTCGACAAGGTGAAGGAAATCATCGCCTTGAACAAGAAGGGACAGAAGCCCGAAAAGCTTGAAGATTACGCCGTTACGATGGAAACCCATACCAACACCAACGAGGGCTACGGCGAAGCCGATTTGAAGAAAATGAGCGACTAATATGAAAAACGCCATAACACATACAAAAGGACATCATGGCGGAGGAATATCCGCAATGACGGTTTTCCTGTTTAGCATCCTACTTCTTTCAGGTTGCACCGATGATTCCTTCGAGCAGCGTACCGTCATTCCCGAGGCCGAATGGGCACAGGAAAATCACGTCGCCTTCGATGTGGACATCAACGACACTATCAGCGGCTATGTCTTCGGCCTGGATTTCAGGCATTTGGAGAACTACCGTTACAGCAACCTCTTCATCTTCCTGCACACGCGGATGCCCAACGGCAACCTCACACACGACACCATCGAATGCACCTTGGCCACACCCGAAGGCCGATGGTTGGGCAAAAGCAGCGGCAGCATGAGAGACCTCCACGTCCCGCTGAATGAGAGCCTGCGTTTCCCGCTGAAAGGTACCTACCATTTCGAAATTGAGCAGGCCATGCGTGAACCCGTGCTGAAAGGCATCTCCGACATTGGATTATTTATTGAAAAACAATAAGATATGACCGATAACAAAAAGAAAAATAAGCCAGTCGCGACAAAGTCGAAAGCCATCCGAAACCTTTGGATCATCTTCGGAGGGCTGTTGGTTTTGACCGTCCTGTTCTTCTTTTGCGTCGCCAAAGGCATTTTCGGCACCATGCCGACCTTTGATGAGTTGGAAAACCCGCAAACCAACCTTGCCACTGAAATCATCTCCGCCGATGGCAAGGTGCTGGGCACCTATTATGTGGAAAACCGCTCCAATGTGCGCTACAGCGAGCTCTCGCATTATATGCCAGAAGCTTTGATAAGCATTGAGGATGAACGTTTTACGGAACATTCCGGCATCGACCCACGAGCCTTGTTTCGCGTGGCCTATGGTGTGATTACGGGACGTGACAAAGGTGGCGGCAGTACCATCACGCAACAATTGGCGAAGAATCTGTTTCCACGCGGCGAGAACCTCAGCACGCCGAAACTCGTTTTGAGAAAGTTCCAAGAGTGGATTACGGCTACAAAACTAGAACACAACTACTCGAAGGAGGAAATCATCGCCATGTACTTAAACACAGTGGCCTTCGGGCATAACGCATTCGGCATCCGCTCGGCGGCCAAGACCTTCTTCGACAAGACCCCAAAACAGATGAACATCGAGGAATGCGCGCTGATGGCCGGCGTAGTCAACGCGCCGACCAGATACAGCCCCGTGAGAAACCCAGAACGCTCTTTGAACCGACGCAATCTCGTCCTGAAAAAAATGGCTGACAACGGCTTCATCACCCAGGCCGAATGCGACTCCATCTCGCTGATTCCCATTGACATGTCGCATTTCGGCGTGATGGACCATAACTCGGGTCAGGCCACCTATTTCCGCGAGTTCCTGAGAGGCCATCTCACAGAATGGGCAAAAAACACCACCCGTCCTGACGGCAAACCATACAACATTTACCGCGACGGCCTACGCATCTACACCACCATTGACTCGCGGATGCAGCATTATGCCGAAGAGGCCATCAAGGAATTTATGGGTGGTGAGTTGCAGCCAATGTTCTACAAGCACTGGCAAGGCCAGAAAAACGCACCGTTCTCCAATGTGACTGCTGATGAAATCGACCACATTCTCGAAACCTCGATGAAGCGCACCGACCGTTATCGTGCGCTAAAGAACGCTGGCGTGTGCATGGATTCCATCAAGGCAGAATTCGAGAAACCCGTCCAAATGACCGTTTTCTCTTGGGACGGCCCTATTGACACGGTCATGTCGCCGATGGATTCCATCCGCTACTACAAGTGGTTCCTGCAAGCCAGCTTGATTTCCATTGAGTCGCACACCGGCCACGTGAAGGCTTACGTTGGCGGCTTGGACTACCGCTTCTTCAAGTACGACCACGTCACGCAGGCGCGGCGTCAGGTGGGTTCCACTTTCAAGCCGTTCCTCTACTCCTTGGCCATGCAGGAAGGCGAATACACCCCCTGCACCAAGATTCCCAACATTCAGTACAACATCCAACTGCCCGACGGAAAGTTCTGGTCGCCAGGTAATTCGGGCGGCCATGTCGGAGAGGAAATCTCCCTCAAGTTTGCCTTGGCGCAGTCCAACAACTGGATTTCGGCTTACCTGATGAACATCTTCGGTCCCGAAGCCGTGATTGGCATGGCGCGACGCATGGGCGTGGAATCGCCCATAGATGCAGTTCCCGCTATCTGCTTGGGTGTCTGCGACTTGAAGCTTATCGAGATGGTCGGAGCTATGAGTACCTTCGCCAACCAAGGCGTCTACATCAAGCCCATGTTCATCACCCGCATTGAGGACAAAAACGGCAATGTCATCCAACGTTTCAGCCCTGAAGAATCGGAGGCCATGAGCGAGCTGACGGCCTATAAGATGGTGGAGCTGATGAAGGGCGTGGTGCAAAGCGGCACGGGCATCCGGCTGCGGTCGCTCTACAAGTTCAACAACCCCATCGCGGGCAAGACAGGCACCACACAGAAACAAAGCGACGGCTACTTCATGGGCATCACCCCCGACTTGACCACGGGCGTTTGGGTGGGTGCCGAGGACCGCAGCGTGCATTTCCGCTCGACCAAGTTGGGCCAAGGCTCGCATACCGCACTGCCGATTTGGGCCCTCTACATGAGGAAGGTCTACAACGACAAGAGCCTGAATATCAGCCAAGGCAACTTCCCGAAGCCCAACATCCCCGGTGTCGATTTGAATTTCGACTGCAACCAATACGACAATGACGAAGTCATCGAATTTATTGATGAGTTTTAGTTTTACGCCATGACCTCAAACTTTGTAGATTACGTAAAGATATTTTGCCGTTCGGGCAAAGGCGGCGCGGGTTCCCTGCATTTCCGCCGTGAGAAATACATCCCCAAGGGCGGTCCCGACGGCGGCGATGGCGGGCGTGGCGGCAATGTCATTCTGCGCGGCAATGCCCAGCTCTGGACCTTGCTCCACCTGCGCTACACCAAACACGTCTTTGCCGGCGACGGCGTGCCTGGAGGCAAGAACCAACTTACCGGTGCAGCTGGCGACGACGTCTATATCGACGTGCCGCTCGGCACGGTGGCCTTCCACGCCGAAGACCACACGCAGATGGCCGAAATCACTGAAGACAAACAAGAAATCGTGCTGCTCAAAGGCGGTCGTGGCGGCAAAGGTAACACCTTCTTCAAGACGGCCACACTCCAGGCACCCAAGTTTGCACAGCCTGGCGAGCCATGCCAAGAGGAATGGATTACGCTGGAACTGAAGCTTTTGGCCGATGTGGGCTTGGTGGGATTCCCCAATGCGGGCAAGTCGACACTACTATCGGTTGTCTCAGCGGCCAAGCCGGAGATTGCCGATTATCCTTTCACCACCTTGGTGCCTAACCTCGGCATCGTCAGCTATCGTGAGCATCGGAGCTTCGTCATGGCCGACATTCCCGGCATCATTGAAGGCGCGGCAGAAGGCAAAGGTTTGGGAATCAGGTTTTTGCGTCACATCGAAAGAAACTCCACGCTGTTGTTCATGGTGCCTGCCATCACTGACGACGTGAAGAAGGAGTACGACATACTTCTCAATGAGCTGAAGAAATACAACCCCGAGCTGTTGGACAAAGACCGCATCCTCGCCATCACCAAATGCGACCTCGTGGACGATGACCGAATCAAAGAAATCAAGAAACACCTGCCCAAGAAAGTTCCGCACGTGTTTATCAGCTCCGTTGTCAACCAAGGCATCAACGAACTGAAGGACCTGATTTGGCTGACGCTGAACAAGGGCGATGCGGAGGAGGACTGGTAAATGAACACGCTCTCCACCATCGACTCCGACCTCTTCCTCTTCTTCAACGGCCTGCACGTTGACTGGATGGATAGGCTTATGGTGATTATCACCGAAATGTGGGCCTGGATGCCCGTCTACCTATTATTAATATACTGGACCATAAAACAATACGGCAAGCGCAGCTGGTTGGTATTTCTGGCCGTTTGCATCGTAGTGCTTTTTTCCGACCAATTGTCCTCGCACGTCTGCAAACCGTTGGTTCAACGTCTAAGGCCATGCTATAACGATGATTTTACGGAATTAATTCATTTGCCCAACGGTTTGGCTGGCGGTAAATACGGCTTCGTTTCCTCCCATGCCGCCAACACTTTTTCCATAGCCACATTCTTGACCGCCGCTTTGAAAAGATACCGTCCGTGGGCGGCTATCGTACTGTTTCTGTGGGCTTTGCTTTCAAGTTACAGCCGCATTTACCTTGGATACCATTATCCTGGCGACATCCTTTGCGGTGCTGTTCTTGGGGCTTTAGTCGGGATGGTGGTTTGGAAAGCGTTCCAATGGACGTTTCAGAAGCGTTCTCTGCCTTTAAAATAAGGTGGACTTTTCCTGTTGCGGTTCGTCGGCATCGTGAAACACCACCTTGATGCTCGCCGAAAGCTCGATGCCACACAATGAGGCCAATTTGGCGCGGCTGAGGGCCAATTCAAGATAGCCATGCGAGCCGAAAATAGCCACCAAATCGGCTTCACCAACATCCAAATAACTATCCGAAATCTTGTCAACCGTATAGAGGTTGCCCTTCACCATAATAGTGAAATCGCGGCCACGGCGTTCACGCTCAAACATTTCCTTGGTGATGTTCGTGATGAGGTTCTCATAGGCATCGATATGGATCACCACGCCTTCGATGGTGTTGTCGCGAACCACAGCGCAGAACACACCACCCATGTTGAGCTTCTCGCGTGTCGCGCCGATGCTCGACAGCGGCTCGCCACGGGCAATCATCGCGGCCACCTTGACGAAACGGTCGCGCGTGGCAAAGTTAAAGGTGTCGGAATCCTGCAGCACGTCGATGTAAACTGCCTCCTCGAACTTGCCCTCATTGAGGATATGGCTGAAAATGCCGTTATCTGTAGAGATGAAATACTGGCCCTCGGCCTTCACCACAACATGCGGATTTTCAAGCGATTCAATCGTATCGACGGCGATAATGTGTATCGTCCCTTGCGGGAAGCAACGAAAGCAATTCCGAAGCGTGAAACCCACCTGCGGAAGGTTGAAAGGGTCGATTTCGTGCGTGATGTCGACAATCGTTGCATCGGGTATTTGGGCCAAAATAGTCCCCTTTACCGCTGCAACGTAGTAGTCGGAAGTACCCCAATCGCTTGTCAACGTGATAATTGCCATCGTCTGCTGAGAAATGGATTCAGTTTTGCAAAAGTAAAGCATTTATGGCAATTTCGCGTGGTATTTTTCAAATTTTGGCAAAAAACTTTCGTTAGCCCGTTTCTGTTGCGTGGCGGTTATCGAAAAATAGACTATCTTTGCAGGCATTATAGACGATGTATGGCAGAACAGATTCTTCAGATAGAAAACGTTGACCCTAAGGAACTTCACGGTCCCAACGACAAGCATTTGGACTTGGTGAAAAGCATGTTTCCCAAGCTGAAAATCATCGCGCGCGGCGACTTCGTGAAGGTGATGGGCGACGAGGACGAAATCGACTATTTCATCAGCCGCTATGAAACCTTGATGATGCAGTTGGAGCGTTTCGGCAAGCTCACCGCACAGACCATCGAAGACGTGATGATGGCCAGCACCGACACCGAACTGCAACAAAAGATGTCGGAGAGCGATGTGCTGGTTTTTGGACGCAGCGGCGTGCCTATCAAGGCCATCACCACCAACCAAAAGCGCATGGTGACGGCCTCGGAGCAAAAGGATTTGATCTTCGCCATCGGCCCTGCCGGAACAGGAAAGACCTATACTGCCGTGGCCTTGGCCGTCAGGGCGTTGAAAGCCAAGCAAGTAAGAAGAATCATCTTGACCCGTCCCGCCGTCGAAGCCGACGAACACCTCGGTTTCCTCCCCGGCGACCTGAAAGACAAACTCGACCCATATCTGCAGCCGCTTTATGACGCTTTGCGCGACATGATACCATCCACAAAATTAGAAGGTTATCTCGAAGACCACACCATCGAGATTGCGCCTTTGGCCTTCATGCGCGGTCGCACTTTGGACCATGCCTTCGTTATCTTAGACGAAGCCCAAAACGCCACACGCAGCCAACTGAAAATGTTCCTCACCCGCATGGGACGCTCGGCCAAGTTCATCGTCACTGGCGACATCACCCAAATCGACCTGCCGCCCAAAACGCCTTCGGGACTACCACAGGCGATGGAGGTTTTGAAGGATGTTAGAGGCATCGAGTTCATCTATTTGGACGATAAGGATGTGGTACGCCACAAATTGGTGACGGATATCATCAATGCCTATAAGAAACACCATGATACCGAAGAACAAGACGATGGTATCGGCCAAGGCCGAGAAATCGTTCAAAAATCAGAATAAAATCATTCAAAAATAATAATATAACGAAATTGAATCTGATAAGATTTTGATTGATTTTTCAATCCGATTTTCATCAGATTTCTTGCGAAGCAATTTAAAAACACATCATAATATGAACGCATTAACCAGAACAGATTACAATTTCCCAGGCCAGACCAAGGTCTATCACGGCAAGGTCCGCGATTGTTATTTCATCAACAACGAATACATGGTGATGGTCGCCACCGACCGCATCTCAGCTTTCGATGTCATTTTACCCAAGGGCATCCCGTATAAAGGACAGGTTCTCAACCAGATAGCCGCCATGTTCTTAGATGCCACCGCCGACATCGTCCCCAACTGGAAACTCGCCACCCCCGACCCGATGGTCACCGTGGGGCGTTTGTGCAAGCCTTTCCCGATTGAAATGATTATCCGCGGCTACCTCACCGGCAGTTCGTGGCGCACCTACAAAAGCGGACAACACACTATCTGCGGCGTGCAAATCCCCGACGGCATGAAGGAATACCAGCGTTTCGCCGAACCTATCATCACCCCGACCACCAAGGCCGAAGAAGGCCACGACGAGGACATCTCCCGCGAGGAAATCATCGCAAGAGGTCTTATCAGCGAGAAGGATTATGCTCAAATTGAGGATATTACAAGGAAACTCTTCCAGCGCGGCACCGAAATCGCGGCCAAGCAAGGCTTGATTCTCGTTGACACGAAATACGAGTTTGGCAAAATTGGCGACCAAATCGTGCTGATGGACGAAATCCACACGCCCGACTCGTCGCGTTACTTCATCGCCGACCAGTATGAGGAACGTTTCGCCAAGGGCGAGCCTCAGGTGCAGCTCTCAAAGGAATTCGTCCGTGAGTGGCTGATGGCCAACGGTTTCCAAGGCAAGGAAGGCCAACAAGTGCCCGAAATGACCCCCGAATACGTGAACAGCGTTTCGGAGCGCTACATTGAGCTTTACGAGAAGGTCACGGGGCATAAGTTTGAGAAGGCTGCTGATTCGGAAGATCTGGTCAAGCGGATTGAAACTAATATATTGAATTACTTAAAGTTATGAATAATATGCAAAAATAATGCATATTTTTTGGCACTTTTTTAGGGTCAAGTTGCATATTTTTTACGAAATAAACATTGCCATGAATAGTGGCAATGTTGTTTTTTTGCCCTCGAAAAATGTGTAAGACAAGAAAGAACAGTATAAAAAAACCTGATTTTGGTGAATAAAATCACTAAAAATTATAATATTTGGTGAATTTAATCACTAAATTTAGTATTTTTGCACTGTAAAAAGGAGAATTATGATAGAACGCAAACTCCATAAAGTCATCAAAGACCGCTTTTATAACGGAAAAGCCATCGTGATTATAGGGGCACGACAAGTTGGAAAAACCACATTGCTGCAAGAACTGACGATTGGAACAAGCAATGTATTATGGCTCAATGGCGATGAACTCGCCACAAGAACTTTATTGCAGGAAGTGTCGGTGGAGAAATTTCGTAGTTTGATAGGGTCAAAAACTGTCTTAATTGTGGATGAAGCCCAACGCATAGAGAATATCGGTTTGAAAATGAAATTGATAACCGATAATCTACCGAATGTTCAACTCATCCTAACCGGAAGTTCATCGTTCGAACTTTCCAATCGTGTCAACGAGCCTTTGACGGGACGAAAATGGGAATACACCATGTTTCCGCTCTCTTTTACCGAAATGGCTGAACACACGAATCCTTTTGAGGAAATCAAGCATCTGCCCCTTCGTCTGGTCTATGGCTACTATCCTGATGTCGTCACACACCCAGGCGATGAGAAAGAAGTTCTTAAACAAATCACAGACAGTTACTTATACAAAGACATCCTCGAATGGGAACGCGTCAAAAAATCTGACAAATTAGTCAAATTATTACAATCTTTGGCTTTTCAAGTGGGAAGCGAAGTGTCGCTGAACGAGTTGGGGCAACAAGTTGACTTGGACAAAAACACCGTGGAGAAATATATCGTTTTGTTGGAGCAAACCCAAGTCATATTCAGGCTTGGTTCGCTGAGCCGCAATCTCCGCAATGAGTTAAAGACCGCCCGTAAAGTTTATTTCTATGACAACGGTGTCCGTAATGCCCTCATCAACAACTTCAACGATCTTGCGCTTCGTGATGACATTGGGGCATTGTGGGAAAATTGGATGATTAGCGAGCTGGTCAAGAAACGGGCATACGACCGTCAATTTGTCAACCGTTATTTTTGGAGAACCACGCAGCAACAGGAAATCGACTACATTGAGGAGTCTGACGGACGTTTTACTGCATACGAGTTCAAATGGAATCCAAAGAAAAAGGCCAAAATAAGCCAAACTTTCCTGAAAGCCTATCCCAACACGGAAATCATCACCGTCAATCCAGATAATTTCTACACACTGCTTTCATAGTCTTTTATCATGTTATAAAAGAGGTATATGCAAAAATAATGCATATTTTTTGGCACTTTTTTAGGGTAAAGTTGCATATTTTTCATGAAAAGGCATGAAAAAAGCCAGAACCTTTTGTGGCTCTGGCTTTCATTTGTTTATCAGATTGGCAAATCAGTATTCGTAATACGTCGTATACTGATACTGGTATTGGGTATCTGGATAATATGTGGTTCGCATGGTCGGGTAATTGTCACTGTCGTACTGATAGATGAAAGAGGAAACATCGGTATCACCGTCAGAATAGGTGAAAGACATATTGGTAACATTGTTTTTCGATACATAATTGTCTCCCTCTTCCAACTCATCCAATTCCCAAGACCATAAATCCATAAAACCTCTATAAGGATTTTTCTTGTTGTCATATTGCAAAGCCACACTTGATGTTCCGCCATCATAGGTTGCTACAATCTTAACAACATTGTCACCGTCCCAAGAGAATTGGTAGGTCAAGACATATTCCGATTTTGGTTCATTGCCAATAGCTAACTTGGCATTGCATTTGTCAATTATTGCAGTAAACTCGGACGGGAAGGGCAAAACATACGACCTCAGATGGCTTGCCTCGCTCTTTTTGTATCCATGAAGATAAGTGATGGTAGCTTTGTCTAATTTTCCGCCTTTATACTCAAAAACGGTTGTTGTCTCCAAGTTATCATGGTAGTAACTCTTGACAGATTTCAAGTGATTTCCATCATACTCATAAATGGCGGACTCCTGAATGTTGTCAACACGAACAAGGCGGTTGCCGTCATAGGTAAATCTTTCCGTCCAAACTACAGTGTCGCTATTGGAGGAATAATAATCAATGGATGCCAGTAATTTGTCGTCCCAATTCCATACTTGATGCAGGGTTTTATCCATAATAGTAGAGGAATGGTACACTTTTTGGATTTTCTTGCTCGGAGAATAAACTCCGTCTTTTTTCTTGCATGAAGTCGCAGAGGCCAAAAGAAGCACTCCCAACAATAATGTAAATACTTTAAACTTGTTCATCTCTTCTTATTTTTAATGGTATTATGTTGCAAAGATATATATTAGCTATATGCGAAGACTATTTTTCAGTAATTATTTTGAACATTGTAACTATTTCGGTTACACTTTCCTTTTGAATTCATCGGAAAGGTCACGAAAGAAATCATAATCCAACGCTGTAGAAATGCGTTCAAGCAAGACAATGTCGATGTTGTTCTTGAGGAAAATCCTGTGGATATGCGTACGGGCACAGCAAATGTCCTTGGCTAATTGTGTAGCCGTGACACCTTTCTGCCGCATTACTTCCTTGATATGTTGCCCGATGTGCATGAAAAAGCGTGGAATTTGTTCAACTTGCTGAACCTTGGGTTTCCACGCCCATCCACCAACAAGTTATTCCACGCCAAAATTGGCGTTTCATAACGGCTTCTTGGTGAATTCTCTTTCGAGAAAAGTGGAAATTAAGGTTCAAGAATTCGTTTTTGAAATGCTATTCTAAATGATTATGTGTCTGTTTGCTTTTCTTTGTTGTTATGAAGTTGTGTTTTGTATTTTGCTGATAATTATTTTCTTATACATTTGTTGAATCCAAATACAAAGTATCAGGACAGAGGTCGGCTCCATTAGGCCATTGGATGCTGCCCAAAAAGACTTTTACCCTCTTGAAAAATGACTCATCAGCAAGAGGGGCAAAAACACCTTTTCCAATGTAGGGCGAAACATCAAAACGCTTCCTTTCGCCATTGGCAAACTCCAACAGCAGAGTATAATTGCTTTCCGCTTTCACTGATTTTACACGAGGGTTCATTTGCTCTTACTTTAAAGGTTCAATTTGGAAAACATTGGTTCCCTTGGAAGCCAACTCCCAGTCCGCCATCAGTTCATCCTTGTGAATTTCCAACCATGCCTGAACGAGTTTGTTCTTTCCTTGTGGAAGTTCACCTTCAATGATTTCGCCATCAGGAATCCTAATTACCGCCTCCTTATCCTGACACTTGACATGAACATGCGGAAAATGATGCTGACGGTTGTCGTAATAATACATGGAAATGATGATTCCATAAAACATTGTCAATACAGCCATAGTTGGATATTTTTTGCAAAAGTAACAAAATTTTTGAACACAAAATACATCATTCCACCACGATTTTCCGCGTCTCACCGCTCATAGTCACGAAATACAGTCCTTGCGGCAATTTAAACTTCTCCTTGCCATTGATTTCCTTGGTCAAGATGATTTGCCCGAGGGCGTTGGTGACAATCATGGTGCCAGTGCCTTCAATCGTCAAGTAATCCTTAGTCGGGTTAGGATAAATCTTGAAGGTACTTCTATGGTTCTCACAAAGTTGAGAGAAAGGCATCGTGCAAAACACGGCCTCGGGACTCGCCGGAGAGGCATAATGAGACCGCGTCTCTTTTTTGCGTTGCGTGAAAGTATATGAAGTGCTTGGAGTCAGACCTTCAAATACAGGTGACTCTTGCCATTCGCCACCATCAATGTTGTATTCGCCGCCTTCCAAAGCAACAAGAGTGATGCTTGTTTCGGTGTCGCTCTCCAATTGCGGGGCTTCGGGCATGGCTTGTTCCGCTTTCCTGACAGGACCGACAAAAGGCGAAATCACTGCTCCAGTGCAGTTTTCTGCAGTGACTTGCACGCAGAGGCTCTCGTCAACATCATCTTCGGTCAAGATGTAAGTTGATTGAATGGCACCTTCAATGTCCGTTGTGTTTCTCTGCCATTGGTAAGTCAATTCGCCCAGATCTGGGATGGACGGCGTTGAACCCAAATCCGTTACAGCATTTAAAGTTTGTCCGAAAACAGGTTCGCCGTCAATCTTGACTTCGCCGATTAATACAGGAGTAATGCTGCCATTTACAGCACTTTCAATCGCCCCGTAGGCGTTCAACCTTCTTCCCTCAGCGACCAACCCGTCAAGAGAAGGCAGATGGTCGGCACCCTCAAGAAGGGATTGTCTCATCGAAAGGCAAAAATTGGCGGGGTTGCTTTTGCAGGCTTGCATCATTTCCTCGGGCAAAGCCGCATACATCAACGCAATGGTTCCGGTGACTTGCGGCGTGGCCATCGAGGTTCCGGTCAGGTTGCTATAGTTGTTGTTGGGCGTTGTGGAGTAGATACTTGTGCCAGGAGCGCCAAGGTCAATGTTTTCGATGCCATAACCCGCACTGCCGTATTTCACATCAGCGGAAGTGGTGTTGGTGATGCCAATCAGGTAATCCCCTGGACAGGTGGATGGAACATCGCCTACCACGTCGACATTCACATTCAGGTTTGGGCCAGCACCGCAACTTAATATGCCGACATTGCCCATCTCGTCGTACATCGAGCACCAGATGGGGTAGTTATCGGGATTGCCGTAATCGACACCAAAGGAGGAATTGGTGGCCACGATGAACGCGCCTTCCTCACCATTGGTTTCATTGTATCGCGCCCGCATCTCCAGTGCGTATGAATAGGCCTCGACAACGATGGACTCGTTGCCTGAACTACCGCAGATAGGCATGACACTCACATTCCAATTCACGCCACAAACACCTTTTCCATTGTTGCCGACAGCCCCGATGATGCCGGAAACATGGGTGCCATGTTGATTACTGCCGACATAACCATTGTGGTTGTATGCGTTCCAGCCGCGATAATCATCGATATAACCATTGCCATCATCATCAATTCCGTTGTTGGGAATTTCATGCGTGTTTATCCAGCAGTTTAGGTCTTCGTGAGTCCAATCGGCACCTCCATCAATGACAGCCACAACGATGGTGTCACCCGTTGCCGTAACGCCGCCCGTGGTGAACTCCTCCCAAGCCTGTGGCAGGCTCATGATGGCCGGTGCCCATTGCATACTGTAATAAGGATCATCGGGAATCGCTTCGCGCAATACAATGTTGGTATGGTTGTTCTGAACAACTCGTACATCGGCATTACTTGTCAGACGACTCATTTTTTCCGCTCTCGGCTCTTTAGAGTCTGTGATTTCAAAAAGCCAGATATTCAGCCGTTTGGATAGTTGTCTCTTCGGCACGATTCCGACATTGGCATTGGCGGCAAAGGTCGAGGCATCCACGTCTTGCTCTAACCAAATGATGAATTCGTTCTCCACATAAGTTGAATTTTCAGTCTTTGCGGTTTGTCCCTGCGCATAGGAAGTCAAGGACAAAAACACCATCGTCAAAACGATTGCTGATTTAATGATAGACAGTTTCATGTAGGTGTTGTTTTTAGGATTATTATACGCTGAAGGTTCATTTTCTTAAGTACCACGGCAACCGCATATTCCAATTCGCATATTAGGTATGCCACAATGTGACAGCCCTACAGTTTTATTCCTTCACAAACTTTTGAAAACAGGTGCTCCCATCAGCTTGAGTGACTTTCAACAGGTAACATCCTTCTGCCAAGCCACTTACACAGATAGAATCCGTATTTTTTGAAGACAATACCAACTTGCCGTCCAAAGTGAAAACCTCCACTTGTTGCAAGTCTTCCACGTTAAGGTGCAACATTTCATGGACAGGATTGGGCCAAACGCTCATTTGGTTTTTGCTGTTTTCGCCAACAGCGGTGGTTTCCGAATAATGAAAAGTCATCGTAGTATGATTCTCATTGATGTCATCAGTTTCATAACGCAAAATCTTATGGGAAGGCGTAAAGGCTTTGCCCAAGAAGGTATTGTCCCAATAGGTCAAAATTCCGGCAATGTTGTTGGTGCTAATGGCCGAATCGTAATCGAGGAAATGAGTGGTCATGGATTCCCACAGCCCACTGTTGGCATTGTAATTGTCATAATAGGTATACAACTGAACATCTCGGGTCGGGTAATAATCTATTAACGCCATTCCGGTCTCAACCAGCAATCCATCAATTGGGGTCAGTTTGGTTTCAGTGGTCAAGTATCCTTCATCGTCATAATCGTATAGCGTCTGGGCGACCACTTCGTATTCCCCACGAGTGGTGGTTTTTTCAACACAAAGTCCATCCTCGTTGTAATAGTACTCCGTGACTTCATACAGCCATGAATCGCCCGAACTGTAATAGAGATAATGCTTCATCGTGATCAACAAACCGTCTTCCCGATAAATATACTCATTCCTATAACTTGCCGTCCATTCATTGTTCTCGTTCACGCTAAAGCCTTTGTTTGTCAACAACTTGCCTTCGGTGTCATACTCGTAGGTGTATTTATAAACCTCAACAAGTTCGTCAAAGTATTTCATGGTTCGAATCCGTTGGGCTACCAAACCTTGCTCGTTGTAGGTGCTTTCATAGAGATTATAAACGCCTGTCATGTCAATGTATTCATCCCTAACGACACGATTTTCATTATCATAAGCGAAATTATGGGTCGAAAGCACTACTTCTTGCCCATAGTTCTCATACACATACTTGATTTGAGTACAATTGTAACGGTCGTCGTATTGCAATCGCTCAACGGCAGAGCCATAGCACACGCTGTCTAATTTTTGAATGAAATTGTTGGCATCTTGCGCCTTTGCCGACATCATGCAACAGATGGAAGCAACTAATAACAATACTTTTTTCATAGTGGTTTATTTAAATGATTAGATTTATAAAATATGTATTTATCAAAACAGTCTTAGTCTTATATGGGGATATGGGGATCTCTTTATGTATTCCTTTGTTGAGCCACACTTTTGATACTGATGATGGTCTTGTTGTTTATCGGATTATAATACACTTGATGTGAGCCTTTTGCCCTCTTGAAAACAAAGCCATTTTCTTCAAGCAACTGGATCAAGTATTTAGGACTTAGGTTCATACAGTCATCAGATTCAGTGAATACTCCAACATATTGCTGTCGTCAGGAACATATTCGCCCCTGTCCTGCAATTCTTCAATATAAAGCTCAATGGCCTCCTTGGCCATATCGATGGCTTCATCGACAGTTTCTCCGTATGTGATGCAACCTGGCAAGGAAGGCACAAACACGGTATATCCTCCCTCTTCCTCTTTCCTTAAGTTGATTCTATATGTCTTATTCATGGCATCGCCTTGTTTTTCATCTGCAAAATTAGAAAAATTCCCCAAATCAAAGTTTTTTCGCCACATTTTTCTCGCACCGTCGAATATTTCCTTATCTTCGCAGCATTAACCATAATACATTTCATCATGAGCAAAACATTAATTCTTTCCATGGCTTTATGCCTCTGTGCCGCTTGCAGCACCAACCCAAACATTGACAACTCAACCGTGAAAGACCTCGACCAGAGCCGCTATTTGGGCGGCTGGTATGAAATCGCCCGCTTCGACCACCGTTTTGAGCGCGGTTTGGAGGAATGCAAAGCCCTCTACGCCCTTCGCGAAGACGGCAAAATCGACGTGACCAACACGGGCGTGAAGAACGGCCAGCCCAAGGTCGCGCAAGGCAAGGCCAAGACCACCGACAACCCCGCCCTGCTGCGCGTCTCTTTCTTTGGTCCGTTCTATTCCGACTACCGCGTCATGATGCTTGACCCTGATTATCAATACGCTCTTGTGGGCGGCAAAAGTGCCAAGTACCTTTGGATACTCTCACGCACACCGCAACTCGAAGAAAGCGTGAAACAAGCCATCCTCGCCGAAGCCACGCGCCGAGGTTATGATGTCAGCAAATTGATTTGGGTGAAACAGTAAACGGTTTACCATGTAGGGCTGTCCTATTAGGGCAGCCGCATAAAACGAATTGCAATATGCGGCTGCCACGATGTGACAGCCCTACAAACGAATCGCCACCTCAACCCATTTTCCATCCTTGAAATTCACCACACTACGATAGCCTGCCTTCTTCAAGGCTTCCTCGGCGGCTTCAAACTCCAATGTTATTTCACTGAAATGGTGCGCGTCGGCGGAGATGAGGGCGGGAATGCCCATCTTATAGGCCTCCTCCATCAGCCAGGGCGAAGGATAGAAGCCGTTGTAGCGTTTCTTGTAGATGCCGCGCGTGTTGATTTCCATTACCAAGCCTTTCTCGCGGATGAGGTCGAGGGTTTCAAGGGCCAGTTTTCTGTACCAAGGCTCATCCTCGTTGAAATATCTGTCGCGGTTGTGCATCTTGATTTTGTCGAAGTGGGCAATGACGTCAAACGGCTCGTTTTCAATCATTTCGTTCGATTGTTCATAGAATCGGTGCACAGCGCGACGGATGTCGCCATCGAAGAGCTTTTGTAGGCCTTCGTCATAGACTTCCCATTTCGGGCCGTCGATGAACCAGATTTCGTCAGGATTTATACTTGGGGTCGGCCCTTCGACGGGCTCAGGGGCCTTAGGTCGTTGAGCCTGTCGAAACACCGGATTAATAACAAGATGCACGCCACCAATCAGATAATCAAGGTGATATTTCTCTTTGGTCACGGCAAAAGGCTCGGAAACACCCGTGAGGTAATCCGCCTCCAAACCGCAATAGATGTCGATTTTACCCTTGAATTCTTCTTTCAGTTGGGCGATTTCGGCCACATAACGTGGCATGTCGGCCTCCTTGACGGAGAAATTGTTGTCAAACGGCAAAGGGCTATGCTCCGAAAAGCCCAAGGTCGTCAAGCCCTGACGCACAGCCTCTTCCACGATTTCGCGAGGTTGGGATTTACCGTCTGAATAAATGCTATGAGTATGTAAGTTGAAGTTTTGCATGAGATTATTCGTTTGGAATTACTTTATAAACCTTGTCTCCACGCCGTACCAACGACTTCACGGGAATCGAGCAAAATTCACCCTTGACAGTCTGCTCCACGGAACCCAAATCCACGCGGATTTCGATGAGTGTGTCTTCATAGACACCTGTCGTCGGGCCAATGATCATGATTTGCTCGCCGAGTTTTAAATCGTGGCTATCCATACGAATCTCGGCCACGCCTAACTTGCTGTAATAGTTGGTGATCAAGCCGATATACTCCTTGGTTTGCGTGGCCTGGGAACCATACTTCTCCGACCATTCGAAAGTGCGACGACCCAAATAATAGCCGTCCCAAAAGCCACGGTTATAGACACTCTTCAAGCGTTCCATCCAAGCGTCGATTTTCTCTTGCGTGAAAGTGCCTTCCTGAATAGCTTTTATCGCCTCGCTGTAAACCGACACGGTCAATTTGGTGTACTCCGGCGAACGGCCGCGGCCTTCGATTTTCAGAACTTCAACACCTGCGTCCAAGACTCTATCCAAAAACGGCAAGGTACAAAGATCTTTCGGCGACATAATGTATTCATTGTCAAGAGCTAATTCGTAACCTTCTTCGCGCTCGCGCACATCGTAGCTGCGGCGACAAAGTTGCAGGCAGGCGCCTCGATTGGAAGAGGAATTGAACAGGTCTTGGCTGAGGTTACACTTGCCTGAGATGGCCATGCACAGCGCGCCGTGACAAAACACCTCAATACGGACCAAATCGCCATGAGGGCCACGAATCTGCTGACGCTCAATCTCTTCCGTGATATGCCTGACTTGGTCAATGTTCAATTCTCGCGCCGTCACCATCACGTCGGCGAACTGGGAATAATAGCGCACGGCCTCAAGATTGGTGATGTTGCATTGGGTGGACATGTGCACCTCAACGCCGATTTGTCGTGCATATTGAATCACGCTCTGATCGGAGGCGATAATGGCCGAAATGCCGTTGGCCTTGATGGCGTCAAGCAGCTGGTGCATCTCTTCCATTTCCTCGTCGTAGATGACGGTATTCACTGTGACATAGCTTTTTACGCCGTTTTCGTTGCAGGTTTCGGCCAGTTGGCGCAGGTCGTCCAAAGTGAAGTTCTTCGCCGAGCGCGAGCGCATATTGAGTTTGCCGATGCCGAAATAAACGCTGCCGGCGCCAGCTTGTATGGCGGCTGCCAAGGCTTCATAAGAGCCCACTGGAGCCATGATTTCGATTTGCTTTTTCATGGGCGCAAAAATACAAAAAAACCAGCTTGAGCTTAGGCTGGTTTTTAAAGCTTGTTGTACATTTCTATTTTTCAGATGCATTCTTGAATGAATAAAGTCAGCCTTTTTCAGACTGACTTTGTGCCATCAAGTATATAGTTCCCTATTTTATTTCTTGAAATGAAAATTATAGGCATAATGCAGAAATACGGCAGGCTTCAGGTGGTTGTTGGTGAAGGTTAAGCAACCCCCAGGAAGAATGTCCGGCCATTCGGTACTATACTCTGTCATGTTGACGAGTTGCCCACCAATGCCAATATCGGAGTGGCCGATGGAATAGCCAAAGATGAGTTGTGAGTAGAACCCTTCCACGGAATACCAATTAGGGTCTCCGTTTTCATGCTTGACATATTTCAAGCGAAAGGCATATCCGGCACGCAGTTCAGCATAAGGTTTTGACTTCCCTATGCCGAAGCTGTATTTGGCATCGGCAAAGATTGGAAGGTATTGAAGCGCCTGGTGTGCGCAATAATTGACCCCTATGCCGATTCCCAAACGGTCTCCCACTTGATAGCGCAAAACAGGACCTATGGCTCCTTCAAGGTCAATTGAATTAAAAGTACCTTGATAGGAATAGCAGAACAAAATGCCGGCATTGGCTTCGGCTTGAAGCACAAATTGGCCCTTTTCTTGGGCGTGGAGACTGCATACGATAAACAGCAATCCGAGCGATAAAACAATAGTCTTTTTCATAATGCACATATAGTTTTGAGGTTTTATGGGATTCTTGTCAGTGAGAAATCACCTTTCTCGAAGTACAGCAGGCCCAACTTTTCGTTGTAATACCAATCATAGAGCATGGCTCCAGTGTATTGATTGTAAAGCCGGTCGTGAGTTACATGTTCGTATGTGGTGCCATTAATCGAAAAGGTTTCGTCCGTAGGAAGCAGCTCGCGACAGATGACAAGATCATTGTTCCAGTTGAAAGACAGCACTTTCTCTGGGTATATGGTGAATTCCATAAAGAAAGGATAAGTTTCACTTGTCAATTGCACAGTGCGGGCATTGCAATAGACGATCGACGAACCAAAATCCAAGGGTTCGCTTAAGTAATTGTGGTCGTTGTGATAGTCTGCAAGAGAGGTCTCGTCCCAAGTCACTTGAAAGGCAACCGTATCATTGTCTTGTGTGAGGAACTTTACCAATTGTCCCATCTGGTAAGGAATGGCCGCTGCTTCTTCATTCGAGAGCGTTACATAATCGTTTTCCTTTTTACATGCGCTCATTGCCAAGAGCACCATGCACATCATGATCATCTTTTTCATTGTTGATAGATTTTATTGTTAATACTAGATTTGATTTCCGAGGCGTTGTCGAAGTGGAACCAGCCCGAGGCCTCGTCCACACCGTTCGTGATGTATAGTTTGTAGTCGCCAGTAGGCTCGTCGCCCATGTAGATGCGCAACGTGGCAGGCTGTTGTTTGCTCACTCGACGGGCATACAACACATCGCCACTCCTCGCGGTGAGGGTCATGGCGCAGTTTTCCACCGTCTCGTTGAAATAGACATAAACGACTTTCTCGACCAACTCCGCATAAATGTTGTCATACTTCATATCGGGTTGCATCATCGAGCCTTTCAGGTCGATTTTGTCCTTGTCATCGCCAGAGACGTATTCCATCATGGTTTTGTTTTTCTCACACGAAATGAACATCAAGGTAATGACGGTGAGAATGGATAACAATAAAGGCTTGTATTTCATGGTTTTATTCATTTTGTTTCATTTTATTATTGAGACTTGTGCGGATTTTGTCGACATTATAAACACTGCAACCGAGCACATCGGCATACTCTTGGCGCGAAAGCTTGAAGTGCGAGAGCAGGCAGTAGCGGAACTCGGATTCCGTCAGGTCGGGATAGCGCTCCTTGACCGAAGCGATGAAACCTGGATGCACGCCTTCAAAAGCCGCCTCGAAGCTCGTCCAATGGTCTTCGTCCTCAAAAAGCGACTTCTCCAAGTCCTTGAAAGCCATTGGGTTGCTTCGGTCTCGCGAAAGCACCTCGAAACAGCGGATGATGTGGCATTTTTGGAGGTATTCATCTTTCAATTGACCCTCGGTTCGCTTTTGAAGTTCTTCCAGTTGTACTTTCATTTCGCTGCGCTCTTGCTGTTGCTCCGCGTTGCGTTTCTTCAGTTCCAAAAGGTTCGCGTTGATTTCGGCCTCAATGCGTTTTTTCTTCAAGGCGTTGAGAACCAGCATTGTGACGGCAATCAGCGCGGCAATCAGGATGATGGTGAGCAGAATAATCACCCTTTGGCGCGAGAGCATTTGGCGGTTGTGTTGGTTGGCCTGCGCCTCAAAGTCGTATTTCTTCTGGATTTCGAGGACGGAACTTTGGGTTTGGTCGGAAAGGAGGTCCAAGGCCACTTGTTCGTGCTGTTTCTCAAACTGATACGCGCTTTCGTAGTCGCCCACGGCAAGCGCGTCCTTAATCAAAAAGCCATACACGGCAGCCATGGTCTCAGGCTTACATTCCACCTCCTCTACTGCGTTGAGCATCTGTGTTTTATAATATTCCAACGAGTCGCGCTCATCCAAGGCTAAATAGACCTTTGCCATGTTGAGCAAGGCGATGGGGCGACGTTTTTCGTCCACCAATGGCAAGGTTTTCCGCAGGCAGTCCAAGGCGGTATCATTTTCGTCAAGCAGTTGATATGCAACGGAATAGTTGTTCCAAACGGAGGCTTCTGTGACTTTGTCCTCGGCGGTTTGGGCGAGGTTCAAGGCTTGGTCGAGATAGACGAAAGCGCTGTCGTAGTCGTCGTTCATGATGTGCATCATGGCCACGGCGTTGAGGCACTTGGCCTTACGCGAGAGGCTGTCGCCCCACAGATCGGCGGCAGCCTTGTAGTTGCCGATGGCCTCAGCCTCATGGCCGCTTGCGTTGAGCAGGTCACCTATATAATACTGCGCGAAGGCCGCACTGACCGAATCGCCGACCATGCGACCGTACTCATCTGCTTTTTTGTAGCAGTTCATAGCGGCCTCATACTCCTTTTTGGCTTGGCGCACACAACCGCTGTAGAGTGCGGCAGGCGCGGCGTTTTCGTAATCTTTTTGCCTGACAAAATAAGCATAGGCCTCAAAGATTTGGTCGTCTTGGCTGATATCCTCGTAGGCCTTGTATTTGGCTCGCACCTCGTCCACGATGGCGACCATGCGCGCTGTCTTACTCTTGCTGCCGCACGAAGACACCAGCAGAAGCAGGCCGAAAACCAGGCTCAGCGTTTTTGCAATTTGTTTGGTTTTGCTCAATGACATTTTGTAATGCGTTTTTCGGCTGCAAATGTATTACAAAATTGGGTTGAAAAATGCAATGGAAAAGGGCATTACAAACTATTTTTGTAAATTATCCTTGGTTATCAACGAATTACCTCTTTTGATTACAACATTTTTGAGGGCGTTGCTAACAAAAGAGTCGGGGAAGCGATCGCTTCCCCGACTCTTTTTCCCATAGTTTTGCGCGTGCTGCGAGCAAAATTATTTCTTCACGAACTTTTGAATGCTCACGCGGCCGTCCTTCATGGTGGCCTTCATCACGTAGCAGCCCGTCGAAAGGGCGCTCACATTGATGGACTCAAAGCCGTTCTCCACCGTGGCGACGTGTCTGCCCTCCAAGGTGAAGATGTCGACCTGCTGCAAGCCTTCGGCTTGGACCGACAAGGTCTCGCAGGCCGGATTGGGCCAGAGGTTCAGCGAGGCTTCCGTGGTTTCGCTCACACTCGTGATGGCGGAGTAATACAAAGCGAACTCCATGGACGAGGTGGGGAAACCGTCCTCATACTGAGTTTCTTTCACCGAAACCACCTTGTTGTTGATGCTCACTATTGCGTCACTGAGGTAATCAAGACCAGCAATGACGTCGATCGGCACGGTCAAGTCGAAAGTGAACTCGATCACGTCTTCGAGCTCGAAAGTAGCCGTATAAACATCGTAGTCGTAGTTTTCATCTCTCACACAGTTATGGTTGTTGTCGTAAGCGTAAACATTCTTTTCATCGATTTCCCAAGCGCCGCTGTACCATTCGGAATAAAGGGCCATGATGCAGTCGCCTTGGACGTCGTAGGTGAGTTCCGTCTTTCTGTATTCCACCCAGGCACCAAACCAGTCATAGGTTATCTCCATAACCATTTTGCCATTCTGGTAAGTGCACTCCAGTTTCTCGTCGTTCACCCAGCCAATGCCCTCCTCGTCTTCCTGTTCGATGGCAACTAGGACGTTGCCGTTGTTGTCATACTGGTACTCGATCTTGGACTCTTCGTCCCATTGGTTGTTTTCCAGGTCATAGTGCATCTCCAAATCCACCCAGCCATGAGCGTTATAGGTGTAATCAACTTTTTCGGAACCATTCATACCCGTCCGAATGACGCTGATGCAGCGGCCTTGGGCGTCATAGAAGTACTCCTCACTAGAGACTATCATACCCATACCTTTAATGATGGCCTTCTGTATGTTATACTGGTTGTCATACTGGAAGAAGATTTTGATCAGGCCATCTGTGGAGCAGAGGCTGTCGAGCTTCTGGGTGTAAGCCTCGGTGTTGCGGTTGAGTTGCTCAACTCTTTTGACTCTATCCTTCAACGAAGGATTCTGTGTGATTCTCTGTGCCGTTACCGACATCATGCAGCATAATGCAACTGCAAAAAGTAATACTTTCTTCATAGTACTTGTGTTTTAATGTTAGTTAAATAATTGAAAATGTTAGTTAAATAATTGAAATTGAATTGAATGAATGATTGTCAATTTAAAGGCCTAAGCGTTGGTTCAAAGCAGCAGTTTGTGCCTCGAAGCCTTTCTTGCCGAGCAGGGCGAACATGTTCTTCTTGTAAGCTTCCACACCAGGCTGGTCGAAAGGATTGACTTCCAGCATGTAGCCACTGAGGGCGCAGGCCATCTCGAAGAAATAGATCAGTTCGCCGAGCACCTTGGCGGAGATTTCGGGGATGACAATGCGGATGTTGGGCACGCCGCCGTCCTCGTGGGCCAAAACGGTGCCAAGTTCAGCCTTGTGGTTCACCTCGCTGATGCGCTTGCCGGCGATGTAGTTCAGTTGGTCGAGGTCGTCAGCTTCGGTCGGGATGCGCAACTCGTGGTCGGCGTTTTCAACTGAAATCACAGTCTCGAAGAGGTTACGCAGGCCGTCCTGGATGTACTGGCCCATCGAGTGGAGGTCGGTGCTGAAGGTGACCGAGGCGGGGAAAATGCCCTTGTGCTGCTTGCCGTGGCTCTCGCCGTAAAGTTGCTTCCACCATTCGCTGAAGTACACCAAGCGCGGCTCGTAGTTGACCATGATTTCGTTGGTCAAGCCCTTTTGGTAGAGGGCGTGGCGCACCACAGCATATTGGGAGACAGGGTTTTCCATGTTTGGCTGCGCCTTGCACAGCTTCTCCATCTCAATGGCACCCGCCACCAGTTTCCTGATGTCGATGCCAGCCACGGCGATGGGCAACAAGCCCACGGGCGTGAGCACCGAGAAACGGCCGCCCACGTCGTCGGGGACGATATAGGTCTTGTAGCCCTTCACGTTGGCCAATTGTTTCAAAGCGCCTTTGGCCTTGTCGGTGATGGCCACGATGCGCGAGGCGGCTTCTTGCTCGCCGTATTTATTCATAATGTGCTGCTTCAAGATGCGGAAGGCGATGGCCGGCTCGGTCGTGGTGCCCGACTTGGAGATGACGGCCAAGGAATAGTCCTTCTTGTCGAGAACTTTCAGCAAATCAACGAGATAGTCCTCGCTCATGTTGTGACCCGCATAGACCACCAAAGGCTTCTCGCCCGTCAGCGGGGCGAAATGGTTCTGCAAGGCTTCGATGACAGCACGTGCGCCGAGATAGGAGCCGCCGATGCCGACGACGACGAAAAGGTCAGACTTCTTGCGCAAGTCGGCAGCCGTCTTTTCGATGTCAGCCAACAAGGCCTCGTCGATTTCGGAAGGCAGGTTGACCCAGCCGAGGAAATCGTTGCCAGCGCCGGTTTTGTCGAAGACCGTTTTGTAAGTTTCTGAGATTCTTGATTCTATGCCGCGAACCTGTGCGTTGTCCAAAAATGGTTTGATGTGCGAAAGATCTAATTTCATAGTTCTAAAGTCTTATAGATTATATGCCGCGAAAATAAAACAAAAAACAACATCCTCGTTGCAAAAAATTGTTTTTGGTGAATAATTCATAATTTTTTTCCTATCTTTGCACAACTTTTTCAAAAGAAAACGCCGCAATCAGGCATTGCATCAATTTTTAAACAACACTCTTTGAGAACGATATGGCAAGAATTAAAATTTTGTTAGTTGAAGACGACAAAAACTTAGGCATGATTGTAAAGGCATTTTTGGATGCCAAGGGCCATTCTGCCACCTTGTGTGCCAACGGAGAGGAAGCCCTGACCGCGTTTGGCGCTTCCGACTTCGACCTTTGTGTGACCGACATCATGATGCCCGTCATGGACGGGTTTGCCTTGGTCAAGCAAATCAAGAGCAAGCAGCCGACGATGCCCATCATATTCCTCTCGGCGAAGAAGGAGCAGGAGGACATTCTGGAAGGTTTCAGGCTCGGTGCCGACGACTACGTCACCAAGCCGTTCAGCATGGACGAGCTGCTGATGCGCATCCAGGCCGTCCATCGCCGTTGCTGCGCCCCCGTGAGCCAGCCCTCCACCTACCAGTTGGGCGGTTTCGCTTTCGATGCGCCGCGCCATCTGCTCATCAAGGGCAAGGACGTGCAAAAGCTGACCTCCAAGGAGGCCGACCTGCTGCTGATGCTGTGCGAGAACATGGGCAACACCCTTGAGCGCTCCAAGGCACTGAAAACTATTTGGGAGGAAGAGTCCTACCTGAACGCCCGCTCGATGGACGTCTACATCACCAAGCTGCGCAAATACTTCAAGGACGATCCGAACGTTGAAATCCTGAACGTCCATGGCGTGGGCTTCAAGCTGGTGGTGAAGTGATTTTCGCCTATTGACAGCGTCATCCTATTCTTTTTCGTACCTTTGCACCCATGAAACGTCCCGTTTTCATAGGTTTGTTAATATTATTGGCCCTTGCCGCCTGCCATAGCCCGCAGCGCCAGGCGCGGCAGATGGTGCGACTGGCCGAGCGCCTGTTTGACACGATGCCCGACAGCACCGCAAGCCTGATTGACAGCGTGTTGCGTATGCCCGTCTATTTCGGCGAGAAGCAACGAATGGACATGGCCCTGCTGCAAGGCGAGGCCTTGTTTGGCGACCGTGACCGCGACATCTCCCCTTTGATGGACGATGAGTTTTTCGACGACAAGGACCGCCTCACCACCAGCCCCGAGCTGGAGCGTGCCGCCGCCTACTACGCCCGAAAGAAGCAATACGACAAAGCCGCCCACGCCGCCCTCTACAGCGGCTTCGTGCAGCAACATTACGGCGAAAAAGCCGCTGCCATGCAGTCGTTCAAGGAGGCCGAGCATTATGGCGAGCTTGCTGGGAACAGTCTGGCTGTGGCGCGGGCGGAATATAAAATGGGGAAAATGCTCCTTGACGATGGTATGGTGCAAGAAGCTCTCACTATATTAAGAAACGCGGAACTTGGCTTTGGCAACCAATTTTCCGAAAAGGTCTTGTCTTTGAATATGATAGCTGTATGTCATTTGGTGCTTGGTGATTATGACAACGCAGAAACTTGCCTGCAACAGGGTTTGGAATATGCAGAAAAAGGTCATTTTGATAAGGTAAAACGTAAAATCCTAAACAATTTCGGCGTGCTTTACCAATTGCAAGGAAAATATGACCAAACCATCAACTGCCTTAGGCAAATAGCCAGTGAACCCAACCCTGACAATACCGAATTGTTGTTGCTAAACATGAATTTAGGCGATGTCTATTTTGAAACCCATGAGACCGATTCAGCTGCTTTCTACTACAGACGGGTCGAATCATTCTTGCCTGAAGCCAATATAAAAATGGAAACCTTGGTGTCCGCATACAGTTCTCTTTCGCAATTCGCAGAGAGCCAACATGACGATTCATTAGCTCTTTATTATTGGAAGCAATACGACAAATGGCTTGATGAAATAAGAGACAAGCGGAAACAAAACAACTTATATGGAATCCAGCAGAAATACGATTATGGTTCCTTGCAAAACATAATGAACCAGAAAGTGATCATAAGACAGCGGATAATAATAGTTATCAGCATTTTGCTTTTTATTTCGTCCATCATCATCATGCTTTTGCAATATAGGCACAAGCAATTGTTGGAAGAAGAGTCGATGATGAAGCAACAGATTGACACGATGAAACAAGAGCTGCGGCACTCGCATCAGGTGTTGCAACAACGGGCGATGAACCTCTATAAAACCGAAAGTGACAAGGCTTGGGAGCGCATCGTTGCCGACTTCGAGACTGCCTATCCGCAAGCCATGAAAAACCTGAAAGCGGCCTATCCCGAACTGACCGACACGGAATGCAACATCGTCATATTATCCTTCCTTGGGTTCAGGATGAAGGAGGAGGCCGAACTCTTACATTTGAGCCTCCACACGGTGGCAAAATACCGTACCAACATCCGAAAAAAGGTAGGTTCCAGCTCGATTTCCAACCTTTTTAGCTAAGAAAAACTTGTACTTTTGAAATTTACAAATCATTATTGTTCAATGATTTGACAATTTTTCGAATGACAAAAACTTGTACTTTTGCCCAAGCCTTGAAAAATTCGCGGATTTTTTATATACTTTTGCGGCAACAAGCTTTAAAAACTAATCATCATGAAAAAAGTTACCTTTATCCTCGCCATTTTGATGGCAACAACGTGGGCAAAAGCCCAACAATGTGATGTACTCCACACAGGAGTAACAGAAAACTTCTACAATGTGTGCTGCATTGATGGCAATACGATTCTTGCATGCGGACAAAACGGGGTGATACTCAAGTCCATCGACGGAGGAGAAAGCTGGGAAGAAAAGTACCGCAAAACAGGTTGCAAAACGACCGAACTGTCTTTCTACGACAAAAATATTGGCTATGCAGTCTGCGATTCCGCGTTAGACGATTATTCCCATCAATGGTTTTTGGTGAAGACCAACGACGGAGGAGAAACTTGGAATGAAGTGGGAGAGCCTGTGTTTTCATGGATTGAGAGCTATACGGCATTAGGCAACCAGTTTATCCGTACAGAGGTGTTTCCGATTGATGCAGACAACTTGGTTGTGGCGGTCTCATTCGATGGCATCTATAAAAGTACAGACGGAGGTCTTACCATGAGAAAACTGGCCAATGATTTCACCGTCAACGAAACGCGCGGGCTTTTCCTTGATGAAAATGTTGGGTATTTGGTATGGGGTTATGGAGAGGAAGATTTCGTATTTCCAGGAGAAAGGTTTCCAGGTTTGGCAAAAACGGAAGACTATGGAGAAACTTGGACCCTCATGGAGGACGTTGCTAATATTACAGATGACATGGCATTTGCCCGTTTTTACGACAAGAATCACATACGTTTGTTTGGCAACTTTTACACTCCTGAATACGGCTATAAAAGCATATTGGAAACTCACGACGGCTTTGACACCTTTGAAGCAACAGGCTACGGCAGCTTTGGGTACTTGCAATTTGCAGAATTTTATTTGAGAGCCAAGTTTACCGGCAATGGCAAGGGAGTGAGTATGCATTGGGAGAATGACATGCCTGGAGTCGGCAGAAGTGTTTCATATACAGAGGACGACGGCTTGTCATGGACAAGTTATTCTGGATATGATATCCCTTCTTACAGGCTTTATGACATTGACGGAATCGACACTACTTTCTTCATCTCATGTGAAAACGGGATAGTTCTCAAAAACCGTCAGTTTACGCTTATGGGCACGGAAGAAAACTCTTCTTATGCGGCCACCATTTGTCCTAACCCCGCAAAAGATGCCATTACAATTTCTGGAGAAGACATAAGTGTTGTAGAGTTGTATTCATCTCTTGGGGTATGCTTAGTAAAAAAAGAAATGGATACAGAATCAGGTTTCATTAACATTCAAGATTTTGCAACAGGAATTTATTATGTGAGGATAATAAATGGACAAGGTAAATCAGTAACAAAAATGCTAATGAAAAAATGAATCATGCTTTGATGATAGATAGATAACAATAAAGTTAAAAAGGAACGTTATGAAATGTGGAGACTGGAAAACTGGTCATTACGAAATAATTGTCAAATAAAATAGATAAGAACAACTATGAAACGGATAATGAAATCGGCATTTCTGATTGTGCTAATAGGGTTAGGCATTTATGGATGCAATAAAGCAAAAGTAAGTAATTGCGGAGAAATCGGCGAAGAATATGGTAATTTCTACTTTATAGGAACATTTCAGTATTTCGATAAACCGATAACTATCTCATTATATTCCAACAACCCATACATCGATGTGCCTAACAGTGATGAAATTATGACGGAAACGAACGCAATTTTAGTGTTGGATAAAGACCAATCAACATGGCTTGTAGAATACTACGACACCATCGGATTTAAAAAGCAAGACATTCCTTCTGAATGGAGAAAACCTGGAAAGAAGCATGTGGCAGCAGCCGTACATCCGTTGAACGGTTATAACACCAATACGTTTGAATTACATTGTATTGAAGAAATTCCATAAAGGAAGACACACCCACATGTTTTTATGTAGTAATATTTCTATTCCACCCTACAAAACACCAATGAAGTCAGCTTGGAAGGCTTGCCGCAGGGCGTTTACTTGCTGCGCGTCACCTCGGAGGGCGGCAAGGTGTTTTCGGATAAGGTGGTGAAGGAATAAGTTCTTTCAAGGTTTCAACACCGCCAAAGGAATGATTTTCACGCCATCGTTGCGGGTATTTTTTGCAATTGATGTTGGCTTCAAAAACACTTGGTTTTTAATTACTTACAAAATCTATTTTCCTTTTTTATGGCATTTTGTTTTCCTTTTTTGCGGTAAAGTCGTCGCAGCAATGTGCAATGGCAACGCTTTTGCTTGACGTCTGAAGGCTACTATCGCCATGGGAGTCTTATGACCGCCCATGACGATGGTGGCGTGGCTGTTTGTGGATACTATTGGTGTCAAAGCGAATACAAAAAGGATATTAAAGGCAGGGAACCATATACAGCGGTAAGTAGAGATAGTCCCCGTCTTGTTCAACGTCGCCAGTATGGATGATATAGGCTTGTGCCAAATGGTTGGCGTATTTCTTGAGGCATTTCCCAAGCGAAATAGTGTTGAACCCAGTTGAAGATTTCACCTCTATGGGGGAAATGTTATGACGGCTGGTAATCATGCTTTTCGCTATGAGGAAGTCAATCTCCATCCTGTCGTCCTTGTTTTCTCGCGAAGGATTGGAATAGAAAAACAGCTTGAAGCCATTGGCCACGAGCATCTGCGCCACGATGTTCTCCATCAACATACCCGCATTGATTTCCAGTTTGTCACGCAGGATTTTCTGGTAAAGCTGCTCTGAGACGATTCCCCGTTCGTCAAAAGCGTGGCTAATCATCAAACCAGTGTCGTTCATGTAACATTTTAAAGAGTTGTCTTTTTGCTTGAGACCCAATCCAATGCTAGGTTCGGTGGTATTGAAGGCAATGTTCACCATCTTGGCATCACGAAGCCAGAAGAAAGCGCTGTCATAGTCGCGGAAACGGGCATCCTTGTTCAAATCCGACAATTGGAATTTGTGATCGTGGAGCTGGAGCTGACCAGGTATGGCTTCGTAAATGACTTTCACCTTAGGCGTATGGATGCCGGCATATTGGTCGATACAATTGTTGTAGAGGTTGAGTATCTGGCGTTTCACGCGATCCACATCTTCAAACGACTTGGTGTCCAAGTATTCCAGAATGGCTTGCGGCATACCTCCGATAATCATGTAGAGACGGGTATAATCCATGACTTTTCTGTGCATCGATTGCCCTACGGGTTCTTTGGCAGCGAATTTCATGCGAATAAAATCCATTAGCGAATCCTCACCCATCGCCCAGAGAAACTCCTCAAAGTCCATGGGGTGCATCACGAGACTTTCCTCTTCCGAAGGGACAAGATAATCTTCTTTTTTTTCCTCCTTTTTCAGCTTTTTCTTCGTGCTCATCTTCATTCCAAGCAAAGAACCAGTTTCCAAATAATCGTACCGTCCATCCTCCACCAAATATTTGACGGCAGCACGGGCAGCTGGACAGAATTCGATTTCGTCGAATACAATAATGGATTCGCGTGGATACAGTTTTGTGGAGAAATACGTGCTCAGATAAGTAAAAAGCATGTCAAGATTGTCTTTGTAGTTCTTGAAAAGGTCTTTAATATCATCACCCACCTTGAAGAAATCTATCAGGATATAACTCTTGTATTCCCTTTGCGCAAACTCTTTCACGATATAGCTCTTGCCCACACGTCGGGCACCTTCTATCATCATGGCTGACTTGCCTTTGCGTTTGTTTTTCCATAGGAGCAACTGGTCGTAAATTTTTCTTCTCATCACGGAATCAAGGTTTGGTTGAACAATAAAACTACACGAAATCAAGCTTGCATGGTCTATGTTTTTTACACGAAATCAAGGGCAAAAATACAATTTTTTTCTACTACTCGTGAAAATAGGACATTTTTTAGACTTAAAAAAAACTATTCTCACGGTTCCCAAAGCTCCGCCTCGGGCAGCATGAGGCTGGTGTCGCTGACGAAGTCCCAAACCGCGTCGGGGATGAGCTGGGTGGTGTTGGTCAGCACAGCGAGGAAACGGTTGTGCACCACGTCGCGGACGATGAGGCTACGGTAGCCCTTCCACCAGCCGTAATGGAAGAACATCCCTGGATGCGCCTTGCTCATGCGCCAGCCGAAGCCGTAGTTCTCATCGTTCTTCCACTGCGCCGAACCCGGCATGAAAGCCACGGCCTGCAGGCTGTCGGGCAACAGCAGGTTCAAATCCAAGGCCCTGTTGAAGGCCCAAAGGTCAGCCACCGTCGAGAACATGATTTTGTCGCCCATCACGCCGTTCAGGTAGTCGTTTTGCGACTTGACGGGGCCTTTGCGGTACATCTCATGGCCATGCACCGCAGTGGGCATATAAAGCGAAACCAAAGAATCGCCACGCATGGAATAGATGTAGGAATGCGTCATGCCCAAAGGCTCAAAAATGTTTTTGCACATGAAATCCTCGAAATGCTGCCCACTGACGCGCTCCACCACCGAAGCCAACAGCGCATAGTTGATGTTGTTATAAAAGAAGGTGGCATCGGGTGTGCTGTAGGGCTCAGGCTTTTGTGCCACCAGCATCTTGAGCATCGCCTCGTTGGAAAAAGGCTTGCGGCGGTCGGGCCAGAAACTGTCTGCCATGGCATCGTAGCGTGGCAAGCCCGAGCGGTGGTTGAGCAACATCCTGATGGTGATGCCCTCGTAGGGCAGTTCGGGGATGTATTTCCGCACATCGTCGTCGTAATCGAGCTTGCCTCGCGCCTGCAACAGCATCACGGCCTCGGCAGTGAACATCTTCGAATCGGACGAGAGCTGGAAGGCGTCGTCGATGCGGATGGAGTCTTTATGCCGCACCGTCAAATCGCGCCAACCGAAGGCCTTCTCGTAGATGACTTGCCCCTGCTCGGCATAAAGCACCGTGCCATTCAGCCCGTTGCGCGCCAGACCCGTGAAAACCTTGTCGGCCCGCTTGATGCATCGCGCCACCTTTTCCTTGCCCAAATCATAGAACAAGCTATCCATATCGATCTGAATGTCAGAACGATGATGTCTCCTTCCACAAGAGAGGAACGCGACTGCAAAAAGCAGCACAACCGCCAAGATGAATGATTTCCGTGTCATAATCAGAAGGCAAAAGTAGGAAAATTTGCCGTGTCGAAACGTCTTTTTTGCCAAAATGGAAGATTTATTTGCTCTAATTGGCTAATAATTACTACTTTTGCGGCCTCAAAATACACCTAACAACACATTTTCATGTCACAATTTACAGATTTTGGATTGAATCCCGCTCTGTTGAAGGCTATTAAGGAGCTGGGGTTTGAGAATCCTATGCCGATACAGGAGAAGACGATCCCTGTATTGTTGGAGCAAGATGTTGACTTTGTGGGCCTTGCACAGACGGGAACGGGTAAGACTGCCGCTTTTGGCTTGCCGTTGTTGAACAAAATCGATGTGGAGCAGCGATGCGTCCAAGCGTTGATCCTTTGTCCGACGCGTGAGCTTTGTATGCAGATTACCAGAGACTTGCGCAGCTATGCCAAGTACATTCCGGAAATCCTGATTGTGCCCGTTTACGGCGGAGCCAGCATCGAAATGCAATTTAAGGACCTGGCCAAGAAGCCGCACATCATCGTGGCCACGCCGGGCCGTCTGCGCGATATGATTCGCCGCAACCGTGTCGACTTCAGCAACGTCAAGACGATGATTCTCGACGAGGCCGACGAAATGCTCAACATGGGCTTCCAAGAGGAGGTCGACGACATCCTCGAGTACATGCCCAAGGAACGCCACACCATGCTCTTCTCGGCCACCATGCCGAAGGAGGTGGAGGCTATCCTCAAGAACTACATGAACGACCCCGTGAAGGTGGCCGTCGGCGAACGCAATTCCGGCACCGCCAACGTCGACCACAAGTACTACATGATGGCCGCCAAGGACCGTTACATGGTGCTGAAGCGCATCATCGATTACACGCCGTCCATCTACGGCATCATCTTCTGCCGCACCAAGCTTGAGACCCAAGAGATTGCCGACAACCTCATTCAAGACGGCTACAACGCCGCCGCGCTGCACGGCGACCTCTCGCAAGGGATGCGCGACAATGTGATGGACCACTTCCGCAAACGCAGCCTGCAACTGTTGGTCGCCACCGACGTTGCCGCCCGCGGCATCGACGTGAAGGAGCTGACCCACATCATCAACTACAACCTGCCTGACGACATCGAGACCTACGTGCACCGCTCAGGCCGCACGGGCCGTGCCGACCAGCGCGGTATCTGCCTCAGCCTCATCAATTTGCGCGAAAAGAGCAAGATCAAGAAGATTGAGAAAATCGTTGGTCGTCCTTTCGAGAAGGCCATGATCCCGACCGGCAAGGAAGTCTGCGAGAAGCAACTCTTCAACCACATCGACCGCATCGAGCATGTGGACATCAACCGCGAGGAAATCGACGACTACCTGCCTGTCGTTTTCCGCAAACTCGACTGGATGAGCCGCGAAGAACTCATCACCCGCATGGTGGCCCTCAACTTCAACCGCTTCCTTGACTACTACAAGGACGCCATCGACCTGAACGTTGACGAGCGCGACGAGAAGAAGGACAAGAAAGAGCGCAAGAAGGAGCGCGAGCATCAGGACGAGACCATGAAGCGCCTCTATTTCGGCATGGGCAAGAACGACCACATCCTGCCGCAGAAGATCATCGGCAAGATCAACGACGTGACGCGCACCAAGAACATCCCGATTGGCCGCATCGACCTCTTTGGCGACTTCAGCTATGTCGACGTCGACGAGAACTATGTCGACCTGATTCTGGAGAGCTTCGCCGACCCGCGCAGCAACCCGCGCGGCATCGTGGTGGAAGTGGCCAAAGACCAGCCCGACCGCAGCGTAAGTCGCAGCGAGAAGAAGGACTTCGGCGAGCGCAAGGAACGTCGCGAACGCGACGACTTCCGTGGTGGCGAACGCCGTGAGAAACGCGATGACTTCCGCGAGAAACGTGATCGCCGCGACGACGACTTCTTCGAGAAGAAATCGAAGAAGAAAAAGAAGGACTTCGACGACGACAAGCCGTTCTACAAGTCGGAACGCTCCCGCGACGGCCGCGAGTGGCTCGACCCCGACTGGAAAGACCACTTGGACGACATCGACGTCTTCTACGACGATGACGACCGTCCGAGCCGCAGGGAGCGCAACGCCGAGCGTGGCTTCGGCAGCAGCCGTGGCGGTGGCCGTTCGTCCAGCTCGAGAGGTGGCGGCTCGCGTGGCGGCTATTCCTCGTCGAGGGATTCAGGCCGTGGTCGCCGTGGCGCCAGCCGTTATGACGACGATTACTATTCACCGAAACGCCGTGGCGGTGGCCGCCGGAGATAGTTTTTGGAATTCGCTTCGCGAAGAAATCTATCAAAAATCATAATAAAATCTATTCAAAATTTTGAACGATTTTTAAAATAGATTTTTGAACGATTTCTTGCCGAAGGCAATACCAAAATAGTATGGCAAAGTTAAAAACATGGTTCAGAGCAGCCCGTCCTCGGACGGTGCTGCTCTCTTTTTCGGGGGTGATGTTGGGCGGTTTCTTGGCTTATAGTGTCGGTCCTTCGACAGGCTCAGGGACCTTAACGACCGTGTTTTGCGCCCTAACTGCCATCCTGCTCCAAGTCCTCTCCAACCTCGCCAACGACTACGGCGACTTCAAGAAAGGCACCGACGGCGCCAACCGCGTAGGCCCGCAACGCGAGATGCAAAGCGGAGCCATCACCGAAAAGGAAATGAAACGAGGCTTGGTCCTCACAGCCGCATTGTGTTTGGTCTCCGGCGCCCTGCTGATTTTCGTTTTGGCCCGCCTGACTTGGCAGGAACTGGCCGTTTTCGCCACCTTGGGTCTCGGTGCAGTGCTGGCAGCCCTGCTTTACACCTTGGGGAAACGTCCCTACGGCTATCGTGGCCTCGGCGACTTGTTCTGCTTCCTCTTTTTCGGCTGGGCGGCTGTGGCTGGAACGTTCTATCTCGCCACCAAAACGCTCGATTTCAGCGTTCTTTTGCCTGCCTCGGCGATGGGTTTCCTCTCCAACGCCGTGCTGAACATCAACAACATGCGCGACTATGAGAACGACCGCGCCTCAGGCAAGAACAGCCTCGTGGTGAAGCTGGGCATGAAAAAGGCCTTCGTTTACCATTGCGCGCTCATCGCGGGGGCGTTCCTTTGTCTGACAGTGTTCCTCATCTTGAAGAAAGCACCTTATTATACCTACGCTTTTTGGCTGCTTTTCCCCTTGTTTTTCAAGGATTTGAGAGCCATTAAGACCACTCAGTCCGAACTGCTCGATCCGTTCTTGGGACGTCAAGTGAAGCACACGTTTTTGTTGGTGGTGGTTTTTGGGACACTGCTTTGGATTTGATAGTAAGAATTTGTTTGCCATTGACGAAATTTTTTCCATCATGGGCTTGACATCCAAAATTGTTCTTATTTTTGCACCGTAAATCCTAATCACTAAATTCTATTTATTATGAAGAAAACCTTACTTTTCGTGTTTGCCTTGCTGTTTGCAACGGCAGCGATGGCACAAAACCGCGCGGTTTTGCTGCAAGAATCCTTCAATGGCAACACCTTGCCCGACGGATGGAGCATCTCCTCAAACAACTCGAACTGGTCGGTCTCGGCCACCAACAACGCTGGTGGCGCCGCCAATGAAATGAAGCTCGACTGGAACCCGCAATTCAACGGCACGACACGCCTCGTCTCCCCCGCTGTCGACCTGACGGGCATCAGCAGCGTCGTGTTCTCCTTCAAACATGCCTTGGACAACTACTCAGGCAGCAACACCATCGGTATCGCCACCACCTCTGACGGCGGCACGACCTGGAATCAGGCCTGGAGCCAAGGCTACAACACCAGCAGCGCATGGTCGGTGAGCCAAGAAGTCAGCACCCCTGACATGGGTCAAGCCAATGTGCAGTTCTGCATTTTCTTCAACGGCAACAGCTACAACATCAATGACTGGTATTTCGACGACATCATGATCTTCACGCTCGAAAACCTCGACCTCGGCCTTGAGTCCATCAACGTGCCCGACTTCATCGCCAGCGGCGAGCATCTTATCGGCATGTCGGTGTTCAACTATGGTGCCACCACGGTCACTTCAATGAGAGCATCCTATGCAGTTGACGGTGAAACGGTTGCTATCCAGGATTTCGATGTGAACATCCCCTCGTTGGGCACGGCATCGGTTGAATTCAATGTCATCCACCTGTTTAGTCCTGGCAGCTACATGATTGATGTCACAATCGAGAAAGTGAACGGCGAGGATGACGACGTGGCTGACAACAACGAGTTGTCCAAGTCGGTTTCAGTGGCCATCGCCGCCGCCACAAAGACCCCGATGATTGAGCACTTCTCCTCGTCGACCTGCGGCCCATGCGTGAGCGTCAACCAACAAATGCTCAACTTCTGCAACAACAACGCTGGACGCTTCACTTACACCAAGTATCAGATGAACTGGCCCGGCAGTGGCGACCCGTACTACACCGAAGAAGGTGGTGTGCGCCGCAACTATTATGGTGTGAATGCCGTTCCGCAATGCTTCTTGGATGGTGAGGACCAAGGTTATGCCGCTATCACTCAAGCCGTCTTCGATGAGCACGCCGAGAGAGCCGCCTTCATGGACATCAGAGGCTACTTCACGGTTGATGGCAGCACCATCAACGTCGCCGTGGATGTGATGCCTTACATCGATGCCAATGCTCGCATTTATGTGTCGGTCAATGAGAAAGAGACCCACAACAATGTGGGCACCAATGGTGAGACCTCGTTCCACCACGTCTTCATGAAGATGTTGCCCGATGCACAAGGCTCCACCTTCAGCTTCACCGCTTGTGAGCTCCAGCACCTGGAATTCACTCAAAACATGTCTGGAACCCACGTTGAGGAAATGGACGACTTGGAGGTTTCCATCTGGGTGCAGGAATACGCCACCCACGAAATCTTCAACAGCCATTTCGCCTATGAAAACATTGACTATCTGCCTCCTGTCAGCAACCTTGCCCTGATTGAGGACGAGACGGGTTCGCAAAACATCATGGTGGCCTCCTGGGACGATCCTGGTGTCAATACGCCTCACACTTACAATATTTTCGTGAATGGTGTGCTGGTGGAAGAGGACTATGCCGAAACGACCTATTCCTTCCCTGCCGAAATTGGTGTGTACTATTCAGTGGGTGTCCAGGTCGCATACGAAAACGACCTCACTTCCGTCACTTGCGTTATCGGCAAGGAGAACACTTGGAGCGTGGGCGAAAACGAAGCCAGTATTTGCAAGGTTTATCCCAACCCTGCCACCAGCAACGTCCGCATCGAGGCTGAGAACAGCATCGAGAGCGTGAAGGTTTACAATGTGCTTGGCGCTTTGGTAGCCAACGTTCCCGCCAACGGCACCATCGCCAACGTTGACATGAGCCAATACAGCAACGGCGTGTATGTCTTCAACATCCGCCAGAGCGACGGCACCGTCAGCAACCAGCGCATAGTGGTCAGCCACTAATTGTTGATTGCATCGCATGAAAAAAGGATGGTCGATTGACCATCCTTTTTTCGTTGTGTTTGGTAAATCCTTATTTCAGCAGCACCTGCGGGCCCATGTTGAAATAGATGTCGGTGGGAATACCGGCGGCATTCACGCGGTCGAGGTCGGCTTGCAGCTCGGGTTTGATGACGATTTGGTCGGCCATCCAAGCCTTGGTGGCTTCGTAGTCGCCATTGCCTTGGTGCTTGAGGATATCGCCAGCGAGCTTTTCAACGGCCACCTTCATCTTCTCGAAGTCGATGGCATAACGGCCTTCCTCATTGCGAGTGAAAGCACCTTCGTTCTGGAAATAGTTGAAGGTAAGCATATTGGCCTTGCCGTGGGCGCTGGCCGCACCAAAGCGCACCGAACGGAAGATGCCCGCCATGAAGGTGGTGTAGTTGTCTTCCATCGTGGTGTTGGTGTATTCGCCCATCTCGGCGAGCTTAGTCACGAGATAGAGGCCCAGCACGTCGGCTTTGGCCTCTTCGATGGCGTTGTACTGGTTACCGAGAGCTTCACGTACGGTACCCTTGCCCGTGATGGTGTTCTTGATGCCCATGCCGTGGGCGGTCTCGTGGAACATCACGTTGGCAAAGAAGGCGTCAAACTTGATGTGCTCCATCGATTCGGGCGTCATCAGCTCCTTGGCGATAGGTTCCAAAATCTTGTCGAACTTGGCTTGCATGGAGTTCTTGAGTTGGAGCTTACGGGTACCGCGTTGCAGTTGCACGCGCTCATCGTTAGGCAGGTTGATGGCGATGGTCTTGCTGTTGGCGTTGCAGTCGCCAGCGTAATAGACGGCATCGTAGGCGGCCAAATCGACATCCGAGCCGGGCACTTCCTTCTTATACTCCTCCGGCACAGGCAGTTGCTTTTGCAGCTCCGGCACGAAAGCAGCATAGCGAGCCAATTGCTTCGTCCATTCTTGGTCCTTGATGAGGATGAAAGCTTCGTGCGAGGCCTTGATGCCATAGCGGGCATCGGTATAATTCTCGATGGGGCCAATCACGAGGTCGACATTGTTGTTGCGAACATCCATCCACTGCATATCGCTCTCGAAGTAGTCGTCAGTGCGGAGAGCTTTGGCGCGGAGGCGCAGATACTCGGCAAACTCCTCGTCGCCAGCGAGTTCGGAGGCGTCATCAAGCAGCGAGGCGGCTCTCTTGATTTCTTGCTCGAAGTAATCGTGATACCACACGCACTTCAGCGCACCGTTCTCGTCGCGGACGATCATGGTGTACTGGCTGGTCTTGTTCGGGTCGTCGAAGGCGTTCCATTCCTCCTCGGTCATGTCGACAGGATAGAACTGTGCTCCGGCGGGTTTCGGTCCGATGCCTTCCACGAAGGGCTTGTTGCCGTCGAGGCCGTCCCAGGGACCATAAGCGATAGTGGCCAGCTTCTTGATGTCGGCATTGTCGCCAATTTTGGTCATGAGTTCGTTCTTGTCGCCGTAATTCTCTCTCCAGAAGAGGCCGTCCATGATGTCGGCGGCTTCGAAGAGCAGAGAAAGCATCTCTTTCTCGTTGTCACTCAGGTGACTGATGTCAGTCGTCAAAGTATATTCGGCATACTTATCCGACAAATGGGTTTCTTGTTGAACAGGCTCAGTGGGCTGTTCAGGCTTTTTGTTGTCACATGCCGTGGCCACGAGAGCCACGATTGCTACTAATGATAAAAGTTTGATTTTCATAATATTGAAATTTAAAGATTATCCAAATATCAGCATCCGATAGCCCGCGAAATCACCAAACGGAGTATTTCCGAGGTGCCTTCGCCGATTTGAAGGATGCGTTGGTCGCGGTAGAAGCGCTCCATGTCGAACTCTTTCAGCAGCCCGTGACCGCCCATCACCTGAACGGCGTTGTCGCAGACCTCGGCGGCCACCTCGGAGCAATAGAGTTTCGCCATCGCGGCCTCTTTGCCGAAGGGACGGTGTTGATCTTTCAGCCAGCAGGCATGATAGAGCAAGTTGCGCGCGGCTTCAATCTTCACAGCCATGTCGGCGAGCTTGAAGGCCACGGCTTGGAACTTGCACACGGGCTTGCCAAACTGCACACGCTTCTTCGAGTAGGCCAAAGCCATCTCGTAGGCGCCTTGTGCGCAGCCCAACCCCATGGCCGCAATAGAAAGACGGCCCGAATCCAAGGTGGCAAGCATGATGTGCGAGCCTTCGCCCGGCTTGCCGAGGATGCAGTCTTCGGTGAGGCGCACGTCCTCGAAAATGAGCTTGCCCGTGTTGGAGGCGCGCCACATCATCTTGTCATGCATGGGCGTTTGGGTGAAGCCATCCTTCTTGTTCTCCACCAGCAGGGCGGTGAATTCCGGCTTGCCGTCCTTCTCGCCCGAAACGGCTTGCACCGTCGTGCCCAAAGTGAGCGGCGTCGCGCTGTTGGTGATGAAAATCTTGGAGCCATTGAGGTGCCACAAAGTGCCGTCAAACTTAGCGGTGGTCTTGGTGCCGCGCGAGTCGCTGCCGGCGTCTTCTTCGGTCAGGCCAAAGCCCCACAGACGGTCCTTGCAGAGGTGGGGCAGATAGCGTTGCTTCTGTTCCTCGGTGCCGTAGTCCTTGATGGGCCCGATGCCCAAAGAGTTGTCGGCGGCGATGGTGGCGGCGGTGGAGCCGTCCACGCGGGCCAACTCTTCTACGGCAATGATATAACTCAGATTGTCAAGCCCTTGGCCACCGTATTCTTTCGGAACGGTCATACCCAACAGGCCGAGTTCGGCCATTTTGAGCGTCAGGCCGACATCGAAATGCTGCTCTTCGTCGTTTTCGCGGGCGACGGGTTTCACTTCCTGTTCGGCGAAGTCGCGCACCCGTTGGCGGAGGGCTTCCTGTTCTTTTGTGAGGTCGAAATTCATATCGTTTGATGTTTTAATCCTCAAATTCATGTCGGCGTTTCGACAGGCTCAACGGCCTTAGGTCCCTGAGCTTGTCGAAGGGCCGTTCTAATTCATTCCAACTCTAAAAGTTGCATTTTATTATCTACCATCTGCCCTTCGGAGACGAGAATTTTCTTCACCTTCGCCGCGCCTGAAGCCACAATATTGTTCTCCATCTTCATCGCCTCCACCACCATCATAATCGTGCCTTCACTCACCATATCGCCTTCTTTTACGTTGATTTTCACCACCTTGCCTGGCATGGGCGACACCAAGCGCGATTTGTCGTTCACCGTTTCCTTGCAGGAATAGTCCGTCGTGTCGTTCAGCTGGTCGGTGCGGAAGCAGGTGAAGTTGAGGCCGTGGAAATTGACGATGGACTTCTGCTCGTCGTTCACGGAGCAATAAATGGTCTCCGTGCGCCCATTCAGCATGATTTTCAGTTGGTGGTTGTCACGCTGGATGAACTCCACCTTGAACGGACTGCCGTCAATCTTTCCCTTGATTCTTCCCACTTCTGCGGCCTCGATGCTGACCGGCACTTTCTTATCTTCCACGTCCACAACGAGTTGCATGTGGTAGCGCCAATAGCCGATTTCTTCCCATACATTTTCGGTGTGCTGTTCCAATTGCTTCTTGCAGAAATCGTACAAAAGGAAAGAAGCCACGATGTCATTGACATTCTGTGCTTTACGGCTGTCGTTGAGTGCCTTCAGCAAGGCTTCCTGATGCGAAGCGCAAAATCCCGTATCTATCTTGTTATCAATGAAATCCGCGTTTTTCACGACTTCCCAAAGATAAGCCTTGTTGGTGGTCAAACCTTGAATAATAAAGTCCTTTAGGGCGCGTTGGGCGGTTTCAAGAGCGGCTTGACGGTCTTTGGCGTGGCAACTCAACTTGGCAATCATCGGGTCGTAAGCCTCTGAAATCGTGCAACTTCCATCGATGCTGCTATCGACTCTTGCGCCGCGCACCTGCGGCTCGTGGTAGGCCGTCACCTTGCCGGGCGTGGGCAAAAAGCCGTTTTCTGGGTTCTCGGCGTAGATGCGCAACTCCACGGCGTGGCCTTGCGGCTGGATCGCCTCTTGCGTCCAGCCCATTTCTTTGCCTCGCGCGATGCGGATTTGCTCCTCCACGATGTCGATGCCCGTGCGCAGCTCCGTGACAGGATGCTCCACCTGAATGCGCGTGTTCATCTCCAAGAAGTAGAAATTCAGGTCTTTATCGACCAAAAACTCCACCGTTCCCGCGTTCTCATAATGAATCGCCTTGCACAATTTGACCGCCGTTTCGCACAACTGCTGGCGTTTTTCGTCCGTCAAGGTCGGCGAAGGCGACTCCTCGATGATTTTTTGGTAGCGGCGTTGTATGGTGCACTCACGCTCGTGCAGGTGAATCACGTTGCCGAAATGGTCGGCGAGGATTTGCACCTCGATATGTCGCGGATTTTCAATGTATTGCTCGACGAAAACAGTGCCGTCGCCGAAATATTTCATCGCCTCGCGGGAGGCACGTTCCATCTCGTCTTTCAGGTCGGATTTTTCCCAGACGATATGCATTCCCTTGCCACCGCCGCCTGCTGCCGCCTTGATTAATACAGGATAAGGCAGGCTGTCGGCTTGAGCGAGGATTTCGTCTTGGTCGCCCATCATGCCAAAGGTGACGGGAATGCCATGCTTGACGGCCACTTTTCGCGCCGCCACCTTGTTGCCCATCAGCCGCATGATATCGGCGTTGAGACCTATGAAAATCAGGTTGTTGGCTTCGCAGGCCTCGACCAAATCGGGGCTTTCGGAGAGGAAGCCATAGCCTGGATGAATGGCATCCGCGCCGGCATCCAAAGCCGCGTCGATGATTTTTTGTACGTTGAGGTAGGTGTCTTTCAAGGCACCGCTGCCCAAGGGACAAGCCTCGTCGGCCATGCGACGGTGTAAGGCGTTGGCGTCGTTGTCGGCAAAGACTGCCACCGAGGCGATATGCAGCTTGCGCAAGGTCTTGATGATGCGCACGGCAATCTCTCCCCTATTGGCAATCAGCACTTTATGGATTTTCTTACTGTTCATGGTTCAATATGTCATGGGGCAAAATTAGGGATTTTTTGCAACAAAACAGCTTCTTACCCCCTTTTTATTGGAGTTGTGCTTTGAAAGTCCTACTTCTTGGGCTTATACCCCGAATCCTGGAAAATATTTTGGAAGTCCTTCCGCTTCATGAATTGCTGCAAGTTGAAATCCTCATGGGTGGCAACATAGGAACGGACAATGTTCAAGCCAAAAAACCAGCCCAAGCGTGAGGGTGCATCGTTGCTATAGGCCTGCGTGAAAGGGCCATCACCGAAATACATCATGTAGGCATCCAAGCCCGCATCATAGAGGCAGCGGTTGCCCACAATGTCGGCCCAAACCTGTCCCTCATTCTCCACGGCCCAACGCCACTGGTGTTCGGAATAGCCGAGCAGGATGCTGTCCGGCAACTCAGGGCACATCGCCTCGATGAAAAACTCAAGCCGCCCATAGAAGACCATCTCTCCGATGACCTGTCCCTGCTTACGCCATTCGTACAAATAATACATATACAAGTAATTGGCCACATCTTTCGCCAAGGTCGCCTCATTCGTGCGGACCTGCATGTATTTTTGCATCCCGATTTGGTCATAAATCTCGTCCTTATTGAGGTACCAATCCAAGGAAATCACCAATTGGTTGTCGATGATTTGGACGGGCGGCACTTCGATATTAATGCCAGTCACGCAAGTAAACACCTTCTTAGGAAGCTCAATATCAGGATAATAGTGATGAAAGTGCGCGAACACGTCCTCCACCATAGGCTCCACCTGCTTCAGGTCGGGGAAGGCAGCCTTCACCTTGTGATACAGCTCGATGCAGTAAGGGTCGGTGGCGAAATCCTTCAGATATTTCACGGCTTCAAGGTTATTAAGGTCGCCGCTGAGGAAGACGCGGTAACGGTCTTGGATGCGCATCAGTTCGTGCTGGAAGTCAGCCGTGTCGAGGTTGAAGAGCACGTCTTCGTATCGTTCGAATTCGAGGTCGTAAGGCTCGGTTTTGATGTCGATTTTGGCCTTGTAGGCCGGCTCCGTGTCTTGGCAGGAGGCCATCATCATGCAGATGGCGAGGAAGGTTAGTATTCTGTTCATTTTTATTGGGTTTGTGTGAGTAGGGACTTACGTCGCCTGCTTACTGGTCTGCCGCCCCAACGGGGCTAATTCTCATAATTCTGGGGATTCTGCGCGAGACAAAATCTCCTCTCGCAACATCTCGTATGCCGCAATCGTAGCTCGATTAATCACATTTTCGCGGTCTTTCCCGAAGTTGAAACGTTTAGAAATTACACCGTTAGCCGAAGCCACGCCAATCCACACGGTGCCGACGGGGTTTTCTTCGGTGCCGCCGCTCGGACCGGCCACACCCGTGGTGGCCACGCCGAAATCGGCCTCCATCAGTTCGCGGACACCTTTCGCCATGCTCTCAACGACTTCCCGACTCACAACTCCATGTTTTTCAATCGTTTCGGAAAGCACGCCAAGCACTTTGGTCTTCATGTGCGTGGCGTAGGTAACCGCCGTGCCCTTGAACACCTCCGAACTGCCCGGAATCAAGGTGATGCGATGGGCGATGTTGCCTCCCGTGCAGCTCTCCGCCGAGGCAAAAGTCATGCACCTATTAATTAACTGCTCGAAAACCACGCGCTCGATGGGTTCATCCTGCATGGCAAAAATGTAGTCGGAAATCAAGTCCTTCAGTTTCCCCACTTCCTTGTCCAAGGTCTTGTGCAGCAAGTCGGCGTCCTCGTGCCGTCCGCTCAAGCGCAGGCGCACCATGCCATGTTGTGGCAGATAGGCCAAGGAAAGGAAATTCGGCAAGGCAGTTTCCCAGTCCTTGATGCGATCGGCCAAAAACGACTCGCCGATGCCCGTGGTCATGATGACACGCTTCTCGTATGGCACTGAATGGAGCCTCGCCTTGATGCGCGGCAACAGCTCATCGTTGAAGATGCCTTTCATCTCGAATGGCACGCCCGGCATGAAGGCAAAAACAACACCGTTTTTCTCCAACCACATGCAAGGTGCTGTGCCGTATGTGTTTGGAATGTATTGACACGCCTTGGGCAGCATGGCTTGGCTGCGGTTGCGTTCGCTCATTTCGAAGCCGCGACGTTTGAACAAGGAAACCACATTGTCGTAGGCAGGCTGGCAAAATTCCAGTTCCGTTTCGAAGAACTTACAGACAGTGGGTTTGGTGATGTCGTCGGCGGTGGGGCCGAGACCTCCCGTGACCAAAACGAGGTCGGCATCCATGCAGGCGTTGAAAGCGTCGAGAATGTCTTTTTCAGAATCGCCGATGGTCAAGACGGAATGCAGTTGGAAACCCGCGCTCGAAAGCTGCTCGCCGAGCCAAGCAGCGTTAGTGTTAATCACTTGACCAATAAGCAGTTCGTCTCCAATAGAGATATTTTTGATGATGATTTCGCCCATATTGAAATAGTTTGCGCAAAAATAGCCATTTTTCAGACTTCAGGAAAAATAACGCCAATTCAATTAATTTCGTATCTTTGCGGCCTTAAAATGAAAAAGACATGAATCAGCCCATCCCTGCATCGCAACTCGTCTTGAACAACGAGGGCGCAGTGTACCATCTGAACATTCATCCCGACCAATTGGCCGACGACGTCATTTTGGTTGGCGACCCCGGACGTGTCGATATGATTGCCGCCTATTTCGACAAAATCGAAGTACAACGTCAAAACCGCGAATTGGTGACCCGCACAGGCTATTTCCACGGCAAGCGCATTACCGCGCTATCGACCGGCATGGGCACCGACAATTTGGATATCGTGATGAACGAGCTTGACACTTTGGCCAACATCGACCTGAAAACAAGAATGCCCAAGTCTGAGCACCGCACCTTGAACCTCATCCGCATAGGCACTTGTGGCGCCTTACAGCCCGAAATCGGGGTGGAAGACACTTATATCGCCACGCGCTACGCCATCGGCTTGGACGGCCTGCTCTACTTCTATGAGAAGAACGCCGAAGTAAACGAAATCGCTATGCGCGACGCCTTCATCGAACAGATGGACTACCCGACCGACCTACCCAAACCATACGTCGTGGAAGGGTCGAAAGAACTCTTCGACCGTTTAACCGAAGGCTATATCCAAGGTATAACCGCCACGGCACCAGGATTCTACGGTCCGCAAGGCCGCACCTTGAGAATGCGCCTCGCCTATCCCGAAAACAACCGTAAGATTGAGTCCTTCTGCTACCAAGGCTGGCGCGTGTGCAACTTCGAGATGGAATCGTCGGCACTTTATGGCCTTGGCAAGATGATGGGCCATAACTGCTTGACTATCTGCGTGTCCATCGCCAACCGCGTGACAGAAAAATTTGCCATCGACTACCATCCTTATGTGCAAAAACTTGTCGTCAATACCTTAGAAAGACTTTCGGCGAAATAGAATATTTGGACATTTTTTGCTTTTTTTGTGACAAATAGGCTTTTGTATCAGAAAAATGTCTATTTTTGCCGCCTCATTTGAATTAACGTATTACTCAAATAATGAAATGATGAAAAAAGCATTAGTTATCTTTATGGCATTCATGGCGGTGTCAACTATAACCATGGCCTCGCCGAAGACAGACTCTATCCGATACTTGGATTCCAGATTCAACCAAAACTGGTTCATCGGATTTGACGGTAGCATCAACTGGTGGAAAGGCTCTGACAGAAATCCTAACGGCAATTACACGGCCGTGCAATGGGGAAAACCTTCTTTTGGAGGTGGTATTACGGCTGGAAAATGGGTCAACCATGTTTTTGGTCTTAGATTGAGCTATGATATAAACCAAGGGAAAAGCTACATCAACGGACTTCACGTTGATCAACGCAATATTAATTTCCTATTTGACGGGACATTCAAATACGACGAAAACGGCAATTTCGTGTCGTACACTGAGAATAGCGAAAATGGAAAACCCGACAAAAACGGATACTACAACACTTCGTTCATGTACCACAATCTTCATATTGACTTCCTTTTCAGCCCCATTGACATCTTCCAAGGATACTACAATCCTGACATCATTTATCGTCCTATAATTTATGTAGGAATGGGACTTGCTTCCGTATCGGAAGGAGTTTTTGTTATTCCAACCATCCTCTATAATAATAGGAATAAGAACAACGTAGATGCACAAAAGGGTATTAATTACGAATTCAGTTTTGATTTTGGTTTGCTCAATACTTTCAAATTGAACAGCTTCCTCGACCTTTTCGTTGACCTGGGCTGCACAATGCAACGTTATAATATCGATACTTGGTTCAATGAAACGGGAAGTAGCACAGATGATGTTATTGACCCCAATCAAATCCGCCCTGCAAGAACGGACAAGAACTTTTCTGCAAAGGTGGGCTTGTCTTTCAATATCAACAAAGGCTACACGCTTCCGTACAACTGTACAACGGAAATGGAAGAGATAAGATGGAAAATAAAGACTCTTGAAGACGACATGGCCAACATGGAAGCAAACGCAGAGGTCACTGTTGTTCACGATACTATTACGCAGTTTGTGAACGCCCAAACGGAAGACATCATCAGCTATCCGTTCTCCATCTTCTTCGAGCTCGATTCTTATCAGATCATGTCAAAACGCGATCTTATCAACCTGAGAGAAATCGCTGAAGTGGCTAAAAAGAACAACTATAAAATCCGTTTGAGAGGTTCTGCAGACAGTGCCACGGCTTCGCCTGTTTATAACCAAACGTTGTCAGAAAACCGTTGCCGCAAGGTCATGATTGAGCTTATGGATATGGGTATTCCGCAAAGCCAAATCATCCTTGTCCCTGTCGGTGGTGTCAACGAGCTCAATCCTGCAGAATACGACCGCCGCGTGCTGATCGAGCTGGTCAAGGAAGCTCCGAAGAACTAATGTAAACCAACCTACATAAAGAGAAAGCCTGACGCCATGCGCCAGGCTTTCTTGTTTGTCATCATACCGAAGCTCAGCGCATGATGCCAAGTTCGAGGCCGATGTAATTGATTCTCATGTTGCTGCCGGTAATATCCTGCATGGTCTTGTTAAACATGTTCGACATAGCGTGATGGAAAGTCAATTGGGCAAGCGCGGTCCATTTTGAGTTGATGTGATACTCCGCGCCAAGGCCAAACTTGAGCGCAAACTGCACCTTGCGATATTCGTTGTTGACGTTGACATAGAAGTCGTCTTTGTAGTCGAAGTTATAAAACTCATAGCTGTCCTTCGCCAAGCCGACAAGATTGAAGTCGATGCCCACGCCGCCTTCCGCGAAAACCTTTACGTAATCCGCAACATCGACTTTCACCTTCACTTTCAGCGGCAACTCAAGATATGAACCCGAATACTTGCGGTCGACCATGACATTGGTGTATTCCAGAAACTCAGGAATGAGCCTATAGTCATTAAAGCGGTACTTCATGCGTACAATGTGGAAATTTAATCCTGTCGAGAAAGCCACATGAGGCGTAAAGAGTCTTTCGGCAAAAAAACTGGCATTGAATCCCATTCCCGCGGAAAGGCTTTTGCCCTCGGAAGATACCCCTGCCCAGGCCACATTTGAGCCTATTTTCAGTCCATAGTTGGTTTTCCCCTTTTGTGCGTTACAATTCAGCGAGCAAAATGCTATCAAGCTGACAATCAATACAATCTTCTTCATAATAGATAAATTTAGACCTACAAAAGTAATTTATTTCGACGATATCTCCAAAAAATCCAAAAATGATTCTTATTTTTGCAGCAAATTCAATCAAATCATTCACAAAAACACATCAAAAATGAAAAAGACGTTCTTATTGTTTGCGATTCTGCTCACGATGGGCAGCGCAGCATTCGCTGGCGGTGGTCTCGACTTCGCCATTGGTCCCAAAGTCGGCTATCAGGCCGCAAAACTTTCGTATGATAAAGCCGACATCAAAGCAGGTTTTTCCAACCATTTTACCGCGGGCATTTTCGGCCGTTTCACCTTTGGAAGATTCTATATCCAACCCGAAGTGCTTTATTTCAATACCTCAAACATCTTTGACTTGGGCATCACTGGAACGGGAGCCGACAATCCGCTCAACATCCCTACAGGAGCCGATGTGACCCTCACGCTGAACCAAATGAACCTTCAAGTGCCTGTGTTGGTGGGTATCAACATCCTTGACCTCGGCGTCGTCTCCTTGCGTGCCCAGGTGGGACCGACGGCCAATTTCGTCTTGCAGTCGAAGACCTTGCTGAACTACACCATTGGTTCCCAAACCGCCCCGACCCCGGTGGGTGAAGGAAGCAAGACCTTTGACCCCAAGGCCATCGCTTGGGGATTCCAGGCTGGCCTTGGTGTCGATGTGCTGAAAAGAATCACCCTCGACGTCAATTACAACATCGGACTGAGCAAAGTCTTCAACGCCCTGAACAATACTCCATTGAACGAGTATTTCGATTTCACTAACATCGACAACACCAAGCAAAACCTATTTATGGTGACCGTGGGATACAAGCTCTTTTAAGTATTCCCAAAAGCAAAAGACATGGCCGGAGCCCAAATGGTTCCGGCTTTTTTTGTGATAAAACGCGCACTTTTTTCTTGCATCACGTGCAATCAAAAACTTTTGCCTATTTTTGTGGAATCTATCCGTAAATTCAATTCACCATGAACATCTCCATTCCCAACCGACTTTTCAGCAAAAACAGAGCCAACTTTGCCGCACAACTGCCGCCCAAATCGGTGGCCGTATTCACCGCCAACGAACCTATGCCGCGCAACGGCGACGAGTTCTATCCCTTCCGCCAACAGTCTGATTTCTTTTACCTTACGGGCATCAACGAGGAGAATGCCTACCTCCTCATCGCACCCGACTATCCCGATGAGAAACTTCGCGAAGTCCTTTTCATCGAGCCTTACGACGAGGTGAAGGCCACTTGGCAGGGCGAGATGCTCGACAACACCCAAGCTACTGAACTTTCGGGCATCAAGACCGTCAAAGGCAATGACGCATTTTGGTCGATGCTGAACGACATCGTTTTTTCGGGCTATGGCGACACGATTTTCCTGAACAGCTACGAATACCCGAAATACGAGTGCAACACGGAGACCATACAACAGCGTTTTGTCAAGAAAATCAAGGTGTTGTATCCAATGCACAATTATGGCCGCACCGCCCCGATTTTGAATGCCTTGCGCATGGTGAAGTCGGAGGAAGAGATTGAGATTACGAAAAAGGCTTGCGACATCACCGCAAAGGCTTTCCGCCGCTGTCTGGAAACCGTGAAGCCCGGCATGTACGAATATCAGGTGCAGGCCGAAATTGAGTACATTTTCAAGCGGGAAGGCGCCTCGGGCCATGCCTACGCGCCCATCATCGCAGGCGGAAAGAACGCCTGCTGCCTACATTATTCGAAGAATCAGAGCCTCTTGAACGACGGCGACCTGATTCTTTTCGACATCGGTTGCGAACTGAAAAACTATTCCTCCGACCTCAGTCGAACGATCCCTATTAATGGTAAGTTCACCCAACGGCAAGCCGACTGCTACAACGCCGTGCGCCGCGTGATGAAGGAAATCACCAAGCTTTACAAGCCTGGCGGCACCATCAATGAAATCAACGAGACGACCTACAAGTTGATGGAGCAGGAGATGATTGCGCTTGGCCTTTTCACCGCTGAGGACATAAAGAAACAAAACCCCGATAAGCCGCTCTACAAGAAATACCTGATGCACGGCATGTCGCATCACATCGGCCTTGACGTGCACGACAGTATTGACAAGTTCAAGCCTTTCGCGCCTGGGATGATACTCACCTGCGAACCAGGGCTTTACATCCGCGAGGAAGGCATCGGCATCCGCATTGAAAATGACCTCCTCATCACCGAGGGTGAACCTATTAATTTGTTTGAGGGTTTGCCGACGGAAATCGAGGAGATTGAGGCGGCGATGAGAAAATAATTCACTTTTTTAGTGAAGATTTGGAAACTATTTGTAGTTTTGCAGACATGAATACAAAACGAATACCAACCCACCCTGGGGATGTCATCAAGGAAGAACTTGAATACAGAGGCATCTCACAAAAGAAGTTCTCGGAATTGACTGGTGTTTCTTACACCATGCTCAACGAAATTTTGAACGGCAAGCGTCCCGTTACAAGCGACTTTGCCCTTATCGTGGAAGCCGCCATCGGCATTAGTCCGCAACTGCTCATCAACATGCAAGCACGTTACAATATAGCTGTAGCCATGAACCAAACCACATTCCTGACCCGCCTTGACCATATCAGAAGGGCATGTGCGGCTGTGTTTTAGCATTAACAATTAAACAACAAACAAAACAACAAATATCATGTTCAACAAAGACGTTTACAGTGGCCGTCGCGCCACATTGAAAAAAATGATCTCGAAGGGCATCGCCTTCTTCCCAGCCAACAACGAAGCGCCCTTCAACTACCCTGACAACACCTACATCTACCGTCAGGACAGCAATTTCTCCTATTTCTTCGGCCTCAACCACCCCGATTTGGTCGGTGTCATCGACTTTGAGACGGGCGAAGAAATCCTCTTCGGCGTGGATGTTACCATCGACGATGTGATTTGGTGCGGTCCGCTGCCCTCGCTGAAGGAACAAGGCGACCAAATCGGCATCACCGACTGCCGCGACTTCAACAAGTTCGGCGAATACATCCAACAGGCTTTGGCCAAAGGTCGCCAAATCCACATCCTGCCGACCTATCGTGCCGACACAAAGATTCAGTGCTCCGAGTGGTTAGGATGCCCCATTAATAAGGTGCAGGAATTTGTCAGCGTGGAACTCATCAAGGCCGTCATCGCCATGCGTGAGGTGAAGAGCGAGCTCGAAATCGCAGAGATGGAACACGCCGCCAATACCGCCTATTACATGCACACCACCGCCATGAAAATGTGCAAGCCCGGCATGATTGAACAAGAGATTGCCGGCGTGGTGGAAGGCCTCTCGCTGTCGGGCGGCGGCCCCGTTTCGTTCCCCGTCATTTTAAGTGTCGATGGCCAGACCTTGCACAACCACGGTCACCACAACGTCCTGAAAGAAGGCCGCATGATGGTCTGCGATGCTGGTGCCGAAACGGAGAACTACTACGCCTCCGACTTCACCCGCACCACGCCCGTAGGCGGCGTGTTCAACCAACGCCAGCGCGAGATTTACGAAATCGTATTGGCCGCCAACCAAGCCGTGGCCGCCAACACGCGCCCTTACATGCCTTACATGGTGATGCACACCCTCGCCTGCCGCACTTTGATTGAAGGCTTGAAAGGCGTGGGCCTGATGAAAGGCGACACCGAAGAAGCCCTGATGAACGGTGCCCATTGGCTCTTCATGCCTCACGGCCTCGGCCACATGCTGGGCATGGACGTTCACGACATGGAAGGCCTCGGCGAGACCTACGTGGGCTACGACGACATCACGCCGCGCTCCAAAAAACTGGGCTTCAGTGGTTTGCGCTGCGGCAAGACCCTAAAACCGGGCTTTGTGGTCACCGATGAGCCAGGCATCTATTTCATCCCGACTCTCATCGACATGTGGAAGGCTGAAGGCAAGTTCAAGGAGTTCATCAACTACGACAAGTTGGAGACCTACAAGGACTTCGGTGGCATCCGCATCGAAGACGACCTGCTCATCACCGAAGATGGCAACCGCATCCTTGGCAGACCGATTCCCAAGACCGTCGAAGAGGTCGAGGCCATGTGCGCCCAAGGGCGTGAGTGGATTAAGATGACGGCGATGTATTGAACCTTCAATTCCTATCCCACTCCGCTTTCCGCTTCTCGAAAAAGGCTTTCATGCCTTCTTGGCCGGCCTTTGAGATGCGTTGGTTGGCGATGGCCACTGAGGTCTGCATGAAAACAGGGCTGAAACAGTCGTCGGTACCACTTACCATGCGGAGCAGGTTCTTGCACTCGGCCACGGCATCGGGTGAGGCGTGCATAAAATGGTCGATGTAAGTGCGCTCGGCATCAATCATTTCGGCCTCATCGACGACGGCGTTCACCAAACGGAAGTCCTTGGCCTCCTCAGTCGTGAAACGACGACCTGTCAGCATGAGTTCTTTTGCGGCAGTATTGCCTATTTTGCTGACCACGAAGGGTGAGATGGTGGCTGGCGTGAGACCTAAACGCACCTCCGTGAAGGCAAACTTGGTCTCCCGCTCGGCAATCACGATGTCGGCGGCGGCGATGATACCGTTGGCACCCCCGATGCAGGCACCATGCACACAAACAATGACCGCTTTATTGCAGAAATAGATGGTCTGAAACAGCTTGGAAAGCTTCTCGGCATCGGCGATGTTTTGGTTGTAGCTGAAGCCTGCCATGTCCTTCATGTAGGCCAAATCTGCGCCGGCGCAGAAGGCCTTCCCGTTGCCTTTCAGAATGATGACGCGGATGTCGTCGCGACTGTTGAGCCAGTCGAAGGCCTCTGTCAGTTCGCGGATCAGTTCGGCATTCAGCGCATTGCGCACCTCGGGGCGGTCGAGGTTGACCCAAGCCATGCTTTCGCCCAATTGCACCTTTATCGTGTTAAAATCCATGATTATCAGTTTGGAGTTAGGAGTTGTTGTGTCGCCAATAGGCTTTTAGACTGCAATAATCGGAAAAAATTGCCATATTGTCACAATCAATCCGAAAAAAAAACGTTTCTTTGCAGTCGGAATGGTTTTTGTACCCTTTCACCCGCCCCGAGGGGCAATACTACTGTAACCGCGAGTCACGACCCATGGCAGCACCCCGACAGGCAACTAAACAACTGACAAATAGAATAGATGGACGAAAACAACCTTAATAACGGACTCGACGACCTCTTGAACATGTTCAAGAAGATGATGGAGAACCAAGATTTGGACGCCATCCCAGGCATCAACGAGGAGCAAAAGGAGCAACTGAAGATGTTCCTCGAAGACTTCGACGAGCTGAAAAACGACATGAAAGTCGAGATCTACAAGCTCGACCCGTTCACGAAGCAGATGATGGGCATGGTGATGGGCCAACTGAAGAACTTCTCGGGCGAAGGGCAGCAACAGGCCCAGAACGCCGTGCCGCAGCCTACCGTCAACAAGGAAAAACAGCTGACCGACATCCCCGGCACTAACGAAAACCTTGAGGCCAAGCTCGCAGCCATCGACAAGCAACTGCGCAACCCCGACCTCAGCGACGACGACCTCAACCGCCTGCTTGACGAACGTAGCGCCATCGTTAAAGAGTTAGGAGTTAAGAGTTAGGAGTTGTAGAGCTGTCACATTGGGGCAGCCGTATAATTAAAATTTGAAATCCAGAAACAAACACCATCAAACTAATGAAGAAAATATTCCTTACCCTCATCGCATTAATCATTTCGGCGACCTCATTTGCCCAGCTGATCTCCAACAAGACCGACAAAAGAGTGACCGTCGGCTTCGACCTTTTCCACGACTTCCAATTAGGCACGAGTGACAATTGGGATGCTCGTGGCTTCAACCAAGGCGTTGACTGGTACATCACCTACAACTTCCCCTTGGGCGAAAGCTCGAAACACACCGTCAGCATCGGCGCGGGTATGAGCCACCACAACTACTACTCTTTCAGCCAAATCCTGAATCCTTACTCCGACTCCTTGATTTACGTATCATGCCGCGACGTGGAGAACTTCAGGCGCTTCAAGGTCAACGCCAACTATGTCGACATCCCCTTGGAGCTGCGTTTCCGCATCAAGGACCAGATTAAAATCGGCGTAGGCTTCAAGCTCGGCATCATGGTGATGGCCAAGACGAAATACGTCGGCCCCGACGACGAAGGCAATATCATCCACGAGAAAGAGTGCTACATCAAGAACCTGGAGACCTACAACTATTCTGTCACTTTGCGCGTGGGCTGGAAGTGGGTCAGCGCCTTTGCGGCCTATCAAATCAACCCCGTGTTTGAGGTCGGCCACAACGCGCCTGTCATCCACCCGCTCTCGGTGGGTATTGCCATCGCGCCGTTCTGATATGATTTCTTGCCGTCAGGCAATCTCATAGCAAAGGTATGGAATCCCTGACAAGATGGATTGTGACAGAAGCCGAAAGTCTCGGCTTCGACGCATGCGGCATCGCCCGTGCGACAGCCTTGGAGAAAGAGTCGGCGCATGTAGAGCAATGGCTTGAAAGCCAGCACGAAGGCGAGATGAGCTACCTCAACCGCAACAAGGAAAAACGCTACGATCCACGCCTCTTGGTGGAAGGCACAAAGAGCATCGTCACGGTGCTCTACAATTATTTCCCGAAACAAAAGCTGAGCGAGACCGACAACTTCAAGGTTGCCAAATACGCATACGGCACCGACTACCATGACGTGTTGAAAAAGAAGCTGTGGCTGCTATTGGAACGCATCGAAACACGGACGGGCAAGCTGGAAAACACCCGTGCCTTCGTCGATTCGGCACCTGTCCTGGACCGCGCTTGGGCCGTGAAGTGCGGCTTGGGCTTCATCGGGAAGAACACCACTTTGATTCACCCTAAGAAAGGCTCGTTTTTTTTCATCGGGCACCTGTTTCTGCCCTTGGACTTAACCGAAACTGGTCAAGAGCTGACCAACCGCTGCGGACGCTGCACGAAATGCATAGAAGCCTGTCCCACAGGAGCCTTGGAAGCCCCTTTCCGCATTGACGCGCGCAAGTGCATTTCCTACTTAACCATCGAATACAAAGGCCCGTTGGAAGGTCAAGACCCGGAAAAATTCCACGACTGGATTTATGGCTGCGACATTTGCCAAGACGTTTGCCCCTATAACCGCTTCTCACAACCCAACAGCGAATCCGAATTCCAGCCCTCCGAAAAGTTGCTTTCAATGCGGAAAAAAGATTGGAAAACCCTAAATCAAGCTGATTTTGAGGCACTTTTCATGCATTCGGCCGTAAAACGCGCCGGCTTCGAAGGCCTAAAAAGGAACATCGACTTTATCTCCCAGGAGCATTGATGTTGTAGTTCACAGTGAATTGGATGACCTTGTTGTAGGCATGGTCAAAAGGCCTCAGTGGAGTGGGATTGGTCTGCATCGGCGTGATGGAATACATCATTCGGGCACCAATACCCCAATGATTAGTGATGTCGAAATGCAAGCCAAAATTGCCTGAAATGGAAAAGAAATTCAGTTTCCAATTCTGTATGGCACCATCCAATTCGCCTCGATGCCCCAGCAAGAAATCCAAGCTAATGCCGGCTTCCAGTTTGATGAAATCCAAAGACTTGCCTTTGATTTTAAAGTATCCCAAATCATATTGTAACATCAATGGAATCTCGGCGTAATGCAGGCGGAGGCTGTAGGAAGGATAGTTGTATTCCACCACTTCCTTTACCGAAGAATGTGCGCCCATCTGCGTATATTTCAGCTCCATTTGTGCGGCAAAATGTTTAGAGAATGGCAGATTGACATAACCTCCAGCTGTCAAGCCAATTATATGGTAACCGTAATACTTATCGCCGTCTATCTGCGAGAAAGTGGGACCTGCAATCAGGCCACCGTTGAAGGACTGCGACCATGCCTTGATACCCGAAAGCATCATGGCCAAAGTAAAAATGACAACGAATTTTTTCATGATTCCATTGGTTTTCAATCGATTAAATACTGATACTGATGATACCGCTCAATGACCTCTTCCACAAAGCGATAGGTCTCGGTACCGCGCAAATAGCCATTTCGGCAGCAGGTGTCGTTGTAATATTTCGACTTCGATTTGTTAAGGATAAAATAGTCGACGTTGTCGTCCCAAATGTCGGGTGACTTGCCGTATTTCTCCGCAAGTCGTTGGGCGTCATACACATGCCCAAGTCCTGCGTTGTAGGCAGCCAAGACAAACTTCACCCTTTCGGTGCTGTCGGCCACACGGCCCTCAAGGCATTTTTCGAGATGGGTGATAAGCTTTCCGCCAGCCTCAATCTGCTCTTCGGGCGACGAATCGTAAGTGATGCCATAATTCTCCATGATGACAGGCATGAGCTGCATGAGACCGAACGCACCTTTCTCGCTTTCCAAATCGGGCTTGAAGCGCGACTCCTGATAGATGATCGAGGCTAAGAGGCGCCAGTCCCAACCGATCTTCTTGGCCGTCTTTTTGATGGATTTGTCGAACTCCGAAAGCTGGCTTTGTTTCTTTTCGGAGTTGGAAACCAACATCTTGCCTCTGCTGACATATTTGTTCATCACGCGGCGCAGGTGGCGTTGCTCGATGCCATCAATCCAGCTGTTGATGGCCAAGAGCAACGACGAGTCGTTGTCCTGTTTCCGGAGTGCCCAGCCGATGGGTTGTTCCACGCTGACAGCCAGTTTCATGTCGAGGCCGCGCGTCTCCGACAAGGTAATCTTGGCGATGTACTCTTCTACTACAGCGTAGTCGATACGGCCCTTCGCGACGGCCTGCACCAGCCCAATGCTGCTGAGCGTGTCGTTTTCGGTGACGTAAATGGTGTCGCCTATGTTTTCCGAAAGGTCTCCCAAAATCTTGATGGCCTGGCTTCCCTTACTCACGGACACCGTTTTTCCGGCCAAGTCGAGCGGCGAGCGCAGCAGTTGGTTCTCCACCTCGTTTTCCGTCGACATGGCGTTCCAACCTTTGGGCATCCTTTGCACCAAGACCCAACGCTCAGACAAGATGGGGTTGGTCATCTGATAGCGTTTTTTCAAGTCCTTGGTGAGGCCCAGCCCCGTCGCCACCACATCCACATGGCACGAGTCTAAAAGGGCGAAACATGAGTCGGGATCGTCGTTCACCACCATCTCAAGCTTCAGCTGATAGGCATCGCAAAAATCGCTAAGTAGTTCATATTCAAGACCTGTGGGAACCGAATTGAGCATATTGTAATTGATGGCACCGCAGTTGGTGACGGCTGTAAGCACCCCTTTTTCCATCAGCCGTTCAAAGCAGGTCAGCGTATCGACCTCCTCCACGGGTTCCATATTGGTTTTCTGATGGTTATGACACGAAGCCAACATCAGAAAAAAGAGCAACAATGTCACGATTAACGTTGTTTTTCTCGCCATTGGTGTCATTTTTTAGGCGGTAAAAGTAGTAAAAAAAACAATTTGGAAGAAAAAAGGGATTTTGTTTTGCGGAAATATGTACTTTTGCTCTTTTATAATTGCACTTCTTATGGCCAAGAAAATACAAGATCCGGACTTTACTTATTCCCTATTATTGTCGTATGTGAACCTGCACACACGGTTGTCTTACCGTCGCTTTGAGGTACACGGCAAGGAGCACTTACCCAAAAAATGCGCCACCATTTTTGGCGTCAACCACAGCAATACGCTGATGGATGCCTTGGTGCTGCTGGCGTCAGACAACATCAGGAAGGTGTTCATCGCGCGAGGCGACATTTTCAAGAACCCCGTCGTGGCCAAGATCTTGACTTACATGCGCATACTGCCCATCTTCCGCATCCGCAACGGGGTGGCTGCTGTGCGCCATAACGATGACTCATTGAACAAGGCCGTTGACGTGCTCCACGACCATGTGGACCTCTATCTCTTCCCCGAAGGCACCCACCGCACCAAGCACTCGCTGATGCGCATGGGCAAGGGCCTGTTCCACATCGCCGTTGATGCCAACAAGCAGTTTGGGGACAAAAACCCCGTTTACATCGTCCCCACGGCCATCGAATACGGCGACTACTTCCGTTTCCGCAGCACTGCCATGGTCAACTTCGGCGAGCCTATCAACGTGACTGAGTTTTTCAAGAACACTACTGAGGAAAACGAGGCCATCAATATCAACCAACTGAAAGACAAGCTCCACGACGAGATTGCCAAGCTTTTCACCTACATTCCTGACGACGAGGACTACGACGCCATCTGGGAAATCGTGAAGATGAAGAACGAGAAACGCGCTGGAGGCCTCTACAAGAAGATGCTCCGCAACCGTGCTACGGTAGACAAAGTTCTGAAATTCAAGGAAGAAAAGCCCGAGGAAGCCAAAAATCTCTTCGAAAAGGTCAATGCCTTCGCCCGCGAGCGCGTCAAGCAAAAGATATCGGTCACCTCGACGGCAAAGAAGTATCCTCTGCTCAATTCCCTGTGGAAGTTCGCCCTCCTCATCCTCGGACTGCCCTATTTCGCAGCCTCGGCGGTGGTCAACCTGCCCATCTGGCTCACCACCTTGATTATCAGAAGGAAACTAAAAGACCCCGCCTTTGGCAACACGGTCAGCTTTGGGGTCAAGTTCGTGCTGTTTCCCATCATTTTTATTGTAGGCACCATATTGTTATTCAGCAAGTTGTCCTGGATTTGGGCTTTGGTTGGCACCGTGCTGCTCTTCTTCTCCCACATGCTGTTTGAGGACTATAAGGAACTGCTCCGTCGCGCCGTTTCCGATGTGCGGTGGACCTTCAAGAAAAAGCTTCGCAAGCAATATAAATCATTGAACCTGAACAATTTGTTTTAATCCGAAATCACACTGCCATGTCACAAAGCTGGATTATCCCCGACATTCACGGTTGCGCAAAAACCCTGAAAGTGCTGCTTGAATACCAACTCAAGGTCACCAAAAACGACCATATCTACTTTTTGGGCGACTATATCGACCGCGGCCCCGACGGGAAAGGCGTCATCGACTATCTGATGCATCTTCAAGCGGAAGAATACAACGTGCATTTCCTGAAAGGCAACCACGAAGACATGTGCGTGAAGGCTTTCGAGGCCGACAAAAAGAAGAAGCTTTTCGGCGGCAAGCACATCGAACAGAAGGAATGGGAAGCCGTGGGCGCCAAGAACACCTTGGAGAGCTTCGGAGTGAAGCATCCGCGCGAGATTCCCCAACTATATATCGACTGGATGAACGCCTGCCTGCCATACATCGAGTTGGAGGAATACATCATCGTGCACGCCGGCATGAACTTCAAGATCGACAACCCCTTCGAGGACAAACGCAGCATGATGTGGACCCGCAAGTTTCAGGTCGATTTCAGCAAATCACACGGCAAAAAAATCATCCACGGCCACATTCCCGTCGACTACAGCTTCATGACTTTGGTGATTGAAAACAACGACGCCTACGACTTCATCGCTTTGGACAACGGCGTTTTCGTGACCGACAAACCTGGCATGGGCAACCTGATGGCCTTCAATCCCGTCACGAAACAGCTTGTGGCCCAATCAAATATGGATTTTTGAACATAGATTGCACGGATTTTCATGGAATTATTGAAGGGGGAAAACACCAAAAAGGCGACCCTCAAAAAATGAAGGTCGCCTTGCGTTGATTGTTTTGGCTGTCATACAGCAACCCAACAAGGGCGATTATTCCTCATACTCCCAGTTTGTGGGAATGCCGTTGTTGTCTATGGGCCAGTATGTGCCAGCCTCGTACTCGGTGTCATCGGGGTCCTCTACGACGGGTACTTCTGGGTCTAAATTTCTGTAGAACATCGGAGGATTCTCGCTTGTTATATTTGAACCTGCATTGGACATCCAGCTAGAAGTGCTATTAAGAGAATTGATTCCAGAAGTGGCGAGGCATTTGATGATGCGTAGGTTTACGCATCCGTTGAACATATTACTATAGCAATTTGAAACCAGCACGAGGGCGGGCAGCTCGGGAGCCTCTTCCAGGCTGGTGCAGTTTTGGAACATGCCCTGGTAGCAGCCTGTTTTCAAAACATCAGCGGGCAGCACGGGGGCCACGGTCAGGTTGATGCAACCTTGAAACATGTAACTGTAGCAGTAGGTAGCCAAATCAGTGGCTGGCAGTTTAAGCGTCTTTATAGGATGGGTGTATAGCTCTGTACAACCATAAAATAGAGATCCAAAAGTATATTCATACCGAGAATCAATCCTATCAAAGTCTGCAAAGCCAGTTGAAGCAATAAGACTCATGATGTTGCCATACACATAGCAGGCGCCACCTAAGGAGAATTTGTGGTAGTCTGATGGACTTGTGGCGTATTGATCATTCGTTCCGCGGAACATCACCTTATCGCCGACGTGAGGGAGGGGGATTTCGTCACCCAAAGTATAATCTTCCCAAGTACCGCCATTGATGCTTATTTCCAGAGAATTAATGGAAGGTGCAGAACCGTAGCTTTCGAATTTCACCGTGGCGCCTGCCGTCTTGGCCTCGAAGGTGAGGGGGATGGCGAGAAGATCGTGAGAATCATTCACTGTCATATCAACACCAGCACTGTAATACTTATTTGCTTCAATTCCTCCAATAGCGGGGTGCGTCCCAGTGTATCCGTAATCCGCCGTATAGGCATCTCCCTCTGCTACAGGACCCTGAGGAAGCACGATGGCCCAATAGGTACCCTCCTGTCCTTTCATCATAATCACGCCGTCATATTTCTGACTATAGCTGAAGCCGTCGTTCCCAGAACCGAAATTCACGGTCACAAAGTTGTTCATGCCATCGATGCAAATGGGAGCCGTGGAAGGTGTGGTCACGTTGAACTTCATCAGCGAGCACTTGTTGTGCAGGCGAGCAGTGTAGGATGTCGTTCCGTCCTGATAATTAACAATCTTACCGGTCGCGTCAATGGACGGTCCCATCGAAATCACAGGCAGATCCCCTGTCTGGTCGCCGATGTACACGGTGCAATTACTTCTACCTACCCCAAAGTACTGAGGGGAAACGTTGCCAAAGAAATAGAAATACAGAGGCTGGTCTGGTGTAGCATTGGTGACACTACCGCTGAAATTGGTTCCATCATGTATTAAAGTGCCGACATAATGGCCGTTGCAGGCCACTATAATCTCGTCGTCCTTTTCAAATGTGACATGCGGCGGGTCAACGTTCACCTTTGCATTGTTGTCACCTTTCACATCCAAGGTAATCATCACGGAGTTGCCTTCATTTTGAGGCGTCTCGAGTTTTTCCTTCTTGCACTGCGCGAGGCCCAGCACCAAGGCCAGAGCCATCACGAAATAGGTCATTCTTTTCATTGCTCGTCCTCCTTCTTTTTAAGTGCCACATAACCGAGGCCTGCGCCAATCAGAATGACGAGGCCGCTGCCGAGCGGGGCTTCTTCCCCGAAGCTGTCATTGGTGATGCCGCCAGTGATGGTGGCGTTGCCTCTCTGCAACAGGCTTTCTTCACTGCTGCTGACAGCACAATCGGAAGAATTCGCGCCCCTACCGAACAGGCCGCCGCCGTTCTGGGCGTTCAGATTGTTGGCCGTCAGCGTCATAACTGCCAGCCCTAACGAAAGCACGAAGGCTTTCAGTTTATTGTTGTGCTTTTTCATTTAAAGAATCGTTATTTTAAAAAAATATTAAATATCTAATATTCAATGATTTAGCATTGATTTTGTGCTTTTTTGAAGCCACAAAAGTACGACTTTTTTCAATAGACGATAAAAAAACGGAATATAATATAAGGAAAAAAAGACCTAATCGATACTAAGACAGGCAACTACCGCGTCGCCACGACCACAGCATTCCTGAATTGCTTCACCTTGCCTTCGAAATTGAAGATTTCCGTCACGACGACATACACGCCCACGGGGACGCGGTTGTTATTGTTGTCAAGGCCGTTCCAAAGCACACTTCCCTCCTGCCCCACCAACTCGCCTTTGGCGAGATGGCGCACCAACTGGCCTGCCACATTGAAGATGTAGACGTTCATCGTGTAACCCGCCTCGTCGAAATGATAGTTGACGAAGCAGGCATCGTCGAAGCCGTCGCCGTCGGGCGAGAAGGTCTCAGGGGTAATGGAAATCGCATCTTGCGAAGGCTCAGCGTTTTGCATCATGGAGTTGGCATAGCCCGGCGTGCCGAAATGTACCCGTTCAGCGGCGGAATGCCAGTTGTTGGCATCATCGGAGGGGTGGTCGAAGCTGACACGCTCCAACGACACGCCTTTGGTGACCTTCAGCAGCGGATAGTGCATCTTCTCGGAGAAATACATCTGGTCGATGACGATGCCGTCCTTGCCCATCAGAATGGCCGTGCCGCCCGCGTTGGCATAACTCGGGAAGGAGGCCATTTGCACGAAATTGTCAGTCGAGCAGTCGTATTGCTGACCAACAATCTCACTGTCGGTGGAAAGCAGGACGTAAGTCTGAGGCAGGAAAAGCCGGCTGTCGGCTGAGATTTCCTTCAGGGTCGTGTCGGCAGGATTGGGGAAGCTCTCCTTGACGACGCCGAGCATCAAAGTGCTGAGGTCGAAGGTCTTGTCCGTGTTGTTGTAGAGTTCCACATAATCCACGCCTGGTGAAATCGGGTCGAAAAGAATCTCATTAATCAGGATTTCGCCCGCCGCGACCGTGTTGGGAATGCCAAACTGCACGTGAGTGTCATCCTCAATGGGCGTACCGATGCAATTTTCTACACCGTTGATTGTCAAGGTATAAACGATGCCTTCCTCAAAGCCGTGGTCGAAAATCAGTTCCACGAAGGTGGCATCCATTGGGTTGATGTTGGCCTCTTGGGGACGGCTGCTTAATTCCTCAACAAGGTAGTGTTGCGGCTCCATCAGGCTTGCGGAATTCATCAGTTGGTCGAACCAGAGCTGCACGATGTAGTTGGAAAACAGACTGATACGCTCCAACTTGGGAGCCGTGTTGTTCTCGCCGTTCACCGAATTGAGGCGTCCAGGGGTGCCACCCGAGGCATCCATCGAGGCCGTCCAGTTGGATGCGCCTGCGCAGGGGTTCAGCGGATCAATCTGTTCCACCGACCAACCGCCGTTTTTCTTGTCGGCATCGTGATACCACGTGTTGCTGAAGTTCACACTCGAAATCATGCGGCCTTCCTTGCTGTAAAGGTACATGGCCGATGAGGTGTTGCCCACCGAGAAACTGCCGAAACCGACGCAATCGCCGTATTCCCTCATTTCCCGAACCGCATCTTGATGACACAGGATGAGATAGCCATGCGGCGGAAGCACATGACCGTCAAAGGTGTTGTCGGTCGAGCCAATTTGTATCTGCCAGTCTTTCAGGTCGATGCCAAACTCAGTGGTGTTGTACAGCTCCACATATTCCCATTCGGGCAGGCCCACCACGGGTGTCGGGTCGGCCATGATTTCGTTGATGACGATGTCATATTCCGAGGCCTCATAGACCGAAAAAGCCGTGGAAACCGGCTCCATGACATTGTTCCATAAGTCCTTTATATTACTGATTGTCAAGGTGTAATTCACACCATTGCCCATTTCGCGCTCCAACTCAAGCACCACCGAAGCCAGATTCTCGCCGAAACTGACCGTCAATGGATAACCCATGCCATTATCGATGGAATAATTGGCCGTGTTGAGCGCCGAAGTTTCATCAAGGGCCTCATCAAAAGAAAGCTGCAAATGCCTCAAATCGAGCACTGTACAAGACAGGAGCTGGGGCGGGTCGTGGTCGACGACGGTTGGCCCGATATAAACGTCGTCGAAGTAGATTTTCTTGGCGTTGCTGCCCGTGAAGGTGCAATGCAACCCAAAAAAGCCATTTCTATTATACGTATCGTCAACACCCTGTGCCTCAATGACATAAATTCCAGAATTGTCGTAGCAAGTCCGAAGCGTCCAATAGCCTTCGCGATCGCAATTCACCTTGACGGAAACCGCAAACGACGATGCGATAGCCCCCTCCGTGCCGCGAAAAATGCTTTGCTGTCCGTCAGCATCCTTTCGGAACAACTCTATGGCATCGCTGCTGCCGCCTTCGCCGAAACGCAGGAAATAGCCTCGCGTAACTTGCGACAAATCAGCGTTGTCGGCACTGAGCCACACATCGGTGAAGTTGTTTCCCGAAGGGCTGAACGCTTCGCGAATCCAGAACTGCCATTCCATACTCTCGAACTCGGTGAAAGGCAGCGAAAGGTAGGCCGTACCTGCATCTTCTGCATCGAGTTGCAGCTGTAAGTTGTTGTTTATGATAAACTTGTCCGCCGTTCCTGACCAAGCGGGGTTTTGGGTGAAATCGCCGTCGGCGAAGTCGTCCGTCACTTGTGCGAAAAGCGGTGCGGGGAGCAACAGCAAGAAAAGGAGTAGTTTTTTCATATTATCGAGGTTTGGGAAGGACAAAAATAGGGAAAGTTTGCAATAGAGAGGAAAAAATTCGCTTTCGACCCTGCAAATATAGTAACTTTTGGCATAGAAAAGGGAATGCAAATAAAGCTAAACAATTTCCATCCCTTGAGAATTGTTTTCTTCCGTCGACGTCTCTTCCTCAGGCAGCTTGTCCTTTATCACATCTTTCACCAGATCGAAGCCTTTATATAGATAAGGTACGGTCTGTTCCACGTAAGGATACAGCTTCGATTCCTTTTTCGTATCTTCCTTTACCAAACCGTTCAATTGAAAGTTGTTGAGAACCAGCACTAAAAGACTGCACAACAACACCCCTGTGGCCACCCCGAAGACGAATCCGCCCAAACGGTCGAGGAAGCCCAGATTCATGGTCTCCACCAATTTGGAAATCGCCCGTCCGATGATGTTGACGACAATGACCAAGAGGATGAAGGTCAGCACGAAGGCAACAGTGTCAATGTATTTCGGGTTCACCTCGATGAATTCCACGAGATGCTCGGCTGTGAAGTCGGAGAAGTGCATGGCACCGTAAATGCCTGCCACGAGAGCCAACAGCGTGACCACCTCGATGATGAGGCCCTTTCGGAGACCTTTGAAACCAAAGAGGAAAAGGATGATGGCGATGATGATGTCTAAATTGTTCATTCTGAGTAATACAAAATCATTCGTTCAATGGCGCGTTGGCAGACGGGACAGAACTCGTGCCCTTTGAAGGTCTTCATCAGGCAGTCCATGTGGGGGCTGTACATGCCTTTCGGCTCATAACCGCCGCCCTCAAACACGCCAATGGTTTGTTCGTATTTCGGTTCACGCGGTGTCGGAACGGGTGTTTTCTTGTTGAGCATGTCGCCCCACTTGCGGTCGAAATCTTTCAAAGTGGTCAGGTTGGGCTCCCAAGGCTCCACTTCGAGGTTGTACATGTGGTCGTAGCCCGTTTCATCGTTGTAGTATTCGTCGGCGAGGCCCGCGAAGCCGTGGCCAAATTCATGGATGATGACATCCGAAGAATAGCTGTTACTGCTCGCGCTGGAGCAATAGAAGTTGTAGATACCGCCACCACCGTATTTTTCCGTGTTGACGAGGACATAAATCTGGTCATAAGGCACTTGTCCAGCTAGGTCGCGGATGTCGCGATTGTCGGTGCTCATGCAATAGCGCTCCGAGTCGAAGGTCCAAAAACTGAAGCGCATGGCCGTGTTCTTGTAGACGTGGTCACCCGGCATGGTGCAGCCCGACTCTTCAGAAGGCGCCATCACGCCGCGCACATTGAAGCTCTCGCGGTAGCGGTCGTAAGGCGCGTAGCTGAACAAACTTTTCACGAAAAAGTCGCAGTCTTTGACGAACTTGCCCATCTCGGCCTGGGTGTAGCCCTCGGGAAGTATCACAATGTCAACGGCCTTGGTGATGTCCTTATTGCCAATCCAAGCGTCATAAACGGGCAGCTTGAGGTTGTCGTAGTCGCGGATGAAATAACTGTCGGGGGTGACCGAAAAGCGCATCCCTTCCTTCAGTTGGCCGTCCCAAGTCTTATAACACAAACTGATGTCGATGGTCACTTTTGGGAAAGGCACGATGATCGACTCATCGAAGGTCTTGGTGAGTATCTCGGCCTCCGGTGTGGTCTGCCATTCGCCGAAAAGGTTCTGGTAGCCTTTGGAAAACAGCAATTTGTCCGTTTTCGACTCATAGACTTTGACGATGTAGTTGCCAAACTCCAACGTATCGATGAGATTGGTCTTGGAGCCGCTCCAGTAGGGTTCGCGGATGAGCTCTTTGACAGAAAAGTTCGTCTCGGTACGGTTTCCCGTGAGGCAGTAGTCCACGCGCAGCGAGGCTTCGGTGAAATACTGGTCGAATTGCGCCCAGGCCATCATCGGCAGGAGAGCAAGCAGCAGGAATAATGTCTTTTTCATGAGGGGAAGTTTTATTCGCGCAAAAATAGGAATTTGTTTTGGATTATTCACATTAATTAATCTGCGAGGTCTTGGGGCAGCCTACCTCAACCCGATGTGAAACGTCAGGAAAATGGCGGATGCCGAAATAAAAAAAGGGCGACCCTGAATGGGGTCGCCCAATTTTCGCGGAATTTCAATCCCGCAGGTCGTTTATCTGACCACGGTCACACGATGCGTGCTGACACCCGTCTCGGTGGCGATGCGGACCACATAGACACCAGCGGTGTACTGGGCCATGTTCAGTTCAACCTCGTCGCCGTTGACGTCGG
>Ga0310690_10000064_pt1 | contig 231524 bp, 219 predicted proteins | sample AusTroGonzalo_MG_2_FD_207661 | JGI IMG/M metagenome (GOLD analysis project Ga0310690, IMG submission 207661) | Bovine rumen microbial communities from tropical cattle in Woodstock, Queensland, Australia - Gonzalo_04 (v2) (version 2) | ecosystem: Host-associated > Mammals > Digestive system >... | reverse complement strand
GTGTCAATCCCCAAGTCGGCTTCCATATCCAAATCTAATTCCAGCATGTCTTCCGGATAACCCGTTTTTTCAGCGACCATTTGTACCACTTCTTTTGTGACAGTCGCTTCATCTAATGCTTTCGGCGCCGGTTTCGCTACAGGCGCAACTACCGGGGTGGGAGCCGCCACCGGGGCGGGTTGCGCCACAGGGGTTTCTACCACGGGCGCGGGAGTTACTACGGGTTGGGCAACCGGAGCGGGAGCCGCTACAGGCGCAACTGCCGGCGCGGGAGCCACTACAGGGGTTGCTTGCGCAGGGGTATTTCCCGCGTTCGCAATTACAAATTTAATACAGTGACGGATTGTCGGGTAATCTTTTAATTGGATACCTTCCTGTTGGGCAATACCGTAATGTTCGCGCATACTCGCAAACAGTTCGGCTTGTTTGACGGTGTCAATTCCCAAATCCGCTTCCATATCCAAATCTAATTCCAGCATGTCTTCCGGATAACCCGTTTTTTCAGCGACCATTTGTACCACTTCTTTTGTGACAGTCGCTTCATCTAATGCTTTCGGCGCGGGTTTCGCTACGGGCGCAACTGCCGGAGTTTCTGCCGGCGCGGCCGTTACAGCGGGAACCGTTTTGACTTTATCCACAAACGCTTGCGAACCTTCCATGACGAGTGACGGTTTCACACCGTGCTTATAATTGTCTTTAATGCGAAGGGTGTTTTGGACTACTTCCAACACAGGCGTTTGCTGGCCGGAAATTTCCTTGAGCCACGCATCATGTTTGGCACTGTCGCAAATACGCGATTCTCCTTCCTGCCACATTTTTTCTAAAAGGGTCATACCTAATTGGGAACCAAACCCCGCCGCCAGGCGCAAGGCATATTTAAAATCATAATGCCCGCCTTTGCTCAATGTAATACCGTCTAATTCCGGGTCGGCTTCCTTAAAATTCGCAATCGGCGGAACAATACCCGTATTCAAACAACGTACGGCGATTACATCTTCCAATCCGGCCCCCATGGAGTGCCCCGTAAATCCTTTTGTATTGCTGACGATTACTTTGCTGACGTCCGCACCGAAAGTCGTTTTCAGCGCGTACGCTTCCGCGCTCGCGGATCCGCCGCGCGCGGGCGTATAGGTTTCATGCGAAATAAATACCAACTGTTTGGCAATATCGGCGCGTTTAATGCCGTAATCTTTTTCGGCACGCGCTACCAAGCGGTCCATGACACTTGCCACGTGGCCTACGTCCAAGCGTGTTACATGGAAACCGCTGTTGGCAATTTCCGTAGATAACAACTTGGCAAGCGGTTTTATACCGCGTTTAGCAACTTCGGCTTCTTCTTCCACAACCAGCGACACCGCACCCATACCGACAATCATACCGTTGCGGCGGCGGTCAAACGGAAGGGCGGCTTTTGCCACTTCCGCTTCCGTTGTAGCGGCACCGGAGGCCAAGAAGGCCGTTAAAATCCACTCGGACACATTATCATTGGTAATGTCGTCCGCACCAATGACAATGACACGTTTACAGCGGCCCATTTTAATCCAGTCGCTCGCTATGCCGATTGCCTGTGCCGTAGAAGCACAAGCCGCACTCATGGCCATCGCCGGTCCGCGGGCGCGGATCCATTGGCAGAAGTGCGAGTGGGCAATAATAATGGTTTTTAAGATGAATTCGGAGGTAAAAGCCGCCGGTTCAATTTCCTTCTCTTTAAAAGTGCTTTGATACCATTGTTCAATTTCGGCTTTTAGTGCAGGGTCGGCAATTTGGGCGATAAATTTATCGCAGAACGCACGGACTTCCTTGGCCGTTTTGTTATTTAAAAGCCCTTCTACCCGCTTGGTTAAATCCCCCATCATGCTGTTGGCTACCGGGAAAGCGGACGTAAAAATGACCCCGGTTTCGTCAATCATATCGGAAGGCAAACCCCAACGGTCCGGCAAGTAACCGCCCGTAGAAGTAGGTTTATAATAAAGAACCAGCGGGATACCGGCATCTTTGAGTGCCAGCATACCGGCCGCAATCGCTAACTGGAAACTGCGGTCCATGGACCGGACCCATTTAGCCGGCAAACCGAACTCTTTTTCCAAATCAAACGCACCGCCGCGGGCCGATAATTTAATGGCCTGCGAAGCGGAAGTCAGCCGTTCAAAGCGGTGGTTACCGTCTTTGGATTTAATGACAAATTCCACATGTTTATCAATTTGTTTTTGCTGGATTTCCGCGCTGACGGGTTCTATCATGTTCCGTCCGGACAAAATTTCATCCAATATGCCTTCTCTAAAAATTTTATCCCAGCTGCCGGGACCGCCTGCGGCAATCCCGCTGATCACGATTGATTTTTTAGTCATATCCTCTTCCTGTTTGTTTACCGTGTTTGCTACAACTTCTTCACACGCGCCCGCGGTTTTTACCGCGTCCGGCGCATGAGAGGTTACCCAATTTACAAAAGCCGGGTTATAGGTAGAATTATCGCCGTACATATTCGTTCCGTTCCAATCCAAATGGATGCCGGACGAAATTAAATTGGCAAATAAATCGTTAAACTCCACAATACCACCTTTTTTCGGATGGTTGGAAGCCAACACTTTAATATCTTTCTTATCCGAAAGTGTGTTGGAGGCAAGCGCCGACAAGACACGCTTCGGGCCGCATTCCACAAATAAGCGCACGCCCGAATCATACGTTGCGTGTAACTGTTTAATCCACTCCACCGAGTGGGAAACCTGCGTTACCATTAAATCTTTGATTTTTTCAATATCGCTCGGGTAGAACTCTGCCGTTACGTTGGTTGTAATCGGCATCTTCGGCGAGTGGAACGTAAGCGTATCCAAAAACGCGCGGTACGGCGGAATAGCCGGTTTAATAATATCCGAGTGGAACGCATGCGACACCGGAATTTGTACGGCCTGAATGCCCATATCCGTAAACATCTGGACCGCTTCGTCTATCGCTTTGCTTGCGCCCGCAATAACCGTTTGCGTGGGGCAGTTTTTATTCGCTACCGCCACATAACCGTTCACACGGGAAAGTTCCGGCTCTACCCGTTCTACACAGGCGGCAATAGAGGCCATCTTTCCGTTATCTTCCACGCGGATTTCGCTCATTACTTTTCCGCGCGTACATACGGCTTTTAAACCGTTTTCAAAATCAAAAATACCGGCTGCGACTGCGGCCGCATATTCGCCCAAACTGTGCCCCATTACCACATCCGGCTTAATACCGAACGAGGATAACAAGCGCATCATGGCAATATCGGCCGTCAGTACGGCGGGCTGTGTCATTTCCGTCCGTTTAATAGCGGCTTCCCGTTCCACCAACTGTTCTTTGGTTTCGCCGGGTTTGCTCCACAACGTTTCCGTCAATGTCTGCCCGATAATATCCGTAAGCAGACGGTCTGCTTCGTCAAAAGTATCTTGTACGATTTTATATTTGGTCGCCAAGTCCTTCATCATGTCCACATACTGCGAACCTTGTCCCGGGAACATAAAACAGACTTTCGGTTTAATTTCGGAAGGCGTAAACGGATAAATGCCTTTCATGCGCAGATGTAATGATTCCGTCGTCCACACGTCTTGCGTTTGGGCAACTTTTTTAAAGAAAGCGATTTTCTCTTTCAATTTCTCCGGGTTTTCTACGTTAATCGTTACGGCAAACGCGCCCGGTTTGGCGATGTGATTTTTATAAGAAATGCTCGGTAAATACGTCAAATCCACCTGTACGGCAAGCGCCGCTTTATCCAACACGTCCATCAATTCTTCTTTCGTAGCCGCGGAGAAGGTCAATACGTCGCTTTGAATCTTCTCGCCCGGCACGTGTAACGTGTAACCGGAAGAAGCCGGCTTTGCGGGAGCCGTTGTTTCCGCCGCGGGAACAGCCGCGGCCACGGTTTTCGGTTCTTCTTTTTGAAGTAACGTATCGTTCATTTCTTCCATGGCTACGTGGAAATTCGTACCGCCGAAACCAAAAGCGGAAACGTTGGCGCGGCGGATTTTACCGTCCGGCCATGCTTCCTCTTTCGTAATCACGCGGAAAGGACATTTTGCCCAATCCACAATCGGGTTCGGTGTTTCAAAATTAACGGAAGGCGGTAACACCTTATTATATAAGGCGAGGGACGTTTTAATGAAAGCCGCAATACCGGCAGCCGCTTTGGCGTGACCGATTTGGCTCTTTACGCTTCCCAGCCCAATCGTGGCAGGTGCGGCATAAGGCGCAAACAGTTCGGTTAACGCTTCCAATTCTACCGCATCTCCGACGCGGGTCCCCGTACCGTGCGCTTCTATCAAACCGACGTCGGCCGGTGTATAGTCCACTTGCTCAAATGCTTTTTGAACGGCCATCTTTTGGCCTTTCGGGTTCGGCGCGGTAATGCCCTTGCCTTTGCCGTCGGAAGAAGCACCGATAGCGCGAATAACGGCATAAATGCGGTCGCCGTCTTTTACGGCGTCGGAAAGGCGTTTTAAAATCACCATACCGGCCCCTTCTGCCATAACAAATCCGTTGGCGCGCGCATCAAACGGATAGGAACCCGTTTCCGACAGCGCACCGATTTTACAGAATTTGATATACGCGGGCGGGGACATCATCTGGTCCACACCGCCGGCAATCGCCATGTCAAAATTTCCCATGCGAAGCCCGTTGACCGCTTGGTCAATGGCGGCTAAAGAAGTGGCACAGGCCGCATCTACGGCAAAATTGGTACCGTGTAAATCAAATACGTTTGCCACGCGCCCGGGGATAACATTGGCAAGTTCCCCCGGCATGGAATCTTCGTTCACGGGCGAAAAATAGTCGCGCACGCCGGCTTCCAATTCGTCCATCAATTTTTGGGAATCGGCCGGAGCCAACGATTTAAAAGTTTCCGTATTTTTCAAAATTTCGTAGAGAAACGGACGGTTCAAACGGAAGTTGGTTCTTTCGCTTTTCATACCGCCCATGGAGTTACCGATAATCACCGCCGTACGGTTATGATCGTATTCTTTTTTATCATAACCGGCATCGGCCAATGCCATACTGGTGGTTTCTATCGCCAACCCCTGTACCGTATCCATTTGTTTCGCAATTTGCGGAGGGATGCGGTATTTTAAAGGATTAAATTTAAAACTTTGAGGAATAAATCCGCCGATTTTGGAATAAAGTTTGTCTTCGGCTTTGTGATCGGGACTGTAAAAAAGTTTATAGTCCCAATAAGATTCGGGGATTTCAGTAATACAATATTTGCCTTCTTTAATGTTGCTCCAGAATTCGTCTTTGTTTAACGCTCCGGGCATGATTGCGCCAATACCAACTACCGCAATCGGTTCAAGGTTCTTATTTTTCATTTGATCTCCTAACGTATTTTCCTTGGTTATACGTACATAGGTATATTTTATTAAATTTCAGAGAAGTAAAACAAATTTATAAAAAAATTTTCTATAAAAAACTTGACAAATTTTATTTTATGTAACAATTTTCACCCCGCAAAAACAAAAAAATCCCCCTTTTCCGACTGAACGCACCAAACCGCCAACACTCGTTTTTTTCGCAAAAAAGGGCGTCTTTTTGCGTTGGGCATTCGCAAAATAGGCCGCCTTTTTGAAAACAGGGAAGGTATAAAAACAAAAAAACCGCTGCCGATTTTGACAGCGGTTTTTCAAAAAGAGGTGCTTATTTTTCGGAAGAATCGGGGGTTTCCGTTCCTTTAATGTGTTCCAACTCTTCAATTACGCGTAGCAACGTGGGCTGTAATTTATTAACATATTCCTGTTCAAAAGTGGTCAGCCGCTGTTCCATGCGCACAAGTTGTTTGGCAACATCCCCGTTTGTTTTATTGGAAGAAGATTTCAGTTCCGCCAGCTGGTAATGAAGGGCGCGCACCTGTTCCTTCAAATCCGCCACATCCAGCGCGGACCCGCTTTGTACACTTTGTAAAAGGGACGCGCGCGGTTTATAAATAGGTTCTTTGCCTACGGTTACAACCGTCAAATCATCCATTTCGGAATCAAAGGATTGTTCTTGCGCCAACACCTCGCGGTATTTTGCCACAAAAACGAAAAGCAAAACGAAACAAATTACAAATCCTGTTATATGTAAACCAATCATATTTTCCATAGCATTATCTTACCATATTTTAATTTATTTAGACACGCATTTTACTCATCTTTATTCGGTTTTATGCGGGTGAACGGATCATCAAAGGACTCTTTGACCCACCGCGCGAACTGCCGAATTGCCCACACCCCTACCACCGTCAAAACGATTGTTCCGAGCACAGGATGCGCCCGCACCCACGCGGCAATGTACCTGTAAGCCAAGGCCACCAGCCCAACCAAAATACACACCGTCAGATGAATCGCTTTATGATGGTAATAAACACTCATGATTACTTTCTCCGGATAGGGCTTTTATGCGTAACCACCACAAAACACATCCCAAAAAAGACAATTTCCACGAGCGCCAGCACAATTACTTTTACCGCCAAAGAGGAAGGAAGCGGACAAAGCCAATAAAAAAGTCCGCTTAACAGTAAAAAACCAATAATTCCGGTGATACCGAATTTAAATTCCAATTTCATTTAATGACCGTCCCCGTTTTACCCGTTTGATAATAGACGATACGGATTTCCACACCTTTTTCCTTGGCTAAACGCACCGCATCCGGATGAAGCACGCTGGCACCGTTCAGGGCCAATTTGTACATTTCGTCAAAGTCCAATACTTCATAGCGCTGGGCCTGAAGATTTTTATTGGGGTCATCCGAATAGACACCGTCCACGTCTTTGATCATTTCCACATGATCCGCGCCCAACTGCGCGGCCAAAAATACGGCGGAAACATCCGAACCGCCCCGTTTAAGCGTGGTAATTTCTTTATTTTCGCCGATTCCCTGAAATCCGGCTACAATCGGCACGTTTCCGGCGGAAATCTCCCGCATTAAGCGGTCCCCTTTCAAGGATAAAATATCGGCCCCCGTATGTGTATCCGTTGTGATAAGCCCGATTTGCGAACCCGTGAGCGATACGGACGGCACGCCTTTTGCCCGCAGGGCGATGGATAGCAACGCCACGCTGACACGTTCGCCGGTGGTAATGAGCATATCCAATTCCCTCTTATCGGGCGTCGGAGTGAGACTAAAGGCATGGTCTAACAATACATCTGTCAAATTTCCGTTGGCGGAAGCTACGACCACAGGAATAAAACCGTCCTCGTAGCGCGATTTAATCAAATCGGCCGCCATCACTAATTTTTGTTTATTGGCCAGCGTATTGCCGCCGAATTTCATAACGCTTATTTTAGCCATATCTATTTCCAATTCACGCGTAATTTTTTGATTGCTTTTTTTACTTCCGGTTTTAACGTAGGATCTACTAAATCAATAAATAATTTCCCGTTCAAATGATCTACTTCGTGCTGAAACGCTTTTGCCAAAAGTCCGCGGGCGCGTTTTACCTGTTCCGTGCCGTTTTCGTCCGTATATTTTAAGGTAACGTCCGTGGCGCGTTTTACATCCGCCCATAAACCCGGCAAAGAAAGGCATCCTTCTTCCTCTGTTTTCTCGCCACGCATGGAAACAATTTCCGGATTGATAATCACGTACCGTTTCAGCGGTGCGTTTTCTTCTTCCGATTCCGGAATCAAAATCAGTGCCAGCCGATAGTCCAACCCGATTTGGTTGGCCGCCAATCCAACCCCGTGCACCGCCAAACAAGTTTCCTCCATATCCTGGAGCAGTTTGGGAAGTTGCGGGGCTAGTTTTTTGTAATCCACCGGCTTTGTTTTACGGCGCAAAATATCCTCGCCGTATTTTGTAACACGTAGTATTGCCATAAAAGTATTGTAGCATATTACAAAAACAGAAGGGTTTTATTCTACCTCCAAAAAAGATAAAATAGGTATAATGAACGATCAAGATTTGTTACACTTGTTTACCGTTTTAAGTGATAACCGTACCCCCGATTCGCGGGATTTCAATGCTTCCAAAATGTTTTCCCTTTTGGAGGACCCCTTCTTCATCTGGTGTTCTTTTCACGCTCCGCAGGAAAAAGCCGTTTACGAAACAAACCGCTACGAAAACCTCAAAGTCCGTACCGACCGCCACGCACGCGACCAATGGATTAAACAGGAATTTCCTGAAGTGGTTTTTATAGACGGGAAAACGGAAACGGAGCGTTTCCAACATACGCTTGCCGCCATGGGAAAAGGCGAAAAAGCCATCGCCAACTGCGTTTTGTGGAACTTGCCGGAAAACGTATGCGGAAGCGTCAATTTACTCGTACGAAAAGACGGCAAAAGCATTTTCGGCGACTATTATTATCAGATTTACCAATTCAAGCGCGCACACGATTTAAAAGAACATTACGCGCTTCAAGTAAGTTTATTAAATTTAATTTTAGGCAAAATACAGGGATTTTATCCGACACATACACGTGTGTTTTTGAAAAACCGCACGATAGATGTGTCTTATTTGGAACACGAAAACCGATTAACACAAGAACTTGCCTTCTGGCGCAATATCCGCGACGGAAAAGCCAAACCCGAGGCCCACAAACCGCCCAAAGCCGCCGGCTCCCCTTGGCGTGTATATGCCAACAAAGCAGTGGCCCAAAGTAAAGATTTACTCATGTTGCCGCACCTGAATTTGGAAATGCGCCAATGCTTAAAAATCAACGGGATTTTTACCACAGACGACGTTGCCAAAACACCGATTCACGAACTTCAGACGATTTTGGAAGAACCGTACGCCACAGATACCTATTATAATGCGCTTGCGTATTTTTACAACCGCCCCGTCTTGCGTGCGAAAGGGCACTTTCCTCCCCCTTCCAAAAAGTACAATTTGTATTTTGATTTTGAAGCAACGGAAACGTTTACAAAAGAAAATATCTCTTTTGTCTATTTAATCGGTATATGGGATAAAGAACAAGACAAATACGTCAGTTTTGTTGCCAAAACGCCGGAAGAAGAAATTAAAATTTTTGAACAGTTTTATAATTACATACAGGATTTTGATAATACCGCCCTTTACCATTGGACGGAATATGAAGTACGTAAAATGCGTAAGTTAGCCGCCGCACATCCGCAAGACAGCGAGAAACTAAATAAACTCTGCGCGATTTGTTACGATCTGAAAGTAGCCGTCAATGATGCGTTTTATCTGCCGGCTCCCAGTTTTTCGTTAAAAGCCGCCGCGCCGGCGTTCGGGTTTAATTGGCGGCAGGACGATTGCGGGGCGATGGACAGCATGGTTTACTTTACAAATTGGCTGAAAACCGGCAACGAAGATTTATTAAATAAAGTACTAATGTATAACGAAGACGATTGTAAAGCCATGTTATTCTTGGAAAACAAACTCAAAGAGTCGGAAATTTTGGATCTTAAAAAATGAAAAAAGAAAAAGAAATTCTTACACAATGTTTAACACAAGCCGCCAAAGTGGTACGAAAACACTTCGGCAAAGTGGGCTATGAACTGAAAGCCAAAGCCAACTTGGTAACAAAGGCGGACGTAGCCAGCCAGCAAACGATTTTGAAAATTATTAAAAAGAATTTTCCAACGCATGATTATTTGGCCGAAGAAAACGGACTTAAGCAAACGTCGTCCGATTACTTGTGGGTCATTGACCCCATAGACGGCACCACCAATTTTGCCCATACGTTTCCGCAATGTAGTATTTCTATTGCGTTGTTTTATAAAAAAGAAGTAGTCCTCGGCGGTGTGATGAATCCGATTACCGGCGAACTTTTTATGGCCGAAAAAGGAAAAGGCGCCACCTTAAACGGCAAAAAAATTCACGTGTCAAAAATTTCCAAGCTGGAAAATTCACTGCTCGTAACGGGTTTTCCGTATAACCGTTTTAACCGTATGCCCGAATTATTAAAACGTTTCGGCAATTTTTTGGTTTCCTGCCATGATGTGCGCCGTTTAGGTTCCGCCGCACTTGATTTGTGCTGGCTTGCCGCCGGACGCATAGAAGGGTATTGGGAAGACAATTTAAATCCGTGGGACGTAAGCGCCGGTATGCTGATTTTACAGGAAGCGGGCGGCAAAATGACGGACTTCAACGGTAAGAAATATAAAAATATTTCCGAGTACGGAAAAACTGTTTTAGCCAGCAACGGCAAAATCCATGCGCAAATGCTAAAAATTATGAAGAAGTAACCGGAGAAGTCAAAATGGACACCGTTTCACTATATCTATTTACCCTTGCTACGATATGTTTTGTAGTATTTATCCTTCAAATGCTTAACAAAACCATCCTCCGTATATTTCCCGAAAAATATGAAGAATTAAAACACGCGTATCCGGACCCGTTAAAAAAATGGAAAAGTAAGTCGTCTTATTTCACCGCACAAGGAAAGTCAAAAGGATTAGGATGGAGAAGTGCGTTAACAATTGATGTATATGCGGATATGTTAATTGTCAGCACTATGGGGCAAGGATTAGTATTACCCTACGACCAATATGTTTTTTGTCCGAAAAACGTGTGGGTTTTTCGTTCTTTGGTAATAGAAAATATCCCCGTACACAACACAACTCACCCTACTTTTCTTGATAGTTTCGTAAAATTGGACGAAACTACCTCTTTGGAACTACTTTTATCCACCGATCAAATAGATTACATTTTAAACCTTGCCGCGCCGTTCCAAGCAGAACGACAAGAAAATAGTTCAAAATAAAACACGCTAGTTCTAGACAAAAGGATAGATTCGTCCTGCGTCTATTTCCTGACGGAAATTGCGCCCGGAACCGCCCTCGCGGTTTTTGCCTTTCGCGGCTTTCGCACGCTCAAACAAAAACATCGCTCCGGGCTTCGAATCTCTACGCGGCATAAAGCAGTTTATGCCGCTGCCATTTCTCCGAAAATTAAAAACCCCCTTTCGGGGGTCTTAAATTTTCGGAGAGGGAGAGATTCGAACTCTCGATACGGTTTCCCGTATGCAGTCTTTCCAGGACTGTGCCTTAAACCACTCGGCCACCTCTCCAAATAAAACGGTGTGTGCGGTCCAATTACCTATCTATTATATCAAATAAAATGATGTTCGGGAAGATGTCCCCGTTGCTACCGCCGGAAAACACGCATCTTCCAACCGAAAATCCGTCCGAGTAGCGCAAGCGGAAGTAAAATACAAATAGCAAAAATAAAAAAGCATACCGTTACAAACATCCCCGTTGCCAACGTCAAAAAACCGCCGCCGATTCCGCCGTTATCCCCTTTCGGGCGGGCATGATCGTTCGGGTCGTTCCAAGCGGGAACGTCGTTAGCGGTAATACGGTTACCGTTCTCATCAAACACTTCCGGCTCTAAAATGTGCTTTTTGCCTTCCATAGATATATTATAGTAATTCTTCCTCTCAAAATTGTAAAATATAAATAAGCGCGTAAAGTCACATTACGCGACTAAAGAGAGGACTTTTTATGTTACCAAAAGCGTATGAACCGCAGGAAGTTGAACAAAAATTAGCCGAAAAATGGCAAAACGCCCGTCTGTTTGCCGCTACGGGCGACAAAACTAAAAAACCGTTTGTTATCGTTATCCCCCCGCCCAACATTACAGGGGCACTTCACATGGGGCACGCCTCCACCAACACGTTACAGGACGTTCTCATCCGCGCGCACCGCATGTTCGGGGAAGATGCCTATTGGGTCCCCGGGACGGACCACGGCGGAATTGCCACACAAAACGTCATTGAAAAAAAATTATCCAAAGAACAGCATAAATCCCGCCACGATTTAGGACGTGAAGAATTTGTAAAAACCGTATGGGAGTGGTACAACGAGTGCGGTAACGCCATTTATACGCAGTTTCGCAAAATGGGTTGGGCACTTGATTTATCGGATATCCGTTTTACCATGGACGAAAAACGCGCCAAAGCCGTTTACGAGTGTTTTAGACAATGGTGGGAAAAGAAATATATTTACCGCGGTAAACGCTTAATCAACTGGTGCGTACGCTGTTCCACCGCTTTGTCGGATATTGAAGTGGAACACGAACAAAAGGCCGGCAAATTATGGCACTTGCGCTACAAAGGGGAGGACGGCTCCGACGGTATTGTAATCGCCACCACCCGCCCCGAAACGATTTACGCAGATGCCGCCATTGCCGTCAATCCAAATGACAAACGCTTTACGCAGTTGGTAGGTAAAAAAGTAATCATCCCGCTTGCCAATCGTGCCATCCCGATAATTGCCGACGAAGCCGTAGAAATGGACTTCGGAACGGGTGCCTTAAAGATCACGCCCGCGCACGACGCGACGGACTACGAAGTAGGCAAACGCCACAATTTGCCGATTATGACGGTCATTAACGATAAAGGCAAAATGATTAACTGCCCCGAAAAATATGTGGGTATGGACCGCGATAAATGCCGCGAAGAAACCGTCAAAGATCTTAACGCCGCCGGACTTTTGGTCAAAGAAGAAAAATACAATCACGCCGTTTCCTCCTGTTACCGCTGCCAACAACCCATTGAGCCGTTTATGAGCGAACAATGGTTTGTTAAAATGGACGAACTGGCCGCACCGGCAATCAAAGCCGCGGAAACGGGCGAACTTCAGTTTCATCCGGCCAGCTGGAAAAATCCGTTTTTGAATTGGTTAAAAAACATACAGGATTGGTGTATTTCCCGCCAGATTTGGTGGGGGCACCGTATCCCCGTTTGGTATTGCCGCCATTGTAGCGAAAAGGGGCTCACGTTCGCCGTTGACCAACAGGGGCGCGAACAAGTAACCAAGGTATCGTTTGAGGACGGCGCACAGCCGATTGTTTCGTTTGATAAACCGACAGAGTGCCCCCATTGTCACGGGCACGATTTGGTACAAGATCCCGACGTGTTAGATACGTGGTTTTCGTCTGCCTTGTGGCCGATTTCCGTTTTCGGCTGGCCGGAAAAAACCGCCGATTTGGACCATTTCTATCCTACCAGCGTAATGGTAACGGGATACGAAATTCTTTATTTGTGGGTGGCCCGTATGGTGATGACAGGGCTTGCCTTCACCGGAAAACTACCGTTTAAAGATGTCTATCTGAACGGGATTGTACGCGATAAAGACGGGCAGAAAATGTCCAAATCAAAAGGGAACGTCATTGATCCCTTGGATATGACGGCCAAATACGGCACAGACGCCGTACGGTTTTCACTTTTAATGCAGGCCGTTCCCAGCAAAGACATTCCATACAGCGAAGACAGCATTACGGGTGCGCGTAACTTCTGTAACAAACTGTACAACGCGTCGCGTTTTATTTTGATGAATATGGAAGGAATCAACGGTCCGCTTGCCATGCCGCAGGAAGTAACGGAACTTGCGGATAAATGGATTTTAGACCGCTTTTCCGCCGCTATCAAAACGGCGCGCGAAGGCATTGAAAAATATAACCTCGCTTTAACCGCCAACACGCTCTACCATTTTTTGTGGGACGATTTCTGCGATTGGTATATTGAACTTGCCAAACAGCGTTTTCAAACACAGGAAAAAGAAAAAGTAATGGCACTTTGCGTCAATATCCTCTACGAAACGCTGAAGGCCTTACATCCGCTGATTCCGTTTGTAACGGAAGAAATTGCCGCTTCCTTAAAACCCTATGTAAACGAAAAGGAGGAATTTTTACTAAACACTTCTTATCCGGTTTACAACGAAAAATGGGTCCATGCGGACGCGCTTGAAAAAATGACCGTTGTACAGGGTATCACCAAAGAAATCCGCACCATCCGTTCGCAATATAACGTACCGCCTGCCTTGAAAATTACGGCCGTTATTTCCGCCGCGGACGAAAAAGAATTAACCACCGTTAAAAACTATGCGGGTTATATTCAACTGATGGCAAAAGTGGAAACGTTGACCGTCGGTATCAATCAAACCAAACCTGCCCAAACGGCTACCGCCACCTTCGGCAATATTACCGTTTATGTGCCGCTCACCGGGCTGATTGATTTTGAAAAAGAACGCAAACGCTTGGAAAAAGATATTTCCAAAGCAAAAGCCAATATCGCCTCGCGCCAAGCGCGTTTGTCACAGGAAAATTTCCTTAAAAACGCGCCGCAAGAGCAAATTGACAAGACAAAAGCGGAATTAGCCGCGGCAGAATTATCGTTAGCGCAAGCGACCGCCGCGTTAGAGGATTTGGCCTAATGAAAAAAACAGTTATTTTTCTGCTCGCAAGCGGACTGCTTTGTCCGCTTGCGGTGTTTGCCCAAAACTTGGATTGGAAAACAGCCGATACGTATAAGAAAAAGGACCTTAAAAACCAATTATCCGCACGGCTGGGCGACTATATCAAACAAAACACCGCCACGACTGCCGCACAAGTGAAATTCGGCAAAAATTTAGCCAAAGAATTACGCAAATACGGCGCGGAAAATATCAAAACGGAAAAAAACGGAACGGTAACGGCGGAAATCCCCGCCAATATAAAAGGAAATCTGCCCGCAGTTACTTTTATTGCGCTGACGCAGTCACAGGCACAACATGCCAAACCCCAAACGCATGAAAATTATACCGGCGGAGAAATTGAGTTATCCGCTTCCCCGCGCGTAACGCTGGACGCTTATAACGCCCCGCAATTAACCCGCGCCTACGGGCACGATTTATTTACTACGTCCGGCGACGCTCCCCTCGGCGCGGCTACCAAAGCGGGGGCGGCGGTGCTCTTAACGGCCGTACAGTATTTAGATGAACACCCGACCGTCTCGCACGGAAAAGTACAGTTGGTGTTTTTGCCCAATACGGCGGCAAACCTTCCCTTTTCCCCCGACACACCCTACACCTATACGTTAGAGCGCGGCGACTTTGGGGAAATTTTTACCGAAAATTTCAGCGGGAAAGATTTTCAAATTGCCTTTGAGGGAAACCGCAATTTTTCACTCGGGGAAGCGGTTAATTCGCCGTTTGCGGATAATGTACTTGCGGCGTCCGATTTTCACACACTGCTTCCGCGCGCCGCCCGTCCGGAAACGACCACCGCCAACCGCGGATTTATTTATGTGGACACGATTGCCCACGACGGAAACAAAACAAAAATTACCGGCATTGTCCGCGCTTTTTCCGACGAAGATGTAGCCAACTTATCCGCCGAAGTAACGCGCGCGTTTAATACGGTAAAAGCGCTTCACAACAAGGTGCGTAACTTTTCGTTGGAATTTAAAGATACCCTCCAAAACCGCAAAGAAAAAATCTCCCCGCAGAGTTTATCCATGGCAGAAAAAGCGTTACGTATGGAAGATATCCCCGTCAAAATAACGGTTTCCCGCAACGAAACAACCGCCGGCGCGCTGGCGGAAAAAGGATACTTTTTCCCGGCCTTATTCACCGGCACCTATAACGCCGACAGCGAACGGGAATATGCGGATTTGGATGTGATGGAATCCTCCTTCCGTACGGTCATGCGGATTATTTCGCAGGCCGCTATTGCGACGAAAAAATAACCGCTTATGAATATTGTAATTGCCACCGAAAACCCACACAAATTACAGGAACTTCAGCAGATTTTGCCGTCTGCCCTGCCGGACGGTACACCGCTTGAATATAAGAGCATGCGTTCGTTTTTGCTTTCACTGCCCGCGGAAACGGGCACTACGCTGGACGAAAATGCCCGCCAAAAAGCCGTATATGTAGCCAAAGAAACAGGGCTGATTGCCTTGTCGGACGATACGGGACTTGAAGTGGATTTTTTAAACGGTGCCCCCGGTGTATATACGGCCCGTTACGCAGGCGAACACGGCAACGCGCAAGCCAACAACCAAAAATTGCTGACCGCTTTAAAAGGCGTTGCGCGCCCGCAACGTACGGCACACTTTAAAACCGTTGCCTGTTTGGCATACCCCGACGGAACATACCAATTATTTGAAGGGATTGTACAGGGATATATTGCCGAAGAATATCACGGACAAAACGGCTTTGGATATGACCCTATTTTTGTTGTAAAAGAAACCGGCAAGACGTTTGCGGAAATGACAACGGAAGAAAAAAATGCCGTCAGCCACCGCGGACGCGCTTTTGCGAAACTTGCCGCGTGGATGAAAGATAATATCCGCTGATTGGCTCCCGTTTTCCTTGCCGTTTTTTGTCATCCTGAATTGATTTCAGGGGCTGGCCGTTACTGTTTTTGTTGATTTGTCGTTTCTGTCGTCATCCTGAATTGATTTCAGGATCTAGCCGTTATCAAATACAGGTTTCCTTATTTCAAAAAGCAAGATGCTGAAACAAGTTCAGCATGACAGACAGAAAGAACGACGCAATAACTCACGCAGAAAGATTTCGCATCAAGTTTAACACTACACAAAAACCCCCGACAAAATCGGGGGTTTTTATTATAAAGCAATTCACTTTCCGACAGGCATTTTAATTCTCCGCCGGACCCCATTGGAGCGGCCACGGAACCGCTACTATCTCCGCCACCCATTTGGAAAACTTACCCGCATTTTGGGTTTTTTCAAACACATCTTTTTGGGCAAGGTATTCAAAATTTATCTCTACACCCGTGGCTCCGTCCTTCAAAACGCCACAACGATCTATAAAAAACCAAGAATAATTAGGATCAGTCTGATCCCGCCATACGACAACAATAGACCCGTCTGTCATTGTCTCCCTTACCATTGCGGCATCATTTGCCCTCCTGGCCGCGTTCCCATCACACGCAACATTCTTTATAGTAGGGCTATTCGCATAAAACGTCACGCGTATCCTCGGATAATTGTCTTCAGGTTTTTCTCCCCACCCATAATAATTCTCTAATATTTTTTTATCAAGGATGTTGTAGTGTGCTTTATACAACTCAAACGATTCGCCCGTTTGCGTAAACGAAATAATGGGTTCTTCGTCCTCCTGCGCATTAGAACAAAAGGCCACAGGGGCCAACAACAGGGCCGCCAAAACTGCCGGTATTATTTTTTTCATACAATCTCCTTTTTATGTTTGAATTTCAAAAATTTTACCACTCAATCACTAACATAGACGGCGTTATCAAATACCACAAATTCACAAGCGCGCCTAAACTTAAAAACGGACCGAACGGAATCGCATCCCCGCCTTTTTTGCCTTTGGTAATCATCAAAAATAACGCATAGACAAGCCCGAAGAACGAACCCATAATCACCGTGGTAATCACACCTTGCCAACCGAGAAACGCGCCCACGCCCGCCATCAGTTTTACGTCGCCGCCGCCCATGGCCTCTTTCTTAAAAATCCATGTACCGATAAGCGCAATCGCCAGCACGCCCAGTAACCCCACGGCCGCACCTAACAAAGAAAGCAACTCCTTCTTCCACCAAATCCCTTCAAAATTCGGATTACACCACGCAAAGGCCAACCCTAACACGATAAGTCCCAGCGAAAAGCGGTCCGGAATAATCATCAGTTCCAAGTCAATGACGGACAAGATAATGAGAAAATACACCGCAATCAACACACCCACCGTCCACACGCTGATTCCGTAGCGGTACACAAACAACACCGTCAGCAAAGAAGTTAACAACTCTACCGCCGGATATTGAAGCGAAATCGGCTGTTTACAGTGGCGGCATTTGCCGAGTAAAAACAAATAACTCAAGACCGGAACATTATCGTACCAAGCGATCGGATGTTTACATTTCGGACAAAACGAAGACGGCCACGCAATAGACTTCCCTTGCGGAATGCGATAAATACAAACATTGAAAAAACTGCCAAAAACCAAGCCGAACATACCGGCACAAATTAAAACAAGCGTATCCATAATTCTCCCAATTGTTTAAAATTCCCTATCAGTGCGTCATCCAAGGTTTGCCGTAACTGTCTTCCTTATCCGTATTTACAAAAAACTCCCCAAAACGGGAATCGTTCGGGTCGCTTACGTAGGCCCAACCGCCCGTTTTGGTAAAACATTGTTCAAAATTACCGGTGGAAACCTGCGCGGAGGGAACCATCCCGGGGATCAGCGCTTCCGGCATTTTTTCCAAGTAATGCGGTACCAAACTGCCTTCCAGATCTTCCGTCGGATACATACCCTGGTGTTCACCGTAATACACCGCCAGCGCACTGCGCACGCGCATCAAATTGTGTTTGGTACTGCCTTCCTGCGCTTTGTGTAACAGGTGTGTAAATTTCGGTACCGCAAAACAGAGAAGCACAATAAACAGCACCGCCATTATCGTTACTTCGGTAATTGAGAACCCTTTTTTATTCATAGTTTTCCTATTTCAAATGAAGCGCAATATACGCAAACACTTTCGCATCTCCCAACGTGTTTTTGATACTGCTGTACTCGTTGGGCTGGTGCGCCAAATCATCTAATTTAGAAAATACAACGACCGGATATCCCGCGTTACGCAGACACGCACCGACTGTTCCGCCGCCGACCCCCATGGGCCGCGGATTATTTTTATAAACCGTCTTTGCGGCAATTTGGGTTAATTTTACCAAGTCATTTTTTTTGTCGGTAGGAACGGAAGCGTCCTGTATGACTGTTTCTACCTTTACGGTTACCTTAAATTGTTTTTCAATGGATTTATTGATTTTGCCGATCTCCGCCATTACCTGGGCGTTCGTGTAACACGGCAACACGCGGCAATCCAAATAGAACACGTCCACGCCCGGAATCGTGTTTATGTTCGGCACGTTTGCTTCCCGTTTTGTCGGCTCAAAGGTGCTGGTAGATTCCGGCGAGAAAAGGGCATCTTTTTTATTGAATTTTTTATACAAATCATCCAACTTCACAACCAAATGCGCGGAAGCGCGGTGCGCGTTGTTGCCGGAATGAGGCAAGGAAGAGTGGGTTTGTTTGCCCGTTACGGTAAACTTCAGCCATATCATATTTTTTTCGGCAATTTCTATCATGGTGCCGTCCGGATTTCCGCCGTCGGGAACGAGGAAGCAATCCTGCTTGGAGAAAATTTTGCCGTGTTTCTTTAAAATCGGCACAATTCCGTATTCACTGCCGAGTTCTTCATCCGCATTGAGCAGAAGCGCATACGTACAAGGCGGACGAATCCCCAAATCCATCATGGCTTTTACCGTCAGCAAGCCGGAAACAAGACCTTGGTGGTTATCTTCGGAACCGCGCCCGTAAATTTTATCCCCCTTCACAACGGCTTTGAACGGATCGGTTTTCCACAAACTGAAATCGCCGGGAGGAACTACGTCCATGTGTGCCATTACCCACAACGTTTTCTGTTTGTTTTTGCCGTAATATTTGGCTACAATGTTCGGGCGGACACCGCCTTTAGCGGCTTTATCTTTTATGTTAATGACGGAAATTTCATCAAACTTCATGCTCTTCAAAACAGATAACAAGTAAGCCGCTTTTTCATTTTCTCCCAATCCGCCTTCGTGCGGTGAAACAGCCGGACGAGAGATTAAATTAGTCTGTAAATCTATCACCGTAGATTTGTAGGTATCAATTTTTTTGAATACTTCTTTTTCCATATTTTATCCTCCTCATTTCCGTCATAACGGATTGGATACATCAATAAATTCTGTCTGTACCTGAAAACGCTTGGAAACAAGTTCCATCAACGCGCGCACACCGGCCTTTTCCGAATTGTAGTGCCCAAGCGCAATACAGTTAATGTGCCCTTCGCGGCACCACTCTTGTACCGGCTCATCCAGCGCACCGGTAACGTATAAATCCAAGTGTTGCCCGATTGCCTGCGGCAACATACTGCACGCACCGCCGCTGACAATTCCGACCGTATTTATTGTGGGTTTTCCGAAGGGTAATACTTGCGCCTTCGTTTGGCAAAAATCTTCTAATTTTTTCACGATTTCATCCAACGGACTGTTATTTACGCTGCCGCAATAGCCGATTAAATTGCCGTGATATTCCCCGAACGGATGAATAGAGTGGGAATTGATCGCCCGCAACAAACAGGCGTTATTTCCGACGATTGCATGTTTATCAAGCGGTAAATGATACCCCGCCAACGCAAGCCCTTCTTTGATTAAAAAAGCAATCCGCTGGCCGTGTAAACCGGTAATCGGCTGTTCTTTGCCCCACAAAAGCCCGTGGTGTACTACCAGCAAATCGGCCCCCGCATATTTGGCCTGCTGAAAAAATTGGATAGACGCGGAAACACCGAACGCAATTTTGCTGATTTCGGCCTTTCCCTCTACCTGTAAACCGTTCAAACTGCTGTCCGGTATATTGGCAATTTCCAAATACGTATCAAGAAAATGAATAACATCCGCGCATTTTATCATAGAATTATGTTATCATTTTATAGTAATGAAAAGAAACCTTTTTTTGTGTTTATTCGCTTTTTTGTGCCCCGTTTCCTTATTTTCCATGGAAACGGCACCTTATTTGCCCGCCCAACAGGCACTCGTCAAAAAAACAAATGCGCCGATTACCGTACAGTTTCCTTTTGAAAATATGAAACTGCCCGCAGGTGCGGAAAATATTTTCGTGTTCGGACTGATCCGCCTGCCAAATCCCGTCTCGCTGGATATTAACGGACAGCAAGTACCCATCCATGAAAGCGGTACTTTTGTGGCGTATGTGCCGGTACAAAGCGGTCCCTTTGAATTGGTTTTTACCGTTTCCGACGGCGAGCAAACTTTTCAGGCCGTTCGTCATATTACAGTAAAAGGAAAAGATATTAAAGATTTTTCCGCAAAGGCCGCTTTTGACGAAACGGAAGTTTTCCCGCAGAGTCCGGCGGAAGTACAGGCCGGCGAAACAATTACGCTCATAGCCCGCGGTACACCCAACGCCAAAGTAGAGGCCTCGTTATCCGGTCTCAAAGACGGAAAAAATATTTTGCTGACGGAAGATGAACCGCATAACGGTATGTACCGGGCCCAATTTCAAATAGACCCGCAACAAAAAGGGAAAACCGTCAAAGTCGTCTATAAAATGGAAGAAGGCCCTCATAAATCAAAAGCCAAAATCACCGCGCCGGCTAAAATTACGGTGCGCAACGAAGAAGAAAAATTTACGTATGCGGACATTACGACAGACGGCATCAAACTGCGTTCCTTACCGACTGCTCAAGGCAATCTCTATCCGTATTACCGCGCTTACGGCACCGTGCGCGTAAGCGGTAAAATGAATAACCAGCACCATATTTGGTTAAACGAAAAAGAATCCGCCTGGCTGGAAAACAACCGAATTGCCGACGTAGCCGAACCGCCTGCCAAGAATCTTGTTTCCGGCATTTCTACCTTTGTGGACGAGGATAAAACAACCGTAACCGTTAAAACGTCCCGCCCGACCCCTATTTCTATTCAGGAATTTGCGGACCGGCTGGAAGCCACCGTTTATTATGTAGACGGGATGGAATCCAACTTCAGCATAGATAACACCAGCCCCTTGATAGAAACGATCGGTTATTCCCGCCCCACCACCAATACGCTTTCATTAAAGATTTATTTTAAACGAGATGCCCGCTTGTGGGGATATTCGTATGCGTTTGAAGACAATCACCTCGTGATTACCGCACGTCACATGCCGGTATTTTCAACAACCGCCAAACAGCCGCTACGCAATATACGCATTTTAATTGATGCGGGGCATAACCCCAAACGCACCGCCCCTTATGACGGCGCCGTCGGGCCGACCGGTTATTTGGAGTACGAAGGGACCCTCGCATTGGCGGAAGAATTAAAAACCGCGCTGGAGAAAAAAGGCGCCACCGTTATCTTAACACGCCAAGGGAAAAACCGCCTGACGCTTCAGCAACGTTACGAACATGCGCTTGAGGAAAAGGCACACATTTTCGTCAGTTTACATTACAACGCACTGCCGGAAACGGCTAATCCGCTTGAAAAACCGCGCGGATTCTCCGTCTATTATACCTATCCGCACAGTTTTGATTTGGCAGCCGCCGTTCACAGTGCTTACGGAAAATATGTACCGCTTGCCGATAACGGTATGATTGCCAATGATGTGTTGTTTATCCCGCGTATTTCGGAAATGCCGAGCATATTGGTAGAAAATGCTTATTTGATGTTTCCGGAGCAGGAAGAAATGGCCCGCACCCAACAAGGCAGAGAAAAATTAGTTCAGGCACTTCAAAACGGGATTTTGGACTTCTTTAAAAAACTGCCCCAAACTACTAAAGTTACTCCCTAAAAACGGGCACCTACACCCAGACGGACATTTCCTTCCCACCGTTTTGTAAACGTGTAAAAATGGGATAGCATCGTTGCTTTGTTGTAAATCATCCGGCCTTCCAATAATACAAACGCACAACGATAGACCGATATTTCCGTACCGATTCCGCCCGTTACATAAAAAATGTGCTTTGTGTGATTCAGTCCCTCAAAAGGGGATTTATATTTTAACTGATGTGACGTTTGTCCCGCACCCGCTACCAAGTAAATGCGCGGATTGGTCTGTGCCGATAAGTGAAGTTTCCCTAAAATTCCAAAACGGTGAACTCGGTAAGAGGTAACAAACGGCACAAGCGATTGTTTACCGAAATACGTTCCTTCTATTCCTACCGCAGTTGCCGGATACGGATAATATAATAACCTGCCCGACACGCCATGTAAACCATCTGATGACAATTGCCCGTTTAGTAAAGATACTTCCGAAGAAGAACCTTCCCATGCGGTTCCGATTTCCCAATGCGGAAATTGATTATCCGGATTATATGTTCTCTCGCCCGCGCGGTACTGCGCACCTGCGCAAACCAGCGGAAACAACAGGCAACATACTACGAAACACAAACGGTTCATACCCATATACTTTAATAAGTTACGAGCGGAAATAAAATAATTCAAACTGATTATTTATACAAAAAATGCGCATGCCGTTTTTAATTTTGCTACACTAAACGTATGAACAAATCTATTTTATTACAACTCCTTTTAACCGGACTGTTCGTCAGTACCGCAGCCGGCATTTCCGTTGCCAAAACAGAAACAACCGAAGTATTTGCTACGCAGACGGACCACGGTTCGTCCACCTCCGTTGCCAAACAAATACGCAATACGGCTACGCGCAAAGTTTATCATTTTTTGTCGGAGGAAAATTTTCTCAAACCGACTGAACTCTACGCAGGCGGTTATGATGCCGTACAAATTATCCGGCACGCGGAAAAACGGTATTACCGCGAGCACGGGGCCTATACCGCCAATATCGCCGATTTGGATTTGACGTTCCACGATTCCGATAAACAACTGTTTGTGAACGGTACGTCCCGCATTTACCTAAACAGCGGATTTTACTATGTGCTGACCAATCAATTAGTGGCCGTTTATTTTTCCGAACCGCCCAGCAACAGTATGGGATATCATCTTGATTTTTATTTCAACGGCAAACAACAATGTATTGCCGCCTGCGAGCAGGCAAAAATTACCTGCGAAAAATTAGGCGGTACAAATCCCACCGTCAATCCGCGCATGCGGTATTGGACCGTCTACGATTTGCCCGAAGATTTTTTGTAAGAAATAAAAATTGTAAAAAAAATTCCCCGGGATTAAACACCCCGGGGATTTTTTTATCCGAAAATACAGATTAAGCGGCCTTTTTGATTTTGGCAGTCAAAGCAATCAAGTAGAGAACACCGATTGTAATGACGATAATGGAACCCGTCTGGGAACCCATTGTATCGGCCACAAAACCCATGATGGGAGGGAAAATCGCACCACCGATAATACCCATAATCATCAAGCCGGAAATTTCGTTCTTTTTCTCCGGTTTATGTAACAGAGCTTGCGAGAAAATAATCGGGAAAATGTTGGAGTTGCCAAGCCCGATTAACGCAACACAGGCAAATAACGCGCCTTGTGTGTTAAACGCGAGCAAACCGCCCATGGCCGCTAACATAAGTCCGACGCTGGTCGCAAATACCACTTTAGAGGAAATTTTAGAAAGCAGGAACGAACCCGCAAAACAACCGATCGTACGGAAAATGAAGTAAATACCCGTTGCCTTCAAGGCAGCTTCGGGCGTAAGACCGACTTTGCTGATTAAAATTTGCGGAGCGGCGGTGTTCGTACCGACGTCAATACCTACGTGGCACATAATACCGATAAAGCACAATAAAATCGTACCGTCACCCAACAAACCTAAACATTGGCCGAAGGTAGAGGGTTTACCGGTCAATTCTTCTTCTTTGATTTGTTCTTTTGCCAAGAAGATAATCGCTAATACACATTCCACCGCAAAGATAGCATACATCAACGCCCAATTATTATATTTGGCCGCCACGAACGGAGCAATAACCGTAGCACTGTAAGAAGCGATGGCCTTTACAAACTGACCGAAGGTCATGGTGCTGGCTAATTTATCGCCGGTAACAATGTTGGACACCAACGGGTTGAGCGACACTTGAAGCATGGCGTTACCGATACCCAAGAACGAGAAGGACACCATAAAAAGACTCAAACTCTTTACCGGAATTAACGGCAGTAAGAGCGCGCCCAAGGTTACCCACAAACTGATAAGTACCGTTTTTCGACGGCCGATTTTGTTCATGAGCATACCGGTCGGTAAGGAACATACTAAAAACCAAAAGAATACAGCAGACGAGCAAAGAAAGGCCTGAAAGTTATTCAAGGCAAAATCTTTCTTTACAAAGGTTGCGGCCGTACCTACGCTGTCCACGAAACCCATCGCGAAGAACGCAAGCATGACGGGAACTAACTTTGCTACTAGCGAACTATTTTTTTGTTCGGTCATACAATCTCCTATGTTTTTGTATAAACAAAACAAGCTGTTATGAACAGCTTATTTTGCCACACAAAGAATCTATCTCCGAGAATATCCTAGCATATATTCCCCGTTTAGTAAACATTTTTTTATAACTTGCTTGTACGGGTGTTTATTGCTACAATACTAGAGAAAGATAGTCAAAATGCTAAAAACAGCAGAAGGTCAAACTTATAAAAAATAAGGAGTGTTTATGTCCCAAAATACATATAAGTATGATGAACGCAGTGTTCTCACATTAGATGCAGGCGGTACGAATTTGGTATTTAATGCCGTTCGGGCCAATAAAGAAATTGTTGAACCGGTCGTATTACCCACCCACGCAGACGATTTAGACAAATGTTTAGCCCATATCGTAAAAGGTTTTGAAGAAGTTATCAAACGTATGAATAAAGCACCGGTGGCGATTAGTTTTGCCTTTCCCGGTCCTGCCGATTATGAAAACGGCGTTATCGGCGATTTGCCGAACTTCCCGTCTTTCCGCGGCGGTATTGCCTTGGGGCCGTACCTTCAGGAAAAATTTAACTTGCCCGTATTTATCAATAACGACGGCGATCTGTTTGCCTACGGAGAGGCCTGCGCGGGGGCGCTGCCGGACATTAACGAATATTTTGAAAAAATCGGCAGTCCGCGCCGCTATCATAATTTAATCGGTATTACATTAGGGACAGGTACCGGCGGCGGTGTTGTATATAAAGGAGATTTGCTGATGGGAGACAACGGCGCAGCCGCCGAAATCTGGACTATGCGCAACAAACGCTATCCGGAATGTTTTTCCGAAGAAGGGGCTGCGATCCGCGGCGTAAAACGCGCCTACCGCCTCTACGCCAAAGACGATACGGAACTAACGCCGAAAGATATTTGTGAAATTGCCGACGGCACCCGCGAAGGCAACCAAGAAGCCGCCCGCGCCGCATTTGCCGAAATGGGAGATGTGCTCGGGAACCAAATTGCCGAAGTCAACTTGGTGGTGGACGGAATTGTAGTAATCGGTGGCGGTGTATCGCACGCGCATAAATGGTTTATGCCGTCCTTGCTCAAAGAAATGAACGGTACGATTAAATGCTACGACAACCGCGGCGAATTCCCGCGTATGGAATCCAAAGCGTACGATTTAACCGACCCTATTCAGACCGAACAGTTTTACGCCGGCGGCACAACGCTCGTTACGGTTCCGCACAGCACCAAACAAGTAGTCTATAATAAGGAAAAGAAAATCGCGGTTACTTTGTCTAAATTAGGCACCAGCTCGGCTGTATCTATCGGGGCATATTCCTTCGCCCTTAACGCCATTGATAAGAGCCGCTAGTATGACGCTGTATCCGTTGAAATTTGAGCCGATCTTTAAACAAACGCTTTGGGGCGGAGAAAAACTGAAAAATGTGTTCCAAAAATCCGCCCCTGAGCGCACAGGCGAAAGTTGGGAAATTTCCGGCCTGGCCGGAGATGAAAGCGTTGTAGCCAACGGCCCGCTGGCCGGAAAAACGCTGCCCGATTTGTGCCGTCAGTACGGCGCGGAACTGCTGGGGCAAAAAGTGACCGCCCAAACCGGTACGGAATTTCCGCTTTTGTTTAAATTTATTGACGCCAAACAGGATTTATCCCTTCAGGTACATCCCAATGATGCACTTGCCCAAAAACGCCACGGATGTTTTGGCAAAACCGAAATGTGGTATGTGCTACAAGCCGACGAAGGCGCACAACTGATTAACGGTTTTACCAAAGAGTTACCGCGCAACGAATATGAAAGCGCGGTACAAAGCGGCGCGATTTTGGATTACGTCGGAACATATAAAGTCCAAGCCGGAGACGGTTTTTTTATTCCGGCCGGACGTATCCACGGAATCGGGGCCGGTATTTTGATTGCGGAAATTCAGCAAACGTCCAAAATCACCTACCGTCTATACGATTATCACCGCAAAGACAAAGACGGTAAAGAACGTACGTTACACACACAGGAAGGGGCGGAAGCGTTGGATTTTTCCGTATTAAAAAATGCATCCGTTCATCCCAAAGCGGTAACGAACGAACCGCAGGAAGTCGTGTCCTGTCCGTTTTTTACGGTGAATTTGTTACAGGTAAAAGGAACGGTCCGGCGGGATTTATCACAACGCGGCAGTTTCGCGGCTTATATGGGGCTGTCCGGCAAAGCGGACCTCATCTGTAATGGTAGTACTTATACAATAGCGAAGGGAGAGAGCATTTTAATCCCCGCCGCCTGTACGCAATACACATTACAAAGCGAAAATGCCGAATTGTTGGAAGTATATATTTAAAACGGTATTTGTCCGAATTAAAAAACCACCTGAAAAGGTGGTTTTTTAATGGGCTTTATTAAATCGTTCTATTCATCATCTTCCTTCTTATCCGAATAGTTCGGCAGATTGCCCATTTTATTTTTGAGTTGAAGCTCAACAATCTCATGAAACGCCATACCCGCAATAGCATTGATAATATTACCGCCGAAGGCCAGCCAATTATCAAACTCGGTCGGCAACTCTATAGGAAGAATTTCGTACACAAATACCAAGAAAGGCCAAATCAGATATTTACCCTCTATCTTCTTGGACCGATATAAAAAAAGTATCACCGTCAAAAAGAAAGAGGCCGCCATACAGGTAACAGCCGAGAAAAAACTTCCGTTGGCAAGCAAAGCAACCGGCGTAAACACCACCGCAGACACCAAGCCGATCGGCAACGGAAACAGACAATCCCATATCGTCAGTTTTTTTACGGAAGAAGTCCAATAAATCGTAAATCCGCCACAGACAATGAGCAAACATACGCCCGCAAAAACTCCCATAAAAAAGCCCGATTTAGACCAAACCGCCAATGTGCCCGACACCGTAACCGCCAAGCTCACAAGCCCCAACATAAGCCCGCGCAAACATCCGACGGTGGTTGATAAGGTGACCGCATCTTCCGGGTCAATGGTTCCTTTTTTTTCTTTTTCCTCGGTTTTATTCTCGTGAATTTCGTACTCGTTAATTACTTTACGCATATCTTTCCCCCTGTACGTTTAACCGGCAAATCCTGCCTCCTCGCAAATATTCTTCAACACAGGATTTAATCCCTCGGCGGAACTGACAAGTTTGCCATTGATCATTTTCGGTTCCGTAGTACCGTAAACACGGTACTCGTTTATCCCCGTTGTCAGGATATACAGATTGACGTTCTCTCCGAAAATACTTTTGTGCGTCGCCGTAATTAAACATCCTTCCAAAAACGGTTTGACGGTAATGCCGAAAGAACCGCGCTTTTCCGATTCATCAAAGATACTTTCCTTCAATTCCCCCGTCCGGCACTGAAAAACACCCTGTTGTATTATTTCTATATCCGTTTCATCCAGAGAAGAAGGCCATTTATCGTTCCGCAAATAGTAGCGCTCGGCAAATCCGCGTACATTTTTCATTTCGTCCGCGATCGCTTTTACCGCTTGCGTTTCCAACGGCTCTCTGTTGGCTTTCCATATCTCCAACGCGCGGTCGGCTTGTTTTTCATCCTTTGCAAAAGAGTTAATATAATTGACGGCCCCGTCCATATCTTCATCACACGCAAGGTCCGCCAACTCCTGCGCACGGTTATCCATCGCCGCCGCTCCGCCTTTACCCGTCAGCAAACGGAAGATATCTTCTCTGTCATATTCGCGCGCAATATCCAAAGCACTATACCCTTGCCGCGTGGTGCGTGTAACGTCTGCCCCGGCATCCAACAAAATTTTTACCATTTGTTTATTGTTGTTTTCTACCGCATAGATTAACGGAGTAGCCCCGTTGGCGTTTTGGGCATTTACATTGGCCCCCGCCTCTATTAACGCAACCGAAATAGCGGTGTGATCCGGCGTTATTTTATTCCACTCTTCCGCCATTTGTTCATAATACTCCCGCGGATTAGATACCCACTCCGCCGCGGACGCGATCAGTTGTTTCATTTCGGTAGGCATCCCCTGTACCGACGCCATAAGCGGTGTCAGTCCTTCGTTATTTTCCGCATTTACATCCGCCCCGTGGCTTAAAAGCAGTTTGACAATTTCAAGAAGTGATTTTTCCTTCTTCTCCAACGATTGTTTTAAAATTTTCTCATCCGTCCCTTCCGTTTCTCCAATCGGCATGGCCCCGTAAGAAACCACCAGCAAAGCGGTGGAACCGTCCATCACTTTTTTATTGACATCCGCACCGGCAAGCAGCAACGCTTTTACAACATCCGTATTACCATCCCAACTGGCCTTGACCAACGGTGTCACACCGTCGTCTCCGATTTCATTAACGTCTTTTCCTTCCAACGTTTCCAAAATTTTCTGTATTTCCGGCGTTTTTTCAATTGTCATCTTATCCTCCTTTACCACATTACATCCCGTTACCAATACCCCGCAAAGAATCAATAATTTTACGAATTTTCCCATTTTAACCACCTTTTTTCTGTCAGATTATACCTTTTCGTATTATATCAAATAAAAATCCGTTGTAACGTTATAAACCAAGAAAAATGTTACAATGTAGAAAATAAAGGAGATATGCTCACATGATAAAAAAATTTAAAGTAGTTGTTTTGTTGCTCGCGTTTGTATTTTCTTTGAGCGCATACGCCCAAAGACCGGACGTGTTTTCGGACAAATACACCCTCAAACAAATGGTCGTATTAAGCCGCCATAATATCCGTTCCCCCTTGTCGGGCAACGGTTCGGCCTTGGGGAAAATGACGCCCCACGCTTGGTTTAAATGGACTTCCGGCCCGAGTGAACTTTCCTTGCGCGGCGGCGAATTGGAAACGTTAATGGGCCAATTTTTCCGCCAATGGCTCGTAAAAGAAAAACTCATGGAAGAAAACGAAATCCCGTCCGCCGGACAAATGCGTTTTTATGCCAACTCCATGCAACGCACCGTAGCAACGGCCCAATATTTTTCAAGCGGTATGCTGCCTGTGGCAAACGTACGCATAGAACACCGTTTCCGCCCGAGCAAAATGGACCCCGTATTTAATCCCCAATTAACGTTGGTAAATCCGGCGTTTGAGCAAACAGCGTTGGCGCAAATTAACGCCATGGACGAAAAAGGATTAACGGGAATAGGCGAAAAACTTTCCGGCACGTATGCGCTTTTGGAAAAAGTGCTTGATTTAAAAGATTCCCAACTGGCAAAAGAAGAAGGAAAAACACATTTCCGCCCGGACGATACGGAAATTATTTTAGCACTCAATAAAGAACCCGCCATGAAAGGATCGTTAAAATTAGCCAATCAGGCAAGTGATGCCTTCATCTTACAGTATTACGAAGAACCCGACGAAACCGCCGCCGCTTTCGGACATAAACTTACCCTTCAAGAGTGGGAACAAATTGCCAGCATCAAAGATATTTACGGAGATATTTTGTTTACTGCTCCCGACGTAGCGGTTAATGTGGCGCACCCGCTTTTAAAAGAAATTCAAAAAGAATTAAAACTGAAAAAACGAAAATTCACGTTTTTGTGCGGGCATGATTCCAATATCGCGAGCGTGCTGGCCGCGTTGGACGTTGCGCCCTATTCACTACCTCAAAGTATTGAGAAAAAAACGCCTATCGGCTCCAAGTTGGTATTTAGCAAGTGGACGAACAAAAATGGCGAAGTATTCGTATCGTTGGATTTAGTTTATCAGTCCACGCAACAGTTGCGCCAACGCGATATGTTAACCTTGGAAAATCCGCCCATGATCTACCCTCTTCAGTTACAAGGGCTGACCCCCAACGCGGACGGATTATACAAATTGGAAGACGTACAAGCACGCCTGAACAAAGCCATTGATGCGTACAAAAAACTGCCCCGCTGACGCGCGGCAGTAGATGATTGTTGCCTTTTACGTTTGCCGGTATGGCTTGCCTTTTGCGGCTTACGCGCGCGCTCAAACAAAAACATCGCTCCGGGCTTCAAGTCCCTTACGCGCACCAAGCAGTTGGTGCGCTCCCCGACTAAAAATAAAAACTCATTTAGGGAAACTTGCCCTGCGTAAATTTCCTGACGGAAATTTCGCCCGGGCCCGCCCTCGCGGTTTTTGCCTTTCGCGGCTTTCGCACGCTCAAACAAAAACATCGCTCCGGGCTTCAAGTCCCTTACGCGCACCAAGCAGTTGGTGCGCTCCCCCTAAAATACAAAAACCGCCTAAAGGCGGTTTTTATATTTTACCGGGGAAGGGACTTGAACCCTTAAGCCCGTGCGGGCAATAGTTTTTGAGACTATCCTGTATACCAATTCCAGCACCCCGGCATAAATCGGATACTACTATTATAACAAATTTCCGACATCCTTCGCATTAGTTTTGTGTCCGGCTATTAAAACCGTAACATCGCGGTATATTCTCTTAACCGTTTATCAATATCCCGCTTCGTCAGCCCCGCTAAACGCGTAACGCTGAACGACTCAATCGTAAATGAGGCCATCACGTTGCCAATCATCATGGCACGCTTAATGGCCGTTAAATTATCCCACGATTTTAAACTCGCCAAATACGCCGTAAATCCGCCGCCGAACGTATCGCCGGCACCCGTCGTATCGTGTACGTGCTCTAAAATATAAGGCGGCAGTTGGGCAATCCCTTTTTTGCTGACAAGCATGGAACCGTTGGAACCGAGTTTGATAATGACGTAGCGGACACCTTTTTTAAGCAGCCACTTCCCCGCCGCTACCAAATTATAAATTCCCGTTAATAAACGGGCCTCCGTTTCGTTCAAAAATAAAATATCTACCTGTTTGATGACTTTTAACAGGGCTTCTTTTTTGGACGAAATCCAAAAGTTCATCGTGTCGCACGCTACTAAACGCGGCTTTTTAACTTGTTTCAAAACGGAAAGTTGTAACTCCGGATCAATATTGGCTAAAAAGACGGCTTTGGCCTGTTTTTGTTCTTCGCTCAACTCCGGTTTGAAATCTTTAAATACGTTCAATTCCGTAAATTTGGTAACGGCCGTATTAAAATCTTTATCGTAACTGCCGCCCCAGTGAAACGTCTTTCCTTCCTTTACCTGTAAGCCGGACAAATTCACTTTCCGTTTTACAAAAGGGGCTTTGTCCTGCGCGGTAAAATCCGTTCCCACTACGGCCACAATCGCCGGATCCGCATAATAACTGGCACAGATGGAAGCATAACTCGCCGCACCGCCCAACACGCGTTCCACACGCCCGTTGGCATTTTCAATAGAATCAAAAGCAACCGAACCCACTACCAAAATTTCGTTTTTCACACGTTAATCCTTTAAGAAGTTTTGAATTTTAACTTTCTGGTTGAAAGCATCCATAAACGCAAGTTGTGCCGTACTCATTTTTGTATCTATCAACTGGGCGGCAAAATCTGCTTTGTTTTCTTCAAAATCTTTCAAATTCCCATGCTGTAACTGATAAGAATCTTTAATTTCCTGCGGGGTTAATTTATAAAGCGACGTCAATACAAAACTAAATTGTCTTGCCTTTCTATCGCGGCGCAACTGGTCCTCATATTCTGAAGGCGTCATACCGAAGTTGTATTTCACTGCGTTTTCATAGGTGGCTTTATCAAATTTTCCTTCGGGCGCAAACGCGGCAGATGTTTTGATGGAATACGCAATTTCGTAATCCGACACCGAAATACCCGCGTTAGCGGCGGCCTGATTTAAAATCTCCTGACTGATAAGCGCATATAAGAACTGTTGGCGCATCAACTTTGTCATATCGTCATCAATATCCATCCCCTGATTACGAAGGGCCGTAATGCGGTCATCCGTTACGCGGTTGAGCATACGGTACGTAATAGGTTCCGAACCGACCATCGCGGCTACTAAAGTGTTACTTGTGCGGGAATATGCCCCTAATCCCAAATAGGCAATACTGCCCAAAAAGAATAACAAGGTTATAATTAAAATTGATTTTTTGTGCTTAATCATCAACGGAATCATAGTGTACTATTTCTCCTCTGTATCTTCTTCATTTTTCTCTTCGGATTCTTCGGAACCGATAGAACATTTACCTTCTATCCGTCCGCCTTCTTCCACCTTCATTTTTTTGGCACGGATGTCGCCGCGGATGGAGGCATTGGCTAATACTTCCAGCATATCTGCGCAAACGTTACCTTCCACCACTCCACCGCATACTACGAGTTCGGCCGATACGTCCCCGACAATTTTTCCGTCCGACCCTATAATCACGTGACGGGCATTATCTACGGACCCTTCCAACGTACCGTCCACGCGCAACGAACCTTGTACGCTCAGCGTCCCTTGGAAGTAACATTCCGCACTGACGACCGAGAAGTGCTCTCCCGAAGAAAAATCAGAATCTCTTTTTAAAAATCCCATACAACCTCCTACTTAAAATAATCGCGCGGATTGACGGCCTGTCCGTCTTTCCACACTTCATAGTGTAAATGTGTTCCGGTAGAACGCCCGCTGGAACCCATTGTAGCAATTTTATCGCCTCTTTTTACTACATCACCGGACTTGACCTGAATACCCGTTGTGTGGGCATACAACGTGGAATAACCAAAACCGTGATCTACCAAAATGGCCTGTCCGAAACTCGGTACCCAACCGGCATGGCGCACTACGCCGTCCGCCGTTACAAAAATCGGACTATCGGGTTTACCGGCAAAATCAATCCCGTTATGCCGCTTGGAAGAACGCTTGCCAAACGGATCTAACCGATAGCCGAAACCCGAACTGATCGGTGCTTCGGACGGCCGGATAGAAGGCGTAAAATTTAGCCGTTCGCGTCGGTTGGCATAATACCACGCAATCTCCTGAAAACTTGCCAAGCGTGTTTTGGCACTTTCTTCTATCGTGTCAATGTACTGCTCAAATTCATCCGTATCCAACTCGGTTACGTCCCCGTTTAACAGGGCATGGTAACGTGCGTTTTCTTTGGCGCGGGCTTCTTCCCATCCGTTGGGCAAATTGATAAATTTTCCGCCGGGCATACCCAACATTTGCCGCATCTGTACATCCGTTGTGTGCGTTAAATCCAAATACTTGCGTCCGCGCTCCAATTCATCCGCAATCAACTTCATCTTCATCCGCATGATTTGATTATCCGCTTTTACAATATGATAATCATAGGCACGGATGAAAAAGAAAAGTCCGCCCACGGTAATGATCCCCCATAACAGGAGGATGATAAGTAACGTAAGCACGCTTAATTTGAACTTTTTAGATTCGCCGCGGCGGGGCATAATAAAAATATCTACCTGCTCCCCCAAGGTGCGTACCAGCGTATTGATTATTTTACCCATCTTTTGTATTCTATCATATACGGAGCCCCTTCGGGTAAGTTTTTAATTTTAAGGAGAGTAAAATGAAAAAAATAGGAATTACTTTTTTTGCCGCACTACTCATGCTGGCGTGTATCGGCCCGCTGCCGGATGTGCCGACTCTTGAAAACGTACAAATTCCCACCGCAACGGGAGAAGAAGTGTTTTGGAACTCATCCGATTATGAAGGAAAGCCGGTACTGATTGTATTTATGGGTTCGGGTTGCCCGTGGTGCCACAAGACAATGCCTTTATTAAATGAAATTGTGGAAAAATACGGAGATAAAATTGAAATCGTAGGCGCATTTGTGGACCAAACCCCCGGCCCGGCGCGCGACGCCGCGGAAGAAGAACAATTAAAAGCAAAAATTTTATTTAATTCCGGCGAAGTGGCGGAAGGATTCGGCGTGACCGGTTTTCCAAATGCCATTTTGTTTGATAAAAACCACCGCGCCGTACACATTTGGGACGGCTATTCCCCTTATTTTGTAGATGAATTTGCCACACAAGCTAAACGGGTTTTATAAATAAAAGGAGCCGCCATGGAAGGGATATTATTTTTACTTGTTTTCGTCTTATTCGTGTGGGTATTTCTCTTACAGGATAAAGTATCTTATCTGTCCCAAGAGGTTTCTGCCCTAAAAACAATACAGAGCAAACCGGCTAACGCGCCCGCAACGGTTGTTGCTCCCGCCGCTACAAAACCAGCGGAAACCCCCGCGCCCGCAACGGTTACTACCGTGGCCGCGGCCGCTGTAACGCCGCAACCGATAACAACCGCTGTAACACCGGAGCCAAAACCGGAACCCGCAGCCGAAGTAACACCGGAACCTGCGCCGCAAAAAGAAATGCCGCAAACGGTTTCCGCTTACGCAACGGCCGTTCAAAAGGAAGAACCAAAAGAACCGAAAGCACCGATTTCTTTTGTACAACTTTTTGCGTGGATCGGCGGATTTATTTTTCTGTTGGGTGTGTCCTTTTGGATTAAATACGCGCTGGAAAACGACCTCATTTCCCCCGCCTTACGCATTGTGTTCGGCACGTTGGTAGGTATCGGTTTATGGGTAGCCGGAGCATTGATTACCAAACCGAAACTGAAAATTACAGCCGACACCTTGTGCGCCGTCGGTTTAAGCACGTGTTATTTTGTATGGTTCTGTGCCTACTATTTTTACCAAATGACCGGACGGCCGGTGGCATTTGCGCTACTAGTGTTGGTTTCCGTTGCTTCCTTCGCGACGGCTGTATGGAAAAATTCCCAATACATCGGTGTTTTGGCACAGATTACCGGTTTTTTAACCCCTTATTTATTCCGCACGGATCACCCGCAAATATGGTTCTTCCTCATTTACATATCGCTGATTAACATTGCCGCTATCGCCGCCGCGCTGAAACGGAATTGGACGCACCAATTATTTACGGGGCTGATTTTCACGCTCATTTGTTTTCTGGCCGTAACGGATAAAAGTTCTGCCGCACAAATTATTTGTTTCTCCGGCATATTCTCGCTGTTATATACAGGGCTTTCCGTAAAACATAACAACCAACCGTTGTTGTATTTTACATTAGTATTTTCGCTCTTTGGATTTTGTGCCTTGTGCGGACAAGATTTACCCGTTTCCGACGGAACGCTGCCTTATGTGGCCTCCTTCGCCGGATTCTTTACCCTTTTCTACGGGATTTTGGCAGCGCGCCAAAAGAACGACGGCTTGATATACAGCAGTTTGGGGCTTGCGCTTGTATTTTTTATCGTAATTGCCACTTCCGGCAAAATTGCCTACACGCTCGGATTTGCGGCAGGTTTTACCCTGTTCTTCGGGTTTGTTACCGCCCGTTTCAAAGGGTTCGCGCCGAAATTATTAGCCGTTTTACTTTCGCTCGTGGGGGCCATCTCGGTAACCGTAACGGCGAAAACGCCGATTCCCGGACTCCTGTTTTTGCTGGGAGCAACGGCCTTCTTCGGTTATTTTACCGTCAAAGAAAAGGACGAAAACCTCTTTGTCAGCGTGGCCTATTACGGAATTATACCGTTACTCATTCTGTTAGCAGCCGGACGGTCGCAATTTTTCGTTTGGATGGTACTGGGCAGTATCCTGTGGGGACTTGCCGTTGTACTTACGCCGTTTATCCTTAAAAACGACTTTTTATCCAGCAAAAAAGTATGGTTGTCCGCTTGCGGATGCGGACTGTTCAGCGGAACAATCGCCTGTATCATTTTTCAAGCCAATGTAGCGCATACCGGCGGACTGATGCCCCTTTTGTTTGCGGGGGCGTACGGTGTGCTGTTTGACCAAGTTTTTCGCTGGCAACCGGTAACGGAGCCCGTCCAACGGTTCCGCACGACGGGAGTCAGTGTAGTGGCGCTGACGTTTTTAACATGGGCCATCGGAGAGCAATTTAGCAACGAATGGCTGACGATTACGTTAGCATTGGAAGGGGCCGCACTGATTTGGTTGTGGCATAAATTCCGCTTGGCTATTTTACAAACGGTCGGAACAATCCTTCTTACCGTTACCGCCATGCGGCTTTTGTTAAATCCGTCCATAGAAGAATATTATGCCCAAACACAACTGATTTTTAACTGGTACTTATATACCTATCTTTTGTGTGCGGCCGCTACGTTTGCCGGAGCATTTTATTGGCGCAAAACATCTAATAACAGCGCGGCGAAGTTCCTGCGCGTAACGGGAGGACTGCTGCTGTTCGCACTCGTCAATATTGAAATTGCCAACTTCTTTGCCGACGGATGGGGGTTATCCTTTGATTTCTGCGGTGAATTAGCCTCTGCCGCTACTTATACAATCGCGTGGACGATCTGCGGAGCCGTTTGTTTGTTCTGTGCCGTCAGAAAATACAGTTGGTTACGAAAGTGCGGCATTGTGCTGATCGGACTGGCCGTACTTAAATTATTCCTTTCGGATATTTGGCATTTGTCCACCGCATTACGCGTTTTCGTTACGATCGGTGTAGCGGTGATTATGATTTTGGTATCGTTTATTTACCAGCAGTTTTCCTCACAACCGAAAGAAACCAAATAGAAAAGGGGCTCCGAAAGGGGCCCTTTTTAACTCACGTTGACCACTTGCGGATCTTCCATACACAAATAAACGTGTGCCTTCGGAAAAGTACGCCGCAAAAGCGGTAATAAAAATTGGTAGGCCTCTTGCCGCTGGCGCCTACTGTAACGCATTTTCCCGTCAAAATCCAATAAAAATTCGCCGTCTAAAATCGTGTTGGAAACAAACCGGTTTTCTATAACTTTTTTTAATTCGCGGCTGAAACGAAACGTCCCCACGCTAATCCAAGCGATTTTATCTTTCGGCAATACGTCGGCCATTTCCTGTACGGTTTGGGCATACTCCTTTTGGTAGCCGTCATAAATGACAACGGGATCAAAATGAAAACCCAGCCGGTAACCGGCTTTGGCGGTTTCGCACGCGGCTTCCAACCGTGCGGAAAGCGGCGGCGTGAAGTGTTCCGCCTCTTTCGTAATACGCGCCGTATTAACGGACCACGAAACAACCACATTTTCGCAACCGCCCAATTTAACTAATTCCGCAATATTGGTACTTTTTGTTTTGAACTCAAATTGTAAATGCGGACGGGCACGGAAAAACGGTACCAGACGGTGCGAATAGTGTGTTAAATCATCAAACACAAGTGAATCGGTAAACTCCCCGCTTCCGATTCGGGGACGTTCAAATAAACCTCTGCGAAAGGCAGCCGTATCTATTTTGGCTAAAAAATCTTCTATGTTCGCAGGGAATAAAACGGCGTGTAAATTTTGGTATTGCTGTAAGAAACAATATTCGCACTCAAACCGACAGCCAAACCCCAAATTGATTAAGTTATAACCGCATCCGGCCGCCGAGCAACTACAAGGACACGGTTTCAAAAAATCATATTTTTCGTTATGAATAACCAGCGTTTCCAAGCGGCGCGAAAAATTCGCTTCGCCTACCTGCGTTTTACCGTCCGTTTCCTTAAAAACGGCTTGCGGAAAAGCCGCACGCACGCGGTCGGACAATTCGCTGTTTTGGGCGGAAGTTTCAATATAAACCGTTTTCGGGTAAAAAGGACGGGGCGAAAGATCTGCCCGCATATCTTCGGATAATTCCAATTTCGGTAAGTAAAAACGGTTTTTCTCCACCGTAGCAAAATTAACGGGATAACGTTTTTTTAATAATTGGTTTTTTACATTTTCAAAACACGCATTTTTTTGAAACGGCAAAATTTCTTCTACCGGCAATTTGTCACGTTTACCGATTTCATACAGTAGCCGCACCAATTCCCGCTGTTTGTTAATGCCTAATTTCGGCATCATTTCCAGCAAGTAGTTTTCTATGTGTTTAATCATTTCCCCGCTCCAAAAATTCAACTTCCCGTTCCGTCAGCACGACCTCACTGCCTTGCGCGTTTTGTAAAATCTGCTGCGGCGTTTTTGCACCCGTCAGTACACTGCTTACCGACGGATGGGAAAGCGCCCAGCCGATGGAAACCTGTGCGGGAAGGCACGCATGTTGCCGCGCCGTTTCGCACACACGTTTAATAAGAGGAAGCGTATTTTCAAAAGACGCACCCTTATAACATTTATAAAAATAGTTGCGCGCATCGGCCCGTCGGAAATTCGGCTCTTTTTTATATTTACCGCTCAAAATGCCGCCGCAAAGCGTTCCGTATCCGATAAAAGAAATTCCTTTTTGACGGCACGTTTCAAACACCTCTTTCCCCGCCCGCGGCCGCAACAAAGAAAACTCATTTTGTATGCACGCAACCGGAACGGACAGCGCGGCTAATTGCCGTGCGGAAACATTACAAATTCCCGCGGCACGAATTTTACCTTGCTTTTTTAAAAGATAAAGTGTTTCCACGGCTTCTTCCAGCGGAACGGACGCATGCGGATAGTGAATTTGATAGACGTCCACATAATCGGTTTGTAGGGAACGAAGTGAATTTTCACATTGGGTAATGAGGGTTTCTTTACGCAAATCGTGGATATTCCAAGCGTCTTTTTTTACAAGCCCGCATTTCGTGGCTAGAATAAAACGGTTCCTGCGCCCTTTTAATGCTTCTGCGAGCAACGGTTCGCTTTGTTCGTACACCGGAGCCGTATCTATCCAATTGATACCTGCGTCTTGCGCGGCAGACACAACCGAACAAACATCCGGCACGTTTTGGTTGCTCCAATCGTATCCGCTACAAAATCCCCAACCGCCCAAACCGACGACCGAGACAGAAATATCCGTATTACCCAAACGGCAATACCGCATAAACACTCCGCTTGCTGAAAAAATTTTCGGGCAGTTTTGACTAGGCCTGCGGCATATTAAAATTGCCCATGGCCTGCATGGCTAAACCTTGGCTGTCCCGCACGGCTTTGTTAAAAACTTCTTTTACATCTTGGGCAATTTGTTCTTCCGTAAAATTTTTGATCATCGCATCTACACGTACTTCTTTTACTTCCTGCGAACCGGAAATCGTCACTTCAAACAAATGGCGCGGGCTGTCCACCTTGATAACCATATTGTCTAACCGTCTTTTGATTTCGTCCATTTGTCCTTTTAATTTCCACAAATCTTTTAATTGTCCTAATTTATCAAACATACAATCTCCTTTTTTATATATTGTAACTTTTATAGTTCCGCCGCCGCAAACGTGCGTAAAAATACGGCCGAACAGGCAATTTGTTTATCCGCAAAAATTTGTTGGGCCGCCGTTTTGTACGCCCGCAACTGACCTTCGTACTTTTGGGCAAGTACCGCGGCTTCCGTACCGGGTTTTAATTGATCGGTTTTATAATCTACAATCCAAACCGTACCGTCGGGTTTTTCAAATACCGCATCCATGGTGCCGGAAGATACTTCCCCGTCTTCCAGCAGACACGAAAACGGCATTTCGCACGCGAGCAGTTTACATTGTTTTATTTGCGAAAATAACGGGCTTTGTACAAACGGCTCCACAATCGCCAGCGCTTCTTCCGTCCGTTCCCGCACGCCCTGTTGTACGGCGGCTTGCCGAACGGCATCTTCCACCGTATTTGACACCCTCGTTAATAACAACTCCAGCGCACGGTGACAAACCGTCCCCAACTGTGCCCCTTGCTGCTGGGCTTGCGTCAGGATGTCCTCTTCCTGCGCGCTGGGAGTCGGCTTACGGGAAAAACGACGCATGTTTTCATATTTCTCGGTCCGTTTGGCAAACGACGTTTTCCACGCATCTATATCTAAAGAGAGCGGTTTTTCAGGCATTACACCGTGCTGAATATAACGGAACGTGTCCGGCTCTTGCCCGGCAATATACGTAACAGGAACAGATACATTTCCGCACGTTAACGGCGAGGTACGGTTCTTGTCCGGCAGTAAACCGCTTGCGTTAAAAGCATTTTTATAATCGTTTTCCCCTTTGCGCTCATCCGCCACTAAAATCAATCTTTCCTTCGCGCGCGTGAGGGCAACGTATAAACAACGGATATCCTCGCATTGTTCGTGTTTCTCTTTTTCTTCTTCCAAAAAGATACAGTTAATATCCCTTATTTTCCCGAGTGAAAGACCGTACAAATCATCCTTCCACGAATAAAGCACGTGGGGATCATTTCCGTTATTGCCGCTGTCTTTGCTGATATCGGCAAAAATAACTACCGGCGATTCCAACCCCTTTGATTTGTGTATGGTAAGCAGAGAAACCGCATCCGTTGATTCGTTTTTTTGAACCAAATCCACACGACTGGGTTTTGTTTCTGTTTTTTGTTTTATCCGTTTGAAAAAGTCATCCATATAAGCCACATCACGGCAATCATATTTTGCCAGCAACTTGCCCAAATTTGAAAGGAAAGCCAGCGTTTTTTCTCCGTCATACGAAGCCGCACACGCTTCCGGCAGGAAAGAGTTATTGACGATTTCTTCCATGAGTTCGGGCGCCGATAACCGCCCTGCCTTTTGGGAAAGTTGCCTCAGAAAGCGGTAACACCTTTCGGCCTTCGGGTTGTTGGTCGGAGCGTTTAAATATAATTCTTGGTGTCGGGCTAATTCATAGATTTCCGCGTCGGTCAGCCCCCCCAGCGGGCTGCGCAAAACGCCGGCAAGGGCAACGCGGTCGTCCGGATTTAAAAGAACGTGTAACACATTGAGCATATCGTCCATTTCCTGACGGTGAAAAAAATCCTTGTCTGTTTCCACGTTAAGCGGGATACCGTAACGCCGAAACGCGTTAATATATGCCGTATTGTTGGTAGCGGCACGCGTTAAAACCATAATATCCCGATACGACCATTTCCGCCCGTCGGAAAATGTCTCTTTCCCCACATGCTCGCTTATCCAACGCGCGACCGTTTCGGCCTGGTTTTCGCTTAATTTCTCCGCTTTCAAATCATCCGCATCTTCAATAAACAACCACTCCACGACTTGGTTGCGAAACGTCTTGGAGGTGAAAATCGGCTCATATTTCGGTTGGAAAAGAGGTTCTTCCTTCATGGCGCGGGAACAAACTTCGTTCGCCGTATCTATGATCTCGGGCAAACTGCGGAAATTTTCCCGCAGGAAACATTTTTTTCCGCCTTGTTTGATAATCAGTTCGGTAAATTTTTCATACGCCGTAATATCCGCCCCGCGGAAACGGTAGATGGACTGCTTCGGGTCCCCCACCACACACAATTTCCCGGGCTGTAACTCAATATCCTGCCACGTTTTGGCGCACGAACTTTTTTCTTCCGCCAAAAACAATAGCAGTTCGCCCTGTACCGGATCCGTATCTTGAAATTCGTCAATAAAAAGCATGCTGAATTTATCTTTGAGTAACCGCCGCACACGCAGGTTGTCCCGCAATAAATCCCGCGTTTTGATAAGTAAATCATCATAACTTAACAGACCGTTTTTGTTATAATCGGCACGCACCTGTTTACACACATCCCGCACTAGTTCGTAAGCCGTTAAAAAAATGCGTTGCTTCTCAGGCGTGACCTTGGCGGCAAAGGCCATTAAGCGCTTCGCTTCGGCAAAAGTTTCGTCGGTCCAACCGGCTACTTTGCTCATACTGTAATTCCCCGTCTTATTTTCCGGCACCGGCAGGCCCCGCACAAACGCAAGCGTTCGTTGTAAGGAATATTCCGCAAGTAGTACCATTTTTTCTATTCCGCGCGGCGTTCCCTTTTGGGCATGTTCAAGCCCTTGTTGTACCAATTCACTCATACGGGCACGTGCCTGTTCGCAGTACGCAATAAACTTTTCTTTAAACGCGGCGTTGTCCGTCCCGTATTCGTAATGGGTAACTTTTCCGTCGCAAAGGTTCATGGCAAATGATTTAAGTTCATCTAAAGAAACGTCCCCCTCCAGCACTTGCTTCCATTGAGCCGCACGCGCGGAGGAACCGCTCAATTCTTCTTCCAAAAAACGATTCCAACGCGCTTCAAAGGCACTTTCCCGTTGCGCGCCACTATCAATTTTGGCATTGGGAACTAAATGGGCCTCCAACGGAAACTCGCGCAAGATATCCGCACAAAAAGAGTGAATCGTACCGATAGATGCTTTGTCCAAATCAAGCAGCAGTTGTTTCGTGCGGGCAATAATTTCTTCGTCTGTCGGACAGTTATTTTGTTCGCGCAGCATACGCACGATCCGGCGCGCTTTCTCCGTCTTTTTATCATCATCCGGAATTACGACTTTTTCGCCGGGGATTTGCGGATATTGACGGATTACATCCGGCACACCTTGTAAAGCACCGAGCAACTGTTGTTTAATATCTGCGGCGGCTTTTTCGGTAAACGTCAGCGCCACTAAACTTTCAATGCTGATTTTTTCCTTTTTCTCGTCCTGATTTTCCAACAAACAAAGTCCGAGGCAGGTAATAAGCGTAGTTGTTTTGCCCGTTCCCGCGCCGGCCTCTACTACCAAATTGTTCTTCCGTACGGATTCATATATCTCTTTACGATCTTCCTTCATTGGTAAGGCCCCCCTGTAATGCCTGATAAACCGGACTTCTTTTCACGCGTAACACCGACTTAAAACTATCCTTTCGGCAAATCGTGTTAAACGGACAGTAAGCACATTGTCTTTGCCCGGGAATTATAAAAAAAGTTCCGTCTTTGATAAAATCCGTAATCTGCGTAAAATGCGCGTAAGCACGTTCTTTTAAGTTTTCAAAATCCGCTGCTTTCAGTTCGTATTTTTTGTATCCGTCCGAAATAATCAGCAAGGCAGACCCGGCCGGAACATAGTCCCGAAATTCGGGGCATTGTTCCAACATATACACATACAAAAAGGGCTGAAAGAAACGATCGGCCAAAATGTGTTGGCGGAGAGTTAGTGTAATTTGACGACTGGACATTACCCTTTTGGGAACCGTAATTTTATAATCCGTTACAAAAAACCGATTTCCTTCCACATCTATCCGGTCAATGCGCCCTTTCAAACAAAACGGTAGCGGCCCGGACGGCGGGACGGTAATGTCTTCTTCAAAACGGCTGGGCACAAAACCATTGAGATTTTTTACATCCGCGATTACAAAATCGGTAAGTGCCTTACGCAAGCGGTTTGTTTCAACTTCCCAAACAAGCGGATAAAGCCCGAACTCGCGGTATCGGTCCGCCGCAAAATAGCGGTCCATAATCTGATTTAATTTATCCGCAAGTCCGCTGTCAAACAAATCGCTTAACTGCCCGCTGTTCGTCAGATAAAAATCACGCAGTACGTCGTGAACTAATTGACCGGCAAACAGGTGGGATAATGCTTCGCGCGCAAACGGATCTTCCGCACTTCCTAAATAAAGCCCCTTATCAAAAAAATACCGGATCGGGCATTTGGATAATTCTTCCAACGAAGAAGGTGAAAACCCTTTCTCGTTTTCGCGCGCGAAAAACTCCGTCTGCGGACCGATTTGGCCGTCAAATGCGTTCAGCGCACCGACGTCGGACAAATGCAATGCGGCCGCCAAAGAATCCTTTTTATCTTCCGTCAAAAGACCTGCCTTTTCGTAATTTTCACGCGCCGTTTTCGGCGATAACATAAAAGCATAGGATAATTCTTTCGGCGTCAAAAAGGAAGCGGAAAAAGCACCCGTTTGTTCGCGCCAATTTTCCTTTTGAAAAAATACCCCTTCGCTTTGAACGGACGATTTTTCATCCGGCAAATCAACGTTAAGAATCCGCGCAAGTTCCGCCACATATCCGGAAGGGACAATATCTTTTCCTTCCGCATTTTTACGCGAATAGAGTGCGTATAATTTTTGTTGCGCCGCGGTAACGGCAAAAAAGAAAAGCAATTTTTCTTCCGCCGCGCGGTCGGTACTGCGGCTCAACAAGTACGAAAATGATTGCGGATTTCGTAACTGATAACGGTACGTATCCAGCAAAATCGGGTCTTTCGCCGCCGAAAGCGGAAATAATTTTTCGTTAAGCCCCAGCACAAAAACTACCTTCGGTTGTACCCCGCGCATACGGACAATGTCTGTAAACAACACACCGCCCCGTATCGTTTCCGCCTCGTGAAACTGTAAGTTTTCAAGCGCCCATTTTATTTCCTGTAACAATTCGCCCTGACGGCTGTTCGGCCTGATTTGCGCGTAATATTCCATTTTTTGTAAGGTTTGGCAAACCGTCTCAAAAATCTCGCTGTCCTTTTCTTCAAAAGATACCGGATCCGTCTGTTGCCGCAAAAAATCAACCGCTTTCGCGGCGCCGCTCTCCCACGGCTGCGGTTCCGCCAAATCATTTAAAAACGCACACCAATTTTTTAACCACTCCAATAATTTCGCATCATAATCCTTTACGGACGGCAGCAGGGCTTCCCATTGGGACAAATCGCGGTTGACCGAACTCTTACGGATCAGGGAACACCATTTATTTTTGTGCGCATTTTTAAAATACGGCGAAGAAAGAACCGATAAAACGCTTTCACGTGATACGCCTTTTTCCAACAAAGAAAATAAATTAAAACAAAAACGTCCGATTCCGTAATGGGTGAACGGATAGGTAAACGAAGCGTCCAACGGAATTTTATTTTCCGCAAAATAGCGGCGAAGTTCCTGCTGGTACGGCTCCGTCGTCCGCGCAACGACTGCCATATCCCCGAAGGAATATCCTTCTTCTTCCACCAGCCGCAGGATTTCTTTTGCCGTATAAAAAAGTTCCCCCTGTACGTCGCCGGCGCTGATTATTTTGACGCGTTTTTGCGTATCGTCCTGCGAAGAAATATCCTTTTCTCCGACGGGATTATCAAACAAAAACAAATCTTCCGCTTTTTTCCCGAGCGCACCCGCCGTTTCATCTACCGCAACGGCCGTAACCCCCGGTACCGCCAACCAATTCTCCGTAAAAAATTTTTCGGCAAAACCGTACGCCGCTAGCGGCTGATAAGGAACAAATACCGTAACGGGATATAATTGGCGGATACGGTTAAAAAAATCCAACTGCCGCGCCGACATATCGTAAAACCCATACCAGATAATCCGTTCAAAGCTCTTTAAATAAGCGGAATTTTCCACCTGCTCCAACGCATTTTCAAAAGCCGACTGGTACGGACGAAAATTTTTCATTTCCTTTTCGCGCTCCACATAACGCTGATACAACCGCGCTACCCACAAAAAGTGGCTCCTTTCCTGTTCCGGCACCGTATCGGAAGTTTGCGCATATTCCAAAAATATGTCCGGCGCAACGAGCGCATCCGCTAAATCCCGCAACGAATTTTTTACCGCTGCGGCAAAACCGTCCGAAACGGGATAACGGCCGGGGTTCATGCCCGGCTCCGACAAAATATCTTTTATCAAAAAATCGCGCAAATTATCCTGCGGGAAAAGCGGCAACTGTGCACCGCCCGTTTCCTGATCCAAACGCCCCAAAAGTGCCGCGCCGGTAATAAAATGGACATTGGCCAAAATACCGCGCTCGCGGGCTAAACGCTTTTTTAATTGTTGTGCTATCAAGGAAGAAGAACAAACGACCAGCCATTTGGCTAAAGGAGACGAACGCTCCGTTTGTATCGTCTCCGAGAAAGAATTTTCCAACGCAGAAAATGATCCGTAAAATAACTTCATACCCCGTCCCAATAAATAGTAAAATAGTAATTGTTTTATTATTACATTTTTAAGGAACGGACGCAAATATCGTCTTAATTTATGAAAACACTTGTTTTAGTGCGCCACGCGCACGCTCTGTCCTCGTTTGAAGCCCGCGTAAATACGGACGCCGCGCGCCCGCTGTCCGACACCGGACGGCAACAGGCCGCCCACAGCGCGCAAACCTTACAAGGAAAAATAAAACAGCCGGAAATCATTTTTACCAGTCCTCTTTTGCGTGCCGTACAAACGGCGGGAATTTTATCCGTCCTGTTAAAAGCACCCGTACAGGAAGAAACCTTGCTTAACGGTTTTGCGTCAGACGCGGAAGTGGTCGCTTTTTTAACCGAACAACTTACGCAATATGATACTGTTGTGGCGGTAACGCATAACCCGAGCGTTACCTATATTACCCGCACATTGTGCGGACAATTATGTTCGTTTTCGCCGGCGTGTTTTGCGGTGCTGAATATGGACGAACAAACCCCCAAACTCATTTATTTCGGAGAATAACCATGACCATTTTTGATGCGATTCTGCTAGGATTGGTACAAGCGTTGGGCGAATTTTTACCGATTTCAAGTTCCGCACATCTGGTACTGCTTCCCTACTTCCGCGGACAGGTGTATCAGGGAATTGCGTTTGACGTAATGCTCCATGCGGCTACGTTGCTGGCGGTACTGCTCTATTTCGCAAAAGATTGGATCACGCTTTTAAAAGACGGTTTTACGCGCCCGACCACCCCGCAGGGAAGGCAACTGTGGTATTTGGCGGCCGCTACCGTTCCCGCCGCGTTGGCCGGTTTTTTACTAAACGATTGGGCCGAAAATGTTTTCAGAAATCCCCTTTCTATTGCCGCTTGTTTAATCGTGTTTGCGGCTATTTTATTTTGGGCCGATCATACCGCCAAACAAAACGCAAAAGAGCCCGTTTCGTTTCGTCAAATTATGTTAATCGGATGTGCGCAGATGTTAGCCATTATGCCCGGCGTTTCCAGAAGCGGCATTACCATTACGGCGGCGCTTTTATTAGGGCTTTCCCGTCCGGCAAGCGCGCGGATTTCTTTTTTACTCTCTACCCCTATTATCGCCGGAGCGGCCGCATTGGAAGTTACTAAATTATCCGCTTCGGATTTTAACGGGGCGTTGCTCGCGGGATTTTTAAGTGCGTTTATCGGGGCGTTACTTGTAATCGGCTGGCTGATGAAATATATCAAAACACATACGTTTAATGTGTTTGTATATTACCGTTGGTTACTCGGCGCGGCTATCATCATTTTCTATTTTTGCCGTTAACATTTATTCCGGCAAAACGGCTTGCGCGCAACGGGTGTTGAACGGACATTGGGCACAATGTGCGTGATTGGGAGAAAATTCCTGCGCTTCTATTTTTTGCCCCACTTCTGTAAAGGTGCGAATAATCTTTTCTTCGTCAAAATCTTCAAACGGCGCACTGCGACGCGTATTAAAAGCCGTAAAATAAAAAGTGGCTTTTCCCTTTTGAATATTCCATGCGCGCCGCGCACCTACCGCATAAATACCTAACTGTAAAGAATCGGTAACGGGGATAGATAAGTCCACGTCCGTTCCCGTTTTATAATCAATAATTTCCCAGGAACCGTCCGGCAATTTATCGGTACGGTCAATTTTTCCGCGGAAAATCCATCCCCCTTCTTCAAAAATAAATTCACGTTCCGTACTGTCCACCACGGATTTACGCTCGTACTCCGCCTGCTCGTACATTTCCAGCATTTTTTTGCCTTTTAAGTACCACTCCATCTGTTCGCCGGCACTTGCGTAACCCGCCCCCAGCCAGCAATCATCATAATAAGATAACAATTCCGAAGGGTCGTTACTGCGGGAGTGATATTCTTCCAACGTGCGGTGGATGGAAACCCCTAGCGAAGAAGCCGGCACCAAACCCTCCCGCTTGCCGTCGATATACTTGTATTTGTACAATAACGGACATTCCTGGTAGGTTTTGATTTTAGAATAATTTAGTTCGCGCACATCACTCTGCATGGTCCGTCTGCTCCTGTTTGGCCGCCCGTAGGAAACGCACAAGCGTATCGCCGTACTTCTCTGTACGAAATACCTCTAAAGAAGAAGGAATCGCGAACAGTTCGGTTTTGTGGGTTTGGATAATTAACACGCCGCCGGGGGCCAATAAACGCGCGTCCGCCACGTTTTTTAAAGAAGGTTCCGACAGCGACAGCATTTTATTATTTCCGTCGCGGTACGGCGGCCCCATAAAAATAATATCGTATCCGTCGTTATCGCTGTAAGCAAGCAGATAGTCCAGCGGCTTTAGCACGTCCCCCCGCAACACTTTGGCGCGGTCCGCAAACCCTAAATGGGCTAAATTGCGGTGAATATTTTTGATACAGGCCGGTTCCCGGTCCACCATTACGGTAAGTAACGCACCGCGCGAAAGAGCTTCCAACGAAACGTTCCCCGTTCCGGCAAACAAATCCAACATTTTCGCGCCCGTAATGCGCGGACGTAAAATATCAAAAAGCGACTGTTTGATTCTGTCCGAAATAGGTTTTACAGGTAAATTTTTAGAAACGGAAAAAATTTTTCGTCCGCGTGCGGTTCCGGCAATAATGCGCATAAAATCTCCTTATAACTGGGCAATTCCTTCCTTTAATGCGTAACGTACAAGTTCCGCCTGTTTATGAATATTGAGTTTCCGCATCATATTGTTGCGGTGAACGTGTACGGTATTAAGAGAAATATTTAACAGACGGGCAATTTGTTTACTGGAATTGCTCTCGGCAATTAACTGTAAAATTTCCTTCTCTTTATGCGTAAGGCCGTTACGGTCACGCGTTTTTTTGAAAGTATTGTTATTTTCCAAAAAGCCCTGTACGATATATTTAGAAATATCTGTGCTCAAATAAAACTTCCCTTTTAAAACTTCCTCCACCGCTTGGGCAATTTCGTCCGCAGCTGACACTTTTACGATAAAACCTTTTGCGCCCGCTTTAAGCGCTTCTTCTACCGATACGCGGTCGTCATACATACTCAGTACAATGATATTCGCCTGCGGATTGCGTTTGGCAACCATGGAAATGGCCTCTATACCGTTTAGATGCGGCATGACAATATCCACAATATATACATCTATATCTTTATGGACTTTGGCATATTCCAAAAATTCTTTTCCGTTGGACAATTCCGCCGCGATCTTTATATTGGGATTGAACCGTTCCAACACAGTCCGCACACCGCTGCGTACAATGGCATGATCATCTACCAACACGACTTTATTTGACATACGCGCCCTCTCCTTCATATACCACGCACGGACAGGTAACTTCTATACGAGTACCTTTTCCCTTAGCACTTTGGATACGCAACGTACCGCCCAGTACCTCCACTCCGTCTTTCATCCAAAGTAACCCCACATGTCGGATAGATTGCTGTTTTACCGGTTTAAAGCCAATGCCGTCATCTGTTATGGAAAGGTGTAACAACTCCCCTTTACGGGTTAAACTGATTTTGATGTGCTTTGCCTTGGCATGTTTAGTAATATTGGTGAGGGCTTCCTGTACCACGCGGTACAAGACAATTTTGACGTTATCGGATATGCCCCGCTCGCTTAATCCCTTCGCACATGTAAACGAATAGGAAATTTGCGCATAACGGCTTACGTTTTCGGCAAGTTCTTTTATGGCCTGACACAACGCGCCGTTATTCTCTAACGCTATCGGACGCATGGTAACGATAATATCCTTTAAGCGTTGGATACTTCCTTGGATTTGTTTATCAAGTTCCGTTAAATCGCGCAAGGCCTGTTTCTGATCTTTTTTCTCAACACTCGCCCGTATCACATGGGAAAGAGAGGTTAAAATAACCGCCGCAGAGCCGATTTCGTCATGTAATGCCCGAGATAACGAACGCCGTTCTTCTTCACGGGCGGCCAACAATATTTGAGAAAATGTACGCGCCTTCCAAGCATCCTTTATTACCGGTTGTGCGGAAGTCGTCTCTTGTGCCCACGAAGTAATATCGCGCGTAAAAATAAGAACGTTCGGCTTCGTATATTCCGTAGCGGGTAAGGGCAACATGGTTGTTTGAAAAAATAAAGATTCATCCGCGTGACTCCACTCGTAAAGCTGGGCACTGCCTTTGAGGGCCTCTTTCAGTTTTCCCCGGTGTACGCCCTTTCCTTTCAAGATATCTTTCGTTGCTTGCGCAGGTAAACGGTCCACCCCGACCAAAGCCGGTTTATCCGGTTGTACATACACAAGTAAATTAAGTCCCAACATATTTTGATCTGCCTCCAAAAGAAAATTTTTCAGAGGATCGGAGCTTTTACTTTTTTGCTTTTTTCGTGGGAGTGAAATACGTTTTGTAGCCATAAACAACCTCTAACCCTTTTATTTTACTAAATTTATCTAAAAATTATCTTTGGCGGCCCTCTTTGTTTATCTTTTTATCATGTGTTTTTTGATATAATGAAAGTGTATGGGGAAATGGTTTAAAAAATTTTTGCTGTTTAGTGTCTTAATCGGGCTTGCTTTGTGTATTATCGGCGGTGCGGTATTTATGCGTTATATATTCTCCGGTCTGCCGCCCGTTTATGAAATGGAAGAATATACCCCTTCCCTCACCACAAAAGTTTTTGACCGCAACAATGAACTGATCCACGAATTTTCCATAGAAAAAAGAAGTATGATTCCGTTGGCGGATATACCGGTGGATTTACAAAACGCGGTCGTTGCCATGGAGGACCGCAACTTTTTCAAACACCCCGGGTTTTCCATACGCGGTATCGGCCGCGCGCTCATTAACGATTTAATTACGGGACATGCCAAACAAGGGGCCTCCACACTTACGCAACAACTTTCCCGCGGTGTATTTTTAACCCAAGAAAAAAAGATGATTCGCAAAATACGCGAACTTATTTTGGCAATTCAAATTGAAAACCAATTCAGCAAACAGGAAATTTTACAATTATACCTCAACCAAATTTATTTGGGTAGCGGGGCCTACGGTGTTAAAGCCGCGGCCAAAAAATATTTTGATAAAGAGTTGGAAGAACTGACTATCGGAGAATCTGCCCTCCTTGTGGGACTGATACCCGCACCTGGACGATACAACCCCTTTGCCAACCCGGACCTCTCCCGCAAGCGGCGTAATTTGGTGCTGGACGTTATGTACGAGCAAAATTACATTTCCGAAGAAGAATTGAAAAAAGCCAAAGAGGAGCCGCTCCCCGTTAAACCGCCGCAAACGGACGAATATAAACCGGGCCGTTACTTTATTGAATATGTCCGCCGCGTGTTAGAGCCCAAATACGGTATGGACGTATTGTGGAAAGCCGGTTTAAATATTTACACCACCATAGATATTAAACAACAGGAATTTGCCGAAAAAACCATGAACAAATGGTTAACGGATTTTGACGAACAGGTAGCCAAGGGACTCGGTATTGAAATAGACCCTAACGACGCGGAAGCCGATGCGGCAAAACAAGATGATGAAGAAGAAACACCGCGGGATCCTTCCAAAGAATATCCCCGTTTACAAGGCGCCTTTATGGTACGGGACGTTAAAACCGGTGCGGTACGGGTGTTAGTCGGCGGGAGAGAGTTTGACGAAAGTAAATTTAACCGTGCCACACAGGCCAAACGCCAGCCGGGGTCTTCCTTCAAACCGTACGTTTGGATGGCGGCACTCCAAAAGGGCTATACGCCCGCCACGCTCGTAAAAGATTTGCCCACCATGTTCTATTACGACGGCAGAAATTGGCATGCGTTTGATGAAAACGCCGATTTATATTCCTTGGATTTGGCCAAACAGTCCTTTATCTCCAGCAAAGATTTCAATGTATGGGTCCCCCAAAACTACGGCGGAAAGGCAGACGGATGGATTACGCTGCGTAAGGGATTAGAAAAATCCAAAAATTTAGTAGCCGTCAATTTAATAGATGCCGTAGGCATAAGTAATGTAGTTCACGTTGCCCGCAAAGCAGGGCTAACGGCCAATTTGCCGCGCGTTCCTGCACTTGCGTTAGGAGTAAGTGTCTTACAAATGGATGAACATTTAGCCTCTTTATCCACCTTTGCCAACGGCGGTATTCATACCGATAACTACTATATTGAACGGGTGGAGGATGCCAACGGACGCATTTTGGAACAGCATGTGCCGTTGGAGCAAGCGGCCTTCTCGCCAAAAGATTCGTATTTACTTATCAATATGATGAAAGGCGTTGTACAACGCGGAAGCGGTACGGCCGCCAATCGTTTGGGCCGTTCTATTGCCGGCAAAACGGGAACAACACAAAGCCACCGCGATATGTGGTTTGTAGGAATGACCCCTCATACCGCCGCGGCGGCATGGATGGGATATGATGATGATACTTCCCACGAAAATGGCGCCCGCTTCACCGGAAGCACCACCTCCAAGTGGTGGACGGCTATCATGGAAGAAATCCTCAAAGACGAACCCAACGACGATTTTGCCGTTCCGGAAGGAATTTCGTTTGCTTACGTCAACCCCAACACCGGCAAATTAGCCACTCCGTCGGAATCAAATAAATTTTTGGAAGCATTTATTTCGGGCACTGAGCCGCAAAGTTTTTAACGTATGAAAGAAGATACTTCTTCCCCTGTCCGCTATTTTGGCTTGCCCAATTGTGCAGCAAAGGCCTATTTCGCGTGTCAGCGGTTTCTCAATCAAAACAAATCTGCAGTTTTTGTAACCGCACAAGATACCGCCGATTTTAATAACGCCGCGGTTGAATTTGCCCCGCGCGGAGCCACCGTTATTTCCTTTCCGGAAACGGACGCAGGACAAATTTATGCGCTGCACCGGTTATTAAATCTGGCTAGTCCGCCCTGCCTCGTCAGCACCTTCTACGAAATGCTTTTAAAACCGTTACCTGCACCAAATGTGCTTTCCGACAAAACGTTTTCCCTAAAACGCACCGATACAATCCGCCGTTCGGAATTGGTGGACAAACTGCTTGCGGGCGGATACACGCGGGAAGATTATGCAGAATCCGCCGGACAATTTGCCGTACGCGGAAGTGTGGTGGATATTTTTTGTCTGGATAATGAAAACCCCGTACGGCTTTATTTTTCCGGCAACCGCATTGATGCCATCAGCCGCTTTGATTTGGATACGCAAAACACAAAAGAATCTATTGATGAGGCCCTTATCTTACCGCTTATATTTGAAGAAAAAACAGGCACACTTGCCGATTATTTATCCGGCTATACCTATATTTTTGACGAGCCGGAAAAAATGAACGATTTTTCCGCTTATCCTTCGGCAGTCATCACTACTTTACTTCCCAGCGAAAAAGGGGTGAATTGTAACCTGAAAGCCAATTTGACGTTTAATGCCAACATGGAACTGCTCGCGAAAGAAATCGCGTCCTTACAGGAACAAAACATGACTGTTACCGTTTCCTGTTTAAACCGCGGGGAACTGGACCGCATTACCGAACTGCTGGGGGATAACAAAATTTCCCCTTCCGTACAATTTACGGTTTCTCCCCTTACGCAAGGATTTATCAATCCCGAAGAACACTTTGCGCTGATTACTTCCAACGAAATTTTAAGCCGCCATTATCATACAGACCGCATCCTGCGTAATTTTGATGTGGAACATGCGAAACGGGTACGTTTTAAAGAATTACAGACCGGCGATTATGTGGTACACCAAGAATATGGTATCGGACGGTATTTGGGACTTGAAATTATGAACAAAAGCGAAAAACCGACCGACTGCCTGATTATTGAATATCGGCGCGGAAGCCGTTTATATGTTCCCATGTTTGATTTCAAAAAAGTACAAAAATACATTAGCGCGGGAGGGAAAAGGCCGGCGCTGTCCGTCATGGGCGGCGTATCGTGGAAGGAAGCAAAAAAACGGGTCAAAGAAGATGCCCAAAAAACCGCGAAAGAAATTTTACGTTTAGAAGCATTACGCCAAGCCACCCCCGCCCCCGAAATAACAGGAGACGAACGTTTTGAAAAAGAATTTGCGGACTCCTTCCCTTACGTGTTAACACCGGGGCAGGAACAAGCCATTAAAGAAACACTCCACGATTTGGATTTACCGAAACCCATGGACCGTATTTTAGTGGGAGATGTGGGCTTCGGTAAAACCGAAGTGGCCATGCGCGCCGCCTTAAAAGTAGTTTTATCGGGCAAACAAGTAATGATGGTCGTTCCGACCACCATTTTGGCCGACCAGCATTATAAAACGTTTTCCAAACGGCTGGCAGGGTTTCCCGTCGGTATCCGCATGCTATGCCGTTTTCAAACTCCGAAGGAACAAAAACAGGTCATAGAAGAATTAAAAAGCGGACTTTGCGATATTATCATCGGCACCCACCGACTATTAAGCAAAGATGTGGCCTTTAAGCAGTTGGGACTTGTAATTATTGACGAAGAACACCGTTTTGGTGTGAAACAAAAAGAGAAAATCCGCGCACGCGCTTCTTCCGTACACTCTCTCATGTTAAGTGCCACGCCGATTCCGCGCACGCTGAATCAATCGCTGGCCTCTTTGCGGGATATTTCCCTTATTGATACGGCCCCACGCGGACGCACCCCCATTAAAACCGTTGTAACCGCGTGGAATAAAGACCTTGTAGCCGCCGCCATCAATCAAGAATTGGCCCGCAACGGACAGGTATATTACGTTTATAACAGCGTACAGAGTATGGAGTCGCGCGTGTTACTGTTAAAACAACTCGTTCCGCAAGCACGCATTTGTATGGCACATGGGCAAATGGACGAAAAACAATTGGAACAAACCTTGTGGGATTTTAACGGCGGGAAATATGATATTTTAGTGGCTTCCACGATTATAGAGTCCGGCATAGATATCACAAATGCCAATACGTTAATTGTGGAAAACGCACAAAATTTCGGGTTAGCGCAACTATATCAACTGCGCGGAAGAATCGGACGCGGCGATTTAAAAGCGTACTGTTATTTATTTCACCCTGATTGGCTGTTTCAAAAAACGCCGCAGGAAGAAAATAATTATACCGATTTGGCCGCCGTCTATCTTTCGCACAAGACGGAAAAAGACCCCACCGAAGAAGCACGCGAACGATTGGCCGCCCTCATGGAATTTAGCGATCTCGGAAGCGGATTCCGCTTGGCACTGCGCGATATGGAAATACGCGGAGCCGGGGAATTACTAGGTGTCAAACAACACGGCTACGTCAACGAAGTAGGGCTGACACTCTATTGCGATTTGGTGGCCGCGGAAGTCAAAAAACTAAAAGGCCAAACGCCGTTACGCACATTACAAGCCAAAGTCAATTTACCGTTGCCCGCTTATATCGCGCCGGATTATTTGCCGGATGATGCCGAGCGCCTAAAATATTACAAAGCCCTGATGTCCGCCGACGAAGAAAAGACAAAACAACTGCTCGCTAAATTAGCCGATTTGTGCGGCCCTGTTCCGCAAGAAATTTTAAATCTGACGGAACTGATGGCACTTTCCCGACGGGCCGGAAAATTAGAAATTTACAACATAGATTGGCTACAAGACCGCTTGGAACTGTTATTTACGCACCGTTTTAAACTTCCGGAAAACGGACTCTGCTTACTGATTAACCGTTTCGGGGCGGATCATTTGGAATTTATCAAATCAAAAAACGGGGACGGTATCCGCATCTGTCCGAACACAGCTGTTTCCCCTCTACCGTTTACACGGCAAGTAATTACTTTTTTTGAGCAAATGTTTCCCGCCGAAAAATGATATAGTATAAGTATGAGACGCTTTTTAATATCGGCAATTTTGTTACTCGGTTTGGCGGCTTGCCAAAAACAAACCCCCGCACCTGAACCGGAAGATGTGGCCATACGGGTGGGTGATACATTTGTTACACAGGCCGACGTAACCGCACGCCAAAAATTCCTGACAGGTACGGAAAAACAATTTGTAGAAACAACTGTCGGGCGGCAAAATCTGGTACAAATTATCGCACGCGAAAAACTGATTGTTGCCGACGCGAAAGCCAATCAGCTGGACCTTGACGACGAATATCAAAAAGCACTCGCCGCCAAACATGCCGAATTAGAAGAAATATACGCAGACTACGCAGACCATTTATTAGAACGCCTGTGGTATCAGGAACAAACAAAAGAGAACGGAAAAGCCAACGTTACGGAAAAAGAAATAAAAGATTATTTTAATAAATACCCGTACGAAATGACTATCAAACAAATTATTGTGGACAACGCCCAAACTGCCGACCAAGTGCTCCGTGCGCTCAAAAGCAATCCTTCTCTGTGGAACAGTATGGCGCGCCAACACAATGTTGCGCCGGAAGAACTCAAAACGATTTCATTTATGCCCGGCGAGTATTTGCCGAATTTGGAAGTAATAGCCGCTAATTCCCCCGTCGGGAAAGTAGAGGGGTTCTTCAAAACCCCGCAAGGATTTCATATAATAATGAAAACAGGTGAAAAACGCCTCTCTTGGCAAGAAGCCCAGCCGCGTATTCACCAAGTGTTGGAAAATCAAAAGATTGACCAACTGTTAGATTCTTTAAAGACAAAGTACGAGGTTATTATTTATGATAAAAACGAATAAATTAGCCGCCGCCGCTCTCGCGGTCCTTACAGCCGTTACCCTACAAGCAAAAGTGATTGATGCGTCCGTTGCTACCGTCAACGGGGAGCCGATTGCCACTTCCGAATATGAAACCTACTTAAATAACGTGCTTGAACAATACAAAACAAGCGCTCCGCAAGCATTACAACAACCCTACGCGCAGGATATTCTCGGCAAAGAAGTATTGAATAATTTGATTTCCACCAAACTTGTTACGCAGGCCGCCAAGGAAGCGAAAATTATTGTGAAAGAATCGGAACTGACGGAAGAAGTCAACGCCGTAAAAGATTCCTTCCAGATTGACCCCAAAACCGGCAAGCAGGACCCCAAAGGCGCAGAAGCCCGCTATAAAGCAGCTCTCAAAAAACAGGGGCTTACCCAAAAAACATTTGAGAAAAAACTCTCCGAAGAAATCGCCGCGCGCAACCTGATGGAACAAAAAGTAAAAGAACAGGTAAAACCGGTAGAAGAAGAAGATGTAAAAGCTCTTTATGCCAACGTGGAAGCATTTTTGAAAAATAACACTAAAAAAATAAAAGCGTTGGAAAAAGATGACCCGAAAGGTGCCCAAGAGGCCGCCGCAATCGCCGCCAAACTCAAACAATTAACCAGCGAGCAAGTGTTAATCGGCCACATTTATTTAGCCGTTACAAAAGATATGACACCGGCCGACGTCAAGAAAAAAGAAGAACTCGCCAAAAAAATCAAAAAAGAAATTGACGGCGGGTTGGACTTTTCAACAGCCGTTCGCAACTATACCGAAGAAAAACAGGCCCTCGCCAGCGGCGGTGATATGATTTTAATTAAAGGCGTTGCCCCGAAAGAAATTGATGCCAAAGCGTTCTCATTATCCGTCGGAAAAGTAAGCGATCCGATTAAAACGGACGTAGGATATCACATCATCAAAATCAAAGAAAAACGGGCTGAAAAACAGGTAACGTACGACGATATTTCCCAAAATTTAGCCCAATACTTAGCGCAAACCCGCGTACAAGAAGTGTTAATCAGCTACGTAAAAGAACTCTACGATAAAGCCGATATTAAAGTTACAAAAAAGTTTGAAATAGATGAAGTAATTGCCAAGCAGCAGGCAGCACAAGCCGCCCAGTCGGACTTGGCTGTTCAAACAACGAAAGTAGCCGACAAATAATTTCAGAAGCCCCTTTTTAAAAGGGGCTTTTTTGTCTATGAAAAAAACTGTTTTTATAACCGCCGGCGACCCCAACGGCATCGGCCCCGAAATTACCGTCAAAGCCCTCAAAAACCCGCGCGTACAAAAAGCGTGCCGTGCGGTTGTCATCGGGGAAGTCTCCTCCCTCAAACGTGCCGGCTGGACGGAAAATTTAGCACCGCTTATCGCCCTGGATGCCCCCGGTTTACCTAAAAAACATGCCCCTTCCAAAGAAGGCGGGCTTGTTTCTTATCAGGCGGTAGAAACAGGCATTAAACTATCCCTTAAAACAGGTTTTCCGTTGGTAACGGCACCGATTTCCAAACAAAGTTGGCAACTGTGCGGTGTGGAATTTACCGGACATACGGAACTGTTGCGCGCACGCACAAAACAAGATGGGTTAATGATGTTTGTATCCGAAAAACTGGCCTGTTGTTTGGTAACGGAACATTTTGCGCTGGCGCACTTGCCGCTTACAAAAAAACGCGTGGAAGATACGGTTTTACACTTTACGCAAGCACTTAACAATTTAGGGAAAAAAGCCGCCCGTATCGGCTTATGCGCGCTCAATCCGCATGCCGGAGATAACGGGAAATTCGGTACGGAAGAAAAAGAAATTTTACTGCCCGCGCTTAAAAATTTACAGAAGAAAAAGATTTCCGTTGAAGGACTTTTTCCTTCAGATGATGCGTGGATAAAACACAAACAAGGACTGTTGGACGGTCTTGTATGTATGTACCACGATCAGGCCCTTTTGGGGCTTAAATTAGCCGCAGAACAACCGATTGTCCATATAACGGCCGGACTTCCGTTTTTACGCACTTCCCCCACCCACGGAACGGCCTTTGACATCGCCGGCAAAAACAAAGCCGACCCGCAGAGCATGATTTCCGCCATTTTATTTGCTTGTAGCCGTAAAACAATATAGATAATGAGGATAACTTATGAAATTATTAAAAGCTGCACTTATCTTTTTATCAGCCGCCGTACTGTTTTGTGCCTGTGAGAAAAAACCTGCCGTTAATTTAGTGTGGAGTGTCAAAACAAAAGATGTAAAAGCCGTATCCTATCATCTCAAACGAGGGCAAAGTGCCAACCAAACCGACGAAAACGGAACCCCGCTACTTATATTGGCCGCAGAAAGAGATGCGGTCCCCGTTGCTGAACTTTTAATTCAAAAAGGGGCCGACATAAACGCAAAAGATAACAAAGGTCGGACCGCATTGATGGTGGCGACCCGAGAGGAATTTGCGAAACTAACCGATTTACTCCTTAATAAAAAAGCGGATGTAAATGCCAAAGATAATAAAGGTCTGACCGCTCTTATGGTGGCTAGTGCCAAAGGAAACACAGAAATAGCACAGTTGTTGTTAGCCAACGGTGCGGATATAAATGCAAAAGATAATGAAAGCTGGTCTGCTCTTATAATGGCTAGTGCCAAAGGAAATGCAGAAATGGCACAGTTGTTGTTAGCCAACGGTGCGGACGTAAATTCCAAAGATAATAGGGGTTGGACTGCTCTTATAGTGGCCAGTCCCGAGGGGTACACGGAAGTAGTACGGTTGTTGTTGGCTAATAACGCGGATGTAAATGCCAAAATGAAAAGAGGCACAACGGCTTTGATGTGGACCAGCAACAAAGGACACCTTGAAACAGCCAAACTGCTTATAAAAAACGGCGCAGACGTAAACGCAAAAGATAATGAGGGCTGGACTGCTCTTATGTTTGCTAGCAGCAAAGATCACCTTGAAACAGCCAAGCTACTTATAGAAAACGGCGCAGACGTAAACGCAAAAGTATTTGACTCCGGTGAAACCGCTTTAACGTTAGCATGCGAGCATGCTCATCCGGAAGTTGTCAAATTCCTTTTAGCAAACGGGGCGGATATCAATATAAAAGATGATGACGGTAAAACGCCTTTAATAAGGTTAGTCCAAATCGGGGGAAAATATGAAATGGTACGTTTACTTGTAGCTAGCGGCGCGGATATAAACGCGAAGGATAATCAAGGATGGACGGCTTTAAAGGTTACGAATAAATACAAACGAGCCGACATTGCCCTTCTGTTAAAGCAAGCCGGCGCAAAGAGATAAATCGTTTTTCTCTTTTTTCCAACATAAAACCCCCGCCTAAACAGCGGGGGTTTTTGTAGAAATTATACTTATTTGCCTACGATAGCAAGCAACACACCGGCGGCAACCGCACTGCCGATTACACCGGCTACGTTCGGCCCCATGGCGTGCATCAAGAGGTAGTTTTGTTTATCAAATTCCAAACCTACTTTATTGGATACGCGCGCGGCCATCGGCACGGCAGAAACGCCTGCTGAACCGATAAGCGGGTTGATTTTTTCTTTGCTAAATACGTTCATCAGTTTGGCAAGCAGTACGCCCGAAGCCGTGGCTACGGAGAAGGCGATAATACCGAGTACCAAAATACCGAGCGTTTCGGTAACGAGGAAGTGATCGTATTGGAGTTTAGACCCTACGGATAAACCGAGCAAAATGGTAACAATGTTACAAAACTCGTTCTGTAAGGTTTTGGACAAACGTTCCGCTACGCCGGATTCTTTTACCAAGTTACCAAACGTCAACGCCCCAATCAAAGGCGCGGCGGACGGCAGTAAAAGCGCACACAAAATCAAAATCATCAGCGGAAATAAGATTTTTTCCCGTTTGGACACAGGGCGCAGTTGCGTCATGCGGATTTTGCGTTCGGCATCTGTCGTGAGCAGTTTCATAATAGGCGGTTGGATAACCGGCACGAGCGCCATATAGGAATAGGCCGCTACGGCAATAGAACCCAAGAGTTGCGGCGCCAAGCGCGTCGTCAGATAAATAGACGTCGGACCGTCCGCACCGCCGATAATACCGATAGAGGCGGCCTCTTTTAAACCGAAGGCAAAGAGTTGTTTATCCCCGACGTAAATGTAGGACAGCGCAACCGCTCCGATAAGCGTGGCAAAAATACCGAATTGCGCCGCACCGCCGAGTAGTGCCATTTTCGGATTGGCAATCAGCGGCCCAAAGTCCGTCATGGCGCCTACGGCCATAAAGATAAACAACGGGAACAATCCCGAATTGATACCGAAGTTAAAGATAATCCCCAAAAACCCGTTCGGGCCGGCAATTTCTTCACCCATCGGCATCGGCACGTTGGCTAACAACCCGCCGAAAGCAATCGGGATTAAGAGTAACGGTTCAAACTGCTTTTTAATCCCCAACCACAAGAGGAAACAACATACCGCAATCATTACCCCTTGCTGCCACACCATAGAGTAAATACCCGTTGTGTGCCAAATTTGGCTAAATGCTTGTGTAAAGTCCATAAATTCCTCTTATTTAATCTCCGCTAACGTATGACCCGTTTGTACTTGGTCGCCTTGTTTAACGGTAAAGTGGATAACACCCGCCGCGGGAGCAGCTACCGGGGTTTCCATTTTCATCGCTTCCAGCACGACAATTTCCTGTCCTTCGCTGACGCGGTCGCCGTCTTTTACGGAGAAACGAAGTACCGCACCCGGCACAGGAGATTTCACCGTAGCACCGTTGCCCGAAGCAGTCGCGGGAGCGGCGGCCTTGGCATCAGAGGCGGCTGTGGAAATATCATACCGTTTACCGTTTACGGTAGCGGCATTATCACCGTCAAAAATGACTTCATACGCTTTACCGTTTACGGTTACTTTTACCGCACCCGTATCGGCGGAAGCGGCTTTCTTTTGGTCGGCGGCCCAGCGGATACCGTTTACTTTGGCTTCGCCTTTCAAATACAAAAGACCTTTATCGGCACAGGTGGCAATGATAAACGTATTTTCCGGAGTAACAGGTAAACCGGCTTCTTTGAGTTTAGCTTCCGCCACTTTCAGCCCTTTCTTGGGGTCCGCATCATTGATTTCAAGCGGGGTCTTTTTCGTGGGTTCCAAACCTAATTGCTCGCTGGCGGCTTTTACCACCATCGGGTCGGGTTCCACCGGCGTTTTGCCGAAGTAGCCGAGTACCATTTTACCGTAACCGGGTGTAATTTTCTTCCACGGACCCGCCATTACGTTGGAATAGGCCTGTTGGAAGTAGAACTGGGAAACCGGCGTTACGGAAGTACCGAATCCGCCGAGTTTTACACACTCGCCCATAGCTTTTACAACTTCCGGGAATTTATCAAACGTACCGTTATCGCGCATCATCTGCGTGTTGGCGGTCAACGCACCGCCCGGCAACGGAGAGAACGGAATAATCGGATTGACGGAAGTGGCCTCCGGCGGCAAGAAATATTTTGCCATACAATCTTTGAAAACGTTTTCGGCTTCCTGAATTTTGTGCGGGTCAATGTCTAACGTATATTCACTACCGCGCAACGCATGCCACATGGTTAAAATATCGGGCTGGCAGGTACCGCCGGAAACGGGTTGCATGGAAAGGTCCAACGAATCCGCACCCGCTTTGATGGCTTCCAAACAGCAGGCAATGGAGTTTCCGGCCGTTTCGTGCGTGTGGAACACAATTTTGGTACCTTTCGGTAACAGTTTGCGCGCCATGGCAATCGTCTTACCGACAGTCGTCGGCGTGGAAGTACCGGAAGCGTCTTTGAAGCAGACGGAATCAAACGGAACGCCCGCATCTAAAATACTGCGCAAGATTTTTTCGTAGAAAATTTCGTTATGAATTTTACCCGTCGTATCCCAACCCGGTGCCAAAGACATCATGGTTACGCAGACTTCGTGTTTAAGTCCCGCTTCATGGATACATTTACCGGAATAAATTAAATTGTTTACATCATTTAACGCGTCAAAGTTGCGGATGGTGGTAGTACCGTGTTTTTTGAATAATTCCGCATGGGCTTTGATAACGTCGGAAGATTGGCTGTCCAACCCTACTACGTTTACACCGCGCGCGAGCGTCTGTAAATTGGCGTCGGGTCCGGCGGTTTTGCGGAACGTATCCATCATATCAAACGCGTTTTCGTTACAATAGAAAAATAACGCTTGGAAACGCGCACCGCCGCCAAATTCCATGTGGCTAATACCGGCATGGCGGGCGGCTTCTACGGCGGGCATAAAGTCCTTGGTTAAAACACGCGCTCCGTAAACGGATTGAAACCCGTCGCGAAACGCAGTAAGCATAAAGTTAATTTTTTTCATAATTGTTTATTGACTCCCTTATTTTCCTTGAAATTTTTTAGCGGCGGCTATGGCTACGGCTATCAACGAATCATCCTCCGTATTGGGTACGGTCTGCGGGAAATAAACTTCCATCGCTTGTACCGCGCTGCCCAACACTTTCATTAGTCCCACTAATATCAGCAGGAAACACAATACTACCAACATACCGATTACCGTTATGTTAACAGATTGTAATATTAAACTTTCTCCGTTCATACACAAATATCTCCTATTAAAATTTCTTCGGGCCCGCAATCGCCGTCCATAAGCAGGGTTCCGTTGTCGGAAATCCCCGTTGCTATGCCGGTAACGTTTTTAGCCCCGTTTTCAATGTGAAGCGTTTTCCCTATGTAATGAAACCGTTTGAGATACGCTTCTTTTAATGCTAAAAATCCTTTTTCTTCCACCGCAGGATATTCCTGCCAAAAATACGCAAGCGTTTTTTGAAGAAACGTTTGGCGGGAAACACGCACGCCTAAATTGGCAAGCGATACCGCCGGCTGCCCTACAAAAGACACATCCTTTTGTTCCACATTAACGCCGCACCCTACCACCACACAGGTTACTTTGTTTTCCCGCACGACGGCTTCACTTAAAATACCGCATAACTTTTTGCCGTCCGCCAAAACGTCGTTGGGCCATTTAATCGTTGCTTTGACGCCCAAATCTTCGGCCGCACGGCAAACGGATAATGCCATCAGTTGCGTAAAATTCGCCATAAAATCGGTTTTGGAAGGTTTTAGTAAAACGGAAAAATAAAGCCCGCCTTCTTGCGAAATCCAACGGCGGTCAAAACGTCCGCGTCCGGCCGTCTGGGTATCGGCAACGACAACCGTTCCGTCCGTCAATTCGGCGTAATGGGTTTTAAGGTACATATTGGTAGAATCCAATTCGGAAAAATGAAGGATATTTTCCATATTTATATTGTATCAAAAAGAAATACAAAAAAGAAACAGACACCCGCCAATCCGTTACGCGTTTGCCGTTACGCCGCATTTCTTACACAAAGCGGCAAGCGTACATTTTTCACACATCGGCTTACGCGCCGGACAGACGCTCCGCCCATGTAAAATAAGCGCAATTCCGAACCAACCCCAATACGCGTACGGAATTTGTTTTATTAAATCCTGCTCTACTTTGACGGGATCGGTTTGCTTTGTAAGACCCAGCCGAAAAGACAGACGTTTAATGTGGGTGTCCACCACGATTCCTTCCGGCTTTTTGAAATAATCCCCAAGCATCACGTTGGCCGTCTTGCGTGCCACGCCGCGAAGCGTGAGTAAATCTTTCATATTTTGCGGGATTTCACCGCCGTACACGTTGCACACCCGCTTGGACATTTCTATCAACGAAAGTGCTTTGCTATGGTAAAAACCGGCAGAGTGAATAATTTTTTCCACCTCTTTTAAATCGGCTTTCGCCATACTTTGTACGGTAGGATATTTTTTAAACAAGTGCGGCGTAATTTGATTGACGCGTGCGTCGGTACATTGGGCCGACAAAATCACCGCGCATAATAACTCCCACGCGTTTTTGTGATGAAGCGGGATAATATGTTCGGGATATAATTTTTTGAGTTCTTTTAAGAGAGATTTTATATCATTTTCCGTTTTCAACCGTGTGCCCGATTTTCGCATAGATGTACGCCCCTGCCAAAAAACATAAATTGACTAAAATGATAGCCGCGCCGGACGGAATATCCAACACGAAGGAAATAAAAATACCGCCCCATACGCTGGTAACGCCGAAACAAACGGATTTCCAAAGCACTTGCTTAAACGTGCGGGACACGAGTAACGCAGATACCGGCGGAATAATGAGTAAAGCGGAAATTAAAAAAATCCCCACTACCTTAAACGCCAGCACCACCGCAACGGAAGTAATCATCACTAAAATTGTGTTTACCGTTGAAACGGCAATTCCGCGCGTTTTGGCAAACGGTTCATCAAAACAGGAAGATACCAAATCACGGTAAAAAGCAAAAAGCAATAACAAAATAACCGACAACAATACGGCACACAAAATGCCTTCCGTCCACGAAACCGTCAAAATACTGCCGAATAAATAACTAAGCAAATCCGTATTAAACCCGCCGGCCAACGCGGTAATGACAAGCCCGACGGAAATCCCCGCCGCACTGATAATGCCGATAGCCGCGTCCCCGTAAATGCGGAATTTTTGCGTCAGTTTCATAATTCCGAGGGAAGATAAAAGCACCACCGGTACGGACATATAAACGGGACTGGTGGAAGTCAGCAGCGCAACGGCTACCCCCGTTAAACAAACGTGACTCATACCGTCTCCGATAAGCGAGAGACGTTTGAGCACCAAAAATACACCGAGTATAGCGCAAGAAGCCGCTACCAAACTGCCGGCCAACAATCCTTTTTGTACAAATCCGTAACTTAAAAATTCACTAACCATGGTGCGCGCACTCCTCACAATTATCCCCCAGCGGACAATGTCCGTGGCGGTTATGTAAATGGTCAATGGTATGCTGGGCAAACGCGCCTAACTTTTGGGCAACGGCAGACGAGTGGCAAAATTCCTCTTTCGTACCGAAAAACACGAGTGTTTTGTCAATGTACATAAATTTGGAAATGTATTTACCTACTTCGCCCGTATCGTGCGTGATCAGTAAAATGGTCGTGCCTTGTTCTTTATTCAGTTTTCCGAGCAAATCAAAAAACATTTCGCGCGACGTCGCATCCAGCGCGGTAGAAGGTTCGTCTAAAATTAAAACTTCCGGCTTACTGACAAGCGCGCGTGCCAAAAGCACACGCTGTTGCTGACCGATAGAAAGATCGTGAAAAATTTTGCCGGCATACTGGCGGGTATTGGTTTGGGACATGGCTTCATACACTTGTTTTAACTCGCCCGTACCGATTCCGCTGCCGTGGCGGCCGGTCAGTCCCATCAATACCACTTCTTCGGCACAAATCGGAAAACGGGATTGCGAAACAGGGCTTTTTTGTGCCAAATAACCGATTTTATGCCACGCGCGAAAATCCTTTAATTCTTCCCCGAACCACCAAATTTTTCCTTCGGCTTTTTCCAAGCCCAATACGGATTTTAAAAGGGTGGTTTTTCCGCCGCCGTTCGGACCGATAATCCCCACATAATCACCGGCGCGCACTTCAAAACCGATATTTTCCAACACCGGCATCCGTTCGTAAGCAAAACGCAAATTTTCGGTTTTTAAGACGCCGGACATTGTAATCCTCTTTGTAAATTGGTCAGGTTGCGGCGCATAAATTCACCGTACGTTACCTGCTTGTCAAAATCCTGTTTGGAAACATGCTCTATGGGGTACAACGCAAGCAACCGCACATTTGTTTCGTCGGCAATCATCTGCGCCAAACGCGGCGAAAGGGTTTCTTCCGTAAAAATAGTTTGGATATTTTCCTTTTTGATAAGACCTACCAAGGCGGCTACTTTTTTGACCGAGTGTTCCCCTTCGTGTGATGTGCCGGAAAGTGCGGTGAGCGTAATTCCGTACGGGGTAAGTAAATTATCAAATGCCAAATGGCCGATATGTACGGCCTCTTTTTGTTTACATGCCGGCAAACTGTCCGCAAACGCGGTTTGTAAATCGGAAATTTCCGCATTAAATTTTTCTAAATTTCGGGCTATCTGCATTTGCTCGTTCGGCATAATTTCCGAAAGCAACGTTGCTATTTCCGCTGCCAGCGCAGGTACGTTTTGTAAATTCATCCAAATATGCGGATCGCCGTTTGTTGAAACACGTTTATCCAATACCAACACTTTTGTTTTTCCCTCTACGGCCTTGGCCAAATCCGCCGCCCAAGGCTCCAATTGATCGGATATATACACAAAAGCCGCCGCTTCGTGCAGTTGTACCAAAACGCCTGGCGTCGGCTCAAACGAATGCGGCTCGGCAGACGGCGGAAGCAGCATTAAAACATCTGCCCGCGCGCCCGCTAACTCTTTTACAAGCGTGTAAGGAACATAGCCCGACACCACAATCCGCGGCCGTTGATTCTGTTGTGCGCGGTGCGACGGACGCGCCGAAAAAAATATCACACAACAAAACAAAGCAACTATTCCCCAAAACCCCGCTAAAATCCAACCGATTTTCTTCATACTTATATATATTATACGATTTTCACACCTTACGTGAAATGTCCGAAATATATTAAAATATAAAAAAGGAGATTTTTATATGTCTTATTTTTTGGCATTTTGTTTAGCACTTTGTTGGGGTACGGCTTTTATTGCCTCTAAAAATATTGTGGAAGTGTTGCCTCCTTATTGGGGGGCCTTTTTCCGCGTACTTGCGGGATTTATTTTTCTGACGGTGTTCTTTGCTATCAAAAAAAGCAGTTTCAAATGCCCCGCCAAAGAAATGTGGCGCCCGTTTACGATTAGTTTTTTGCTGATTTTACTGCCCTTCGCGGCGCTTTCGTGGGGTATCCAACATACCGTTCCGACCGTGGCCGGTATTTTTAACGGAACCGTACCGATATGGAGTTTCCTGACAGCCGCGGTTTTACTCAAAGGAGAGGACCGCTTTACCTGGAGAAGGGCCGCCGGCGTGCTTATCGGACTTGCGGGGCTTTTAATCATTATGCGCCCCCAATGGCAGGCCGCCCTCAACGCTCCCGCGGGGAAAATGGCTCTTTACGGATACGGCGCCTTGCTCGTGATGGCATTTTCCTACGGTTTCGGCGGTGTGCTGACCAAAAAAATTATGGTGGATAACCGCTCGCTCGGTTGGGAAGCCAATACGTTTTACCAATACCTTTTTGCCGCGCTTGTACTGCTCGCAATTTCGTTTTGTACCGAACCGACCCCTGTATTATCTTCCTTTACCACAAAATTGGTACTTTCCATTATCAGCGCGGGTGTTTTTTCTTCCGCCGTCGCGTTTTTACTGATGGTGGCCTTGCTAAAGCGGTGGGGCGCGACGCGGATGGCCTCGGTAACGTATTTTTCCCCGATTGTAGCCATGGGTACGGATATTCTTTTCCGCGGGCGGGTACCGCAGGGGCCTGAAATAATAGGGATGGTCCTTATTTTTACCAGCTTATGGCTGATACAGAAAAAAGTAACCCAGAAGTAGTTTTGAAAAGCGCCCTTCGGGGTGCTTTTTAATTATAAAAGAAAACGCAGAAAATGATATAATATATAGGAACAAGAATAATAAAAAGTACAGATGAAAGAGGTGTATATTTATGGAAAAAAGTTTATCTTCCGCTTCATTAGTGAAGCCCGTCCAGAAGGACATAAATGCCGAAGCCGATATTCCGTCCGGTTACGGTAAAACGGAAAGTTATTTGCTTCCGAAAGATCCGGCTTGGATGTTTTTATTTTGGGAAATCACGCAAAACACCTTAGATTTTTTGAAATCAACCCATAGCGAAAGCGTCTTACAAAACGCACGCACGATTATCCGCCTTTATGATGTAACAGGTGTAAGCACTTTTGACGGAACCAACGCGGTTCAGTTCTACGATATGCCCGTTATTTTTGAAGCACGCAGCTGGTATATCAACGTGCCGCAAACAGGGCGCTCGTACGTAGCCGATATCGGTTACTTAACGGCTGACGGAAAATTCATTTTAGTTACCCGCAGTAACGTTTCTTCCGTCCCGCCCGGCCGTGTTTCCGACGTAATAGACGATAAGTGGATGATTGTGGAAGGCGATTTCCAAAAATTACTCAAGTTGGCGGGTGCCGATTATATCGGTATGGGCGCCAGCGAACGCATGCAGGTAGTCGGCCAACGCTGGAAACTGACCGAACTTACTTCTTCCGGTGCGCCGTCCTCCTGGTCGTCTTTTTCACTCCATTTGGAAAAAACAGAGGACGAAGACATTTGGCTCAAAGCCGACTGTGAAATCATTATTTACGGTTCGGCCTCTAAAAATGCCATTGTGTCTATCAACGGAAAAGATATTGAACTCAAAGACGGTAAATTTTCCATCCGCCAGCATTTGCCCGCCGGCAGTGTGGTAGATTTGCCGATCCGCGCGCGTAATGCCAAAGGGGATAAAACGCGCCAATTAACCATTAAAGCTCTGCGTGAGCAAGGAAAATAATATGGGAAATGAAAAAGGATACCTGGCACTTGTTTTACATGCCCACCTACCCTTTATAAAGCACCCGGAATATCCGGACTTTTTGGAAGAAGATTGGTTCTATGAAGCCATGGTGGAGACGTATATTCCGCTGCTCAATGTCTTTGAAAACTTAACGGAAGAAGGCGTTGATTTCCGGCTCACCATGTCACTTACGCCGCCGTTGTGTAACATGATGGAAGACCCGCTTCTTATTGACCGTTTCAGCCACTACCTCAACCAACGCGTGGAACTTTCCGAAAAAGAATTAACACGCACCGCCGGAACGGAATTTGAAGGCGTGGCGCGGATGTATTTTAATAAATTCCGCCGTTATAAAGAACTGTTTGAAGACCGCTATCACAAACACGTTTTACAAGGATTCAAAAAATTTCAAGATATGGGCAAATTGGAAATTATTACCTGTTGTGCCACGCACGGTTATTTGCCGCTCATGGTACATAAGGAAAGCGTCAATGCCCAAATCAAAATTGCCGCTCAGGATTACCGCAGCCGTTTCGGTAAAAATCCGCGCGGTATTTGGTTAGCGGAGTGCGCCTACAACCCGGGAGATGATAAATTTTTGCGGGAAGAAGGCATCCGTTTCTTCTTTACCGAATCGCATGGTATCTTACACGGAACGCCACGCCCGAAATACGGTATTTACGCGCCGGTTTATTGTCCGCAAACGGGCGTAGCCGCCTTTGCGCGCGACATGGAATCGGCCCAACAGGTATGGAGTGCCGAATCCGGCTATCCGGGCGATAGCCGCTACCGCGAATTTTACCGCGATTTAGGGTACGATTTGGATTACGATTATATTAAACCGTATCTTCACTCCGACGGCGTGCGCCGCAATATCGGCATGAAGTATCACAAAATTACCGGCAAAGTAGCCCTTAACCAAAAACAGGCCTACAATCCGGCCGCCGCACGCGAAATCGCCGCCGAGCACGCGGGAAATTTCATGTTCAACCGCCAAAAACAGATTGAATATTTGAGCACGTTAATTGACCGCAAACCGCTGGTCGTTTCCATGTATGATGCCGAATTGTACGGCCACTGGTGGTATGAAGGTATTGATTTCTTAGAATATCTGTTCAAAAAAATCTATTACGATCAGGACGAAATCAAACTCATTACCCCGATGGAATATTTGGAAATGTATCCGGAAAATCAAATTGTACAGCCGTCCATGTCCTCTTGGGGTGATAAGGGATATCATGACGTTTGGCTCAACAGCGGGAACGATTGGATTTACCGCCACTTGATTAAATCGGCCGAACGGATGATGGAACTTGCCAACAAATTCCCCAACGCGGGCGGATTACTCCGCCGGGCACTTAATCAGTTAGCAAGAGAATTGGTGCTGATGCAGTCGTCCGACTGGGCATTTTTAATGACAACCGGAACCGCTAAAGAATATTCAACCAAACGCACGAAGGACCATATCAAACGCTTTAACGAACTGTACGAACAAATACAGGGCAACCGTATTAACGAAGCGTATGTCTATGAGTTGGAACTGAAAGATTCTATCTTCCAACAGATAGATTACAACGTCTATTCAAGTGCGGCAAAAGAAGCCGTCCTTCAAAAATATTGATAAAAAACCCCGCCGTTAAGCGGGGTTTTTACTTCCCCAAAGGACCTATGTCAAAATAGGCCCAAAGACCCTGTCAAAAATCAAATAAAAGAAGTATCATTTTAGTATATGAAAATATTAAATTTTAACAAATCTTTATGTCTTGTTATTTTATCGGGCCTCATTTCTACGTCAGTGTACGCAGGGGGCCCTGCGGGTGCTCGTTCTGTTTTGCCAGCTCTTTTTGGACGTGACGTGGATTGCATAGGAGCAAATCTCGGCAAAAACCTCGGGGGAATTGTGGCGGATGACGTAAATTTGACCATTGTCCGCGCGTTGGAAGCCTATCATTCTTCCATAGTTTGGAAGGAAAAACCGTCTATTCGGCCGCTTACCAAAGAAGAAGTATGGCCGGACCTCCCAGAAGCAAAATTTATTCTGTCGTCCTACTTAAAAACTTTGGGACAAGAATGGAAACCGACTATTTCCAGCAGTGAGTATGGCTATTTTTCCGTTGCCATGGGGGTTCAACCCTCCAAATTTATTTATCAACGCATGTTGGCGGAGGAAGCCCTTTTTGTGCCGGAAAAAAACGCCGCCGTTAGTATGTATGCCGCGTTATACAGCGATATCAACATGAACCCGTATGTAATCTCTGACACTATCTATAAGAAAATGGACAATTTTATCAACAATAGCGTTGTTTCCAAAGATATGCGCGGTTATCTGACAGAGGATCTGAGGAAACAAGACAGACAGGCCTTTTTGACCGACCTTTCGGATTATTACGGAGTAGGAGAGAAAGATGAAGCAACGGCCGCTTTTGATTTTTTCCAGCGTCACCCGCACGGACGGACGTTGGCCCTCAAACGCGCGCTTCACAGTCCGTTTTCACCGAGCCAAACAGTAGAAAGTTTGCGCGCATTATTACAGAGCCAGCAACTAACATCCGTGCAAATGAAAACCTTCAAAAACAACTTAACAGATTTGTTTAATGCCAAAAATATGCTGTTTAACTCCGTGGCTAACTCAAAACCTGTCTATCTACAAAAAGAAATGTTAACCACCTTTAACCGGAACTTGGACCGTTTCCTTCGCAACCACGGATTTATGCCACGTTGGGATTCTGAGGATCCGAAGGAACGCGAATTGGCCATGGAATGGAGTCAATTTAAAAAAACGCGCCGTTCCAACGATTATGGCATTTTCTCGGCTGTGTACAAACAGACGGATAACATCTTACAAAAATACGGAATTACGGAATAATAAAAAGTTGTTTCCTAAATTGTCACATACCCAATATCGTAGTTACAGACCACAAAAAACCCCGCCTTTAAGCGGGGTTTTTTATCGTTCGGAAAGATTACTTATATTCCAATTTGACTAATTTGTATGTTTTAGGCCCGCGCGGAAGCATGGCTTGGAAGGTTTCCCCTTCTTTTTTACCGAGCACGCTTTGCGCCAACGGCGATTTGACGGACAGGAGCCCTTTGTCCGGGTTGGATTCCATAGATCCGACGAGTGTATAGGTAAATTCTATCTCCGCATCTACGTCCGCAATCGTTACGGTTGCGCCGATACGCGCTTCGCTGTGATCCACCGCCAAGTCATCTGTAATTTGGCAATTACGCAAACGGGTTTCCAATTCTTGAATACGGATAAGCGTTTCCGCCTGTTTTTCTTTGGCGGCATGGTATTCGGCATTTTCTTTCAAATCCCCTTGTGCGGCAGCTTCGCCGATTTCGTTTGATAAAGAGGCCTTTAATTCTTTCAAATCTTTCAGTTCATTTACCAACGCTTCATATTTTTTACGGCTCACATAAAATACTTCTGACATATTAAACTCCTTTTAACAACATTACTCAAGTGTACTATTTTCACAAATAAATTTCAAATACTCCCCGTAAAAATATTTATTATAATACTTGTAATATGGTGAAAAGGGCCTCTTTGATTTTTCTGCTTTTGTGTTACGGGGCAACTTTTTTGTATGCCCAGAACGACCACGTTAAAATTGCCGAACAAAATTCCGCGGCCGTGGTGGCCATTAACGTAATCAAGCAAGACGGCTCCACCTTCACCGGCACCGGCTTTGTCCTCACGCCGGACGGCTTAATTGCCACCAACCGCCACGTATCGCAAGATTCCATTTTTATCAATATCACTTTTAATAACGGCGTTGTGTCCGGCGAGGCAAAAGAAATCACCAAAGCAGACAACGTGGATTTAGCGTTACTGAAAATCAATGCCAAAAATTTGCCCTTTGTCACGCTGGGGGATTCGGAAACCGTACGCCCCGGACAAACGATTACCGTTATCGGAAACCCGCGCCGCTTACAAAATACGATTTCTTCCGGACTGATCAGCCAAGTGCGGGTAAAATCAAACGGTATTATTTGGCACCAAATCAGCGCGCCGATTTCACACAGCTCCAGCGGTTCGCCCGTTTTCAATGCGGACGGAGAAGTTGTTTCTATTGCGTTTGCCACCTATTTGGGGGAAGGCAACCAAAACCTTAACTTTGCCGTGCCCGTCAATTATTTGAAAACGTTAGTAGCGCAATACGGATACACGTTGCCCGAGAAATCCGCCAACACCCCCAAAAAAGAAATACACGCCGCCAACGCTTTAACGGAGCACTTGAAGAAATCGTGGGATATTTTAATACGGATGTTTTCCTCGGATAAAAAGGAAGGAAAGCCCCTTGAAAAATCTAATTGAAACAAGTACACTTTGTAGTATAGCGACCCGGAGGAAATTTTTATGAAGAAGAATGCTTTAAAAGTTGTCATGTTTGTGTTTTGTGTAGGCGTGGTTGTATTTTTATTGCTTCCGTTTTTGGAAACCGAAAGCGCCCAATCCGCCGCGGCACAAGGGGATAAACCCGCCCCGCAGATTTTTACTTCCAACCCGTTAACGTCTATCGTTCAGCGGTTGGCGTCTTTGTTTCGCAAAAGCAATAAAAAAGCCAATAATCCGCAACAACAGCAGGTGGCTTTGTCTAATGAACAGGTAAACGAAAGATTCGGCGTACCGCAATATGCGCGCGGCGCGGCCGCCAACGGGGACAATACAGATTTAATTGCCTCTGCCGGAACCAATGCGGCCTTAAACCCGGACGGATCCGAAGGAAAAGAGGGCGAAAATTGGGTGCTTATCCCGCAAACTTCCCCGGAGGACAGCGCCCCCGGTATGCACGAAATTAACGTGAAAGACAACGCGTACGATAACTATTTACTCCAACAAAAGGCCGCGTCTTACAACCCTGCTTTACAGGCCAGTGCCTATCAGCAAAAATTACCGTATTGGAAACGGCTGATTAACCCGATTACCAAATTGTTCTCGTCAAATAAGGAAGGAACCAAAACACAAGGGCAAGGACAAGCGTATGAACTCGGCGCAGGCGGACAATTAGCGAATGGAGATAATTTACTTTCCAACTCCACCAATGTTGCCTCCGGTTTGCCGCGCATGACGTCGCCGCAGTTCCCCAATCTGCGCGGCCCCAACGTAGGAGCGGCCGGAAACCGAACGGCGGAGGCCTACAACAGAGAAGCGGCCAAACAGGCCGTGTCAAACGTGATAGATTTGTTCACTCAGGATTCCGCGATAGAACGTGCGGCTAAAATGTGGGCGGAAGCAAAATATCCAAACCCCGACCAAAAAGATAAACGCAAGTCGGCACAAGCTCGTCAAAAAGATGCTCTTAAAAAAGAGTGGAACGACAAAGTTCATAGCGTTATTGAGGCCGTTTCAAAAGGAGAAGGAACTGACTTAACGGCCGCCTTAAAAGATATGTTTCTATCCAATGAAGGCAACGAACAACAAAACGGGGGATGTGTAAAAGCTTTACCCTACGGTGAGGGGGCCTGTGGCGTGGGAGGATCGAAAGACACCAGTGACATAAAAGAAAAATTTGGTAAGCAGATGGAAGGTTTGGTAGAAACTATGCCGTGGATTGCCAAAATCGCCATTCCCACAACTCCCGTTTTGGGATTTGCGAAACTTCCCGCGGCGAACGATCCTTCTGAAGGAGAACAGACACAAGAATCTATTGAACAAAATAAAGATAAGTCCACCTATGATATTGCCAAATACCTGTATGAAAAAAATGGCTGTAGTGACAACAATCAATGCGCGTGGGTAGCGAACAGCGTACAAAAGGATCCGGCAATAACAAATGCCGTAGATGCTACCTATCAACATCTTGTCGGAGACCCTCTCGGTATTTATGAGGAATATAGAAATGACTATATTCAAAAGACGGTAGATAAACAAATGGAAAGCGTAAAAGACGCATCCGAGGAAGAAAAGGCCCAAAAACGAAAAGAATTGGAAGAACAAGTTGGCAAGGCGTATGATGACCTAGCCCCGGCTTGGATTCCCTATAACAGTAAACAATTAAAGCAAGGGCAACAACCCATTAAAACGATGGCCCAGGGAAAAGACCTTGCGGAAAAAGATAATCCTACTGTGTTCCATCTGATAGAACAACAACAAGCATCAAAATTCTCCAAAGAAATTGATTCTAACGTATTTTGGTTCCCCGTAGACGGAGCGGAATTGGCTCAAAAGGGGCAAACACAAGGAAAAACAAGTACAGGCACGGGCACGGGCACGGGCACGGGAACGAGCACGGAAACAAGCACAAAAAAATCAGTAAAGGGGTTACAAGACAATGAGGTATCCCAAACAGAGGCTGTTGTCGAGACCGTGTCGGATGATGTGAAAACTATCATGAGTATAAAAGACGATGTACTTGGACCGACAACGCAGGAAGCCCTTAACAACGGCCTGCAAGAAGCAATGAAAAAATTTGAGGGAAATGGAAGCGTTTCATTAAAAGATGCGTATAAAGCAACAAGAGAATTCCAAAAGGAACAGAAACTGAAACAGCAACAAAATAGAAGATAGTAGTTTTATTTCTCTTACAAAATGGGTATAATGGTAAATGGGGTATTTTAACGCCCCGTTTACCATTTTTTAAGGAGAATTTATGAAAAAATACGGCTTACTGTATTTGTTTGTATTGTCGGTTTGTTTACTGACGGGATGCCGCACCGAATCCCCTTATAACCGCGAAGACCCCAACCAAACGTATGAACGATATATCACTTCGCACATCTTTGCCGCCTGTAACGAAATCGGCAAACCGTATGCTACTTACTCTTTGGCTAACCTCAATAGAGGCCCTTCTAACAATAACGACTATTACAAAGTTACCTTCATCAACGGGCCGTGTAAAGGAAAAGTGCTTTTTACCAAAGACGTTATTTTGAAAACCGAACCGGCAGAAAACGGTTTGTTGCGCACCGGCATGGTGGTACTTCGCAACTACGATAACCCCAAAGAACCGGACGATAAAGAACATACAACCCGTTGGCACAAAGCCGTTGTGCTGAGTACCAAACGCCAAAACCAAAATATCGTGGAATTATCATTCCCCCGCGATAAAAACGATTTTAACGCGGCACGGGAAAGTATTTATTTACATAACGTGCGCTATATCATAGAGCCGGAAGTAAAAGATATCCGCACATTTTTATAGGATCTAATACCATGAAAAAAATATATTTTTGCTTACTACTGTTAGCCGCGGCCGCGTTGCCGCTTATGGCGGGAGAAGGCGACCCTATCAGCACCGAAACCGCCGTATTGGACGTGCCCACTACCGAAGTGTTGGACCGGTATCAGGCCTCTTTGCTGACCCGCGCGTACGACCACGGAACGCTTATGGAAACCGTGGATTTCGGCGTCTATCCGCGGCTGAATATCGGGGTCAGTTTAGCCGTACACGAACTGGTCGGATCCTCGTCGTCCGTCCGCGTCTTAAACCCGGACTTTCAGGCCAAGTGGAAAGTGTATGACGGCAGTTTGTATTTACCTTCCGTGGCTATCGGCTACGACGGGCGCAGATACGGTTACGGCTATAATAAAAACCGCCGGTATACCAGATCCAAAAAATATTTGGACGACCGCAAAGGCGGCTATGTAACCGCTTCCCGCGAAATAATTGTACCCGGTTTACAAGTGTCCGTCGGCGGGAATTTTTCCGATTTTGAGTGGGACCGCGTATCTTGTTTCATTGGCGCGTTTTACAAAATTGCGGATTATGCGGCCATCTTAACCGAGTGGGATAATATCCACAACGCCCGTGATTCCCGCGCCAACGCCGGGGTACGGTTCTATTTACACCCTTCTCTGGCGTTAGACGGCGCAGTACGCCGTATCGGGCGCGGAAAGGAAAGCGAGCGGATATTACAAATCCACTACGTTACTAATTTTTAGAGGTAGTCATGGCAGAAAAGACCCCGTTCCAACGGCGGACTATTTTTATTAAAAAATCATTACAAGTGCGTTATATGCTGCTCATCTGCCTGAGCGTGCTGTGTGGGTTGGCCATTATGGGGCTGGAGTTAATCCTCACGTGTGATGAACTGTTTACCAATTACCCCGGACTGATGCAGCCGGTGTATGATTCCTTTGTACCGATTGTTACCCATTTCTTGGTGAAAATAGCCATTTACGTATTGTTTGTGGTGGTTATCTCTGCAATTTTATCCCACAAAATGGCGGGGCCGATTTACCGCTTTGAACAAACGTGTAAGGCCATAGCAAAAGGCGATTTTTCCCAACGGGTTCATTTACGCAAAGGGGACCAATTTATAGAATTACAAGACGATTTCAACAAAATGATGGAAACGGTAGAAAGTGAAATCAACCGCTTAAAAGCGGAAAACGGAACGAAAAAATGAAAAAACATATATTGTGTTTAGTACTATTAGCGGCCGGACTTTTGCCGGCAAGCGCCCAACAAGAATACGGACTGAAATTTTCAAGTTTGAAAAACGATCATTTAACGCTTGAAAATGCCATCCGTTTAGGGCTTGAAAATAATTCGGATTTTTTGGCTGCCGAACAGGAAATCATTATCGCCGAACAAAAAGTGAACGAGGCCAAATTCCGCTATCTGCCGCAATTTTCCATACAGGGTACTGCCACTTGGTACGATTCCGATTATCCGATGGTACTGCCGGATGCCGTAGCCAACCGTTTTATCCCCGGAAAAATGACAAATAGCGACGAGCATTTCTACGGTGTGGGAATTACCGGCACGCAGTATCTTTATTCCGGCGGACGTATTAACGGCACATTAAAAGCCGCCCGCGCCAATTTAAAACAAACACAAAACCGCTATGAAATTGTCAAAAATGCGGTTGTGTTAAATATTAAAAAATCGTTCAAAACGTTGCTCTACGCACAGGAAAAAGCCCGCCTCACCGAAGAAATTTGGCAACAGGTAAACGATTGGTATAAAAATGACAATTCTTCCGCGTGGACAAAAATACAAATAAAGGCACTCCTTTCCCAAATCAAAAGTGAAACCGCCAAGGCCCAAAAAGAAGTGGAAACCGCCCGTATGAATATGCTGGTCAGTTTAAATAAAGAATTAAATGCCCCCCTCTCCATTACCGGCACGTTGGAACCGGTGGAAATAAAAGGGGATTTATCCCATTTTAACTTATGGGCAACAGAATTTCGCCCCGAACTCAAATCCGCCATCTATGCGTTGGAGTTGGACAGTATCGCCATTGATTTGGCACTGTCAAAACGCTATCCGGATATTATTTTAAATGCTTCTTACGAAAAATTAGGCACCGATAATTTGGAAGACGTAAACAAGCAAGTTTCGCTGGCGGTGCGATTGCCTATCCCATACAACTTTTCGGAACAAATTACCCAAAAACGCGCCGAACAACGTAAAAGCGAACTTAAACGCGCCATGATAGAAGATACGGTGCGAACACAGGTTACCAACAGTTATAACGATATGATCTTTTGGCAGCAGGAAGCCAAAGACCGCTACGCTACGTATCAGGAATTAACCCGTCTTTTTGAGCAAGCAGCCAAACAAGGTACTAAATCCGGCGTTGCCCCGTTGGAAGCCGCGAAGGCCTATCTACAAAATACCCACAACTATCTAGACGCGCTGCTGGAAAATCATATCGCAAAAGCGGAACTGGAGTGGGCAATCGGTAAGGATGTGGAATAATGGTAAAAAAACGGTTGTGGACCGTTCTGGGTACCGTCTTACTGTTTTGTCAGCCGTTGTGTGCCCTTCCGGTACAAACGGATGACGCTGTCTTGCGTGAATTTCTGTGGGACCGTTTTGTTTCCCTCCCTAAAGAAGAACGGCCTCAAATCGGTTTAGCACTTTCTGCCGGCGGTGTACGCGGGTTTGCCCATGTGGGCGTGTTGGAAGTATTTAGTAATGCGGGCGTGCCGGTGGATATGGTTTCCGGTACTTCTATGGGTTCGGTGATCGGCGGTTTATACGCGGCCGGACTGCCTACCGAAAAATTGTGGGAAATAGGCGAACACATGACCCTTAAAAATATCACTTCCGATTTTAACGTCATCGGTTTGTTTCGCTTTTTGTTCGCCAAAAAACTGCCCGATTCGTCCAATATGCTCTCTTTCTTCCACGAGCAAATCGGAGATAAGCAAATTGAAGAATTACCGATTCCCTTTTCTTGCGCCGCCATGGATATTAAAACCGGCGAACGCGTGTTGTTTAATTCAGGCCCGCTCGCCATTGCCGTACGTGCGAGCATGAACTTGCCCGGTATTTTTGAGCCCGTCCAATACCGCCACCGCGCGCTTGTGGACGGAGCCGTTGTGGATTATTTGCCGGTAGATACCGTCAAGCAAATGGGTGCCGACTATATTATCGCATCCGTTACACCGCTGGATTTTTCGTCCAACACGCCTCAAACGGTAGCGGCTTATTTACTGCGCGTAGGCGACGTGCGCGCAACGGCTATGATAGAAGAATCGTCCCGCAAAGCCAATTTTGTATTAACAAACCACGTCGTAGATACGGGCACGCTGGAACTTGATAAACTGTATAAGGCCGGAGAAGTCGGTGTGAAAGAAGCCCACCAACATTTAGAGGAGTTACAAGAGGATATTTTACTCTTTTCATTACCCTATGTATTTAAAAAATAAACCAATCATCCCGGCTCTCCTGCTCGTTTTTCTGCTGAACGGTTGTTCCTCCTTTCAGAACGGATTTTTGGGGCTTGCTCCCGTCGGAGATAAAAAGGCCTATACCTCCGCGCGCGATGCTTACGATAACGGTAATTATGAACAGGCCGTCAACGAATTAACTTCTTACATCAATAAAATAAAAAACGTGAAACGGCGCGAAGCACGTGCCTATCGTCTGCTGGGGAAAAGTTATGAACAATTAGACCGCTTGGATAAGGCCTTGGAAACATATTCCGAAGCGTTGGAATATCATCCGGATAATGTTCCGTTGCTGACGGCCGCCGCCGGCTTATACCAACGTACGGCGTTGCTGGACCGCGCACAGGACCTCTACGAATACGCCCTTCAAAAAGAACCCGATAATTTAGACGCGCTTTCCGGGCTGGCGTACAATTATTATTTAATTGGGTTTTCTTCAAGATCCCGCGCCATTTATGACCGTTTTTTTACACTTAATCCCAATGCCTCCGCGCTAGACCGCGCCCGTTATGCCCAAACATTTTTAGACCAGCGGAACTACCAGCAAGCCCTCCTTCACATTACAAAAGTATTGGAAGACCAACCCGATTCACCGGATTTTTGGCTGCTGCGTGCACGGGCCGCCTACGGACTTCAGTTAACAGGCGAAGCATTAGAAGACCTGGATACCGCCCTTCTCTTATCGCCCGACCGCCATGATTTGCTTGCCATAAAAGCACTTTGGCTTTACCAAGACAAACAATATAAATTATCAACCCAAACCGCCAAAAAAATGCTTTCGTTAATGCCGGATAATCAATTAGCCGCCTTTATTTTGGCACTCAATTCTTACAAACAGGGAAAAATTTCTTCCGCCAAAAAACAATTAGCAAACGTCATACAACTGAGTGCGGAATCCTTCACCGGAAAAGTGGCGCAGGAAATATTGGATTCTTTGAATACAACCCCAACAAAAAACGGGAAATGAATTCCCGTTTTTAATGTGATGATTCTTCTACGGTTTTGGGATAAACGACGGACTGTCCGGCCGTTTTTTGGAAACCTGTAAACTCATATCATCCAGTAATAACGACGGCGCAATAATGTTCGTGCGGACCGGGTTGTAGAAGAAATAGACCTCTTTTGTTACGCCACCGGCTACAACGTCTTTACGCAACGTATGTAAACTTAAATTTTCCGCAAACAAACCGTCAATCGGTTCTTTGCGTCCGTCTTTGGCATAAATACGCGTGAGAGCCCTGTTGGATGCTTTCCCTTGCGGAATATCTGAAAGGATATAGCAATACTCCAAATTCTTTTCCCGACAGAGTTGTAATAACGCATCTTCCAACTCTTTATCGGAAATACCTGTTTCCACATCCACAATTACATTGGTAAGCGCTTCGCGCGGCTCGTTATATCTGTTTCCCCGCGCATGCCCGTTACTTTTTACGTTTTTGGCAAAAGGACGGGTGGAAGTCGGCAATGCGGTAAGCACCCCTTTTTGTATAATCGTTAAATCCTTTGCTTGTACCCCTTCATCATCTATCGGAGAAATGGGCCCCATGGAAAACCCGTCAAACACCCTTAACTGCGGGCGGTCATACACATCTATCAATTTGGAAAGAATCGGCTTGCCGATACCGTCCTGTAAAAGGCCGGCCGAAGTATCTTCTTCTCTGTACAACGAACGCAACGGCGTTAAGTTCGTAACAGAGGGAATAAATGTCTGTACAAACAGTTCGGCTGTCGCTTGCGGTTTCAAAAGAACAGGCCCTATATAAGAGGTTCCCTTCTCCGCTTTGTACGTTTGTTCCACCTCCGCCAATAATTTATCGGCTTGTTGGGTTAATTTTTCTTCAAAATCAGCCGCATCCAACGGCAGTACAAAATTGGAAGAAACTTCCTTGTGAAACCCTGTTTTCGTTACATAAGAAATGTTCATCTCTACATTGAGTTGTTTGTAATTCTTTTGAAAAAAACCGCCGTTATTATTAAGATAAAACATACTGAAACTGTTACCGGAAACGGAAATATAAAAATCCTTGATATAAGAATATTTATTACCGCGGTCCGTTAAGCGTTGTATGAGATCTTGAAAACGGGCCGGCTCAAAGGAATAAGGTTCATCCGCTATCGTTTCCACATAATTACTTTGAACGGCCGGCACCACATCTGGCAAATCGTCTTTTACATCTTTCTGCTGCTTATACGTTACCTTCTGCTGGTACAAATCCAACGCCTGAAAATACGCATCGGAAGTGGCCTGCCACAAGAATTGGCGAATACCGTCATAACTTTCCGGCACGTCTTCCGCCCGAATCGGTGATACGGGATAATTACCGCTCATGCCCAAACTATCCTGTTTGTTATCTCCCACCGAAACGGTTACCCATAGAGCAATCGCACCGCTATTTTGTTTCTCTTCCGGATAGAAACTGCCCAGGGAACTTGAAAAAGCAAATAACGGTTTATATTTTGACATCTTGTACGTCATATAGTTTATTTTCGGGGAACCGGGCTCACGCAACTGTTTTAACGTACGGTTCATTTCATCCTTCATGGCCTTAAAATAAATATTATCCGGCAATTCGGCACTAAAGGATATACTCCCCGCCAAAATAAGTAACGATACTAAAAATAGTTTTTTCATTTAGCACCCTCCGCATACGGCGATTTCAAAACGGGCAACCGCCCCGGATCTTTTTCCGCCGTCTGTATTTCCATACTGCGAAGCAGCACGCTCGGCGCCACTTCCGATTGCGGCACCCAGCCCGATTCGGCCCCGCAATACCCGTTAAACACGCCGTAATCATCCGCCGTCATCAAAATTTCATTGAAGGCCACCAGTGGCGTGCCGGCTATCTCTCCGCCGCGGACTAATTCTTTTTTACCGTCCGGATAAACGCGGTACATTTCCACTACACCGAGTTTGAACGACTGCGGCAAAGAAGTTCCCGTCAACGTATATCCGCCGGATAAGTTCTCAATAATAAACCCATACGGTTTTTCCTGTTTTTTGATTTCTTCTATCAATAACCTCTCTAATTCCTCATAGGAAACCGTTTGGGAAGATGTAAGCACCAAGTGGCTCATCCGCGCCACGGAACGGTGCGAATCATCACTGCGTCCGTGCCCGTTGGAAACAGGGAAACCTTTGATCGGACTGCTGGACATTAAAAAGTTTTTCAGCACCCCGTTTTCCACCAGCACCACCGGGCGCGCCTTTACCCCCTCGTCGTCAAATTCATAATACCCCTGCATCGGTTCGCCTTGGAACGTTTTGACGGTAGGATCGGCTACTAACGTAAGGAACGAAGGTAAAATCTGCTTTCCTATTTTATCGGTAAACGTTTTTCCAAAGGAATCTTCCTTCTGCCGGTGCCCTTCCAAGCGGTGTCCTAAAACCTCGTGTACAAATACCCCCGCGGCTTTATTTTTCAAAATGACCGGCACGGTTATCGGTTCTGCATCCGGCGCAACGGTCAACTGCTGAACAGTTTGAATCGTCTGCCGAACGTCCGCCAATAATTGTTCTTGCGAAGGCAATTCTTCCATGCGGATAACGTCATAACTCTTAAATAACGAAAACTCCAAACCTTCCTTCGTTTTGTTTCTTATCACGTAAGATAAGCGCGCATACCGTATCGGAAATTTTAATTTTGTACCGTTGGAATCCACAAAATAACGGTGACCGACCCGTTGGGAAAAATTAAAATCGGAATCCATAACATCTTTTTTACCGTGCACTTCCGTAGAGGCCGTTAGCAATAATTGTTTAATGGCGTCCATATCAAAAGATTCGGGCTCTTGCGTACGGCAATATTGCTCTACCGGCGGAATGACAAAATCATCCGAATCGTCCCCCCGGGCCGAAGAAATTTTTTGATCGGACTTTACTTTATCGTAATCTTTTTGTGCCTGCCGGATCATTTTTTCCGTATTTTTCCACACGGCGGTAGAAAAGGATTTTCCGTCATTACGGATAATCGGCATTACTTTCTTTACCACATAGAAATTGGTATTATCGTTTTTCAGTAACCGGGTATTATCCATGCGAGGGCTTCCGACACGCGCCATGATTTTCAGATTGGATATTTCCTGTTCATAGGCAGAGGAAATTCCCCCGTTTTTTACTTCCACTTCCTTCGTTTCCCCTTGGAAATAGGTATAGGACAAATAATAAACGGGTGGATCCAATTTCTTAAAAACCGCCATACCGCGGTCTAATTCCGCCGTCAATAAACGAACCGGCTGTTCGGCAGCAATCTTACAATTTTGCTGGGCAAATGCCACAAAGGGCAGTAAAACCATAATTAAAAGTGAAATAAATTTTTTCATAGGTTCATTTTATCAAATAATGCTAGATTTACGCTGATGAAAATGATAAAATAAAGATATCGCCGAGGTAGCTCAACTGGCAGAGCAACGGTTTTGTAAACCGTAGGTTGTGGGTTCGACTCCCATCCTCGGCTAAAAATAAAAACCGCAAGGACGCGTCATCCGCGGCTTTCTTTTTATATACACTCTTTAGGTATAAGGATTTTTATGGAACCTGTTTCCGCTACCGTATCGATTTCTTTATGGATCGCTTTTTGGATCACAGTAATTGCCGCATTGTTTGTGGATTTAACGGTCCTCAATAAACACCACGGTCATGTTTCTATCAAAGAAGCGGCCGTGATGGTGTGCGCGTGGGTATCGCTCGCGCTGTTGTTCGGCGGAGCCATTTGGCTATTTGAAGGGTCCAAGCACGCGCTGGAATTTTACACCGGATATGTGTTGGAATATTCCCTCTCCATAGACAACATGTTTGTCTTTATTATGATTTTCGGCTATTTTGCGATTCCGCACGACTTACAACCCAAGGCCCTTTTATGGGGAATTTTAGGGGCCGTTTGTCTCCGTTTCCTCTTTATTTTCGTAGGCGTAAAGTTGATTTCGCTCTTTTCGTGGACGATTTACATCTTCGGCTTATTGCTCATTTTCACCGCCGCTAAAATGTTATTTCAAAAAGAAGATGATAACTTTGACCCCGGACAGTCGTTTATTTTAAAAGTACTGAAAAAATTTATGCCGATTAAAACCGACTACCACGGGAGCAATTTCTTCATCAAAGAAAATGCGCGCCTATTTGCCACCCCGTTATTTGCGGCGGTGCTTGTAATAGAAATGAGCGACCTTATTTTTGCGGTAGATTCTATCCCAGCGGTATTATCTATCACGCAAGATACGTTCCTTGTTTATTCCTCTAATATTTTTGCGATTATCGGGCTCCGCTCGCTTTACTTTTTACTTTCCGGCATGGCAGGCAAATTCCCTTACCTCAAATACGGAATTTCCGTTATTTTGGGCTTTGTAGGGGTAAAAATGCTCTTGTCCCATGTGGTGAAAATACCGATTTTGGCCTCTTTGGGAGTCATTATAGGCATATTGGCCGTTTCCATTATGGCCAGCCGTTACTTCCCGCCAAAAAGCGCTGGACAGTAAACCCGGAAATTTATTAAAATATATCTATAAAATTTATTTCAGTATAAGGAAGGATATTATGGCGTATAAATGTGCAGTATGTGGCAAGGCCTCCGTGTCCGGCGGTTCTTACAGTCACTCCAACTTGAAAACAAAACGTACTTTTAAACCTAACCTCCAAAAACAAAAAGTAGTATTGGAAGGTAAAACCCAAACAGCTTACGTTTGCACGGGTTGTATCAAAAGCGGTAAAGCCAAAAGACCGACTAAATAAGTACATTTTTCGGATACCAAAAAACCCGTGCTGTGGTAGTACGGGTTTTTTGTTAAAGGAGTGATTTGTGATTTTATTCAAACAACGCTGGACTGTTCTTTTAACCGCGCTTGTTTTTCTTTTTTCGTACGCGCGCGCGGAGGAAGAAAACAACGATTTGGAAATGGACCCGAACGGTCCGTGGATGATTTGTAGTATTGATGTGGACGGACTCAAAAATATCCGCAAGCGTACCGTCGTAAAAGCAGCACACGCCAAAAAAGGAACCCTCTACGAACGCACGACCGTCAGCGACGATATGAAGGATATTTCCGCGCTCGGTTCGTTTAACGGAGTGGAAGTGGATATCTCCCCCATGGAAGGGACCCGCAAGGAAAAAGGAACGGACGACGTTTATCCCTGCCATAAAATTACCTATCTGGTAACAGAAAAACCTATTTTTGACCGCCTTACCTACGAGGGAAGAAAACATCTGGGCAAAGGGGCTATCACCCAAGCCATGAATCTAAAAATCAAAGATCCTTTTAACGAAGCCAAATTACAAGCGGATATTCCGAAAATCCAAGCCAAATACGCCGAAAAAGGGTACATCAATACTAAAATTTCGTACGAATTGGAAACAAACGAAGAATTACGCGTCGTTTATGTAAAACTGATTATTGATGAAGGCGAGCGGGTGCGCGTGGAAGCACTCAATTTGGAAGGGGCAGACCAGTTGCCGGCTAAAAAAATTATGAAAAAGGCCTCCAACCGTCCGAAAAAAGTATATAAGCCCCAAAATCTCCAACGCGATTGGACGAAGATGATGCTTTACGGACGCAACCGCGGATACAGCGAATTTAATATGTCCACGCCGGCCGTCACCTTTAGTGAGGACAAAACAAAGGCCTCCATTACCTACCAGGTAACCGAAGGACCGCAGGTAGATTTCGGTACGGTATCTTTTGAAGGAAACAGTGTTTTCAGTAACGAAGAATTGGATAAACAAATCTTCTTCCGCGAGGGAAAACGCTATAACCAAAAAGATTTTGATGATTCCATCATGGCCATGCAGGAACAGTACGCGGACAAGGGTTATTTACAGGCCCGTATTGAGCCGGTAAAGAATATCCAAGACGGCAAATTGAATTTGACGTTTGATATTTCGGAAGGACATATTTTTTACATTGACCATGTGGATGTTACCGGCTATAAAAATACAAAAAAATACGTTTTTACGCGGGAAATTTCTATCCACCCCGGCGATTTATATGACAATAAAAAGATTAGACGCAGCCAAACAAAAATCTTAAATCTAGGGTTCATCAACGACGTACAAATCGGTTTACAGCCGACCGCCGACCCCAATAAAGTGGATTTGGATTTTAATATCGTGGAAGGCCGCCCCGGTATGTTTACCGCCGGACTTGCCATGAGTTCTATGGACGGATTGTACGGGGAAGTTTCCGTCAACCACATGAATTTGTTCGGACGCGCCCAACGTTTATCCGTACGTACCCTGTTCGGCAAAGAAATTTTAGATTATACGGTCAGTTGGTCTACTCCGTGGATTTACGATAAACCCACCTCGTTAGGTGTGGATTTATTCAACACCCGCCGCTACCGTTCCTTCTATACCGATAACCAGGCCTATACGGAAAAACGTATCGGCGGACGTATGCGGGTAGGACCGCGCTTTAACGACGATATTTACCAACTTTCCTTCGGTTATTCGTTTGAAAACATCCGCATTTATGACGTAGATGCGGCTTACAAATGCCCGGCCGGTACCTCCGGACCGAACTGTATCGCCGAGGAAAAAACAAACCTCTCCACATTAAGCACCGATTTCGCTATTGATACGCGCGATAATATCTGGGACCCGACAACCGGTTGGCGCAACTCGTTAGGGCTTGCCCTTGCCGGCGGACCGATCGGCGGAGATTTGGATTTGTGGTACTTAAATGCCCGTTCTATTTTCAACTACACCGTCCTCAACGTAGGCGGAAACTATCCCATTGTATTTGTATTATCCAACAAGATCGGCTCTGTACGCGCTTACGGAAGAACGCACGAAGTACCTCCGTATGAAAAATTCTTCCTGGGCGGAGCCGATACGATTCGCGGTTATGAACGCGCGGGAGAAGTCGGCCCCAAATACGGCGGGGATATGTATTACGTCATGAACGCGGAACTACGCTTTCCGCTGGCCCGCGAAGGCAGAAGAAATATGGCCCAATTTGCCTTTTTCTTTGATTTAGGAAACTCGTGGAACGATTATGATGATTTAGATTTTTCTTTAGGTCCCAACGAAAATCAATTCAAAACAGGTGTAGGGGTAGGCTTACGTTTTACCACGCCGTCCTTGCCGATTCGTATTGATTGGGGTTACGGGCTCAACCATGCGCCGGATCAGGAAAAATCGCACTTTTACTTTAATATTTCAAATATGATGTAACATGATAAAAAAATTAACTCTGTTACCTTTGTGTGTGTGTAGCGCGTTGATGGCCTTTGCGGAAACAACAGACCTTTCCGCCGAAGAAGCACAAGCTGTGGCCGCTATCCTCGCCAACGCCGGGAAAAAACAGGAAATCAAAGATACAGAGGATATGCCCCTTCCGGAAGAAGAGCCAACCCTTCAGGAAGTAAAAGAGGAAGAAGAGACAACGACTCCGCAAAAATGTCTGACGGTAGCATTTATAGATATTGATGAGGCCTTTAACGCGCATCCGCGGACCATTGCCGTAAAAGAACAAATCCGCTTGAAAATTTTGGCCAAAGAAGAAGAAGTACAAGGGGCCAAACAGTTGATTGGCATTTTACACCGCGAGAACGGCTTACTAACCGCACAATTACGCGAAATTAAACCGTTTTACGAACGCGTTGTGGTAGAACCACACGAACTTTTGCCAAGACCGAAGGAAAATGCCGACGCGTTATCTTTCGGCAATCTACTCAACCGCCTCACATTTGCGGGAACGGAAATGGTAACAACCAGCCCGTTAAACACACCCGCGCGCGCAGACGATTTGACGGCGCGTATCGCCGCGAATAAAAAAATTATTGAAGAACGTGAATTTTTTATAGATAATTATAAATATACAACACGTGAAGAAATTTTAAAATTGGAAACAAAAGAAGTAAACGAAATTTTAAAAGATATTTATACGGAAATAAAATCCTTCGCAAAAAAACGCAATATCGGGGCCGTGGTCCGCAAAGACGAAGTCCTTTACGGAGAAAAACCGGTCAACGTGACGAAAGATTTTATTAACCGGCTGAAAAAATCTAAAAAATACCGCAAACGCGGAAATTAGAGGTGCTTATGTTTCACTTAACCGCCGGCGAAATCGCCCGCATTACACAAACGGAACTCAACGGAAAAGAAGATACCGTTATTACCCGCCTTTGTTCGTTGGAAGACAGCGCAGAGGGCGGCATTTGTTATCTCACATCTGTAGATAAACCGGAATTGCTGGCGCAATTATCCTCTTCCGCTTTAATTGTACCGAAAGCGGCCAAAGAAAAAGAAATTTCTTTTAACGGGGCGCTCTTTTATGCCGAAAATCCGGAGTGGGCATTTATTTTACTGTTAAAACACATTGATTCCCTCCAACAAAAACACACACCCGGTATTCATCCGACCGCCGTTATCAGCCAAAGCGCAAAACTCGGCAAAAACGTATCTATCGGTGCCTATACCGTCATAGAAGACAACGTGACAATCGGGGATAATACTGTTATATTTCCGCAGTGCTATGTCGGCAAGAACGTAAGTATCGGCAAGAATTGTTACATTTATCCGCAGGTAGTTATCCGCGAAGATTGTATTTTGAAAGATTTTGTCATTTTACAAGCCGGTGCAAAAATCGGCTCGGACGGATTCGGTTTCACGTTCTACGACGGACGCCACCAAAAAATCCCGCAGGTGGGAAATGTAATCCTCGGAAACGACGTGGAAATCCAATCCAACACCTGTATTGACCGCGCTAAAATTTCCAGCACCGTTATCGGCGATAATACAAAGATTGACAACCTCGTCCAAGTAGGGCACAACGTAAAAGTCGGCATGAGCACGATTATGTGCGCGCAAGTAGGCGTTGCGGGGACCACCGATATCGGCAACGGCGTCATTTTGGCAGGGCAGGTAGGACTTGCCGGGCACATGAAAGTAGGCGACCGCGTACAAATAGGTGCACAGTCCGGCGTTATGGGGGACGTCCCCGCCGGTCAAACGTATTTCGGTTATCCGGCCATGCCGCAACGCGAGGCCTTCCGCTTACAGGCCATTATTCATAAACTGCCGGATATGTATAAAGAATTTCGGGCTTTTAAACAAGAAGCAAACGATCTAAAAAAATTATCCTTCTTCGGAAGAATTAAAAAATTATTAGGATTTTAAGTATGCGAAAAACAATTGCCACTTCTACTGTTGTCAGCGGTATCGGACTTCATACCGGTGTACCCGCTAAAATGACGTTCAAACCCGCCCAAAATGGTATTACTTTTTTGCGCACGGATTTGCCGTCCGCACAGCCGATTGTCGCCCACGTAAACAATGTGGGTTCTACTTTGCGCGGAACAAACCTAAAAAACGAAACCGCGGAAGTATGGACGGTAGAACATGTTTTGTCTGCCCTCCATGCGCTGGGTATTACGGACGTAGCCGTGGAAATGGACGGCCCCGAACCGCCCGTGACCGACGGAGCAAGTGACGTTTATTTGGAATCCTTCTTAAAAGCCGGAATAAAAGAATTAGACGAAGAACAACCGTTGCTTTCGCTTCGTTATCCCGTTACATATTCGTGCGGTTCCATTTCTTACCGGGCCGAACCTGCCGATAAAGTAATTTTTACGTTTGTATATCGCCATAAAAATCCGCTCGTCGCCCACATGGAATATACCTTGGAATTTACGCCGGAAAATTACCGCGAACAAATTGCCCGCGCCCGCACGTTCGGATTTGAAGAAGAACTCGCCTTTTTAAAAGCGCACGGACTGGCCAAAGGCGGCAATTTGGAAAATGCCGTTATTATCGGCAAAGACCGTTTTTTGAACGAACGGAGATTCCCCGACGAACCCGTACGCCATAAACTGTTGGATTTAGTCGGTGATATCAGTTTAACCGGCAAAAAATTGGCCCCTGTCCACATCACTTGTGAAGGCGGCGGACACAAACATAACGTAATTTTTGCTAAAATTCTTTTAGCAACCGCGGAGGAAAAATGAGTATAAAAAAATCGCTGAAAGATTTTTTAAGCCAACCCGTTGTAAACGTGTATGACCTTGAAAAAATCAAGCGAAATATTCCGCATCGCGAACCGTTTTTGTTAGTAGATGAAATACGTGTTGTAGAAGACGGAAAGAAGTACATCGGTATTCACCGCGTCAAAGCGGATGAATATTATTTTAAAGGGCATTTTCCCGATCGTCCCGTCATGCCGGGCGTGCTGATTATTGAAAGCATATCCCAGACCCTCGGCGGTGCCGTGATGCCGACCGTGGATGACGGGAAAGGACGTGTTCCGCTTTTTTTAAGTATTGAAGAAGCGAAATTCCGCGGAGTTGTACGACCGGGCGACGAACTGGTAATGCCCATAGAAGTTTTACGTTTAGGTAAAATTTCAAGAATCTATGCCGAGGCATACGTTAATGATAAACTGTGCGCGCAAGCCGCACTCAATTTTATTTTAGGAGATCCTTCCCATGTCTAACATCCATCCAAGTGCTATTATAGATCCTTCTGCCAAAATTGACCCGTCCACCGTTATCGGACCGTATGTCGTTATCGGTGAAGACGTACAAATCGGAAAAAACAGTTATATCGGCCCGTTCTGCGTTATTGAAAATACCACCATGGGCGATAACAACGATTTTGTCGGCAGCGCGTTTGTCGGCGTCAAACCGCAGGATTTATCGTATAAAGGCGAACATACGCGCGTTGTAATGGGAAACGGTAATAAAATCCGCGAAAGCGTTACTATCCACCGTTCCACCTTTGTAGATAAACCGACAACCATTGGCAATAACTGTTTGCTGATGGCCAATTCCCATATCGCCCACGATGTACAACTTGGCAATAATATCATTATCGCCAACAGCACCGGTATTGCCGGACACGTAATTATTGAGGACCGCGCCGTTTTATCCGGTTTGGCCGGTGTACACCAATTTGCCCGCGTCGGCACCATGGCTATGGTATCCGGCGGCACGATGTGCACTTTAGATATTCCGCCGTATTGTATCGCACAGGGAGACCGCGCCAAGACAGTCGGCATCAATATTATCGGTATGCGGCGCGCGGGTTTAAGCCATCAGGTAATTTCCGAAGTGCGCAAGGCCTATAAAGTGTTGTTCAGAAGCGGAAAACGGTTAGAAGAAGCCATGAACGAATTGGAACAAGGAAATCCTTGCGAAGAAGTAAAACATTTAATTGCGTTTTGCCGCTCTACCAAACGCGGACTTGTAGGCGCCAAACACAAATCCGGTGAGTCGGATGATGAATAAAATCGGTTTAATTGCCGGCGAAGGAAAAATGCCCGTTTACATTGCTAAAAAAGCGGTGGAAAGAGGGTATGAGGTTTTTGTATTGGGATTGCGCGGAAATGCCCGCGAGCAAGATTACAAGCAGTATGCGTCCCAATTTAAACCGATTCGCTTAGGGCAGTTAGGGACCGGCATTGAGTTTTTCAAAAATTGCGGCGTAACCCGTTTTGTGATGGCGGGGCGCGTACAACACACTTCTATCTTTACCAATTTAATGCCGGATATGCGCGGCGCAAAATTTTTGGCTTCGCTTAAAAGCATGCAAACCAAACATATTTTATCCCGCGTGATAGAAGAAATCCAAAAAGACGGACTGATCTGTGAAAACTCTGCCTTATTTTTGGAAGATTTTTTCCCCAAAAAAGGTCTTCTTACCAAACGTAAACCGACGGAAGAAGAACAGAAAACCATTGACTACGGCTATAAAATTGCCAAGGAAATTGCCCGCTTGGATATAGGACTTACTTGTATCGTCAGCCAGCAGGCCGTTATCGCCGTGGAAGGGATGGAAGGAACTGACCGCTGTATTTTACGCGCGGGCGAATTATATAAAAAAGATGCCGATAAAGAATCCGTTGCCGCCGTTGTGAAAGTGGCACGCCCGCAACAGGACAACCGCTACGATTTGCCGGTTATCGGAAAAGGCACGCTTAACAATATGCGCAAAGCCGGTTTTTCCGTTTTGGCTTTTGAAGCCGAAAAAACATTGGTAATGGATTTAGAAGAAGTAATTGCTTTGGCCGATAAGTACAATATGTGTATGCTGGCTGTTTAAGATTTTCCCCCGAAAAAATCATTTTTCGGGGTTTTTTATGCCTTCTTTCAAACGATATAAAAAACCTTCTTTATTTTCCCCTTTTATTTTTGCTCTCTTTATGATAACATTTAATAGGAAGTTTCCCGTTTTAAAAACGGGCACTATCACTTTATATATATAAGGGGAATTTTACCATGACAAAAAGAACACCTATCATTGCCGGAAACTGGAAAATGCACAACACGATTACGGAAGCGGCCGCACTCGTAACCGCGATTGCCAAAGCAGGAAATAAAAACAATGCGGAAATTATTGTGGCTCCGTCTTACACGGCGTTACACATTGCCACCCGCTTAACGAAAGATACAGGTATCCAAGTTGCCGCGCAAGATATACATTGGGAGGATAAAGGCGCCTTTACCAGTGCTGTTTCTCCCGTACAAGCCAAAGATGCCGGCGCCACCATTACGTTAATCGGCCATAGCGAACGCAGAAGCGTGTTCGGCGATACCAACGAAATTTTAAACAAAAAAGTAGCTGCCGCGTTGCGCCACGGACTCAAAGTAATTTTCTGCGTAGGAGAAACGTTACAAGAACGGGAAGCCGGACAAACCTTATCCGTTATTGAAAAACAATTGAAAAACGGCTTAAGCGGTTTTTCGGAAGAGCAACTTTCCGGTATTATTATTGCCTACGAACCCGTCTGGGCAATCGGCACAGGAAAGACCGCTACTCCCGAACAGGCACAGGAAGTACACCAGGCCATCCGCGCTTATTTAGCCAAAACGTACAGTGAAAATTTTGCGCAAGCCACACGCATTTTGTACGGCGGTAGCGTGAAAGATTCCAACGTGGATGAAATTATGGCGCAACCCGATGTGGACGGAGCGCTCGTAGGCGGACAGTCGCTCATCGCGGAAAAATTTGCCCGTATCATCAATTTTAACTAACGGAACAGTTATGGACAGAGCAAAACTCATTGATCACACTCTTTTAAAACCGGTTGCCACGCAAAGCGATATTGCCCGCTTATGCGAAGAGGCGCGCAAATATGGTTTTTGTAGCGTTTGCGTAAACCCGTTTTGGGTTTCCTTCGCCAAAGAACAACTCAAAGGAACAGCTATAAAAGTGTGTACCGTCATTGGGTTTCCGCTCGGGGCCAATACGACCGCCGTTAAGACGTATGAAACGAAAGACGCTATAAAAAACGGCGCCGATGAAATTGATATGGTAATCAATATCGGGGCCTTAAAAGCCAACGATTTTGATACGGTACTTGCGGATATCCGCTCCGTACGTCAGGCATGTGTCGGACATACGTTAAAAGTAATTATTGAGACATCACAACTGACAGACGAAGAAAAAGTGAAAGCGTGCGAACTCGCCACGCAAGCAGATGCCGATTTTGTAAAAACCTCCACCGGCTTTACCGGCGGAGGGGCCACAACGAAAGACGTGGCACTCATGCGACGCTCTATTCCGATTCACATGCAGGTAAAGGCGTCCGGCGGCATACGTACCCGTGAAGATTTTGATAAAATGACACAAGCCGGTGCTACGCGTATCGGGGCTAGTAGCGGAGTAAAAATTGTAGAGGAAAAATGATAAGTAACTGGGATCTCTTTTCCCGCGTTGACTATCAAACGGGAAATGTCTATTTTTCTTTGCTTATAGACGGCACGGATGACGATGCCGTCCTTATGGCAAGGGAATTAAAAGGATATGTCAAGGCTCCGGCTAAGGCAGAGCCCCCTTTTATCTATTCTTTCCCGCTTCCGGATAATTTAGACGAACCCACACAGGACAAAATACGTTCCATCGTACGAAAGGAAATTGCGCGGATTAACCAAACCGATCAAGCAGTCGTGGACGGTGTGGTACAGGATCCGTTTTTAAATCCGGAAATGACAAAAGAACCTACGGCTTTTCCTTCTTTTATAAGTGTAAACGAAGATACGTCCGTTTCTCAAAAACCAACCAGTCTGAATCTGGACGTCAGCCAACGCTTGTCCATTAGAGAGAAAACAACAATTCCCTTGCGAAAGGATTCGCCCGATAATAAAGAGAAGACAGCTAAACAAATGCCTGCACCGCCGGCCAGGCCAAGTGAAATTTTCGCTATGCCGGAAGAGGAACATTTGGAAAATGACGGCAAAAAGGAACAGACCTCTTATATCCCCGTTACAGAATTAGCCGCTTCCGCCGAATCAAAAGTAACTACGCCGCCGGCCGGGCCGGATACAGTTTTCTCTATGCCGGAAGAAGAACATTTGGAAAATGATGGCAAAAAGGAACAGACCTCTTATATTCCTGTTACAGAATTGGCCGCTTCTGCCGAATCAAAAGTAACTACGCCGCCGGCCAAGCCGAATAAAGTTTTCTCTATGCCGGAGGAAGATCATTTAGAAAATGAGGCCAAAAAGGAACAAACGTCTTATATTCCCGTAACGGAATTGGCCGTTGACACACAACCAAAAGCGGCCCCGCAAGCTCCTACACCGGAACCAACAGCCAAGGCCTTGTCCGCGCCTCAACCGCCGAAGAAGAAAGTACCGTTATCTCCCGCGCCAGCAGCACCCCAAAAACCGATTTCTTCGGAAAATATAGAAGATCGGACGATTCCGGGTTATATTCCGGCAACCGATTTTGATGCGCTAAACAAGAAAAATGAACCTGTGGCTGCTACACCGGAAAAAGTACCCGCAACTGCGGAAGAAAACAATTTGCCCAATATAGCCCTAGCAACTCCGGTCAAAGAAGACCCGGTTGCTGAAAAACCGCTTCAACAGGGCGATTTAGAGATTGCCGATTTTACCTTTACTAAAACGAACACACATCATGTACCAACCGCGGAGGAGGTTTTCACGAATAAAAATTCCGCGGATTCGGCAAATGACGCCCCCAAAGAAGAAGAATCCACCCCTTTCAACGATCACGATATGCTGATAAAAGACATGGAAGGGACTATGTTGGACAACATGCCGATAGAAGATATTTTTGCGGCGGAAACGAAGTTGGATATGTTCGTAGATGTAAATAACCAAGAGAATCAATCAGAACAAAAGGAAGTCCCGACGGAAGCAGCCGAAGAAAATTCCGGGGCGGAAAATTCTTTTGATATTTTTGGACAAAAATTAAAAGAACAAACCAGCATTATTGATCTGGATGACGTGGAAGCGTTTTTAAATCAAATACAAAAACCGGTTGAGTCCGCCCGTCCCGCGGCAGATTCCGATCTCCAAATTGAATCGGAAACGGTAGGAATGGAAGATAATTCAACCGAAAAGCAACCCATCCCTTTACAAGACGTCATCAACGAACCGGCTGTCAAAACCATCCTGGAAGAAGCGAAAAATGAAGCCATCGCTGCTTCCGATGCGATTGTACAATCGCCAAGGGAGGCCTCCGCTTTTCAAGAAATATCCGGCATCCAGAAAGAAACCGTTCCTTCCACCGAAGATCCAAAGGAAGTAACGGCTTCCGTTCCCGAACATACGTTCCGGGTACCCAGCAACCACATGACCGAACCAGAGGAAGATTTACCCGAAATCATTGTACTTCGCCGTAATGATATACCCGAAGAAACGGAAGAAAAGGAACCTGTTAATGAAGAAGTGTTACCAACGGAAATGGAAGTAGAACCGGAAGAAACACCCGCTGTGGTTGAAGAAAAACCGGCTATTACGGAAAAAGAACCGACTGTTCCGCCCGTTAAACCCGTTCCTTCCGTACCGAAACCGGCAACCATTCCGCCGAAGGCAACTCCGGCTCCCGTAACTAAAAAGGAATTTCAGACCCCAACTGCGGCCGAAGAAAAGCCGGCTATTGCGAAGAAGGAACCGACTGTTCCGCCTGTAAAACCAGCTCCTTCCGTACCGAAACCGGCAACCATTCCGCCGAAGGCAACTCCGGCTCCCGTAACTAAAAAGGAACTTCAAACCCCAACTGCGGCCGAAGAAAAGCAGGCTATTGCAAAAAAGGAACCGACTGTTCCGCCTGTAAAACCAGCTCCTTCCGTACCGAAACCGGCAACTGTTCCACCGAAAGCAACTCCGGCTCCCGTAACTAAAAAGGAATTTCAGACCCCAACTGCGGCCGAAGAAAAGCCGGCTATTGCAAAGAAGGAACCGACTGTTCCGCCCGTTAAACCCGTTCCTTCCGTACCGAAACCGGCAACCATTCCGCCGAAGGCAACTCCGGCTCCCGTAACTAAAAAGGAATTTCAGACCCCAGCTAAACAACCGGCTTCTTCTGCGACAACACAACCGCCGGAGAAAAAAATTTGGACACAGACTACTCCATTTGAACAAACGGTGGTACCGTTTCAGCCGCTTGCCACCGAACCAGAAAACACCGCGGCTCCAATTTCTTTACCGAGGAAAGAATCTATGGAAGACAATAAACAAAAAACCATCTTTAAAATAAAACCGAAAACACCGGCAGCCCCCGGCGCACCCGTTCCGCAAGCTCCGAATGCTGCCAATCCGGGCACCAAACCGGTATTAAAAAGACCTGCCCCGGCAAACACCGAGGCACCGGAAGGAGCCCAGGAAAAGACTGCGATTGATCACTCTATCCAAGACCCGTTGTCGGAACTTAAAAAACGTTCTTGGCCGTTGGAAGTACCGTTAAATCCAACGTTTACGATAAGTAATATGGTGATGTCGGTCAACCGTTTTGCCCACGCAACCGCTATGTCCGTTATAGAATCCCCCGGCAGAGTATATAATCCGCTTGTCTTCCACGGAGAAACGGGCACCGGCAAAACGCACTTTTTAAATGCGATGGCCTATGCCTTCAGTCAGAAATTCGGGCAAACCAAAATTTTCATGACAAACGGTGTACGGCTTTCACGCGGTATCCAACGTTATATTGCGGAAGGAAAAATTGAAAAATTTGACGAGTTTATGTCCTCCGTCCAAGTGTTGCTGATTGACGATATCCATTTGCTCGCCGTCAATGAACAGAACCGTGCTTATATTTCCAAACTGTTAAATACGTTCTTACAAGAACAAAAGCAGATTGTCATTACTTCCAAATATTCACCTGAAAATTTGGAAAAATTGGAAGAACTGATTAAGTTTAAGTTAGATGCGGGTTGGATCAGTGAATTAAAATCCCCCACCGGACCTACACATATCAAAATCATTAAACGTATGTTAATGGATAACAATATAGACTTAAACGAAACGCAAATAAACGACTTTTTTGCGGCTAAATATATGTCGCTCGGAGCCGTTGCGCGCACAATCCGCCGGGTAAAAGTATTGGAAAATTTAATTCCGACGACCGTGGATGCTGCCCAACGTACCCATGCGGCTATCGTTGAAAAGTTGCTGGCCGCCAGAGGGGAAGACGAAAAAAGTCACGTCAGTACGACCGAAACTTCCGCCGTTACTTCCATTACCCCGCAAGGAAACGGGGAATGGGGCAGAATCGGATTTTTCTATCCGGCCCACTCTTCCGACACCATGAACTGGATGGTTTACGCTTTACAGGAACGCGCCAAGGAATTAGGGTTAGAAGGGGGCTTTGAAATCGTTGTACGGTCCTCTTATGCGACGGAAAACATCATTTCCTCTGCCTTTAAAATTGCCAACTTATGTGACAATAAAAAACTCAAAGGCGCCGTCATTTTAGGACCGAAAAAAGGCGACTGCGAAACGTCCGTAAAAGAAAACTTTTACGATATTTTAACACACATGTTGGAAATTATGTTAATCCGCTGCGGTATCATTAACTATGAAACGTTGCGCCACCCCAGCACGTATGTAAAACTGATCGCCGAGTTAATGAGGTAACTATGAAACGGTTGTTGCTTCTTGTGGCGGTTGCGGTTTCTTTATGCGCCTGTTCGCACACGTTAAAGACCGCCGTAAAAAACGGGAAAATCGCTCCTTCGTTTAACGATACGCTCCTAACGAGTGATTTTTTGTGGGTACGCGGTTTCGGTGCTCCCAATGCCCAACATGCTTCCGACTCCCAACGCCGTATCATGAGTCGCGAAGCAGCTATTGCCCACGCCTATCAGCGTGCCGGCGAAGTTCTTTACGGAACTGATTTGGAAGCACATGCCCAAGTAATAGATGCCGTCGCTTCTGGCAGTACCATAAACACATCCACCCAAGGGCTTATCAGCCACATGGAACTTATTTCAACCGAATATTTAGAGGACGGCGGTTGTAGTGTGATTATGCGTTTACCCCGTGCGTACTTACAACAAGCGGGTATTGATCCGGAGAAGGAAAAATGAAAAAAATTTTTTGTTACCTGTTAGGACTCTCCTTACTGTTAACTGCGTGTAGTTCTTTGCGTATCGGACCGAAAGGAGAAGGCGAATATGTAGAAGCGGAATCTCTTGTTCCGTATGATGAAAACAATATTCGCCAAATGAAAAAAGACGGCATTTTAGCCGCCCAGCGTAGCGCTGTGGAAAAAGTAGCCGGCGTTTTTATTTCCTCCGCCACTACGGTAGAACAGGCACAACTCGTGGAAGATAAAATCACGTCCAAAAGTGCCGGTTTTGTGCGCAAATACCATGTACAAAAATCTTACCGGAAAGGAAACGATTTCTATACCAAAATCAAAGCCATGGTGCTTGTAAAAGATATCGGAGATATCATTAAACAATCCGACGAAGAGGCCTTCGCTAAAAAAACAACTATTGTTGTATCTTCACATGAAACCGTTAACGGGGATCCTTCGCTTACGCAGGATTGTAAACAAGCCATTTACCGCGTGCTGAAAACACAACCTTACGCACTCGTTAACGGCGATAACTTGAGTCAAAATAACATTGAAAACCCGAATCCGTCCATTGACAAAGCCCGCGCGGAAGGCGCCCGCTTTATCATCATCGCGGACGTAAGTGCGAACCCTTTAACTTCGTTGCCGGGCGGAATAACTTCCCCTTTTAAATCATACCGTGCGCGTGCGAATATCCACACATACGCCACGAATAACTACGCCATTGTAGCGGAAGGGGCACAACAACAAAGCGGATTAGACCCGTTAGAAAATATTGCTGCGCAAAAAGCAGTTTCCGCCGCCTGTGAAGGTGCTGCCAAACAGATGGTTCAATCCATTGATGATTCTATTCACTCCGCTACTGTTTTTTCGGTAACGGTAAAAAATGTAAACACGATTGAACGGTTAAAACAGTTACAGGATATTTTACGCAACTTACGGGAAATTGAAGAATTTAATTTGGTACGGTATGCCAATTCCGCGGCACAGTTTGATATATCGGCAAATATTTCCACACCGGAAGAACTGACAGCCAAAATTATACGGAAGTATAACATCTATTTTACCGTATTGACGATTACCCCTAACGCAATCGTCCTAAATTATAACTAATTATGCTTGCGACCACTTGTACCGGAACTATCAAAGGGATTGAAGGTTTTGCTGTTTCCGCCGAAGTAGATATTGCGCCCGGTATGCCTACGTTTGCCGTGGTCGGTCTGCCCGATGCGGAAGTACGCGAAAGCAAAGAACGTGTGATAGCCGCGGTGCGCAACAGCGGGTTTGATTTTCCGGTAAAACGCATTACCGTCAACTTAAGTCCCGCACAGGTGCGTAAAAGCGGTACACAGTTTGATTTGCCGATCGCACTGGGTATTTTGGCGGCAAGCGAACAGTTATCCCCCGCCGCCATAGAACGGTTGAAAGATTTTTTGGTACTCGGCGAACTTGCGTTGGACGGTTCGTTGCGGCAATGTGCCGGTGTACTGCCCATTTTGATTTCCTGTAAAAATTTAGGGAAAACAGCCGTTATTCCCCCTCAAAATGTATTGGAAGGCCAAGTATCTTCCGCCCCGTTTATTACCCCGCATACACTGCGGGAATTAACCGATTTTTTGGAAGGAAAACTTTCCAACGAACAAGTACAAATTTCCTATTTACCGCAAGAAGAAGAAGAAATCGCCCCCGCCACGGTAGATTTTTCGGAAGTAAAAGGACAGGCACTTGCCAAGCGCGCGCTGGAAATTGCCGCCGCCGGCGGACACAATGTGCTGATGATCGGACTACCGGGAACCGGAAAAAGTATGCTTGCAAAACGCTTTACCACCATTTTACCGCCGCTCACGCAAGAAGAATCGTTGGAAATTACTAAAATTTACTCTATTTGTAACCTATTAGGAAAAAGCAAATTATTTTCGCAGCGTCCCTTCCGCGATCCGCACCATACCATTTCGGATGTGGCGTTAATCGGTGGCGGTTCTACGCCAAAACCGGGGGAAGTGTCACTTGCCCATCACGGTGTTCTGTTTTTAGATGAATTTGCGGAATTTTCGCGCTCTGCATTAGAAGTGTTGCGCGAGCCGTTGGAAAACGGTATCGTAACCATTTCACGCGCCAAAGAAACCGTTTCCTATCCGGCACGTTTTACGTTGGTAGCGGCCATGAACCCGTGCCCGTGCGGCAACTTGGGCAATCCTTTGAAACCCTGTACCTGTACGCCTATGCAGGTAAACCGTTATAAATCTAGAATTTCCGGTCCATTGTTAGACCGTATTGATTTAACCGTTAATTTAAATCCCGTTAAGTACGAAGATTGGAACAAAGCCAGCGAAGGGGAAACCTCCGCCCAAATCCGCGAGCGGGTCCTTGCCGCGCGCGAACGGCAACGAAAACGCTTTGGTAATTCCTTAACGACCAATGCGACTATGACTAATCGGGAACTCAAAGAGTTTTGTAAATTGCCTGACGGGGCAGATGCGATTTTAGAAGCGGCTATGCGCAAATTCGGGTTAAGCGCCCGCAGTTTGGATAAAATTTTAAAAACGGCCCGTACGATTGCCGATTTGGAAAATAAGGACCAAATCACAACACAACATTTGATAGAGGTAATGCAGTACCGTCCGTTAGACCGTAAAGGAGTGGCTGATTTCTGATGAATCCGTCTATATCCCAACAAGAACGTTTCGCGCGCATCCAGCTCAATGCCTTCCTGTATTTCAGGGCGGATTGGCTGACGCAGCTGATAGAAATTTTCGGTTCTGCCGAAAATATTTTGCGCCAAAATGCCGAAACACTTGCCAAAGAGGCGAACATCAGTTTCACAACGGCCGCTAACTTACTCAAAGAGGCCCACGGCATTAACCCGCAAGAAGAGTGGGAAAAAACCGAAAAAATCGGCGGGCATATCTTTGTACAGGAAGATGAAGAATATCCGCAGTCTTTGCGTAACTGTAAGGAAGCACCGATTGCGCTTTACGTACTTGGAAAACTCCCTTCCGAACAAACTGCTTGTGTCGGTATGGTCGGAACGCGGAAAATTACCCCGTACGGGCGGCGCGTAGCGGCTAAGCTGGCCGAAGAATTGGCCCAAAGCGGTGTAACGGTTATCAGCGGACTTGCGCGCGGTGTGGATAGCGAGTGTCACGCGGCTTGCGTACGGCTTAAAAAGCCCACCGTTGCCGTTATCGGCACCGGTATAGGCCGATGTTACCCGCCGGAAAATCACGCCTTGGAAAAAGCCATTTTGGCAAACGGCGGTGCCGTTGTATCGGAACTTCCGTTCAACCGTCCGCCCAATGCGTTTCATTTTCCACGGCGAAACCGGATTATTGCCGCATTATCCCAGCCGGTGGTGGTTGTGGAAGGGGAAGTAAAATCCGGCGCATTGATTACCGCGAAACTCGCGCTTGAAATGGGAAAAGACGTGTTAGCCGTCCCCGGACCGATAGACAGTCCCCAATCGGGCGGCCCTAATTCGCTCATCCGGCAAGGGGCAGGGGTTGTAACTTCCACCGCAGATATTCTAGACTATATACCACAGCAGTTACGGTTTGGGCTGGACCCGCGTTTCTTTGAACATACGCAGGAAATCCCCGCCAAACCCGAAGAACAGTTATCCGCGCGTGAAGCGGAAGTAATGAAGGCGGTGGCGGACCGGCAGGTCAGTTTAGACCAAGTAGCCGAAGCCATTAAAGCAGGCGTACCCGAAGCGGCACAATTATTATTTGAGTTGGAAGTAAAAGGTTTTTTGGCCTGTGAAAATGGGTTATACAGTAAAAGTAAATTTTAACTTTATAAGGAAGTGAAATTATGGCCGTTACAAATACGAAAGGTAAAAAATTGGTAATTGTGGAGTCTCCCACCAAACAAAAAACGATCAGCAAAATTTTAGGCAGCGATTTTATCGTACGCAGTTCCTTTGGACACGTGCGCGATTTGCCTTCCAAAGATATCGGGGTAGATATTGAAAACCAATTTACCCCCACGTATGTAGAGGTGGACCGTCCGACGTCTAAGCGCAATATCGCCGAACTGAAAACCTTGGCAAAAACCGCCAGCGAAATTTTCCTCGCTACCGACCCTGACCGTGAAGGAGAGGCCATTGCGTGGCACTTGGTGGAACTGTTAAAACTCCCCAAAGACCGCTACCAACGTATTTTCTTTCACGAAATTACCCCGGCCGCTATTAAAGAATCGTTTTCCCATGCGCGTAAAATTGATGACAATTTGGTAAATGCACAACAGGCACGCCGTATTTTAGACCGCATTGTGGGATACAAATTATCCCCCCTCTTGTGGAAAAAAATTACCTCCGGCCTCTCTGCCGGACGGGTACAATCGGTTGCCGTTCGGTTACTCGCGGAACGCGCCAAAGAAATTGCGGAATTTAAAGAGCAGGAATATTGGACGATCGGTGCTCAATTTGAAAAACCGAATACGCCCCCCTTATTTTGGGCGCGCGTAACAAAATATCAAGGCAAAAACGTAGAACAAACCAAAACCTATAAATTATTTGCCGAAGATTATAAAGTGAAAAACACCGTTTTTGATAAACCGGAAAAATTAACTCCCGTTTCCGATTTGTTACGTAAAGGGCCGAACACGGTTATCAAGGTAGAAAAAAAGGAAGTCAAACAAAAACCGAAACCGCCTTTCATTACGTCCACATTACAACAGGATGCCTATAATAAACTCGGGTTTTCTTCGCAAAAAACCATGCAGACGGCCCAAAACCTCTACGAAGGTATCTCGGTAGAAGGACAAACGTTCGGTTTGATTACCTATATGCGTACGGACTCGTTCAACGTTTCCAAATTATTACAGGATCAGACGAAAAAATTTATCGGTGAAAAATACGGAGCGGCCTATGTGCCCGCCAAACAGCCCGTTTACAAAAGCAAAGTAATGGGCGCGCAGGAAGCCCACGAGGCCATCCACCCCACAGACGTACGCCGTACACCGCAAAATATGAAACCGTTTTTAACGGCGGACCAGTACAAATTGTATGAACTGATTTGGCTTCGCTTTGTAGCCAGCCAAATGGCAGATGCCGTTTTCAATACGGTTTCTATTGATATTGCCGCCGCAAGTGAAAAAGAGTGTGTCTTGCGCGCTACCGGACGGACGGTCAAATTCCCCGGTTATTTGTCCATTTACAAAGATGATGAAGAAACTTCCAACGACGATAATAATGCCTCCGCTTTGTTACCTGTTTTGGAAGAAGGGGACGAATTAAAATTGGCGGAAATTAAAACAAAAAGCCACAAGACAACTCCCCCGCCCTATTACAACGAAGCAAGTTTGATTAAAACGTTGGAAAAACACGGAATCGGCCGTCCTTCCACATACGCGCCGACCATTAAAACGATTTTGGACCGCAAATATATTGCCCGCCAGCCGAAATCCAATAAACTAATTGCCACGGAACTCGGTATCACCGTAACGGACAGTTTGAAAGATTTTTTCAAAGAAATTATGGACCTTTCTTACACCGCCGGCGTAGAGGAACAATTAGATAAAGTGGCCGAAGGCGGCGAAAAATGGGTAGATTTACTTGCCGGATTCTATGATAATTTTAAAAAGGAATTAAACGAAGCCGAACAAGGCATGCGCCGGCCGGTCGCCAAAGAGACCGACGAAAAATGCCCGATCTGCGGTAAAATGATGCTTCAGAAAAGAAGCCGTTTCGGCGAATATCTGGTTTGTAGCGATGAAACGTGTAAAGGTAAAATCAATTTATCCAGCGACGGCGAAAAAATTACCCACGCGCAACCGCAGGAAACCGGCGAAAAGTGTGACAAATGCGGTGCTCCGATGGTGATTCGTACGGGACGGCGCGGTAAGTTTATGGCGTGTTCGGCCTATCCGAAATGTAAAAACACCTATTCCGTGGACGCACAAGGTAATAAAATCGCTTCCACAGGGCCGATTGTTACGTCGCACCTGTGCGAAAAATGCGGAAAACCCATGGTGTTGCGTTCTTCTAAACGGGGCGAATTTTTAGGTTGTTCCGGTTATCCGAAATGTAAAACGATTGTAACCGTTTCGGCGGAAGAAATCACTGCGATAAAAGAAGAACATGCTAAAAAACAAACGGCTTAATATATGAACGATATGAAGGAATTGGTACAAATTTATTTGCGCCATTTGGAAAATAAAAATTTCTCCCCTCTCACGATCAAAAGTTACCGGACGGATTTGGCGGAATTTTTGGCTTTTTTTGAGGCGCACTACGGCACGGATTTAGCCCAATTTACCTCTGCCAATATCCGCACTTTTTTAGCCGATTTACAAAATTCGCACCGTCCGGCGCGTAATACCATGTTACGCAAAATCGCCGCACTTCGCAGTTTTGCCGCGTACCTTTTACGGCAAGGGAAATTAGACCGTAACCCCTTCAAATTGTTACCGGCACCAAAGCGCGAACGAATTTTGCCCAAGTTTTTATCCGTACAGGAAACGGACCGTTTGTTAGACACTACCGCCAACAGCAAACATTTTGCCGCGCGGGATAAAGCATTGTTTGAACTGATGTATTCCAGCGGGTTGCGCCGCAGTGAAGTAACCGGACTAAACGTGCGGGACATAGATTTTTTTAACGGGATTGTAAAAGTATTCGGAAAGGGGGCAAAAGAACGGCTTGTACCCGTTACGGATGCGGCGTTGGATGCCATTAAAACATATTTGGCTTGCCGCAAAAACCCGCAACCGCAGGACCCTTTGTTTCTTAATAAAAACGGAACACGTCTGACGGGAGACGGGCTTGCGTATATCTTCAAAAATACGGCGATTGCTTCGCATCTGGCACGCAAAGTTACGCCGCACAGTTTGCGCCACTCGTTTGCCACGCATCTGTTAAATAACGGATGCGATTTACGCAGTTTACAGGAAATGCTGGGCCATAAAAGTTTAGCGGCCACGCAAGTTTATACGCATGTGTCGCTGGAACAATTAAAAAATGTTTATAAAAATTCACATCCCAAAAGTAAAAGGAGTTTATCATGATAGGTATAGGTATTGATATCGGCGGTACGTTTGTAAAATTTTTCATTATGAACGAACAGATGGAAATCCTCCGCGAAGAAAAAATAGAAACCGATGCTTCCAAAGGCGCGGCCTACTTTATCTCCCAATTAGGGGATTACATTAACCGCATAAAAGAAGAATTTACCGGACAGGAAGTTGCCGTCGGCGTAGGTGCCCCCGGAGATGTAGATAACAAGCGGGGTGTGCTACGCTACAATCCCAACCTGAAATTTACAGATGTGGACGATTGGCCGATTGCCGACCAATTGGAATCCTATACCCACATCCGTCCGACCGTTGCCAATGATGCCACGATGGCGGCCTGGGGCGCGTATGAATATGAACTCAAACGGGAAGGACAAAACGTCCTGCTCGTTACGTTAGGTACAGGCGTAGGCGGCGGCATGATTTTAAACGGAGAACTCTATCAGGGTTCGCACGGAACGGCCGGAGAAATCGGACACATCAAAATTGCCGATATTCAAACGTCCTACCAATGCGGCTGCGGGGCGCGCGGCTGTTTGGAAGCGTTCGTCGGAACAATCGGTATTCGTCGGCGCATTTTGGAATCGGCTGAAAAAAATCCACAGTCCGTTTTAGCGAAATTAGTTCGCGAAAATCCGAATTTTAAAATTGAAATTGCCTTCCGCGCCGCCGAAAAAGGCTGTACGGACGCGTTAAAAATTTGGGAAGATACCGGTTACTATTTGGGTATCGGGATTGCCAATGTGTCGCTTCTACTTGATTTGGATACGGTGGTGCTTGCCGGCGGTATTTCCGGTGCGGCCCCTTACTTCATGCCCTCTTTGCGCAAAGTATTGGAACAACAACAAATCAAAACACCGTTTAAAAACTTAAAACTGATTACTTCCAAAAATCCCAGCATTGGCGGTGTAGGTGCCGCATTATATGCCATGGAAGAAACAAGGAAACAACACAACTGATGAAACGTTTAAGCGCGGTATTTTTCTTCTTAACTGTTGCGCTCCTTTCCTGGGGAGCGGACCGCGTTTTGCCTACTCCGCAAGAAGAAGGATTTGTCTTTTTTACGGCAGACAAAGCCACGCTTGAACCGAATAAAAAAACCGTACAGTTGGAAGGAAACGTTAAACTGGTCCAACAAGATGCCAACGGCTCTTACCGCACCATCACCGGAGAGAATATTAAATTCGACCAAATCAATACGCAAATTACATCCGAAGGACCCATGCGTGTGGAAGATTCCGGCGGAAGTGTACTGAACGGGACAAACGTATCGGTGAATTACACTACCAAGGATTTTCACGCCGACAATATTTCTACGGAATATCCGCCGTTACGCGTTTTATCCGCAAAAGAAGTTTCTTCCAAAAACGGCAAAAAAATTCTGCGCAAAGCAACGGTTACCTGTTGCGACTGTGAAGACCCACACTACACGCTTTCCGTCGGTAAATTATCCGTTTCCCCGCAACAAAAAGTGTTCGGCACCAATGCCGTTTTGCGCGTACATAACGTGCCGGTGTTTTATGTGCCGGTATTTTGGCGGTCATTTAGTTCAAACAAACCGTGGACAACTTATGTGGATTTTACCCAAAGTAACCGTACCGGATTTGGGGTTTTGACAACAAATGTTTTCCCCGAAATACTCCAAATGCGCCCGAAACTGATTTTGGATTATTACACAAAATCCGGTTTAGGAATTGGAACGGAATTAACCGCGGTTGAATCTCCCACACTGCGCGGGAGCGGCGAGTTTTATTACATTAACGACCAAGCCCATTATAAAGATATCGTGCTGAAAGACAAAAAACGGTGGGGTATGCAAGGCGGTTATTGGTGGGAAATGTATGATTCTTCCGACCATTTTAACAATCCTACCGGGGCATTATACCAATTCCAAACGCAGTTCCGCATGGTGTCGGACCCTTATTTCTACGATTCGTTTTTTCGCAGTAACCCTTATATTTTTATGCCGGACCAAGAAACCAACTTTTCGTTTTCCCGTCAGACACGCCGTTCTACATTACGTGTGAGTTACCAACAAAAAGACATTTTTGCGTTGGATAAACAAGAATTTATGGCAGAACGCCGCACGCTCCCCGAAATTAAATACGAGTTACTGCCGTTTAATGACCCTTTACTCAAAACTTCCAACCGTTTGGAAGTAGATTTTACGAATACGTCCACGCTACAATACAACAACGGACTACCGAACGAAGAAGGCCCTTATAAACGTAAAATACATGCCAAGTGGACAACCGAAAAACCGTTCCGCTTAAATAAAAATGCTACTTTTACTCCTTCCGCTTTTTATGACCAGCGCGTTACGTTTGCCGATGAACTTTACGACAAAAAAGACGCATGGGTGGCCCGTATCGGCGCCGATGCAGACCTTCGGTTACACTCGATTTTGGGCGATACCGACCTCGGCTACAAAGTAACCAAGCGTCTTTCCACCGGCACGTTATCCTCCGACCATCAGTCTTTGGACCAAGGCATTGAGGAAAATAAACTGTATCTCAATAATTACTACCGTCCCACTTTTAATACGTACGTACGTTTTGAAAGCGGTTTTAATTTATCCGATACTATGCTGAACTTGGAAACAGGTTACTTACAGGAACTGAACTGGGAACACCTCAAAAGCCGTATAGAGCCGTTACTGTTGGAGTGGGGTTATAATTCTTCCGACGGAAAAATAAATTTCTTTATACAGGATTTGTACGATATAGAAGAAAAAAATATCCATTTTATCACGCAAACCAATTTTGTACTTAAAAACCATATTCTCGGCCTCGGGATGAATAATTTTTCCGATTATACCGACCCGGGATCACTTTATCAAACAAATGCGGACCGTTATACCGTTACAACCTCTTGGGGGTTCCATCCGCAGGATAGCAAATGGAAATTTGATGTAGGATTTGATGTTTCTTTGTTCCGCGGCACATGGCACGGATTTAATAAAATGGCCCGCGTCAGCCGCGATTTTCACGATGCCCGTTTAGAATTAACCGCGCGGGACAGAAACCACAACCTGTCCTTCGGCTTACGCGTAAATATTTTATGCGGCGGCGACAAACGCGCCCAAACCCAAAAACAAACCGAAGAATTGTATTGGTATCCGTGGCGCAGTGAAGGCAATTTACGAGATTAACCGACAGGAGAAAACAGATGGTCAGCCCACTCATATATCATAAACAAGGTTGGATAGAAGTTATTTGCGGATGTATGTTTTCCGGTAAAACGGAAGAACTGATCCGCCGCGTACGCACCGCACTGATTGCGAAACAAAAAGTACAGTTGTTTAATTCCAAATTAGATACACGCTACGGAATTGGCAGCATTATCAGCCACAATCAAAACAAAGTAGATGCTTTGTGCGTAAAAAATTCCGCCGAAATTTTATCCTTAATAGAAAAAGATACGCAAGTCGTTGCGATTGACGAAGTCAACTTCTTTGATAAAGGGATTATAGAAGTGTGCGATAAACTTGCCAATATGGGCAAACGCGTTATCGTAGCCGGGTTAGATACCGACTACCGCGCCGAACCGTTTGAAGTAACGGCCGCCCTGCTTGCCAAAGCGGAATACGTTACTAAAAACCTTGCCGTTTGTACAAAATGCGGCAATCCTGCGAGTTTTACGCAACGTACCAGCAAAGATACCAAACGCATTGTAGTAGGCACTACGGATGCGTATCAAGCGCGTTGCCGCCGGTGCTATAAAAAGCCGAAAGCAAAATAAGTTTCACCCATAAAAAACGCCCTCGGTTCGTCCGAGGGCGTTTTCGTTATCATCTGTTAGAAACTCCAATGCGGCGTAAAGGAATCTCCTTTTAAATCCGTCAGTAAGTGCGGCGCACTGCCGTCCATATCCATCATATATAACTGCCGTTTACCGTTGCGGTCGGTGGTAAAAACAATAAAACGGCCGTCGGGGGACCACGTTGGGTCTTCATTAGAACCGGCATCCGTCGTCAAACGACGCAATTGTGTGCCCGTCAAATCCACAAGAAAAATATCCATGGGGTGAAACGACGATTCACGCCCTGCAAATACAATCCACTCGCCGGTCGGCGACCATTGCGGACTGTCCGACCAGTTGAAATTTTTAGTAAGCGGACGCGTAGAACCGGTGGCAAGTTCCATGACATAAATCTGCGGGTTCCCCGCGCGGTTAGATACAAACGTGATGTATTTTCCGTCCGGCGAGTAAGACGGCGAACCATCCACCGAGGCCTTGTTGGTAATACGCGTTTTCTTGTGTGTTTCCAAATTATAAATAAAAATGCTGGGGTTGGCACCGCCGGTGCTGGTAAACGCAAGCGCTTTTCCGTCAGGGGATACACCGCCGATCAAACTAAGCCCGCCTTTCAAAATAATCGGTGAAATGCGGCCCGCTTTTAAGTCAATAGCAAAAATATCCGGATTGCGGTACTTATACGTAGTGTAGAAAATACGGCCGTCCTTGGACCAACGCGGCAGAAGCGAAATACTTTTATCGTTGGTTAATTTCTTCAAGTTTTCTCCGTCGTAGTCCACAACATAAATTTCTTTGTGGCGGGTAGAATTGTTGGCAAACGCAATACGCGTATCCGCGATACCGCGCTTACCCGTCAACGCATTGACCACTTGATCGGACGCCACGTGAGCCAAACGGCGTAAACTGTTTTGTGTTCCCTGAAAGGCCTTGGCAAATACGGAGGAACGCATGGAAACGTCGTATATATATATCTTAATCGTATAATAAGGGGCCGTATAAGAAATGTTACCGGTCAGCACATAACTGGCATGGGCTTTATTCCATGCGGAAAGACTGTCCTTCAAGGTAGCCGGTGTAACATTAGGGCCGTCTTCCGAGACGTCAAAATACCGCGTAAACAATAAATCCGCACGCATGACATCATGTACGTTTTGGGCGTCGGATAAAATCTCATCCGACGATACAGTAAAAATGGGCATCCCGATCAGCGGAAGTTGTTTATCCCCGCGGGAAGTAATACCGATATACACGTCTGTTTGAGTGGCCGCTGACGCAGTTCCGCCCGCAAACATACAAACAGTACATAAGATTAAAAGTAACAATTTTTTCATAATACAACCCACGCGCTTTCGGCGTGCTTATTTCAAGTTGGAAAGTTCCGTCTTCGCCTGTGTGGCTTCGGGAGCGGAAGGAAAATCTTTTATAATGGAAGACAAATACTTTTTGGCTTCGTCTTTTTTACCTAACGGTACAATGCTAAGCGCATATTTCAAGCGGGCGGAAGGAATCAATTTGCTCTTGGGATTTTTTTGTAAAAGTGTAGCATACGCAATGGCCGCCTGTTTTGTTTGGCCGGCCGCCGCATAGGCATCTCCCATGAAAATATAGGCCTGCTCGGCTTGCTCGCTTTCCGGATATTTGGAAAGATACAATTTAAAACCTTCCACCGCTTGTTCGTTTTCGCCTTTATCTAACAAACTTTTGGCCTGTGAAAACAAATCGGAAGGAAGAACGGGTTGTACCTGTTTTTGTTCCGGCTTTTTTTCGGCGACTTGACGCACAACCGCGGAAAGATCGTCTAACTTAGCAGATAAATTTGAAAACTGCCCGTCCAACTGTGAAAAATTCTCGTTGGAAACGGACAAATTCTGGTTTAATTCTTCCATTTTACTGGCAAGTTCCGCCTGATTAGACTGCATTTGAACAATCGTTGTATTGAGTTCCTGTAACTGTAATTTGAGCGTGCTCATATCACGTTCACTGGCAATACAACCGGACAACAAAAAGCCCGAACCTGCCATAAAAATAGAGATAATTATACTTTTTTTCATGAGATTCGGGCTCCCGTTGTCGTACAAATTAGTTGGCGCTTAAAAGCGTATCGGCTCTGCGGTTTTTGCTCCAGCAGGCGGTGGTGGCCTCAAAGCAGACCGGTTTTTCTTCGCCGTAAGAAACCGTGGCGATTTTATCGGCCGGAATACCAAGGCGGACATAATACGCTTTTACTTCATCAGCACGTTTTTGTCCCAGAGCAATGTTGTAAGAAGTAGTGCCTCTGTCGTCACAGTTACCTTCTACCGTTACTTGATAGTTGGAAACAGCGGCGGCAGCCGTTTTAATGGCTTGCGCATTGGCTTCTACGATTTTGCGGGCATCGGCAGACAAATTGTATTTGTCTAACGCAAAATGTACCGAACCTAAAGATACTTCTTGGGTGGGCACATTTATTTCCGCAAGGTCGGTTTCGGTCAATACCATTTCGGTATTGCCGGAAGACAAGGCAGCAGCAGCATCAGCGTTGGCATCATCTTTAACGTTCTTTTTACAGGCGGTTAAACCAGCAGCCAACGTGAGTACGAGTACAACTTTGACTAAGTTTTTCATTTCTCTCTCCGTTTTATAGGTTTTTTCTATGTATAAATAATACTAACTTTTCGGGAAACGGGTCAATAAATTTTCTACCCCTCTTTCCTGATTTTTACGGCTTTTATCCCAGCAGTTTCGCAAGCAGCTGGCTAATAACGCGCGGATTGGCTTTACCTTTACTTAATTTCATAACGCCTCCGACGAGGGCGCCAATCGCCGCTTTATTTCCTTTCTGGTAATCGGCTACGGCCTTGGGATTGGCCGCAATGGCTTCCTTCGCCCATGCTTCCAGCTGGCCTTCGTCGCTTACCTGTACCATGCCGCGTTTTTCTACCACGGCAGCGGGTGCTTCGCCCGTTTTCCAAATTTCGTCAAACACGTCGCGGCCTTGTTTGCGGGTAATCTTACCGCTTTCCACCATTTCCAACAATTCGGCTAAACGGCTTGCCGGTATCGGCGAATCTTCAATTTCTTTCTTCTCGGCATGTAACACACCGAGCAAATCCGTCTGAATCCAGTTGGAAGCCGTTTTCAAAGGCACTTTTCCGCTCGCCGTTACCTGTTCAAAATAAGCGGCAATTTCGCGCGAAGAAGTTAATACTCCCGCATCATATGCGGAAAGCCCCGCTGCCACAAACCGCGCTTCCTTTGACGACGGCAGTTCCGGCATATCTTGTTTTACTTTTTCCAACCACGATTCCTGTAAAATAACCGGCGGCAAATCCGGCTCCGGGAAGTAACGGTAATCAAGCGCATCTTCTTTGGAACGCATCGGCTTGGTAACAAGTTCTTCTTTATCCCACAAGCGCGTTTCCTGTTTGACCGTTCCCCCCTCATTTAAAATTTTGGTCTGGCGGTCAATTTCGTACATCAAGGCCTCGCGCACGCCCTTAAACGAGTTCAGATTTTTGATTTCGGCGCGCGTACCGAATTTTTCCGTTCCTTTCGGTCGAAGTGAAATATTTACATCTACGCGCAATTCGCCTTTTTCCATATCGCAGTTGGAAGCACCCACCCAACGCATCAACCGTTTAATTTCCGTTAAATACGCATACGCTTCATCTGGCGAGCGCATATCGGGCATGGAAACAATTTCCAATAGCGGCGCGCCGGCGCGGTTGTAATCTACCAACGAGTACGTACTTTCATGGGAAGATTTGGCGGCGTCTTCTTCCAAGTGGGCATGGTGGATGCCGATTTTCTTTTTCTGTAAATTATCTTTCGGGCCGTAAGTAATTTCAATAAATCCAGCGCCGTTAATCGGCTCATCATATTGGGTAATTTGATACCCTTTCGGCAAATCCGGATAAAAATAATGTTTGCGCGAGAAAGAGGAATACATATTGGTGCGGCAATTCATAGCAAGCCCCGCACGCACCGCGAGTTCAATGGCGCCTTCCGTCAGTACCGGCAGAACCCCCGGGTGTCCCATACAAACAGGACAAACCGCCGTATTGGGGGTTGTTTCTTCACCTACACCGTTAGGGCAGGTACAGAAAAGTTTTGTTTTACTTGCGAGTTGTACATGTATTTCCAACCCGATAACAGGTTCAAATTCAGTCATAGTATCTCCTAAAATATTATAATATCAAATTATGGGAACTCTTTTTAAGCCAACTTCGTACCGCAAGGGCGCCGCTTGGGCGGTAGCCGCCACTTTTTTATGGAAATTGATTTCTTTCGCAAGTGCGTTGTTAATGGCGGCGTTGTTTGGGGCAACGTATAAAACGGACGTCTATTTTTACCTCATTATGTTGATCGGGTTCGGGCTAACTTTTGCAAACCGCTTAAACAGTACGGTACTGATTCCGGAAGCATTATTTTTACAACAAAAAGATCCCGCGCAGGCCCACCGTTTTGTTTCCATGTGGTTTTACCTCTACCTTGTTTGCGGGATTCTCATTGTGGCGGGCGGTATTTTTATACCGGTACAGCTGGGTTGCTTTTTCTCCCGCTTTCAGCCGCAAGAACTACAAGCAGAGCAACTGCTCCTCACGTTGGGATTTCTCCTTTTTGCGCTTCAATTACTTACCTATTATTTACAGTCCGTAGCCGAAATGTACAAACTTTTCGGCACCGCATGGCTGGGCGTATTAAACGCTTTATGTCCGTTTTTGTGGTTGCTGGGAGCCGGACGGGAAATCGGACTGATCGCCATGGTGTACGGCTTTCTATCCGCTAATGTACTTCAAATTGTTGCCTTGCTTTTACTGTTAAAACAAGAAACGGGAAAATTCTTTTTGCCCGCATGGGTACATTTACCGAAACGCATTAAACAAAACGCACTTTCCGGCCAAGTACTTGCCGTATTTGAAATTATCAACAGTTTAGTACCGGTTTATCTGATCAGTTCCATGGGAGCCGGTATGATAAGCGCGCTGAACTATTGCCGGCAACTGACCGATTCCCCAACGGAAATTTTAACAAACCGCGTCGTTAATATTTCAAAAATTGCCCTGACGGAAGATGCCGCCAAACAAACGGAAGAAAAATTTAATCAAACTTTTTTGGCGTCCAATTTTATTTTGCTTTTTTTCTTAACGCCACTCGTTATTTTCAGCTGCTATTTTGCGAAGGATATTGTCTCGCTGTTTTTTGAACGCGGAAATTTTACAGGTAAAGCCGTACAAGACACGGTTTCCTTTCTGCGCCCGTTTATTTTTACCGTCCTCTTACTGGCACCTGCCATGATACAAGGGGCCGCCGTAGCGGCCATGCGGAAAATAAAAGAAAATTTTCCCTTTTCGGTCGTTTCGTCGTTGATTTTTCTGAGCGGTGTATGGTTTCTTGTTCCCCGTTACGGGGCGTTCTCGTTTGCGTATATTTCCGTTGCGGGGCTTGTGATAAGCGCGCTCATAAACGGAATCTTCTTCCGCCGCTATTTACCGTCCGTACCGTTTTTTAAAATGTATGCCGATACGGGGGTGCTGATTTTGCTCAATCTGATCAGTTTAATCCCTGCGGCATGGTTGCGCACGAAACTACCCGTATTGCCGTACTATTGGACCATTTTTGTCTGCGGGATTGTCTATGTAGGTATCTTGGCGGTGTTGTACAACAACCGCAAGTATTGGAAACGGCTAACGGAAGGTTTTTAATTCTTCCCGTACGGCATTCATTACACGAACGGGCGTGATTTGTTCCAAATTTTTACAACGCGGATACCCCAGCGCGCAATTAAAGTACCAATCCGGGCCGGAAAGCCACATACACGGACGGCACACTTCCTCACTTAAATTACGGTTTTTGGAAAGGCCGAAACAATCTTTTGACGTCAAACTGAAAAACACAACCGCTTTTGTGTTGAGCCACCTTGTCAGCTGCGCAAGGCCGCTTTCGCCGTCTATATGAAGAAGCGATCCGTTCAGCAAAGCAGGGAGCTGCGGCAAGGTTGTTTTGCCGATCAGATCCACATCCACCCCTTCCAACTTTTGACTGTTTTTTCCTCCCACCTGTACGACTAAAACGGAAGGATATTCCTGTTTGAAAAGCCGGATAAATTCTTGCCATTTTTCCGTTTCCCAACATTTTAAGGGCAAACGGCCGTTTAAGCGAATTTCCGTATTGACCCCGTTGTGGACGGTAATATATTTTTTCCCCGTAAGTCCGTATTTTTCTAATACGGCGGGATTTAATAATTCGGGCGGTAAAAGCCCTGTCGTATCGGACGGATAATCCAACCCGCTTAAATAACTTTGCCCCAACAGTTGCGGCTCGTGATGGGCCGCCAAAAAACGCCCCAGCACTTCGTCCATCAGGTAATTATCCCCTACCAAGAAATCCAACTGTTTTTGGCGTTCCAATCCTTTTTTCAAAACGGGAATTAGGTGCGGGGCAATTTGCTCTATACGTTTCCAATCCGCGTGTACTGTTTTAAAAGACAAACAAATTTCAAAGGCAAGGTCGTAGCGGTACCAAAGCGGAATTTTTCCTTCCAAAAAAACGTGTTTCTCATCTTGCGGAAAAAGAGCCGTAGCGGCACCCGGTGCATCCGTAAAAAAATAGAAAACGGCATCGGGCAATAATTCGCGCAATTTTACAAGGGCAATACGGTTGGCCGCACAATCCCCGATACCGCCCCGCATGTGAAAATATACGTGAAGACGGTTATCTTTCGGCGGTGCTTTTTGTAAATACGAGAGGAAGCGGCGCCGTACGTCCCACCAAATATGATTACGCCAAAACCGATACGCAAGCGCCCAACGTACAACCTTACAATCGTGTCCGTACATTTCAAGCGTTGTTTTGATTTCGCGTAATTCTACACGTGTTTTATCGCTGTTCCAATCAATCATTTTTCCTCAAAAAAGGCCGTAAACGCTTCAAAGGGATAGCGGTCTTTCATTTCCCATGCGCGCACGGCAAAACCGACCCGTTTTCCCCAATCCACCATCAGTTCGTCCAACGCAATCGTCAGCGGTTCTTCTTCGCCCGCATTGACGATAACGCCGTTGACACCGTTGGTAATCAGCGAATCTACCCCCGGCACGTCCGTTGCCAAGACCGGCAGTTTGCTTGCCATAGCATCTAAAATAATGCTGATATCTTGCGCTGCGCGGGAAGGACTTACATAAATATCCGCGTTACGAAGTAAACTGTATATATCGGTTTCAGCCCCTAACAGTTCGGTGGCGCTTTCCAATTTATGTTTTTGAATAAATTTTTTAAGAGCACTTTTTTGCGGACCGTTGCCGACAATGGTTAAATGCCACGAGGTATGTGCGGGTGAAAGACGTGCCCACGTTTGAAGCAGAACGTCAAAACCGCCGTCACGCGTACAATCGCCAAAAGCCACAATGTTATTTTCCCGCTTGAAACAGGACGGTTTATCGTAATTGTAATGTTCCACCCAAATAGCCGGACTCGCCACACGGACGGCGTTAGCGCTATACACGCGCGTATTTAGTTTTTTACTGCTTTCGCCAAGCACAACAACGCGGGCGGCTTTTTGTAAAAATGCTTTTTTATTTTTGACGGGTTTATCCTCTTTGAAATTTTCCGGCTCTACGTAAATAAACGGGATTTTAAACCCGACAGCCGCTTCACAAATCGGAAGTCCGACAAACGAAATTACTTTTTCGGCCTTTGTTTTCTTTAATACATTTGTAAATGATTTTACGGTAGCCGCGGCCGCTACTTCGGCCGTTTCAAAAGGGGTATAATCCGGCAAAACGGATTTTTTCCCAACGAGGACTGCTTCCGTACCGCGCGTTCCCAATACTTGTGCCAAGTGTATCCCCAAACGCACACCGGAAAAATTTTTCTGTTCCCCTAAATAGATAATTGTTCTCATAATACTTCTCCCTTAATTTTTTCGTACTCTTTATTTTACATAATTGGGAGAAGATTGTTTTTGACGGTAAAGTTTGCTATAATATATATGCGGGGTAGAGAAGCCTGGTATCTCGCAAGGCCCATAACCTTGAGATCACTGGTTCAAATCCAGTCCCCGCAATTTTTTATTCTTACCGCCCTTACAGGCGGTTTTTTTATGGTTGTTCCGTAAAAACCTTAATCCGGAATATGCAGTTGCGAACACACATCTTTGGTAGAAATATGCCGGATAATACGCTGACTATCTACGGTGACATTTTTTTCCTTGTATCCCACATAGTAACAACAACCACACGATTCTCTGATACTGTAGATCGTATTTCCGTTTTGTAACGTATATTGGGAAGAAGGGACGCCTTTTTTCATGACGTACTCGTCAAAATTTTTTCCGATGTACTCGTCCACTTTGCGCGCGGCACTCTTTTTAGGCGCTACATGGCCGGACGAGGCACATGCCGTCACCCAACAAGATAACAGTAAAAGCAGAAAAATATTTTTCATAGGAACACACCCCCTCTGTGGCTGAACTACATACTATTATAACACACGTAACCGGCTTTTTATTGCAAAAATATCTTAAATCCATGTAAATACACCATTTCCTTCAAAATTGCTACAATACAAGAGGCATCTTTCCCGAACGGGCAGATAGCCGTTATTTATATTAACGAAGTAGCGCTAGGTTATGCCGATTGGCAGACCCGGGCAGGAGAGTATATGTTGTTAGCATTGGATGTAGGAAATACGCAAATTTTTGCGGGCGTATTTGATAAGGATTTATTATTTCGCTTCCGCAAATCTTCCCAAGTTATCTTTACGGCTGATGAATTAGGTTTATTCCTTCGCCAAATTTTACGAGAACATGAAGTGTCGCCGAACGATATCACGGCTATTGCCGTTTCGTCGGTTGTGCCGGATTTATCCCATACGATCGCGACCTGTGCCCGAAAATATTTCGGCGTGGAACCGTTTTTTATACGCTCCGGCATTAAAACGGGTATCAAAATTACCACCGTTTACGGGGAAAAATTAGGCGCGGACCGCTTATCCGATTTGGTGGGCGCCCAGCAAATCCGACCGGACGAAAATTTAATTGTGCTGGATTTCGGCACCGCCAACACGTATGATGCGTTATCAAAAGACAAAGAGTATAAGGGCGGGTGTATTACTGCCGGTTTGGGTACACGCTTAAAAGCACTTTGTCTCCACACGGCGCTATTGCCAAAAGTGGAAATTGTACAAGTTCGCCAAGCCGGCGGGCTTAGCACCGAAGAACAAATGCAGGCAGGATTGTATTATGGTCAACTCGGCGAACTCAAAGAGCTGGTATATCGCTTGCGGCTGGAAGCATTTAAGAAGGAAAAAGCCGTTGTAATCGCCACCGGCGGATTTGCGCGGTTATTTGAGAAATGCGGACTTTTTGATATTTATGAGCCGGATTTAGTATTACACGGAATTAAAAAATTATGGCAAATGAACCAAGAAACCCCCAAGAGGAAAACAAGATGACCAATAAAAATATTTTATTTTTACTCAGCGGTTCTATTGCCTGTTTTAAGGCATGTGAGGTAATTTCCGCGCTTGTAAAAAATTCCTGTCAAGTACAAACGGCCGTTACCCAAAACGCGCTTAAGTTTATCGGGATTGCCACTTTGCAAGGGTTGACCAACCGCAGCGTTTATACGGATATGTTCGGCCCGCGGCAACAAGGTACGGAACACATCCACCTCAATCAATGGGCCGATATTACGGTCGTTTGTCCGGCCAGCGCCAACGTAATCGGGAAAATGGCAAACGGTATCGCGGACGACGAAGTCAGCACATTACTGCTGTCACACGATTTTCAAAAACCGTGTCTGCTTGTCCCCGCGATGAATACAAATATGTATCATCATCCGGCTACGCAACAATCCCTTGAGAAACTGAAATCGTGGGGCATTCATGTCATGGCGTGCCGCCGCGGGCGGTTGGCGTGCGGAGTGGAAGGAGAAGGCCGCATGCCCGAACCTGCAGACGTATTAGCCGCGATAGAGGAACTTGTAAAGTGAAATTTCTCATTACCTCCGGCGGTACGGTGGAACCGATAGACGCAGTCCGCGTGCTTACCAACATCAGTTCCGGCCATACCGGCGCTGTTTTGGCAACGTATTTACTTCAAAAAAATCATGACGTTACGTTGCTGCGCTCTATCCATGCGGAGCCGGTCCCGAAAACCGAAAATATCGTTTTTGACAGTTTTAAGAGTTTAGATGCCGCGTTGCGGGCACTTTTGGCACATGAAAATTTTGATGTGATTATTCATGCGGCCGCCGTCTCCGATTTTACGGTAGATAAAATTTCCCAGCAAGGAAAAGAAATCTCCGTTGCCGATCAGCAAAAAATAAAATCGGGGTTACCCCTTGTTCTATATCTGAAACCTACGTTTAAAGTGATAGACCGTCTGTTACAATACGCTTCCAACCGGCCCACAGTGGTAGGGTTCAAATTGACAAGCGGGGCTAATCCCGACCAAGTAAAAGAGGCCGTCTTAAAAGTAAAAGCGGATTGGGTTGTACATAACGATATGACGGATATACGCGCCCGACGGCGAATTTTTACGATTTATCAGCAAGGAACGGCAAAAAAACACTTATCAAGCGTGGAAGAACTTGCCGCGTGGCTTTCCGATTTACACAAAGTCTAATGTTTTCCTCTTTTCTCGGTTAATTAACCGATAAAAACGGTTAGTGTTTATGCTAAAATTTTGACTGGGGATGAAAGGATGAAGTCCCCTTTCGGGGGTGTTTAAATGCGTACAATAGGCATAATTTGGGCAGCAGGATGCTGACTGTAAAAAAACTTAAATTTTAGTTAGAATATAAAGTATGAGAAAAGGAATATTTATATTGGGGAGTATTTTTTTATTAAATCTGTCTCTAGTAGCACAAGAGATTATATTGTTGCCTCAAGGAAAAGACCAGCCGTTTCCTGACATTAAGCTAGTTGAAACTGCTTTGTATTCTATTCCTTTCACAGATTGTATGCCTTGTGAGGACACTCCTTTAATGCAAACAATCAACAAAGAAGATTTAGAAGGTATTTCCAAATTACTACAAAATGGTGCCGACATCAATGAACTTCCACAAAAAACTGTAGATTATAATTGTCCTTGCGAGTCACCTCTTTCCGTAGGAGTATCTACGGGTAACAAAAAAATAGTTTCGTATTTACTGGAACAAGGAGCCAAGCCAAAGAATAGTACTGTATGGGGAAAAGTCATTGAGAAAAATCAAAAAGAAATAGCCGAGTTGTTGTTGGCGCACGGTATTTATCCCCAGATGAAAGATTTACGTAACATGATTGTGCAAGATGAATCTGATTTGCTAAAAACAGTTTTAAGGAAAGATAAAAATATTTCTAACCAGCAAAAAGAAGAAATCTTAAAAATGGCTAAAGATTGGTTAAACGATGACGTCGTTTCGTTTTTAGATCCAAATTACCAACGGTTAAAAAAAGCTTTAGAAAATAAAGACACAAAAAAAGTGAAGAATATTGTCATTTCCGCCGGGCCGAATCTGGCAAGATATATGTTGCTTCAATTCTCTGCAGTAGGTGATTTGGATGCAATAAAAACGCTATTTTCTTCCGAGATTAATTTACAAACAGAATATACCGACGTTTGGGGAAACACTCCGTTAATGTTGGCTGTAATGAATGAACATTTGGATATTGCCCAGTTTTTACTTGAGAAAGGCGCTCAGGCAGATGTAACTGTTTCTTTTTTTGATTTTACTTCTCCTACCATAGCTGAAGGGTATCTTGATGCTACGGCCTATACGGCCCTCATGAAAGCATTAGAACGCAAGGATCAGACAATGGTAGATTTGCTCATTAAATACGGAGCTAAAGATCGCTTGCTGATATTACCCGGTATTACTATGGAAGGACCCCATTTAAGAACTATTTCGGCAGGCATTAATAAAAAATGTGCTAGACACCGCAAGGCCAATTATTGGCTCTACGGTGGGCCTGGCTACCCTTACCCTGTAACGGAAGAATCTTGGGAAAAGGAATGTGATTTTCCGACTGAATCTCAGGTGTATCATTATTTCTTTGATAACTTTAAACCTTAAACCACTTCCTAGCCACCCTTGTCAGCATAAATAGAAAATATTTGAGGAAAAGCTCAAAAAACCGCCAAAATTCGCATGCTATGAGTGGTTTACAAAAAATCCCCTCGGGCGCTAGGACTAAAAGTAAGTTATTATTTAAGCAAATATGGTTTATCTATGATACAATCTAATATGTTGGTAGAAAAATTTGATTTACAACCGAAAAAATAAAACATGCAAAAACCGCTTACCATAATCACAACACTCATTTTAATCGTGCTCATAGGTTATGTTGCACTTCATTTACAGAAAGAATTTGGAATATTCAATACGTCCTATATCAAAACAACTGTAAATCACTTAAAACCGAGTGATACAGACCAAGTTCGCAAAGTGGCTCCTTTGCCGGATTATAAAAAAGAAATTCCGGTACGCCCGCTGGTAGCATTAAGCGGAGCATCCCGAGATCAAGTGTTTAATTTGCGCAAAGAGGCTGTCGCCAACTCTCCGTTTGCGCAAGAAAATTACCGCCCGCTTGACTCGGTGTTTGGCCAAATTGAATCCGGCAAACCATGGTATGCGCTTTCCCTTTGCCGCGGGAAAAAACAGGCCGGAACGGATGGCCCATCCGAAGAAACGCGGTTCATCAATAACCCCACGGCCTTGGTAGCAATTCATCCTAATATTATTTTTATTTCGGACAATAAAAAGTGGTGTACAAAAGAAAATTATAACTCTATTATTCAAAAAATAACGTTTGACGGACCCAAGCGGGAAATTACCGTTACTTATTTAGATTTACCGATTGAGTATTCCGAAAGAATGCCTTATGATTTAAATGGTGTCAATGCGCGTGACTTAGGTTATCCGTTTATCTATATAGACATGAAACATTCCACTTATAAGCCGTCTTTTAGGCATAAACCCAATGCTTCTACTCATGTGTATGAATTCCGTGACTTTTTACATGTGGGTTCTTCTTGTGAGGTAGAAGGAGGGTGTAATAACGGTTCCCCCGAGCAGCCCGAAGTGCAATTTGATAGAGATCCGCGAAAGTCCAAAATGCCGCGCGAAATATATATCAAATTGTGGAAAGAACAACCGCAGTCCCCCCAGCAAACACCGGATCTGGTAGAAAAAATTATCATATTACCCAAGGGTAAGACTACTAATGCCCGTTATTACTAAAGATTATTAAAATAAAAATTAGTCTATAAGAAAAATAATCTTTTATCTCTATTCAAAACTTTCTTTATGTTTTAACGCAAAAACAAGGTGGCGCGCGCGACCCCGGCTTTTGATTCTCGACGCAACACCAAGCAGTTGGTGTTGCTCGTACTCCTAATTAAAAACCCCCTTTCGGGGGTTTTCAAATTCATACGGTGGGTGTATTGGATAGCAAGGTGCCGACGGATGTTTTTGTTAGCGACTCATTAAGTATAACATAACAAACACAACAATAATCCATACAATAAATAAGAATAGAAAGCCGAATATGTACAAAATAGTAAAAAATTTTCCCCATCCTCGGCGGGTGCGGTATTGAACTTTTAAGTCCTCTATTATGCCAAAATTTTTTCCATACTTGTAGTACTGTCTAACTTTTTCCTTTATATAATCACTTCCGTCCACTTGATATGAAAAATGAGGGATTACTTCATGATTTTTTACTAAATCCAGAGTTGCTTTCCAAGGAGGAACAATCGGTCCTTCCATAAGAGAGGTTCGATTATTACTGGTTGAGAATTTATATATGATTGGTTTTGAATTTTGTATGTCTATCTCTAATGTTGTATCCCCATCTATCCGACCGAAATCCGATACATAAAGACGAACATGAAAATTTTTTATATCTTGTTTTTCAATAATTCTTTTAGATACAACAACATTTTTACATCTATAAACCAATTGTAAATAGCTATCATATATTACTATTTCCGACAAATATGTTTCGTTATAGGCATATTCCCTAAAAATCAACAAAAGCAATAGAACTAATAGTAATATGCCCAAAAATGGATGTTCCAAGAAGGCAACTGTGCCAAGCAATATTGACAATAAAACCAACAAAAGATATTGCCTAATTCCGTTTCGTCTTTGAATAATGATTCGGGTGCTTTTGGTTTGTTCCATATTGTTGTTATGTCCGATTATTTGTTCCAATTATATTGTACTACTTTTTACCAAACGGCCTTTATAAAACCAAAACCCCCTTTCGGGGGTTTTTAAATTCATACGGAGTGACACGTTCGGTCACAAGTCGCCTTACTGACGTGCGGCGCTCGCGACCCCGCCTCCCCATGCTCGCCTTTCGTGCCGTTGGCACTCAAACTCGCATAAGGGTCCGGCTTTCGAATCTCGACGCGGCATAAAGCAGTTTATGCCGCTCGAACCTCTACATAAATTTAAAAACCCGCACGAGGCGGGTTTTTAAATTCATACGGAGTCGACGAGATTCGAACTCGCGGTCTCTGCCTTGACAGGGCAGCGTGTTAACCAGGCTACACCACGACTCCAAACTGCTTAAATCTTTCCTTACTTATATTATAACTTAAAATTGACGAAAGCGTCAATTTATTCTATTCGTCAAATTGGCCCCAGAGGATTTGCTCCAGCTCCAATACGACTCCAAACTTCTGCCGAACTTCTTCGCGCACTCTATCCATCAGCGTTTTGATATCTTGAGGGGTAGCATGGTTAAAATTGACGATAAATCCGGCATGTTTTTCCGACACTTTCGCCCCGCCTACCGACAGTCCCCGCAGTCCCGCCGCATCCACAAGGCGCGACGCGTAATCGTTCGCCGGACGTTTAAAAACACTTCCTGCCGACGGATATTCCAACGGCTGTTTTTCTATACGGTTATGCTGAACCGTATTGCGCGCGGAAATTAACTGTTGGTAGTCACCCTTTGCCAGCGAAAATCCGGCCGACATAATAATATAATTTCCGATTCCTTCTACTTTTCGGTAGCCGTATTTGACATCACTTTTTAAAAGTGTCGCCGGACGGCCTTCCCAATCAATCACATCAAAATATTCCAAACAGTCAAATGTTTCCTGCCCGAAGGCGCCCGCGTTCATATACACCGCGCCGCCCACGCTCCCCGGGATGCCGGATAATTTTTCCATACCCGCAAGCCCCGCTTTACAGGCCAACTGACATACTTTATCCAACGCCGCACCGGCTTGGGCTTTTATCGTATTACCGGAAACGGAAATTTGATTCATCCTTTTGGTGGAACACGTAATACCGCCGATTCCGTGTTGACTTACCAAAATATTGGAACCGAAACCGATAATGCGCAGCGGCACTTGCTCCGTACGAGCCAATTTAAGAACAAAACTCCACTCTTCGCTTGTTTGAGGATAGACATATACTTCCGCCGGACCTCCCGTACGATACGTCGTATGGCCGGCCATCGGCTCCTCAAACAAGCAATTTTCAGCGGTAAAAAATTCTTTCAGGGTTTGCTTATAATCCATAATTAAAAGCTAAGCCCCAATCCTCCGGTAAAACCGTGGCTGTCTTTTGTAACCGTATAGGCCACAAAACCGGAGAATAATGGGAACGGATGGATATCCACCCCTACCATCGCACGCGGAGTAGCGTCCGTATCCGAGCGGTTAGCCGCACCGAATCCGCGGGTGTGAATACGTCCGATATCATACCCTACACCGACGTACGGCGTGAAAACGAGTACCGACATGCTGGCAACCGCGGAGGCGGAATAGTGTTGGTGCGTGTACCAATCGGTCCGGCCGTTATCATAAAATGCCCCGAAAGACAGGTGAAGCATTTCAATTACGTCCATTTGATAGGTTAAACCACCGCCGAGAGAACGGTATCCGTTCATATTCGTACCGCGCGCAACGACGCCGATACCAATCACAGGGATACGCGTTTCCGCCATCAGAAACGGAAGCACAACATAATCGTCGGAAGAAATATCATTGTCATTAGACGGTTTTAAAACACTGATATTACCGCCCGCATTAAAAGCCGGAAAAGTAGCATTTCTTCCCGTCTGAAAATCCACCATACCGACCATGGACATCAAATCGCGGTTATAAGCGGATAAATTGGAATTAGCGGAATAATGATTGCGGAAATCATCCCCGATATCCGTAGCTCCGGCAAAAACGGCACCGGACAACACAACAAACAACACTGCTAACAGTTTTTTCATAGACACTCCATTTGATAATTTTACAGATATATAATATCATAGAAAAAGACAGCATTTTTAGCAACTTGTTTACATTTTTATATAAAAGAGGAAAAATATGGTCAGTACATTAGCCGGAACTCTCACAAAAGAAAAAATTGATACGGAAAAATTGCAGCACGATTTTTTTAACCCGCCGTCTGCGCCCGTCCCCGTTAAATTCGGGACGTCAGGGCACCGCGGCACATTGGGCAGCGGTTTCTGTGCCCTTCACGCCAAGGCCATCGCGCAAGCCGTCGCACGGATTCACTTGGAAAATAAAATAGAAGGCCCTATTTTGGTAGGCGGGGACACACGCTTGATGTCCAAAACCACGGCTCAAATTTGCGCACAGGTATTAACCGCCAATGGGCTTAAAGTCGTCCTGCCCGATATTCCCGTACCGACGCCTGTTTTTTCGTTTGAAATTTTGCGGGGAACCGCGTGCGCCTGCTTAAACGGGACCGCCAGCCATAATCCGCCGCAAGATATGGGCTTAAAATATAACCCTTCCAACGGCGGACCTGCCGACAGTACGCTGACTTCCAAAATAGAAACGTATGCCAACGAATATATGGCACATCCGGAAAAAATCAAATGTATTTCGCTGGAGGAAGCCAAACAGCAACAACTGATCTTACAGGAAGATATCGTTACCCCTTATGTAACCGCACTTTCCAAGTATATTGATTTTAATGCGATTAAAAATTCCGGTAAAAAATTTGCCGTTCATCCGTTAGGAGGCAGCAGTTTGGCCTTTTACCGCGCCATTAAAGAAAAATATCAATTGGATAATTTGGATATTGTCAGCACGCAGGTAGATCCGACCTTCTTTTTTATTCCGATAGACCACGACGGTAAAATCCGCATGGATCCGTCCTCCAAATACCCTATGTCGCCGCTGATTGACTATGTACAAAAAGGCGGTTACGATTTTGCCGGCGCGTCCGATCCGGACGCAGACCGCTTCGGATGTGCTACACCGAAAGGCGCATTGATCTCGCCCAACCATGCGTTGTGCGTCATGGCGGATTATTTAATACGTCACAAAAAAATCCAATTGGCCTCGTCTATCGGCCGTACGCTCGGAACAACCGCCCTGTTAGATAAAATTGCCGCCGCGCATAACCTGTCTTTAGATGAAGTCAACGTGGGTTTTAAGTATTTTGTAAAAGGACTGTTTGAAGGGAAATATGTGTTGGCCGGAGAAGAAAGCGCCGGGATGAGCGTATCGGGCTGGACAACGGAAAAAGACGGTATTTTTGCCGTCTGTCTGCTGATGGAAATTACCGCAAAAGAAGGCGATATTGACGCCTTATACAATGCCTTAACCGCCAAATACGGCACTTCCTATTACACGCGGGTAGATTTTCCTACCGACGAACAAACCAAAAAGCGGATTCAAGCGTTAAAAGCACAGGATTTCAAAACGCTCACGCAAGTAGCCGGTGAAAAAGTAACCCGCGTGCGCGACAGCGACGGCATTAAGATTTATTTAGAATCGTCGTGGTGTTTGGGGCGCCCGTCCGGAACGGAAAACATCTTAAAAGTATATGCGGAAACATTTGTCAGTCAAGCGCATTTACAAGAGTTAATAGAAGAAGCACAAAAATTACTGAAATAAAACTTCCGGCATTAAAAAAAGCGCCCTTTTGAACGGGCGCTTTTTTAAGGTCCAAAAAACTTAATATCCTTTCTGGCCGACCAGTGATTCGTCGTTATCAATCCAATCCTGTACGTTGATAACGCGGTAGTCGGTTGCCGTATCCCGCACGATTACCTGTTTGATGCCGGCGTTGATAATCATACGTTTACACATAGAGCAACTGTTGGAATTGTTGATATATTCCCCCGTCTCTACTTCCCTACCGGATAAATACAAACATCCGCCCAACATTTTATCGCGCGAAGCACTGATAATGGCATTGGCTTCCGCATGTACGCTACGGCACAATTCGTACCGTTCGCCGCGCGGAATATTGAGTTGCTGGCGGATACAAAAACCTACATCACAACAATTTTTCCGCCCGCGCGGAGCACCTACATAGCCGGTGGAAATCACTTCATCATTATTGACGATTACCGCACCGTAACGGCGGCGCAAACAAGTGCCGCGCTTTGAAACAACGTCCGCTAAATCCAAATAGTAGTTGATTTTATCTTGCCGAACCATAAAAACTCCTTATCCGTGTATTTTTTCATTATATAAAAACCGTACGAAACGCGCTTATTTTTTATAGAAAGAACTAATCAATTTTTCCGCTTGCCCAAGGAAATACGAATTGTTAAACTGTTTTTCCTATCTAATAAATAGGAAAAATTCCTAAAAGGAGGTTCCCTATGGGAATGAAGGGAAGAGAAATCGTAGAACGTGCGGGAGTAGATGTAAATACGCTCATAAAACTACTCAATCAGGCCTATTGTGATGAATGGCTGGCTTACTACCAATATTGGGTGGGAGCCAAAATAGCACAAGGAATTTATGCGTGCGCGATAGCCGCCGAACTGGAAGAACATGCGCAAGAAGAATTGGAACACGCCCAAAAACTTGCCAAGCGTGTTGTGGAATTGGGCGGAACACCCGTTTTATCCCCCACCGAGTGGTTAAGCGAAAGTACATGCGGCTATCTAACACCGACCGATAAAGACGCATTGGCCATCCTCAAACAAAATTTACAAGCGGAACGCTGCTCCATAGAGGTTTACAACCGTATTTTAGAACGCTTACGCGGACGGGATCCGATTACCGCACACCTCATACGCAGTATTTTGGCTGATGAAGTGGAACACGAAGAAGATTTGGAGTCCTTTTGTCCGTCAAAGAATAAAAAAGAAAACAAACAATAGGGGGGATACGGTACAGCAAAAGAGAGCCGAACGGGCTCTCTTTTCATTTATCTAAAGATTCTTCCGTTTCCGGGCTTTCCGCCGGCTCTATGTGAAAAGACGCCAGCAACATATCTACCAGCCGGATATCGCTGGGATACTGTACAAGTTCGTGCGCCTTTAACAAAGACACCCAACGGATAGAAAGAATTTCGCTGGCATCATGTTTACCGATACGTCCCAATTTTTTCATCAAATACCATTGTACGGTTTTTTTGATACAATTCCCTTGGAACGTAAACGCGTAACGCACACGCAACATCGGGCGTACGATAACGGCTTTGTAACCGGTTTCTTCCAGCACTTCACGCAACGCGGCCTGACGGGGTGTTTCCCCCGCCTCAATATGGCCTTTGGGGAACGTCCAAATCTTTTTCCCCTTCATATTTTTGACTTGTACGAGCAACACCTTATGCCCGTCCAAAATCACGCCGCCGCATGAAAATTCCGAAACAATCATATACTTTTTTCTAAATGATACGCCGCATTTAAGATTTTTTCTTCCTGTAAAATCGGTCCGTACAACTGTACTCCGATCGGTAAGTTCTTTTCATCTTTGCCGAACGGCACGCTGATACCGGCAAGTCCGCCGATATTGCCTTGACAGGTATATAAATCGGCCAAGTACAACGCCAGCGAATTTTCTTCAACGGCGCCGATTTTAAAAGCCGTTGTAGGAGAAGTGGGCGTCAATAATACATCCACTTGTGTAAATACTTTTTTAAAATCTTCGCGGATAAGTTCCCGAACCTTCATAGCTTTTAAGAAACATTCCTCATACCGTCCGGAAGTGAGTGCGTATGTACCGATAATAATACGCTTTTTAACTTCCAACCCGAACGGCGCGCGCGAACCTTCGTAATACGCATTTAAATCTTGTGCCTGTGTGTCCGTATAACCGTAGCGAATCCCGTCATAACGGCCTAAATTGGAACTTGCTTCCGCGCTAGTAATAATATAATAACACGGGGCCGAATATTTGGCATAGGGTACTTCCACTTCCACCAACTCCGCACCTTTCTCTTTTAACGTTTGGGCCGCCGCTTCTACGCGCGACTTAATTGTTTCGTTAAGACCGTCTAAAAAACCTTTGGGCAGTCCGACTTTCAGCCCTTTTAAATCAGCCGTAAATTGTTGGCTGTACGCGGGAACAGGCGCTTCCAAAGAAGTAGAATCGTGAACATCTTTTCCGGCCAGCACTTCCAACACGTCCGCCGTATCACGCACATTGGCGGCGAGCACCCCTACTTGGTCCGCACTGGACGCAAAAGCGATTACCCCGTAACGGGAAATACGCCCGTAACCGGGTTTAATCCCCACGACGCCGCAAAAACCGGCTGGCTGACGTACCGAACCACCGGTATCCGTACCGAGAGCCACTGGCACCATCCCTGCCGCAACGGCCGCCGCACTTCCGCCGGAAGAACCGCCGGGGACACATGTTTCATCTACCGGATTGTGTACCACGCCGTAAACAGACGTTTGGTTGGAACTTCCCATCGCAAATTCGTCCATATTGGTACGCCCGATAATGACCGCATCTGCCGCAATCAATTTTTCTACAACGGTAGAGGTATAAGAGGCCACATAGTTTGCCAACATTTTTGAACAACAAGTGGCTTTGTGTCCTTTATAAAGCAAATTGTCTTTTATGCCTACCGGCACGCCGGCAAGCGCACCTAATTTTTCACCGCGGGAGCGTTTTTCGTCAATGGCTTTTGCTTGGGCAAGCGCATCTTGTTCAAACACTTCCACAAAAGCGTTAATGCGCGGATTTTTTTCCGCAATCACTTTTAAACTTTCGCGCGTGATTTGCTCCGCCGTCTGCGTACCTTGTGTAACTGCTTTTACAATTTCGGAAACTGTCATCATAGTTATAATACCTTTTTCACCTTGGCACAATCTTTTTCCTGCTCGGCAAACACCGCGCGTAACTGCGCCGCAAGCGCCGCATCTTCCGCGGGCACATCTTTGCGCAAATGCGCCGCCAAATTAACGTTTGTTAGTTTGACATTGTCCGTATTGACGGCAGATAATTCTTTGACCCATTTGAATAATGCTTCCAACTGGGCTTCGTAAATAGATGCTTCTTGTTCTGTAACGGCCATTTTGGCCAATTTGCCGGAAAGGGCTACATCCTGTTTTGTAATCGACATAATAAAAATACTCCCTTAAAATGATATTTTATATAATAATGGGGCGGTTTCACAACCCGCTTATTATAACTCAATATGTGAGGAAATAAAATATGCCAAATACAACTGTAAAAGATCATTTTATTTTATCAGTTATTGCTATTATATCTTCTTGCCTAACCGGATTTTTTTCTATTCCTATCGCTATTACTGCATTGATTTTTTCGTTGCGGATTCAGGATTTGGTGCGGGAAAACCGACAGGAAGAAGCCCAAAAATTATCCACTTGGGCCGCCGTATTCGCATGGATTACGATTCTGATTGCATTGATACCCATTATGCTGTTTATTTTATTCGGCGGCGCAATTCTCGCTTTTTTTACCGCATTAATTTCCGCATTAATTGCCGCTGCTTAGGAGAACCGATGAAAAAATTTCTTACGCTTCTATTGTTGTTACCGGTCTGTTTACAAGCGGGTATCGTACAAATCCCTTATATTGAACGCCAACCCGAAGCGGACGATTTTTCCGACCGTTGTAACTATATGTATCCCACAGGCCAGCCGGAAAAAGTATATGCGCCCGACGAACTGGACGTGCGTTCCTGCGATATATCTTCTTGGAATTTAACCAACTACTCCGCGCAGGAACTGGCAGATGTGCTTACGTTTGATACCCAAACCACCTTTCCTTCCCGCGATAATTTGCCCGTCGGTTTTATGCCATACCGGCTCATGCGTATCAATAAAAATCCGGGGTTGCGTGTGGATCGGATCCATGCCAAAGGGATAAAGGGAAAAGGCGTTTCCGTCGCGATTATTGACCAAAACATACTGACTAGTCACCGCGAATATGAACGTAATTTGAAATGGTACGAAGAAGATTATTATTGGCGCGACAAACCCGCATCCGTTCACGGTACGGCGGCGGCTTCGCTGTTAGCAGGGTCCAACATCGGGATAGCACCGCAGGCGCGGTTATTTTATTTTGCCGCGGCCATAAAATATAAAGACGGATTTTTAGATGCGATGCCGATTGCGGACAATTTACAGAAAATCATTGAACTGAACACCAAATTGCCCCCGTCCATCAAAATAAGAGTAGTGGCTGTTCTGCGCGGATTCAGCCCGCAAGATAACGGCTATGAGGCCTTTTCCGCCGCCAAAGCAAAATTAGAAAAAGACGGTGTGGCTGTTTTTACAACGGATGATGTTTATACGTTAAGCCGTATCCACGGGGCAGACAACCCGAATATGGAACATTTTTATTGCCGTCCCGCTTATTGGCTGGAACCGAAGGAATATCAAAAAATCTATGATTTATCCGCGGGTAACCACGATTTACTCATCCCGACCGATTATCAAACGGCCGCCGCGCCGACAGATGTGTCCGATTATGCCTTCTATGCCACAGGCGGACTCACGTGGGGGGTAACGTACGTAGCCGGATTGTATGCGTTAGGCGTGCAGATAGATTCTTCTTTAACAAAAGAAAAATTTTTACAGGCATGGGATGAAAGCGCGACGGATATGTCTTGCTATTACAGCGATACGCAGTTTACCGCCCGCAACTTTGTGCGGCCCGTTTCGCTTACCCAAAAGCTGGCGGAAGAATCCCCCAAAAGGGAAGAATATGCCAACCGCGAAAAAACGTGGAAACGGGAACGGCGGCAATTTATGCCGCGCTCTACTCAACGCAGTTACAGCGGACTTATGGGGAGTGATTCTTCTTATCACCGCCCGCCGCAAACGCCGTCCCAAGCGCAAAAAATGATGCCGCCGGAAAGTATTCAACGGTAGTCCTTTTAAAAAACCCCCGCTTCAAAGCGGGGGTTTTACTAATTCACACACAAATTATTTTGTAACGTCTTGTGCCGGTTTTTTACTCGTAGCAACTGCCCAACCGAGCAAGGCAAGTAACGCGATTACAATCACCCAACCGATTTTTCCGAGCGGGGTAAAATCGTTATGATAATTTACAATAATCGGCGCTACCAACACCGCCACCATATTCACCACTTTAATAAGCGGATTGACCGCCGGACCGGCCGTATCCTTTAAGGGATCGCCGACCGTATCGCCCACCACGCTGGCTTTGTGGCGTTCGGACCCTTTCCCCGTATTGGCGGCTATATCGGACGGTTCGTCTTCCACAACTTTTTTGGCGTTATCCCATGCGCCGCCGGCGTTAGACATAAACACCGCAAGCAACTGCCCCGATACAATAATCCCCGCCAAAAATCCGCCGAGCGCTTCCACGCCAAACGTAAGACCTACTATAATCGGAGACACAATCCCCAAAAGTGCTAAAATAATCAATTCCTTTTGGGCGGCAACGGTTGAAATACCCACAGCGCGCGTGTAATCGGGTTTTGCTTTTCCTTCCAAAACGCCACCCTTAAACTGACGGCGAACTTCCTGTACAATCAGGGAAGCCGCGCGGCTGACGGCGTTAATGGCAAAGGATGAGAATAACCACGGGAGTGCCCCGCCGATTAACATCCCGACAAATACCACCGGATTGGAAACCACAATGCCTATTTCCGATAATAAAGGAAGCACTTTGTCCTCTCCGGCGGAGAACCACGCGTCGTTCAGCAAACGCTGTACATTACTTACGTCCACCATATAAGAGGCAAACAACGACACCGCCGCAATAACCGCCGAACCGATAGCCACCCCTTTTGTAATGGCTTTAGTGGTATTTCCCACACCGTCCAAATCTGCCATAATCTGGCGGGCCTTTTTCGTTTCTTCGTCATCTTGTCCGTGCCAGGCCATTTCGCCGATACCGTTCGCATTATCGGCAATCGGACCGAAGGAATCCATGGCCACGTTGTTTCCCGTCAGAGTAAGCATACCAATACCCGTCATGGCGACACCGTAGAGAATAAAATTAAACCGTTCCGCCGGTGAAAGACCGTCAATCGTTCCGAAAATGACAACAGAACAGAAAATAGAGGCGGCAATTACCAAGGTCGTCCAAACGGCCGATTCAAAGCCGACGGCAATACCAGACAAAATAGTCGTGGCCGATCCGGTAGCGGTAGATTTTTTCACTTCCTGTACCGGTTTATTTTCCGTACCCGTAAAATATTCGGTCAGACGGTCAATGGAAATGGCCAACAAAATACCAATGGTCGTTGCCGCAAACGGACGCCACCACCCGCCCGTCACGTCTGCCATGTAATAATAGGCAAGCACACCGAAAATCGCTACCGAGATAGCGGCAGAAATGGAATAACCCTTAAAAATGGCTTTCATCGCGTTACCGGCAGAGCGTTTTGAATCTTTTACGGCATACGTACCGATAATAGAACACAACACGCCGATTCCGCGCACAAGTAGCGGATAAACAATCCACTCATGATGTCCTGTTAAGCGCCATAATCCGATACCTAAAATAAGGCCCGAAACAATGGTTACTTCATACGATTCAAAAATATCCGCGGCCATACCGGCACAATCCCCTACGTTATCGCCAACCAAATCGGCTACAACGGCCGGATTACGCGGGTCATCTTCCGGAATCCCGGCTTCTACTTTTCCGACCAAATCCGCCCCCACATCAGCGGCTTTTGTATAAATACCACCGCCCACGCGCATAAATAACGCCAATAGCGTACCGCCGAAACCGAAACCAAGTAATGCGTCCGGTGCGGCAATTCCGAAGATAATGAAAATAAGCGTACCGCCTAAAAGGCCGAGTCCGTCCGTTAGCATCCCCGTTACCGTACCCGCGCGGTAAGCAATGCGCAGCGCATCCCCGAAACTCCGTTTGGAAGCCGCCGTTACGCGCACGTTGGCATCTACGGCAATACGCATCCCCAACTGCCCAACCAATAGCGAGAACAACGCGCCCAAAATAAATGCCCCCGCACGCCCGAAAGCGGCAATCAGTTTAATGGTATCCGCCGGAAGCCCCGCAAAACGCTCCATAGAATCTTGCGAGACGGGCACAATGTAAACGGATAAAAATAAACAAACGGTAAGCAACGCAATCAGCGGCAAGATTGTTTTTAATTGTCGTTTGAGATACGCATTGGCACCCTCGCGTATGGCACCCCATACGGCCTGCATTTGCGGTGTACCCGCATCTTCGCTGATTACCTGCTTACGCAAAAAAAGCGCATACAATAACCCCATGACCGCGATGAATAACACACCAAAAAGTGCGTATTGTTCAAACGGACGGAGCGACGATATTCCGTACCACATAAAATCCCCCTTACTAAAAATAAATTTCCTATATTATAAAACTTTTTTTGATTTCTCACAAAAAAACCGCAAAAGCAAAACGCTTTTGCGGTTTTTTCAAAACAAGTACACAGATTAGCGCATACCGTGCATCCATTTTAACATCTTCTTTGTCATAATCCACATCAGAATACCAAATAACATGGATCCGATAGCCGGTACAGAGAAGAGCGTGGTTAAACTCCACGATTCGTATTTGCTGGCGAGCGCTCCGGCAAGTAAATTACCGAAGAAGGAGGACATCAACCATACACCCATGAACAGGGATACGAATTTTAAAGGCGCTAACTTGGTAACCATGGACAAACCAACCGGCGACAAACAAAGTTCACCCATCGTACTGAGCATGTACATAAATACCAACCACAACGCGCTGACAGGCCCTTGGGACTGATACACAGACGCCCCAATCGCAATAACGACAAAGGCCAACCCTTGGATGAACAATCCCAAACCGAACTTCGTCGGGATACTCGGTTCCTTGGAGCCCATTCTAATCCACATTTTCGCAAAAATAGGCGCAAACAAGATTACGAAAAGCGGGTTTACGGATTGGAAGTAAGAGGCCTTCAACGTAACCTTACCAAGTAACGGTATGGTGGGGTGTAAATCAGTGGCTTCCGCCGCAAAGAAGTTAAGCGAAGAACCGGCCTGTTCAAAGAAGGTAAAGAAGAAGATAGCAAAGAACGAAAATACAAGAATCGCTTTGATTTTATCCCATTCTTCCGGCGTTAACGGACGCTTAGCCGCTTCCGCTTTCGCACGTTCTTCTTCATCATTGGCCAAGGCATTTTTGGTTACGGGGTACAACCCGATTTCACCCAAGTACCGCTTCTGTGAAATCAAGTACCAAGCCAAACCGATTAACATACAAACACCGGCCGCCATAAAACCGTATTTCCATTGCGGAAATTGGAAATGACTCCATACGGAACAACTAAATGAATTGATCATTTCGCCGCTATTTGCCACTAAACACTTATTGGCAAAGGCCTCCGGGAAAATAACTTCCGGATTCACAGTTTGCTCACCCAAAAATCCGCAAACAACAGGAGCAAACAAGGCGCCTACGTTAATACCCATATAGAAAATGGTAAAAGCACCATCGCGGCGTGTATCGTTCGGTTCATATAATTCCCCTACGATAGAGGAAATATTCGGTTTGAAAAAACCGTTACCGATAATAATCAGCAGAAGCCCTGCCCACAGCGCACACACCGGCGGAATAACTTCATAGGAGGCCAATGTAAACTGCCCCGCGGCCATTAACAACGCACCAATTGTAATGGAATGGCGTTTTCCGATAAAACGGTCTGCTAAATATCCTCCAAAAACGGGGGTTAAGTAAACAAGCGCCGTAAACATACCATAAATATTGCTGGCTTTTTCTTTCGTAAAACCGATCACGGCACTAATCATAAAAAGCGTCAACAACGCCCGCATACCATAGTAGTTAAAGCGTTCCCACATTTCCACCATGAAAAGCATATACAGCCCTTTCGGGTGGCCACTCTTGGAAACGTTATGTTTCACTTCACTGTCTGTCATGTATTTCTCCTTATCACTAAAAAAGCGTACCCCATATTATATAAAATATGGAGTACGCTGTGTAATACAAGTAACGGTTAAAACGAAAGCATACCGGAGGAAAGTGCGTTCACGGATTCGTTGACCATGTGAAAAGCCCGAACACTGACTACCGCTAAATAGTAAGTAAAAACGCCCAAAATAGCGGTATAAATCCATTTGGCGGTTGGACTGATTACCTTAGAATACCACACACAGGGAAGCGCAAACGGACCGGCCACGAGCGCCATAATAATAATCCCGGTATGCGTGAACATAAAGCTGGAACCTTTCCGCAAATTCTTTCCGCAGACACGGCAAAAATTATCGGTTTCATCTACCGGAGAGTGACACTTTTTACAAACCAACGGCATTTCTTCGTTCATAGATCAATCCCCTTCCCGCGCAAGAAACGTTTGATATGACTGCGCGCGTTAGCGGTTCTGGCAAATTCCAGCCAGTCCCGTTTCGGCTCGCCGTTTTTGCGGGTAATAATTTCACATACGTCCCCTGTTTTAAAGGTATAATCCATACGCACCATACGGTTGTTGACCTTTGCGCCAACGTAATGATCCCCGATATCCGTATGAATAGAATAGGCAAAATCAATCGGGGTGGAACCTTCCGGCAGGGATTTTACATCCGCGCGCGGCGTAAATACAAAAATTTGCTGTAAATTGACGTCCGTTCTAAATCCGTCCAAAAATTCGCGCGGGGCGGTTAAGTCCTGCTGCCACTCAATCCAACGGCGGATCCAGTTTATTTTTTCATCAAAATTTTTATCCTGTTTTACGTTCCCTAATTTATAGCGCCAATGTGCCGCGATACCATATTCACACGTTTTGTGCATTTCTTCCGTACGGATTTGGATTTCTATAATATCCCCCGTAGGCGAAAGGACGGTTGTGTGGATACTTTGATACATATTGGCCTTCGGTGTGGCAATATAATCCGTAAACGTACCGGCAAGCGGTTTAAAAACACTGTGGACAAGCCCGAGCGCGCGGTAACAATCCTGTACCGTTTTGGTAATAATACGCACACCTAACGAATCTTGTATTTCCGCAAACGAACAGTTATGTTTTTGCATTTTGCGGTAAATGGAGTAATAGTTTTTGGCACGCGCCAAAATACGGAAATCCAAATGATCGGCTGTGAGGGCCGGCTCTAACGCTTTTTTGAAGGCATCTAACGCGGCCTGACGGTCCGCGGTGCGCGCTTCCACCTGCGTTTTTAAGTCCTCGTATTGTTCCGGATAAAGATATTTGAAGGAAAGATCTTCCAAATCGGTTTTAATCGTGAACATCCCCAAACGCTGGGCAAGCGGCGCGTACAAAGAAATCGTTTCATACGCTTTAAATTTGCGTTTTTCGGACGGCATTACATCCATGGTACGCATATTGTGCGTGCGATCGGCCAATTTGATTAAAATAACGCGCACATCTTCGGCAACGGCAATTAACATCTTGCGCCAATTTTCCACCGTTTCTTCATCTGTTGAAGAAAATTTTAAGTCGCCTATTTTCGTAACACCCTGAACCATGTGGGCAATTTCTTTGTTAAATTCCCGCTTAATATCCTCGTTTGTTACGCGCGTATCTTCCACCGTATCGTGTAACAATCCCGCACAAACGGTGTCTGCGTCCAAGTTAAAATCCATTAAAATAGAAGCCACGTGACAACAATGCGTAAAATACGGCTCGCCGCTTTCACGCTTTTGTCCCTCGTGTGCTTTTTGGGCAAAGCGGTAGGCCTTTTCAATCAGCGAAGTGTCTTGATTGGGATTATATTCTTTGAACTTGGTAATTAAATCGTTAAGGTCGGGTGTTTTCATTTTTGTCCACCCCGCAAATCTGCCAATAAATCAGCCGCCGCACGCGCAGCCACGCCTTTATCGCCCAAAGAAGCACGCAATTTTAACAGTTCCTCACGCTGGGCGGTTAATTTTTCCGGATGATCAAACATATCCAATGTTTCTTCCGTACATTTTTCTACGGTTGCGTTTTCCTGTATCAATTCTTTGACAACGGCTTTGTCGGATAAAATATTCACAAGCGAAATGTACGGCACCCGAATCACTTGTCTGGCAATCAGATACGTCGGATAAAACATTTTATAGGCCACTAACATCGGTACGCCCAAGAGCGCATTTTCAAGCGTAGCCGTGCCGGAACACGCCAACAAATAATCCATCTGCGAACGGATTTTATAATCGCTTTCTTTGACGACATGAAAATTCGGATGTGGTGTTTCGCCCAGCAACGAAAGATATTTTTCGCCGTCCGATTTCGGCACTAAAAACAAATAAGCGTGTGTGTTCGGGTACGACCCCAGCACGCGCTTAAAAGTTTGATAGAAAACGGGTAACAAACGGGAAATTTCACTTTCGCGGCTGCCCGGCAAAAGACCTAATTTCCACGCATAATTTTTATCGGATGTTGGCGGATATGTTTTATCTAACGGGTCGGGCATTTTGTCTAATAACGGGTTTCCCAAAAACACCGCATTTCCGCCGTATTGTTTATGAAAAGCGGGCTCAAACGGATAAATGACATACATCTTACGCGTCAGCGCGGCTAATTTGCGCGCGCGGTATTGACGGCTTGCCCACACTTGCGGTGTTACGTAGTAATAGCAAGGCACACCGCACGCATTGGCGGCGAGCAAAATGCGGTAATTGAAACCGTAAAAATCTACGGTGATTACGGCGGCGGGCTTTTCGGTTTGGCAGTACGAGCGGACTTGTTTTAATAAACGTATCCATTGGGGTAACTTTTTGATCGGCTCTACGAAGCCGGTAACACCTTGGCTGGCTAAATCAAACAAAAATTTATCGCAGACTTCCTTCATACGCACACCGCCGATAGCGGTAATACACAAAGAAGGGTCCAACGCTTTGAGCGCCGCAATCAATTCGGCGGCGTGAACGTCGCCGGAGATATCCCCCGCTGCTATTAAAATGTTTGTTGCCATAAGCCCTCGTTATAAATACTCTCTTATATTATACTTTAATACGCGTAGAAGTGTTACTTTTCCCGCCGGCATAAAACAGAAGAATCTTTATTTGATTTCCCTTTTTAGATTGGTATAATGTTTGTATGACTGAAAAAACTTTGGTACTCATTAAGCCGGATGCCATTGAAAAGAAATTGTGCGGACTCATTATAGACCGTTTTGAACGGCTGGGTTTATCGTTGGTCGGCGCGAAAGTTGTTTCCGCAACCGAGGCGTTAATCCGCGCGCATTATGAGAACCTTACCGGAAAACCGTTTTTAGAAAATACCGTTCGTTATATGATGGGAGATTTTAATCATCTGCCCAATCATAAAATTTACGCTTTCGTATTTCAGGGCGAAAACGCCATTGAAAAAATCCGTACCGCCGCCGGCGCCACAAACCCCGACAGAGCCGCACCGGATACTTTGCGCGGCAGTTTCGGAAAATTTGATAAAACAGCCGATATTGTTTTTAACTGTGTGCACGCGTCGGATTCGCCCGAAAGCGCCGAAAAGGAAATTGCGTTGTGGTTTAAACCCGAAGAAGTATTGGATAACTAATGTTACATTTACTTAAACTGATTCCTTTTGTTTTCATCCTGACCGCTTTCTTACCGTTAACGGCTGATGCGGCGGCCCCCAAACCGCAAGCGGTTTCATTTTCCACACGGGACGGATGGACCATAGAGGGAACTTATCTGCCCGCTAAAGAAGAACAAACAACCGTCATTTTACTTCACGACCTGAACAAAGACAAAAGTGCCTTTTCTGCCCTTCAAACAGATTTGACAACCGCCGGTATCGGCTATTTGGCGATTGATTTTCGCGGCCACGGAAAAAGCCAAAACAAGGGCGGTGTACGTTCTTTCGCGCGCGAAGGGGTGGACAATCAATTTAATAAAATGACGCAGGACGTTCAAGCCGCGATTAACTTTTTACAGCAAAAAAAAGTAGCACCGGAAAAAATTACCGTTATAGGTGTCGGTTTAGGGGCCAACGTTGCGGCGAAAAGTGCGGTACTGAGTGAAGTAGGCGCCCTAGGGCTTATCAGCCCGGCAACCAATATTCGGGATGTCCTTGTGATTCCTTCCATGCGGTTGTACAAGGGAGATGTGCTGATTGCCGCAGGTGCCTCCGATAAAAAAGGATTTTTGGAAGCAAGCGTCATCCGAAATGTTTCCTTTTTGACAACCGGCGAAGGTAAAGTAACTTTTTTAACCGCGTATGAACTCACTTCTCATGAAATGTTGGATAAATATTTACGGCCCGCACTCGTCCAATGGATTAAAACTCCGCACAAGCCCGACATTGTGCCGGACGTACCCGCCGTATTGGAAGAAACAGATACAAACGGATTGGCAATCGCACCGTCCGCTACGGAAGAGGCCTTAACGCCGTCTATACTCGGAGGAAGATTATGAAACCGGCACGTATTGTTTTCCCTGCTTTTTGGTTTGGACAAAGCGACTTACAGGAAGCCGTCCTTTTGGCACAACGCGGCGTAGGCGGATTTTGCGTGTACGGCGGAACGGCTCAACAAACAAAAGATTTTATTTCCCGCATGAACGACGAATCCCCGTACGATCATTTGCTTTTTTGTGCGGATATCGCCGATAACTTGTCCGAAGTAATTACCGATGCTCCGGTACTACCCGCCAATGCGGAAATCGCCCAAATGAATGAATCGGATGCCCCTTACAGAAAGGGATATTTAACGGCACGCATGGCACGCAGTATCGGAATAAATTGGATCCTTGCGCCGGTGGTGGATTTGGGAAATGCTTCTCCCTCTTTTAGTGATAAACCGTTAAAAGTAACCCAAATGGCCGGCGATTTTGTAGCAGGTCTTTCCAACGGGGGAGTTCTTAACTGTATCAAATATTTTCCGGGAGTGTCGGGAATATCAAAAACGCTGGCACAGATGGAAGATGCTGAATTTACACCCTACAAACACTTATTCCGCCGTGCGGATGCTATTATGCCTTCCGATACGATTTTTCCCAACATTGATAACATAAACCAAGCCATGCTTTCCGATCGGGTAATACAAGGCGTACTGAAAAAACGGCTTAATTACAAAGGATGTGTTGTCAGTTTTCCGTTATACAAAGGGAACTTACAGTATGAAGACGCAAGCGCGATAAAGATGCTTCATTGTAAGATAGAAAATATCTTGGCACCTACAAACGCAGACCTAATTATTGATGCCATAGAAAAAGAAATAGATCGCGGATTGCTTGTAGATGAAATCATCCATGCGGTTTCTAACCATGAATTGTTTTTAAGCAAAATAGATATGGGACCGAAACCCATTTCCATTGAAGAATCGTTCCAATTAGCCAAACGGGATTTTTAATTTTACAGCGCAATTTTCAGTTTGCGGGCCAGCGCACGCAAAATATCTTTTTTCTTTGCGTCTTCACCCAACGACTGAAGTCCGATAAAAACAAACTCTTGCGCTTTTACCGTATCGGCTACAAAACCGAAGATTTCCAGATAATTCAAAAATTCAACCAACCGCAAGGCCTGTTGCGTGTCGTGCGGACTGCGGGCAAACGAAAAAGCCATAAAGGTTAGTTTCTTGGTAATAACGTCCGTCAATTCCGGTCCGTTTACATCTATCCCCAGTGTTTTTACGTCTTCCATCAATTCTTCAATCTGATTGATATTAATTTGAACGGCACGAAACTCTTCCTGTAAATCGGAAATCAGCACTTCTTTTGCCACCGTCAAAAATGTTTTGGGAACGGGCGTTCCGATCAATTGTAACCCGCGTACTACCGGATATTGTTTTTCAAACAACGTGCCGAACTCTGCCAGCATTTGCTCTTCCAAATGTTGGTCGGCCTGACGGACCACTTTGCGTCTTACATCTAAAAACATAGACGACAACGGATATGTTTTTTCAAAATGAGATTGTATATGTGCCGCGCATTTATCGTACTCTTTCGCGGTAAACAGACGGGCAATTTCCGCAAAAACCGCCTCTTTATCCGACACCAGCTCCGCCGAACACAAAAAGCGGACTTCCCCTAAACGAAGTACAGCAAAAGAAATCGTTTTTTCACGTAAGGTAACAACCGATTTCAGCGTAATATCGCCATAGCAAAGTTGGTACCCGTCTTGTTGTAATTTCGTGGGAGCATAGCGCAGTACTTCACACGCGTAAATGCGTTTCGGATGTGTTGTTTCATCCGCCAACGAAGAAACAATATATTCAAGCGCAATCTTTTCGGGCGGCATGGCCTGCGGCTTGACATAACGCTGATAGATAACTGCTCCGTTTTTAAGTTCCGGCAAATTGCTGGGCGCAAGTTCCAACCGTTTTATAAATTCCGGCTCTAAATCTTTTCCGGTCAGTAAATAATTCAGTTCCAACGCACGCGCCGCATAATGCATAATCTGTACGGTTTCTATCCCGCTTATTTCATCAAAAAACCAACCGCATGAAGTGTACATGAGAAGCGCGTTTCGCTGCATCTCAAGTAACATAAGTGCCGACGGACGATCCCGCCAGGCCGTTTCTGTGGCGTGTTTCAAGAAAAACCGGTGCTGGGCATCTAATGACCTGTCCAAAATAATGGAAATATAATCGTTACGCGCATCCCAGACATTTTTAAAATAACGGCCGCCCATTGTTTCAAAAGTTTTTATCAGTTCGTCGCGCACAAAATCAAGCGCCGCACGTAAAGGGCCGCGCCATTTTTGATTCCATGTCGGTCGTCCGCCGGAATTACACCCGCAATTACTGCGCCACCGCTCCACCCCGTGGAAACAACTCCAAGAGGTATTTTCCACAATCTGCGCTTCGTATTGCGGCGGATGTTTTTCCAAAAATTCGCCGTAAACCGTCAGCCGTATTTCGGGGTTTTCCTCCACCTGTTTCAAACAATACGCTAGTGCCATTTCCGCAAATTTTTGGTGATGCCCGTACGTTTCCCCGTCAGTAGCAATATTCATTAACTGCGGCTCATCCGATGGATTATAAGTGCCCAGCAAACGCTCGGCAAATTTTTCACCGGAAGAAAGTGTATCCGAAAAAGCAATTCCCTGTGAAATCGGGCCGTCATAGAAAAAAAGTGTGATTTCTTTACCGCTTGGCAAACGGCACAAATACGCGTGTTTCGGATCTACGGACGCGCCGACTTCCTGCCATTGTTCTTCCCCAATTTTTCGCACGCGCGCGCATTGGCCGGGTGCTAAAATGACAAATTTCATCCCCTCTTTGGCAAGTGCTTCCAGCGTGGCGGTATTACAGGCCGTTTCCGCCAACCACATGGCTTCGGGCTTGCGTCCGAAACGTTTTTCAAAATCAAAGGCACCCCACTTAATTTGCGTTTCTTTATCGTGTTCGTTGGCTAACGGCAAGATAATATGGTTATATACTTGGGCGATTGCGCTTCCGTGGCCGCCGAAATGCTGCCGGCTTTCTTTATCGGCCTGTAAAACGGCCTGATATACCTCCGGCTGTTGTTTTTCCATCCATGAAAGAAGTGTCGGGCCGAAATTAAAACTGATATGGGAATAGTTATTTACCAACTGTACCAAATCCTTTTTATGATCCAGCACGCGGGCTAACGCATTGGGCGAATAACACTCCGCACAAATGCGCTCGTTCCAATCGTGGAACGGAAAAGCACTATCCTGCTGTTCAATCGTTTCCAGCCACGCATTTTCGCGCGGCGGCTGATAAAAATGTCCATGGATGCACAAATATTTCATACATATATTTTACACCAAAAAAACGCTTTTTGCGCACCGTGTTTTTTTGCTTGACTCTCGGTTAAAAAAGGTTATAATATGTAGTGACGACGCATACACGCATACTATGAGGAATTTTTATGAAAAAAATCTTTATTTTAGATACAAATGTTTTGTTACACGACGTTAACTGCATTCACGCTTTTGACGATAATGACATCATTATCCCCATGGCGGTAATTGAAGAACTGGATGCGTTTAAAACGGAAGCCGACACCCGCGGTAAAAACGCCCGCATGGTATCGCGGATGCTAGACGACATGCGCCAATCAGGGCGGCTTAACGAGGGCGTCAAATTACAAAAGGGCGGCATTTTAAAGATAGAATTGGATAAACCCAATGCGCTGCCTACGTCGCTTGCTTTTAACAAAGCCGATAATTCCATTTTAAATATTGCGTACACACTTTCCAAAAAAGAAGGTTCTTACAAAAAGAACCTTGCGCCGGTCATTGTCGTTACAAAAGACATCAACATGCGTTTAAAAGCGGAAGCGTTGGGATTGTCCGCACAGGATTATACGTCCGATAAAGTAAATGTGGATGAACTCTACACCGGCGTAACGGAATTACAGGTATCGCCCGAACAGATTGATGTTTTTTACCGTGATAAAAAATTGCCGCTTGAAGAAGGAAAATTTTTCCCGAACCAATTTGTTATTTTAAAAACGGATGACGGCAGTAAAAAATCCGCGATCGGCCGCGTGGCCAATTCCGGCGAATTTGTCCTGCGCCCGCTTTCCAATCAGGAACCAACCGCATGGGGCATTAAACCGCTTAACAAAGAACAGCGTTTTGCCATGGAACTGTTATTAGATGACAGTTTGGATATTGTTACGCTCGTCGGTTCCGCCGGTACCGGTAAAACACTTATTACCTTGGCAACCGGTTTACAACGTACCATGGATGAAAACGCATACCGCCGCATGGTGGTCTGCCGCTCTATCGTTCCCGTGGGACGCGATTTAGGATTTTTGCCCGGTACGAAAGAAGAAAAATTGGAAGCGTGGATGGGTGCTATTTACGATAACTTGGCTTTCTTGGCTGACCGTAAAAATCCGGAAGAAGGCGAAGAAAAGGCACACTATTTGTTGGATAGCGGAAAAATTGAAATTGCCTCCGTTACCCACATGCGCGGGCGTTCTTTACCCGGCCAATATATGATTGTAGATGATGCCCAAAACTTAACGCCGCACGAAATCAAAACGATTTTAACGCGCGCGGGCGAAGGTACAAAAGTTATTATCACCGGCGACCCCTACCAAATTGATACACCGTACTTGGATGTGGAATCCAACGGACTTACATATATGGTGGACCGCTTCAAAGGCCAAAAGAGCTACGGACACATTACGTTTACCAAAACGGAACGCAGCCGTCTGGCAGATCTGGCTTCTAACTTGTTATAACAGAAAATCCCCCGTATAAAACGGGGGATTTTTATTTCACATAAAAACAACTAATGTAAGCCGCATTTACAAACGTGGTCTTTTTCCGCTTTGTATTTTTCAAACAAGGCGGCTTCTTGCGGTTTATATTCGCTCGTACGGCGGATAAGTTCGTCAAAATCAATTGTACGCGCGGGGAACATCGGCCCCTCCACGCATGCGAAACGCACTTTCCCTTCCACCGTTACGCGGCAGCAGCCGCACATGCCTGTTCCGTCCAGCATAATCGGGTTCAAACTCGCATACGGATCTATACCGAGTTTATCCATTAACCGCGCCGTAAATTTCATCATAGGGATCGGCCCGATAATAAAACCGGCCTGTATCTTTTCGCCTTTTGCGTGTAAATCGTTAATCGCATCCGTCACCATCCCTTTCATACCGAAGGAGCCGTCATCTGTGGCAGAGACGGTTTTATCACACAAAGCAGTCATTTCCGGCTCCAAAATAAGCAGTTCTTTTGTGCGCGCGCCCAAAACGGCAATTACGCGGTTACCGGCCTCTTTTAACGCACGGGCAATCGGATACACTTCCGCAATACCCACACCGCCGCCGACAACGGCTACTGTGCCGTATTTTTTGATTTCTACCGGCGTACCGAGCGGACCCGCTACATTTAAGAAAACATCCCCCTGTTGAAAAGAATTAAACAAGGAGGTAGATTTGCCGATGGCTTGGATAATAACGGTAATCGTTCCCTTTTCTTTATCCCAATCCACCAACGTAACGGGGACTCTTTCTCCCCCTTCCCAGCCGCGCAGAATCACAAACTGTCCCGCTTTGGCAGAGGCAGCAATCAGCGGTTTATAAATCACAAATTTTATAACGGCACTGTTTAACGCAACACGCTCTAAAATGGTATTTTCCTTCATATTATTTTCCCTCCAAATACGCACAAATACGTTTCGCCGCTTCTATACCGTCTTTCATAGCTAACAGCACCGTTGCTCCGCCGCGGATAATATCGCCGCCGGCATATACACCGGGAATAGACGTTTTTCCGGTTTCGTCCATTTCCAACACGCCACGCTCGGTTGTTTTGAGCGCGGGAGTCGTTTTGGCAATAATTGGATTGGGACGCTGACCGATTGCCACAATAATTGTATCGGCTTTCATCACAAATTCAGACCCTTTTATTTCAACAGGACGTCTGCGCCCTTTGGCATCCGGTTCGCCCAGTTCGTTGCGCGTGAATTGTAAACCGGTTACACGTCCGCTTTCATCCGTCATTACTTCTTTGGGCGTTACTAAAAATTCAAATTCCACACCTTCTTCCTTCGCGTGTTCCACTTCCGCCGCACGCGCAGGCATTTCTACGGCGGAACGACGGTAAGCAACCGTTACGCTTTCAGGCCCCAGACGCATGGCACAACGGGCCGCGTCCATGGCACTGTTTCCCGCCCCCAGCACAATCACATGCTTGCCGATTTTAATCGGCGTATCGGTTTGCGGAAATTTGTAGGCCTGCATCAGGTTCACACGCGTTAAAAATTCGTTGGCACTGTAAACACCTACCGCGTTTTCTCCCTTAATACCTGTCATGGTCGGAAGTCCCGCCCCGCTGCCTACATATACGGCATCATATTGGCTGAGTAATTCTTCTACCGTCTGCGTAGCGCCAACCAATACATCCGGAATAAATTTCACGCCCATGGATTTGACCGTTTCAATTTCATGGTCAATCACTTCGCGCGGCAAACGGAAGGAAGGAATCCCGTAGCGAAGTACCCCGCCAAAGGCGTGTAATGCTTCCAAAACGGTTACGTCGTGCCCGGCGCGCGCCAATTCCGCCGCCGCAGCAATAGAGGACGGGCCTGACCCGATACATACTACTTTTTTCCCGGTTTTGGCAGCTGTTTGCGGTGCTTTCAATAAACCGTTTTTACGGGCAGTATCCGCCGTGTAGCGTTCCAACATACCGATATTAACAGAGCCGAATTTTTCCTTTAAGACGCAGTTTCCTTCACAATGTTTTTCCTGTGGGCAGACGCGTCCGCAAATGGCCGGAAGTAAACTTGTTTCCATAATTTTAGCGGCCGCCGCACCGATATTTCCTTCCTTCACATACGCAATAAAGGCCGGAATTTGTACGCCCACCGGGCAGTTGGCCTGACAACGCGCATTGTTACAATGAAGACAGCGTTCGGCTTCCGCCTTTGCTTCTTCTTCCGTAAAAGTATGAGCAACTTCTTCAAAATTATGTTTACGCACCTCAGGGGTTTGTTGTGAACCCTGCTGGCGCGGGGCAGACGGACTCGGCATACAATTCTCCTCTAACTAAAAATATAGTTTGATTTTAATGTTATAATATTTATACTTAATATTATAGAAAATAAGGAGGGACATTTATGTGTGATAGAGATTGTGCCGGAAAAGGTGTCGCATTTTTACTGGGAGTGATTATCGGTGCGGCCGCCGGTGTATTGTTCGCTCCGGCCAAAGGGGAAGTTACCCGCCGGAAATTAAAACGCTGGGCTGATGATACATACGAAGAAAAAAAGGAATTTGTATTGGAACATGCGGCTCAATTCAAAAATAAAGCCAAAGAACAATTGGAAGATGCGCGGGAAAAATTCAACGAAGGAAAAGAAAAAGTCCTCAAAGAATTTAACCGCCGCAAAGATGAAGTAGTAGCAAAATTCAAAAAAGAAGAAGAAAAATAAGATCTTCCCACTAAAAAACCCCGGATAATCCGGGGTTTTTTATGAAAAATCAATTACATTTATTTAGAAGCGGATTTTTTCTCCAGCTTTACATATTCCTTGTGGAACCGTGCCAAATCCTCGCCTAAACGAACGCTTAGTTCTGTTTGTTTCGCCTGCCGCACTTCTCCGTCCTTCTCATCAAACAAGGCCTCTTGCGCATCCAAATAGTCATCCAGCGTCTTACGCACGGAATCCGATAATTCCGGATAGGCCGATAAGTTCGGATTTTCTTCCACAAACGCTTCCTGATAGCCAAACATAATTTGTAGCCACAAATCATTATATGCGACCCGATCCCCATCATACCCCTCTTGCGGGAAACACATATCCAATTCTTGCGAAAATCCTTGGGCAAGAAATTCATCATCCACCGGTGATTTGACGCTTTCAATCCGCTTAAAGAAACGTTCGCTTTCTTTCTTTAAAACTCCTAGCCGTTGATCGGGAGAAATCTTTTTATCCGAGAAAATGGCAATTATATTTTCCCGATATTCCTCGGCCGCTAAACTCATTTTCATTTTGGCAGACGGATCTTTTTTCAACAGTTCCGTCATCCAATATTCCTGATACAACGCTTCCATCGTTTTATCTAAATCTTCTTCAAAATCTTTCTGTTCGGAGGCGGAAATTTCGTTTATCTTTTTCCGAATTTCCTGATTTTGTTCGTTAATTGCCTGATAAAACGGCACCATCATTTGCCGGCGGCGGAAACTCACTTCCGTTTGTCCGTTTATGGTATTAAAACTGCCTATTCCCAATTTTTTGGCAAGAACACGGCGGACAATCACCGTGGGTAAAATTAAATTAAGACCGTCTTTACTTACCCGCCCCGAACTGGAAACAAGTTGATAAGCCGACATTTCGGCACCGGACTGTTTTGCGGCCGAACTCTCTGCCGCGGCAATTTTTTCCCCTACGGGATCTTTCACTAAAGAAGAAGCCGTCTTCGCACGCAATTCTTCCGCATCCTCTTGCGCTATACTGGTAAAATACGCGTTTGCCAATGGCGCGCCGATTCCGTAATCCACACCTTTCAAAAAGCCGAAAAAGGCCATTGTTTGAACAAGCGGAGAACTGATCATTTGATATTTCAGCATGTTCGCGGCAAAAGAGGGATTGGTAAATGCATTGGCCCCTTCTTTTGTCAGCGTAAAACGCGGCATCAACGCGTTAACGGTGGGACTGCCCCAATCCGTCGGTTGGAAATAGTGAGAAAATGCGGTATTGACCCACTCACCGCTTACCACATCCTGTAAAGATGTTTCTACCGCGCCGGCGGCTGTTAATTGTTTTTCCGCTAACGGCTCAAAAACTTTTCGGCCGGCCACTTTTAAAGCGGGAAATGTATTATGCGGCAACAAATATACCGTTTTGGCGCCCGTTTGAAATCCTACTTCGTCCACCAACGGCTTGCCCCATGAGAGATTCCAAAAAGTCCCGTTTTGAAGCGGTACATACGCATCCAGCGCACCGCTTTTTGCCCCCAAAGTGAGAATATTCCGTCCGCGCGTAATGGCCGCTACCGTCTGTTGTTGCGCAAAAGATAAATTCATATTCAACCCCAACGAGGATCCCTGAAACGGAACAAAAAGGTTCGGCGAAAATTCATCATAAGATAAATTACGGAAACTATTTTCCACTAATTTAAAATAACTGACGGTTCCGTCTGCTGCCGTTTGCTTGGCATACGTTGCAACCGGCGAAGAAAGTTCTCGGCCCATTAAATTATCCCAGCTAAAATGGGCAGGTTTTCCTAACAGTTGGCGGGTACTCCCCACACGCCGCAAAACTAACGATTGCGGCAATTTTCCCCCCGCACCGGAAACAACACCCGGAACAGCACTTTCGGTAACAGTAGCTACCCCTTGCGAGCCGGCTGTTTCTGCCCCTGTGGCAATGGACGAGACCGTATGTGTGGCGGTAGTTGCGGCCGTACGTTCTGTGGCGGGAGCCGCTACCGTTTCAAAAATTTCTATTCCGTTTTTGGCGGCATTTTCCACAAAATTCGCCCCTTGTGCCCCCTTACGGACCACCATAGAGAAAGAACTCCACTTATTACCCAAACCTTGCGCGGCAGAAGCCGCACGGGTAGCCCGCGGAAGTACCGCGATTGCTCCGCGCGTAGCGCGAAACGCATTACCCAAAGCCGCAAATACAGGTCCGCCGACATACGCCCACAAAATACTTTCCCCTACAAAAGTGAGTATGCCGCCCATAACCTCCACGTTGCGTACCCGTTTATTAAAATTGCCTGTTATTGTAATCTCGCAAGGTGTTTTCGGATATTCCGGGCGGGCCTCTGTCCCGGGGGTATGAACCACTGCCCATTTGGACGAAATGTCGTAAACGTTGTTATACATATCTGCCAATTTATTGGAAAGGGCTTCCATTTCCGAAGAATCTAACCCGAACTGATTCCACTTGGCATTTTTGAGGGAACAATAAATAGAGGCAATGGACTGGGCAAAGAAATCCTTATCCTGTTTCTTGGGGGTGATGTTATTGAGTATAAATAAATGATTCGGCAACTGCCGTCCGTTTAAAAACTCTTTGTTAAACGAGCGGAACATCAAACTGCCCGCTTCTAACGCAAATACACGGGTAGAAATAGAATATTTTTGCGGATCGGAGAAATCCTTAAACAGCTGAAGCATCTGCTCGCTCGCGCCCGAACGTATCGGCGAAAAACGGACCGTTTCAAACATGGTAGTAAAAATGGTATTTTCCACCGCGCTGAATCTTCGTTTGAAATGATTAAAATTACCGTTAACCGGATCGTTTCTGTCAAAGATATCTACTATTTTTTTAAGTTGGGACGGGTCATACAAAACCGCATAATAAGTGGCATATTCCGCGGCAATCATCAAATAACCGTATTCTTCCGTACCTTCTTCCGCCAGCACGTTTCTGCGGCCATTTAACTCCCCTACCATCGTGTCAAACATGTGCTGGTAGGGATCCCATTTAATTTCTTTTTGCGGATCCCCGAAAGAATATCCCTTCAACATAAAATTAAAATTCGGCTGTTTGTTTTCTTCCCACGTTACGATTTTTTCACTCAGGTTTTTCGGTTCTTTGGACGAAACAAAGTGAATCGGATTTTTTACGCCGATACGTTCGTAGTAGCGTTGAATTTTTAACAATGTAATGCGAAGGGTACCGATCGCCATAATCCGTTCCAGCCGTGCATCACGCTGGGGAAATCCGGAATTATCCGATGGAGAATAAACAGATTCCGTTTCCAATCTACACAGTTGGAAAAGCAGGCGCGGTTGTATTTGAAGCAACAGGGAATCTACCTCTTGATCCTCTTTCTTTGCGCCTTTCTCGGAAATGCTGTCTAACGTATTGCCGATTATCTCCGCCGCATATACGATAATTCGCAAATCGCGGGGAATCCGTTTTTCCGTAGGGGCGGTGGGATCTTCCAACGGGTCGGCATATTCTATTAAATCGGCAAAGGAAATACTCCCGTTTTCCACGCCGGTTAAAAATGAAGCGCTATTTTCTCCGAACCGCTTTTGCGGTTGGGAGAACACGGGCGGCACCGTACGCAACGCATCCGGTTTCTGTTCCTGCGATTGACTTATTTTTTCCGTACGAACGTGAGAAGACGATTTTTCCGCTTTTATCTGAATATTTTTCTTGTCTAATTTGCGGCGGATTTGGACTATTTTTTGGGGATTGGCGGATTTTTCCATTTCGGCTTTTAATTGGGCATATTCCGCACGCAATTTAGCATCCAACGAATCTTCTTCCTCTTCCACGGCGGCGCGCACATTTGTTTCTATGGCTGCAGACGAAACCGACTGCGCCACAGACACCGTAGGAAAAGAGTTTATAAAAAAGCAAACGGCCAGCGCTAAGTGAAAAAATTTCCGCATAAAAATACCCTGTCACTTATCAGTATATTGCTTTAGAAGAGATTTAACAAGAGAAAAAGGACCTATTTTCCCCTTCCAAAAAGACCTATACGGAACGGAACCATTTTACAGCACAGCCGTTAAAATAAAGAAATACGCAATCATGAGTATGATTCCGAGCCCTAGAGCGGCGCGGACCCACTCTTTGCTTTTGATACCCAATTTGGAAGCACAAATGATATTCGGAATATTTCCCGGAATAAGCATACCACCCGAGATAATCAAACTCATCAGCAGAAAGGTAAGCGTGCGGTCATCAATAGCGGGGGTTACTTCTATGGCGGCAAGCGTAGCATTATCCAACACCGCAGAAAGCATATTGATCCAATACAGCCAAGAAGCGCTTAAATGGGTAATGGTTTTCATGGCGAGCGGTTTTAAACCGTCTCCCAAAAAAGTAAGCGCCATGACAAATACATATACTTTACCGGCACGTACGGCTATACTTTTTACCGAGTGGTCATCCCCCGTAGCCGCTTTTGCACCGGGCGCGTGGCTGATGGGTGCCTCGCGGATAGAACTTGCCATCCCCGCCATAAAAAGTACACCGCCCAGCACATACCACCCTAAATGTTGGATAAGGTAAAAGAATCCCGCATTGTGCGGCGGCCCTGATAATTTAGAGATTACCACCGTTCCGAGCGGCTCCCCGATAGACGTTAAAATGGCTCCCATCCCGATCGCATAACAGGAAAAAGTAATCAGTTTAATACGACCCTTGCGTTCCAAAGGCAACATCACCGAAACTTCCGCCAAAATCAGCGCGGCAATAATAGCGGTAATAATGCTGGCCGTTAATCCCAAAATAAATACAATCAAAAAAAGCGTAATGCGAAGCCCCAGCGTTTTCACCGCGGTTTGGGTAAGTTTCTGTAAATGTCTGTTAAATGTTCTGAACAGAAGCCCTGCCACCAGCACGGCAATCGTTATTTTCAGCGGATCTTCCAATGCTGTTACTATTAAGTGTCCGCTCCACACTTTGGAAACGGTAACGGCAAATAGACCGCAAACAAATAAAAACACTTCTAAATTTTCTTCTACTTTATGAACGGTAAGCGGTAAAAATAAAACGACGAGTATGAGTAAAGAAAGAAGAACGGTTTGAAATACCGACAAATCCATAATATCCTCTTATAAAAAAACGTCAACTTGTTTTCAGCAAGCGAACAGATTTACTGCAATCAGTACGACAGGATTTAGCGATGTGGCTTGCTATTTTAGAAGATTTGGATAGCCAATACAGAGAATACCCGAACTCCTATTATCCGTTTACTGACTTGCTTGTAACGCTTGACGCTATACTATGATTATAGCAAATTAAGGTCTGTCATACCAGGGAACAAATGGGGTTATAATTACGCTAAGATCCGCCAAGTTGCTTCCAAAAGTGTGAACTATGCCTCAAAACACCCCAAAACCAGATGGCTTATGCGTGATGACACCTATTTCAAAACTCTAAAAAGGCAGGGGAATTTAGGTATAATATAAGTATGAAGACACTATTTATCCTAGCCGGAGCTAACGGAAGTGGCAAAAGTACCATTGCCAAAGAGCTGTTGCCGGAAGAAAACATTGTCTATGTCAATGCTGATGATATTGCGAAGGAACTCTGCCCGGAAGATATGCAGTCCGTACGTATCCAAGCCGGGAAGGAACTCCATACCCGCATTGATAAGCTGTTTAGTGAGGGCAAATCCTTTGCGTTGGAAAGCACCTTGTCCGGTGTAGGTCATATCAAAACCATTGAAACCGCCCATAAGCTAGGATACGATGTAGTCATTATTTACGTTTTTGTTGCCAAACCAGAGGATTGTATCGGTCGTATCCAAATGCGTGTAAAGAACGGAGGGCATCCCGTACCGGATGAAGATGTGATCCGTCGCTTTGATCGTAGCAAACAGAACTTTTGGCACTTATACAAAGACAAGGTGGATTTCTGGGCATTGTACTATAACGGAGGGGAAAACGTTGTTCCCGTAGCAGATCAAGAAAAAGGACATGATATTGAAATCTTAACTGAAAACCTTTATACTATCTTTAAGAGGGATCTATGACTGAACTAACAGCTAAATTAACCCGTATTGCTAATCGTGCAGTACACAAAGCACAAGAGGAAAACCGCAAGAACGGGATACCTAACATGTACGTCATTAACGGCAAGCAAGTGTGGCAGATGCCGGATGGATCCTTCACGGATAAGAATCCACTACAATAATAACTACATACCTATATTTATCGTACCTAACCCCATGCTTAGTGTGTGGGGTTTATTATTGCTTACAGTACATCATAATCAGTAACAGTATAACTAACCCCCTTGTGGCAGCACAGGGCTAAGTGAGCGTTAGTGAGTGCAGACCGGGCCGCCAAGCATGCGTTAGCATGCGCGGGCGGCGGGCTGCCACAATAAAGATTATACGCTGGAATGATTTTCCGTTATCATCAAGGACGTTTTTAACTTAACGGTGGACAAACTTAACAAAGGAACCAACACGGACTGTGAAAACAAAGAGGATTTGTTTCTAGCAAGTGGTTTATGGCTTGGGCTCAAGTTTTATGTCAAAATAAACTCATTGGAACGTTAATCCCATCCGTAAGCCGATTTCTTTAGTGGTATTGTGCGGTTCCATATAATTGCCGCGTACTTCAGAATCGCGGATGTTCCAATAGCGGTAAAAGGGTTCCACAAACACGCCTGTTTTCTTTCCTGCTAAATTTGCCTGTATCTTGGCACTCAAGCGCAGACCATATCCTTCGCGTTGATCATGGCGGAGGGTACCATTTTCCATGTGGCTATTTTGCCAACCAAATAACAGGTAGTCAAACTCACCCTTGAGGACTAATGCCCAAATTTCACTCTTAAAACGCAACTCACCTGTAAAGGGCATATACACATAGTTGGATTCTCGCAAGTAACCGTAAGGGTCTTTGTTCATGTGGTCCTTTAGATAGCGGTAGGCCAAACCGGTGGAAAGCCACACTTGAACGGTTTTTGATAAATCTAACGCATTGCCCAAGTGCAATCGCCCTTCATAGTAATAATCGCCAATGTCATCAAATTGATGAGGGATTGGCGTAGTGGGTGGATTGGTTGTCAGCCAACCGTCATAATCAGTAGTGCCACCCATCCAACGTCCATCCAAAGCAAAGAAGAAAGCAGACGATTGTAGGCGGTTTTCATAGCGGATGCTGCCCCCTTACATACGACCTTTTAGACGGATAGGGGTATTCCCATCCGGTTCCCGGTACGTGTAACTAGAAGTTTCATACGCCACTTCAAGCGATTGTTGTGCAAACAAAGGCAAGGTTGTAAAATCAACTAAAAGAAGTAATAATTTTTTATCATGAGGTATATTCGATGAGTGGAAGATTTTATTCTGTAAAATTCTATCCCCGGTTATTCTAACATGTTCATCATTGGTTTTCAAATAGGCTAATTACAAAATGTCTTTGCTGTGCTAATTTTGCCCTTACTCGCGGTTTAGTTCGCTTGACAATGTACTCTTATATGTGTACTAACATAAATAAAGTAGGATTTATTTTTGAAGAAGAGGAGAAAATTATGAAGAAATTGGCCATATTGGCATCTGGCTTGGCCTTAGCCGCTTGTGGTGGCGGCGGTGGCGGAAGCCATTCTGGCAGTTCTGCCAGTGTGTATGTTCCACCGCGTGAAGCGGTTACATCTGCCGTTGCAACCAGCAACGCACAAATAACAAATATGCCGTCCGAAATTGTGGTGGCTTCTAACAGCAGTGATCCTGTATCCGTAGTTGGTTCGGTAAGTACAGAAAGCGGCGGGGTTACCTATACATCTTACCGATTAGATGATGTTAAGTTGCTTATGGCAGAGAATTTAGACACTACCGGTCATTCCTACGTAAACTTGGAATTAAACGACGAAACCGGCGAAATTGATGCGGTAAAAATGGTCGTGGGTGGTGAAGATAGTGGCCGTAACGTAAGAGACGGGAATTTATTTCAAGGCCCCATCTTTGAATATGTGCCCGATGGAGATGACAGGGCTGATTTCCGCGTGGTAGATAATGGGCAAGATATGGCCGCCTTAAATGCCTTGGAAACAGCGAATAGTTTATCTGGCGGACATTGGAACCGTGTGGACGAACGGATGGTATTCACTAGCTTGGGTGCCACCGCCGGTTTGCAATATTCCGACTTTGGGCATTTTAACCCGGTGTACCGGTCCAAAAATAAAGCATTGACCTCGGATGCCGATATTGATGCCGCCCGTGCAGGAACGTTAAACCGCGATTCCGACCGGGATAAAAAACGTACTAATTCCGAATTTGAAGCGGCAATAAACAAAGAAGATTACCAGTTGTTTGCCGGTGGCTATGCTATTTCCGGAACTACGATGGTAGATACATTAACCCCGCAAAACAGCACTAGCTATACGGGTAACGCTGTGGGCCGTATTTATGCCTCTATACAAGGTGACGGCGCGGGCAGAGCGGCAAAGTTAGCAGGATGGGTTCCGTTCGATTTGGACACGGATTCCGACGGGATTCCGGATTCCTATGTCAATGCCAACGCGGCCGGACACGATATGGCCAAGGCGTATACCACTTCCGCGGCAACGATGACGATTGGGTCCGACGGTTCTCAGACTTTGTACATGCCGTTTAACACAGCCAGTGATACGGCAGACACCTTCTATGATGTAACCGTTACCCAAGCAACGCCCGGTTCAGACCCTGTATTTGCATTTACGGGAACGCCCAGTGATATGCAATATAAAGAAAATACTGCCCCGAATCCGGCAAAAACCGAGAGCAGTTTGACCGCGGGTTATTATGGTGTGAACACTCCTGTTGAAGCGGCCGGTACTGCCCGCTATGCTACCGAACAAGACCTTGGAGATGGCTTTAGACGTGAGTGGGAATTCCAGGCTGCTTATGGTATGAAGATAGATTAGTAAAGTGAAACGTATTCTTGTCATTTTACTCACTGTGATTTGGCCCATAGCAATATGGGCCAATTCGCATACAACCCAGGTAACTTTATCCGAACTGGAAGCCATCCAAGTAGCAGGCAATTTGGTTACCGCGGGTAAGTATAGCAATGCTTTAAAAATCTTAACGCAACTTCCGCAAACCGGGCAAACTTCTATCGAAATTGAGCGGTGGTATTTAATTGCCCAAATTGAACAACGTAAAGGGAATATCGACGAAGCTATCAAAATATACCGTAAATTATTGGACGAAAAGCCCGATCTGTCTAAGATTCGCTACGAACTGGCTTTGTGTTACATGCACAAAAAGCAATGGTACCGGGCCGATTATCATTTGCGCTTAGCTATGGCCGGAAAAGACATTCCGGACGATGTCAAACGCCAGATGATGTATTACCGATACATAGCACGTCAGAATAAAAACTGGAACATTTGGTTTAATTTTGGTGCCGCGCCGGATAACAACATCAATCAGGTTACAGGCGGCGAAGAATGTATTACAAACCAGTGGGGTACCTTTTGCCGGCAACTGCCCGACCCGGTATCAGCGGTAGGATATAACTTGACAGTAGGCGGTAATTACGAGTTCAAGCTGACGGATAATTGGCGGTGGAAAATCGACGGTACTATATACACTAACATTTATGATAAACATGACTATGACGATTTTTATTTATCCGCCAGTACCGGCCCTCGTTATATTTGGAAAAATGGTGATGTATGGCTAGCCACAACGGCATCCCGGCGTTGGTATGGGTGGGATCCGTACAATTGGTCCTATGGTGGGAAATTAGATGTAAACTATGATTTTACACGCAAACTGTCAACCGGGGTATCTTTTAGAATTCTAAAAAATACATACGATGAATATGGGGATTGGCTCGATGGTCAAACCTATTCAAGTCAAGCACGGGTCTTGTATTACTTGAATTCAACAAAATACGTTGTGTTGCGTGGGGGTATTGACCGAGACACAGCCGCAGATGCTATTTATTCAAATTGGCGTTACTTAACAGGGATCGGGTTCGGTTCTGAATTACCTTGGGGTTTTCATATCTACTTGGAACCGTCTTTTATCTGGTCCAACTATGATGGCGAAAAATGGATTGTAAAAAATCAAACTTTTACCCAACTTGCTGAGCGAGATTTTACACAACGTTATTCCGCTTCTTTATCAAACAACAAAATAGATCTTTGGGGATTTGTACCTACGCTTACATTTAGCTACACAAAACGGGATTCCAACGTACCCAACCGTAAATACGAAAGGTATACAACCGAATTTACCATGCATCAACGATTTTAGAACACCATGTTTTCTCATTAGCTCTGCCAGCAAGTATGTAGCGAAAAGGAATGTTTATTGATCCTGTGATATGCTATTGCCAATCCTTGAAGCTCTCAAAACACGAATAATAAAGCCGAACTCCAAGCCGGCGGGAAAGTCCTATATTTTTACAGTATGGCAGGGCAGCGTGTGCCTGTCTGGTTGGATATGCAAAACACGTGTAAATATAGTACACTAAAAGCATGAAAAGCACAGATACTCATACAAAGACACCTAAAGCACAGAAAAAGCCCGTACGGGGCGATTCTGGGGCCTTCATGACTGTTTATGAAATAGCTGACCTGCTGCGTGTGGAGCCGTTGACTATTTACCGTTACATTCGCAGCAAGAAACTGACCGCTTATAAGCTGGGGAAAGATTACCGTATTCAACAAAAAGATTTCGAAATCTTCCTTAAAAACTGCAAAACAGTCAAGTAAGAAAGGCGTAGCTGTGTATCCGATTCAAAAGCCGACACTACAGCTGTTTGAAACTGTTCCGCTGCCTCGCCGGGAAAAACCCATTACAAAAAACCCTTCCAATGCTGGAAGGGTTCAATGATATTAAAAAACGTCCCGTACGAGATTCGAACTCGTGATCTCCGCCTTGAGAGGGCGGCGTCCTAGGCCGCTAGACGAACGGGACTATGGATATATTTTAGCAAATTTAACGGGGATTGACCACGTATTCAGCAAAGCCGGTAAATAAATGCTAAAATGTATATTATTTTGAAGGAGTTTTTTATATGGAAATCGGTATCGTCGGTCTGCCCAATGTAGGCAAATCCACCCTTTTTAATGCGTTAACCTGTGCAGGAGCGGAAGCCAGCAATTATCCGTTCTGTACGATTGAACCGAACGTCGGCATTGTAGCCATCCCCGACAAACGGTTAGACAAATTGTTTGACATGTTCAAACCACCCAAGAAAACAGCCGCCTTCATTAAGTTCGTAGATATTGCGGGTATCGTAAAAGGCGCCAGCCAAGGTGAAGGACTCGGCAACAAATTTTTAGCCAACATCCGCGAAGTAGATGCGATTATTCACGTCGTGCGTTTGTTTGAAGATGAAAACGTAACCCACGTGATGAACTCCGTTGATCCGCTAAGAGATATTGAAATCATCAATACGGAACTGATGCTGGCCGATTTGGAAACGGCAACCAAAGTATGCGACCGGCTCGGATCCAATGCCAAATCCGGCAAAAAAGAGGCCGTTGCCGCTTTTGAACAGATGAAAGCCGTTAAAAAGGCATTGGAAGAGGGAAAACCCGTTTCCGCTTTGGGTTTAGAACCGGAAACCTTAAAAGATTATCAGTTTTTGACGGCCAAACCCGTACTGTATGTGGGGAATAATTCCGAAAAACGAAATGTACAAAATGCGGAAAAAGTGGCCGCCTATGCCAAAGAAACAAATGCCGGTTTTGTGGAACTGTGCGTAAAATTTGAAGCCGATATTGCCGAATTTTCCGAAGAAGAAAAAAAGGCCTTTTTGGCAGAAACCGGCAACGACTACACCGGGCTTGAAAAGGTAGTGCGCGAAGGGATGAAATTATTAAATTTGTGTACTTATTTCACGGCAGGGCCGGAAGTGGAAGTACGCAGTTGGTTAATACCCGTCGGTTGTAGTGCTCCGCAAGCCGCCGGAAAAATCCACAGCGATTTTGAAAAAGGTTTTATCCGCGCAGACGTTTATACGTTTGACGACTTGGAAAAATACGGCTCCGAAAAAGCCCTGCGCGAACACGGGCTTATTCGTTCGGAAGGGAAAGATTATATCGTAAAAGACGGTGACGTCTGCTTATTCAAAATAAATGCTTAACTGTAAACATTTTTCAACCTGCGGCGGATGCTCGCTTCTTTCCGTACCGTATGAGGAACAAATTAGCCAAAAGCGCGCCAAACTACAAAAAACGCTGGCCGATTTTTGGACGGATGATATCCCCGTTACAGTAACGGACGAATCGGTGTATTTCCGCAACAAAGTGGAACTCGGTTTTTGCCACCAAGTAAAATGGCGGGATGATTACGATAAAAAAGACCCCGCCAATAAAACACGTCCGCTGGAATTTGAACAAACACTCGGATTTAAATTAAAAGGAAGGTGGGACCGCGCCGTAGATATAGAAGAGTGTTTCCTGTTTAATGACAAGTTAATCCCTTTACTTACCGCTATCCGCGCGTGGGCAAAAGCGGAAAATTTGCCCTATTACGACCAACGTAAACATACGGGAATTTTGCGCCACCTAATGTTGCGCGAAGGGAAAAATACGGAAGAAGAAATCGTCGTACTATTCGTAACGGACGATTTTAACGAAAAAACGTTTGTCGCGGCGGTAGAAAGCGTCCTTCCCAAGGCCAATATTATGGCTGCTGTCAATAACGGCCTTGCCGATACCGCAGAGCCGGAAAGCTTGCGTGTACTGAAAGGGAAAGATCACATTTTTGAAAAAATTATCTTAACAGACGAAAACGGAAAAACCGAACGGGAAGTTTTATTCAAACTATCCCCGCAATCATTTTTTCAAACGAACACCAAAACCGCCCAAAAGATGTACTCGCGCGTGCGCGGTATCGTTAAAAAAATTGCGCCCAAACGTATTTACGACTTATACGGCGGAGCAGGAAGTTTTTCCCTTTCCTGTGCGGACCTGTGCGAAAAATCTATCTGCGTGGAAAGCGTTGCTCCGGCAATTTATAACGGGATTGAAAATGCCAAACAAAATAAGGTGGATAATGTACAGTTTTTCTGTGCGCGGGTGGAAGATTTCGTCAAACAACAACCGATTGAAAAAAAGGATGCGCTGATTATTTTGGACCCGCCCCGAAGCGGCATGCATCCGCGCGCCGCAAAGGCAGTAGCCGAATCGGGCGTGGAAAATGTACTCTACATTTCCTGTAACCCCGTTACACTCGCAAACGATTTAAAAATTTTAACGCAACACTATGCTATTTTACACGTGGAAGCATTTGACTTTTTTCCGCATAGCGAACATATTGAAACATTTGTGCGTTTAAAATTAAAATGAGGAGGCCGTATGAAGAAACCTAGTTTTTGGCGACTGTTCGGTGCGTATGCCATAGATTTAATCGCATTTTTCATCTTATTCATCTTTTTGGGAATTTCGGTTTGGAGCTTTTTATTTTCCCTTTTCCAGAATTGGCTTTGGCAGTATTGTATTGTTGTGGGAAGTTTTTTGTTCAACGGGGCCATTTATTTCGCTTTGTTGGAAGGAATCGGCTCACAATCTATCGGAAAACATTACTTCAAACTAAAAATAGTCAAGGGCCGCTTTGCTTTTGTACGTGTACTGATCGCCTACGGAATAGATATGGCCGTACTGTTTATTATTAAAAATGTTTCCGAATTGCCGTTGCCGTTGGAGTTAATCAAAAGCGATCCGTTATTTTTAGGCGCATTGGCCGGATTTTATGCCCTGTTTTTTCTGTTTGCTATCTGCTATTTTGCTATCCCCGAAAAATTTTGGGGCAAAAGTTTAGGCAAGAAAATTGCCGGTTTGTCCGTTGTACAGGAAACCAACTAATATGACCGTAGAAGAAGCACTTACTTCCCTGAACCCGCAACAGCGAGCCGCCGCCGATTATATGGACGGACCTTGTCTGATTGTGGCCGGTGCGGGTACCGGAAAAACCAAAACACTGACTACTAAAATTGCCAAGTTAATCGCGGACGGATACGCCCCTTTCCGCATTTTAGCGGTTACATTTACCAACAAGGCCGCCGGAGAAATGAAGGAACGTATAGAAAATTTAGTGGGGCCTGCGGCGGCGCGGCGTGTATGGATTCATACGTTTCACTCGTTTGGCGTACGTATTTTGCGGCAAAATGCGGAAAAATTAGGATTATCCAAAGATTTTGCTATTTATGATGATGACGACCAAAAGAAAGTCGTCCGTTTGATTTTGGAACAGATGGGAATCAAAGATCCCAAAAAAGAAATCAACCAAATCGTCAGCCATATTTCCCGCGCAAAAGACGATATGGTCAGCCCCGAAACCTTGCTTCAACGCGCAACGGCCAGCGGGGTGGACGGCCTCATCCGTATTGCCGAAGTGTACCGCCGATACGAAGAAAAACTAAAAGAAGCCGGCGCGCTGGATTTCGGAGATTTACTCGTAAAAACCATGGTCTTGTTGCGCGACCACGAGGACATACGTACGTATTACCAAGATTTTTTCCAATATATTCTGGTGGATGAGTATCAGGATACTAACCATACCCAATACCTTATTACCAAAACATTGGCTCACAAACACCGCAAATTGTGTGTGGTGGGAGATCCGGACCAAAGCATTTATTCCTGGCGCGGAGCCAATATCCGCAATATTTTGGAATTTGAGAAAGATTTTCAGGACGCCAAAATTATCACGCTGGAACAAAATTACCGATCCACTAAACTTATTTTGGACGCTTCCAACCGTTTAATTAAAAAAAATAAAAAACGTAAAGAGAAAAATCTTTTCACCGATAAAGAAAACGGCGACCCAATAGAGGTACACGAACTGGCATCGGAAGGAGATGAAGCGCGTTGGGTAGGCCGCACGATAAAAGCCCTGGTGGAAACAGAGGGGAGCAGTCTCAAAGATATGGCGGTATTTTACCGCACCAACGCCCAAAGCCGTAGTTTTGAAGATTATTTCCGCCGTTATCAGATTCCTTACCGATTGATTGGTACGGTCCGTTTCTATGACAGAAAGGAAATCAAAGACATCATGTGCTATGCGCGCATTTTGGTAAATCCTTCCGATAACGTCAGTTTATTACGTATTATCAACGTGCCGACTCGCGGTTTGGGACAAGTAGCCCAAGAGCATTTTTTATCGTACGCCAACGAACACCGTTTATCCTTGTATGAAACATTAAAAAAAGCACCGTTTGTACCGGGCGTAAGCCCCATGGCAGTTAAGGCAGCCGTGCGGCTTATACAACTCTTTGAAGGGTGGAAAAACGATATGCTACTTACCGCTCCGGCGGATATTTTCCATAAAATTTTGTTGGAATCCGGCTATATGGATGCCGTAAAATCGGAAATAGAAAAAGACCCGGAAGCCGAATCCCGCTTACAAAACTTGGACGCGCTGATTAACGCTGTCAAAGAATATGAAGAACGCTGCGAACGCAACGAAAAGGAGCCCTCCGTTTCCGATTTCTTACAGGAAATTTCCCTTCTGTCCGGCGAAGATGATTCGCAGGCCGGTACGGAAGGAGCCGTTACGCTCATGACCGTTCATTTGGCCAAGGGATTGGAATTTGAAGATGTATTTGTAACAGGACTGGAGGAAAATTTGTTCCCCATCGGATGTTCCAGTGATGACGATTTGGAAGAAGAACGCCGTTTATGTTATGTAGCCATGACGCGGGCCAAAAAACGGTTATTTCTGTCCTATGCGCAAACACGCCGTAAATTCGGGCAATTACAGGAAAATATGCCCTCCCGCTTTTTATTTGAAACCGGCCTTGTCAGCGAAACGGAACTGAACAGGCGTGAAACGCCGCGTTATACCGATTTCCCCGCAAAATACGGTTTGTACGGAGCGGGAAACCGCGGCGGATATTCCGGCGGGAATTACAGCCGTTTTGAACAACGCAAACGCATGTTCGGCGGAAATAGTAATTTTGAAGGATATGCGGCCAAAAGCCGCTTCCAAAAACGCTACGACGAAGACGGATATGAAATAGAGGAAAATCAGGACTTGGATTATACCCGCAGTTCTGCCCCCGCTTATGCTGCCCCGAAGGCAGAAACTGCCGTCCCTTCCTCCTCCGAAAAGGCAGGCGGCGTAGCCGTTGGGGGACTTGTCAAACACGGTGTATTTGGGAAAGGAAAAATTGTACAAATGGTAGGTTCGGGCGACAGCGCCAAAATTACCGTTGTATTCGGTAACGGAGCCCGCCGTACATTTATGCTGAAATTTGCTCCGCTGGAGATTTTATAAGCAAAAATGTATTTCATAAACGTTTTTTATATAATATAAGGTATATTTGAAAAGGGAGTAGCTTATGAAAATTCACAGTTTTAACGTACAACCTAATTTGCCTGAAAACATTAAGTTTTTGGAAGAATTAGCCAATGATATGTGGTTCACGTGGAATTGGCGTGCCATCCGTCTATTCGTAGAAATAGACACTAAATTATGGTCTGCCTCCAAACGGAATCCCAAATGGTTGCTCGGTTCCGTTCCGCAAAAACGGTTAGAGGAACTCAGCAAAGACGAAAGTTTCGTAAGCCGTCTCAACGAAATCAAACAATCTTATTACGATTACAAAAATAATCCGCAAACGTGGTATAAACAAAACCACCGGGAAAACGGCAATATGTTAGCAGCGTACTTTTCCATGGAATACGGTATCGGCGAAGGACTGCCGATTTACTCCGGCGGACTCGGTATGCTGGCCGGCGACCACATGAAATCCGCAAGCGACTTAGGCATGCCCATTATCGGCGTAGGATTATTTTATAAACAAGGTTACGTACAACAGGTACTCAACCGCGAAGGATGGCAAAACGAAGAATATCCGGATAACGATTGGGCACACATGCCGGTAGAACGTGTTACAAAAGACGGTAAAGACGTCATTGTAGATATTCAACTCGGTAACGAAAACGTAAAAGCGTGTGTATGGCGTGTGCCGGTCGGACGTACGTCCCTTTACTTATTAGATACCAACCTTCAGGAAAACACCCCCGAACAACGCGCCATTACCGAAAAATTATACGGCGGGGACCGCGAAAACCGCATCCGTCAGGAAGTTGTCCTCGGTATCGGCGGTGTGAAGGCATTACATGCGATGGGGATTCATCCGACGGTTTACCACATTAACGAAGGTCACAGTGCTTTCCTGCTTTTCCAGCGCATTATTGATTTCATGAAGGAACAACACTTTACATTTTCGCAAGCGCGGGAACGGGTGTGGGCTTCTTCTATATTTACCACCCATACGCCCGTTATCGCGGGGAACGAACACTTTGATCCGAATTTAGTCCGTAAATATATGGATTTTTACGCCAAAGAAATGGGTATCAGTTGGGAACAGTTCTTGGAACTCGGTAAAGAACAACCGTCCTCTTCTACGTATTGTATGACGGTTGTTGCGTTACGTTTAGCCGCTTTCTGTAACGGCGTTGCCAAATTACACGGACGCGTCAGCCGCGAAATGTGGCGCAACCTGTGGCCCGATTTGCCCATCAGCGAAGTGCCGATCACAAGTATTACAAACGGTGTCCACAGCGCCTCGTGGATTTCCCACGAACTCAATGAAGTGGCTCGCAAATATTTATTCAATGACAACCAACTAGGCGAATTAGACCCTTCCGATCCTTCCATTTGGGGTAATGTGGATGTTATCCCCAATGAAGAATTGTGGAAAGTCCATACCGAACGTAAAAATAAACTTATCCAAACGGCACGCCAACGCCTCGCCCAACAATTAACACGGCAGGGCTTTGATATGATGGTTGTCAAAAAAGCACGCAACGTATTACAGGAAAATGTCCTGACAATCGGTTTTGCGCGCCGCTTTGCTACTTACAAACGTGCCACATTGTTATTCAAGGATTTGAACCGCTTGGATAAAATCGTCAACAATCCGGACCGCCCGGTACAGTTTGTCTTTGCCGGAAAGGCACACCCTGCGGATACCGCCGGAAAAGAATTTATCAAACTGATTGTGGGGCTTACCCAAAACGATCCGCGCTTTAAAGGGAAAATTGTATTCTTGGAAGATTACAATATGAACTTGGCGCGTTATATGGTACAAGGCGTAGATATTTGGCTCAATAACCCGATCCGCCCGATGGAAGCCAGCGGTACCAGCGGTATGAAAGCCGCGTTAAACGGGGCGCTTGCGCTGTCCGTATTAGACGGTTGGTGGGACGAAGTTGGACCGTGCGAATACGGTTGGAGTATCGGCGGACCGGAAAATTATAAATCGGAAGCCGAACGCGACAGTGTGGAAGCCGAATCCCTGTACAGTTTAATTGAACAGGAAATTGCCCCGATTTATTACGCCAAAGAAGGCAATTTTTCGCCCGCATGGATGGCTCTCATGAAAGACTCCATGAAGCATATCATCCCCTTCTTTAACACGCACCGTATGGTAAAGGAATATTACGAAAAATTCTATATACCTGCCCATAACTACGGTTTGGTATTAAGTGAAAAGAATAAAGTGGAACAAGTGGCCACGTGGAGACAAAAAATAGAAACCAACTGGTTCCGCGTTTCCGTTACCGATATTACCCCGCAACCCGAAAATGCGATTTCCATGGGTGATAAAGTAAACTTTAAAGCCCGCGTAACCTTGGGCAATCTGTTGCCGGAAGATGTACAAGTGGAATTGTATCTCGGCCAAAGAGGAACCTTGGGTGATATTGTAAAAGAAGCCGCCATCCAAATGAACTGCGTAGGGAAGGAAGACGACGCGTATATCTACGAAGTTTCTATGTCCCCCGTCAACAGCGGACGGCAAGATTATGCCATGCGTATTTTGCCGGCTAATACGAATATCCCGAACGTATTTACCCCGTTGTTTATCCGCTGGGAAGAATAATTATCAAAAACAGGACGGTAATTTTTACCGTCCTGTTTTTCTGCTTACTATGCTCAATATCGTACTTGTAAACCCCGAAATTCCGTTTAATACCGGCAATATCGGGCGGTCGTGTGTAGCCACGGGAACCCGTCTTCATTTAGTAGGGAAATTAGGTTTCAAAATTGCCTCTAAAGAGATTCGCCGCTCCGGACTTGATTATTGGGTAAATTTGGATTACCGCCGGCACGAAACATGGGAAGATTTTTTAACTTCCGAAAATCCGTTGCGCGAAAAAATGTTTTTTCTTTCCACCAAAGGTACTACGGCCTATTGGGACGTACGAATCCCCGCTGATGCGTACCTCATTTTCGGTGCGGAAGGGTTCGGACTTCCGAAAGAATTTTACGAAATCTATAAAGACCGCTTGTTCACGATTCCCATGACAGGGCCTGTACGGTCGCTCAATTTATCTTCTTCCGCCGCTATCGTCTTATTTGAAACGTTACGCCAAAATCGCGCGAAATAACTGTTTTAATCGCGCGCGCCGGCTGCCTCCAATAGCGATACAATCTCCGCAAATCCGGCTCCTTGCGCCATTTTAAGCGGTGTCATACCGGTCGGCTGACCGTTCATAACATGCTGTGCGTTAACATCCGCGCCGGCCACAATTAACGCTTCCGCCAATGCTTTATTGCCCGTAGAACAGGCAAACATCAACGGAGTAAGACCGGTATCATTGGGAACGTTTACATCGGCCCCGGCATCAATTAACGCTTGTGTTGCCTCCACATTACCGGCGGAACACGCAAACAACAGCGGTGTGCCGATACCGGGCATTTTGACATGAACATCTGCCCCTAATTTGAGTAAATCTTTTACACGCTCGGTATTTCCCGTCATGAGTGCCTGAAAAAGGGGTGTCATGCCGGACGCATCCGGTGTATTGACCTGATCCGCCGACGGAAGCGGCGTTTCTTGCGGAGCGGCCGGTTGGGCAGACGGTGTAGGCAGTACGGCGCCTGCCTCTAATAAGAGTGAAATAATTTCCGATGCGTTATTGTTTTGGGCAAACGTCAGCGCGTTTTCGCCCGTCTCTTTCCCGTACATCATAAGCGGCTTATTTACATCGGCACCCGCTTCCAATAAAATCTTTACCGTTTCCGCATTGTTATCAGACATACTCGCGAGCATGAGCGGCGTCTGTCCGTTTTTATTGGCATCATTGACGCGGGCACCTTTGGCAAGTAATTCCTTAACGAGCGCCGTTTCATTACGCATGGCCGCCAAGGAAAGCGGTGTATCGCCGTCAGTGGATTGTACGTTTACATCCGCACCCGCTTCCAGCAAGGCCTTTATCTTTTTTTCGTCATTTTTGTTAATCGCATCTACCAACAACGGATTCCCGTTTTCATCTACCGCATTTATATCCGCCGGTAACGATTCTTGTTCTTCTTCTGTCGGTTTGCTTCCTTTCCAAAAACTTTCCGGTTGGTAATAAACCGGGGTACGGTAATATTCAAATTTATTGCGGAAAAGAATTTCCTCAAACGGGATTTCCGTTTGCTGATCCTCTACCTGTAAGAAAACATGCCAAACGGGTTTATTATCGTCAGACAATAAAACGAAAGACAATTCCCCTTCCTGGTTAGGGTTATCCCTAAATACCGATTGGTATTTTTCGTGTATTTTTTGATTATCCTGCGCCGTTTGATAATCTACATACAAATAGGCACTATACTCGGTATCGCCTTCTTTGTAGTGGATCTCTACGGCCTTCGGTTTAGCGCGCAGTTGCCGTTCTTCAAAAACTTCCGGCGTACCGCTTTCCGTTTCCCCGTTAAAATATTTTATTTTGATATTTTCAATTGTAATCGCCGTCGGATCGAAGGGGGCTTCTCCCTTCGGAGAAACCGCAAACATAATTTCTACCGTTTGGCTGTACGCTTGGTTAAACTGCGGGAATAAATCAGGTGAAAGCACACCGTTTTTTTCCAAAAATTCTTTTGACTTCGGATGCGCATTTAAAAAATTCTCACGATATTCCTGCCAATTATTGCCGTTCTCCAAATGAAACCCGCGCGCAAAGTCCTCATACGACACCTCCGTTTCTTCCCCTTTGAGCCACGCAAGTTGCTTAAAATCAAGTGTCTGATGATTTTGCGTCCACACCGCCGCATATCCGTACGGGGCAAGCCCGAAAAATAAATCCGTATAAAGGGGATCGCCGTCTTCATCTTTTTGAACAAATAATTCTTTGATTTTATCCGTTGGCAATTCTTCTTCCAGCGAATAGCACTTATTTTCTAACGGGGAATACCATACCATATCCGTACTTTTCGGTAGCGGATACATACCGTCGGCAATATGGGAAACCATCTCCGCGCCAGAACCCCAGCCGGATGACATTTGAAGCGGGAACTCCCGCTGATTTTGCTTTTCTTCGTCTAAATTTACCAGCGCAAAGAAATTTTCTGTCGGGAAAAAGGGGTGTCTGGTAAGTTCTAAATTGTACTCCATAATGCCGTTTTGGCTGTTTTCATTTTTGACCGCATCTTCCCATGATTCTCCTTCCTTCATATTTTGAAGTAAGTGAATATCCCTTTCAAAAGCATTGACGGCAAAAAGGCGGGCCGGCTCCGCATTTTTCGCTACATAATCCGCCGCTTCCTGCTCCGTACCGCCGTCCTCCCGACGGGCCTGCGTAACGAAAGAATTAAAATCGTACGGATGTGTTTTTTCATACCGTACCACTTCACTTAAAATGCGGGCACATTCCTTCGGATCCTGCGGGAGAAAATTCTCGCGCACCACAGCGGTCATATCCTGTACCATGGGTGCTAACTCGTCATCAAACACACCCGTAAATTTACATAACATTAAATACCGCAAACGCGCCAAATACCACCAAAAGGAAATTTCTTCTTTGGATAATGTTTCAAAAAACAGTGTTCGGTTTACAATCAAACTTCCCGCCAACGCATTGGGCAACATTTTTTCAAAAAAATCGGCAGGCATTACAAAATATTTATGGGCTATTTCCAAGATACTTTCTTTGGAAGGAGTCTCCCCTAATTGTCGGATATTCTCATTAAATTGTTGTTTTACTTCGGGAGAAGCATCTTCATATAAAACATTTAAAAAGATCGGAAACAATTTTTCACGCACCTGCGGTGTATCATAAATAATAGGCGCGGTATCTTCACTAATACCGACGCTGCCACGCCGGGAACGTAAAACAGTCATCATCCAAGAAAAGTTAATTTGTTTATTCATTTTATTCCCCCTTAATTAAAAAACCCCGGCAACGCCGGGGTTTTATTTCTAGTTAGACATATCCATTACAAACATTCCGGCGTAACTGCCGTTGTAGGCCTCTGTTATGCCGATAATCTGGCACTCGTCACCACCCGGTCCGTTTTCACACAAAATTCTGTCTAGCATCCCGTTACTGTTTTCTGCTGTTAATTTGTAACCCCACGCATCTTGTCGTTCCACTATTATGTTTCTACTACTGCCGGACACGTAAGCAGGTGAAGAAAAATATTTAGAACGTGAATGGTCTATGTTCGCCAAAGACGGTTTCTTATACGTATTTCCATCTAATACATACTGTGCGTTAATGGCATCACTCACTTCCTTCAGCACGTTAATCCCTTCCAACGCGCGGCTTCTTTCCAACGATTCGTTATATTTCGGAAGCGCAATGACTACTAAAATACCGACTATTACCATTACAATCATAAGTTCAACCAGTGTAAAACCTTTTTTCATAGTACCCTCCAATATATAGCATTATTATATAAAAATTTTAAGAAATAACCTTTTTTTTTATAAAATGAGAAGGTGACATATAAACGAATCTTTTGGCTCTTATTCGCCCTTAACCTTTTTAACTACATAGACCGGCAAGTTCTTTTTGCCGTATTTCCGCTCGTACAAAAAGACTTACACATCAACGATTTTCAATTGGGCGTATTGGCTTCGGCGTTTATGATTGTCTATATGTGCTATGCGCCGGTGTCCGCGTATTTTGCGGACCGTTCTTCCCGCCCGAAATGGATTGGCCTGAGCGCACTGATTTGGAGCGCGGCCACCATGAGTTGTACCGCCGTTAAAAATTTTGCCGGCTTGTTAACGGCGCGGGGACTTATCGGCGTGGGAGAAGGCGGTTTTACCACGATTGCCCAACCGTTTTTAGCCGAGCATTATCCAAAAGAAAAACATGCTTCCGTTTTGGCAAAATTCGGTTTGGCACTGCCTATCGGGTGCGCTTTGGGATATATTTTGGGAGGCATTATCGGTCAGACGTGGGGGTGGAGAAGCGCATTTATGCTGGTAGGTGTGCCCGGTGCGTTTTTAGGGCTTCTTGCGTTGCGTATGCCGGATGTAGCCCGCCAACAAACTAATTTTTCCAAACCTTCCTGGAAAGAGTATCGCACGTTGTTTGCCAACCGCCCGTTTTTGTGTGTTTGTCTGGTACAAGCCATGACAACATTTGTGCTCGGCGGATTTTCCGCGTGGATACCTACCTACTTACTGCGTTATTTGGATATGAGCGTAGCAAAGGCCGGTTCTTACTTCGGCGTACTTGTCATTATATGCGGAGCCATCGGAACTTTTATCGGGGGAAAACTAGGCGAAAAATGGAGAAAAAAATCCGCCAATGGGTATTATTATGTAATGACTGTCGCGTTACTGACCGGCTTGCCGGCTACGTGGCTCGCCCTCGGAAGTTCTTCCTTATGGGGAACAATCGGCGCGATGGGAGTGGCCGTTATTTTACTTTTCTTGCCGACGGGGGCCATTGCGGCCGCACTCGTGGAAACAACTGCCGCCGAAGTCCGCGTTATGGCGTTTGCGGTCAATATTTTTTTAATTCACGCACTGGGAGATGCGCTTTCTCCTACGCTGATCGGTTGGCTGTCTAACGCATGGAACTTGCGTACCGCCCTTTTAGCCGGCACTTGCGCCCTTTGTATCGGGATTATTGCCAGCCGTTTGGCGATAACAAAAACGGAACGCTAATGCGTTCCGTTTTACAAAAAACTACCGCGGTTTTATTTTTCTACCGCATTAAAACCGGCTTCCAACGCTTTTTTATTCAGCGCCAGCATTTCCGGCTTGGCACGTTTATAAACCTTCTTCATGGCATCCGCCACACTTTCTAACGTAACGGCACCCGTTTTTTTGATAAACGCACCGAGCGCCACCAAGTTAGCAATACGCGCCATACCGAGTTCTTCGGCAATTTGATTACACGGTACACAAACCACTTCTATATCCGTGCGCGAAGGGCGGGAGTTAATCAGCGAACTGTTTAAAATGAGCAGTCCTCCTTTTTTAAGCATGGGCTCAAACTTCGGTAAAGACGGTTCGTTCATCACGATTACCGTATCGGGCACCGAAACAATCGGTGTATAAACTTCACCGTCGGAAACTACTACCGAGCAGTTAGCCGTACCGCCGCGCATTTCCGGCCCGTAGGACGGAAGCCAACTTGCGTTTAATTTATTTTCCACACCCGCTTGTGCGAGTAAAATACCTGCGGAAATAACACCTTGTCCGCCGAATCCGGCTATACGAATCCCCTGATACATATTATTTCGCCCCCTCATCTTTGAAAACCCCTAACGGATATTGGGGCATCATTTTCGTACGGACAAATTCCAACGCCTGTTCAACGGACGCATGCCAATTGGTCGGACATTGGGATAAAACTTCCACCATAGAAAATCCTACGCCGTTTACTTGGTTTTCAAATGCTTTTTTGATACATTGTTTGGCCTTCAGCACGTTTTGCGGTGTATCCACAGCCACGCGCGCCAAGTATTTGGAACCGGTAATTTGAGCGAGCATCTCGCACATGTTAATCGGCCAGCCCTGTAATTCCGGATCGCGCCCTTTCGGAGCAGTTGTCGCCACTTGTCCGACAAGTGTCGTCGGTGCCATTTGACCGCCGGTCATACCGTAAATGGCGTTGTTAATAAAAATCACTGTAATCTTTTCACTGCGTACGGCAGCATGTACAATTTCCGCCATACCGATAGAGGCAAGGTCGCCGTCACCTTGATAGGAAAATACAATGGCCTGCGGTTTAGAGCGTTTTACACCGGTAGCAATCGCCGGTCCGCGCCCGTGTGCGCCCTGTACCATATCGCAAGCGAAATAGGAATCCGCAAATACCGCACATCCTACCGGAGCGACTCCGATCACGCGGTCTGCGATATTCAACTCTTCAAAGGTTTCCGCCATTAAACGATGGACAATACCGTGCCCGCAACCGGGGCAATAGTGCATCGGCGTATCGGTTAAAGTGGACGGTTTTTTGGCTAAAATAGTCATCTTATTTACCTCCCTTGAGGTCGCCCTGTACACCCAGCGACAAATCCCGCTTACAGTCAAATGTAAAACCGTCTGCGTGGCGTTGTAAATCAAACAACCCTTCCGTTTTTCCGTTGAGTAACGAAGCAGCCGCCGTTAAAATTTGCGTTCCGTCCGGTTGTCCGCCGGCAGGGTAAGCGTTAAGCCCTATTTTAACGGTATTGCCCACGGCTAACTGAACATCTTGTACCAGCTGGCCCAAACTTTGCTCCACCACCAGCACGCCTTTGGCTTTACCGGCTATTTCCGCTAAACGCTTGGACGGGAACGGCCACAATGTAATCGGGCGGAAAAGACCGACTTTTAAACCGCTTTCTTTGGCTTTATTGACGGCTTCCAAACACGCGCGGGAAGACAACCCGTACGCTACCAAAATAACATCCGCACCTTCGCAGTCGCGTTCTTCGTAGCGGACTTCGGTTTTCTCTACAAGCCCGTAACGTTTGGCGCGTTCTACCACGTCCGCAATTAAATTGTCGCCTTTATAGGAAAATACGTTATTTTTGGCGCGACCGTTTTTATGGATATCTACGGCCCAGTCAAATTTGCCGAGTTTATTGGGATCTACCGGCTCAAAATTAAAGGACATACTTTCCATCATTTGGCCTAAAATGCCGTCGGCTAAAATCATACAGGGCATGCGGTATTTTTCCGCTAAATCAAAAGCAATCTTCGGGAAATTGCCGAGTTCTTCCACCGAGTTTGGTGCTAAAACAATCACACGGTAATCCCCGTTTCCGCCGCCGCGCGTGGCTTGGAAATAATCTCCCTGTGCGCCGGAAATACTGCCGAGCCCCGGCCCACCGCGCATGACGTTGACAATTAAACACGGCAAATCGGCACTGGCTAAATATGTAATCCCTTCCTGTTTTAAACTGACACCCGGAGAAGATGAACTTGTCATACTGCGCGTACCGGTTGCGGCCGCACCGTAAACCATATTGATAGCTGCGATTTCGCTTTCCGCCTGAACAAACGCACCGCCGGCATCTGCCAAATACGCAGACATATATTCCGGCACTTCGTTTTGCGGCGTAATCGGATAGCCCGCAAAAAAACGCACTCCGGCGCGGATGGCGCCTTCGGCGAGGGCTTCATTGCCTTTTCGTAAAGTTTTTTCTACCATAATCAAATCCTATTCTTTTATAACAGTAATGGCCACATCCGGGCATATTGTATAACACATCTTACAACCGATACAATCTGCCGGGTTTGTCTGAACGGCCGGAAAATATCCTTTTTTGCTGATCGTTGTGGATTTGCCTAAACATTTTTTCGGGCAAACACTAACGCACAAGTAACACGCTTTACAGCGGTTATCATCTACTTCTACTTTGGGCATAAGTCTCCTAGCGGAATTGAGGACACACTCAATTTCCTTCTCCTACAAGTTTACCTCTTTTAAACGGACGATACAATAACTTTGCTACAATATACACATGGATAAAAAACAAAACTATCAAACACTTTCCAAACAGATAAACGCTCTTTTGGAAACGGAAACTGATTGTATTGCTAATATGGCAAACGTTTCCGCCGCGCTCTTTAACGAACTGCCGGATATCAATTGGGCCGGATTTTATGTTGTGAAAAACGGCGAACTTGTATTAGGTGCGTTCCAAGGAAAACCCGCCTGTGTGCGTATTTCTTTTGGCAAAGGGGTTTGCGGAACAGCCGCCCAAACGGCCCGAACGCAGGTTGTAAAAAACGTACACGAATTTGCCGGACATATCGCTTGCGACAGCGCGTCTAACAGCGAAATCGTTATTCCCATTTTTAAGAACGATAAAGTATGGGGTGTATTGGATATAGATTCCCCGTTACTTGCGCGGTTTGACGAAACGGATAAACAATATTTGGAAGAAATTGTAAAAAATTTTGAAAAGAAGACGAATTTATAAACCGTTGCGTAAAGGCGCGAAAATTGATATTATATATATGTAATGCCGAGGTAGCTCAGTGGTAGAGCACTGGTCTGAAAAACCAGGTGTCGACAGTTCGATCCTGTCCCTCGGCATTTTTTTCTGCCCAATTTACTCCTTTTCGCTGTCGCTTAAGAACTTGAATACCTCGGCGCTACCGCGCCGCTGCGCACAGTATACTGCGTCCTTTCTCTCCCAGAACTGTGCCAAATTTGTTTAAAAAATCCCTCTACGTTTTGTTCGTTTAAACTCGTATAAAAAACAGACCGAAGTTTCCTCCGGTCTATTTTTATTAAACGAATCTCTTTTTTACCGCACTTGGATAAGCGCAAAATGTAAATATTCCGTTTCCGGCATACCGATCAACACAGGATGATCTTTGGCCTGTCCGCGCAGTTCCAATAAAACTGCGTTCGTGCCGGATTTACTGACACCCTGCCGGATAATATCTACAAATAATTCACGCGAAACGTGGTGCGAACAAGTAGAAAACGCCAAATAGCCGCCGGGCTTTAAACCCTCCAGCGCCATTTTAACGAGTTTTACATACAAGCCAACCGCTTGCGGAAGTGCCTTGCGGCTTTTGACAAACGCGGGCGGATCTAACAGAACAATATCTGGCTGGTCGGGTAATTCGCCCTTTTTCATTGCCGATAATAACCGTTCCGCATCATCCCGATGAAAAACAACCGTATCGGATACGCCGTTTAGTTCCGCGTTCTGCTTGGCAAAATCCACCGCCGCGGCGGAAGAATCACAACCCCACACCTGCGTAGCACCCGCAAGTGCCGCCGTAATACCGAAAGAACCGATATAAGAATATAAGTCCAATACCAATTTATCCTTAAAATACGGTTTCAAAAAAGCACGGTTTTCGCGTTGGTCAAAATAAAAACCTGTTTTTTGACCGCCACGCAACGGCACAATATATTTTACACCGTTTTCCTCTATCTCCACCGTTTCGGGAACTTCGCCGATAATCTCCGGCGTGTTGGTAAGCCCTTCCAGCGCGCGGAAGGAACTGTCATTTTTATAATAAATGCCCGCCGGTTTGAAAATCTTTTTGAGTGCTTTGGTAATTTGCGGTTTTAACTTTTCCATGCCAGCCGTTAAAACATCTACCACCAATACATCCCCAAAACGATCTACCACGAGTCCCGGCATGTGGTCGGCCTCGCCGTAACACATACGTCCGTATTTGCGAACGCCGATTTCTTTGCGGTAAGAATAGGCATTATCCAAATTCTCAAATACAAAATCTTCCGGCAAATCGCCTTCCCCTTTCGTAATAAGACGGACGGCAATTAAACTGTGCGGATTAAAACAACCGTATCCCACCTGTTTGCCTTCGTGATTCACAACCCGCACGAGCGTCCCGGGTTCCACAGACGTATCCAACCCATCTATTTCGTTGGAGAAAACCCACCAATGCCCCGCCTGTAAACGGCGTTCTTCTTTGGCTTTTAACTTAATTTCTATCATAAACTGTTGTTTAATTCTTCCACATCCGTAAACGGAATTTTAGCGGCGCAAAGCGGACACGCTTTTTCCGTAAATGTTTGCATCGGGTAAGATAACAAAGCGCGAAGCGGTACCGTAAGCGGCAAATAACCCATAGACCGATCCACTATCACACCTACGCCAATCACATCACCGCCTAAACGGTTTACCATTTCAATCGCACGGTTAATTTTACGACCGGAAACGGCAACGTCATCTACGATGAGGACTCTTTCCCCTTCTTTGATGGTGAAGTTATGTTTCAAAATCATCTTTCCGTTATCGTCGCGCGAAGCAAAAATAGCACGTACGCCGCGGGCGCGCGCCACTTCTTGCGCAAGCACGGAATCCGAAGGCGTAAGCGCTAAAACAACATCTGCTTTCTTGGTAAATTTGTCAGATAACGCACTCGCAAGCCGTTGCGCCAAATTCGGATGCTGTAACAGCAAAGACGTTTGAATATACGTTTGGCTGTGAAAGTCGGAAGGCATGACAAAATGGCCTTCCAAAATGGCTCCGTGTTCTTGGAGCAGACAGAGAACATCTAAGTTATTTTTTGGCATGGAACTCTCCTTTTACAAAATCTCGTGCGGTGTGGAAATCCGTTTCCACTCCTTTTGCTTGGGCGGATTTAATTGTTTTACCCGCTTTTTTGGCACGGAGCATTTCTAATTTCGGCTTTGTCATGGCCTGATTGACACGAAATGCCAATGCCGGATCGCCGGATTCATCCGTCAAATTCTCCGCAAGTGCCCCGTGACGCGAAGTATTGTTAAACATAGTCCAAATGGTTAAATCAAACGTCTCTTTTACCCAATCCGTCCAACCCGAAACAGCAGCCGAAATTGTCGGCCCGACCGTATAGGAATTTCTAATATTCATATTCCCTTTTTCAAATTCAACAGATGCGGCCAAATCGTCAAACGCAACATCTTTCAACACTTTCCCCACCTTAAACGTTCCCGCGCGCTCCATACGGTTCATAATAATAAACGGCTGGAAGGTAACATTTAGCGCCTCTTGCTCCTCCGCCAATTTTTCCATTTGGTGAATAACCCCGCCTTTGAGCTGCGATTTAATGGTACCGGATAAATCCTTCGCCCCTGCGGATAACCCTTTTAACTGTAATTCCGCATTAAATTCATTGCCCGATAACACTTCCGAAGAAAACGTATCTGCCGATAACGTCCCTTCCAAGTTCGGCATAAAATTAGGCAGTCGGTCCCTAAAATTCCGTAGCCACGCCAAATCACCCGTTACTTCCGGATTGGGCGGCCCCGCGTGCACAAGCGGAGAAATCACATCCACGAAATCCTTTACCGTTTCAATAAACGCCATCGGATCCAAATGTTTCCAATGGATATTGGTACGAATTTTTCGGTTCGGATCTTTCAGTTTATCCACCGTTAAGTTCATCTTAAACGGTACATTATTCAGTAGCGCACTGTCTATATTGGCATATAAACTTCCTTTACGCCAAGAACCACTTATATCCAGTTTATCAAAAACAGAACGTGCTACGGTTACTTGTCCGTCCGTCGCGTGTAAATACAAATCGGAAAAATTATCCTTCGCTTGAAATTCACCCGTTACATCTTTCAGCGGGAAGGTATATGCTTCTCCGGACGCCTTCTCCAACCCCACCGTGAATAAGGGGACGCGGTACTTACCGCCGGAACGGGTAACGTGCGCCGATAAAGAACCTTTCCCTTTTATTTTGTAGGGTTTTAACGGCGGGAAAAATTTTTCTTTTCCCGTGATAACAAACGTATTGGTGGAACCTTTCAAATCTACTTGGTACGAATCCGCTAAATTCACCGTACCGGAAGTGGTTAACTTTACATCATCTGCCGAGAAAACGGCCTGCGTAAGTTTAATTTGCTGATAGTTATTGGTAAGCCGCCCTTGCGCAAAAAGCGTAGAACGCGGCACGGAAAAATCTTTATTTTCCAAATGAAACAACGATAAATCTTTGGAAGTAAACGCGGGGATTTTGGCATCTATCTTAAAATACGGGGAAAGCAAATTATCCAAATCCAACGTAATTTCCAACGGTTTTGAAAACAAATATGCTTGTACTTTTACACTGCGAAGGATAAAAGAGGTCCACTTAAAATCGGCAAAATTAACATGCCCGTCCCCTTTGATTTCCAAATCGGAAATATTATCGCCCCATTGGTTACGGACAATCATATTCAGCGTAAAACGCGAAAGTTCATTAAAACGTAATTTTTCAAAATGTAAATTAAGTCCGTATAACGCATGCGTATCGCCTGTGCGCAAATCTTTATAACTGATAACGCCGTCGCGAATTGTCCAATTATTCAATGTTACCGTAAATTTATCGCCCGTACCGCTTGTATAGACAGATTGCGAACGCGACGGTGTAATCTGCGGAATATTGTAACTGCCGTCTGCGCGGCGGACGATATTAAAACGAGGAGCGTTAAACGTAATTTCTTCAATTTCCAATTGTTTATCTAACAAGGAAGCTATTTTGAATTTTAAAGTGACCGATTCCGCCGATACCAAAGTTTTCCCCGGTTCCCCTTCCGTATCTATAACGGAAAATCCTTTCAACTCCAGCGTGTTAATAAAAGCCAAATCTAACGAAGAAATCATGACCGGACGCCCCAAGCGGGTTTGGATTTCTTCCGTAATAAAATCGCTGATACGCTGCGCATTAAACGCGCGTAAAAATACAAACCAAGCACAAGCACCTGCCAAAATGGCAATCATGGAAACAAGCAAAAAGGTACGCAGCGCAAAAATGAAACAAAACTTCACCGCCCGCCGAAAAAAATTCTTTTTCTCCGACGTTTTTGTGGGAGGCGGCACATTTATTTTTACAGGTTCCGCCTGTTTATCCGCAGATGGTTTTTCTTGTTGTTCCATAATTTATAAGTTTGTAACTTTCTCTACTATATAGTTTACTATAATTCGCCAACTGTTTATTGATCCCTTTACGACCCGCAGTCCGGCGGCCTGTAAGGATACATCTTGCGGAAAAAGCACTTTCAGCACGCATGCCAAAATAAACATATTGGCCAGTACAATTGTTACCAACGAAAAAATTTTACCGCCCGCCAATTTTAAATCCGGCTGATCGGCTTCCCATAACGTATGAAACGTTTGAATAAAATGAAAGGCAAGACATCCCCCCAGCCATACCAAAACATACGGACGGAAAGGCGTTACATCCGTACACAAACCAGCAATACCGTAAACAAGCGCACTTATAAGCAGATAGAACGGGATAAAGTAGGGAGCCAGCACCACAAACGCATTTATTTTGTCCATTTTTACATAACCGCTTTCTCGTTTAACGGATATCTTGCTGACGCGAAACCCGCAAAGCCATGCCGCAAAAGCATGCGTGAGTTCATGTCCGAACACGTAAAAACGAGAAAAATTATAGCAGGTGTAATGAATAATTGCGTACAGCGCCATCCCCCCCGCAAACGGAAGAACTGTATGGTAATCGCCAAGTACATGTACTAAAATACGTACCGTTTCCGCGGTCGTAATTACCAACACCGGCAGTAACAAAACGGCAATTAAAAACTTAATTAGTTTGGCCATTAAAATTTTTCCTTCCATGCCGTTGTTTCATACACGTTTTTTGCTTTTTCCCGCGCACAAGCAAGTTGTTCGGCAGAAACGGCACGCACCGATAAATCCGTCATCAAAAACAGCCGTACTGCCTGTGTAATAGCACGTTTATAAACAGGATTATTCCGCGCACAGGGCAGTTGTAAAGAGCCCTGATACAACACCGTTGTACCAAAACGGCGGATCGCACCGCCCAAAATTTTATGTCCGTCCGGCAGTAATACATCATTTTCCACCGGACGAATAAAGCAGGCACTTGCTCCTTGCGGGGTAGAAGGCAAATAAGAAGATTTCGGAACAGACCCTTCCAACAAAAGTTCTTTTTCTCCGGATTTTTTTAATTCGTCTAAAATAAAAAAATGGAGTTTACGGTAGATTTCGGACGGCCGTCCTTCTGCCTTAAAAATGAGTGAAAAAGTTAAATCATCCGTATGAAAGACGACTCCGCCGCCCGTCGGACGACGCGTATAAGCACAGGGAGACGGAAGCAAGCGCAAAACTTCTCTCCAATTTTGCGCATATCCGAAAGTAACCGCCGGACCGTCCGTCCAACGGTAAAAACGGAGTGTCACGTCCTCCGCTCGTTCTTGTACGAGCGTTTCATCAAGTGCCATCTGTTCGTACACAGTAAGCGGAGGCGTGGTCAGTAATAAATTCATTGATATATTTCTACCAATGTAAATTCGGTTGCCGCGCAGCGGATACTTCGTCAATGCGCGATACCGGTTGTGTATGTGGTGCGTCTTTTACGGTTTGCGGTTCATTTTTGATTTCTTCAAAAATATGTTCCATCGCCAAAATAAACGCATCCAACATTTCTTTATTTTCCGTTTCGGTCGGTTCCACCATAATGGCTTCCGGCACAATTAACGGGAAATAAATCGTCGGCGCGTAAAAACCGTAATCCAGCAACCGCTTGGCAATATCCGAAGTATGTACGCCGGTTTCGTGCGGATCGGGCGGCGTTAAGACACACTCGTGCATACACGTTCTGTCAAAAAACGCATTGAATTTGCCCTTCAGCAAAGCACGTACATAGTTCGCATTTAAGACGGCCTTTTCCGCTACTTCTTTGAGCGTAGTGCCGTCAAATTGACGCAAATAACAGTATCCGCGCAAACAGACACCGATATTGCCGTAAAATGCCTTCATTTTGCCCAAACTTTCAGGAGTATCGGACAACTGATATTGTCCGTTTTCAAAGGTTACCACCGGGCGCGGCAAATACGGCGCCACATGCGCCGCCGCACCGACAGGTCCTGCGCCGGGTCCGCCCCCGCCGTGAGGCGCGGCAAAAGTTTTGTGAATATTCAAATGCATAATATCCACGCCGAAATCGGCCGGACGCGCCAAACCGATTAACGCGTTAAAATTGGCGCCGTCCATATACAAAAGGGCGCCGGCTTTATGAACCATATCGGCAATTTCGCGGATGTCGCTTTCAAAAAGTCCTACCGTGTTGGGAATCGTCAACATCACGACCGCCGTTTTTTCGGAAAGCGCCGCTTGTAATGCCTGTTTATCCACACAACCGTTCGGGGCCGATTTGATATTTACTACTGTATAACCCGCCATATTCGCCGTAGCGGGATTGGTACCGTGTGCCGTATCGGGAACGATTACTTCCGTGCGATTTTGACCGTTATGCGCATCGTGATACGCACGCGCCGTCATAATACCGGTAATTTCTCCGTGTGCGCCGGCGGCCGGTTGTAAGGTAAACGCGGCAAGTCCTGTAATCTTTTTCAAAAGTTCCTGTAAATTATACATGACTTCCAACGTACCCTGTACCGTCTTTGCCGGTGCGAACGGGTGCGCGCCCGCAAACGCAGGCAATACGCTTAACACGTCATACGCTTTTGGATTGTACTTCATGGTACAAGAACCGAGCGGATAAAACTGTCCGTCCAAACAATAATTTTGGCGCGACAAATTCGTGAAATGGCGCACCGTATCAAATTCGCTCATTTCCGGTAAACGCGGTTGTTCGGTACGTACAAATTCGGACGGCAAATAATCCTGTGCGCCGTGTGCGGTTTTTTCAAAGCGCACCCCTCTGCGCCCCGCGCAAGATTTTTCAATAGAAAGGTCGTTTTTGCGTAAAATCGTTTCCATATTACAGCACCTCCAACGCTTTTACATAAGCTGAAATATCGGCGGCAGTCCGCAGTTCCGTCGCACAAACGAGTAATTCTTTTTCGTGGACGGCATAACCGGCCGCAATTCCTTTTTCCGCCATTTTGTCTATTACCTCTTGCGCAGAAATCGGACACGTTACCACAAACTCGTTAAAGAAAGGTGCTGTATATTTCAGTGCGTAACCCTTCACGCCACAAATCGCACCGGCGAGTTGATGGGCACGTTCCAAATTCAGCAGAGCCACTTCCTTCAATCCTTGCGGCCCAAGCAATGTTAAATAAATTACCGCATTGAGCGCGCATTGTGCTTCGTTGGAACAAATGTTGGAAGATGCTTTTTCACGGCGGATATGTTGTTCGCGCGCCTGTAACGTCAACACGAAAGCACGTTTACCGTCATGGTCTTTGGCAATTCCAACAATACGTCCCGGCAGTTGGCGCATATATGCCTTTTTAGTAGCAATAATCCCCAGCGCAGGCCCGCCGAAACTCATCGGGTTGCCGAGCGGCTGTCCTTCCGCCGTTACAAAATCGGCTCCGTAATCGGACGGTGCTTTTACTATCCCGAGCGAAATCGGGTTCACATGTACCACCGTAAGCGCGCCTTTCGCGTGTGCAAGCGCGGAAATTTTTTCTCCGTGTTCCAAAATACCATAAAAATTCGGTGTAGCGAAAACCACACACGCGGTATTTTCGGAAAGTTGTTTTTTCAACCCTTCCGTATCCAACGTACCGTCGGAAGACAAAGCAATTTCCGTTAACGTGATACCTAAATGACGCGTATAGGTTTTGAGTACTTCTTTATAGTGCGGATGAAGTGCGGAAGAAAGCAAAATTTCCTTGCGGTTGGTAACACGGCAACACGCAAGCGCCGCTTCCATGAGCGCCGTTGCGCCGTCATAGTGAGAAGCGGTGGCTACGTCCATACCGGTCAGCGCGCAAACACAACTTTGAAATTCGTAAATCGTTTGTAACGTGCCTTGACTGGCTTCCGCCTGATACGGCGTATAAGCCGTTAAAAATTCACCGCGGGAAGCAAGGGCGGGAACGGCCGCCGGAATAAAATGTTCGTACATACCCGCGCCGATAAAATTCGTCAGCGGTTTGTTTTTGGCGGCAAGTTCGTGTAAGTGGCGCGTGAGTTCCGCTTCCGTTAAGGCCGCAGGCAAATCAAGTGCCGGATATAACAACGCTTGCGGAATTTGTGCCAGCAATTCTTTGATAGACGAAACGCCGATTTTACTTAGCATTTCCTGTTCGTTTTCTTTTGTATGGGGAATAAACATAAATGGTCCTATATAAAAAACCCCCGCCGAAAACGGGGGTATTTTTGTTATTTCTGAATCGTTGCTTTGTACGCGTCAAAAGTTAAAAGCGCGTCCACTTCGGCAGGGTTTGCCATTTTGATTTTGAACAACCAACCGCCCGCATGTGCTTCGCGGTTGACGAGCGCGGGATCCGCGGAAAGGGCTTCGTTTACGGCGACGATTTCCCCGCTGACAGGCGCATAAATTTCAGAAGCGGATTTAACGGATTCTATCACACAGCAGTTTTCGCCGGCTTTTACTTGGCGGCCCACTTTCGGTAAATCCACAAAAACGATATCACTGATTTCTTCCTGTGCGTGTTCGCTGATACCCACTACGGCGTTTTCACCTTCTACAAACGCCCATTCATGTGTTTTTAAAAAACGGCAGTTTTCTTGATTGTACATAACCACTCCTTAAACTTTATTTTTATAAAACGGTGTTTTTACAACTTCGGCCGGTACGCGGCGGGAGTGTATTTCCACTTCCACTTCCGCACCGACGGGAACATCTGTGCTGATATAACCTACTGCGATACCTTTGGCAAGCGGTGAATAAGTCCCGCTCGTCAAAAATCCTTTTTCTTCCCCGTTGAAAAATACTTTACATTTCTCACGCGGGACACCTGCTGATTTCAAAACAATTCCGGTTAATTTGCTCGCAAATCCGGAGGCCTTTTTGGCTTCCAGCGCCGCTTTTCCGATAAAATCTCCCTTCGCAAGTTTTACCACCCAGCCACAGTTGGCCTCATAGGGCGTGCGGGTCTGGTCGGCATCTGCGCCGTTAAGTAAGTAACCCGCTTCCAAACGAAGCACATCACGCGCACCGAGTCCGCAAGGTTTTACCCCTTTGGCAAGTAGCGCATCCCATAATGCGTTAATTTTATCATTGGGAAGCATAATTTCCACGCCGTCTTCCCCGGTGTATCCGGTGCGTGTTAAATATCCTTTTGCACCGTCAAACGTAATTTCCGTAATACAAAAACGCGCCGGGATAGACGGAAATAACGAAGATACCGTTTCTACCGCTTTTGGCCCCTGTACGGCAATCATGCTCCACTTACTGCTTTCGTTGGTAACGGTTACATCAAAATTTTTTGCTTGTTTTTCAAACCACGCAAAATCTTCTTCTATACACGCGGCATTTACAACGACTAAAAATTCTTCCGCGGACAAACAGAACGAAATAGCATCGTCAATAATCGTTCCCTGTTCAGTTAAAATATGAGAGTATGTTCCACACGGAACGGTGTTTTTTATATTATTACAGTTGATATACTGTAATAACTTCCAAGCATCTTTGCCTGTTACGCGGATTTGCCCCATGTGCGACACATCAAACATCCCCACGTTTTCACGTACGGCTTTATGTTCCGCCAAAATACTGTCAAATTGTACGGGGAGCAACCAGCCGTGAAAATCTACCATTTTGCCGCCTACTTTTTCGCAAGCATTACAAAGAGCGGTTTTTTTGAGTTCGGTCATAATACCTCCGTTATAAAAGTATTGTATAAAATTTACCGGTTTTTTATACAATATACTTATGGCCGATACACAGACCGTCATCAGCGACGTAAAATTATTTTTGGAACGTCTCAAAAAAGACCTGCCCGAAGTTTTCGGCACGCCCGAAAAAACCGAGCCGGGAAGTGCTCCCGTTGTACCGTCAGGAAACAAAGTACTCTATAACGGAGACTTGCTGGAGGCACGCATGTACATCACACCGGACCAGGAACACGGCGTTGCGTTTGACGGAAAAATCTTTCACATTTATTTAACTTCCAAAGAAGATGACCCCTCTGCCCTTATTACCGATTGGCTTAAAACGAAGTCCGATGAAGTATTGCGTGAAAAAACAAAAAATTGGGCTGAAAAAATCGGCGTGGAATATAATCAAATTTTCGTAAAGGACCAACAAACCGTTTGGGGCAGTTGTTCCAGCAAAAAGAATTTAAATTTTTCGTACCGCATTATAAAAATGCCGCTTGCCGTACAGGATTATTTAATCATCCACGAGTTGTGCCACCTTTCATACATGAACCACAGCGCGGAATATTGGCAATTAGTCGCGCAGTTTTGCCCCGATCATAAATTACACCGCCGGTGGCTTAATGAACATAAAGACGAAATTTTCGCAAACGTTTCACTAACGTACAAAGAAACGCAGGAATCCTAAACCGTTTTATCGTTTGAAAACGCCAAGCAAAAAATGCTTGGCGTTTTTTATAGGAGACTCCTTACCCTTGGCGAGGGCATAGAAGCAAATCTAACGTACAATCGCTAACGGAAATTCGGGCGCGATACCGGAAAAACCTGCGGAATAAACATGCGGCACTTCTTTAATTAACGCTACCAATCTTCCGTCCAGCATAACCGCATCACCGATTTGTAAATTCGGTTTCGGCATAACAACTCCCGTCCGCCGTGCACGCGAACGAATCCCGTGTGTTTGAAAAAAATTGAGCAAGAAAAAGGAAACTTTCTTTCCAAAGGTTTCGTGTAACGTTTTTCCAGCGGGGATTCTCGCAAGCGGCACACCGGTTAAACCGCGCGTTACGTCCGCGCTGACGGGAATATACGCCAATTCTTCTTTAATAGAAAGCGAATTTTGATCGCCCGTCAATTTTTGTCCATTAGAAAAAGATAACGTTACACCGGTAAGTGTAAAATACTCGTTTTGTACGCAAACAGCCGGCATTACCACACGCCCGGTATCGGTTAACATTCCTTTACAAGAAAGTGTTTTTGTATCATAACGAATTACCATATCGCCGTCTGCTCCGCCCCGCGGAGGACGGCTCATTAAGTCGCGCATGCGGACCGGTTTTTGCCAATCTACCGTAATATTCACTTCGGAAGTATTCTCATTGACCGCGCGGGTTACATTTTCTTTTAAATCGGATTCTTTTTGAGCAAAAGCCATTGTTACGACAAACAGACAAGCAAACATCAACATCATTTTCTTCATACGAATTTCCTCTTTTGTTTTGAATATACTAATATTATACAAAAGTTAGGAAAAACTAACAAATATTTTTTATTTACTTCTATAAATGATAGTTGATAAATATATAAAAAGTTAGAAAAAACTATATCAAGGATACAAAATAAGTCCTAAAATTCCGCTGGCCGCAAGTACGAAAATCACGTTTGCACGGTATTTCCATACGGCAAAAAATGCCCCCGCCAACAAAACAACGCTTTTCCAATCCACGATATTTTCTTTATTACAAAGCACAAGTGCAGCCGCCAAAATAAGGCCAATCACCGTCGGACGAAGACCGTTAAAAATATCTTTTACGATTTTGTGCTTGCGGTATGTTAAGAAAAATTTACTGATTAGCACCATTAAAATAAACGACGGTAAACAGACCGCCGCTGTCGCTACCGCCGACCCACACACAGACGACGTTACCGCATACCCCGTATAAGTAGCCATATTGATTCCCACAGGGCCGGGCGTTACCTGACTAATGGCTACTATATCGGTAAACTGCGAAGTAGAAATCCACCCTTGTTTGTAAACAATTTCGTTTTGGATAAACGAAATCATGGCATATCCGCCGCCGAAGTTAAACAGCCCGATTTTGAAAAACGTAAAAAACAGTTTTAAAAAAATCATAAATGAAAACGCCCCCACAAATATCCGCCCAAACCGGCCAGCAAAATAAGATATACGGGAGATATTCCAAACGCCCATACCAACACAGCAACGGCCAGCGGAATCCATACGGTTTTATAGGTGATTTTTGCCGTACGCGCCAAGTTAAAAACAGGTACTAAAATCAGCGCAATCACAGCCGGACGAACGCCCATAAAAATACGGCGCACAAACGGATTGTTTTGATAATTTACAAAAAATACGGCTATCAGCAAGATAATGATAAAAGAAGGCAATACGGCTCCCAGCGCGGCACATGTGCTGCCACGTATTCCCTTTATTTTATAGCCGGAAAGAATCGCCATATTGACCGCCATGATGCCGGGGGCCGTTTGTGCGAGCGCGATAGCATCCAAAAAATCTTCTTTCCCCATCCAACGGCCGGATAATTCTTTTTCCATAAGCGGAATCATGGCGTATCCGCCGCCCAGGGTAAACAAACCTATTTTTGAAAAGATGAAAAACAAAGAAACGCAATCTTTCATACGTTTATTGTACTATTTAGAAGAGAACGCAAACAATAAAAGACCTTTTAATCCATTTTTTATACAATTGGATGAAGATAAAATTTTTAAGGAGTGTTTATGAAACCCCTCATTTACCGTACATTGGGAATTGCGTCCGTTTTGTTGTTGATGACCGTTGCCGTTCAGGCCGGACAGTTTTTGCCGAATACTTTTGAGTTGTTCGGGCAAACTTTTACGTGCTCGCAAGGTTTGACAGAATCTTCACAGAAGTGTCGGAGCAGTGAACTCACAATACACGCCACCTCGAGTTTGTCCCCGAGCGTAGCTTTAAATACAATGAAACAATCATTGTCGTATGATTTTGCCACCCAAAGCGCCCAATCGTTCCCCTGTTCCCGTAACGGGGAATCTGTACATCTCGTAACTAGCATAGATCCAAACCAATCGGATGATACCGTGACTGTATTGGGTAAAAGTTCGTCCCGCTACTTTCTTTGGTTCGTTATGTATGAACCGGTGGACGATAGCATGTTAGAAGAATTGTGCGACGCTAATTTTTAACAGAACCAATTAACAAAAACCCCGGCATAGCCGGGGTTTTTTATGGAAAAACGAAAATAAGGCAACGCAATCTTTCATACGTTTATTTTCCTATATAAAAAAAATCCGACAATTTACCGATTGATTAAAAGACGCGTGATGTAAGATTATTTTTTAAACTCGGTTTTCGTATATTCCACAATACCGTTATAAATACCTTGCGCCATCTTTTTTTGTACCTGGGCGTTGGAAAGTTTCGCACGGTCTTTGCTGCTGCTGATGAAACCCATTTCTACTAAGACCGACGGACTGTTTACGCCTTTAAGCACATAAAAGTTTGCTTGGCGTACACCCGTTTTCTGATTGACGGCAATTCCGATACCTGGCTGTTTATAAACGCTTTTTCGTACGTAGCCCGCCAATTTAGAACTTTCGTTAATAAACTCATTTTTCGCCATGGACTGTAAAAGCGCATCCACAAAATTATAATGCGTTTCTTCATATTGCATGGCTTCGTTTTCCAATGCGGCCGTTTCGGCGGCTTCTTTATCGGTGGCTTTTTCCGAACGGAAGTACACCTGGAATCCGTTTGCATGCGGATCTTTAGAAGCATTGGTATGAAGGGAAATAAATAAATCCGCTTTAAAATTATTAGAGATACGCGCCCGTTCGCCGAGGGCAATAAATACGTCCGTTTCGCGTGTACTCTTTACGTCAAATCCGCCCTTTTTAAGCAAGCGTACTAATTCTTTGGCAACGGCCAAGTTCCAATCTTTTTCGCGGTAACGGCCGCGCAACGCACCGGGATCTTTTCCGCCGTGTCCGGGATCTACTACAATGCGTATTTTCTTATGATTACCGGTAACGGAAAGCGGATGCGGACCTTTCTGCGCCGCGGGAGCAATTGCCGCAGTAGCAGCCGTCGCAGCAGTAGCGGACACTGCCGGTTTAGCCGGTGTAGTGGCTGTGGCCGCAGGCGCAGCGGGAACGACCGCCGCGGGTTCTTCTTCCGCCGGTGCTGCCGCCGTTATAATCGGAGTGTCGGCGGTTCCTGCTGTTAAAATCGGTGTATCTGAAGTCCCTTCCGTCAAAATAGGCATTTCTTCAAAATCGTCTTCTTCCGCGAGTACGGACGGAGTTTCAATACTATTCTGCGGCACCTCCGGTTTAGTGGCCGGGGCCGGTTTGATTTCCGGTATCGGCGCAGGTTGTAAAACCGGGGCTGCTTTTTCTTCCCCTGCTCGGAAAACAAATTTTTGATTTTGGCGTGTGAAACTCCAATCTTTTGTTTTACCGCCCAAAATCACTTTCAGTATTACGCGGTTTTTCTCTTGTAGCGCACTCATGGAAATAATATAACCGTTGTTACCTTTCACATGGACATCCCGTTTTAATACCGCATCTTCCAATACAATTTGTACCGTATGTCCATTTAATTGGTTAGCGGTATATTTTAAGGGGACGGACGAAGAAAAAACAAGTAATGTATCTTTGGTAGTGTCTTGTTTTTCATCAAACGATAAATTAAAACGCCGTTCAATGATAAAACTTTTGTTCTTAAATTCTATTCTTTTATCTACGGCTTTTTGGAAACGCGGCAACAGAAAAAATTCTACCGGCACCATGAGTTTACCCCCGTTACTGATAACGGGAGCGGATAATTTTTTTGTTTCCGCATTGATAATTACTTCCTCTAGGGGAGCCGTCAAAATCGCATAAAAACCTCTCGCGGAAACTTTGGCCTGTTTGGAAGCGGCAAACAGTTCTACGTTTGTACCGAATTTACGCGCCGTACGCTGAAGATCTACATACGTTACGCCGTTTACTTCCATGGATTCCACACTTCCCCTGTCCTTGCCGGAAACAACAAAGTTTACCTGCCCCTGTGCGAATAGCGCACTTGGCAACAGAAAACCAATAGCGGCAAGAAACAGGCGGAAAAATGCTTTCATTTTTATTCCAATACGATTTTATAATCTTCCCACGCAAGTTGCGGATCGGCTTGGATTTTAAGCGTTCGGTGAATATTTTGCTCAATATCTTCCTGATGGTTTTTAATAGCATCTGCCAACATCGGATGTAATACAATGCGCAAATTTCCCCCCGGACGACCGGCCGTTAAATCATAGATTTCGCGCTGTATTTTAATACGCATACTTTCGGCAGATAACACCCGACCGGAACCGTGGCACTCCGGACATTCTTCACTGATAAAACTACCCGTACTGGCGCGTTTGCGTTCGCGTGTCATTTCCACAAGCCCCAATTTGGTAATCGGCAAAATACGGATTTTGGCGCGGTCCCCTTGTACGGCTTGTGAAAGGGCTTCCAGTACGCGGCGGCGGCTAGAGGCCTTACGCATATCAATAAAATCAATAACGATAATACCGCCGATATTGCGCAAGCGCAATTGGTGCGCAATTTCGTTGGCGGCTTCAATATTGGTTTGTGTAACGGTTTCTTCCTGCGATTTGTTACCGGTAAATTTGCCTGTATTTACATCTATGGCACAGAGTGATTCCGCCTCTTGAATAATAATACTTCCGCCGTTGGGAAGCGGCAATTTGATTTTACGCAAATTGTCAATTTCCGGCTCAATATTATAGGCCTCAAAAATCGGCGTTTTACCTTTGTAAAGTTGGACGCGGTTGGCCAAATCCGGCGAGTTTCTTTCTACAAATTCGTGTACGCGCTCGTAATCTTTTTTACTGTCCAGCAAATAAACTTTTACATTTTCGGACAGCACATCCCGCGCTACTTGTAATACGGCATCCATATCTTCATGTAGCAATTTTGGCGAACGGGATGTTTCAAATTTCTTCAAAATGGACTGCCATTGGCGGTACAAATATTTCACTTCCCGCTCCAGTTCATCCGGCGTGGCTTCTTCCGCTTCCGTGCGGACAATACACCCCATACCGTTCAAATGTTTGGCGGCAAGTTCCTGCATAATATCGTTGAGTTTATGGCGCATATCGGCTTGCTCAATATTTTTGGATACGCCCACAAAACTTTGGTGCGGCGTCAACACCAAATAGCGCCCGGGCAATGTAACGTCCATGGTTACTTTCATCCCTTTGGTGCTGATGGCATCTTTAACAACCTGTACCATTACTTCCTGCCCTTTGCGAAGGGTTTTATCAATATTCTTTTTGTCACCGCCGATTACGTCTGAAATATACAAATACGCATTTTTTTCATATCCGATATTTAAAAACGCGCTGGAAATACCCGGCAATACATTTTCTACCGTGCCTTTATAAATATTACCTACAATATTAAGCGCACCGCGCCGTTCCCAAACAATTTCATTGATACGTTCATTTTCTAAAATAGCAATACGTGTTTCTTCAAATGAGGTATTTACAAGCACCTCAACCGTCGGTTGTTCTTCTAAACTTTTACTCATAAAAAATACTCCTCAGGTTTTTACCTGTCAGATTAAATGGAGCAGACCCTGCGAATCCTTCCAATAGAGTCCCTCCCGAATAAATGAAAACCCTTCCACAGTAAAGCCCTCTTGTTCACGGGGAATTTCTATTCCCAAATAAGAAGCCACTAATTCCTGCGGAGGGAACCACTTTCCGTCCACGCAACCCAACGTCAACCGTATTTCTTCGGCAGAAAGCGTATGTGCCTCTAAAATATACGGCTTGGCGTTTACCGCCATTGTACATCCGTTTTCCGCACGATATACAACTTCTATCCGAGCTGCGTTAAAATAATTTTCAACTGTTTGTTCCAACGCAAAGGACTTAAAATTTCCTTTCACAAGATACCGCACCGCGGCGGCCAAATTCTGTACTGAAGGCAACGCATAAGGAACACGTTGGACCTCTATAATTTCCAACATGGGAGGTTTTACCTCCTCTAATCTGCGTTTTACTTCGTCCGCCGGAACAAACGAAACTAAATAAACGTCCACATACTCCCGCAGCGCATCTACTCCCACCGGAAGGGCCGGCCCGTAAGAAAAACGGGGCCAACTCTTGTTCACCCTTGCCGGTTCAAACGGCAGCGTGCTCGCGAGTATCATTTTTCGTACCGCATTAAAAACAAAACTAGGTTTCCGTTCTTTTTGAGACAAACGGAACACTATACGCATTTTATAAATTTTTGACGTATTTATCATCTTTTTTATACTCGGTTGCGCCGCGCATACACCGATTGGACCACTCCCAAAGCAAAAAAACTGGCCACTAAATTGGACCCTCCGTATGAAATAAACGGCAACGGAATCCCCGCAACCGGTACGATACCGATTAACATCCCGAAATTAACCAACATATACGTAAAAAACATGCCAAATATACCCGAACAAATCAAGTAACCGTACTTATCGCTGGATGAATAGCCCACCGCCATAATACGCCACAAAATCAACAAATACAATCCGAGCATTAACAGCGTTCCCCACAAACCGAGTTCCTCCCCCGCTACTGCCAAAATAAAGTCAGTATGTTTTTCCGGTACAAACCCCAAACGGGACTGTGTCCCCGAAAATAATCCTTTACCAAACACACCACCCGCACCCATCGCAATTTGCGCTTGTAAGACGTTATATCCGGCCCCTTTTGGATCGGAACGGGGCGCTAAAAAAGTTTCCACACGTTTGCGTTGGTGGGGTTTCATTTGGTGTTCTACGAAAATTCCGCCGAAAAGTCCCGCCAACACAACAAGCGTCGCTAATACGAAATAAAAAGAGGGAATAAAAAGCCGTAACTGCCTAAAAAACCACCATGCGACGTAGCCGGCAGCAATAACAAATGCCGAAAAAATAAGCATATACCAACCGTTACGCGCCAACTCGTTAAATAAACGGACAACGGTAAAATCCAACAATTCGGGATGTAAATAAATATACGTCCACGTAATGGTAAAGAAACCGGAAACTCCCGCCAAAACACCAATTAACACTAAATAAAAAATATTCGCACCGGCACAATACAACAACACAAGCACCGCCGGAAAAGTTACCACGACCGACGAGAAATCCGGCTGCATCATGATGAGCGCAAAAATCGGTAGCAATAGAAAACTAACCCCTATCAGCGAAGATGTATCCCGTATTTGACGGCCGCGTCTGTCTAAAAAGGCCGCCGCCACTAAAAGGGTACATACGCGGCAGATTTCCGATGGCTGCATAGAGAAAAAAGGAAGTACAAACCATGAACGCGAACCGCGCTGATAGGAACCAAACAGTAATACCCCTATCAAAAGCATTAAAATAAATCCGTAAAGGTACTTCCATTGTTCGTCGTAAATTTGATAATTAAAACTCCACCCCACCACAAATGCCCCAATCCCTATCGGAAGCGCGAGCAAATGCGTACGCACGACCGGATTGGCAAGAGAAATACTGTTGACCGCAGACATAACACATAACGTACCCAGAAACACAAGCCCGATCATGGCCCAAAAAAGGACTTCATCCATGCGAGAATATCCTTGTCTTGTTAAATTCCTGAACGTAAACATTATTCCTCCACAGTTGGTACCGGCGGCGCTTTTTGGTTAGGATGCAGGCCAAAATAGGCCTCTAACATCTCCCGCGCAATCGGACCTGCAGCACTGCTGCCCCCTTCTCCAAATTCTACAAATACCGCTAACGCAATGGAAGGATCTTCCCCTTTTCTCCCCGCAAAAGCCAAGAACCAACCGTGGTCTGCTCCGTGCGGGTTTTGCGCCGTTCCTGTTTTTCCGTAAACATCTAAACCGTCTATTTTGACGCGGCGCGCCGTTCCGTTATCTACCGTATGTTTTAATGCTTGAAACAACGTATCGTACGTTGACGACCGCAAGCCGGCTTGTTGTAAAATTTCCGGTTTACCGACTATTTCCGTCTTTCCGGTTTGGTTGCTGACAATTTTTTCCACGTAATAGGGCTTATATACGTTACCGCGGCTCGCAATCGCCGCAGCAAATTGCGCCACTTTAAGCGGCGTTACCAAAAGTTCTCCTTGCCCGATAGACAAATTAAGCGTATCCCCTACGAACCAATACGTTTTATTACGCGCACGGCGGGTAGGACCGTACAAATTACCCGCTTTTTCACCGGGCAAATCTATTTCCGTTTTACGGCCGAACATAAATTGCCGTTCAACACGCTCAATGGGGGCCGGACCCATTTGGGCAGCCAACGTATAAAAATACACGTCACAGGAATTACTCATCCCGTCAAAAAAATCTACCGGCCCGTGTACACCCCAACATTTAAAAATACGCGGTCCGGAATCATATTTTCCCGTACATTTTACTTTTTGTTTGATGTCTATATCGCTTTCTTCCAACGCAGCCGCACCCGTAATAATTTTAAAAGTAGAAGCGGGCGGATAAATTCCCTGTATTGCTAAATTATACTCGTTGATATTCTTGGAACGCTTTGAAGAAGCTTGGTCGCTATACTCCACAAAAATACTCGGGTCATACGCGGGCGCGCTGGCAAGTGCCAATACGGCCCCGGTACGTGCATCTAACGCTACGGCCGCGCCGCGCCCTGTTTTAGATTTTTTGAGACCTTCTTCCGCGGCTTTTTGTACGTCATAATTAAGCGTTAAATAAACATCACTCCCGGCACTCCATTCTTTGTCCTGGATAAAATTATGTACACGCCCCCGGTAATCCACTTCCAAATACATCCCTCCGTCCGTTCCTTTTAACTCGGGTTCAAACTTTTTTTCAATACCGCTCTTTCCTACCTTTGCGTTAAAACGGTATCCCAAACGAGCCTCTCTGTTTTTCCACTCCCGTTCGCTCATCTGGCCGATATAGCCGATTAAGTGGCTAGCAAAATCATGGTGCGGATAACTCCTTTTCGTTTCTTCAATCAAATACATCCCGGGGTAATATAATTGTAATTCCTTTAATGCCACCGTACTTTGCGTGGACAAGTTATCCGCAATAACGGTTGCTTGGCCCGTTTTTACCACTTGGAGCAATTTTTCAAAGACTTCCTCCTCATCAATATTGATGTGGGGAGCAACGTCTTTAGCAAGGCGTTTTAAATATTCTCTGTTTTTATTATCGGCCGCCAGGTAGTAAAAACTGAAAGAGGGCGCGTTTGTAGCAATTGCTACTCCGTCCGCTGTAAAAATGCGGCCGCGGGGAGCGGTTTGATATAAAACCTGCGTACGATTGCGTTCGGCCATTTGGAGATAATCTTTGTGACGTACAACTTGAATATCTATTAACCGAAGTGCGATAACGACTCCCGCTAATACCGCAAGTACAAAGATTCTTTTTAGCCGTCCGTTTAATGAAAGTTTTGAAACAAGCATTTTTAATGCGGTTTACACATAGCACCGCCCGTAAGTGTTTTTTGTACAGCCCCGAATATGAACGGCGCTATACATGCACTGATCAATGCACCGATAAGCACATTTACAATACCAGTCCACAATACAACCGAAGAAAATGTCCATATTAAAAAACTGTTCAGGCATGAAGCCAATGTTACCAACCCAAATACGGACACTGCCTGCGTCGCAACCGCCTCAAAATCCAAGCGCTCCGCAGCAATATAAACCAAACACGCGCAAATTGTAAAGGCGCAAGCGTTACTGCCGAATAATTTTGTATTAAAAAAATCCAAAAAAAGACCGCATAAAAATACACTCGGATATCCGAACGGAGGTCTCAAAATTGTACAAAATGCTATCGCAAAACAAAGCATGATATTGACGCTAATACCCACGTTCGCAAACAACGTCGCTACCGCCCAATGGATAATAGTAGCCAACACAAATAATAAACACAATTTAAGGAGGTTCCCCATAATTATTTATTCTCCTCGTCCGCAATCACAAAAACTTCCTTCACCGAAGAAGGCCGCACAGCCGGCTCCACCTGTACGACAAGGGCTGTTTTAAAGGAATCATCTTGTAATACTTTACTGACCGTACCCACCAATATCCCCTCGGGAAAAACACTACTGGAAGACGAGGTATATACATTATCCCCTTCGTTTACCTTTGCCTCCAACGGGATATATTTGATGCGTACCGGGCGGGGACCGTCTCCAACCAAAAGGCCGCCCTCTTTTCCGTGTTCCAAGTAAACCGCCGCCGAAAAATCTTCGTCCCGAAGTAACAGGACTTTCGCCGTTCTATCCATTACTTCCACTACTACACCCGCAAGGCCTTCCTTTCCCTGCTCCACGGAAATAACGGCACTGCGCTCGGTAATTCCGTCGTGTGCGCCTTTATCAATTGTAACTATATTCCATTGGGTCGGTTCCCGATAAGCTACTTTGGCCCACACCCCGTTCCAGCGATGGTTAGCAGAAAGTTGTAGCGCATCCGTCAGACGTTCGTTTTCTTCAAACACCTTCTGTGCTTGAGAAACCAGCAACTGATTCATTTCTATTTCTTGTTTGAGCCGGCGATTCTCGCGGTGAGTATCCAACAATTCCCGCACAACTTCCGAAACGTCGGAAGCATACGTAGTTATTCCGTGCGCAACACGCACCTGCGGCACAAAAATGTACGCCAAAACCGCTTTAAAAGATACAACCACCCCTTCCAAAGGAAGTACCATCAACATCAGCGAAAACGCTAAATAAACTGCCGGTAGTAAATACTTCCGAGCGGACGACTGATTCCTAGAAGAACGTCTTGTTTTGTGTATGTTCATATGATTTATAAAAAAAGCGGACACGCTCCCTTAAGAACGGTGTCCGCTTGAAAATGTTTAGCGGTAAACTAGAACGATTTTCCGCGAGAACCAAAGAAATGGGAACCTTTTTCGCTTAACCAATCCAAATATTTTCCCGTCCCTAAAGCCACACAGCTTAACGGATCCGCCGCACGGTGTACGGGAATATCCGTTTCTTTACGGATAAGTTCCGTAATACCGCGCAACAAACTTCCGCCGCCGGCCACAACAAGCCCTCGGTCCACCAAATCGGCGGCCAATTCCGGCGGAGTTTCCTCCAGCGTGCTCTTTATTACGTCCAAAATAAAACGCACCGGCTCCATCAACGCCTGGCGTATTTCTTCGGATGTTACCGTCAAAGTACGCGGCAAACCTTGTGTTTGATCGCGTCCTTTCACTTCCATGGACTTTTCTTCTTTGAGCGGATAAACCGAACCCAAATTGATCTTCACTTCCTCCGCGGTCGTTTCCCCGATAATCAAATTGTATTTTTTACGGAAATACTGAACAATACAATCCGTTAACTCGTCGCCTGCTACGTCAATGGACTTTGCTACTACCATACCGCCCAAGGAGATTACCGCCACTTCCGTCGTACCGCCACCAATATCTACAATCATGCTGGCATGCGGTTCGGCGATCGGTAAATCAGCACCCATAGCGGAGGCCATCGGTTCTTCAATCAAATGTACCTCGCGGGCGCCGGCATTACGTGCCGCATCACCTACGGCACGCCGTTCTACGCCGGTAATATCGGAAGGAATCCCAATTACGATTTTAGGACGTACCAGACCATTGTGGGAGTGTACTTTGCGAATAAAATAACGTATCATTTCCTGCGTTACTTCAAAATCCGCAATTACACCGTTTTTCATCGGGCGTACCGCCACAATGTTCGCAGGGGTTCTGCCTAACATTTGCTTGGCTTTTGAACCTACCGCTTTTACTTCGCCGGTTTCCCGTTCAACAGCCACCACAGACGGCTCACGCAGTACAATACCTTTGTCTTTGACGTAAATCAAACTGTTGGCTGTACCAAGGTCCATCCCTAAATCCGATGAAAAAAGCCCACCTAAATAGTCTAGTACCATAAATTAATCCACTAATTTTACAATCGCTACTTGCGCATTATCGCCTTGGCGAAGGCCGGCACGATAAATGCGGCAAAATCCGCCAGCACGATTGGCATAGCGGGCAGCCAATACATCAAACAACTTCTTAACAGCGGCCGTATCTTTCAACGTTTCTTTTACCGCACGTTCGTTATTGGCTTTGGCTAAGGTAACAAGGCCTTCTACCACCCGTCTTACTTCTTTCGCTTTGGGCAGCGTCGTCTTCACTTCTTCGTGAAGAATAATGCTGGTTGCCATGTTGTTTAACATGGCTTTGCGGTGGGAAGCCGTTTTACCCAATTTTCTGTATCCGGTATTTTTAATCATACGCTAAAAACTACTCCTTAAAATTTCATACCGAGCGTTAAATTCATCTCGGCAAGTCTTGCTTTGATTTCTTCCATGGATTTAGCACCGAAATTCTTAATCATGTTTAAGTCACCTTCGGTCATTTTTACCAAATCACGTACCGTGTGGATATTTTCCGATTTCAAGCAGTTAATGCTTCTGGAAGAAAGTTCAATAAACTCTATGGATTGATTTAAGAGTTCATCTTGCTTGGACGGGGCACTGGCCGCGGAAGCGGGTGCTGCCGGTTCTTCTTTAATTTCATCACTTACCGTAGCGACACATCCCTCTTCGCCTTCAATCGTGAAAATTTTCAAAGAATCCGATAACAACTTAGCCGCCCGGTGTAACGCACGCGCAGGGGATAATGTGCCGTCTGTGGTAATTTCCAAAATCAAACGGTCATAGTCCATCTTTTGACCGACACGGGCAGGTTCCACGTCGTAGTGTACTTTTTTAATCGGAGAATAGACCGCATCCATCGGAATAAATCCGGAGGGGCGTTGTACTTTCGCCAATTCTTCTGCCGGGCCGTAACCCTTTCCGCGTGAAATTTCAATTTCAATATCCAAACTTCCGCCGGTTTCCAAAGTAGCAAGCATTAAATCTTTATTGATGATTTCTACGCCGTCCACTTCTTCAATCGCCGAGGCCTTTACCACACCGGGTTTGTCGGCATGAAGCTGTACATATTCACGGCTTTTGCCTTCCATCTTCACACGAAGTTCCTTTAAGTTTAAAAGGATGTTAATCACATCTTCCCGCACGTTCGGAATCGTGCTAAATTCGTGTACTGCTCCCGCAATACGTACTGCCGTTACGGCAGCCCCTTCCATACCGGAAAGCAAAATCCGGCGTAAGGAGTTACCCACGGTATGTCCGTAACCGCTTTCGTACGGTTCCGCAATAAACTTACCGTAAGAATCAGAAGCCGTTTTCTCTTCTAATTGAATTTTTTTGGGAAGGAATAATTCGTTTAAAGCCATTTCATGCCTCCAAACTATCTAGAATAATATTCTACGATTAACTGCTCGTTGACAGGGTAGGAACTTTCCGCTCTGTCAGGCCATCTTAAAAGTTTTCCGGTCAATTTTTCCGCATCATACTCCAAGAAACTCGGACGTTGGTTGCGTTTTTCGGCTTCCGTTAAACCTTGTTTTACCTGTACGTTTTCCGCCATGGATTTATCCAAGGTTACTTTATCGCCAATGCGTAATTGATAAGAAGGAACGTTGACTGCTTTTCCGTTTACCGTAATATACCCGTGTAAAACGAGTTGACGGGCCGCTTTTAACGATACCGCAAAACCTAAACGGCGCACCACGTTATCCAAACGGGTTTCCAATTTACGCAGGAAATTTTCACCGGTCTGCCCTTCCGATTTGGCGGCAGCGGCAAACAAATTGTGGAACGGAATTTCCGACATACCGGATTGTAAACGGGCTTTCTGTTTTTCCTGTAAGCGGACACCGTATTCGGATACTTTGGCTTTGCGTACTTTACCGCCGCGTTTGGCGGCTGCTGCCAATTTATCTACTACACAGTTGGTGTAGCATTTCGTTCCTTTTAAGAAAAGTTTACAATCTAATTTTCTACATTTTTTACAAGTAGGTCCAATATCTCTTGACATAAAACTATACTCTCCGTGCTTTGGGGGGTCTGCATCCATTGTGAGGAATGGGGGTAACATCTTTAATAGAGGATACCACAAGTCCGGCCTGCGCTAAAGCGCGTACGGCAGTTTCTCTGCCTTGGCCCGGACCGCATACTTTTACCGCGACTTCGCGCATACCCATGTTAACGGCTTTTTCCGCAGCCGCGTTGCTGGTAATTTGCGCAGCAAACGGGGTACTTTTCTTGGTGCCCTTAAACCCGTGAGAACCGGCGGTGGACCAGGCAATCGCATTGCCTTTATCGTCCGACACGGTTACAATCGTGTTATTGAACGAGCAGTAAATGTGCACTACACCGAATACCGGTGCTTTAGCGTTTTTCTTTTTCGCTTTAGCCGGTGCTTTAGCGGCTGTTGTTACTTTTTCTTCTGCCATAATATTAAATTCCTGTTATCCGAAGTTTATTTCGTCTTGGAACCGACCGTTTTTCTGCGTCCGCGGCGGGTTCTGCTGTTGGTTTTCGTGCGTTGACCACGTACCGGCAAATTGCGGCGGTGGCGCAAGCCTCTATAAGAACCGATTTCTTTATAGCGTTGAATATTTTGGGCTACTTCACGGCGAAGTTCCCCTTCCACTTTATATTCTTTCTGTAAGATAGTGTTGAGTAAACCTGCCTGTTGTTCGGTCAAATCTTTGACACGGGTTGCCGGATCTATTTGGCCTTCTACTTTAGCAAGCACTTCTTTGGCGTTTTTCTTGCCGATGCCGTAAATATATTCCAAGGCAACATCAATTCTTTTATTTTTCGGTAAATCAATACCTGCGACTCTAGCCATATATTTTAAGACTCCTTAAATTAACCTTGACGCTGTTTGTGTTTTGCTACTTCGCAAACCACGCGTACAACGCCGTTACGTTTAATGATTTTACATTTTTGACATATCTTCTTTACACTGGCTCTGACTTTCATTTATTTCTCCCTATAAGTTATTCTTCCTCTGTTTAAGTCGTACGGCGAAAGTTCCAACTTCACTTTATCGCCCGGAAGAATTCTTATATGATGAACTCTCATTTTGCCGGATATATGTCCTAAAATTACTTTTCCGCCTGCTATTTCAATTTTAAACATCGCATTGGGAAGAGCTTCTAAGACTTTACCTTCAATTTCGATTTTATCGCTCATACATCTCCGAGTTCGGATTAAATCACAGAAAAACCCGCCCGCGTTTTCTTCTTTCAAAACGCAGAAGGATTATTCAAAAGCAGTGAGAATTTCACTGCCGTCAGCGGTTACGGCTACGGTATGCTCAAAGTGGGCAGCCAAACTGCCGTCTTGCGTAACAACCGTCCATCCGTTTTCCAACTCCCTGACTTTATACGTTCCCGCAGTAAGCATAGGTTCTATCGCAAGTGTCATCCCTTTTTCAAGGACGGGCCCCATCCCCGGTTTACCGAAGTTGGGAATACTCGGATCTTCGTGCATATTACGGCCGATTCCATGCCCGCAATAATCACGAACAACACCCATACCGTTAAGTTTGGCAAAAGTTTCCACCGCATGTTGTACATCGCCTAAACGGCGACCGGCTTTGACTTGCCCGATTGCTTTGTATAACGACTTTTTGGTTACATCCATCAGCCGTTGGGCTTCATCGGAAACTTTTCCCACACCGAGGGTGATTGCGGCATCTGAACAGAAACCGTCAAGGCGGGCTCCTGTATCAATACTGATAATATCACCACTCTTTAATATTCTATCTTTTTTTGGGATTCCGTGCACGACTTCTTCGTTAATAGAAGCACAAATACTGCCCGGAAAACCGTAATAACCTAGAAACAACGGGGTCGCCCCGAAGGAGCGGATTGTTTTTTCGGCCTCGCGGTCCAAATCCAGCGTGGACATCCCGGGTTTTACGATTTCGGTCATCAACTTCAAAACCGCCGCCGTTACTTTACCGGCCGCACGCATTTTTTGGATTTCGCTTTCGTTTTTTACTTCAATCATTTTTCCTTCTCAAGAATATCTTTTATATTCTCAAAAACTTGTTCGGGGGTTTGATCGCCGTCCACTTCCGCATATTTTCCGCCGCACTGGTAATATGCTTTGACGGGCAACGTTGCCTTGTGATACACTTCCAGACGGTGTTTTACACGTTCCGGCGTATCATCCGGACGCGTATATAACTCGCCGCCACACACAGGACACTTGACCGTTTCCGCAGACGTAACGTGTAAAATTTCCCCGCATTTACGGCATTGGCGGCGCGAAGAAATACGCCCGACTACTTCCGCTTCCGGCAATGTAATCATAATTACTTTCGTAACTTGCCGTTGTAAACGGTTCATCATTTTATCCAACGCTTCCGCTTGCGCAACCGTACGCGGAAAACCGTCAAAAATGATTCCCTTGTCTGTTTTACTGACAATGTTTTCCAAAATGGAAACCATCATTTCATCCGGTACCAAATTTCCCTTATTGATGATACCGGCAATCTCTTTACCTAAATCGGAACCGGAAGCAATCTCCGCCCGTAATACATCACCGGTAGAAATATGCGCCAAGTGAAAAGCCGTTTGTAATTTAGCGGACTGTGTCCCTTTTCCTGCTCCCGGGCAGCCCATCAGTACAAGATTCACAATTATACCTTTCCGATTCCTTCTTACAGAATTGACAGGTGTCTGCTTAAGTTTTTTCACTCAAACAGACACCTTTCGTTCCAAAATTTATTGGATGTTAAACCAACGTCCTTTAATCCGTTTGCTGCCCTTCATTAACGGCTCATAATTGCGCGCTAACAAATGGGCTTGAACTTGTCCTACCGTATCCAACGCAACGCCGACTACGATTAACAAAGCCGTTCCGCCAAAGTAGAAATCTACTCCGAATTCGGCACGGAACGCATCCGGAAGGACCGCAACCAAACATACAAAAATGGCACCGCAGAACGTCAAACGGTTCATGACCCACTCAATGTACGTTTTGGTTGGTTCTCCGGGACGAATCCCCGGAATAAAACCGCCCGATTTCTTCATGTTATCTGCCACATCCGACGGGTTAATCGTCATAGAGTTATAGAAATAGCAGAAGAAGATAATGAGCGCCGAAAAAATCAGCATATACCAAATACTGCTGCGGTTCATGGCTCCCAAAATGGTTTGTGCCCACTCTGCTTCGCTGTTAAAGCTGGCAATCGTTAAGGGAAGCGTAATAACGGAGGAAGCAAAGATTACCGCGATTACACCGCTTTGATCAATTTTAAGCGGTAAATAGCTGGTTTGTCCGCCGTAAAGTTTGTTACCGACTTGGCGTTTGGCATATTGTACGGGAATTTGGCGCTGTGCTGTTTCCAACCATACTACCAAAGCCGTAATTACCAAGGCCGCCGCCAAAATAAGCATCGCCATAAAGAAATCCATTTCACCCGTAGCAACACGGTTGTAGATTTCCATAATAGCGCTCGGTAAGCGGTCAACGATACCGGCAAAGATAATTAAAGAGATACCGTTTCCGACACCTTTTTCGGTAATCTGTTCACCCAGCCACATCACAAACATTGTACCGGCCGCAAGCGTTACCAGCGTCGTAATAAAAAACCCAAAAGAAGGATTTATTACGGCTGATACACCGTCTGAACCCTGTACGCGCGAAATGGCGAAGGTCATCATACCGCCTTGTAACAAGGCCAAAAACAGTGCAAAAATACGGGTAATCTGATTTTCTTTTCTTCTGCCGGATTCACCTTCTTTATGCATGCGGTCAAGCGCAGGGAAAATGTGAGCCCCGCGCACAAGCCCCATGATAATGGAAGCGTTGATGTAAGGCATAATACCCAAAGCCAATATGGAAAAACGCCCCAACGCACCGCCCGAAAAGATATTCATAAAACCTAAAATACCGTTTTGGTGGGCTTGGAATAATTGGCGTAAAACTTCCGCATTGATACCGGGTATCGGGATTGCCGCGGCAATCCGGAAAACAGCTAACGCCCCGAGCACAAAAAGCAAACGCTTTTTGAGTTCGGGAGCATTAAAAATATTTGCGACTGTGTTATTTGACATTATTTGGTCTCAATAACGGTTACCGTGCCGCCGGCTTTTTCAATCGCCGCTTTAGCGGTGGCGGAAAAACCATGGGCAGACACTTTCAAGGCCTTGCTCAATTTGCCGTTTGCCAATACTTTGACACGGCACGCACAGTGAATAACACCGGCTTTTTTCAAGGCCTCGGGGGTTACTTCGGCACCGGCCGCAAACAATTTTTCCAACGAGCCTACGTTTACGTAATCGTATTGTTTGGCAAAATCTTTATTGGAAAAACCGCTTTTCGGCGTATGACGGATAAGAGGCATCTGTCCGCCTTCTTTGCTTTCTTTGCGGGTATTACCGGAACGAGAAGTTTGACCTTTCATCCCTTTGGTACAATAGTTACCCAAGCCGGAACCCGGCCCGATACCTAAGCGTCTTTTTGCTTTTCTGGACCCATGTTTAGGGAAAAGTTTATTCAAAGTTACCATTTTTATCTCTCCACAAAACTATTCGGCCTTCGCGGCTTCGGTTTCTTGTACGGGGGCTACTTCTTCCGTTACGGCTTCCGCTTTTCCGCGTACAACGTTTACCGCTTCTTTGCTTTTAAGCTGTTTAAAAGCTTCCATCGTGGCATACACGAGGTTACACGGGTTGGTGCTGCCTAAACTCTTGGCGAGCACGTCTTTAATACCGGCGGCTTCAAACAACAAGCGCGCACCCGAACCCGCGATTACACCGGTACCGGGGGCGGCCGGTTTCATCCAAACCGACGCTGCTCCGAATTTTCCGATGACTTCGTGCGGAATCGTTTCCCCTACAATCGGGAACGTAATCATGTGTTTGCGCGCATGGGTCTCAGCTTTCGCAATAGCGGCCTGGACCTGATTCGCTTTACCGATAGCAACACCCACTTTGCCCATACCGTTACCGACAACTACGAGTGCGCGGAAACCCATACGTTTACCGCCTTTCACTACTTTCGTTGTTCTGGCAACATGAATCACTGTCGTTTTTCCTTCGGCAGCGGGTCTTACTTTCTGAAACTCGGCTCTTTTGCCTTTCGCTTCTTTTTTATTCTCGTTTTTTACGAGTGCTTCATTGGACATTAAATTCACCTAGACCTTAGAATTTCAATCCTGCTTCTCTGGCGGAATCGGCCAAGGCCTTGATTCTGCCGTGATACACGCGTCCGCCGCGGTCAAACATTACTTCCGTAATGCCTTTTTCAATCGCTTTTTTGGCAATTACTTCGCCTAATGCTTTAGCGGCTTCAATGCTTTTGGCGGAAGCTTCAAACTTGCCTTCAAATTCTTTGGACAATGTCGTTGCAGACACGAGTGTGCTGTGCGTATTGTCATCAATAATTTGGGCATAGATGTATTTCAAGCTTCTATACACGGATAAACGCGGGCGGTGTGCACCGTTTTTGAGGAGGTGTCCGCGGCTGCGGTCTTTTCTGTATTGGTATCTTTCTTGTTTAGTTGCCATAATTATTTACCTCCCGCCGCAGTTTTACCGGCTTTGCGTACAATGTGTTCGCCTTGGTATTTAATACCACTGCCTTTGTACGGCTCCGGCGGTCTGATTCTGCGGATTTTAGCAGCAAAGTTGCCGACGGCAAATTTATCGCTGCCTTTGATCGTAACAAAACCCGATTTCGGATCAACCGTTACGGTTAAACCGGTGGGGATGTCTAAATTGACCGGATGCGAAAAACCTAATTCCAAATTAAGTTTTGTGCCGGCTACGGACGCACGATATCCCAAGCCGTTAATCTCTAACGTTTTCGTAAACCCGTTGGTTACGCCTTCAATTAAATTGAAAACGTTTGCGCGGGTTGTACCGTGTAACGCATTAAGGGCTTTGTAGTCTTTCTCTTCAATGGAAAAACTTAAAATACCGTTGTCAATTTTCGGCGTAATACCGGCCGGAATCGTATAGGATAATGTTCCTAAAGCACCGGTAGCGGTAATAACGCTGTCTTTGATTTCTACTTTGGTTTTAGCGGGAATAGCGATTACTTTTTTACCAATTCTGCTCATATTTCCCCCTTACCATACCTGGCACAAGATTTCGCCGCCCATTTTGGCCGCTTTGGCTTGCGCGTCGGTCATCAAACCTTTGGAAGTAGAAAGAATAGAAATACCAAACGCACCGCGCACTTTCGGAATATTGTTGTAAGCACTGTAAACACGGGAACCGGGTTTGGAAACACGTTTCAAACCTTGGATCACGCATTCATTTTCGGGCGTATATTTCAAAAATACTCTTACCACACCGCCCTTCGTTTCGTTGTGGACGGCTTTGAAATTGGCAATATATCCTTCTTCTTTGAGGATACGCGCAATTTCGGTTTTAATTTTAGAAAAAGGGATATCCACTTTTTCTTTTTTCTTCATGTTAGCGTTTCTTATTCTGGTTAAGAAATCTGCAATTGGATCCATAATATAAGTTGCCGGGCAAATTACTTTCCTTTCGGAGTTAACCCGCTGCGGCAGCTCCTCCTGTAAATTACCAACTAGACTTTCTAAGACCCGGGATTAAACCCTGGTGCGCCATCTTTCTCAGACAGATACGGCAGAGACCGAAGTCGCGATAATAACCTCTGGCGCGGCCGCAGATTTGGCATCTGTTATGGTAGCGCACGGCAAACTTTTGGTCTTTCGCCATTTTTGCAACCCATGCTTTCGTAGCCATAGTTTTGCTCCTTATTTAGCGTTCTTGCGGAAAGGCAAACCCATGTAATCCATGAGCAGACGTCCGCTTTTATCGTCTTGGGCGGTGGTAACGAACGTAATGTTCATACCATATGCCTTGGGGGATTTTTCCACGTCAATTTCCGGGAAAATATAATGTTCTTTAATCCCCAAGTTCAAGTTGCCTCTCCCGTCAAAACTCGCATTAAACCCTTGGAAGTCGCGGATACGCGGGCAAGCAATACAGATGAACCGTTCCATAAATTCATACATTTTTGCTCCGCGCAACGTTACGCGTACACCAATGGGCATACCTTCTCTGAGTTTGAAGTTAGAAATGGACTTTTTCGCGCGGCGAATCTGCGCGGCTTGTCCGGCAATGGAAGTCAAATCGTTTTTGGCAATTTCCATTACTTTAATGTCTTCACGGGCTTCTTTTACACCGATATTGATTACGATTTTCGTAAGTTTCGGCGCGGCCATCGGGCTTTTTACACCCATGTCTTTGAGCAAGGCCGGAAGCACTTTTTCTTTGTAAAGCGTCTGTAAACGAGGAGTATATCCTTCAGGCGCTTTCGTCACAGTTTTCGTTTCTTTCTTCGCAGTCATTTTTTATTCCCACTTAGATAATTGCTTCATTGCATTTGCGGCAAACACGGATTTTTTTACCGTCGGCCGTAATTTGCATTTTAGGCGTCATGGCTTTTTCGCATTTGGTACAAAAAAGCGCGACATTGGAAGCATCTAACGGCGCTTCCACCTGTATTCTGCCGCCTTGCTTATTTTGGGAAGGTTTTACGTGTTTGGTAACTAAGTTAACACCCGCTACTACTACTTTGTTTTTGGCGGGATTTACCGATTTCACTTCCCCTTTATGCCCTTTATATTTTCCGGCTATCACCTTTACGGTGTCTTTTACTTTAATCTTCATACTATACAACCTCAGGTGCTAAGGAAATAATTTTCAGGAAGTTCTTTTCCCGAAGTTCTCTGGCAATAGGACCGAATACACGGGTCCCTTTGGGTTCTCCATTATCGTTGATGATACAAACAGCATTGTCATCAAAACGAATGTAAGAACCGTCTTTGCGTCTTTTTTCACGCGCTACGCGCACAACTACGGCACGTACCACGTCGCCTTTTTTAATGGCGGAGGTAGGGATCGCATCCCGAACGGAGCACATAATTACGTCTCCGAGGCCTGCGATATCCCGATGGTGGCCGCCGCGCACTTTAAAGCACTGTACTTTACGAGCGCCTGAATTGTCGGCCACATTGAGAATGCTTCTAATTTGAATCATACTAATATAACTCCGTAGTTTATAAAACTATGCTCTGGCTTTTTCCACGATCTTGGACACACGCCATTTCGTCGTTTTGGAAAGAGGACGGGTGCTCATAATTTCCACTTTGTCGCCGGCTTTGCTTTCATTGGCTTCGTCGTGCGCGTGGAATTTCGCGACTCTCTTGAGCGTTTTGCCATAGCGGTCGTCATGAACCAAGCGTTCTACACTAACCGTGCGGGTTTTGTCCATTTTATCGGAAATAACCACACCGGTTAATACTTTTCTTTGTACACGGGTTTCTTGATTTGCCATGTGTTAAACCTCTATTTTTGCGCACTCTTTTGGCTGATTAACGTCTTCAAAAGAGCAATTTCGCGTCTGACAGCACGTATTTCCCGCGGGTTAGACAACGGTGTAGTGCTGTGTTTGAAAAGAAGATGAAACTTCTTTTCTTGGGCTTTGCCGAGCGCTTCGTTCAGTTCGGCCAAAGATTGTTTCTTCAAATTTTCTTTTTCAATGGTTTTCATAAACTACCTTCTGGTAACGAGTTTCGTTTTGATCGGAAGTTTATCGGAAGCCAAACGCATGGCTTTCCTTGTATCTTCTTCGGAAGCGCCTTCCAATTCAAACAAGATTCTGCCGGGTTTCACGACGGCTGCCCAATATTCCGGAGCACCTTTTCCTTTACCCATACGGGTTTCGGCCGGGTGTTTCGTAATGGCTTTATCCGGAAAAATGCGAATCCACAATTTACCTTTCTTCTTAATGAAACGCGACAAGGTAATACGCGCCGCTTCAATTTGACGGGCAGTAATCCATTTCGGTTCCAGGGCTTTTAAGCCATATTCTCCAAACACTACTTCCGTTCCGCGTTTGGCATTACCTTTGATACGCGGAGCGCTGAAGGGTTTGCGATATTTTACTCTTTTCGGCATCAACATAAGTCAAATTCCTCTTATTTTGCTTCCTCGGCGGTTTCTACTGTGCCTTCGGTCGCACCGTTTTCAATATCGCGGTGTTTTTTGAGTTCGTTCATAATCTCTTTCGGAGATTTGGCGAAGTGCGTTCTTTTGAAGATCCACACTTTGATACCAATTTTACCGCTGATGGTGTTGGCTTCCGTGAAACCGTAATCAATATCGGCACACAAGGTGTGTAACGGTACGCGGCCTTCACGTTTCCATTCGGTGCGGGCAATTTCCGCTCCGCCTAAACGACCGGATACCATAATTTTGATACCGAGCGCTTTACCGGACAACGCTTTTTCAATGGCTTTTTTCATCGCCGCGCCGTAGTGGGCACGTTTTTCAAGTTGTTGCGCGATGTTTTGCGCCACGAGCTGCGCATCCGTTTCCGGATTTTTAATTTCAATTACGTTTACAAACGTTTTGCTTCCGGTCAATGCTTCCAATTCCTTGCGCAAGGATTCAATATCTGCTCCCTTTTTGCCGATAACCACACCCGGACGGGCTGTGTGGATATTTACACGCAGGAAAGAACCGGCTCTCTCAATACCGACGTAACTAATGGCCGCCATTGCGAATTTGCCTTCAATCAATTTGCGTACTTGAAAATCTTCCGCAATTAACGCCGGCATATTCTTGGGGGCGAACCATCTGGAACGCCAGTCTTGAATATACCCTAAGCGGATTGACCGGGGATGTATCTTATGTCCCATAAATTAGCGACCTCCCTTTGTTTTGCTGGTTACGACTACTGTTAAATGACATACACTTTTCTTGTACGGCATAGCGCGCCCTTGCGGACCGGGTTGTACACGGCGTAAGTGTTTGCTGGGGCCGAGATTGGCAAAGGCCTCTTTAATGTACACTTTGCTGAAATCCAACTTTTTGCCGGCTTTTACTTCTAAATTTGCAGCAGCGCTATGTAACGTTTTGGCAACTAAATCTGCCGTACGTTTGGCGATAAAGGGCAATACTTCTTCGGCTTCCTTGACGTTTTTACCGCGGATTTGATCCAATACCAAATTCACACGGCGGCTGCCGTAGCGTTGGAATTTGGCTTTGGCGATTCCTTCCTCTTTTGCCTTTTCTTTCGCTTGAGCTTTTGCTTCTGCTCTTTTTGCTTTTGTTCTTTGTGCTAAAGATTCTTCCATATCAAATCCTCAACTTTATTTCAAGGCGGTGGAGTCTTTGGTTATGCCACCGTGCCCTTTGAACAACCGAGTGAACGAAAATTCACCGAGTTTGTATCCTACCATACGTTCGGAAACGTAAATGGGATTGAATTTTCTGCCGTTGTGTACCAAGAAGGTGTGCCCCACAAATTCCGGCACAATCGTGCATGCTCTTGCCCATGTTTTGATAGGTTTCTTTTCGTTGGTTTTATTCATTTCCTGAACTTTTTCCAACAAGTTTAAATCCACAAACGGACCTTTTTTTGTTGATCTTCCCATACTTATTTAACCTTATTCTTTCTTCTATCGCTGACAACCATCCAGCCAAACGCTTTTTTGGTAGAGCGTGTCTTCAAGCCGCGGGCCTGTTGGTTCCACGGAGAGCGCGGAATATTTCCGCCTTTACCATGACCACGGCCACCACCCATCGGGTGATCTACGGCGTTCATGGCACTACCGCGTACAGTCGGGCGGTTACCCAAGTGGCGGTTGCGGCCGGCATTACCGATAACGATATTGCCATGGTCCACATTTCCCACTTGTCCGATGGTAGCACAGCAGTTTTCCGGCACTAAACGAATTTCGCCGGACGGCATTTTAATATGGGCATAACCGGCTTCTTTGGCCATTAACTGCGCTTGAGAACCCGCACTGCGTGCGAGCTGCGCGCCTTTGCCAACTTTCAGTTCAATCGCGTGGATAAAAGTACCTTCGGGAATATATTTCAAAGCAAGGCAGTTACCCACTTTAATATCAGCAGTCGGTCCGGACACCAATGTGTCGCCCACTTTTACACCCAACGGCTGTAAGATGTATCTTTTGTCGCCGTCGGCATAGTTCAAAAGGCAGATACGCGCACTGCGGTTCGGGTCGTATTCCACGGAAACGACTTTGGCCGGTACGCCGTATTTTTCTCTTTTGAAATCAATTTGTCTGTAAGCGCGTTTATGGCCACCGCCGATATGACGCACCATTACCATACCGGTATTGTTTCTTCCACCGGTTTTACGAAGACCTTTCGTTAAGCTCTTTTCCGGAGTCGTCTTGGTAATATCGGAATAATCCGACACCGTGATCGTTCTGCGGGAAGGGGTATAAGGTCTAAATGACTTAATAGGCATAGTTAGTAGTATCTCCTTGCTACTTCGCAGTGGCTTCTACCACTTCGATTTTATCGCCTTCTTTCAAAGTAACAAAAGCTTTTTTGTAATCGGCTTTTTTTCCTTCGAAACGACCCTGTCTGCGGGTCTTACCCGTAACGGAAATTGTATTTACTCTTGTAACGGTTACGTTAAAGATTTTTTCCACTGCGGTTTTAATGTCGCCTTTGGACGCATTCTTCGCCACGATAAAGCCATAGCGGTTATGCGTATCGCGTTCAATCAAGCTCTTTTCTGTCAAGAGCGGTTCTTTTATAGTTTCGTACGCGCTGGCCATTATTTCGTCTCCTTGGCGAAGGTTTCGCTCAATTTGGTTACCGCATCTTTCGTGAAAATCACTTTAGAGCTGTTCAACACCACGTAGGCGTTGATATCCTGCGTAGGGATATGTGTAAGCCCTTCAATATTGCGGCAAGCCAACGTAGCATTTTTATCGGCAAAATTGTCTAACACAAGCGGTTTACAACCGGCTTGTAACGTTTCCAATACGCCCGAAAATGCCTTCGTTTTGGCTTCTTTTAATGTCAAACTGTCAAGTACGACTACATTGCCTTCTTCCAATTTGGTAGATAAAGCCATGGCCAAAGCGGTTTTGCGTTTGGCGGCAGGCAACGCTTGACGGTAAGAATGCGGAGTCGGACCCCAGGCAACACCACCGTGACGGAATTGTACGGCGCGCAAACTTCCCTGACGGGCGCGGCCGGTACCTTTCTGTTTCCACGGTTTTTTGCCGGTTCCGGATACTTCGCTGCGTGTTTTTACGTCGGCGGTACCGCTTCTTTGGTTAGCCAAAAAGGCGGTGATGACTTCGTGTAAGAAAGTGGGGTTCGCTTTTACGCCGAATAAAGATTCCGGCAAGGCGATCGTCCCTGTTTCTTTTCCTGTAATATCTAAAACTTTAGTTTCCATGGGTCAAAGTCCTTACTTCTTGTTCGCCTGTTTGGAAGCGGAAATCTTCGCTTGCTGCGGCGCAACATAGTGTTTTTTGTATTTGGAAGTTTCTAAGACGGAAACGATAGAGCCGCGGGCCCCCGGAACGGAACCTTTCAAGAATAAAAGTCCGTTTTCGTTATCCACTTTAATAACTTCTATTTTGGCTACGGTGTGGGTAGTAGTACCGTAATGGCCGGCCATGCGCTGACCGGAAATTACTTTCCCCAACGAACGGCGGGAACCCAAGGACCCCGGAGCGCGACTGCGGTCGGATTGACCGTGCGAATCGGGCTGTCCGGCAAAGCCATGGCGTTTCATACCGCCGGCAAAACCGTGTCCTTTAATTTTTCCCTGTACGTCAACATAATCACCGGGTTTAAAAATTTTATCAAGTGAAATGACTTGACCGATTTCAAAGCCGCTCACGTCGGCAACACGGCATTCCTTCATGTGTTTAACCGGGGAGACGTTGGCTTTCTTAAAATATCCAAGTTCAGGTTTATTCAATTTGCTTTCTTTCACTTCGCCAAAACCCACGCATACGGCATTATAGCCGTCTTTTTCTTGAGTTCTGACACGCACAACTTTGCAGTTACCCGCTTTTACAACGGATACGCCATACAAGTTGCCTTTTTCATCAAAGAGTTGGGTCATGCCCACTTTTTCACCGATTACAAAACGGAACGTAGCCGGGGTCTCTTTGACAGTTTCTGCTTTGGCAGTTTCAGCAACCGGAGTTGCCTCTTGTGCACCAGCAGCATTTTTTATTTCTTCTGTCATACTTGTCAGTTTTCCTTATTAGTTACTTTTAATGGCCACATCTACACCGGCGGGCAAATCCAATTTCATGAGTTCGTCCACGGTTTTAGAGGTGGGGCTTTTCAGATCAATGAGTCTTTTATGAATACGCATTTCAAACTGTTCTCTGCTTTTCTTATCCGTATGGGGAGAGCGAAGTAACGTGTACTTTTTAATCCGAACCGGAAGAAGAACAGGCCCAGCCACGATAGCACCCGTTTTTTGCGCGGTTTCTACAATGCGCGAAACGGAAGCATCTAACATGCGATGGTCATAAGAACGCAATTTAATGCGGATTCTTTCTTGGCCAATTACATTGGCTTTTTTTGCTGTTTTTTCTGCCATTTTTGTTTTTTCCTTAATTTCTTTTGTAAAAGAATTATCGGCAGAAAACCCCACGCTAGTTCCTTCTTCCGTCGGAACCAGTTGGAATTCTTGCCGTTTACTGCGAACTTAGTACATTATATTATATCAAATTCGCCAGCGTTTGTGTGTTTCTTATTTAGCGATTTTCACCCTTGCGCATAAAAGAAACAATCACTAAAATTCTCTTGGTTATATTATATAATAAGTGAAAGCGGTTGTAAATAGGAGAATTTTATTTTATGTCTATCCCGGTGCCGGCACATCCCTATTTTGGTCTTCACTGTATGGCAATGGGCGCTTTTCTGATGACGTTCGCCGATAGGCATCCGCTTTCCGTGCGCCTGCTTGTTTACGGCGGAGTTCTTTTGATATTTTTTCTGGAATGGTATTTGCTGAAAAAAGCATTTGCCAAACAGAAAAAACCTTCCGCACTAGGGCCTTTATCCTGGATGCTTATATTTTCTATTCCGGTTGGTTTATGGGGAATCGGATTTTCTTCCTCTATGTCCTTTCTGTGTTTTGTCGGTATAATTGCTTTCCCGATTATTGGGAAATTATCCGATATGTACATCCCGCATTCTTCACTAAATCAAAAAATGACGTGGTCATACCAAGTTAATCTTTCGCAAAAAGAAGAAACAACCCCTTTGGATACAAACGCGTTGCCGGGGGCCGTTCCGGTTGATTTATCCACGCACCCCGTCCCGCGGGAAACTCCCCGCGCCTATACACCCTCTTTTGTGATTACGCCACTGTTGAACGCCATTATCAAAGGTGATTTGGAACTTGTCCGCACCACACTACAAGAATATCCCGAACAGTTAAACATCCCTTATGCCCAAAACGGTAATACACCGCTACACGTAGCTGCCTTTAACGGTTATACGGAAATTGTGCGGTTTCTATTGGAACAGCCGACGCTGGATAAAACAATTTTGAATAAGGCGAAAAAATCGGCGTTGGACATTGCGCAAGAAAAAGGTTTTGCGGAAATTGCGGAACTGTTAAAATAAAAACCCCGCTTTCGCGAGGCTTTCAAATTGTTTACCAAGAAATATCCAGACGGTAAGTAGTAAAGGGTTCTAACCCGTCCCCAAATTTCATGGGGGAATCTTCTTTCAAAAAAAGAATATCGTTTTTCTTTAGCACCTTATTACTGAATATTTTTTCAAACGGAACGTCCTCTTCCACATTTTTTTGCTTTATCACCAAGCGGTAAGGGGCGGCGTTTGGGGAAGAAATCAACTCGCACATATCGGAGTCAAACATCGGATTTATTTCCGAAAACGGTAAATCCGTATATACCCACACTTGCGGGGCTCCGCGGCGCGGCCGATAAAGCGAAGATGCTAAATTGATTACGTCCTCTTCGCAAGAAAAACGAAACGCATCGGGATTGTTCCAATTTATATGAAAACCTGACGGATTTTTACCGGTACGCGTTATTTTTAGCTGGCGCACTTCGTTTTGCCCTAAACGTTCTTCAAATACAACGGTTTTCGGAAAAAATTGCGGGGCAGATAAATCCAAATCAACAAACTCATTGGCTACCACATAAAAATAATACCCGTCGGTTGTTTTTTCCTGTGTTGTACAAAATTTACCGCAATTTGTCATTCCTTCAATATCCGTAATTACATGAACAACCGCCGAAGGCAAACTGCGGAAATCCAATACCTCTTTTGGGGAAGGGACTAACATCCGCGTCAGGTGGTCTTCTAACACAAATTCGTACCCGTGCGCCACAACACCTATCAGTAAAAATATACAAACAAGGAAATGTCTCATAGTGTATATTATAGAATTTTTCTATAAAAAATACATATTTGTTTGTAAAAATTTGTTATACTAAACAGTGGAATTTTTTTAAAAAAGAGGTATTTATGGCAGATTTAAATTTTGAATTAAAAATTGTAAAGGATTATCCGAAAGAAGGCATTAACTTTATTGACATTAACCCGTTATTACAAAACCCTGTTCATTTCACGGCTGTTATCAACCAACTATGCGAACAGATAGAAACGCTGGATAAAAATGCGTTATCAAAAACCGCCATTATCACACCGGAAGCGCGCGGATTTATCTTTGGAGCACCAGTGGCTTACAAATTAGGATTACCGTTACTACTTATCCGCAAAAAAGGAAAAATTCCGAATAAGCCCTACGCCTTTCACATTACAAACGAATATACAAGTTACGATATGGAAGTAGATGAAGAATTATTGGCACAATACGATAAATTTATTTATATTGATGACATTTTGGCTACCGGACAGACGTTGGCTTCCGTACGCAAAGCCCTACGACAAAAAGGGAAAAAAGTCATTTTATCACTACACTTGACTTCGGTGGAAGTACTGAAAGAAATGCGTGATAATAATAAAGAGTTAGAAAATTTACCGATTAAGGTGATTTTGTAATTTTAGAAGTAAAAATTTGTTATACTAAAAAGGTAGTAAAAATTTGAACGATTATCAATCGTATTTTAATATACAGGAGACAACCATGAATAAAAAATTAGTATGTGCTTTATTAGGGATTGCCCTCTTCGGACTTGCCGGTTGTGCCACGAACCATAACGTACGCAACCAAGTCAACTCCACGGGGATCAATTTAACAACTGCTCCCAAGGGTTCTGATTGCGCTTATTTCTTGTTCGGCGCGATTCCGCTCAGCCGCACCAACATTGATCAAGCCGCCAAAAACGGAAAAGTAACCTCGTTAGGATTTGTAGAATATGATACGAGCTACTATGTTCTGTTTTCTAAAAAATGCGTAACCGTTTACGGTAACAGAACCAGATAAATTCTTTTGTTTATCTAAAACCCTTCCGATAAGTCGGAAGGGTTTTTTGTTGCCTTTTAACAAAAAAATCCCGCCCAAGAGGACGGGATTTCACGGCTCTAAAACTACTTTTATGCGGCGACGCCGGCTTTGGCAGCGGTACGCTTTTCAACAATCGCTTTGGCAACGTTGGCAGGTACTTCTGCGTAGTGGCTCGGCTCCATCGTAAACGACGCACGGCCTTGAGACAAGGAACGTACGTTCGTCGCATAACCGAACATTTCCGCGAGCGGTACTTCGGCGCGGACGTAGCGGACGTTTCCGCGTACACCCATTTCACCGATTTGACCGCGGCGGGAACTCAAATCGCCGATAATATCACCCAAGTTGGCTTCCGGAGCGACTACTTCTACTTTCATAATCGGTTCCAAGATAACCGGGTTGGCTTTTTTGGCACCGTCTTTGAGAGCCATAGAAGCCGCAATTTTAAAGGCCATTTCCGAGGAGTCAACTTCGTGGAATGAACCGTCAAACACGGCTACTTTCAAGTCCACGAGCGGATAACCGGCTAAAGCACCGCTATCCAAGGCCTCACGGCAACCCTTTTCAATGGCAGGGATATATTCTTTCGGAATACGACCTTGCGTAATTTCGTTAAGGAATTCAAATCCTTTACCTTTCTCCTGCGGTTCCAAACGCAAGAATACGTGCCCGTATTGACCGCGACCACCGGACTGGCGGACGAACTTCGTTTCCTGTTCAACCGTTTTGGTAATCGTTTCGCGATACGCTACTTGCGGCGCACCGACGTTGGCCTGTACGTTAAATTCACGTTTCATACGATCCACGATAATATCCAAGTGAAGTTCACCCATACCCGAAATAACGGTTTGTCCCGTTTCTTCGTCCGTGCGGACACGGAAGGTTTGGTCTTCTTCCGCTAAGCGCGCCAACGCGTTGGACATCTTTTCTTCGTCGGCTTTGGATTTCGGTTCTACCGCAATGGAAATTACCGGTTCGGGGAAAGTAATGCTTTCCAACACAATCGGATGTTCGGGCGCGCAAATGGTTTGGCCTACGCGAGAGTTTTTAATGGCTACCGTCGCGGCAATTTCACCGGCGGACAGTTCTTTTACTTCTTCGCGTTTGTCGGCCATCATACGCATCATACGGCCAAAGCGTTCCGTCGCATTTTTACCGGGGAAATAGACCGCATCACCGGCTTTAATCGTACCGGAATAAATACGGAAGAAACTGAGTTTCCCTACGAACGGATCGGTTTGTACTTTGAAAATCAAACCGCAGAACGGTTCACTGTTGGACGGTTTGCGGAAAATCTCTTCACCCGTATTGGGATTGGTTCCTTTGACGGCGGGGACATCTACAGGAGAGGGCAGATAGTCATTTACGCAGTCCAAAAGCGGCTGTACACCTTTGTTTTTATAAGAAGAACCACAAATTACAGGGAAGAATTTACCCGTTAAGGTACCTTTGCGGATTGCTTTTTTAATTTCTTCTACGCTGAAATCCGTTTCGCCGTTTAAGTAGCGTTCCATAATCGCTTCATCAAAATCGGCTAATTTTTCAATCATTTCGGTACGGTATTGCTGCGCAAGTTCTACCGATTCCGCCGGAATTTCCACTTCATTAAAAGTAGCACCGTTGTGATCGCCGTCCCAGATAATGCCTTTCATTTTAACGAGGTCAATTACGCCGACGAATTTATCTTCGGCGCCGATAGGCAACTGAATCGGGCAGGCGTTTCCGCCTAATTTTTCTTTAATGGAATTGGCAGAGCGGATAAAGTCCGCACCGATACGGTCCATTTTGTTAATATAAGCAATTCGCGGAACATGGTATTTATCGGCTTGGCGCCATACCGTTTCGGACTGAGGTTCTACCCCCTGTACGCCGTCAAAACAGCAGACGGCGCCGTCCAGAACGCGCAAAGAACGTTCCACTTCGGCGGTAAAGTCCACGTGGCCGGGAGTGTCAATAATGTTTAATTGGCAATCCTTCCAAACACAATAAATAGCGGCAGAGGTAATCGTGATACCTCTTTCGCGTTCCTGTTCCATCCAGTCGGTTACGGAAGCGCCGTCGTGTGTTTCACCGATCTTGTGCACTTTTCCCGTATAATACAAAATACGTTCCGACGTGGTGGTCTTACCGGCATCAATGTGCGCGATAATACCGATGTTTCTGATTTTCTCTAACGGATAAGTTTTAAATTCAGCCATAACAATTCCCGCTTACCATTTGAAATGCGCAAACGCACGGTTGGCTTCCGCCATACGGTGTACGTCTTCGCGTTTTTTGAACGCGGTGCCTTCTTTTTTGGAGCCCAAAATAATTTCTTCCGCTAATTTTTCAGCCATCGGGCGGCCTTTGCGGCTTTGGGCAGCATCAATTAACCAGCGCATCGCTAAAGACGTGCTGCGTAAGGGCTTTACTTCGGTAGGAACCTGATAGTTGGCCCCGCCTACGCGGCGTGCTTTTACTTCTACGAGCGGGCGGACGTTTTCAATACATTTATTGAATACTTCCAGCGCATTTTCTTTCGTTTTTTCGGCAATGATATCTAACGCATCATCCAAAATACGTTCGGCTGTTGTCGTTTTTCCTTCAAAATTTAATTTGTTAATGAACCGCGACACCAAAACGGAATTATATTTATAATCCGGTGCAGGAAGCGGTCTTCTGTCTCTGGGTCTTAAACCTTTTCTCGGCATATATATTCAACTCCTAATCCTTATTTAGCGGCTTTCGGTCTCTTTACACCGTAAAGAGAACGGCCTTGTTTTCTGTTTTCTACACCGGCAGCATCTAACGCGCCGCGGATGATATGATAACGCACACCCGGCAAGTCTTTCACACGTCCGCCGCGCACTAACACGATGGAGTGTTCTTGTAGGTTGTGTCCGACGCCCGGAATATACGCCGTTACTTCCATTTTGGAAGTGAGTTTCACACGGGCTACTTTGCGTAAAGCAGAGTTCGGTTTTTTAGGGGTTGTGGTGTAAACACGGGTACACACGCCGCGCCGTTGAGGGCAGGCCTGTAATGCGGGCGATTTCGTACGATTCTGTTCTTTTGCCCGACCGTATTTTACTAATTGGTTTACTGTTGGCATTACTTCTCTCCTGTTTATTTTTCTTTGCGTTGTTGTTCAAAATCTTTGGCAATTTGACGAGCGGAAATACCTGTTCCCGCCGGTATCAAATGGCCTACGATTACATTTTCTTTGAGCCCAGCAAGTTCATCTTTCTGGCCCATGATGGCGGCATCTGTCAAAACCTTCGTGGTTTCCTGGAACGAAGCCGCGGAAATAAACGAATCGGATGCTAAAGAGGCCTTACTGATACCTAAAAGGATCGTTTCGGCATCGGCCAAACGTTTGCCGGCCGCTTTCATGCGGGCGTTTTCACGCAACCAGCGGAAACGGCTGACTTCTTGTCCTTTCAGGAACGACGTATCCCCTGCATCCAGAATTTTTACGTTCCCTAACATCTGACGGACAATAACCTCAATATGTCTGTCGTTGATTGTTACGCCTTGCAAGCGGTACACTTCTTGAATAGCGTTTAACAGGAACTCTTGTGCTTCTTTTTCACCCTTCACGCGCAGCACATCGTGCGGGTCAATGGCGCCGTCGGTAAGGGCTTCCCCTACGCCGACATGGTCGCCTTCATATACGACAAGGTGTTTCCCTTGCGGGATGCTGTACTGTTTAACTTGGTTCGTTTCCTCGTTACGTACAACCACCTCAATCAAACCTCTGGGCGATGTTTCCAGACTTGCGATACCTTCAAATTCCGCAATAATGGCCGGATTGTGAGGCCGTCTGGCTTCAAACAATTCCGCAATACGCGGCAAACCGCCCGTAATATCTTTCGTACCGCCCGCTTCGCGCCCGATTTTCGCGAGCACGTCGCCGGGTTCTACTTCCTCTCCGTCTTCCACCATTAAAATGGTGTCAATCGGCAACGGTAAATTGATACCTTTGTTTTTACCGATAATGCTGATACGCGGGTTATGTTTACCGCCGCGACTCGCCGTAATTTTACGTTCAATTACACCCGTAACTTTGTTGCGTTCTTCCTGTAAGGTAATACCTTCAATAACGTCTGTCAGTTTTACCGTACCGGGAGCTTCCGCTAACACCGGAATAGAGTGCGGGTCCCACTCGGCAAGCAAGGTACCTTTCTTAACGGACGCTTTATCCGTAACATCTACGGAAGCACCGTACTGAATTTTATACTCTTTTATTATTTTACCATTTCCGGAGGTAACAAAGATAGAACCGTTTCTGGAAATACAAATTTTCTTGTCGTAACGGTCAGTAATTAACTTGATATCTTTGAACGTTACTTCACCGTCCACTTCCGCCACGGCTTGGCTTCTGGACAATACGCGGGAAGCCGTACCACCGATGTGGAACGTACGCAACGTTAACTGCGTGCCCGGTTCGCCGATGGACTGTGCGGCAATAATACCGACGGAATCACCGGGGTTACTCTTGGAAGCGGTCGCCAAAGACAAACCATAACATTTGGCACACACGCCGAAAGGAGCTTCACATGTAAGAACGGAACGGATGCGCACTGATTCTACACCGTATTTCTTAACGTCTTTGGCTTGTTCCAACGTGATTAAATCGCCTTCCTTAATGATGGTTTTATTCTCTTCCGTACCGTCGGCTTTGCGTACGGTTACTACGACATCTTCCAAACTTGTACGGCCTAAAATACGTTCGTCAATGGATTCAACAAGTTCTTCCCCGCTCATTAAGGATTTAACCACAATACCGTTATGCGTACCGCAGTCTTCTTCCGTAATGACAACGTTATGCGCCACATCTACCAAGCGGCGGGTCAAATAACCGGCGTCGGCTGTTTTCAAAGCCGTATCGGAAAGACCTTTACGTCCGCCGTGTGTGGAAATGAAGTATTCCAACACCGACAACCCTTCACGGAAGTTCGCGGTAATCGGGGATTCAATAATTTCCCCCTGTCCGCCGGTCAGTTTCTTCTGCGGTTTAGCCATCAGTCCGCGCATACCGGCCAGCTGACGTACCTGCTGACGGGAACCGCGCGCACCGGAATCCGCCATTAAATAGACGGAGTTAAAACGCTGACCGCTGTGTTCTTTGTTTTTCGGGTCATATTTGGATTCGGCAAATTTTTTCATTTCCGAGAAAAGTTCCGCGGCTACATCATCCGTAACACGCGTCCAAATATCAATGACTTTGTTATAACGTTCACCTTCGGTAATGATACCGGCTTCGGCTTGGGCCTGAATCTTTTTCACTTCGGATTTGGCCTTTTCAATCATGGCTTGCTTTTTGGTCGGGATCGTCATATCCGCAATGGAAATGGACAAACCGGACATAGTGGCATAATGGTATCCCATCTTCATGATTTTATCCAAGAGCTGGACGGCTTCATAGCGGCCGTATTTTTTGCTCTTGTAACATTCATCTACCAACGCACCCAATTCTTTTTTGCCGATTGTTTTGTTAATATATTCCCAATTTTTCGGCAACGCTTGGTTGAAAATGATACGTCCGACGGAAGTATAATCTTTCCATTTTGTCGGGTCCGTAACGGCTTTGCCGTCCGCGTCAAATTCCGGCACGGCATTTAATCCGCGTACTTTGATTTTGGCGTGATAAGAAATTCTGCCATATTCCAACGCAACCAGCGCATCTTCTTTGCTGCCGAAGATAGAACCTTCGCCAATATCGCCGTCTTTAATCGTGGTAATCCAGTTGACACCCAACACCATATCATGGGAAGGGGCCGCAATCGGTTTACCGGAAGCAGGCGATAAGATGTTATTGGACGCGAGCATCAGCGTGCGCGCTTCCATTTGGGATTCCAACGACAACGGTACGTGAACAGCCATCTGGTCTCCGTCGAAGTCAGCGTTGAAGGCCGCACAGGTAAGCGGGTGTAATTGAATAGCTTTTCCTTCAATAAGCACCGGTTCAAAGGCCTGAATACCTAAACGGTGTAACGTCGGAGCACGGTTCAACATAACCGGGTGAGATTGGGTTACTTTTTCCAAAATATCCCAAATTTCGGGACGTACCTTTTCCAACATCTTTTTGGCGGATTTCAAGGTCGTTCCTTCTTTTTTCATCAGTTCGCCGATAATAAAGGGTTTGAATAACTCAAGCGCCATCAGTTTCGGTAAACCGCATTGGTGGATTTTCAAATTCGGACCGACAACGATAACGGAACGGCCGGAATAGTCCACACGTTTACCGAGTAAGTTTTGGCGGAAACGGCCGTGTTTACCTTTGATACTGTCCGACAAGGATTTTAACGGTCTGCCGCCGGGGCCGATAAACACTTTACCGCGGGCACCGTTTTCAATTAAAGCGTCAACGGCTTCCTGAAGTAAGCGTTTTTCGTTGTAAATCATGACTTCCGGCGCACGCAACGATTCAATATGTTTCAAACGGTTGTTGCGGTTAATAATGCGGCGGTACAAGTCGTTTAAGTCAGACGCGGCAAAACGGCCGCCGTCTAACGGTACGAGCGGGCGCAAATCCGGCGGGATAACCGGAAGTACGCTTAAAATCATCCATTCGGGACGGTTGCCGCTATCGCGGAACTGTTCCATTGTTTTAATACGGCGGACGAGTTTCGTGCGTTCCGCTTCACTTTGCGTTTCTTTTAATTGGGCGTGTAACGCGGGAATTTCTTTATCAAAATCAATTCCTTCCAATAACGTTTTAATAGCCGGCGCACCGATACCTACTTTCAAACGGGCACCGTGGTTTTTGCGGGCTTCGCGGACTTGCGCATCCGTCAACAACGTCCCTTTTTTAAATTCTACGCGGTTGGTAACTTCGTTCACGCAATCTTCCAATACCACATAGGCCGCATAGTAAACCACGCGTTCCAATTCTTGGGTGCGTTTATCCAATAAAATACCGATTCTGGACGGATTTTTGCGTAAGAACCATACATGCGCCACCGGTACTGCTAGTTCAATGTGCCCCATGCGTTCACGGCGCACTTTAGATTCGGTTACTTCCACACCGCAGCGGTCGCATTTAATGCCTTTGTATTTCGGCCAGCGGTATTTTCCGCACGCACATTCATAGTCTTTCGTAGGCCCGAAAATGCGTTCGCAGAACAGACCGTCTCTCTCCGGTTTCAACGTACGGTAGTTAATGGTTTCCGGTTTTTTTACTTCGCCGAAAGACCAAGCCATAATCTGTTCCGGGCTGGCAATACCTAAACGGATGGTATCAAAATCAAAAAAGTTAAGTTCGTTTGTTTTTTTCACTTTTTTCGTTTGCATAATTCGTCCCCGACTTATTTAGCGGCCTCATCGTCAGAAGAGGGTTCTTCGCCCTTTTCGGTAGAAACTACGACAGATTTACCGTCTTCGCGTTTCTGAAGCAAATCTACACTTAACCCCAAGGCCTGTAATTCTTTGATCAAAACCTTAAAGGATTCCGGCACACCCGGAGAGGTGGGCGATTTGCCTTTGACGATAGACTCATACATTTTGGTACGACCGTCAAAATCGTCGGATTTCACCGTCAAAAATTCTTGTAACGTATAGGTAGCGCCATAACCTTCCATGGCCCACACTTCCATTTCCCCGAAACGCTGACCGCCGAATTGCGCTTTACCGCCTAACGGTTGGCGCGTAATCAAGCTGTAAGGCCCGGTGGAGCGGGAGTGTACCTTGTCTTCTACCAAGTGGATCAGTTTCATCATGTACATGTAACCCACAGTTACTTTTTCTTCAAAAGGTTCACCGGTGCGGCCGTCGTACAAGGTAATACGGCAATAATCGTCCGGCAGGTATTTAGCGGCATATTCTTCGCGCTCTTTACCTTTTAATCCTTTATCATCCAAAATTTTCTCTTTGGCTTTGCGGATTTCTTCCACTACTTTTTCTTCCGTCGGTCCGTCAAATACCGGCGTAGCTGCGTTGTAATGTAAATAATGGGCAGCCCAACCGAGCATTGTTTCTAACAACTGTCCGACGTTCATACGGGAAGGAATACCGAGCGGAGAAAGTACAATATCAAGCGGCGTTCCGTCCGGCAGGAACGGCATATCTTCTTCCGGCAAAATGCGGGCAACGACACCTTTGTTTCCGTGGCGGCCTGACATTTTATCCCCCACGTGCAGTTTGCGTTTGGAAGCGATATACACTTTTACCGATTTGTTTACGGTAACAGCCAACTCATCACCTTGTTTGGAGAAAGCACTTTCACGTTCAAAATATTCCTGCGCCTTCTTTTCCATTTCTTTATAAAGGGATGTTAAGCGTTCCTCTTCTTTAGCCAAAGCAGATGCATTTTTAATAGTAGCACGGGCATCCGCCAAAGCACGTTTCTTTTGTTCTTTGAGGAGCCCCAGCGTATTTTCACGTTCTTCCGCTAAAGCGGCGGCACGTTTGCGTTCTTCTTCCTTCGTTAATTTTTCCTTGCGGACAAATACGCGCGTACCTAAAATTTTTCCGCTTGTTCCGGGCGGCACACGCAACGAAGCATCCACTACATCATCTGCTTTTTTACCGAAGATTACCTTTAACAACCGTTCTTCCGGCGTAAGTTGCTGTTCGCCTTTCGGTGTTACTTTACCTACTAAAATGTCTCCGGGTTCTACGACGGTAGCAGGGAAGACGATTCCGTCGTTATCCAAGTGGGACAACGCTTCCGCGCCGATATTCGGAATATCGCGCGTAATTTCTTCCGCACCTAACTTTGTGTTACGGGCATCTACCGTAAATTCGTGTAAGTGTATAGAAGTAAATACATCATCTTTTACTAACCGACTGGACACTAAAATAGCGTCTTCGTAGTTATACCCTTCCCAGCACATAAAGCCGACAAGCATATTGCGCCCTAACGCTAAATAGCCGTTATCCATGGCGGGTCCGTCGGCAATTACTTGACGTTCTTTTACTTCGTCGCCTGTTTTGACGATCGGATGCTGGTTAATACACGTATCTTGGTTGGAACGTTTATATTTTAACAACGTATAGAAATCATACGTTCCTTTTTTGACTTTGTATTTCTTCTCATCTACTTCAATGACGATTTGAGAAGCATCGGCAAATTGTACTTTACCGGCGCGTTTGGCTACTACGGAAGTACCCGAATCGCGCGCGACTTCGTGTTCAATACCCGTACCCACATAAGGGGCTTGCGGCATAAGTAGCGGTACGCCCTGACGTTGCATGTTACAACCCATGAGCGCACGGTTCGCGTCGTCGTGTTCCAAGAACGGAATCAAAGCGGCGGAAACGCTGATAACTTGTAGAGGGGAAACATCCATGTAGTCCACGTTTTTCGGGGAAACTAACGGATAATCCGCACGAACACGGCAAGCCACTAAATCGGTGTCAATTTTGCCGTCTTTCGTCATCGGTGTATTGGCCTGCGCGACAAATTTATCGTCTTCTTTGTCGGCGGTCAATTCTTCCACCTTGTCGGTTACTCTGCCGTTTTCCACTTTGCGGTACGGCGTTTCAATGAGTCCGTACTTATTGACTTTGGAATAACATGCCAAAGAGGTGATTAACCCGATGTTCGGACCTTCCGGCGTTTCAATCGGGCAGACACGGCCGTAGTGCGTATAGTGTACGTCGCGCACTTCAAAGCCGGCACGTTTACGGTTCAAACCGCCCGGACCTAATGCGGACAGACGGCGTTTGTGCGTCAGTTCGCCTAACGGGTTGATTTGGTCCATGAATTGGGATAATTGGGATGTACCGAAGAATTTGCGGATAATCGCTGTTACCGGTTGCGCGTTGACTAACGCATGAGGCGTAGGTTTTTGTAAATCGCGGTTCATGCGGTCGCGCGCGGTTTTCGCCATCTGCGAAAGCCCGATACGAACTTGGTTTTCCAACAACTCCCCGACACCGCGTACGCGACGATTCCCTAAGTGGTCAATATCGTCCACTTTAAAGGAGAAATCTGTCCCGTACATCTTTTGGGCATCTTCACCCGCGTTTAAAGCGAGCAGATACTTTACGGTGACGATTACATCTTCCGGCGCTAATGTGCGGCGGTTTTCTTTCGGCGTAGTAAATTTACAGCATTTTAATTTGCCGATTAAATCAAACATTTGGGCAAATTTTTTGTTGATTTTGTAACGACCGACGAAACTCAAATCGTAACGGCGGATATTGTTAAAAATCAAATTATCCAAGAAAGTTTCTGCCTGCGCTTGTACAATAAAATCTTGTCCGCGCATTTTCTTAAAAATATCGGCTTGGGCTTCTTTGGCACTGCGAATCGTATCTTTACGGTGTTCCAATGTAGCCAAAATACCCGGGTCTTCCTGACGGGGTTTGCCGGAAATAACCTTAATGGTTTTTACTTTCTTTTCAATTAACGTCTTAAACAATTTATCGTCAATCGGCAAGGCGGCTTTTTCATCTAAGTTCCAAAGCACTTCGCCCGTGGTAGGATCATAAATATCATCTGCCGCATAACGGCCGACAACCGAGTCCACGTTCGTCGGTTTAATGTCAATATCTTCGCATTTGTAAAAGGTTTGGATAATTTGTGCGTTGGTTTCCAACCCGCAAGCGCGAAGGAATGTGGAAGCGGGTACTTTTTTCTTACGGTCAATACGTACCCATAAAACGTTGTTTAAGTCAAACGAAAATTCTACCCATGCACCACGGTAAGGAATAATGCGAGCTACATACAAACGTTTACCGAAAGTGGACTGCTTTTTTTCTTCGTCTTCTTCAAAGATAATACCCGGCGAACGGTGCATCTGGCTGACGACTACGCGTTCCGCGCCGTTAAACACGAAACATCCCGCGTCTGTCATCAAAGGTAAATTACAAAGGTTGACTTCCTCCTCAACGGCCTCTTTCATGTCTCCGTTTTTCTGTTTCACAGATAAGAGCATGGTGGCTTTTAACGGTATATCGTAGGTGCTGTCGCGCACGGCGGCTTCCGCCGGCGTAGCATAACGAGGAGTTCCAAAACTGTATTGTTTAAATTCAAGGCGCATACTGCCGTCGGGTGCTTCTATCGGAAACACATCTTCAAAAGCGGCTTGAAGGCCTTTCAATTCCCGTCTGGACGGGGCTACATCTGCTTGCAAAAAATCCACGAAGGATTGTTTTTGCATATCTAATAAATCGGGTAACGGACGTTTGGAAGTAATCTTACCAAAATTTGTTTGTTTTTCAATCATGTCAGTCCTTCCTGCTTACTTTGCGTAAAACAGCAACGCACAGCTGTTTTTCCGCATGGCGCCCGTTGGGCGCGTAATCCCACCCCCTAACGGGAGTGGGATTATAACTTGTTGGTTGAACTATTTGAGTTCTACGGTACCGCCGGCTTCGGTGATTTTCTTTTTGAGTTCTTCAGCTTCGGCTTTGGCAACGTTTTCTTTTACGGTTTTAGGAGCGCCTTCCACTAAATCTTTAGCTTCTTTCAAACCTAAACCGGTAATTTCGCGTACAGCTTTGATAACGCTGATTTTTTTGGCGGCATCAACAGCAGTCAACACAACGTTGAATTCATCTTTTTCTTCGGCAGCGGCAGCACCGGCAGCAGCAGGAGCAGCAGCAACAGCCACAGCGGGAGCAGCAGCTTTTACGCCGAATTTTTCTTCAATTGCTTTCACGAGTTCGGAAAGTTCGAGTACCGTAAGTTCGGCAATCGCGTTTACTAATTCTTCTTTGGTCATTTTAGCCATTTTGTTTTTTCCTTATTATATTGAGTAGCGGCCTTCTGCTTAACCGAGTTAAGCCCGTACCTTTATCCTTTCGGACTACTACCGCTCTTGGCGGGTTTAGATTTTACCACCACAACTACTGCGTTAGGCAGTAGTTGTGAAATACATTATTTACCGTTTTGTTTATCTTCCACGGCTTTAATAACGTAGGCAAAATCCCGTATCGGAGCTTGTAATACTTGCGCCGATTGTGCGACTGCGCTGTAAAGCGCACCGGCCAACTTGGACAAGTTTTCTTCTTTGGTACCGATGGTAGCCAATTGTTTAACTTGTTCTTCGTTGTACCATACACCGTCGGAATAGCAAGCACGAAGCTTCAAAGCCGCAAACTTTTTCTGAAAGTCCACCAAGGTTTTTGCCACAGCGGCGATATCGCCGCCAACCGCAACAGCGGTAGGCCCTTGGAAGAGTTTTCCGTCCGCACCTTCAATTTTGGCTTGGGCAATAGCGTGTTCTACGATCGAGTTGCGTTCTACACGGAATTTGGCTCCCGTGGGAACGAGCTGCGCGCGCAGTTCCGCCATGTCCACGAACTTCAAGCCCTGATAGGCGGTGAAGAACAAGGTGCCGGTGGATGTAATTTCAGCTGCTAAGTCTTGCGACTTTTGTTTCTTTTGGTCTTTTGTCAGGTTCATTTTCTTTGCCTGTTTTTAAACGAGAATCGCTGCATTTTTCTTACTCAAAAAAGCAGAGAAAACGACAGCCACAAACCCCTTTCCCTACGGTTTCCGTCGGAGGAGTTATGGTTCTCGCAAAAATTCTTTGATAATATTTTATCAATTTTGTCCGCCTAATGCAAATCTTTCTGCATACGTTCTATCCGCGGACTTCTTAATTATTATAACAAAATTCATACAGCGGCGCAAGCACTTTTTATGTTCCTTCTTACCCAAACTTATCGGCCATTTCTACGAATGACCCCGCAAAACTTCTTAAAATTTTGGTACAATAACTTTATGTGTAAAAACACTCAAACCGTTTTTCAAATACCCGAAATACCTTTTTCGGCTGATTTTATACCACAAATACCTTCTTTTTTTACGGAACGCGGTACTATCATCCACAATCGCCGCAACCAAATCCGAATATTTGAAGAAAACGGGCAACAAATCAATATCAAAAAATATTGTATTCCGCCTATCGTAAACCGCATTTTATATTCATTGGGTTGGCGTACGCCAAAGGCAAAAGCAACCTATCAAAATGCTGTCAAAATTTTGGAAAACGGCTTTCTAACGCCTCGTCCGTTCGGGTATATTTTACAACGTCGGGCAGGATTACTCAATTTTTCCTATTTTATCAGCGAACAAATCCAAAATATGCGCCCAATGGGCTATAAAAAACATTCGCTTGCCCTTATCCATGCTCTTGCCGAATATACGGCCGATTTACATGAAAAAGGCATGCTCCACTTGGATTATACACCTAACAATATATTGATTTCGGAAAAGAACGGGAAGTATTCGTTTGCCTTAGTGGATATTAACCGTTTCCGCTTTTACAAAGGCGAAGTGCCGATGGGAGCAGTACTGACAAATTTAATGAAACCATTTCGTGAGGACGAGCAAATTAAATTATTTGTAATGGAATATGTCAAACGGCGCGGATTAGACGAAACTTTATACAAAAAAGTATTACAAAGACGGCACTTGCGAAACGCCTATGATAATTTTAAGAGCAAACTTAAAAAAATACCGCTTGCCAAGTTTTTTCTTAATAAGCCGCTTGGGAAACAATAGATATAAAAAGACAAAAGCCCCGAAAGATTTTTCTTCCGGGGCTTTTCTTACAATAAAATTCTACGCGGCGTCCGACGATATTTTTTCGTTTACCCAGTAAAAAATCATGCCGATCGTAACGTAACGCATGATGGATAACAACGTCATCACACCGAAACGTAATTCTCTGTTTAGCAACGCGACAGAAGTAACAGCCAATATAATTACGTTATATACCACTTCTACCAAAATGATAAACCACGCCACTTTTCCGATAATTTGTTTATAAAGAAAAGTTTGTAAATAGCCGTCCCCTATCGTAGAGCCGCGCTTAACGGAAAGCAATAAGGGAAACAACAGACAAAAAACACAAACTTCCATAAGGAAAGAGGGTATCAAAAAAAGGCCCATTATAAGAGGGGAATCCACATTGAGCGAAGCATGAACATACCACTGTATCATTTGTTGGGATATAAATGTTTCCATACTGGATAATGTAATTACTAAAAATCCCCAAAATATCCATGGAATAAGATTACTGCGTTTTATAGGTACTTGAGCAATCCAATAGGTGAATAAACCGAAAACAAATAACGGCAATATTCCAACCAAACGAATATAAGGAAACATACTTGAATTTACCGGTACCTGCGATATTAGAAAGAAGAAACAAACTCTAAAAATCAAGAAGCCAACCAGAAATAAAATCCATTTATTTTTGTCACGCTTCATTAGCGAAAAAACAGATGCCATATAATCCCTCCTCGTAGAATATGAGTAAAGTTTACTAAAATGAAAAAATAATTGTCAAAAAATCTTCTGTAAAAAGAAGCGGATAGGTCTGCCGATAGAAATTTTTTATCGCTGAATAAAATAAAAAAGGAAAAGATATACTTTTCCCTTCGGTATGGCACTTTATAAATATTCGCAAAATAATATAAAAAGGAAAGAGGCCTTAATGAGACCGACATCGATCTACTCTCTCAGCACCGAATTGGGTGCCAATACCATCGACCCTTACGAGCTTAACTGCCGTGTTCGGAATGGGAACGGGTGTGACCTCGTCGGAAATAATATCAGTCTCATTAAAGCCTCTTATTGTAAAAAGAACAAATCGGGAAAGGAATTGTTACTTCTCAACACTTCCTTTCAACACTGTAATCCTGCTCGCCGCTTACTAGGCGGGTCGTCGCTTCCTTACAGCGCTAGATAACTTATAGAAAAACCAAGTGCTTTTAACACTTACTTTAATCTATCGGGATTAAAGAATATGGCCAAGCCTCACGACCTATTAGTACAGATTAGCTGAACACATTACTGTGCTTACACACTCTGCCTATCAACCCGGTAGTCTTCC